>BNJT01002742.1_pt1:1155000-1833875 | contig 1833875 bp, 3225 predicted proteins | sample 8540491 | NCBI WGS metagenome assembly BNJT01 (sample SAMD00202455, study PRJDB9452) | human saliva metagenome | host: Homo sapiens | reverse complement strand
ACTTTAATTAATTGGCTGTAATGTTGACATTTCTGCTTTTCACTTCAAACACCAATTCATCATGCACTTGCATAATCATTTTGATGTTCTGTGCAAAATGTTTATCAATACCACGATCATCACCTTTGATAATATCTGCTGCCGTTCCTTGCATTGGTGCGTTGGTGCCACACGCTCTGCCGCTTTGCGACGCATTCCATACTTGATTTAATCTGGCAAGTATAGCGTCTACCAAAGTGTTTCCGCATTACGCTCGCCTGGTGCGCGTTGGATAGCGGTTGAAATGACGATCATATAGGTTTCTAGCTTCTTGGCGAAATGCCGAGCTGGTTCGATAAACCAAATTCAGCGCATAAATCAAGCGAAGTTAATCGCTTTTGCATTACGACGTTGTTCGTTAGTCACTTCTTCGAGACGCACCAATCTCCGCGGTGTGTTGAGCGGTGAATATCACTACCCTCTGTAAAGGCTTTTGAAGCATACCTTCATCGTGGGCAAGATGTCGCCATAATGCGAAGTTCAATTTGCGAGGTAGTCCGCCGCCGTCGAATTTTGTAGCCTCTCACGAGCAATAAAGGCTTGGCTTGAATACGTCTGCCCTCTTCGTTTCGGTGGAATATTCTGCAATTCGGATCACTCGAAGAAAAGTCGCCCTGTTGCGGTTACTCGCCCTGATGATAAGATGCGCATGCACTCGTCCTGTTTTTGGGTTAATCTCATCTGCGGTAATTTATCAGTATAAGTTGATTTCAATTTGCTCAATCCACGATGTTCTATCAACAATTTTGGCACGATATGCCCTTCTTGTGCCAATTCCCTCCAACACTTCCTCGTTGATTTGAAAGGAGCAATCCTTTTGGTGTTTTTCTTTTCTCGCAGCAAACTCAGTTTTTCAAACAAAATTTCTTGTAGCTTCTGTTTCGTGAAGCCAGGATTAAACTCCCTGCCCCGCAGCTTGATGTACTTCTGCTTCCACTTCCGCCAAACGCTGTTCAATCTCTTGGGATTGTGCCAGCGCAATTTTGCGGATCGTCAAAAGCGCACCATTGCGTTCAATAATATGCGAAAGCACACGCACCAGCGGCATCAATATCAGTTAAACAGTTTCAACAAAGTCGGCGTCAAGCTCTGGGAATAAGGTTTGATGCACTTTCATCGTTACATCTGCATCTTCTGCCGGCATATTCAGAGGCAACATCTAACGCAATTTTATCGAAAGGTCAGCTGATTTTTACCCTTGCCCGCAATCTCTTCAAACGCAATAGTTTTATGTCCTAAATAACGTTCTGCCAAGTCGTCCATATTATGACGCTCTGTGCTGTTTTGGGTGTAAGATTCCAGCATTGTATCAAACGCCACACCTTGTACTTCAATGCCGTGATTAGCAAATACCGTTAAATCATATTTACCGTTCTGCCCGATGATTCCGCTCATCTTCTAAAATCGGCACAATTGATGACTAAACAAGCAGTTAAATCAAGCTGATTTTTACTAATTCATGGCCCACCATCAGCGGTGTTTTTCGCATACAACCGTCGCCCTGCCCCGCTTTGCCTCGCTCACTAACTTCTTTTGTGAGTCAATGGAATATATAGCACGCCTCTCGAAGCTAAACCAAATGAAATCCTACAAGCTCTGCTGACATTTACATCCAACGCATTCGTTTCGCATCGACTGCAACCAGTCCGCTTGGATATCCATTTTGTAAGTTGTGTTTCTGTCGTTGCCGTTTCATATTTCCAACGTAGTCAATTTCTACTTTTTGCAATATTTTCTGTCGACCACCGCTTGCGTGACTTCATAATTGGTCATTGGAAATACGTTCTTTGGTGCTAGTCGCCACAGGATTTGTGCGTTCATCACCTCATTGAGCCATAAACTCATATTTACCGAAAAGCTCGCTAATTTATCGTGATCTTGAGCGGTGAAGTGGTGTTGATCGTGAGCGCGATCCAGCTCAACACTCAGCTTTTGATCGTTGCCAATAAATAAGAAAGATCCGCCATCTCTTTTCAGCTAACAATTTTTGCGCAAAGTTTTTGCCCCACGAAACTTAATTCCGCCGCGCTACTCAAATTTTCATAGATAGTTTTAATCGAGCCAATACTCCTGCAACAAGGCAAGTGCGGTTTTCTCCCACACCTTTCACACCGGGATGTTATCCGACGAATCGCCTCATGCAACGCAAGCCGGAATCAATCACCGACTCGGGCGGAGACCGTGTTTCTCAAATCAGCCTTCGCGGTCAAGTAAGGTATTAGTTCATCGTGCTGACTGCAGCATAATAACGATCGTTCACCACCATTGCCATATCTTTATCGCCTGTGCTGATTAGAACGTGCTTACCTTCTCTTGCAGCTTGCACCGTCAAAGCGTGCCGATCACATCATCGGCTTCACGCCTTCAACCGAAATCAGCGGGAACTCCCCAATGCCTTAATAATGGCATGCGGTGGCTGAGTTTGTGAACGAAGCTCATCTGGCATCGGCGGGCGATGCGATTTATAATGTCTCAAAACAGCTCATCACGAAAAGTCTTACCCTTCGCATCAAATACCACCGTGCAATATGGCTTTGGCTCAACTAGCGAAATCAAACTTTAACATATTTACCACTACTACTATACATCGCCCCGTCGGCTCGCCCTCTCGAAGTTAGTCAACGGTGGAAAATGCCGTGAAACGCGCGATACAAATAAGAAGAGACCATCCACTAACACTCCAGCGGATGTGCAATAGTCGCCATTTAAAACTCTCTTGATAAATGCTTAGGTAGTGTGGGTATTATAACGAAATGCAAGCCGTTAAATCCTTCTAAGAGTTTTACAAAGAACAATTTTGCAGTAGCTGGTAGAATTTAACCGCGCTGTGCAGGAGATTAAGCAATTACACCTCTTTGATAAGCCGGATAACTCACGATCAGCGGTATTTAACGACATCGGCGATTGACTAATTTCTGAACCTGCTGAAACGATGATTTCCATTTTGTTCATAATTTGGCTTACTATTTTTAATAGGTAAAACTAATATTTAATTCATCGGCATCTTTGCAGCATAAAAGTTTTAGAACAACTAAACCGGCTCGTGCATTAGAAAACTTTATGAATTGCAGAAGTTAAAAATAATAAAACAGATTCTTTTCTCTAATTTATCACAATGAACGACAGAAGCATCATGATCAGCACCATATTGATAATTTCGATATTTTGCTGATCCGAACATATCGATAGTGATTGTGTATCTGCTTTCAAAAGGCTCGACATCATTTCCATGCACGCAGAAATACCAGTATCATTTTCGCTGCAATGTAACAAGGTGCAAATCGCCAGAAATTCTATCCGCACTTTTTATCGTTTTACGTTTACCACGAGTTGCTTTGCCAAACTACTTTTCGATATTAAATGTTCCCCATTTAATGTTATCCAAATCATCTATCACTCGTTGTTCTTCTTCGGTCAATGCATGGTTTGATTAGCCCTCGCCACTTTCAGCAAGTATCCTTGCAGTTCCTGCAACCATTCCAGCTTTTGCAGTAATTCACTCAGTAAACCGTTCCGCTTGCAGCTCAGTAGTGAAAACTCATCCATATAGAAATATGCGGGGTTATCATTACTCCAAAGAAGGAAGACTTATATATTCTCTTCACTTTTCCCAACCAGCTTTTATTCCTTGCATGTAACCAAATTTTAGCTAGATTGATTTTTGTATAGCGGTCGATAAAAAGACGATGATACTTTACTCACATTTTGTTTAGCTTTTTATTAAATACGCATTTTATATAAAAACACCTGCTTCTTTTGAGGCTGAGGATAAACATTACCTGTTGAAACAGCGCCATCATTAACAATATCAATGGTCATTCAGCACTTTCAAAATCTGTACTACGACCATAATACATAATGCCATTATCGCCATTTTAGCATTAACTAATGGAAGATCAAATTCTTTGTTCTTTTCTGAAATATCTTCTGTATTAAACTTTTTCTTTTAAACTTTAAGTCCAACTTTTCAAATAAATCTTCAATTAAAAACTCTTTCCACTTCCCTTGCCAAAATTCTTCTTCAATTTCTGCAAGCGAGGGTTCTTTCCTGTTCACTTTCCTTTTAATAATTGAAACTTCCCACGCTAAATAATCGGCAACGGTTTTCTTAAAATCAGTAAGGGTAGGTTTCGTATCGAATTTTTTGTGTTGAGTGAAATTCAATCGCAACCAACGTATCGCCTGATACCGAGATTTTATCTTCAATATGTTCATTTTCAGTAGGTGATTTAATTCTCCTTTACCAAATTTTACTAAATCAACTAATTCCTGATAACGCGTTCATTGCCATGATCAACATTACGTAAATTTATTAACTTTCGCTTTTTACGGCAGGCGTTTGTAGCCATCATTGTAAAATCAATAAATTTTACTAGTTATTTTCTTCATGTTTTCTCCAACTTTAAACATAAATTGCTGTTTGCACGCTAGACTTATAATAAATATATCAGCTGGCATTTTTATACTTGCAATCAAAGAATGTTTTTTGCAGAATACGTTGATTAATTTCTTTTTGCTTTACCTGTTCAACAGAATCTTGAATAATAACCGCTGCATAACCTTTGTTCATCATATTCAAGGCTTTTCAGCAAGATCATACCGTACCTTCTTTAGAATAAGGAGGGTTCAGAATAAGGCATCTGCTGGAAATGCTTTATCTTCAATCCTTTTCCCTTCAAAGTCAGATAATGAGTTTTTATTTATTACATTTGAACTGCCATCTCCCATTAAGATCATATTTAAAATGGCTAACATATATACGCTAGATAAGATCTCAACACCTAATAATTGATGGGCTTTAATATGAGCTTCTTTTGACGTAATTCATCTGGAATGTAATGGTGTTTTTTAACGTCAATTAGCATCTCATTCATTACGCTTAACAAAATAAACCGCATTGGTGCGAAATCCCACACATAGAATCTTTGTTTACGAGCTAATTTAGATAAAAGTGTTTGCAACATAAGACGGTGTCAAAAACAACATCCATTTAATTTATCTTGACTAAATCCAAGCCAGGCCACATTTCATTAAATAATTTTCCTGTAATCAGTAGTTAAACCAATTTTGTAATAAATACCAAATCTCAACAATTTTATAAATACTCGTTTTTAATTGACTTTCTCCATCAACAACTTTGTTGATATTCTCTATCAAAAACAGTATTTGATAATGTTCGAATAATTAAGTTTTTACTTTCCTGAGGTAATTTTTAGCTGATAAAAAAGCATTTTATTTTTTCTGATTAGAATATCACCATCTCTTTCCCTTCTTCTGTTTTGAATTTTAAATCTTCTTTTTTCAAACGGAGAAACCTTACATGGAACACCTAAAGTTGCCATAATAGATGCTGCAACTAAATAAACCCTATCATTTCGCCTAATCAGATTCATTCTGGTAAATATCATTATTTAGTTTTGTCAAACTGGCATCTATTTCTTTCACGTTTAGCTTTTATTCTTTCTAATTCATTTTGAGATAAAGAAAGATTGTTACTTGTGTAATAAAATCTTCAAAATGCTCAGGAGCTAAAATGATAAATCTGAAAACTCCTATTTTTTGCCCAATACCTAAATTTATAGATACATAATATACATAATTTCATAGCATAGCTTATCTGTATGAGATTCTTTATAACCCATCATACCAATCGCAATAATATCGGTATAACTTGGCATGATGTAATAATGCATTGGCGCAATGCACGGCACCATTACCATATCATTGATATTTTAAAAATAGGTTCATTCTTAGATGAACGATTTCAACATTTCTATCCGCATCTAGTTTGGCTAATTTATCTTTTCTTTTATATTCAATAGAATAGGATCTTTTGAAGTAATATTTGAACGCAATAATAATTTGCATCGGGACGATTTCCGCCAACACCTCCATTTTGCTGAAGTAACATCTAAGCTTTATCAATTCCGTATTTAGTGTTCTTGCTCTAATTTATAGTTGAGTTTATACGAGGCTAACCAGCCGTTGCTAAATTAGCAATGTTCGGTTCAACCGATTGAATTTTTTTGATGGAGACTTAGCCATTAAGCCTCCGCATTTATTTAATATAAAAGTGAAAGCGGTGAGATTTTTTGAAAATTTGCAATTTTTGCTTGCAATTAACGTTAAGTTTGACGGTGCAGTGCAGTGCAGTGCAGTGCAGTAGCATTTTCGTCCTTAATTTATGAATGTCAATAAATTTTGAAATTATAAAGAAAAAACAGCTAATTTCCTTGATTTTCAACAAAACCAGAAATTTAACCGCTTGTTTCTTTACTTAATTTAACCTTTGGTTGTGTTTCATTTCTCTCACCAAACAAACTTGGCTCTTCTAATAATAATTTCGGCTGATTATCTAAATTTCGCTCAATAATTTTACTGTTGCGAACCTGAAATTGCCAGCCGCCCCCAAAGCTGAGCTTCTTTCCTTGTGCAGGCTGTGCAATGCGAAGCCTTGTAAAATTAATTATGAGGCATTATGGGCTTTAAAGCTGTTCTCTGAGGGTGTCCAAATTTGCCATGATTTTTCTGCACTGGTTACGCCTGCTCGTGAGACTAAATAAGTATATCCTTCGCTATTTTCTGCCACACCTTTAATAGTTTCTCATCACCATTAGGAGGCAAATAAGTGGGTTGAATACCGTGTTTTTTGCTTTCTTGCACATAATCTTCTTTTGCGAGTAACCGGAATATCTGCTACAAGCACAGCATCAACACCGACTTCTACACAACGTTGATAAAAGCCTCTAAACCTTTGGCAAAATTAAATTGGCACAAGTAATAAGCTAATCGGAATCTCTGGATATTTTGACCGCACTTTTTCCAATAGTTTTAAAGCTATCTTCACTGCTGAAGCCTGCGGTTAAAAGCACGATTATTCGCCACTTGGATAGCCAGGCAATAAAGGGTGGATCGGAAAAAGGGAAACCGAGTTAAAACATCCGCGCCGTTATCGACAAGTAAATGATCTCAAAGAGCGGTCAAAAGTAGGATCGCAAGGTAACGAACAGCACAGCCCCTTCATTTTTACGTTAAGTGTCGCAAATTGCATTTCAAAACAGCTCATTAGTTTGTGCCTCCATTTAAAATTTTATCAACGGTAAAAATATCTTATCACCTCATCCTGAAAGATTAACACTAAAAGTTATTCTTTCAGGATTTGTTTAATCAATTTCAAGGCATAAGCCAAGGCGTGGTAAACTTTCTAATGCAGAATAATGCCTTCTGTGTTTTGCCAGTTGCCAGAATACGTTGAGCTTCTTCATCGGTAATCGATACATAATCAGCGACCAATCGCATTTAAATAAGCGATCTGCGGCCCGTAGAAGGGAAGTCTAACCCTGCAGAAATAGAATGAATTCCTCAATTTGTCCATCTTTATCTTGCATAATTGGCGATTTCATTCCGAAATAGATGCTGCCTGTTGTACCGTGCTTGAGCGGTGCACCGTGTTCGCCCGTTTCAATACCTTTACCCACGGGTTCTACGCCGATGAGTTTCACGGCGGTTTCTTCAATGAAATCCGCAAACATACCGTTGCATTCGAGCCGCCACCGACGGCAGCAATGCTGCATCAGGTGACGACCTTCTCGTTCGAAATTTGACGGTCGTCATCAATCCCAATCATCTTTTGAAATTCTCTCGCAATCGTCAGGAAGGGATGAGGGCCTGCTGCGGTTCAAGTAAATAATGGGTGGTTTCGTGGTTTCGCAGACCAATCTCGCATCGCTTCCCATACAGAGCGTCTACTAAGAGCAAAGAGCCTTTTTGTGCGAACCACTTCCGCACCATTAAACATATACGGAGACACGTTTGGCGATTGACGCTCAACATCTTTTTGCACCCATACTATAAACACGGCTGCATATCTAACATAGCACAAAGCAAAGGCGGTCACGCAACACCGTGCTGACCGCACGCCTGTTTCGAGCAATAATACGCGTTTTGCCCATGCAGCCGTATGAATTTGCCCTGAACTTACTTGGTTGTGTGCACCACCGTGTAATAAATCTTCACGTTTAAGATAAAGTTTTGTTTTGTGCCCTTTGGATTTAGAAGTTGACAAAGGGTACCAGTGCTGATCGGTCTGCCTGCATAATTTTTGGGTAAATCAGCAAATTCTGCTGCTTGGAATGTGGGATCATTTGAGCCTCCACAAAGGACACATTCTAATTGCTTTAAAAACAGGTACTAAAATTTCGGAACACATACATTCCACACAAATTCGCCAAAATAAGGGTTAAAGAGGTCGTGTCTGACATATTTTCTCCTATTATTTTAGTTATCTTTTGAAACGCTCATTTCCCGCAAAAGATTGGGCCCGGTTGGCGTACTTCAATGCGGAATTAATGTTCACGTCAGTTCGGGTTGTTGATGCAAAGCCATAATACAATATTCGCGATATCTTCGAGCTGAACTAGAACGCGTTTTCATACACTTTTGCCGCTCTTTCATCATCGCCATGAAAACGCACGATTAGAGAACTCCGTACCGCCACATGGTCCAGGTTCAACATTGCTTACTCGAATTTTGTGCCTGCCAAATCGGCTCGCTCACGCGCGTTTAAAAGCTAAATTGTGACGACAAAGCTTTAGTTCCACCGCGCGCATTACCGCCAGCATAAGGACCAGTACCTGCAATTGAACTCATAATTTGATAATCTGTCCATGATTGCGAGCCACCATGTGTTGGCAACTACGAGACGAGTGGTAGTACCAGTCGCTTTAATGTTGGTATCGATCGTCTGATACCAATCTTTTGATGCAAGAAATCACGCTTTATGTACTGGCTCTAATCCCAGGTAGCCTGAAACCATTATTCACTTGTCGTCGATCGACCGCTTTTGCAACCTTCGGGAAGGAGGTGTTTAGAAGGCGTTAATTGTGAAGCTTGTTCATCGCGAATATCAAAAGCAAGCGTGAGAAAATTGTGCCTAATTGTGCAATGATTTTCTAGCTACACAGATCTGCATGTCTGCCCGTGCCAATCACTTTATAGTCTGACTTCTATCAATTTCTTACAGATCCTTGAAGCCGAGCCTGCGGTTGCACCTCGCCAACTAATGCGGTTGATGGTTTTCATTTTGTTCTCTCCTATTTATATGCTACTAAGATAGTGCGGTTTAAAAAGTTCCTGCAAGGTTGAAAAACAAAAGAGGTGAGATCTCGCTTGTCAAAAGACGATGCCTTCAACCTTTGTGATGTAAGCGAATAAGGCTTTGTAACGCGTACACATCAATAGACCTACAGTGATTACCAACACTTTTGATAAATTTCACCATTACTGATGGTGCATGTTTACTACCAATATGGACTTTTCACTACAAGGTCGCAGCTAATCATTGGAATACCTATTAAAAATGCCATTTACCTGCAATAATAAAGATACGAATGCACCAATATTAGAGGAAAGAAATTAAAAATTTTAGAGGGTCGCATGAAGCACGCAATGAACTTAATTTATTAATTAGAATAATGCTATAATATACTGCACTGCGGGTACCGATAGAAACCGTCATAAAAACCAACTATTAAACAGGTAATAAAAATAGATAATGCTGAGTTTTTAATTTTCTTGCTCTTGATTTCTCTTGCTTGATGCATTTTCCTTTAAATAAAGTGGCAGCTAAACCCAAAGGTAAAATGCATAATATAGTTAATAAACATGTGTTGGCGCAGCATTAAAATAACTTCGCTAATATGACACCTAACTAATGCAGAAACAATCCCTATGGGAATAATTTTCCAAACTATGGATTTGCTTTAGCATAAAGGACTATGTAGCCGCGATTGTGCCAATAGTACTAACTAGTTTTCTCTTGACCCTAATGCTGCTAATTGAGGAGGAAGACCAACCAGTAAGAGGTGCGGAATTAAAAATTTCCAGCCTGCACCTCTCGCAGCAGAATCAATATAACCTGCTACAAAGAAGGCTAGTACTAATAAACAAATACCAAGAATAAAATAGTTAGCAATAATACTATTATTAATAAATATTTTCACTTTTTGTCCTTATTTAGTTCTTAAAGTGATGATTGCGTCCAGATGATACAAAATATTCTTTGAGAGGGTTTATCATAGGTACCGATAGTCTAGTTAACTATCGGTGCGTTCCCATCAAACTGCCCTAAATCCATTTACTTGTATGTAGTCTTTCAGTATCAAATGTTACTATCTCTCCAAATGAGGACTGCAAGCTCCATTACTTTTATTTTTCAATCCATATCCGATAGAACAGAAGTTTTGTGCGTCTGATTGATAATAGCCTAAGCCATTCCGATTTAATCTTGCTATAATGCAAGTTGATAAAAGCTCATTGTTGGTTTGCATACTGAGATCCTTTTATGTTTTATATATATTAAATGTAACAATAGTTATTCAAAACTAATACTGTATTTGAAACATAAATCAATCCTTTGAAATTTTTATTCCGCAAACGTTTGCTAATAATGATATAATCTGCCCGATTTTTATTTTCAACTGATTGAGGTTAATCGTGAGCAACACACAACTGAGCTATAAAAGATGCTGGCGTCAGATATTCACGCTGGGAATGAATTAGTCGAACGTATCAAAAGGTGATGAAAAACACTCGCCGCCCTGAAGTCATAGGCGGATTGGGTGGTTTCGGTGCATTAATGTGCTTTCACCAACCAAATATAAAGGCCGATTTTAGTTTCTGGGCTACGACGGCGTGTAATCAAAATTACGCCTTGCGATTGACTTGAAAAACACGATACCATTGGTCAAGATTTGGTAGCGAGCGTCGTGAACTTGATCGTGCAAACGGTGCAAGAACCGCTTTTCTTCTTAGATTACTATGCTGCAGGAAATTAGAACATTGATGTGGCAGCAGACGTGATCAAAGGTATTGCAGACGGCTGCGAAATGTCTGGTTGTGCGTTAGTCGGTGGCGAAACCGCTGAAATGCCTGGAATGTACCACGAAGGCGACTACGACTTAGCGGGGTTTCTGCGTGAGGCGTGGTGAAAAATCAGAGATGATGTGACGGCACAGCAGTGAAAACAGGCGACACCTTAATCGCCCTCAGCTCAAGCGGTCCACACTCCAAACGGTTACTCGCTTATTCGCAAAGTGCTTGAAGTAAGTGGTGCAAATCCAGCGGATTTTATTGGACGGCAAACCGCTTAGCGAACATTTATTAGCCCCAACCCAAAATCTATGCTAATCGATTTTACAACTGATCAAACAGACTGAAGTTCACGCAATCGCTCGCTTAACGGGTGGCGGTTTCTGGGAAAAATATCCACGTGTATTGCGGACAACACCAAAGCAGTGATTGATGAGATCAAGCTGGCAATGGCCTGCAGTATTTAGCTGGTTGCAAGAAAAAGGCAATATCAGCCGTTGTCAAAATGTATCGCACCTTCAACTGTGGCGTAGGTATGGTGATTGCGTTACCAGAAAAGAGTTGAAACTGCTCTCGCATTACTTGAACAAGCGGGAGAAAAAGCGTGGGGTTATTGGAAAAATTGAACATCTTGGCGAAGGCGAAGCACAGGTTGAGATTCAATAATAAAATCTTAATTTTAAATTCAGCCCTTTTGGGCTGATCTAGAAAAGGAAGAAAATGACCGTCCTTATTTCTGGTCGGAACGAATTTACAAACTATTATTGATGCCTGCCATTCAGGCGATATTCCCATGCCCAAATTGCTTGTGTGGTAAGTAACAAAGCTGATGCTTATGGATTAGTTCCGAGCCAAACAAGCACAGATTCCACAAACGGTCTTTCTTCGCAAAAAATTTTGCCAATAACCTCGAGAATGGACGACGCCATTGGCGATTATTTGCAGAAAAGCCTAGACTAGATTTGATCGTGCCCTTTGCTGGTTATATGAAAATTCTCTACCCCAATTTACTCAACGTTTTGCAGGGAAAATTTTAAATATCCATCCTTCTCTTCTTCTAAAATACGCGGCTTAAAGCACCTACCAACGATGCGATTGAAGCGGGCGACAATGAACACGGCACAACCGTTCATTTTGTCAATGAAAGAAGTGGATGGTGGTGCAATTGTTTTACAAAGCAAAAGTACCAATCTTCCCTGAAGATAGCGTCGAAGATGGAAAGCCAGAACCCGAGCAAGAATATCAAATTTATCCGCTTGTGATTAAATGGTTTTACCGAAGGACGCTATGAATTAAGAAACAAGATGGCTTATTTAGATGGAAAACTTCTACCCTAAACAAGGCTATGCTGCTGAATAGCTTGTAAATATCCAGCTCATAACTAAAGAGTAGTAGTGAGCAAGCATTTTTATCTATAGAATCTTCCTATTTCAAATATTATCAGGGTAAGATTACAGCTTTCTTGAGAATTGATTTTTTCAATAAGATCTCCTTCTGTCATTTTTCTGTTTAATAGGAATATTTATGTTCAAAAACACTACTTACCTTAGCCTTTGCTGTCTCTTGCTCTTCTCTCTCATTTGCAAAAAGATGTGACCATTCCGACCGCTCGTGGTGATGTTACTTTCACTCAAACACCAACCAAACTTGCTGTATTTGAAGCTGCAGCAATTGATACGCTTGCACATTTAGGCGTACCTGTTGCAGGTAGTCCTGATGTGGCTCGTACCTTGCCATATTTAAAACCAGCAACAGAAAAAAAGCGGTGAATATCGGTACTGTTTTTGAACCAAATTACGAAGCATTAAACAGCTTAAAACCAGACTTAATTATTGTAGGTAGCCGTGCAGCAAAAAGTCGATGAACTAAAAAGAGATTGCAACAACTATTGATGTAACCACACCAAAAGAAGTGAATACTTTACAAAGGTGGTTTAAACAATATTGAAAACTACGGTAAATTATTCAATAAAGAAGCGGAAGCAGCAAAAATTAAAAAGCTGAGCTTGAAACCTTAATCGCCGAAACCAAAGCAGCGGTAAAAAGGTAAAGGAAATGGCTTAATCGTGCTTTGTTAATGGTGGCAAAATGTCCCGCATTTGGTCCTGTTGGTCGCTTAGGTTGGGTTCACTCTGCTCTTAATATTCCTGAAGCAAAATTTGAAGTGAATACCAAAGGGCAAAACCACGGTACACCAATTTCATTCGAATACTTACAAAAAGTAAATCCAGATTGGTTATTCGTGTTAGACCGCACTGCAGCCATTGGTGAAGAAGGGAAAACGGCACAAGAAGTGTTAGATAACGAATTAGTCCATCAAACAAAGGCATGGAAAAACGGACACGTCATTTACCTCAGCAGTTCAGCATACCTTGCGGCTGGCAGCGTAGAACAAATGCGTTTGAGATCTTAACCACATCAAACAAGCCTTCTCTAAATAATGCGAAAGCTCACGTTTTTAATCTTTTACTTTTTAATCCTCTGCCCCCTCAGTATGTCCGTGGGGTAGCGGATTTTCATTAGGGCAGATTGTTTAGCCAGTCTGAGCAGTCGCAACTTTTCTTTATCAGCCAGCTTACCTCGCACCCTTGCTGTCATCCTTGTTGGTGCAACACTCAGCGTAGCGGGTATGGTGCTGCAAATTGTGCTGAAAAACCGTTTTATTGAACCCAGTATGATTGGGGCAAGCCAAAGTGCAGCGGTGGGGATTTTAATTGCAAGCCTTTGCTTCCCTGCAATGCCACTCATTTTCAAAATGTCGTTTGCAACCGTAACGGCACTAATTGGTATGGCAATTTTTATGCTGCTAATGCGTAATCTACCGCCCCATCAAAAACTGATGTTGCCATTGGTGGGGATTATTTTTCGGCAATATTGAAGCGGTAACTACCTTTGTGCATACGAAACCGACAGCTTACAGCTACTTTCCGTTTGGTTTGCAGGCGATTTCTCAGGCGTTTTAGCAGGAAGATATGAACTGCTTTGGCTGACCGCAGCCTTAGCCGTCATCATCTACATTCTTGCTGACCAACTCAGCATCGCAGGACTTGGACAGAATATCAGCACCAGTCTTGGCATTAACTACCATCAAATGACGTGGATTGCCTTGATTATTGTCGCCATGATTACCGCGGTAATTGTCGTCACCATTGGGCAAATTCCGTTTATCGGTTTAGTGTACCGAACATCGTTTCACGCTTGGCAGGCGATCGACTTCGCCAGAATCTGCCTGTTGTGGTGTTATTTGGAGCGAACCTCATTCTTATGTGCGATATTCTCGGGCGAGTGGTAAACGCTCCGTTTGAAGTGCCGATTTCAACGATTTTTCGGCATCGTCGGCACAGTGATTTTCCTCTATCTGCTCTTTAGGGGAAAAAGTATGAAAACATCCCGAGTTTTGATTATTTCAAGTCTGATTCTGCTTGCAAGCTTTCTGTTTTTATGCTGTTTAACAGCAACGGGAATTAGGATTTTATTCTGCCGTTTCGTGGCAAAAAACTGTTGTTATTGCTGACGGTAGCATATACCATTGGCGTTTCAACCTTATTATTTCAAACGCGACGAACAACCCGATTTTTAACGCCAAGTATTTTGGGATTTGACTCGCTCTACTTGCTGCTTCAAACCGTACTCGTGTTTTTACTCGGTGGACTCGGTTTTTACTCAACTTCCGATTGCAAATAAATTTGCGTTTGAAACCTTGCTGATGCTTGGTGCCGCTCTATTGCTATTCCGCACACTAACCAAAGACAATGCCGATATCGTCCGGAATGTTATTGATTGGTGTGGTGTTTGGTGTATTCTTCCGTAGTGTGAACAACCTTCTGCAACGTCATGATCGATCCAGAAGAATTTGCCGTCGCACAGCTCCTCTTTTGCGAGCTTTAATAGTGCCAATCCAACCCTTTTTTAACCATCGGAATCATCATCGCCTTACTAAGTAGTATTTGGATTTGGACACAACGCCACAAGCTAGATGTATTGATGCTCGGCAAACACAAAGCCATTGGTTTAGGTATTAACTACAACCGCTTTTCGCATCAACTGCTGATTTGCTGTGCCTTGTTGGTGTCGGTGTCCACCGCTTTAGTCGGGCCAATCCTCTTTTTAGGATTACTGGTTTGTGCCATTGTGAACGCCATCAGCCCAACAATGCAACACGCTATTCGTATTCCGCTCACATTCATCATCTCCGCCATCACGTTGGTATTAGGGCAAGCTGTGTTTGAACAACTGTTCAAATTACAAAAGGTGTGCTAAGTGTCGTGATCGAATTCTTAGGTGGCATCGTGTTTATCTATTTAATGCTCAAAAACAAAAATGATCGAAGTTAAAATCTTTCCCATCACATCGGGCAAAGTCCGATTCTAAAAAAACATTAACCTCACTATTCCAAATGGAGGTATTACTGCTCTTGTGGGTGCAAACGGTGCGGGCAAATCTACCCCTGCTCTCGCTCATAGCCCGTTTAAACCCAATTCAAAAGCCAGTCAAATTTTGCTAGATAATTACAATATGCGACCACCGATTCTCGCACTGATTGCACAGCATTTGGCGATCTTAACCCAAGACAACGTGATCCACAGTCGCATTACTGTGCAAGATTTTGCTGATGTTCGGGCGTTATCCGCATCATCAAGGCAAAAATTCAACCGCTTGATCATGAGGTGTGGCTGGAAGCCCTTGAGCGTTTTTGAGCTACTCCATCTTACCAACCGTTTTTTTGAATGAACTCTCAGGTGGGCAACGCTAACGTGCCTTAATTACAATGACCTTCTGCCAAAAACTAGCCACGTATTGCTTGATGAACCGCTCAATAACCTTGATATGTTCCATGCCCGTGAGTTAATGCGATTGTTAAGAAAAACTGACTGATGAATTGGCACTTACCACTGTAATGGTAGTGCACGACATCAATATGGGCAGCTTATGCTGATACGATTGTGGCGATGAAAAATGGAGAAATTGTGATGATAGGCACACCTGAAGAAATCATCACAACCGAGCATCTAAAAAACATATTTGGTTTGGATGCGAAGTGTTAAAACACCAAGGAAAAAGATTGGTGGTACATCATATTTGATTTAAAAATTTATTAATTTCTCCGTTTATAGCTAATCTCAAATCACCTAGCGGTTAAATTCTACAAAATTTTTGTAAAATTTAACCGCTTGCCAGTTCTACCGCAATTACCCCGTGATCTTTCCAATAACATTAAGTAGAATATAGGTGATTTTGTCTACTTTTCACAGCAAGATCATTTTAAATTCATTATAATGGAGAAATTTTATGGCAATGAATAACATTTTTAGGTTTATTCGCTAATCGCCACTCAAACCTCTCAAACAACTCTCTGTAAAAAGTAACTGAATGCAGTGAGCTGTTAGACCCCTTTTTGAAGCCTCTTTCAATCACGATTGGGATGCGGCAGAAGAAATTCGAAACCATATTGTGGAATTAGAACGTAATGCTGACCTCCTCAAACGTGAGTTCGATTAAAATTACCTCGCGGATTATTCCTTCCGTTGAACGCTCAGATTTATTAGAAATTGTTACGCAACTGGATAAATTAGCAAACTATTCAAAAGATATCGCAACTCATGTTATTGGCCGTCATTTGGAAGTGCCAGAAATTATGCAACCCGCATTTCGTCAATTTATCTTCCGTAGCCTCGATTCTTGTCGCCAAGTACGCAAAGTATTAGGTGAGCTTGATGAGTTGCTTGAAACAGGTTTCCGAGGTCGGAACGCCACTTCGTGAATGACATGATTTTTAGAGCTAGATAAAATCGAAGATGATACGGATCAACTTCAAATCGCCCTACGTCGTACGCTTTTCGGCTTAGAAGCGGAATTAAACCCTATTGATGTTATGTTTTTATATAAATGTATTGAGCGAATCAGCATCTTAGCAGATCAAGCTCCAGCGTATTGGTTCATGAATCGAGCTAATGCTTGCAAAAAGCATAGGAGAACTTATGGAACTTTTACAAGAATATGGCTCAATCTTAGTGATTGCTGACAGCCGTGTTAGGCTTTTTTAATGGCGTTTGGTATTGGTGCAAACGACGTATCAAATGCAATGGGAACCTCAGTAGTTCAGGTACAATCACTGTTAAACAAGCGATTATGATCGCAATGGTTTTCGAACTTGCTGGTGCTTATTTAGCAGGTGGTGAAGTGCTGATACCATTAAAAGTGGTATTATTCAAGCCGATGCTTTTACCGATACGCCTGGAACCCTCGTGCTTGGCATGATGTCTTCCCTTTGTGCATCAGGGGGTATGGTTAATTATTGCAACCAAAATGGGTTGGCCTGTTTCAGGTACACACACGATCATTGGCGCGGTAATTGGTTTTGCTTTGGTTACCGTTGGTGGCGAATCAATCCAATGGGGTCAATTAACAGGTATAGTGGGTAGTTGGTTCATTACGCCTGTGCTTGCAGGGATTATTGCTTTTATCATCTTTGTTAATTCACAAAAACTGATTTTTAACCGCTCAGAGCCATTCAAACAAGCAAAAATATGGCCCATTCTATATGGGAGTAACTATTTTTATCCTTGCTATCGTAACAATCTCAAAAGGTTTTAAAACACGTGGGTTTAAATCTTTCTGGTTGGGAAACATTCGGTATTTCAATTACTTTAGCAATTATTGCTGGCGTATTAGGTGCAATCTATTTTCGTAGCCAAGCCTTTTGCAAATAAAGTAAAAGACCAATCTAGTTTCGGTGGCGTTGAAAAATCTTTAGTATTTTAATGCTTTTTAACCGCTTGTGCAATGGCCTTTGCACATGGTTCCAAATGATGTAGCAAACGCAATTGGTCCATTGGCTGCGGTTGAATCTATCGTAGCAAACGGCGGTGATATCGCGAGTAAAACAGGTATGGCACCATGGGTATTACCATTAGGCGCATTAGGTATGGGGAGTTGGTTTAGCGATAATGGGTAAATCAGTTATGGCAACAGTAGGGACAGGCATTACTGAACTTACACCAAGCCAGTGGTTTTTGCAGCACAATTTGCGTGTGCGGTAACTGTTGTACTCGCATCAGGTACAGGCTTACCCATTTCCACCACACAAACCCTAGTAGGTGCAATTTTAGGTGTTGGTTTTGCACGCGGTATCGCAGCAATTAACTTAGGTATTATCCGTAATATCGTTGCATCGTGGTTTGTTACCTTGCCAGCAGGGTGCAGTACTTTCAATTGTTATTTACTATATCTTGCACGCTATCTTTCACTAATTAAATAAAATTGTAGTAAGAAAAATGAGGCTGAATTTAGATAAAATTCAGCCTCATTTTTCTTATCTACCATCTTAACATTATAAAGGAATAACAGACAAAAACCTCGCAAAATGCGAGGGCTCTTTTATATTATTTTGTGCTTGGGATGCTGAAACGTTTGTTGAAGCGTTCAACACGACCACCAGTATCAACAACACGTTGTTTACCAGTATAGAATGGGTGGCAGTTGCCACAAACGTCTAGGTTTAAGTTTTTACCGACTGTTGAGCGAGTTTTGATTTCGTTACCGCATGAACATGTTGCAGTAATTTCAGTATATTCTGGGTGAATACCTTGTTTCATTGGAGAACCTCATAAGAAGCCATATCGCCGCTTATCTTGTTTCAACTATTATTATAATTGAACCGCTGATAAGTACCATATGTGATTAATAATATGTTAAGCTTATGCTTAACGCCTAAAAGAGTGCGTATTCTAAGTGAAAGTTGAGCGAAGATCAGCCGCTAATTTAATGCAGAATTTATGTGAGCTGAATCACAAAAATAGATGATTTTTGAGTTTTGAAATAAACTTGATTACAATCACGAGCAATCAAAAAATAATCTTAATTTAATCAAAATGAACAGGAGAATGATGACGATGGCTGAGCGTAAAGTTTTAGCAAAATGCGATTCGTGTACTAAGCATGGACTCTGTCCAAAAAGCCAATTCTGGTCACCCTGGTGCACCAATGGGTATGGCTGATATTGCAGAGTGTTATGGCGTGATTTTTTTAAAGCATAATCCAAACAATCCAAAATGGGCTGATCGCGACCGCTTTGTATTGTCAAAATGGTCACGGCTCAATGTTAATTTATAGCCTTTTACATTTAACAGGCTACGACCTTTCTATTGAAGATTTAAAAACAATTCCGTCAATTACACTCAAAAACGCCAGGTCATCCTGAATATGGTTATGCTCCAGGTGTTGAAACGACCACAGGGGCCACTTGGTCAAGGTATTACCAATGCGGTAGGTATGGCGATCGCAGAGAAAACCCTAACAGCACAATTTAACCGTGAAGGCCACGACATTGTGAACCACTACACCTACGCATTCTTAGGGTGATGGCTGCTTGATGGAAGGGATCTCACACGAAGCAGCATCACTTGCAGGCACATTAGGTTTAGGTAAGTTAATTGCTTTCTATGACGACAATAATATCTCTATTGATGGTCACGTAGATGGCTGGTTTTAGCGATGACACAGCACAACGTTTCGAAGCGTATGGCTGGCAAGTAATCCGTAATGTTGATGGTCACGATCCTGAGCAAATTAAATTTGCGATTGAAAATGCACAAGCCGAGAAAAGAACGTCCAACGTTAATTATCTGTAAAAACCATTATCGGTTACGGTTCACCAAATAAATGTAACTCGCATGACTGCCACGGAGCACCATTAGGTGAAGCAGAAATTAAAGCAGCACGCGAATTTTCTAAACTGGGAATATGAGCCATTTGAAAATTCCTACAGATATTTATGCAGCGTGGGATGCAAAAGCAAAAGGTGCTGAAGAAGAACAATCTTGGGATGCAAAATTTGCAGCATATTCAACCGCTTATCCAGAATTAGCAACAGAATTTTAAACGCCGTATGGTGGTGAATTACCAGCAAATTGGGAAGCAGAAAGCCAAGCATTTATCGAAAAAAATTACAGGCAAAATCCTGCAAACATTGCAAGCCGTAAAAGCATCACAAAATGCGATTGAAGCTTACGCTCACGTGTTGCCAGAGTTTTTAGGTGGTTCAGCGGACTTAGCTAGCTCAAACTTAACTTTATGGTCTGGCTCTAAACCAATTCGTGCAGATCACAACGTAGATGGTAACTATATTAACTACGGCGTACGTGAGTTTGGTATGTCTGCGATTATGAATGGTATTGCTTTACGGTGGCTTCATTCCTTACAGGGGCGACCTTCTTAATGTTCTATGGTACGCTCACAACGCTGTACGTATGGCCGCATTGATGAAACAACGCGTGTTATTCGTTTATACGCACGACTCAATCGGTTTCAGGTGAAGATGGTCCAACTCACCAACCAGTTGAGCAGACTGCGGCATTACGCTACATTCCAAATCTTGAAACGTGGCGTCCAGCTGACCAAGTAGAATCTGCAATTGCCTGGAAAGCTGCCGTTGAGCGTCATGATGGCCCAAGTGCGTTAATCTTCACTCGTCAAAATCTTCAACAACAAAATCGCACTGCAGAGCAATTAGCGAATGTAGCACGTGGTGGTTATGTGTTAAAAAGACGCAGCAGGTACGCCAGATTTAATCCCTAATCGCAACAGGTTCTGAAGTTGAATTAGCGGTGAAAGCAGCAGAAGTGTTGAAGCTGAAGGTAAAAAGTACGCGTGGTTTCAATGCCAAGCACCAACGTGTTTGATAAGCAAGATGAGGCTTACCGTGAATCAGTATTACCTCGTTCAGTGACTAAACGTGTTGCTATTGAAGCACAATTGTCGAGACTTCTGGTACAAATATGTGGGCTTTGAAGGTCGTATCGTAGGTATGAATAGCTTCGGTGAATCTGCACCAACAGGCGAGTTATTCAAACTCTTCGGTTTCACCGTTGAAAACGTTGTAACAAAAGCGAAAGAGATTTTGTAATTCTATACAGAGTATATATTTCACGCTAAAATAGCAGATGTGGTGCGAACTTAGGAATAATTACTTAAGGTCCACAAATCTAATATTCAAGTAAATAGAAAGTCGTTGTATATGCCGTGAGGTTATTAAACGTACGTGGTATATGGCGGCTTTTTCTTAGTAAAAATATACCTGTGACCTTTTTATTATGAGAATACCTAGAATTTATCATCCCTTTCCAATAGCAAATCAAACAAGCTGTATTCTAGCGAAGATGCCACCAACCACGTTGGGCGTGTATTGAGAATGAATGAGGGGCGACGCCATTATTTTTATTTGATGGATCTAACCATATCTTTCACGCCACGTTACAAGCGGTCGACAAATTATTGCAAAAATTCACTCTAGCGAATTAGATGATCGCGAATCGCCTTTGCATATTCATTTAGGGCAAGTAATTTCACGTGGTGATCGAATGGAGTTTACCATTCAGAAATCCGTAGAGTTAGGCGTAAAAACCATTACGCCTCTTTGGTCAGAGCGCTGTGGTGTAAAAAACTCAATGAAGAACGCCAAGATAAAAAATTACAACAATGGCAGAAAAATTGCGATTGCGGCTTGTGAGCAATGCGGACGTAATGAGATTCCAGAAATTCGCCCGATGAGTGAAACTTACTGATTGGTGCAAAGAGCAAGATGGAATGCTTTAAGTTGAATTTACATCCAAGAGCCCAATATACGATCCGTCAATTGCCGAATATGCCGAAAGAGGAGTTCGATTGCTCATTGGTTCTGAAGGCGGGCTTTCTCCCGAAGAGATTAGGATGACAGAGGCAGAAGGCTTTACTGAGGTGTTATTGGGCAAACAGGTATTACGCACAGAAACTGCCTCCCTCGCAGCAATTACCGCTTTACAAGTCTGCTTTGGTGATATTTAACGAGAAAAGAGAATGTTAGAAAACTTACAAGGTAAATTTTTAATTGCAACCCCAGATATGGACGATCCTTATTTTGATCGTGCCGTTGTTTATATTTGTGAACACAATAACAACGGAGCCATGGGATTAATCATCAATATGCCAACCGATTTATCTGTATTGGAATTGCTCACTAGAATGGATTTCAAATGGCAAATCAACGTGATTACAAAAAGATCAGATGGTATTAAGCGGTGGTCCTGTGAGCCAAGATCGCGGCTTTATGTCCACACCAAAACGGCACAATCCTTCTTGCACTCTTATAAAAATCACAGATGACATTATGCTAACCACATCGGGCGATGTGCTGGATACCTTAGGCACAACAGATGCACCTGAACACTTTATTGTTTGTTTAGGTTGCTCTACTTGGAATAGCGAACAACTACAACAAGAAATCGCCCAGAATATGTGGATTTATTCTGAATCCAACAACAAAACTTTATTCAACACAGGTTATCTTGACCGCTGGTTAGAAGCCAACGAAATGATGGGCATTTCATCGGGAGTATTAGGAAGTGCTGGACGAGCGTAAACGTATTTATCGGCATAGTAGACAAATAGTTGCTAATCCGTCAAAACCTATGCCATGTGGACAAAACAGTTGGTAAGGATTATAGTTAATAATCAAAACCAACACTTTTGTCTATTATGCCCCTTTTTAATTAATAATCCAACTGATCCTTATACAACGTATAATCGTCTTTTAAGGCTTGGATGAGCTCCATAAAAAATCATCAGGCAATGGGGCGTGCCATTCCAGGATTTCACCTGTGATAGGGTGCTCTAAACGTAACATCGCGGCGTGTAAGGCTTGGCGTTGAAATGAACGTAATACTGCTAAAAATTCTTCACTTGCACCTTTAGGTGGGCGAGGACGACCGCCGTAAAGTTGGTCTCCTAAAAGCGGGTGAGCAATGTAGTGCCATATGTACACGGATTTGGTGTGTACGCCCTGTTTCCAAACGTAAACGCAAACGGGTATAGTTGCGGAAACGCTCCATAATGCGGTAATGCGTGACTGCAGGTTTACCCATTGGATGTACTGCCATTGCGGTGCGTTTGGTTGGGTGGCGAGCCATTGGCTCATCAACCTACCACCTTGGGTCATAATGCCACTCGCAACAGCTTCATATTCACGGGTAATTTGGCGTTTTTGTGAGTGCAGTTACTAAGCGAGTTTGAGCAGGGATATTTTTCGCGACCACCATTAAACCCGTTGTATCTTTGTCTAAACGGTGTACGATACCCGCACGTGGCACTTCTGCAATCGATGGATAGTGGTAAAGTAGTGCATTTAATACTGTGCCATCGGGATTACCCGCACCTGGGTGTACGACTAAATCTTTCGGTTTGTTGATCACAATAATATCATCATCTTCATACACAATATTAAGTGGGATATTTTGTGGCTCAAAACGCACTTCCTCTTCAATTTCTGCCAATACTTCAATCAGTTCGCCACCAAAAACTTTTTCACGTGCTTTATTGACTACTTTGCCATTTACTTTTTACTAAATCGTTTTCAATCCAAACTTTAAGGCGTGAACGTGAATAATCGGGGAAAAGTTGAGCAAGTAGCGATCAAGCCTTGCTCCTAATAAATCGGCAGAAACCTCTGCAGTTAGCGTTATCTGTTGAGCCATTTGTCTATTCCTATTTAATCTATATCTATTGCTTATTTGTGAGCGTGTTATAAAATAAGGCAATTCGTACGAACTTAATGAAGTGCCTTTGGTCTATAGCAAGTATTGTACATTAACTCTTGATCTTAGACACTTTTTATCTCTTTAAGGTAATTATTATGCGTAAATTTACTTCTCTTGCTTCGCTTATGTTAGCTGGTTTACTCGTTGTAGGTTGTTCAAACTCAAATAAAAGAGCTCGAAGAAGCATCTGCTCAAGACCTTTACAGTAAAGGTCAAACCTACTTACAAGATGGCGATTATAACTCAGCAATCCGCTATTTAGATGCGATTGGTGGAAAAGGAAATACTCAATTTGGCGAACAAACACAATTGAGTTTGATTTATGCACAATATAAAGTGGGTGAATATTACAAAGCATTAGATATTGCAGAACGTTTTGTGCGTGCTTACCCAAATAGTGCTCATACAGATTATGTCTTCTACCTAGCAGCACTTTCAAATGCTCGTTTAAGCGACAATTTTATTCAGGATTTCTTTGGTATAAACCGTGCTTCTCGCTCGATTGATGCTGTGCGTAACGCTTACGGTAGTTTCAGACCATCGTACGTGATTTCCCAAACAGCAAATATGCACCTGAAGCACAACAATGGATGGGCTATTGCTAAATCGTATAGCAGAACACGAACTTGAAGTAGTAAAATTCTATGAGCAAACGTGATGCTTATGTTGCAATGAGCAACCGCGTGGAAGAAATGATGCGTTTCTATCCTGATACAAAAGCCACTGCTGAAGCGTTACCTTATATGAAAAAGCCTTTGAACAAATGGGTTTGAATGATTCTGCTCAAAAAGTAGATGCCTTGATTGAAGCAGAATAAAGGTAAAGAATATCCAAACGTAACTAAACCAGCTTACGGCGAACAGTTCTAATTTCATTTTATTTTGCCACAGCAGTTCAATGCTTCTGTGGCTTTTTAGTATTTAAAGCATAGTATGAAAAATTCTCGGCATTGAAACTTCTTGTGATGAAACAGGCGTTGCCATTTATGATGAAGAAAAAGGATTAATCGCCAATCAACTTTACAGCCAAAATTGAGATGCACGCAGACTACGGCGGCGTTGTGCCGAAGTGGCTTCACGCGATCATATCCGCAAAACCGTGCCATTGATTGAAGCTGCATTAAAAGAAGCAGAATTTGACCGCTTGCGATATTGATGGCGTTGCTTATACCGCAGGCCCTGGCTTAGTTGGGGGCGTTATTAGTGGGGCAACTATTGCTCGTTCGCTTGCCTATGCGTGGAATGTCCCGCATTGGGCGTGCATCATATGGAAGGGCATCTACTCGCCCCAATGTTAGAAGAAACTCCACCAGAGTTTCCTTTTTTGTGCACTGCTTATTTCGGGTGGGCATACGCAATTAGTGAAAGTGGATGGCGTAGGTCAATATGAATTGCTGGCGAATCTATTGACGATGCTGCAGGTGAAGCCTTTGACAGAAACAGGCAAACTGCTTGAGTTAGATTACCCTGCTGGTGTTGCGGTTTCAAAATTAGCGGAACAAGGCACGCCAAATCGCTTTGTTTTTCCCACGCCCAATGACGGATCGCCCAGGCTTAGATTTCAGCTTTTCGGGCTTAAAAACGTTTTGCCGCGAACACCATCAATGCCAATTTAGATGAGAACGGTAAATTAGACGAGCAAACTCGCTGCGACATTGCCCACGCTTTCCAACAAGCTGTGGTAGATACCATCCTCATCAAATGCAAACGTGCATTACAACAAACAGGCTATAAACGCTTAGTGATGGCAGGCGGTGTAAGTGCAAATAAACAACTGCGTGCTGATTTAGCTGAAATGATGAAATCCCTTGGCGGAGAGGTTTACTACCCTCGACCACAATTCTGTACTGACAACGGTGCGATGATCTCTTATACAGGCTTCCTTCGCTTAAAACATGGTAAGCAAAACCGATTTAAGTGTGAGTGTAAAAACCCGTTGGGCAATGACGGAATTACCAAGTTTGTAAGCGGTCAGATTTTCAGAAAATTTTGCAAAACATAAAGGAATAAAAAATGAACTTAGCACAATTTCATCAACTTGTTGAACAAACTTGGGACGAAATCGAAGAAAAAATTGATGATGAAGGTTTATCTGTTGATACCGAAATTCAAGGTGCGGTTTGCACTTTAACATTCGATGATGACTCACAAATTATCATTAATAAGCAAGAAGCGATGCTAGAACTTTTGGCTTGCCAGCAAATTAGGCGGTTTCCACTTCAAATATCTTGATGGTGAATGGAAAACAACGGAAGGGAGTTCATTCTGGCAGCACCTAGAAGAAGCCTTTGCAAGACATGGAGAAACAGTGAGCTTTTTCTAATACTTCTACTCGCTCGCTTATGGGAGAGGGGAAATTTGCCAACATATAATATAAAATTGACCGTTTGTCCTCTTTCTGATGCAAATTGCTTAACGTGAGATGCAAATTGCTTAACGTAATTTCGTTTGTCTCTCTCAAGCGAGCGAGAGGAATGAATATAACACCATTCTTATTATCCAATGCAACCACATTCCACTCCACAAACCATACTACAAAACGTATTCGGTTATCAGCAATTTCGTCAAGGTCAGCAAGAAGTAATTGAGGCTACACTTGCTGGCAAGGACACGCTCGTCATTATGACCACAGGCGGTGGAAAATCGTTGTGTTACCAAGTGCCTTCCCTCTGCTTGGAAGGTATTACGCTAGTGATTTCGCCTCTTATTTCCTTAATGAAAGATCAGGTTGATCAGCTGCTCACTAATGGCATTGAAGCGGGCTACCTTAATTCTTCTCAAACCTTAGAGGAACAGCGTGTAATTGAGCAAAAAGCCTTATCTGGTCAGTTGAAACTGCTCTATCTTTCGCCTGAAAAAGTGATGACCCAAGGTTTCTATCACTTTATTTCACATTGCAAAATCAGCTTTATTGCCGTTGATGAAGCTCATTGTGTGTCGCAATGGGGGCATGATTTCGTCCTGAATATACCCTTTTTGGGCAATTTGCGAAATACTTTCCCAAATATACCGCTTATGGCACTCACAGCGACAGCTGATCCAACAACTCGTGCGGATATTTTGTTGCATTTGCGTTTGCATGAACCCCATACTTATTTGGGTAGTTTTGACCGCCCAAACATTCGCTACACCGTACAAGAAAAATTTAAACCGATGGAACAACTTGCCAAGTTTATTGCGGGGCAAAAAGGCAAGAGTGGTATTGTATATTGCAATAGCCGCAAAAAGTGGAAGAGATTACGGAAAAAAATTGAGTGCGAGAAACATTTCTGTCATGAGCTATCACGCAGGAATGAGCGTTCAACAACGTGAAACCGTACAAAATGCCTTTCAGCGTGATAACATTCAAGTGGTGGTTGCAACAGTTGCTTTTGGTATGGGGATCAACAAATCTAACGTGCGTTTTGTGGTACATTTTGACCTGCCAAGAAGTATCGAATCTTACTATCAAGAAACGGGACGTGCTGGACGTGATGACTTGCCTTCCCAAGCGGTGATGTTTTACGACCCAGCCGATTATGCATGGCTGCAAAAATGCTGTTGGAAGAACCAGAAAGCGAACAACGCGATATTAAACAACACAAATTACAAGCCATTGGTGCATTTGCTGAATCACAAACCTGCCGCCGCTTGGTTTTTACTCAACTATTTTGGCGAATCCCGCCAAGAACCGTGTAAAAACTGCGATATTTGCCTCGATCCCCGCGTAAATACGATGGACTGATTGATGCACAAAAAGTGATGTCGGTAATTTATCGTACAGGGCAAACCTTCGGAATGCACCACGTTATCGCCGTACTGAGAGGGTTAAATCATCAAAAATTCGCCAATACGGACACGATCAACTCAGTGTTTATGGAATCGGAAAAGAGCAAAGCCAAGATTATTGGGTAAGCGTGATTCGCCAGTTGATTCATTTGAAGCTTAATTAAACAAAAACATTGTGAATAATTCAGCCTTGCAACTTCACCGAAGAGGCACGTCCTGTATTACGTTCAGAAGTGAAGTTGGAGCTGGCTACGCCACGCTTAACTTTCTCGGCTTCTGCATGCAGTCAAAAACAGGCAAGCATCCGCTACGACAAAGATTTATTTGCTCGCTTGCGTTTCTTACGCAAACAGATTGCCGACAAAGAAAAACATCCCGCCTTACGTGGTGTTCAACGATGCTACTCTCGAAGAAATGGCACAGTTCACGCCAACCACAAAAAGTGGAAATGTTAGATATTAACGGTGTGGGTGAGCGAAAATTAGAACGTTTTGGCGATGCTTTTTATGAACTTAATTCAGTCACATTTAGCGACTAGACGGTAGAGTCTAAGCATATAGAACATCTATATGCTTTTTCTTTTAAATATCGCGATGAATAATAAAATTCGCCAACTCTTTTAATGCTGTAGTATCAAAAATTTAACTCACTTAAGGCATCAATCGCGATTTGATAAAGTCCTTCGGCTTTTTGCTGTGCACCTTCTAATCCTAATAGTTTTTGGATAGGTGCTTTTATTGTGTTGCTCATCAGCCCCTGCGGTTTTGCCGATTTTATCTGTTTCACCAATGACGTCTAAAATATCGTCTTGCACTTGGAAAGCTAAGCCAATCGCTTGGGCATAGCGTTGAAGCTGCATTTCAATACGTCTATCTTCCGCATAATCAGAAAGGTTAAAACCCATTAACACAGATGCTTCAATTAACGCCCCTGTTTTATTACGATGAATAAATTCTAATTCTTCTAATGAAACTGCTTTGTTTTCCGCAAGCAAATCTAAATTTTGCCCAAGCACATTCCTTTTTTGCACCAGCGGCTTTTGCAAGCGATTGAATTTTGGCGAATTTTTGCAAAGGGGGAGATGTTCATCGTCTGCAATCAGTTCAAAAGGCAAAACTTTGCAATGCATCGCCTGCTAAAATTGCGGTGGCTTCATCAAAGGCAATATGACAAGTTGGTTTACCGCGTCTTAACATATCATCATCCATGGCGGGTAAATCATCGTGCACCAATGAATAAGCGTGGATAGACTCCATCGCTCCTGCAGAAGCATCGATTTTTGCTAAGTGTACGCCTAACATTCTCCCTGTCGCATACATCAAAAACGGACGAACTCGCTTTCCGCCAAGTAAGACTGCGTGAACCATCGCATTGGCAAGCGGTGCTTGTGTAGTTTTAAGCATTTCAAGCTGAGTAGAAAGATAGTGGTTAATGCGTTGCTGGATTTCAGCAAGATCGGTTGAGAGAGTAAGTCATATTAGTAATCGGCGAGTTCAGCTTCAGGTGTTTTGTTAAGAAGAATTTGAATGCGTTGTTCTGCTTTTTGCAAGTATTCTTGTCCTTGTTGCACCAGTTTAACCGCATTTTCAAATTCATTTAAAAGCATCTTCAAGCGATAAGTCGCCTGATTCTAAATGCGTTACAATACTTTCTAACTCTTGTAATGTTGTTTCAAAAATTGGGTATCGGTTTTTAGCCATTTTATCTTTCTCTCGTTAATAAAGTGTGAACAAAGTTTACCGTTCTATGTCTGTTTTTGCAAATGGCTTTTTATTTTCGCATGCTACTGTTGTTTATAAAATGAATAGCGTAAAATGCGAGGAATTTTTATTTCATATTTAGGGAATTACTATGGAGCAATCAACACTAAGAAAAGGGCATTCGCTTTTTCCCTCTTTTTATTTTTTTGTTATTATTAATTTAATTGTGTTCTCACTTTCTCGACTTTCTCTTGGTTTTGGCAAGCCGAAAGGGTAAAATGCGGTAGATGGCTGGTCGCAACTAATGTTGCAAGGCTTTCGAATTGATGTATCAGCCCTTTGCTGGCTATTTGGTTTACCTGCTTTTATTTAGCGTACTATTGCTCAGTAACAATGTAATTGGCAAAATTTGGCAAGCAATTTTTACGCATTTGGCTTACTGTAGGTTCCGTATTCATTCTGTTTATGGAAGTAGCAACGCCTAACTTTATCGAAACCTTTGACTTGCGTCCAAACCGCTTGTTTATTGAATATCTGACTTATCCAAAAGAAGTGTTTACGATGCTTATTCACGGACATTTAACCACGGTGATTATTAGCCTTGTGGTGATGGTATTGGCAATTCTTGCTTATTGGAAATTGGCAGGTTGGGTGGTGAAAAGGTTTCTGCCGTAGTTTACAAATGAGTTGGAAAAATTCGACCGCTTGTTGCCTTGCTTGTAGCAGCATTAGTGTTTGTCGGTGGGCGTTCAAGTTTTTGCTCACCGTGGGATTAACTCAGCAATGGTCGCATTTTTCAAAGCGATCCGCTCGTAAACTCTCTTGTATTAAACTCTGGCTACTCTGTACTTTATGCGGTGCAACAGCTGAAAGATGAAGAAAAATCAGCAGAGCAATATGGAAAAAATGTCGGATGAAGAAATGTTCGAACGTGTGAAAAAATTGCGTGGTCGTCCAGATTCAGATTACATTTCAAGCGAAATTCCGACACTGACTTACAACCAAGCAAGCTACACGGGTAAACCGAAAAATATCGTAATTTTTGCTTCAAGAGAGCCTTGGTGCACAATTTGTCGGCACGCTTGGCGGTAAACCATTAACTCCAAACTTAGATAAATTAGCCGAAGAGGGATGGTTGTTTGAAAAACCTATATGCAACGGGTACGCGTTCTGTACGTGGCATTGAAGCAACAACCACAGGTTTCTGCCAACACCAGCTCGTGCGGTCGTGAAACTCACGAAAAGTCAAAATAACTTCTTTAGCATTGCAGAATTGTTGCGTCGTCAAGGTTACGATACCTCGTTCATTTATGGTGGGGAAAAACATTTCGACAACATGGCAGAGTTTTTCTATGGCAATGGTTTCACCCGTATTATTGATGAAAATGATTACGCCAACCCCAAATTTAAAGCAACTTGGGGGTAAGTGATGAAGACTTATTCGACAAAGCGAACGAAACCTTCACTCAATTACACAACGCAGGCAAGCCATTCTTTAGTCTTGTGTTTTAGCTCAAGCAACCACGATCCGTTTGAATTCCCAGATGGCAAAATTGAACTGTATGAACAGCCAAAACAGACACGTAATAATGCTGCAAAAATATGCTGATTATGCGATTGGGCATTTCTTCGAGTTAGCGAAAAAAATCGAATTATTGGAATGACACCATCTTCTTAATTATTGCCGACCATGACTCGCGTGCAACAGGCGATGATTTAGTGCCGATTCGTCATTTCCATATTCCTGCATTATTGCTCGGTAATCATATCGAGCCCAAACGTGATAGCCGTTTAGTCAGCCAACTTGATATGCCTGCAACTCTGCTGTCTGTAGCGGGAATTAGTAGCGAAAAACCCAATGATGGGCTATGACTTAACCCAAAAATGTTGAGCCAAATCGTGCAATTATGCAATATGATGCGACACAAGCTGTCGTGAAAGCGAATAATGATGTGATTGTAATGCGTCCAAACATACGCCTATTGAGAGCTTTACATACGATAAAGCCAACGAAAAACTGATTCCGAAAGCCGTTGATGAGGAAGAGAAAAAGATGCATTAGCTCAAGCCTTGCTGCCAAGCTATTTGTATAAACATCAGCTATATCGTTTACCAAAAGAAGAGAAAAAGAGGCAGATAAATAGAAAAAGGTGGGGGTGTTACCAGCCCCCTCGACACACAGAAATTTCAACCCAGGCTGCTTTCTTCCGAACCTGACCAAGTAAGCTGAACACTGTTGCGAGGAACCAATAACACCCCCATTGGATTATGCTCTTGCGAACATAAGAGCCTGTTATTATAGTGATTATAAAGGCAAGTAGATAAATCGAACTGACCCGAAAAAGTGAGACTTATTTAGTTCTATATGCCGAAAAGCTAGCGATATTTAGTTATAAAAAATCTGCATCTTAATCAGCTGGTTGTTTGGTCCAACTCTTAAGATGCAGCTTATCACAAAACGAGCCTTTTTGCTTATCAGGGATTATTCAACTTTTAAAATACGGCAAGTATTGGTACCGCCTTCTTTTAACTCATCACCGTGAGTTAATAACACTAAATCGCCTGCTAATAAGTAACCTTGTTCTTTTAATAATGCTAATGCTTTTTAGCACCATCAATGGTACGGCTCTCTTCATCGTAGAACACTGGGGTTACACCACGATATAATGCCGTACGATTTAATGCACGAGGGTTGCGTGATAATGCGAAAATAGGTAAGCCTGAACTGATACGGCTCATTAATTTTGCGGTTTCGCCTGAGTGAGTTAATGCGATAATCGCAGAAACTCCTTCTAAGTGGTTTGCGGTGTACATTGCAGACATTGCAGTTGCTTCATCAACGTGTGTAAATGTACCTTCCATACGGTGACGAGAAATGTTGATGCTTGGCATTGTTTCTGCACCTAAACACACCTCAGCCATTGATTTTACCGTTTCAACTGGATAATCACCGTTTGCCGTTTCGCCTGAAAGCATTACTGCATCAGTACCATCTAATACTGCGTTCGCAACGTCCATTACCTCTGCACGGGTTGGCATTGGTTTTTTGATCATGGACTCCATCATTTGGGTTGCTGTAATTACTACACGGTTCAATTTACGTGAACGACGGATTAAACGTTTTTGTACGCCAACTAATGCTGCATCGCCAATTTCAACACCTAAGTCACCACGTGCCACCATAATCACGTCTGCACCTAAAATGATGTCGTCCATCGCTTCTTCTGTTGCAACAGTTTCAGCACGTTCTACTTTTCGCCACGATTTTCGCATCTAAGCCTGCTTCTTGTGCTAATTGACGAGCGTAGTTTAAGTCTGCACTTGATTGAGGGAATGATACTGCTAAGTAATCCACACCGATTTTCGCTGCTAATTTGATGTCGTTTTTATCTTTTTCAGTTAATGCTGGCGAGATAAGCCACCACCTAATTTGTTGATCCCTTTGTTGTTTGATAAAGGGCCACCAACTGTCACTTCAGTGTGAACTTTCACGCCTTCGACTTCATAATACTTTTTAATTGAACGTTACCATCGTCTAATAAAAGAATATCGCCTGGTACGACATCGTTTGGTAAGTTTTTATAGTCTAAACCTACTGCATCTTGGTGACCTTCACCACGTGGTAAATCTGCATCTAAAGTGAATTTATCACCGATGTTTAAGAAGATTTTTGCCATCTTTAAATGTAGAAACGCGGATTTTAGGGACCCTTGTAAATCGCCTAAAATTGCCACGGTTTTCCTAATTTAGCAGCAATTTCACGTACTTTATTTGCACGTTCGATGTGATCTTCTGGGAACACCATGAGAAAAGTTCATACGAATCATATTCGCACCTGCGGCGATAATTTTTTCTAAAGTATTGCCACGATCAGTTGCAGGACCTAATGTGGTAACAATTTTGGTTCTTCTTAATTTTTCGAGACATTGATTACTCCAATTATTTAAAGTTAGATTTTAAAAATTTTATTGATACAGTAATAACCATACAAAAACGGTGGGTATTATACGCCTAAAATATAATTCTTGAAATACAAAAATAGGAAACAGCTTATGAACATCTGGATTATGCGCCACGGCGAAGCAGGCTTTGATGCGCCAACCGATAGCGAAAGAACCTTAACGGAAAAGGGCAAAAATGCAGCGTTTTACAAGGCAAATGGTTGGGTGAACAATGTATTCCGCGAAATATTCAGTTCGATAAAAATCTTAGTAAGCCCTTATGTTTCGAGCTCAGCAAAACACTTACAGCACTCACACAAGGCATGCAAGCGGTTGGTTTTTCCCAACATTTTGCAAATATTACTGAGAATGGGATGAAATCACGCCAAGTGGCTCGCCTGTTCTGATCCAAGATTATCTTGCATTTTTAAATGAAAAGGGGGCAAATCAGGTGCTTATTGTTTCACATTTACCTCTTTGTATTTGATTTAGTCCAAACATTCACACAATATCAGCAAAGCGTACATTTTTACCCTGCTGTGATAGCTGAAATTAATTGGAACGGGCTGAAAGTGCGTGCTTTTTACAAGAAAAAATCCCTTAGACAAACAAAAAATCAAAACAGATTTTTCACATTTTTATTAAATTGTTTAAAAATTACTCTTCTCAAACGTATAAAAAAATGCGGTATGATACGCCCCCTTGATTGTTACATTGCATAACACTAGGCAGAATTACAGAAAAGATGCAGTATGGAATTGCATCTCGTTGATATTTTAAGAGAGAGTGCGGAGAAATAATGCGAGATTGGACAATATGAATTTAAAAACCGTATTTTCCTCGCACCAATGGCGGGAGTCACTGACCAACCATTTCGCCGTTTATGTAGCCAGCTTGGTGCTGGGCTTACCTTCTCTGAAATGATGTCAACTAACCCTGATGTATGGCATACCGAAAAGTCTAAACTGCGTTTAGCTCATCACGCAAGAAATTGGGAATTAATGCTGTACAAATTGCAGGAGCTGATCCCTATTGAAATGGCAGAAAGCAGCAAAGGTAAACGTGAGCTATGGCGCTCAAATTATTGATATCAATATGGGATGCCCAGCTAAAAGGTAAACAAAAATGGCAGGCTCTGCCCTTTTTTACGTGAGCCAGATTTAGTAGCTGATATTTTTAAATGCTGTGGTTAATGCTGTGGATGTACCTGTTACTTTAAAAATTCGAACAGGTTGGGATCTTGAGAATCGAAATTGCGTAGAAATTGCCCAAATTGCAGAACAGGCGGGGAATTCAGGCTTTAACGCTTCATGGACGTACACGAAGTTGTTTATTCAACGGAGAAGCAGAATATGAAAGCATTAAAGCGGTCAAAACATGCAGTTTCTATTCCAATTATTGCCAATGGGGATATTACTTCTGCTGAGAAAAGCGAAATTTGTGCTTGATTATACGGGTGCAGATGCTGTAATGATTGGCAGAGGAGCTTATGGTCGCCCTTGGATATTCAAGGAAGTGAATGATTTTTAGAGAATGGTTATTATGCTATATTACCAACGGAAGAAAAATGTCGCTTTATGTTGCGACATATCCAAGATCTTCATCAGTTTTATGGTGAAGAAAAAGGATATCGAATTGCTCGGAAACATGTCGGTTGGTATATAGAAAAATTTAGCACCAAACTCAACTTTTAATCGTGCTTTTTAATGCATTAGAGGTACAAAGCACAACTCAATGCATTAGAAGGTTTTGTAGAAGATCTCTTAGATTAAGTGGATAAAGGAAATGATTGAACAACCAGTAAACAACCCATTAACGGTTACGATGCTAAATGCACAAGCTCAACAAGTAGTAAAACTCTACGCGATAACGTAAAAGCAGCATTAAAAACTATTTAGCACAATTAAATAATGAAGATCCAACAGAATTATACGAATTAGTATTATCTGAAGTTGAGCATCCAATGCTTGATATGGTGATGCAATATACACGCGGTAATCAAACTCGTGCTGCAACTATGCTTGGCATTAACCGTGGTACATGTACGCAAAAAATTATACGGTATGGGTTAATTCCTAATTACATTTAAATCAAAAACCTCATATTTTAAAAAGATATGAGGTTTTTAGAATATGTAAGGAAAAAATAGTTGTTTTTGCATTTTAGAGATGAGTACTTATCCTTCAACAGGTTCAGGAATCGTAAATTCAGCTTTATGAAGCAGCTACATAATACCACAATTTTGCTTATTAGATTTTTAGCCAAAAGCACTACTGCTTCACACGCAATCCCTTCGCCGCGTCCTGTAAATCCTAGCTTTTCAGTTGTTGTCGCTTTGACATTCACTTGCATTACATCGCATTGTAAATCATCAGCAATAGTTTGACGCATTTGGTCGATATAAGGTCGCATTTTCGGGGCTTGTGCAATAATCGTCACATCTACATTACCTACTTTATAACCTTGCTCTCGCACACGGCGATAAGCTTCAATCAATAATTTACGGCTGTCGGCATTTTTGTATTGCATATCGGTATCAGGGAAAAGTTTGCCAATATCGCCCAATGCAACCGCACCTAATAATGCATCGGTTAAGGCGTGTAACGCCACATCGCCATCGCTGTGCGCAATAAAACCTGTGTGATAAGGCACTGCTACGCCACAAATCATCAATGGACGATCTTGTCCGAAAGCGTGTACATCAAAAACCGTGTCCAATTCGAATCATTTTGTAATCCTCTTAAATCTGTCTTAATCGTTTCTCGTTAAAATAAAAATTCTGCCAAAGCTAAATCCTCAGGGCGGGTAATTTTAATATTGTCAGCTCTGCCAGGCACTAATTGTGGATGAAAACCGAGAAACTCCATGGAAGAAAGCTTCATCAGTAATCACCGCATTTGCAGAAAACGCCACCGATAATGCTTTTTCAACATTTGTACGGGGAAAAATTGCGGGGTTAATGCGTGCCATAAGGTTGAACGATCTTCAGTATGTGAAATCGTTTTGGCATCTTAGGGTACCTTTATCGTATCAATAGCAGGGTAGCAAGGATGCCACCTTGTTCATCTTCAATTTGCAAAAAGTTTATCTAAATCAGACCGCTTTAAGCAAGGGGCGTGCGGCATCGTGTACCAATGCCCATGCGTTTTCTGGCACTTTTTGCAATGCATTGAATACTGAATCTGCACGGGTTTCCCACCAAAAACTACCTCGACTTTTTGGATCTTGTAATAAGAGTATCTCAGGATAGTACTGATCTTCTTTTGAAACAGCAACCACAACTTTTTCAACCTGTGGGTGAGCTAAGAAAAATCGAAAGCGTATGCTCTAAAATCGTTTTTACCAAGCAGTTTAAGATATTGCTTTTGGTATATTGGATTGCATTCGGCTGCCCACACCCGATGCTGGAATAATCGCAAAAAATTTGTCTGCTCATTTTATTTCCCATTTTTAGGAATAATGCGGTAGAACACTTCATCTGATTTCACCATTTCGTGTTCTGTACGAGCACGCTCTTCTAAGGCGTTCACACCGTGTTTTAAATCGTAAATTTCTGCTTCAATTAAACCATTACGCATTGCCAAGCGCTCATTCTCTTTTTGACTTCTTCTAGACTTGCTGAAACAGCTCGATAATCATTCCATCCATTCTCCTAAACCAGAAATTATATTGAAAGAAAATCAGCAGAAATACTAAAAACCAACTAATACGCGCATCTTTTTCTTGTTCCTTATTTAAAAAGCGGTAGAATTTTACCGTCTTTTTACAAAAATGGAAAAAGTTTGTTATTGCCAGAAAAGTCATTCATCTAAACGGAGCAAAAACTTCAAATCTTCTTCAATTTTTCACTTTTTCAAAAATGTGAAGTAGTTGGCATTTTTTAATCAGAACGGGGTAGAATTGCCCTAATTCTTAAATACACACATTGGAATGAGGTGATTTATGTTAAATCGTATCGAACAAGAACTTGCAGAACTCGGCATTACTAACGTCAAAAGAAATTGTGCATAACCCAAAGTTACGAGCAACTCTTTGAAGAAGAGATGAACCCAAATTTAGAAGGTTATGAGAAAGGTTGCTTGACGAATTTAGGTGCCGTTGCAGTAGATACAGGGATTTTTACAGGTCGTTCACCGAAAGATAAATATATCGTCTACGATGAAACTACCAAAGATCATATTTGGTGGACAACCGATGAAGTAAAAATGACAACAAACCAATGAGCCAAAACCACGTGGCAAAAGTTTGAAAGAGTTAGTCACTCACGAGCTTTCAAACAAACGTTTATTCGTGATTGATGGTTTCTGTGGTGCAAGCCCTCGCCATCACATTGCCGTTCGTATTATTACGGAAGTAGCGTGGCAAGCTCACTTTGTAAAAATATGTTCATTCGCCCAACAGAAGAACAGCTCAAAGACTTCAAGCCAGATTTCGTGGTAATGAATGGTTCAAAAGTAACCAACCCGAACTGGAAAGAACAAGGCTTAAATTCTGAAAACTTTGTGGCGTTTAACCTAACCGAAGCGGTACAACTTATTGGTGGTACTTGGTACGGTGGAGAAATGAAAAAGGGATGTTCTCAATGATGAACTTTCTCTTACCATTAAAAAGATATTGCTGCAATGCACTGCTCTGCCAACGTAGGTAATGATGGCGATGTAGCGGTATTCTTTGGTTTATCTGGTACAGGTAAAACCACGCTTTCAACTGATCCAAAACGTAAACTTATTGGTGACGATGAACACGGTTGGGACGATGAAGGTGTATTCAACTTCGAAGGCGGTTTGCTATGCGAAAACCATCAACCTAAGCGAAGAAAATGAACCAGATATTTACCGTGCAATCCGTCGCGATGCGTTATTAGAAAACGTGGTTGTACGTGAAGATGGTTCTATCGACTTTGCCGATAAATCAAAAACAGAAAACACCCGTGTGTCTTACCCAATTTATCACATTGATAATATTGTGGAACCTGTATCAAAAGCAGGTCACGCGAAAAAAGTGATTTTCTTAACCGCAGATGCGTTCGGTGTATTACCGCCAGTGTCTAAACTCACCCCAGAACAAACCAAATACTACTTCTTATCTGGTTTCACTGCAAAATTAGCAGGTACAGAACGTGGTATTACTGAACCAACACCAACCTTCTCTGCGTGTTTCGGTGCGGCATTCTTAACACTTCACCCAACTAAATATGCGGAAGTATTAGTGAAACGTATGAAAGAATCTGGTGCGGAAGCTTACTTAGTAAACACTGGTTGGAACGGCACAGGGTAAACGTATCTCTATTAAAGATACTCGCAATATTATTGATGCGATTTTAGATGGTTCAATCGAAAAAGCAGAAATGGGTGAATTACCAATATTCAACTTGGCCATTCCAAAAAGCTTTACCAGGCGTAGATACCCATATCTTAGACCCCGCAACACTTACGAAGATAAAGCACAATGGCAAGCTAAAAGCAGAAGATCTAGCGGGTCGTTTCGTGAAAAACTTTGTAAAAATACACAACCAATGATGAAGGAAAATCATTAGTTGCTGCAGGTCCTAAATTATAATCTCTGATAAAAATAGCTAGGCGTAAAATCTAGCTTTTTCTTGTTGTAAAAAAGTAGTGGGTAAGAATAACGGTTCTTACCCACTTTGTTTTTATCTATATGATCTTCTATTAGACATTACTCAATCGAAAATTTCACTGGCACAGTCACATGACTCAGGGAAACCTTCTGGCGGTGGTGATGTTTTCGTAGATTGAGCAGCTTTTACCGCAGCCGCATCTAAGTTACTATTACCTGATGAGCTAACCACGCTCACGTTTGTTAGATTGCCCGTTGGAGAAACGGTAAAAGCTAACTGTTACCGTCCCCATTTTTCGCATCATTCGTTCACGTGTTGGGTAAGCATTATTTGCTTGGCGTTGTAAAGCACGCTGTAGAAGCTGATTTATAGGCATTAATCTCAGTGCCAGATGCTGAGCCATTCCCTATACTACTACCATTTCCTTTGGCTACATTACTATTTTTGGCTACCATTCCCTACGCCTTCTTTTAATGATTGGCTTTGAGGAATATTTGGCTGTGCTTTTGCTACAATACCTTGCTTAACTTCTTTGCCTTTTTCCAATGCTTTGATTGGTTTTTCTACTTTTTCGGTTTCTCTTTTTGGCGGTTCTTTTTGGTTTAGGTGGCTCTTTAGGTTTCTCTTTTTAACCACTTTTTTAATAGGCTCGGGTTCCACTATCGGTTCAGGTTTAGGTTCTTCTATTTTTTCCTCAGTCTTTTCTTCAGGTTTTGCCTCTTCTTCTTTCGCTGTTTCATCGATATCTGGTGCAACAGCAACTTGTGGTTGTTCAGCTACACCCGCTAACATTTCCATTGAAATGCTGCTGACTTCTTGCATATCATTAATCTGATCGCTAAGCACGGTTTGCTTGGTTGCAATTAAAATCGTACTGACGATTACAGTATGAAAGACGATAGAACCTGCCAAACCGATACGAGAATTTCGTTTATTCATATCGCCCTACTTGCCGTTATCCTTACGGGTCATAATTGCAACATTTTTTGATTTCGCTCGCAGCTAATAAATCCGTAAGCTCGACGAATTTATCAAAACGCACCGCACCATCCACTTTCAGCGTGACTTTTTGGTCTTTCGCCCAAAGTGCCGATTTCATTTTTAGCTGTTCGGTATCGATAGGGCTGGTCATTAAAGAAAAATTGGTTCTCAGCAGTAATGGTCACCAGTTTCGCTAAATCATCTGCTTTACAGTTTGTGTAGTGCTTGCTTTCGGCACATTAACCTGAATTTTTCCTTGTGAAATAAATGAGGCAGTAACTAACACAATGGCCAGCAACACCAACATAATATCAATGAAAGGAATGATGTTAATTTCATCAAATTTTTCATGGTAAACCTCGTAAATTTTTGACCGCTTGTTAAGCTTTCACTTTACAGAGCGTGCAATGCTTGCCATTTTAATTTATTTTCGTCCACTTTACGGTTGAAACCGCTGTAGAACATCATCGCAGGAATCGCAACTAAAATACCAGCAGCAGTTGCTTTTTAATGCGGTGATAAATGCACCATTATTGAAGCTGCATCAATGTCGCCACCTGGGTGCCCCAATTCGTAGAAAGTCAGAAGAATACCGATTACCGTACCTAATAAGCCGATATAAGGTGCATTTGCACCGATAGTTGAAATAGTGGTGAGATTGGTTTGTGAGGTCAATTTCGAGTTCCTCTTGAGGTTTGGTAGCTTTTTCACATCTAAGCTTTTGTAAAACATAATACGTTCGATGATTTTTCCAAAGCCAGTATAACACTCATCAGTGATAGTAAGCCTAAAATGATGTAGTCAATATAGTGTTGTAGAAATTGAAATAGTTGATCCATAAATTCCTCAATCCTTAAAATATAAAGGGGTTTTTATGTTGCAGTTGAAAATTGTTCTTAATTATACGCCGTATTTTCGGAAATTCAACTTAAAAATAAATTGAAATAATAGGAATTCTTATCCTTATTCTATGGTATATTTTTAATTATTTTTATTCGAGGCTAAAATGGAAACCTTTACAGAAATTACGCCTGAACAGGCATTTGAATTAGTTGAAAATGAAGGTGGTATGCTCTGCGATATTCGTGATACTCGTCGTTATACCTATAGTCACGCTCAAGATGCGTTTCATTTAACCAATGAAAGCTACGGACGCCTGTTAGACGAAGTGGATTATGACGACCGTTGATTATCATGTGTTATCATGGCGTGAGTAGTCGTAATACTGCACAGTTTTTTTGGTTGAGCAAGGTTTTGAGGAAGTATATAGCGTAAAGGGGGCTTTGATGGCTGGGTACATGCGGGCTTGCCTATTGAAACGGCATATTAATACCCCAATATGTTGAGTATTCTTCAACAAACAGCAAAAGTAAATTTTATGGACTACATCATTAACGTAAACGAAAGTAATTTTTAGTGAAGTTTGGGCGGCCGCCTCTCAAATGCCTGTGGTGTTTAACTTTATTTCACCGCGTGAAGTGGCATCTATTGAGACGGTTCTCTTCTTCGCCGTCTTGCAGATGAGCATCCGAAGCAGTTTTTTTATTGGCAACGGTGAGTGCGATGAGCAGCGTGAGTTGGCATTACAATTTCGTATTCAAACCATTCCAACGATGTATCTGTTTGCCGATGGGCAGCCTGTCGATATGATTCACGGTGCGGTAAGTGAGCAAGAGTTACGCATTCGTTTAGCCAATATTTTGCCAAAAGAGCAAGATTTAAAATTCAATCAAGCCTTAGAATTATTACAAGATGAGCGTTATGCGGAAAGCCTTGCCTCCTAAAAATCAGCGTGGGAATTATCGGATAAGAAAAAACAGCGATTTCGCCTTGCTTTATGCTGAAACTTACATCGTGATGAAAAAGTAGAAGAGGCAAAAGAGATCTTAAAAAGCAATTCCTATTCAAGATAGAGATAGCCGTTGGCAAGATTGCAGTCGCAAATTGAGTTATTAGAACAAGCGGCAGAATCGCCAGAGTTACAACAACTTCAAGCCGATTATGCAAGCAATAAAACGCCTGAAGTTGCGATTAAACTGGCGAACCAATTACATCAAGCAGGCAAAAATGAAGAGCATCTAACATTATTGTTTGATTGGTTTGAAAGCTGAACTTTCGGTTGCTAATGGCGAATTAAAAACGCAATTTTTAGCGATTTTTATCTGCATTGGGTAATGATCCAATTGTACCGAAATTTAGACGACAGCTTTATTCGTTGCTTTATTAAAGCATTTATTTATATCAATTTATCTGTAGGGGCCAATTATATTAGCCTCAGAAATCAAACAGACTTTAAGGACAAAAATGACAACCAAACATACTAAATTATTAATTTTAGGCTCAGGGTCCTGCAGGGCTATACCGCTGCAGTTTATGCTGCTCGTGCGAAATTTAAACCCCGTATTAGTGACAGGGATGCAACAAGGCGGACAGCTTACCACCACCGATGAGGTGAAAACTGGCCTGGTGAATATGAACATACCACGGGCACAGGCTTAATGGATAAAATGCTCAAACACGCGGAAAAATTTAACACTGAAATTGTGTTTTGACCATATTCACACCGTTGATCTTTCTAAACGCCCATTTACTCTGAAAGGTGACATTCATACTTTTACTTGTGATGCGTTAATTATTGCAACAGGTGCGTCCAGCCAAATATCTTAGCTTACCTTCAGAAAGAGGCTTTCAAAGGCAGAGGCGTTTCTGCTTGTGCAACTTGTGATAGTTTCTTCTATCGCAAACAAACCTGTAGCGGTGATTGGTGGCGGTAATACCGCAGTGGAAGAGGCACTATATTTAGCCAATATCGCTAGTGAAGTGCATTTAGTTCATCGCCGTGATAGCTTCCGTGCTGAAAAATCTGCCTTGGTCGTTTAGCAAAACGCGTAGAAGAGGGAAAAATTATTCTACACACCGATCGTACCGTGCAGAAGTATTGGGCGATAATGCGGGCGTCAACAGGTGTGCAAATTAGTTTCAACTAAAGATGGCTCAACCGAAGAGATTAACGTTGATGGCTTTTTGTGGCAATTGGTCACTCACCAAATACAGCGATTTTTGAAGGACAGTTAAGAACTTGATAATGGCTACATCAAAGTGAAATCAGGCTTAGAAGGTAATGCAACAGCGACTTCTGTGGAAGGGGTTTTTGCAGCAGGTGATGTGATGGATCACAACTACCGCCAAGCTATTACTTCTGCAAGCACAGGGCTGTAGGGCTGCCCATGATGCAGAACGTTTCTTAGATGCTCAAGAAGGATAAAAATGAGCTTTACCGTGATTATTCCTGCCCGCTATGCCTCTAGTCGCTTACCTCGCAAGCCACTAGCAGACATTGCTGGCAAACCAATGATCCAACACGTGTGGGAGCCCAACAAGCGGGTGCAAATCGTGTCGTCATTGCAGACCGATCACAAGAGATCGAACAAGTGGCAAAAACATTTAGTGCAGAAGTCTGTATGACATCAACTGAGCATAATTCAGGCACTGAACGCTTGGCAGAAGTGATTGAAAAAAATGGCGATTGCCGATGATGAAATCATTGTAAATGTGCAGGTGATGAGCCTCTTATTCCGCCTGCGATTATTCAACAAGTTGCTCAAAACCCTATCAGAAAACCAAAAGTCAATATGGCAACTCTTGCGGTGAAATTAGAGACAAAGAAGAGTTATTTAATCCAAACTGCGTAAAAGTAGTAACCGATCAAAAAGGAATAGCACTTTATTTCTCACGTGCTGCCATTCCATTTGCTCGTGATCATTTCGCAGATTGTAATGACGCTTTTGTCGCAAACCAGCCATATCTGCGTCATATTGGCATCTATTCTTATCGAGCAAAAATTTGTAGAACCAATATATCCGCTGGCAACCTACGGTGCTAGAAAAATTGGAATCATTAGAGCAACTTCGAGCGTTATGGTATGGTGAAAAAATTCACGTAGAACTTGCAAAAGAAGCACCTCAAGTGGGGGTAGATACGCTTGAGGATTTGGAAAGAGTAAGGCAAATTCTTTCTTAATTATCCCATGCAGTATAATAGATAAAGTGAAGGCGAACTTTATATAGTGTTCGCCTTTATTTAGTAACTACTTACTGCACGATACTGACTTTTCGGATTCGCAATCCACTCTCTTGCCGCAATAATTTGCAGTTCATATTTTTCCGCTTTGTTGCGTAGCACTCCATCACATCATTTACCGCATTTGCTGTATGCTCAAACGCCTCTAAATCTGATTTACCATTGAGCAAATTTGCTAAGAAAATAGACCGCTTGTTAAATCCGCCTACGCCTACAGGATCACGACCAACAAATTCGTGCAATGGTCGGCTGATATGCCAAATTCCTGCTTCAGTTGCGAGTAACATTTCAAACTGGTTAGGGTCTTGCCCTACTTTTGCTTAAGTGTTTCACCAACACACGTTTCGGTCCTTTTGTTAAAATCGCTTTTGTTGCTTCAACTGCTTGGGCAAAGTTTTTCTACAGGTAAGCCTGTAAGCTCTCATCAATTCCACCAGGTTTGGGGCAATTCGAAATCGGCTTTTTGCCATCGCTTCATCACGTAAAAATTCCGCCACGCCAGGAGCAACAATGCAACCTTTGTCAGGATGCCCCATCACAGGATCGCAAAAATACACTGCTTTTGGATTTTTGCCTTGATTTTCAACCGCTTTCAAGATTTCGCACCTTGCTCTGCAGCTCCAATATAGCCTGATAAAATCGCATCGCATTCGTGTAGAGCATCAATATCATCAATCCCCTGCGTGATTTCGCCAATTTGCTCTTTTGGAATCACCATTCCTTTCCATTTGCCATATTGAGTGTGGTTGGAAAATTGCACCGTGTTCAACGCCCAAACATCCACCCCAAGCAACTGCATCGGAAACACCGCGGCTTTATTGCCTGCATAACCATACACAACGTGCGATTGAATAGACAATACGTTTTTTTCATTATTTTCCTCCTTTAAGAATGATATTGCTTGCATATTTCTAGGACAATAGCACGCTTTGGTGCAAAATTTCATCATTTTAGAAATGAAAGGTGGTCGGATTTCTTAGGGCATGAAGTAGAATCAATGGGGTAGCGGTACTGGGTAAGAAGCGAAATGACTCACCTGAATTTAAACTAACGTAATACAAGCGATTAAAAATAGGCAATTTTTCTGCAAAAACTGCCTGTTTATACTTTGTCATTGCCCATTCAGGTGTTGCCAGCTAATGAGGGAGCAAAACCCATTTTACATTCTGACCAAGATTGGCATTATCAGATGAGGAGGCTATCAAAAACATACTCAGGGAGAATCGAAGATAAAAAGCGGCAGATTTACCTGCCGTTAACTTCACTCAAATATTATTATCAATTAAAGCTGAATGGTTGTAATTCAGGATTGATAGGTGTTTCCGCAAGATTATTCACACATTACAGAGTGTTGCTAAACTTACCCCTAACACAACATCAATCGCTTGTTCTTGCGTATAGCCTGCCGCAAAGAATGCATTTAATTGTGCTTCTGTTAATTTTGCTTTTTGTAACATCACTGCAAGCGTAAAACGTGCTAAAGTATCTAATTTGTTGTCACTTTCAATACGAGCTGTTGCTCGAATTTGGTTTACTAACTCTTCTTCTAGCTTCAACACTTTTAATGCGATCTTGGTATGACCCGCTACACAGAATCCACAACCATTAACCACTGCTGCGGTAATTTGCACGACTTCACGTTCTGTTGCAGTTAAGCTATTACGACCATTGATCCCACCTACAGTACGATAAGTTTCTAATGCAGTAGGTGCGTTGGCTAATACGCCAATTAAATTTGGAATAAAAACCGTTTGCGTTTTTGACCTAGCACGTTAATGCTTTTGCAGCTTCTGGTGCAGTTTCAATGTATGAATTTGAAATTTAGACATTGTGTTCTCCTAAATAAATATAAATAGATGTATTTCATGTGAGAAAATAATACGAGGGTTTCAGTAACAAATAAAAAGAAATAAAATGCACTTTATAGATTAAAAAGTTATAACTAGCGATCAAATTTTGCTAGAATACCGCAATTTTAACGACATTTTGATAAGGTACTTTTGCTGTCTGAACAAACTTTTTATTACAGGTAAAGATGCAGCCCTTGAAGAGAGTATCTCTACCTTCCAACACAAACTAAAAACCTTGGCTTTTAACATTGAAGAAGCCTCTTGGTTAAACCCTGTACCGAATGTTTGGTCGGTGCATATTCGTGATGCAGACTGCCCACAATGTTTTTCAAACGGTAAGGGTGCAAGCAAAAAGCGGCACTTGCTTCTGCATTAGGTGAGTATTTTGAGCGTTTATCGACCAACTATTTCTGGGCTGATTTCTATTTAGGGCAAGAGATATGCAAACAGGGGATTTCGTGCATTATCCATCTGAAAAATGGTTTCGATTGAAGATGAAGCTGTGCCACCAATGGAGATGATGGACGATTTTCTTATGGAATACTTTGACCCAGAATGGTGAACTCACGCCAGAACTGTTAGTCGATTTACAATCAGGTAACTACGATCGCGGCATTGTGACCCTGCCTTACGTTCGCCAATCAGACAACCAAACGGTTTACATTCCACAAAGCATTATCGGCAACTTGTTCGTCTCAAACGGCATGTCTGCGGGCAACACTAAAAACGAAGCCCGTGCAAGAAAGCTTATCTGAAGTGTTCGAGCGTTTTGTGAAAAACCGCATTATCGCAGAAGCGATCAGACTTGCCTGAAATTCCTCAATCGGTGATCGACGGCTATCCAACCATCAGCCTCCATTGAAAAATTAGAGCAAGAAGGCTTCCCAATCCTTTTGCTACGATGCCTCACTTGGCGGAGAATTCCTGTGATTTGCGTGATTTTTGCTTAACCCGCAAAACGGCACTTGCTTCGCTTCATCTCGGTGCACATCCGAACTTCCAAGTGGCGTTCGAGCGCACCGTAACTGAGCTTTTTACAAGGTCGTAGCCTGAAAGATTTAGACGTGTTCTCACCACCTTCTTTCAATAATGAAGATGTTGCTGATCACGCTAACTCTTGAAACCCATTTCATCGACTCAAGCGGTCTGATTTCGTGGGATCTTTTCAAAAAGAGGCGGACTACCCGTTCGTTCATTGGGATTTCTCAGGTACAACCGAGCAAGAATTCCATAATTTAATGGCAATCTTCAACAAATACGAACAGCCTGTTTACATTATGGATTATGAGCATTTAGGCGTTTACGCTTGCCGTATCCTTGCCCCTGGTATGTCGAACATCTACCCAAGCGATGACTTAATTTATGCCAACAACAATATGGGGATGGATTGGCGAGAAATTCTGTTGACTCTACCGCATTTCCACCACGATGCGGAAACGTACCAAGAATTATTGGACGAATTAGATGAACAAGACATCGACGATTTAACCCGTGTCCGTGAGTTTATCGGTATCGTTGCCGAGAAAGGTTCAGCAATGCAAACCTTACGTATTGGCGAGCTGAAATCTATGCTTCACTTAGCTCTAGGCAATTTAGAACAAGCGTTAGACTGGGCAAACTGGACGGCAAATATGAACGCTTCCGTCTTCACTGCAGAACGCAACAACTACTACCGCTGCTTAATTCAAACCATCGAATTATTCCTCGATGAAAAACCGTAAGCCTGAACAATATCGTGCAGTTTTTGAGAAAATGTACGGTAAACAAGCAGTTGAATTTGCATGGAATGCTGCAAATGGTGGTAATCCGTTCTATACTTTAACCGCTTCTGATGAAGCTTTAGGAAAATATGCCAGCTCACCAAAAAACTCTTGGACGCTTATCGCAAATTGCAACGTGCAAAAATCACTCCAATTACACGTTAATTATTACAAAGATAAAAGGGCGAAGATCATTAGAATCTTTGCCCTTTAATGTTATCTGCATTTTTGCAAAAATAATATTTTCGATTTTTGGAGTGTAAGAAAAAGGCTTATCTCCGACTAATAGAATAACTGGGGAAACATTTCCTAGCACAATGAACTAAATAATTTCATAAAAATAGGTAATCAATAAGAGGAAAAAGATGAAAGATTGTAAGATGCAAAGGTATCAGCAGCGGCGTGAGTTTATTGATTTTACGCCTTTTTCTTTGCGTGTGGAATTTTTAGAGGCAGGGTTAGAAAAATGGAATGGTCAAATTGGTTTACTGAAATACAAAGATCGTTTTCCTTTTTCCGTTTAATCTTATTCCTGCTGATATTAATTGGCACGTTGCAATGGGGTAGAATTAATTTCCCCCTTCTTGCTAATATTCGGTACTAACTCGTTTTAGTGCATTAGGTTTTAACGATTTTAATCTCTGTTGCGGGATATAGTATTCACGCTGATTCAGGTTATAACGTTTTGTGATAATGGTTATAAATTACCCTTAATTTATGTGGTGACTTTATTAATCTTAATTACGCAGGAGCAGGGAAACTCTTTGAGACACGCTTATTAAGAAGGTTTATCCAACTAAAAAGCTGGGTTGAAATTCCTCTAACTATATATTCAATATCAAACTCTAGGAGACTCAAATGAAAAAATTATCCACTTTAGCCGCATTAGCAGGAGCATTAACGATGACTGTAGCTACTGTTGCACACGCTGAATCAAAATCAAGCAGTACAGATAAAACTGCAACCCCTTGTGTAGGGTGATAAATGTGCAAAACAAAAAGCTGCAGAAGGTAAATGCGGTGAAGGCAAATATGGTGCAAACAAAATGAAAGCTGCAGAAGGTAAATGTGGTGAGGGTAAATGTGGTGCGAGCAAACCAAAAAGCTGAGAAGGTAAATGTGGTGAAGGTAAATGCGGTTCTAAATAATCGTATTTAAATCTAGATGCCATACATAACACTGGTGTAAATTTTACGCCAGTGTTGTATTAAAAGCGAGTAAATAATTATGTTACAAGGTGCAGGATTAGGGTATCGTCGAGATTTAGCAGATGATTTTTGAATTTATCATCAAATAATGCAATTCAGTTTATGGAAGTTGCTCCAGAAAATTGGGTAAAAATGGGGAGCAGCTCGTTATAAATTTGATCAGGCAGCGGAAAGATATCCACTTGCGGTACACGGACTATCACTTTCATTAGGCAGAGCAAGCGCCACTTGATCGCGAGTTATTAAAAAATACTAAAGCATTAATGACTCAATATAATTCGACATTTTTCTGAACATTTAAGTTATTGTGAGATGTGAAGGGCATTTATATGATTTATTACCCATGCCATTTACAGAAGAAGCTGTAAAAACACGTAGCACAGAGAATCCAATATGTGCAAAGATTTTTAGGATTACAAATTTCATTTGAAAACACCTCTTATTATTTACACTCTCCCACCAGCACAATGAATGAAGTAGAATTTTTAAAATGCTATTGCACAAAGAAGCGAGATTGTGGTATTCTATTTAGATGTGAATAATATTTATGTAAATGGCGTCAATCACGGTTTACTTGATCCTTATGTTTTTGTAGATCAAGTAGATGTGAAACGTGTCAATTACATTCATATTGCCGGACACGACGAAGAACATTCTGCGGCACAGGTTGTAGAGGATTTGGAAGGAGAATCGTTTAATAAAATAAAAAGGAGCATATCGCCATTTACCCGAGTTATTAATTGATACACACGGCGAGGCAGTAAAAGGTACTGTGGGATTTATTAGAATATGCCTATCAACGACTACCCGTCATTCCGCCAACATTATTAGAGCGTGATTTCAACTTCCCTCCATTTGCAGAACTTTATGCTGAAGTTGAACATATTGCACAACTACAGCAAAAATATGCTCAAAAGAGGTAATATCCTATGCAGCCTAAACCTTCGCTTATTGAAACACAAAAAGCACTTGCCACAGCCGTTCGATTGGCTCATGCTCAACCTCTAAATGGTTATGCTCCGAATCGGCTCTGCTGTTTATGCTCAGCTTAGTTCGAAATAACATCTTTGGTTTTATTGACCGCTGTTTTGTTGAAGCACCTAAACACGTTTCTGCTGAGAGTTGGTCTCAGACAAAAGAAACGTTTGTATTAACAGGAAAATCACATTCGCCTTATTTTCAAGATATTGCTGGAGAATTTCTCTTATTTTGCCAAGAAAAAGAGCGTTTTGATGCCAATATACTGGCATTGATGGATTTTGAAAATACACAATTACTTGCAGAAGTTTCTTTAGCAAAAGTACCTGAAAAAATTTGAGTGGGATAGACATAGCGTAATGCAGTTATCTGATGCAGCTTATTTTGAAGCTATGAAGTCGATTTTTATCAAGCGATTTTTAAACAATTTGATGAAAACCCTATGCAAGCTGTTATATGGAGGGATAGCGATTTTAATATTCTGCAACAACGCTTATCTGAACTTGACTTTTGGCTATTAAGTTATATACAAGAACAACCTTCGTCTTTAGAAGAGGTATTATCTGCCTTAAATACAGTTGTTGAAGATAGCACCCCCTTAATTCCATTATTGGAAAACACTTGGGTGAATTGGATTAATGCTGAGTGCTTTTATCCTAAAGAGGATAAATTTTGGTTCAGAAAAACGTATCCCAATATGAGATAGGTGAAAAAGATATCTTTTCACCTAATTTTTCAATAGGTGCAATAGCTTATCGCACCTTAATGTCATTTCTTCCTCAGAACTTACTTACAAGCGGTAATAGCTTTTCCTAACAAAGTTTGTTAAAAATGCCTTATTCTACGCTTGATTCTCATGATAGACTTCCGTCCTTTTTATAAACAAATTGCCACCTACGAACCTCTGCGTGGCTTGAAACCCTTCCCGCACAGCTCAAAGCGTGGGACCACCCACGGTGACTATGCCAAATGGGCAAAAATCGTCGATTTTATGCCAAATTCAACCGCTTGCATTAGCTTGAAAGATAAAGTGGAATCCATTCCAACCGAACCGCTTTCAAAGTGAGAACCCAACGCATTACCCATCACTTAAAACAGCTGACGCATGGGCGAAAAGGCCCGTATCACCTGCACAGTATTCATATCGACACCGAATGGCGTTCTGATTTTAAATGGGATCGCGTATTACCGCACCTTGCTCCGCTGAAAGACCGAACGATTTTGAGTGCTCGGCTGCGGTGAGTGGCTATCATATGTGGCGAATGGTAGGTGAAGGGGCAAAAATGGTGGTGGAATTGATCAACTAGAGCTGTTCCTTTTGCCAATTTGAAGTCGTACGCAGAGTGCTTGGTAATGATCGCCGTGCAGAATTTGATTCCACTTGGTATTGAACAAATGCAACCACTTGCTGCCTTTGATACGGTATTTTCAATGGGCGTGTTGTATCATCGTAAATCGCCGCTTGATCATCTTTCACGGCTCAAAGCCCAACTGGTCAAAGATGGAGAATTGGTACTAGAAACGCTGGTCATTGATGGCGATATGAACACTTGCCTTGTGCCTGCCGACCGCTATGCGAAAAATGAAAAACGTTTATTTCATTCCGTCCGTACCGTGCTTAATTAGCTGGTTGGAAAAAGTGGGGTTTAAAAATGTAAGATGTGTCGATCGCTGTTACCACACTTGAAGAACAACGAAGAACAGATTGGCTTGAAAATGAGGTTTGGTCGATTTCTTAGATCCAACCGACCACAGCAAGACTATTGAAGGTTTACCCGCTCCAAAACGTGCAGTGATTTTTGGCGAGATGCTTAGTTTATAATCTTGATACTTAAAAATAACAAACACAACGGAATCTTTATGACACAATTAGAACGAATCACGCTACAGCCTATCACCCGTGTGGAAGGCGAAATCAATTTACCAGGCTCAAAAAGCCTTTCAAATCGTGCTTTGCTGCTCGTAGCCCTCGCACACGGCACAACTCAGTAACTAACTTGCTCAATAGCGACGACATCCGCCATATGCTCAATGCTTTAAAGGCATTGGGTATAAGCTATCAACTTTCCGATGATAAAACCACCTGCACAATCGAAGGCGTAGGTGGAGCTTTTTAATTGGCAAAATGGCTTATCGCTCTTTTTAGGAAATGCAGGCACAGCAATGCGTCCGTTAACCGCTGCACTTTGTTTAAAAGGAAAAAGCACGATGCAGAAGTTATTTTAACAGGCGAACCGCGTATGAAAGAACGTCCAATTCAGCACTTAGTTGATGCACTACAACAAGTGGGGGCTGATGTACGTTATTTAGAAAATATCGGCTACCCGCCAATTGCCATTCGCAATAAAGGTTTGCAAGGTGGCAAAGTGAAAATTGATGGTTCGATTTCTAGCCAATTTTTCTAACCGCGTTATTGATGGTTGCTCCACTTGCAGAGGGTGATATGGAGATTGAAATTATTGTGATCTGGTTTCAAAACCTTACATAGACATCACGCTTGCGATGATGAAGAAATTTTAGCGTAACCGCTGAAAACCAACACTACCAAACCTTCTTAGTAAAAGGCAATCAGCGTTATGTTTCGCCTGAAAAATACTTAGTCGAAGGCGATGCGTCTTCTGCGTCTTATTTCTTAGCAGCGGGGGCGATTAAAGGTAATGTAAAAGTTACCGGTATTGGTAAAAATTCTATTCAAGGCGACCGCTTTGTTTGCTGATGTGTTAGAGAAAATGGGGCAAAAATCACTTGGGGCGACGATTTTATCCAAGCGGAACAGGGAGATTTACACGGCATTGATATGGATATGAATCATATTCCCGATGCTGCAATGACCATTGCTACCACGGCTCTGTTTTTGCCCAGGCGAAACCGTAATCCGTAATATCTACAACTGGCGGGTAAAAAGAAACTGACCCGCTTAACTGCAATGGCAACCGAACTACGTAAAATAGGGGCGGAAGTGGAAGAAGGAGAAGATTTTATCCGAATTCAACCGCTTACATTGAGACATTTCAAACACGCGGAAATCGCAACCTATAACGACCACCGTAGCTGGCGATGTGTTTCTCACTCATTGCGTTATCCAATACGTCAGTAACGATTTTAGATCAAAATGCACCGCAAAAACATTTCCCCACCTATTTTTCGGAATTGGAGAAGTTATCAATAAGATAACAATGAAAGAGGAATAACCTCTTTAGGTTATTCCCTTTTTAATAAATACAAAGTTTATAAATTCCCAGACTTTCCTTAAATTATTTATAAACTATTTTTGATAAAAATAGTCAGTAAAAAGTAGCTTATAAATAATATGATCATTAGGGACTTATTATGTCAAAAATTAAAAACATTTCTTCTTGCCTCCTTAGTTATTAACTTCCTCTTTACCTGTTTTTCGACTGACTATATTACTGAAAATCTCAGCACTTATATGCGTAAAGGTGCGGGAGATCAATACAAAATCTTGTGTTCAATCCAAGCAGGTGAAAAATTACTCTTAGATCGTGAAAGACCGATTTGTACTTATTCGTGATAGCCGTAACCGTGAAGGTTGGGTTTTAGCCTCCGAAATCTCACAAACTGCAAGCCCCTAAGGAACTGATTCCTCAATTACAACAACAAGTACAAGATCTTGAGTGGAAGGTTAAGCCGTATTGATAACGACTGGCAGCAACGCACCGTTGAAATGCAAAGACGTAGTAATGTGGCAGAAAAACAAACAAGTGATTTACTTGCCGAGAATGCACAATTCAAAACGCGAAATTGAAGTATTAAAAATAAAATCGCAGTCTAGAAACAATGCAAGATAGCGAAAAACGTGCAATTACCATTCAATACTTTATCTATGGTGGAGTTGTTCCTCATTGCTGGTTTAATCTTAGGGCTACTGATGCCATATATCCTGCCTCGTCGTCAAACGTAATGGATGGGCTTAAAATAAATAAAGGGAGCATCTGCTCCCTTTATTTTAAGTTATTTTTACCTGTTCGGCACTAAAACTGGTATTTAAGTCTTTTTAACTCTTCTGAAAATATTGCTTTACCTGCAACCTCTTCTGCTCTTTTGGTCCGTGAGAATTTACCTTCATACTCACCTTTTCGAGTCATCAAAATATGATTTTCTCCCGCAACGGCTTCACCTTTAAATCCATTACCTTGAATATCAGCCTCTTTTAGCGAAATATTTCGACGTAAACCATCAATTTTAGTTCACCTTTAATTTTTATTTTCAAAATCCGCTATTAGCTCTGTCGTCCCAATATTTTTAACTTGAGCTGTCACGTTATCGTAACGGCTTGCATTACCTTTATAAGTAACTATACCACTTTTAGGAATACTAGACTCTGGTGTTTCATCACCAAAATAGAAAATATCACGTTCTGGATTTTTGCGTCGCATTATAAAGAGAAACGATCGCATTAGATAAAGCCAAAGCCTGTTAAACCACCTATTGCTCCAACTTTATCTGCTAATTTAAGTACTGTATTTCCTACAATTATTTTTACCTAGTCCGCTATCTTTTGATTTCATTAATGCCCCATTAAAAGAATATGCCGCGATTATAGCCAGATAACTGTGCAATTTCTTTTTACCATTTTGATCTCAAGACGGGTTCTTTTATTAATTTCGCTTTTTTATAAAAATCATTTTTATTCAAAGAAAACACCGGTATCCTTTAGCTTAATATCGGGTTTCGACACTGTCGCAACTGGCGTTGACTGATTTGATGTAGTGCCTTGAGTTTGTTTAGACGGAGCAGCTTCTTGTGTCGCAGGTTTGTTTTTGGGATGAATTATTTATAGTCGGTGTTTGTGTAGCTGTAGGGATTGAAATGGAAAGCTTTACCACCACTAGAACCACAAGCAGTTAATATTAATGATAAAGCAATGGCTGAAAGATGTTTTTCATTATGAGTTCCTCAAGAGTTGGATTAAAAATTGTTGAAATGATATACTCGATCAAATTTAAAAACCATTAACTAAATGTATGAAAAACATACTTTTGGTTATGAATATTTTACTTAGAGAATCTAGTAGCAAATCCACGATAAAAATTCGAGTCATGAGAGAAATCAACCAATGGTCACAAGAAGAAATGGCTGAAAAGCTTGAAATGTCGCCAGCAGGTTATGCAAAATTGAGCACGGAAAAACGAGATCTAACAGTTGATAAACTTAAAGCAAATTGCTCAAATATTTCATATTGATATTGTGGAATTAATCTCTTCTCAAGATAAATCTTTTTCTTTTTACCATTGGAGACCATTCAAATAATGGTTGTTCTTTTGGTTCAAATAGTATTTTTAGCGATGGAGAAATGAGAAACTTAAATTATTATTAGATGCAAAGAGAATGAAATTATTGCATTAAAAGAGATCATTGAAGTTGCTTAAAACATAAAGTGATTAATATTATTCAATATAGGGCAGAGTTTTCTCTGCCCTAAATCACTGTATAAGATATATCATAGAATAGTAAATAAGTAATATGCTTTATTGATATACCTATTACTGGTCAATTTTTCTAAATCTTTACTGGCTCAATAATCTCCTTGGATAACAGCCTAACACTTTTTAAGAAACTAGATTACAGCTTTTAATGCTTCCAACGCTTTTTGTGTGTTTTCGTTGTGCATATTGGTTTCCAGTTCAACATAGAACATCTCTTCCACGGCTTGCCATAGATTGGGCGAGATTCTAATTTCAACATACAGAATGCCAAACTGTTTGAATACTGACTAACGCATCGACTGCAAAGCACCTGCTTGTTGTGTCGTCGTCATCAATAGCAATGCTTTTAGTTTGCACTTGTGGAGAAACTTTTTACCGCCTCTTTTGCTACCACAATAAAGCGAGTAATGTTATTCACTTGGTTAGCGATTTCCGATTTAATACTGCTTAGTCGTAAAGTTTACCACCATCCTCATTGCCAATAGCCGCCACATTTGGTTTATTTAAACGTGCGACCATCTGCATTGCGTGTGAGCTACTTTCACAATATTTGATATGCACGCGGTCAAGGCTTTGAATAAATTGGCTACATTGCTGAGCAGGTTGTGATGCGTGTAAAATAGGTGTCAATTTCGGCTAAATCCACGTTTGCCATTTACCAACAAGCAATGTTTTGATTGGATAAGCCAATTCACTCACTAACGCCAGTTCGTATGTTGTAATAAGTCATAAACTTCATTGATTGAGCCTGAAGTCGTGTTTTTCCAGCGGTAACACACCAAAAATCAGCTTCGCCTTTTTCTACTTTGGCAAAAATCTCACCAAATGAGCACAATTCAGCTCTACTAAATTGCCTTGATATTTCTTCTGCAAATTGACGAGCCGCCATATTTGAATAAGAACCACGCATCCCTAAAAAGGCAATTGAAAGGCTCTCTTCTTTTGCTCATTCAATTTATTTTGTATGAGTAATTTTTGTTGCGTCAGAACAGAGTCTTCAATAATGCGTTGGAAAAATTTGGGTCACATATTGCGGATCAAGCTGGTAATTTTCAGACTCAACCAAAATTTACAAGCTCCTGTAAAAGCTCTTTTTTCACGAACGACATCACGAAGTGGTTTTTTGAGTAATCTCTTTGCTACGCTACATCAAAACGCCAATCGATGACGTTCTGATAATAGCTTTAAAATATAGCGATCAAGACTGGTAATTTGTGTGCGGATAGTGGTTGGGTCTAGGGACATAGTTTTCTCATAATCTCATAAAAATAATTGGATTATAATGATTTCAGCGTTAAGAAAAGTAACGAAAATAAAGATAACACCAACAAAGACAAATTCAGTTTCGCCATGTCCATTTTATACAATATTCAACACTAATACCCGCGATTTCCGTTGATGATCATAATGCTCACGTTTATACGCAGGCAAATCTTCTGTGCCTTTAATCTCAAACCCTCGTTCTTGAAACCATTGTGTTGTGCGAGTAGTGAGCACAAAGAGTTTTTCAATGCCCATTTGAATAGCACGACGTTTAATCGCTTCTAATAATACATCGCCACAGGAAGAATCACAGTGAGTCTGGATGCACAGCCACACGCCATTTCTGCCATTTTTTTCGTTTAAATAAGGGTTCAAAGCCACTGCAAGCAATCACAATACCATCACGCTCAATAATGGTATAACGGCTGATTTCAACTTCCAATTGTTCACGCGAACGTTTTACCAAAATGCCTTGCTCTTCAAGCGGTCGAATGAGGTTAAGCAAACCTGGAATATCGTGTGAAGTCGCAATACGAATATGCTCTGAACTCTCTTCGGGAAAGCTGCGTACCGATACCATCACGAGAGAAAAGTTCTTGCAAAAGGCAGAGCCATCTTTCCTTGTAGCTTAACAAATGAGATCGTTTAATTCCTGCATACGAAACTTCAATCGCAGCTTGCAAGAAACGGGCAGCAGAATTGTGGTAATCGCCATTTTTCAATAAATTTATTGAGGTAGCGTTTTGCTTCCCGTGGATGAATGTCGAAATTACTTCACCCTTTTTCATCCAGCAAACCTTGCTCACTACAAAAATCCAATCAACTTATCTGCTTTTGAGTTTAATTGCCACTTGAGTTGCAATTTCTTCAAAGGGTAGATTAAACATCTCGCCCGTAACGGAGGGGAGCAATCAGCCCAATGACAACAATGGCATCTTGCTCTAGCTGCTGCTGAATGCTTTCAACATTGATGCGACGAATTTTACCGCTTAAGCCAAAAATCAACTCCATCAATTACGCCAAGAGGTTGAGCCAGAATCGCAGTTACTGCTGACCACATTTGAGTACGGGAGAGTTTTGAGCAGACGGTAGAGTTTGGAGAAAATATCATAATGCAAACCGCCTACTGCTTGCTTAACGTATTCCAGCGAACGAGATCTGTCACACGAATATGGTTGTGGTAATGCGACAAGCGATTGTTTTTGCCAATAATTCGTCAATTTGCAGCCGTCCGCCAAACACACATCACGAGCTTAATGCCAAGGCTATGCAATAAGCTGACATCATTGGCGATACTCACAAAATTAGAATGAGCAATTGCATTGCCGTCTAGCATAATGACGAACGTTTTGCCTCTATGCATATTCACATAGGGTGTGGATTGTCTAAACCATTGGACTAATTCAGTATTACGCATACGATTTCCTCCTCAAATTTTGACGAGTAGTTATACATTAAACTGCATATTTATACAAATTTAACGAATTTAAAATCAAACTCAACAAACTCGAAAATAAATTCTCTATTTTTGACTTGCATATTTTTAAGTATTTTTGCAATCTATGAAAAGCAAAGCCAATCATAATAAAAACAGGAGTCGAATTATGGCAATGCCTTTATTTCACGGTAGTATTGTAGCACTGATTACCCCAATGACACACGGTGAGGTGAACTACGAAGAATTAAAAAATTTAGTAGAATATCACGTTCAAGCTGGTACGCACGGGATTGTTCAGTAGGTACAACGGGAGAATCTACTACGTTAAGCATCGATGAAAATGTGAAAGTGATTAAGAAAACCGTTGAATTTGCTGATGGTCGTATTCCTATTATTGCAGGCACAGGCTCAAATGCGACAAGTGAAGCGGTTACAATGACGAAATTACTTGCAAACAGTGGCGTTGCAGGTTGTTTAAGCGTTGTACCTTATTACAATAAACCAAGCAAGAGGGGATGTATCAACATTATAAAAGCGATTGCTGAATCAACTGATTTACCGCCATTTTATATAATGTACCTGGTCGTACAGGCAGCGATTTAAAACCTGAAACTATTGGTCGCTTGTCAAAAATTGAAAATATTGTTGGTGTAAAAGAGGCTACAGGCGACAAGTCGCTTACCGCTCATTAAAGAAATTGAGCTGGTAAGGATTTTCCTTTCAAGCGGTGATGATGCAACGGGTTTGGAGTCAATGAAATTAGATGGACAAGGCGTCATTTCTGTAACTAATAACGTAGCCTGCAGCAGATATGGCGAAAATGTGTGAGTTAGCTTTAGCGGGCAAATTTGAAGAAGCAGGGCGATTAACCAACAAATGTACTACACCACGATTTATTTGTGAAGCAAACCCAATTCCTGTGAAATGGGCAGCTTATAATTATTAAAGCGAGTGAACCAAACTTACGTTTGCCATTAACGACTCTCTGGAGAAGCTCAACCAAAAAGTATATAGCAGCTTTAAAAACAAAGCAGGTTTAATTGCACAATTTCTTAGTGAAGGCGGGCTTTAGTCCGCCATTTTTCTGTAAATTTTCCGTTAAAACCACCACCGCTTTTCTTTCCCGCTATACTACATCGCCATCTTTCTTCGTTCTTTAAAAATCTGGTGGAAATATGAATCCAAGTAAACATTGCTATTCGTGCAGCACGAAAAGCAGAGCAATATTATTGCAAAGTTATGACACAACACCTCAAGATACTGAGGGTGGCTCGTAAAGGCTCAAATGACTATGTAACTGAAATCGATAAAGCCGCAGAAGCAGCAATTATCGAAGTTATCAAAAAATCTTATCCTGATCACGCTATCGTTGCGGAAGAGTCAGGCATTGTTGAAGGTAAAGATAACAGCGTGCAATGGGTGATTGATCCATTAGATGGCAGCAACTAACTTCGTAAAACGTTTACCGCATTTCTGTGTTTCTATTGCTGTTCGTGAGAATGGTCGCACAACGGTTGGCGGTTTACGATCCTATCCGTAATGAACTTTTCACTGGCGTTACGCGGTGAAGGGGCAAAATTAAATGAATTCCGTTTACGTGTTGATACAAGCCGTCGTGATTTAAACGGCACCGTGCTTGCAACTGGTTTCCCATTCAAAAATCCAAAACATCGTCCTGCACATTTAAATATGGCGAAGGCTTACTGAACAATGGCGTAGCAGATTTTCGTCGTACAGGTTCAGCAGCGTTAGATTTAGCTTATGTTGCAGCAAACCGTGTCGATGGTTTCTTTGAAATCGGCTTAAAACCTTGGGATTGTGCTGCTGGTGAGCGATCGCTCGTGAAGCGGGTGCAATCGTAACCAACTTTAGTAGGTGGCACAGATTACTTAAAAATCAGGCAACCTTGTTGTTGGTCAAGCTCGTGCTGTGAAAGAGACTTTTAAGCACCATTCAACCCGTACTAACAGAAGATCTTAAATAAGCCAGATAAGCGTCGAAAGCCGTTTCATCTTTTTACATTACGCCCAAAATGGATTATCTTTATGTACAAAATCTATACCCTTTGCTAAGCCAAATCAATTCGCCTGAAGATTTGCGTTGTGCTAAATAAAAGATCAACTACAACTGCTTGCAGACGAATTGCGTGCTTAGTTGCTTGAAATGTGTAAGCCAGTCAAGCGGGCATTTAGCGTCAGGGTTGGGCGTGGTTGAACTTACTGTTGCCTTGCATTATGTTTTATCAAACGCCGTTTGATCAGCTCGATTTGGGACGTAGGCCATCAAGCTTATCCGCATAAAATCCTTACAGGTCGTCGTGACCAAATCAAAACCATCCGCCAAAAAGATGGTATCCATCCTTTCCCTTGGCGTGAAGAGAGCGTTTACGATGTATTAAGCGTAGGGCACTCTTCAGCCTCGATCAGTGCAGGTTTAGGTATTGCAGTAGCAGCAGAAAAGAGAACGCAGGGCGTAAAACCGTTTGTGTGATTGGAGATGGTGCAATTACCGCAGGAATGGCATTTGAAGCCTTAAACCATGCGGGTGCATTACATACTGATATGTTAGTTATCTTAAACGATAACGAGATGTCGATTTCCGAAAACGTGGGGGCGTTAAACAACCACCTCGCACGCATTTTCTCAGGGTTCGCTTTATACTACCACATGCGTGATGGCAGTAAGAAAATTCTGGATAAAGTGCCGACCATTAAAAACTTTAGGAAGAAAAGTTGAAGAGCATATGAAGGGCGTGATTTTTCTCGCCTGAGTACGCTGTTCTGAAGAACTCGGCTTCAAACTACATTGGTCCAATTGACGGGCATAACATTGATGACTTGGTGAAAACGCTTGAAAAATATGCGTGACCCAAAAGGTCCACAATTCTGCACATTCGTACCAAAAAGGGCAAAGGCTATCAGCCTGCAGAAAACGACCCAATCGGTTTCCATGGCGTGCCAAAAATTCGATCCTGAAAGCGGAAAATTACCAAAAACGAAAACCATCCCAACCCTATTCGGATATTTTCGGTAGTGGTTATATGTGAAATGGCAGCGGAAACGGAATCCGAAACATCGGCATTACCCCTGCTGCGTGAAGGCTCTGGAATGGTGGAATTTTCTAAACTTCCCAGAGCAATATTTTGATGTCGCAATTGCTGAAACAACATGCGGTAACCTTTGCAACAGGACTCTGCTATTGCAGGCTTTAAACCTGTAGGTGGCAATTTACGCCCTAGCTTCTTACACAACGTGCTTTACGATCAGTTAATTCACGATGTGGCGAATTCAAAATCTCCCTCGTCATTTTTGCGATTGACCGTGCGGGCATCGTGGGGGCGGATGGGCAAAGCCCACCAAGGAGCGTTCGACTTAAGCTTTATGCGTTGCATTCCAAATATGACGATTATGACGCCATCAGATGAAAAATGAAATGCGTCAAATGCTATTTACCGCTTATTCAATGAATACGCCAGCACGGCAGTACGCTATCCACGAGGCAATGCGCAAGGCGTAGCATTACAACCAATGCAAAGCATTAGAAGTGGGTAAAGGTCGCTGAGTTTCGAGAAGGTAGTCGCGATTTTAAACTTTGGGACGATGCTACACGAAGCACAAATCGTTGCAGAACGTAATGACTACACTCTGCTGATATGCGTTTCGTCTGCCTTATTGATGGTAGGCTGATTTAAAACAACACAGATTCGCACGATTTATTGGTGACTCTTTGAAGAGAATGCTATTCAAGGCCGGGTGCAGGCAGTGCCGTAGATGAATATTTGCAATCGATCAACAAAAATTAAACCGCTTGCAATGCTTGGTATTCCAGACCATTTCATCCCACAAGCAACACAACCTGAAGCTTACGCAGAAATAGGGTTGGTCGGAAGGATCGATATTTGGGGCATTGTTGGGATAATTTCGAGTACGGCTTAATAGTTTTTAATATTAAGCCGTTTTGTATTTTCATTAGCGAAAAATTACTACTCATCCCACGCTTGGAAATTGCATCTAAGCGAGCTTTTGATTTTGCTTTTGAGCATCGCCTTTAAAATAGCCTTTGGCCAAAACCACCTTCAGCCACCGTAGTTCGGGTTAGGTAATACGATGTAAGTTTTACCAAATTTTGCTTGGTTTTCTTTTTACAAATGCACTGCGTTCTGCATTTAATTTACCAGTACACTGTATCACCAAAGTCATCTAAGTTATCGCCTACATAAAGGACGATTTCATAGCCTTGTTTTTCAATTTCTGCAAAACGAGCAGCTTTCGCTGATTTATCTTTTCTCAAGTAAAGCACTGACTCGTCCACACCTTCAGCCCAAACGTTTCATATCGTCAATTGTACCTGCTTTTTCGGAGCTATCTTTACGGTTGGTTACATAGAACATTTTACCTTTTATGTGAATTAACGTAGTTGTTAAATCTCCACCGCACCAGGAACTGCACGAGATTGTCTAGCATCAACCCAGCGTGTCCAATCTTTACCATCAAAACCTTTATTATTTTGAACTTGCCAGCCAGCATATGGGCTGTTGTCTAGCATCGTTTCGTCTAAATCTACTACCACCGCCTTTTTCTTACCTTTTTAGCTACTTTTTGTACCCGATCAAAGGCAGTTTTAGCCGTGTTATAAGCTTTGGTAGGCGCGCGCTTATATTCGCCCGAATCTCGCATCCAGTTAATGCCCATTACCGCTTTGTTGCTGTAATTGAGCCTCCGCGTGTGCTTTTGCATCCATTTGATGATGTGCACAACCTGTTAAGACTAATGCAGATAACGTCGCTAATACACTTTACTTTTAAAGTCATTTTCATATCCTCTGGAAAATTAAATGACAATTAGACAACAGAGAGGGTCTATATTTTCACGGAATTTGCCAAATGTTCCAAGTAGAAATGTTTGAATTTGTGATTTGAGATCACTCTTTCCTTGAGAATCACGCCCGATAATGAGCTCCTCTACGCTCTTTCCGCACCAACATCGCATTCACCACTGCTTTGAGGCCATTTTAAGCCGTAGAAAATTTCAACACCAAAATCAGTACTCGAGATTGGATCGAACGCTCGCTCACAGCGCGCTAATTTTTCTTGTAATTTGTGCAAAGGTTCTCTTCAGCACGATAAACATTTTACCGGGCGAATTTTGCCATTGCTTGGCAGATAACGTACGCTCAGCACCCGCGAAGCACTGAGCGTCGTGTCTGCATTTTTATTATGTAAACGGTTTGATGCCACGATCTCGCAAAATTTTGGCGTTTCAACCTCTTGTTCGTCTATCGCTGCATCTTGGCAAGCGGTTAAATCTTGCTCAATTTTTGCCATTGCACGCTTTGGCAAACACCAAACTTCCGCCAGCAGAATTGCCGCCCGACGCGTCGCTCCCTCAATACAAGAAGAGACTTCTCCCACTGCAAACAAGCCTTGCACCGCACTTTCTGCGTTGGTGTCAATTTCAATGCCTCCGTTGCAGCTGTGGGCGAATGGTGCAATCGACACGCGATCAGTTAATAAATCGATCCCCGCATCGGCTTTCAGCCAATCTAAATAAACGCGGTAGAATTCTGTTTGATCTCGGTAAAGTTTTGACGAATAGTGCAAATAAACGTCCTGTTCTTCTGGATTTTCGAGCAGATATTGCATAATGCGCAAGTCGAATTTTACGCAGTCAAAATCGACCGAAAATGGTGCGTAGGCACTGCGTTCAGCAACCATTTGGGCAAATTCTTCTGCCGATAAATCAGGGAATAATGAGTTTCCGTTTTTATCCGTTACCGCAGTGCAATATTTCAGCGTATGTTCACCAAACAGCACTTTGTATTTCGGCAATACTTGAAGGAATAAACTGAATAAACCGCTAGATTGGTAAGAAGCTTCGCGCCCGCTTGCAAAGCAAGCTTAAGAAAATGGGTAGTTCCAATCACACCAGCGGGGTAAAGATTATCTTTATAAGAAGCCCAGCAATGCCACACTGGCAAGAATAATCGTGAAGTTTGCAGTGCAAAAGTCAAACGATTTTTCGACCGCTCTTTTTCTGGAGGTTGGTAAGCAAAAACCGCCCCTACTACGCGATGATTTTCAGTTGCGATATGTACAAGGCTAGCATTTTCAAACAACGTCGTCGTATTTTTTGTTGAGCAATAATCGCCTCCGCATTTTTACGTGCTTTTGCCATTCTTTAATCAGATAACAGGGCGGGCGTGTTTGGCAAAACGAGCAGGGCGGTTATCGTTACGTTTCCACGGACAGAAGCCAATTTCATTCAATAATTCAACCGCTTGCGGTGAATCTTCAATATAGCTTTGACGATTTCCAGGATTGTTCATCCCTTGTGCAACACGTTCAATATCTTGCTGAAACAAGGTTTTATCACCTCATCGCCTGTCACTTGAATGCCAAGGCTTGCTTTTCAGTGGAAAACTCGCCCCAGAACCAAGTTGGGTTTTAGTAGATAAGAATGTGATTGATGCCTTTTGTTGGCTTCAACGGAACAGCTCAAGCCACCAATGCCTGAGCCTACGATAAAGAGATCGGTTTTATGGGTTTGGGTAATTTGGATGTGGGCATGGTAGATTTATCCTCTTACTAGCCCCCGCTTTGCTAAAGGAGTTATTCTTTTCTAAAACATCAACATCTTGAAAACTCAGGCGAGTTTCCTCGCCTGTTATTCACTCTGAAGAGCGGTCAAATTTTGCAAAATTTTTACAATCAATTACAACAATGACGGTGCTGCACCGAGTAATCTGGTGTAGTCAATCGTTGGTTTTCAAAAATTTCTGCGGTGGTACCTGTTTCGCATAATTTTACCTCCGTTCATTACCACAATGCGGTCAGATACTTTGGCGGACAAGTTTTGGATGACAACGCGAGATAAACACCATGGCAAGGTTGAGTTCTTTTTCAAGTCTGCCAATAGGTTTAACACTTGAGCACGGACAGAAACATCGAGTGTCGGACGTTTCGGTTCATCTGCCACAATCAGGCTTGGATTTAACGCTGCAAGGCACGAGCGATCGCCACACGTTGTTTTTGACCACCCGATAAACGCGTTGGCTCAACCGCTGCGGCAGAGCGTGGAAGCCCCACGCGTGAAAGCAGTTCATACACACGTTTTTCTCGCCCGTGCGGTTGCAGAATATTATGGATATCCATCGGATCTTTCAAAATATCCAACACTTTCATCCGTGGATTTAACGCTGTGGCTGGGTCTTGGAAGATCACGGAGACTTCGCGACCAAAAACGTTTGCGTGCTTCTGAGCTACCATATTCCATTTGTAAGCCGTTAACTTTTTACCGTGCTCTGAAGTCGGTTTTAAAAGACCGATCATCGCATTCGCCAGGGTTGATTTACCGCAACCAGATTCGCCCACCAAACCGATGGTTTCGCCTGCTTTAATGCCTCAAAGAAAGCGTTATTCACGGCAGTAAATTTTTGCGATTAAACAACGAGCCATCGCGAGACGAAATTGCACCACAATGTTCTCTAAGTCGATGATGTTTTGTTCTTTGATTACTTTGATACTGCTCATCTTAGCTGCCTCACTTGCGACTTTAGTTTGCCGCTTGCTTCCTGCCATGCGAAGCCCATAGGTGTTGTGCATCGCCTCGATTGACAGTTAATACGAGTTTTTGGTCCGGTCAGCTTCTGTGCGTAATGAACGGCTTGCGAAGCGGTCGCCGATGGCAAAGTCGTATGGAGACGGACGCTACCAGGGATTTGGCATAAGCGTTCCGCACAGTACCTCGGTTGAAAGCACGAAACCCAATAAACCTTGGGTATATTCGTGGGTTGGATGTGCCAATAAGGATGATGTCGGCGCAGTTTCCACCCACTTGACCCGGCATACATTACCGTAACGGAGTGCGAGTTGTGCGACTAAGGCTAAATCGTGGCTCACGATACCATCGCAAAGCCGAGTTTTTCACGCAATTCGTTGAGCAATTTCACCACTTCTGCTTGAACAGTTACGTCTAATGCAGTGGTTGGTCTGTCCGCAATTAAGAGTTTCGGTTCGCGGGTTAATGCCATTGCGATTACTACACGTTGGCGTTGTCCTCCAGATACCCGTGCGGATAACGACTTTAAGACTTTGTTTGGATCTAAGTGTACCCATTCCAACAATTTTTCCAGCGGTATGTTTGTACCACGTTTAATCAGTTGGTTCATCTTTGATCTTGATACGCATTGATGGGCTTTAATGCACTCAAAGAGTCTTGGTAGATCATCGCGATTTCTGTACCACGTAGCTCAGCTAAATGGTTGAGTTCACGCTGTCGTTGTTTACCGCTGCGGTCAGTAAAGAGAATTTCGCCCGCGATTTTTCGCGGTTTTCGGCAATAAGCCCATAATGGAGAACGCCGTAATTGATTTACCACAACCAGATTCGCCCACCAATCCCATCGTTTCACCTTCTGTTTACAGTGAAGCATGATCATCCACAAGAGGAATGTCACCATAACGATTTGGAAAACGAATCGACAAGTTTTTCACTTGTAAAATTGATTTCGCATTGCAGTCAAGTTGCATACGGTCAGTGCGAGTAACTTTTTATCGTGTAAGCGTAAGAGATAGAGCGTTTGTTGCCAAAGCCTTCGCCCTAACGCTTCTTGCACGTCGGTTGATAAACGTTCATCTGATTTTCGTTCAGATTTTTGCTTGCTTTCAAACGTGGGTTAACTAATGCATACAGCGTTTCTGCAAGAATGTTTAACGCTAATACGGTAAGTAAAATCATCACGCCCGCAAAGGTTGTTGCCCACCGCTACCGTTTAACACGATGTTACGACCTTCCGATAACACATTACCCCAAGTATGGATGTGGTGCTGGCCGCCTGCACCTAAGAAAGAGAGTGAGGCTCAAACAGTCGCATCTGCTACCATTACGGTTGCGAAAACCAATACAGGTGCCGAGTGTTGCGAACTACGTGTTTGAGTAAGATGTGGCGTCGACCACCGCCAATTACGCGCCTGCACGTACATGGCTTCATCCCATTGAGAGACCACGTTTGCACGCACTACACGAGGCAAGTTGCGGCGTATAAACCACAGCGATGGTGAAGATAATCACTGTACGGTGGTTACCGAATGTAGCAAGTAATACAGCCGCTAATGCGATACCTGGAAATGCCATCAAGATATCCATCAATCGCATAATGATCTCATTACCCCAGCGGTCTGCAGTTGCCGCGGTTGCTCCGAGAATGCCCCCAAAGAGAATCGCACAACCTACTGCACCTAAACCGATAAAGAGTGATGTCTGAGCACCATAAACGATACGAGAGAAAATATCGCGACCGGCGGTCTGTTCCAACAAGAAATCACCACTTGGTGGACGCATACGGGCACTGCCGCTAACGGATCGTGCGTTGCTACCACAGGTGCAAAAACTGCCACCAATGCCACTAAAACTAAGAAAACTAAAGCGATTTTTGAAGCGGGCGAGAGTGCTTTAAAACGTGCTCCGCCCATCGCTAAACGCTGTGCTAAACCTTGACGAAACATTATAGACCCGAATTTTAGGTTGATTAGAACATACAAGACATCCACGATAATATTCACAATCACGAATGTAAATGCGATAGTTACTACCACACCTTGCACCAAGTTTAAGTCGTGGTTCACGATACCGTTGAAGATCAATTTACCCATACCTGGTAAATCGAAGATTTGTTCGATAACCACTGCACCACCCAATCAACAGCCTACGCGTAAACCAAGCCGCAGTCACAGGCGTAATTAAGGCGTTGCGTAACACGTTATAGCGAATCACGGTTGGATATGGCACACCGTTACCAATTGCAGTACGCACATAATCTTTGTCCATCTCTTCAACCATGGTAGTACGTACCACTCGGATTAAGGACGCACACACAGGCACGGCTAATGCAAGTGAAGGTAAGATCATTGATTGCATACAACCGCTTGGGTCTTCACTAAATGGCACAAAACCACCAGATGGTAACCAGTCAAGTTCAAGCGAGAAACCATTGAATAAGTAAAATACCGAGCCAGAGAAAGATGGCGTTGCGACTGCCGCAACAGAGATTAAACGAATCACTTGGTCTACCCAGCTGTCACGATAAAGTGCCGCTAGCACACCAAGTGTAAAATGAAACCACCGCAGCAAATACCACACCAATTAAGGTAAGTTGGAGGGTAATTGGGAACGACGATTTGCAATCCATACCGCTAATTGGAAGCTCTGGCGGCATTGTCATCCCAAAATCAAAGAAGAATAAATTGCCAAGAAAGCGGAAATATTGTACAAAAGTGGATCATTTAAGCCGTGGCTTTCACGATAAAGTTCTTTTTGCCGCTTCTGATGCACTTTCACCCAATGCAACAGTGGCGGGATCGCCAGGAGTAAATTGAAGCACCACAAACACAAGTGCGGTTACCCCCAAATCATCACGGGCAATGCCATCAATCGGCGGAAGTATGAAGTATAATTTCCATGTTGTCCCCAGTTATCACTGCGAATATAGAGAATATATGGCAGAGTTGTGTTTAAGAATCAGAATGTGGGCTGTTTATTTTCCTCTCCCACAAGGGAGAGTGAATTAACAACCCAACATTTTAAAGAGCGGTTGATTTTGCTGAATTATTTACGACCAACACCCTAAGAAAGATACCCCTGTTGTTGCCAATGGTTGATAACCTTCAAGTTTACTTTTCATCCCACGCAGATGGAAGTTTGCGGTGAACGATTGGATAAAGTGGTACTTCAGCTGCAATAAGATCGAACGCTTCTTTCCAAAGTTTGCGTGCTTCTTCGTGGTTTGCCGCACGTACAGCACCATCTAAGAAACCTTGAAGTTTCGCAAATTCAGGCGTATTGCTCCAACGGAAACGGCGTTTTGGCCATACATCACCACGGTACCACCAGCTTAATAATAAGTCTAAGTCGTCACTGAATACAGATGGATCCCTGAGGGCGATACCACAACTAAATGAGCCCACATCTACGTTGTTTGCATAGAATGCTCCAGATTGTAAGTGTTGAAGCGTCACTTTCACGCCTGGGATTTTATTCCAAGATTCTAAAATTAATGGTGCACACTCTTTCACCCAGTCGTGGTCGGTTGAAAGTAATTCAAATTTAAGTCTCAGTTAAACCTGCTTCTTTTTAACAATGCCGCCGCTTTTTCTGGATTATATTCATATTATGCGTTGCCGCTTTCATATAATCTGGTGAGTGCTTTGTACATAGCAGGTTGAGGCTTCTGCATTGCCATCGAACACGAAGTCTACTAATTTTTGTCTGTCTAAACCGTAGTGTAATGCTTGACGTACTTTTGGATTGTCAAATGGTGCTTTTTCGCAGTTAAACATTAAGAATAACAAGCCGAATGATTGCACTGATTTAACGGTTTGTCGCTTTCAAGCGTGGAATGTCAAGATATGGCACACTTTTCCATCGCTTGTGTACGTTTAGATTCTTGTGCAGTGACACGTGCTGCTGCATCAGATAACAAGAACCAAGACATCCACTAATGCTGGGTATTTACCGTTATAAGGCTCATAAGCTTCAAACACGATTTTGTCATCTTTTTACCGCTGAAACGAATTTATACGGGCCAGAACCGATTGGGTGAGCATCAAATTTAGATTGCCCTACCGCTTCAATCACGTGTTTCAGTACAATTTTTCACGATAGTTAAGCGTTTAGCAAATAACGCAAATGGATATTTGAGTTTGAACTCAACGGTTTTATCATCCACTGCTTTCACGCTTTCAACGAAATCAATAAACATCACGAATAAAGATTTATTCGCAGGATCCATAATACGATTGTATGAATACACCACATCTTCTACGGTAACTGGTTTACCATCGTGGAAGGTTGCCCTTCACGAATCGTTACACGCCAAGTGGTATCGTCAATTTGTTCTGGCTCTTTCGCTGCTAATGCAAGATAAGGCTCGCGAGTTGCAGGTGTAAATCCACCAAGCCTTCAAAAATATGCAAGTTCGCTGCAAATGGTGAAGCACCACTTGATGTCATTGGGTCAAAACCTGTTGAAAGCGGGTATGCGATCCCTGCTTCAATGGTTTTACCTTTAATACCACTTGCCACTGCATTTGGCACAAATGTACCTAATGAACCACTAAAGGCAAAACCTGCAGTAACACCCGCTGCAACTTTAAGGAAATGACGACGAGACTCATTATTGAGGAAGAACAATATTTAGCCATATTAGACTCCTGTGTGTGATGAAAAACTCATTCTTTTAAAAATGAAGTGAAGCAATCACTTTTAAAATAAAATGATTTGCTAAATCATATTTTTCTTACGGGATCTCTGTCAATAAAGCAAAACGGTTAAATTTCTATTCTGTGATCAATGTCACACTCTTTTTATTTCTACTCTTTTAGGAATTTTTACAATATACAAATAAAATACTTTTAGAGTATTACGCCATTTTAATAAATTAAATATAGTGATCAACTTCACAAATTTATATCATTCCTCTTGCTATTTTTAATACAAAACCAGTATTCTTTATATACATTTCAAAACAAAAAGGAGCTTCTTATGAGTATTCTCAGCTATGCACAAAAATTGGGCAAGCCTTTTAATGATGCCTGTAGCAGCTTTTACCAGCCGCTGCGATGTTGATGGGGATTGGTTATTGGACGGATCCTGAGGGTTGGGGAGCAATAGCCAACTTGCAGCCTTACTGATAAAATCAGGCGGGGCAATTATTGATAATATGGGCTTATTATTTTTGCTGTTGGGGTGTGGCATTTTGGGCTTTCTAAAGATAAACACGGCTCCGCAGCACTTTCAGGTTTAATCGGTTACTATGTAGTGACTACTCTCTGCAAGCGTGGCTCAATTACAACATATTGATGCCAGCCAGGTGCCCGCTGCATTTTGCAAAATTAACAACCAATTTATCAGGATTTTAATCGGGTGATTTCTGCTGAACTTTACAACCGCTTCTATCAAGTAGAATTACCAAAAGCACTATCCTTCTTTTAGCGGCAAAACGTTTAGTGCCAATCATTGTTTCTTTTCGTAATGATGCTTATCTCTTTCATCTTACTTTACGTGTGGCCACACATTTTCAACGCTCTCGTTGCATTTGGTGAATCCATCAAAGATTTAGGGTGCATTCGGTGCAGCAATCTACAGCTTTTCAACGCTTGTTAATCGGTTTAGCTTCACCATGCATTAAACTCTGTATTCTGGTTTGATGTGGCGAGGTAACGATATTCCAAACTTCTTGGGTGGTGCAAAATCTTTAGCAGAAAGGTACTGCGACTGTCGGTGTGACAGGTATGTACCAAGCTGGTTTCTTCCTCAATGATGATGTTCGGCTTGCCAGGTGCAGCCCTGCTATTTACCACTGTGCGAGAAACCAAGCCAAAAAGCAAAAGTTGCCTCTATTATGTTAGCTGGTGCATTAGCTTCTTTCTTTACAGGTATTACCGAACCGCTTTGAATTTTTCCTTTATGTTCGTTGCACCTGTGCTATATTTAATCCATGCAATCTTAACAGGTATCCCTGTTTTCATTGCAGCAACCATGCAATGGATCGCAGGCTTTTGGCTTTAGTGCGGGTTGAGTGGATATGGTGCTTTCATCAGGTAACCCACTTGCCGTGAACTGGTATATGCTTATCCTACAAGGCTTAGTTTTTCTTTGTAATTTACTATTTTCTGTATTCCGTTTTGCGATTAAAACATTCAACCTCAAAACATTAGGTCGTGAAGAAGAAAAAAGAGGAAAACCGAAGTAGTTCCTCAAGGACAAACAAATCAATCACGAAGAAAGAGCAGTTCAATTTGATTGATGCACTCGGTGGCGCAGGAAACTTCAAAACTGTAGATGCTTGTATCACTCGCTTACGTTTAACCCTCGTTGATCACAACAGCATTAACGAAGTCAAACTCAAAAACCCTAGGCTCAAGGCAACGTTAAAATTGGAAATGATGGATCGCAAGGTGATTTTAGGCCCAGAAGCGGAATTAGTTTCGCAGAAGCAATTAAAGCGAAACTTTAATTTCTATCAATAATAATAAAACATAGTTTGATCTGCACCCCAAAAGTTGGACCAAACAACCCACTAACTAAGGTGCAGATTTTTGATGACCAAAATACAATTTTTCTTTTTAAATTACTCACCTGAATTTAAACTGAACGTAATACAAGCGGTTAAAAATGGGCAATTTTCTGCAGAAACTGCCTGTTTATACTTTAGCATTGCTCATTCAGGAAAACTAAAAAGGACTGAGTCCCTGAGAATAACAGAACTCAGTCCTGAACTACATAAGTCTAACTTCTGGAAGCAGATCAAAACAATGCCTTTCGCTTTATCCGTCTTACTTCTAACGACTATATTTCCCTGCCATTGCTTGATACACTAAATTTTCATTCGTTAAAATCGTATATTTTTGATTTAACAAAGAAATTTGTGAACTCAGCTCGGTATTCATCGCACTCAATCCAATCGCGGAATTCTGCTACACCTTGGTTGTAACGGTTTTGGTAGTAAGTGCTGATCTTTTACGAGTTTTTCTCGTAAGTTTGCTCTAATAAATCGGAAACTACTACGTGACTGGTTAGTGCGTAGTAATAGCTGTCAATTTCGTTTAATGCAGAGGTAATCGTTTGTTCGTAGTTCATACGAGCGGTAGTGTAATCTGCTTCAGAGATTTTCACGTTATTTTTCACACGACTCAATCTAAGAACGGCAGATCTATTGAGAACATGCCGTTTGCAATCGTTATCTCGCCACATTTGATGCTGAACGTGCACTACCCGAGATTGCTCCACCTAAGGTTAAAGTTGGGAACCAGCTTTTTCGGTTGCTGTTAAGGTTTTAAACGCACTTTGTAAAACGATTTAAACGCATCGCCACATCTGGACGATTTGCAATGGCGGAAACGGGTACATTAGTATCCACGCCTTGTAATTTCACGTTAAGAATGTTTGGATAACGAGATGGAAGCGGTTGATTTGGTTGAAGATTTAGCAAATTACGCATCGTTTTTCAGCTGTTTTAGGCTTGTTTCTAAACCAACCACGCTATTACGAGCACTTAGCGTCGCTTGTTGAGCCTGCTCTACCGCTAATGGGTCGATCGCCCCACTTTCAATTTATTGTTTAAGATATTGCTGATTTGCTCATAGTTTTTGATGGTGCGGTTTGTTACCGCAATCGCATCTTTGTAGATAAGCAATTTGGTAATAAGTTGCCACCACAGAGTTAATCAAATGAAAGGCGAGCCGCTCTAGAGTCTTCTTGTGTCGCTTTATGTTCCCACTCTGCTGCACTTTGCACTGTCTCGCTAAACGACGCCATAAGTCGATAGTATAACTTAAGTTAAAGCTTGCGGTATTGTTTACCGTTGAAGTGCCAACAGAATTGGTATTATTACTTGATCCAACACCTTTTGCAGTGCCGATGATGAAGCTGAACCGCTCAAAAGGTTGGTACAAGGTTTGCTCCCACTAAATTTTGCATTATAAAGGGCACGATTTACTGCAATGGCACTTTTTCGCAAGATCTACGTTATTTTTAATCGCTTGTTCCACTAATTCATTCAGTTGTGGATCGTTATAACCGTGCCACCATTGTTCATCAACAGAGAATTGTTTAGTAATATCTTGGTAATTTTGATAGGTTTGTTTTGCTTGGTCTAAGCTGCCATCAGTTGCTCATATTTTGAACATGCAGAGAGGGCTAAACCGAGCACGACGGCAAAGTTAATTTGATAATTTCATTTCGGTTTCTGAGCTGTAGGATGGCTTTAGCCCATCAAATGATCATTAAGTAAATGATCTCTCAAAGCCATCCCACGAGATCGTATATAGTTATACACGATTACCGCCAAAAGCTGTTCAATCAACGCTTTATGACGAATTTCTTGAGAAGCTAATTTCAAGCGTTCGGCAGTTAAAATCGCTTTAAGTTCCGACAAAGCCTGTTGGAAATCATCGTTTACAATCACATAATCAAACTCACGTAATGGCTCATTTCTGACTTCGCTTCCGCCATACGTTTTGCAATGGTTTCTTCTGAATCTTGACCACGTCCTACTAAACGGTTTTTAACTCTTCGCGTGAGGGTGGGCAGAATGAAGATGGTTTTCACATTCGGTACTGGCGAATTTGTCTTGCCCCTCGCCGTCGATGTCTGAAAACACATCCACACCTTGCTCAAGTGATTTTTCAATCATTGGTAAAGATGTGCCGTAATAGTTGCCGAATACCTCCTGCCCATTCAAGGAAATGATCTTTCTCAATCAACTCTCAAACTCAGCGTGAGTAGTGAAATAATAATGCACGCCATCTTCTTCCCGCGGGGCGAGGATCGCGGGTGGTGTGAGAAATCGACAAACGTACTTCATTGCGAGGTAAATCGCAAGTAACGCATTGATTAGAGAGGACTTTCCGCACCGCTTGGGGCAGATAAAACATATAAATTCGACGCAACTCACACTAACCTCAAGAGGAAATCAGACAGGGGATAAAGAAAAATGGATAACGAATCCACTTCATTACCCATTTTGATGATTATTTTTCTCGCAATTGGTGGAACGAATAAGATGCCTAAAATCCCAAGGCTGTTCAATCCAAGTTTTTGGAGGAATATCAATGACATAATCGTCTACTAACGGTGCACCTGCTGGTTTTGCGAACACAGTCACAAATTTCGCTTTTGGATACATTCTGCGAATTTCGCGAGCGGTGTTACCCGTATCAACTAAGTCATCCACAACGATGAAACCTTCTCCATCCGTTTGTGCTGCGTGTAATACTTTTAACGCACCTTGGTTATCATGATCGCAGCTTGCAATACATACGGTTTCAACGTGGCGAATGCCTAATTCACGTGCTAGCACTGCCGCTGGGAATAAACCGACACGCGCTTACGGCAACAATGCCTTTCCATTGTGAAGCAGGTAATAAACGCTCTGCCAATTTGCGTGCGTGCATATGGAACATATCCCGTCACAACATATTTCTCATTTGAGTATTTTTCGCTCATAACAGATTCCAAAATATAAAAATCGACGAATTGAGGTTTCGCCGAATATTGCGTTATTCTAACCTAAAATGACATTCGTGCTATTATTTCCCTGCATATTCTTTCTCGCTTTTGAATATAAATATTTTACGCGGTAGAATTTTCTCGATATTTAACGAAATAAACAAATGAGGTGTTATATGTCTGAAATTGCTTCTTTTTAAATCCACAAGCACTTTGGCAATGGTTCGATAAAATTTGTGCTATTCTCACCCTTCTTATCACGAAGAGCAAATTGCTAATTTCATTAGTGGATTGGGCAAAATTCAACCTTTTCGTTGAGCGTGATGATGCAGGTAATATTTTAATTCATAAACCCGCCACAAAAGGTATGGAAAATCGCCAAACTCTCGCCCTGCAAGCACACTTAGATATGGTGCCACAAGCCAACGCAAGCACAGTGCACGATTTTTTGAAAGATCCGATCCAACCTACCAAGATGGCGAATGGGTCAAGCTAAAGCGGCACAAACCCTTGGTGCAGATAATGGCATCAGTGCCTCTTGCCTTACTGTGCTTTCTTCAACTGATTTAGCTCACCCAGAAATCGAAGTGCTTCTCACAATGAGCGAAGAAGTAGGAATGGAAGGAGCGTTAGGCTTGCGTCCAAACTGGCTGACATCTAACATTATGATCAACACCGATACCGAAGATAACGGCGAAATTTATATCGGTTGTGTGTGGTGAGAAAATGTAGAAATTCACTTGCCTATTGAGTTTGAAAAAGCAGAAGGTCAAGCAGCACAAATCACGCTGAAAGGCTTACGCGGTGGGCACTCTGGCTGCGATATTCACACCAACCGTGTGAATGCCATCAAGCTATTAACGCGTATTCTTTCGGATCTTTACCAAGCAGAAGCCTTCCAACTGGTAAATATTGCGGGCGCGGTTCGGTACGCATGGATTCCACGAGAAGCTCACTGACCCTTTTGGTAAAAGATGTGGCAAAAATTACCGCTTGCATTGAGCAACTACAAGCCAAAAATTCCAATCAGAATATCACTTAGCAGACCGAGATAAATGTTGCAGGCACCTACAAATTCAGCCGAAAAAGCCTTTTACTGCAAAAGCAACCCAAACCGCATTGCAGTTCTTAACGCTGTTGCCAAACGGCGTGATCCGCAATAGTGATACGGTAAAAACGTGGTGGAAACCTCACTCAGCATTGGCGATGCTTTCATACAAAATGAGCAATTAGTAGGCACGATTTATCTCGTTCATTGTTGAGTACGGCAAAAGGAAGAGGTGCGTAGTCGCTTAAATGCCTTAGCACAATTAACTAGGAGCAACGGTCGAATATTCAGGTAATTACCTGCATTTGGGGAACCTGCACCAAATTCTGAAATTCACGGCTCACGATCTATGATGAAGTAGTTAGGCTATGAAGCTCAAAATCAAAGTCATTCATGCAGGCTTAGAATGTGGCTTTGCAATCAAAGAGGTATATCCAAATATGGATTTTAGTCTCTATCGGCCAACCATCCGCAACGCACGTCGCCAGACGAAAGTACATATTCCTAGCGGTACAAATTTATTGGGAATTGCTCACCAAATTATTAGCGAATGCACTGCAAAATAAGGGACACTCACCGCCACAGCAAGCTAAGTTTTTGTTGTTTTTGGGATTGTGCTATACAATCCCCGTTTTCTTAACCAACTTTTAAAAGGATAACTCAATGAAGAAAAATTTTATGGATCTGTACTCATCGCAATCGTAGGTTTAGGTGGCTACTCTCTGACTAAATACAATGACTTAATGCGTGCGAAGAAGATATTAACTCTGTTTGGGGTAACGTAGAATCGGCTTACCAACGCCTTGCGTGATCTCATTACAAACTTAGTCAATGCAGTAAAAGGGCAAGCGAATTTTGAGAAAGAGACGCTAACCGCGGTAATGGATGCTCGCTCAAAAGCAACAGCGGTAACGATTAATCCAAACACCGCAACCGAAGATGAAATGGCGAAATTCCAAGCCGCTCAACAAGATGTAAATTCATCACTTTCACGTTTATTGGTGACGGTTGAGAAAATACCCAGAATTGAAAGCTCACGAAGGTTTCTTAAACTTACAAGCTCAGCTTTTGAAGGCACAGAAAACCGCATCAATACTGAACGCATATAACTTCAATGCGGCAGTGAAAGAGTACAATAAACAAGTGCGTGAAATGCCAACCAAAAATTGCAGCAATGATTATGGGCTTTAAAGCTAAAGCCACAATTTAAAGCCGAAGCGGGCGCAGAAAAAGCACCTGTGGTAAATTTTAATTAATCGTTAAAGCAAAGTGTGTGTAAATGAAAATTTCACGCACTCAAGCGGTGGATTTTCTGAGAAATATCGCTAATGCGTGCGTGGATTTAGCAATTTTCCATACCCCTACATATCAAAGGAACTTTTATGCCCTCATTCCTTTTCTTCCAAAAACTTCTATTAACACCGAGCAAATCGAATGATGATCTGCCCATTTAGAAACACAGACCTCGCTGAATTACGTGTAGTGGTTGAGCGTAAAAACACGAGCAAATTCGATGCGATTGCTCGTGCCGAACAGCTTTTGATGAGCTAAAATATGCGAGAAACGCATAAGATCGTAATAGTGTGCTGATCTACCTTGCTTTTAAAACCACATCATGAAGCGGTGATTGGCGATCAAGGTATTTAGATGAAAAGTGGGGAAAGATTTTGGCAGAGCGGTTTATGAAGCAATGAAAAACAACTTCAATTAGGCAATTACACCCAAGCAATTTGCAGATGGCATTGCTCGGGTTGGAAGAACAACTCGCCCTGTTATTTCCTTTTATCACAAGCGAATGATGTAATGAACTCCCAAATGAGGTGGTAATTAAATGATTAGCAAATTTTCTCAACATTTTTACCGCTTGTTTGGGCTATTTTTATTGTTTTTTAGCTTAAAACAGCTGGGCGGTTGATTATCCTAGCACCCGATCCGTTCTATTATGTGAACGATTACACCAACACACTCAGCCTCGCAAGAATGGCGAACACTTGAAAATGCGTTGATTGAAAACCGCAATAAAACCAGCTCTCAAATTATTGTGGCGATTATTCCACCACAGCAAGGCGAAGAGATTGCGCAATATGCGACCACAATTTATTCAACAAATGGGGGCATTGGTCGAACCAAAACATAACGAGAATAATGGTGTATTATTACTCGTTGCCAAAAATGACCGCAAACTCTTTATCGCAACAGGACGAGGCATTGAAGGGGCGTTGCCCGATGCGATTGCTTCAACCATTATCCGCCATAATATCACACCTTAGTTTTCACGCGGGAGCATTATGCGGAAGGCATTGCCAGTGGCTTATCGGCACTATGGCAGGCATCAACGGTGAATATGCTGCTTACGACAGCTATGGTGAAGAACAACAACCGTTCGATGATATTGACGGGCTACTCTTTTTCTTAGGAATGGGGTTGGTCATCTTTGTGATTTTCATCCTCGTGGCAACAGCCGTTATGTTAGCCCAAGCACACTTCGCAGACCAGTTAGGGGCGCGAAATGATACGTGCATCTCACCGAAATAGCGGATCTAGCGGCGGGTTCGGGTGGCGGAAGCCGTGGTAGTGGTGACAGCTTCGGTGGCGGTTCTTCTGGCGGTGGTGGAGCTGGTGGAGTTGGTAACTCTCGCCCTCATCCATCAGCGGAGAGAGTAATAGTATTTTAATAACGAAGGAATTAATATGATCCCTTTTACGCCCTTTTAACGCAATCTTACTAGGTAATAGCGCTTAGCGCACAACCTAAAATTAGAACAATTCACGCCAGCAAAGCGTTTCAGACGAAGGCGAAAACTGTGCTGAAAAGGTAAAGAAGTTAGTTCAACCGTCTGGAAATCGACCACGTTAAAATGGCAAAAGTTCGCATTTGTGCATCACTAGCAGGCTAGAAGCGCAGCAAAAGAGAAAACCAAGCAGTCATTGATGCAATTACGGCAGCTCACTTTAACCCAACCCAATATCAAAGCCACGACGATTATCGATGCTGATGATGCCATATTGTTGGGCACAGGTTTATTTGTAAGCAGTGCAGAAACGGCAGAAACCCACACAGCCAAGCTGAGAAAGTTAGATGATAAAAGTGCAGTGATGCGTGGGGATTAAAAGGTAAAGAGGTGACGATTATTGTGTTGGATAAATCAGGCACAGGTGAAGTTTGTGAAGGAAGGTAAACTGCAGATGAGGAAACTCAGACTGTTGTTAAGGTCTAGTCGTAAATTTAGTGCAATAATTGATTTTGCCCCGATGGATATTCTATTGATTCCGGTCACCTCAAAAGTTGGACCAAATAACTCGAACTGCAGCTGAGGTGCAGATTTTTATGACCAAATACAACACTCTTTTCAAACAATAAGTCATCAAATCTTTATCTTTCAAAATGGTAAAATCGTTCACTCACCCGTAAACATTTTCAACTTGCTGAAAACAACATGAGAACGTTGGATTAACTCAGATTTAATCATAGTGGATTAGGAGTTTTTGTAAGAAGAAATAGCGATGAAAAGCGGTCTAAAATCAGAAAGAGAGTTTGGTAATCACACAACTTAGCGTATTCTTCTTATGTCAAATTTACAGTAGCAGAAGCTATATCTCGCATAGTAATATGATATCCAATCTCATTATTTTTAACTTATCAAAAATTCCTATGCATCTTACTCAATTAAAAATAATTTCCCGTTTCGAGCTTGTCGAAAATGGGGTGAAACCAAATGGGTTTAGAAATTTACCTGTTTACGCAAGCAAGATATTGAGCCATGACCCCAAACAACATGCAAAAGTGGCGAAGATATTTTTGGTCAAGGTGTTAGAAATCTTGCCAGATGGTTTGGTTTCACGTTCAGCTGATAGCCTTATTTGGCTGGCCCTGATGATATTTATGTTTCGCCAAGCCAAACCGCTGTTTTAATTTACAAACGTAGAGTAAAGAGGGAAAAATCCGCCCACCCAAAGAAGGCGAGCGCTATTTTGCTCTACTTAAAGTTGATCTTGTTAATGACGACAACTGTGAAGCTGCAGTAAAATCCTTTTCAGTAAACTTAACCCTCTTCACGCCAACTCGTTTACGTATGGAATGGTAATGGCTCAACTGAAGATTTAACCGCTCGTATCTTAGATTTAGCCGCTCCCATTGGTAAAGGTCAGCGTGCGTTGATCGTAGCACCGCCAAAAGCGGTAAACCGTTCTTCGCAAAATGGCACAAGCACGCCACTACCCGGAATGTGAGTTAATCAGTTATTGATTGATGAACGCCCCTGAAGAGGTAATCAAAATGCAACGTACCGTGCAGTGGCGAAGTGATTGCTTCAACCAACTCGATGAACCTGCAACTACGCCACGTTCAAGCGGCGGAAATGGTAATTGAAAAGCAAAACGAAACAGTTGAACACAAAAAGAGCAGGTGGTGATTTTGTAGACTCTATCACACGTCTTGCTCGGAGCTTACAATACCGTCACCCTGTTTCAGGGAAAATCGTGTCAGGTGGTGTAGATGCTAACGCTTTACACCGTCCAAAACGTTTCTTCGAGTGCAGCACACGTACGTTGAAGAGGGCGGTAGCTTTAACTATTATCGCAACAGCTCTTTGTGGATACCGGATCGAAAATGGACGAGAGTTTATTTTCCGAAGAGTTTCAAGGAACAGGTAATATGGAACTGCATCTTTCTCGTAAAATTGCCAGAAACGTCGTATCTCCCAGCAATTGAGATTTAATCCGTTCTGGAACACGTAAAGATGACCTATTGAGTGAGTCCTGAGAGAGCACCAAAAACCTGGATGCTACGTGTAAAGTACTTTAGCAATGGGTGAAGCCGGGCAGCAGTTGAATCGTTAATTGATAAACTCAGTGTTGCAGCTAACGAAGAGTGAAATTATGAAACGTCTCATAGATAATAGGGCAGATGTTATCCGACGATCATTTCTATTTTAAGAGCTTTGCTAGGTCTTACTAAAGTATGACAAATCGCGTAGAGTTACTCCCCAGGCGGTTGAGGTGTATGAAGGCAAATCTTTTTACGCCCTCTTTTGATAATACACGAACCATATCCATAGCGATACTTGCAGCAACAAGGTTGCGTGTGTGAGTTTGGATCATCATCCAAACCATCGCCCATTCTCCTGTACATCCCAATTTTGGGATTTTGACGCGTTGGTGATTTTTCGCCATGAAGCTGTTTGCGAGTCAGTACAGGTAAAATTCCCGGTACGATTTCAACGTCAATCCCAACATTCACACAGCGGTCGCGGAAACGAAGAGTAGCTGTCGATATCAAAGAAGAACTGGCTGACTGCACGGTTCGCACCAGCATCGCTTGCGTTTCAAGTTAAAGTAAATCCACTTGCAGCTGATTTTGCCTCTGGGTGAACTTCAGGGCAGCGGCAACTGAAACATCAAAATCTGCCACTTCTTTTAATAGAGTCACTAAATCGGACGCACAAAATGGCTTTTTCGCATAGCCTTCTTGGCTCATCGCCACGTAAAGCCACGATATTACGGATGCCGTTATCCCAATAATCTCTTTCGCAATCTGGCGTAATTCATCAGGGCGTTGCGTCAATTCCAGTTGAGCGCGGTGCAGCGATGAGCCCTGTTTCTGTTGAATACTTTTACGATGCTATGTGAGCGATCCACGTTCGCCTGAGTTTGGCATAAGTCACGGAGACGAATTTTCAGCTTTAAGTGGTGCAAGACGAGAAATAGAGATCCACAGTAAATTTCTTCTTCATTTTCGTAGGTGGAAAAATTCAAAAGAGACGTTATTAATTTTCCGTTTAAATCTGCGATGTTTTGGTTTAAGTGGATCGATGTCTGTTGCAAAGCTCATAGCTACCTCTGTTATGCTGTAAAATCGAAATTAATTTCACTTTAAATGGATTAATTTATTAAAAGCAAGCTCATATTTTTAGGATTTAATGTGAAATCTATTCATACAAAATATTTTATGTATGATATATATCAAGAGTACCCCTTTATTATTAGATTTTGATATCGGTAGAATGCTCAGGAATTATTTTCACCGAGAATAAAACCACTTTTGTTAATTTGAAATAAGGAACGCATTATGCAGATAACCAAAGCTGCCGTAAGCTGGCACATTAGAATCTGAGCGATGCACAAGTACGGGCGAATTGCACTGGCTAATACGCTTGAAATTGAACTTAACAGTTCAGTAGGTGACACCTAAGCGACGATATTCTTGCCACCATTCACGATGTGTTAAAAACACTTTGAAGTCTCAAACGCTCAAGTGATCGGGGAAGATAAAGGTGCATTAGATTGCGTGCTTCGCTGCAAGATTAAAAAGCAGCATTATTACGTGCAACCGATGAGCAAAAGTTAACTGGGAGAGTGCACGAGCCAACCAATTAAATTAAGAAGAAGCATGCTGTTTGTACCGGCTCAAACGCCGCCATGTTGAGCAACAGTTTTATTTATAAACCGGATTCCATCATGTTTGATCTTGGAAGATGCGGTCGCCCTCAAAGAAAAAGACTCCGCCCGCTTGTTAGTCGCACATGCACTTCAACATCCGCTTTATCAAGAAATCGAAACTGTGGTGCGGGTTAATCCGTTGGATTCCGAATTTCGGTTTATTGATTTAAATGCCGTAGTGCGTGCCGGTGTTGATGTGGTGCGGATGCGAAAACCGAAACTGCACAAGATGTGGTTGATATGGATAACGCAAATTACCGACATTGAGAAAAGCCTGCGGTCGCGAAGTAGGTTCGACCAAAATGTTAGCGGCCATTGAATCGCCATTGAGGCATCACTCAAAGCGAACCAAATCGCTACTGCTTCCAAGCGTTTAATCGGAATCGCTCTTGGTGCGGAAGACTATGTACGCAATCTTAAAAACCGAACGTTCGCCGGAAGGCATCGAGTTGCTATTTGCCCGCTGTTCGATTTTCCAAGCAGCACGTGCCGCTGGTATTCAAGCCTCTGATACCGTGTATTCCAACGCTAAACAACGAAGAAGGTTTCTTAGCAAAAGAAGCGGCATTAATCAACAGTTAGGCTTTGATGGAAAATCCTTAATCAACCCGCGTCAAATCGAACTACTTCACAACTTGTTTGCGCCGACACAAAAAGATGTGGACCAGGCCAAACGCATTATTGACGCAGCAGAAGAAGCTGAAAAACAAGGTTTCCGGTGTAGTTTCATTAAACGGTAAAATGATTGATGCGCCGATTATTGAGCGTGCGAAAACTCGTGTTAGAACGTGCGAAAATCAGGTATCCGTGAAGGTAAGGGAGAAAAAGATGACAACAGAGAACAACGTATCTGCCAAATTCAATGCCAGATCGTCCGGTGTATCAAGCGGTTCCAAAAGCCGAGTCCTTGCCCGTACGGCAAAAGACCGCAAACGCGTAGCCTCTTTGGAAGAAGCATCAGACGCTCCGGCTTAAAAAGACGGCATGACCGTATCTTTCCACCACGCCTTCCGCGCCGGTGATTTTCGTAGTCAATATGGTGATGGATAAAGTGCCGAAATGGGCTAAAAATCTGACCCTCGCTTCTTCCTCCTTAATCGACAGCCACCACCCGATTATCAACCATATCAAAATGGTGTCGTAACCAAAATCTATTCTTTCCGGTTTACGCGGTGAGTTGCGGAGAAATTTCACCGTGGTTTATTGGACGAGCCGGTAAACATTCACTCTCACGGCGGCGTGTTCATTTGGTAAAATCCGGCGAACTGAAAATCGACGTCGCCTTTTTAGGTGTGCCTTGCTGCGATAAATTCGGTAACGCCAACGGCTTTAGCAGGGCAAAAGCATGTGGCTCTTTAGGTTACGCTCGCGTAGATGCGGAATACGCCGACAAAGTCGTGTTGTTAACCGAGGAATTGCCGATTATCCGCACCACCCGATCAGTATCGGCCAAGATCAAGTGGATCTCATTGTGCAAGTTGATGCTGTCGGTGATCCGAAAAATCGGTGGCGGCGCTACCTCGCATGACCACCAACCCGCGCGGAATTATTGATTGCCCGCAAATGTGCCGGAAGTAATCTTCGCCAGCGTTATTTTAAAGACGGCTTTTTCTCACTTCAAAACCGGTACCGGCGGCTGCCTTGGCGGTAACCCGATTTCTTGGAAGACAAAATGGTACGTGACGGCATTACAGCCGACTTCGCGCTCGGTGGTATCACTGCCAGCATGGTAGATTTACACGAAAAAGGCTTAATCACTCATCGATGTGCAAAGTTTCGATGCGGTTGCTGCCGAATCCCTTTGCACGTAACCCAAATCACATTGAAGTATCCGCCAAACCAATATGCGCAAACATATCAGTTCCAAAGGCGCCTCCGTTGAGCGTTTAGACGTAGTGATTCTTTCCAGCCTTGAGATCGACACCAAATTTAACGTGAACGTATTAACCAGCTCCGACGGCGTAATTCGCGGTGCATCTGGCGGCCACTGCGATACAGCGTCTTCCGCACAAGTGGCCATTATCGTGGCGCCATCGTTCGTGGTCGTATCCCAACGGTAGTGGAAAAGCGTGATTACCTGCGTAACGCCGGGTGAAAAACATCGACATCTTAGTGACCGACCACGGTGTTGCCGTCAACCCGAAACGTCCGGATTTAATCAATACCTTATCTGATGCAGGGCATTCCGTTATTTACACGATCGAACAACTCTGCGAACGCGCTTACAGTATCACTGGCAAAACCAAAAGAAATTGAGTTTACCGATCAAAGCCGGTCGCCGTTGTTCGTTATCGTGATCGGAACGGTGATTGATACTGGTATATCAAGTAAAAGAGTAACCTCATCTCATCCCCCTCTTTAGCAAAGAGGGGTGAGAAGATTTGGCAGAATCGATTACACTTTTGATATGGGTGGACGAGTCAAGTCTCATTTATCAGCTTTTAATTAACTATTTTCTTCATTACAATTACTTGTGTCATCTCCCTCTCTTTTCTAAAGAGCTCTTTAGCAAATTAAGAGTAAGCGGTCCAAAATTTTGCAGCATCTTTTCAAAAATTTTTCCCTTGAAGGGCAGGAAATTTCACTTGAGCAGCTTTTAGAAGCCCGAGAAAATCGTGCAAATCTCAACAACAATGCCTTGGAGCAGTATAGTGAAACGATACTTTCTCTAACTTTGCTTGGCTGTTGGGGGAATAAAGAAAAATGCTTTGCTAGATTTTGTTTTGCAAAGCACTAGAAAATTTGACCGCTTTATTTGACAAATTGGGCGTGCAAACCCACTGCCCAATTTATTCGCCCATGGAAACAGGGCACGAAGCACTATTTGTGCCTGCCTATTGAGGCAAATTTACTGCCACGAAACAAAAGTGCAGCTGGAAGATAGTTCAAGCCACTAAGCCTCGATTGTGGGATATTGATGTAATCGACCATAACGGCAATTTATTGAAACCGTGCTGATTTTAATTTCCCGCTACGTCCTGCGTGTCTGGTAGAGAATGCAAAGAGGCTGTGCACGTTCAGCGTAAACATCATTTGGATGAAATGCACAGATGCAAAAGCGTGTGCAAGTCGGTTGATTTTGCTGATGATCAAATTGCGGCGGAAATCGCTTTACGCTGCTTTGCTGAGTGAAGCCAGAGACTTTCGCCTAAGCCAGGTTTAGTAGTAGACGAGTATAAATAATGGTTCGCATAAGGATATGATTTGCATACCTTCGAAATCAAAGTGCGTTGGAGTTAAAAGCCATTTTTCTCGCATTTTTGTATTAGAAGGAATGAAAACCGCTGAAGAACCAAGCTCGCAAATTCCCCGCCAAATTTCGACCGCTTGGTTTGCGCAAATAGAACAGGCAATGTGCAGCAACAGAACAGGTAAACACGCAAGCAATTTTTGCTTTTGGCTTGGTTTGCACGGCAAGCTAGAGTCGATTATACCAGCAGCATCCTGTGGCGATAAACATCGACCCAGATTTGCGAAATAGTAAGGAGATTTACCCAAGGGCTTTTAGAGCTGTAGATTGCAATATTTCCCAAAATCAAACCGCTTACCGCAGGCGTTTTCAGCTCTTTCGACCAGTATGTGGTTTAACGCAAGAGGCGGGCAGAAAGTGGTTTTGCGTTGGTTCGTCAAACGCTTGATTTTCTGTCAAACAAGAAGGTTAACTCCAACTGGGCATCAATGGTTGATAGCGTTGGTTTCATCTGATGGCGGCGAACCCGATACCAATGTAATACATCGTGGCGGGCATGGAGGCTGAAACCCAGCACAGCAAGAGGCATTGCTGGATAATCCAAGTACACATGCTAGATGAAAGCGAACTACACTGAGCCAACTTTGAGTAACCAGCGAAATGTATTGCTCGTAACCTCAGCTCAGGGGCCAGTACTGGATCTGTTGGCATTACGAGATTTTCCTTAAACATTATCAAACTTTAGTCTTTTTAGGAGGTGAACTATGGCAAAACTTTATCTAAAGCCCAGAAAACGCAGTGTTAAGTTACCATTCCTGTGATTTTCTTCTTATTGCCTGCACCAGAGGGGGCTACGATTGCGTGGCGTTTACAGCCATAGGTATCTATATCGCAACTATCGTCGGTTTGGCGATCGACCATTCGGCGAGCCAGTCTGTGTGTATTGGCAGCAGTTGCCGCATCTGCCACAACCATTAGATAATACCGAAGGGCGCTAAGAGCTCGTGAAAGTGGGCCAACACGCTTTCAGGTTGCATCTGTGGTACAACGTGTGGTTAATCTTCACTGCATTTTACTCTTAGTTCTGCATTTGTGATTACTGGCAGGTGCAACGTATCGCGCATCATATCATCAACCCGGTTCGGTAGCACCACACTGCGCATTATCGGTTGTGTGAAGGATTGTTCTTGGATTTATTATTACTCCTGCAACACCATCAAATACAGCACGCGCAGGCGGTATCGTCATCTCCCAATTATGAACAGCGTGGCAAGTAGCATTAGGTTTCAGATCCCGATCACCTACTAGCTTGGGTCGTTATTTGCAATGATGAACGTGTATATGTCGAGTAAAACCACCGCAGCATTTTCAGCTGCAATGGCACGAGTGCGTGGCATCTAGAGCCCAATGTCGCTCAAATTTGAGGCATCACGTTAAAACTGGGTAGAGTGGTTTCTTAGCACGCTTCTGTACAGGGTTTGCTATGTTTGTTCATTATTCCATTTATCTGCTACATCATTGCAAAAACCAGATTTCGGCTAAAACAAGTAGATAACAAGGCGAATTAAGCTGCAAAGGCTTGGAAGAGTTAGGTCCACGTCTTCTTCCGCGAAAAATCATTAGCTGTGTTGTTCATTACGTGCTAGCACTTATTTGGTTGGTTTCGCCGATTTACTTACACGTAAATGCAACAACAATTTGCAAGTTAATCACCATGGTGCTTTGCACTGTATTAAGCATCGTATCTTGGGATGATGTGCGTAAAATCAAAACAGTAGTTGGGATACCTCTGTAATTTGGTACGGTGGTATAATCGGTACGTCAGCATCTTAGATAAAGAAACAGGTTTCTTTACGTGGTTAGCTACCCATGAAAACTATCTTCAATTTGAAGGTCCAAGGTGGATTAGCGTTAATCGTTATCTTAATTTTTAAAGTGTGTCTAGTAGCGCTGCTGTTCGCATCAGGCGGTGCTATGCGTTGCTGCGATGGTGCCAGTATTCATGCACCACCGTAGGTAAAGTGGCGGGTGCACTCAATTGAATTAATAGCGTTAGGCTTATTATTCTCTAACTCTCACGGTGGTTCTGGTAACACATTCCGGCGGTGGCCCAGGCCCACACACATTTGGGTACAGGTTATGACGACATCAAATCTTGGTGGATTGCAGGTTACCAGTGGTCGATTCGGTAGCTTAATCATTCACGCAAACTTTAGGTTTGGCGTGTGGTGGGAATACCTCCTTTTCGGTGCAGGCACTACCTGCAGCTGATAAACAATTATTTCTTAATCGACTGTAGCGGTGGGATTTTGTAAAAATCAAAACTTCACCGCTGATATCTTATATACCATATCAAACTTATTCCTTTCTTAATTTGACACCTACATTCATCCCATAACACAACAAAATAAGGACATAATATGAGCGATTTTAAAACAAGAAGCCCTCGATTTTCACGACTTCAATCCCAGCCCTCGTGACCCCAACCAAAACCTTGCAACTCAGCACGACTTAGCCTTATAATATTCACCTGGCGTGGCAGAGCCTGCTGTAGAAATTGAAAAAGATCAACTTCCACAGCAAGCCGTTATACTGCTCAGTGGTAACTGGTGGCTGTTATCTCACAGCTGCATTTCTGGCGGTATTAGGGTTGGGCAACATTGGACATTGGCATCAAAACCTGCTACAGTGGAAGGTAAAGGCGTACTTTTCATTTGCAGGCATTGATGATTTTGATATCAGAAATCAACGAGACCAATCCTGAAAGAAATTAGTTGATATTTATCGCTTCTCTTGAGACCTACCTTTGAGTGGAATTAACCTTGAGGATATTAAAAGCACCAGAGCGTTTCTACATCGAAAAACATTACGTGAACGTAGCAGTATTCCTGTTTTCCACGATGACCAACACGGCCACAGCAATTATCGTGACATGCTAGCAGTAATGGCTTCAGGCAAGTGTAGTGGTAGGCATTGATGAAGTGCGTTTAGTAGTGATGATAATGGTGCGGGTGCATCATCAGCCATTGCGTGTACCAACCTGCTTCGACTCATTAGGGCTTCAAAAAGAAACATCACTGATGTGTGACTCCAGAAAGTGATCTCTGCAGGTCGTGGCGATAAATGGATGAGACAAACAGTTTCGCAAGTTATTGAAGATAATGGCTGGCGTACCGTACAGATGCAATTAAAGGTCTAGATGTGTTCTTTAGGTTGCTCAAAAGCAGGCATTAAGCCAAGAGATGATCAAAACGATGTGCAGATCCGTTAATTCTTGCCCTGCACCCAGTGCCAGAAACAACTCCGCACGATGGAAGCAAGTACGCCCAGATGCAGTTGCTTATGTACTGGTCGTTCAGACTATCCAAACCAAGTAAACAATGTGCTTTGCTTCCCATTCTTATTCCGTGGTGCGTTAGATGTAGGAGCACACCGCAATCAACGAAGAAACGAAATGGCAGCCGCTCACGCGCCATCGCAGACGAAGCCAAAGAACCAGTGCCACTTTGAAGTAATTTCAAACTACGGCCACTGCATCGGCGCGGATTATTTAACTTCAACGCCATTTGATCCGCGTTTAATCGTTTCAGGTATCATCAGCGCGGCTGCGAAAGCCGCACGGAAAGCGCGGAGTCGCAACACCGCCCCAATTACCGATTGGAATGCTTTATGCAAAGAAAGATTGATTGACCGCTTTAATCTGAATTTTACAAAGAGATGGCCGAAAAGCTATCTCTTTTCTTCATTTTCAGGCTTGGCATTTAGACGGAAAGTGTGTGAAAATGCGTCCCGACTTTTGTCAATTATTCACGGTAAAATAGCTGGGTCGCCTGCTGTATTTTAACGGAATGAAAATTCCATTTACTTTAAAGAGAATTACACTATGTCATTCAAATTTGAAGCTGCAGTTCGTACAGCGCAAGGTAAGTGCGAGCCGCCGCCTGCGTCATGCTGACGTTCCTGCAATCATCTGACGGTGGTCCTGCAGAACCTGTATCAATCGTTTTAAACCACGATAACGTAAACAACGCACAAGTTCACGATGCGTTCTACAACGAGAGTTTTAAACGATCGTTGTAGCTGGCAAAGCAGAAAAGTGAAAGTACAGCAATTCAGCGTCACCCAACTAAACCAAAAATTAGTTCACTTGGACTTCAAACGTGCATAATACGTAAAATCTAGTTAAATCAATAAGTTAACTAGGAAAATCATTTCCGAAAACTATTAGCAACTTCTCTGATTTTTACCTATCAATATTTTGCGAAAAATAGTTTCGAAATGGCATATAGTAAGCATACCTTTTTAAAAACAAAAACGCCTTTGCATTTTTACTGCAAGACGTTGATTTTAAAGGTTTTTAAAGCGTTAAATTTCGCTTTATATATTAGCCTTTATAATTGTAAACGTGAGCTACTAAGTCTAATACTTTTGTTTGAGTAACCAGTTTCGTTATCGTACCAAGATACTAATTTAACGAAAGTATCTGTTAATGCGATACCTGCAGCCGCATCAAATACAGAAGTTTCCACAGCACCGTTGAAATCTGTTGATACTACAGCATCTTCTGTGTAACCTAAAACGCCTTTCATTTCGTTTTCTGAAGCACGTTTAATTTCTGCACAAATTTCAGCATAAGTTGCTGGTTTTTCTAAGTTCACTGTTAAGTCAACAACAGAAACGTTTGCTGCAGAACACGGAATGCCATACCAGTTAATTTACCGTTTAATGCTGGTAATACTTTACCTACTGCTTTCGCTGCACCTGTTGATGAAGGGATGATATTTTGTGAAGCACCACGACCACCACGCCAGTCTTTTGCTGAAGGACCATCTACAGTTTTTGCGTTGCTGTAGTTGCGTGAACGGTTGTCATTAAACCTTCTTTAATACCGAATTTTAGCGTGGATTACTTTAGCTAATGGTGCTAAAGCAGTTTGTTGTACATGAAGCGTTAGAAACGATATCTTGACCCGCATATTCGTTGAAGTTTACACCGTTAACGAACATAGGTGTAGCATCTTTAGATGGACCAGTTAATACAACTTTTTCGCACCTGCTGTGATGTGTTTCGAGCAGTTTCATCCGTTAAAGAATAAACCTGTTGCTTCAACTGCGATATCAACACCGATTTCGTCCCATTTTAAGTTAGCTGGATCACGCTCAGAAGTTACACGGATTGTTTTACCGTTTACAACTAATTGACCATCTTTAACTTCAACAGTACCGTTGAAACGACCGTGAGTTGAATCGTATTTTTAACATGTAAGCCATGTAATCAACGTCGATTAGTCGTTGATACCTACAACTTCGATATCATCACGAAGTTGGGCTGCACGGAATACGATACGACCGATACGACCGAAAGCTCGGGCACTACCAATTTTTAATTGCCACAAGATTTTACACCCATATTAAAGTTAAACAAATTTGTTCTCTCACCTCAAAGAGGTATTAAGATGAAGGAATTATAACACATCATCTTGCCGTTTTGACAATAAAAAGAACAGTTCTCAATATATCAGATTGTTTTTCTATGATCTCATGTCAAAATTTTCAGATTTCACACTTTTTAGATAAAAAATTGTAGAATCTGGAAATAAGTTTTGAGGAGATAACCACTGATTAAAGATATAGACGAGCTTTCTGATGAGCAAACAGATGTATTGATTAATGCGGCTACAGAGTTACCTTTTACAGGAAAATTTTTAAATGAGGATCGGATAGAACATATCGTTGTGTAAGATGTCATAATGCCCTTTTTCCGTTCCGATACCAAATTTGATGCTGGTTGTGGTTGGCCAAGTTTTATGAAGCAATCATCAGATAATGCCTGCGTTATTTAGACGTATTACAGTCTTGGTCGTCATCGCACAGAAATTCGTTGTGGTACGTGCGATTCACATTTAGGACACGTATTTCATGATGGTCCAGAACCAACAGGCTTACGTTTTTGCTTAAATTCTGTTGCTCTCAATTTCAAATGGGATGAAACAGGAGAGGACGTTGACAGCTGATCATTTTTCCAAAATGAATTATCAAAAGCCTATAGGTCGATTCTTTTTCAAATTAGACGCGGGAATGCCCCCGCTTTTTAGTAATTTTATGGAGATTGTTTTCTATCTTTTACCTGGTTTCACACAGCAAACATAATAGATCACTGACGCCAAGACGACACAAAGTGCCATTGCATAAAGCATTGGTTTTGCACTGGTAACCGCAATTTGTGAAAGCAATGCACCCACCACTGAGCCGATACCAAAACGAGCCGTTCCTGCAACCCGCATTTGCCGTGCCTGCCATTTGCGGAATTTATCAACGCACAGCTGCCGTTGCATTACTACCTACTGTTGAAAGCTATTCCTACATAGAATGGCACTCCAACCACTATTAGCCAGAAGTTTGGTTCAAAGTAGCCACAATCGCCAACCAAAGACCCGCAGTAAAACATCGTACCCAAACCAACTCTGAGCATGATTTCAGAGCCAAGTTTAGTGACTAACTTACCGTTAATTGCCGTCATGGAAATCATCACCACCATATTGAGCATAAAGAAGTAGCCAAAGTGCTCTTGACGAAACACCGTAGATTCCAATGTAAACCAACGAGCCAGAGTTAAGAAACAAAACATCCCAGCAAAGTAAGCTCCGCTTCACAATCACATAACCCAAAGTTGGTTTATGCGAAAGCAGTTTTTGCATAGTTGATGAGAACCTGTTTAAAATTTATTGGTTGGCGTTTTTCAGGCACTAACGTTTCTGGATTTTCCACGCCACCAACACCACACAAGCAATCCCCATTGCAACCAGCGTATAGAAAATAGAGTGCCAATGCAGATATTTAGCAATATAACCGCCCAATACAGGGCAACGAGCAGGGCAAGCAAGGTAATAATCATAATTACAGACATCATTTGTGCAAAGCAGTTACGCTCAAACCAAATCTCGAACCAACGCCCCCAAGCACCACTGCAGGGTGCAGCTCCAAACAAGCCCTGGGTTAAAACGTAAAATAGAAGGTGTTAATATCTTCTACTTGCGTTAAAAACTAGGCAGCTAATGCTGCACCTGCCAAGCCAATCAAAATAATCGGTTTTGCCTAGGGCTATCGGCAACATGGCCCCAGAAAAGCTCGACCGACTGCAAAACCAAAGGTAAAGACCGCTAAGGTGGTTTGCACCTTTTCTTGGAAACAGCTAAAATCTCTCGCAATATCTAAAATGACGGTAAATACATATCATAGCAAGCGGTGGAAGCATTGCCATCATTCCTAAAATAATAAAAACACGGATGCGGTTTTTCTCACTCATTAAAAACTCCCAATTTCTTCGTTTGTAAGCGGGCGGATGCCCCTTCTTCTAATGTTTCATCTAAAACCACATCGCCAATTCGCCAACGGTGCAAGGCTTCACCTTATTGCCTCAAGGCTGCAACTATTCGTTTTACTTGATGATAACGCCCTTCGCTGATGGTTAAGTTTACGTTATAGTCATCAATAATTTCCAATTGAGCAGGCAAGCACAGTTCTTTCTCGCCACGCAATAAAATTCCTCTGCTAATTTTTCAGCATAAAAATCTTCAACAGGATGCCAATGTGACGAAATAGGTTTTCTCACAATGATAGCTTTCAAGCGAAGTAACACGGTGTGACCATTTACCATCATCGGTTAAAAGCACCAAACCTGTAGTATCAACATCCAAACGCCCAGCAGTGTGTAGTTTCGTCATCAACGGATAATCAAAAATTGATAAACGGTTGGATATTCACCATCATCATTCGAACAAATATAGCCCTGTGGTTTGTAGAGCATAAAATATTGCCCTTCCTCCATCCATTCAAGCGGTTCACCCTCGTAGCAAATCTGATCTTGTTCAGTAATTTTAACCGAACCACTTTTTACAATCTCACCATTTACGGTCACCAAACCGCCTTTCAACGCCTTCGCCGCCTGTGAGCGGGTTAAGCCTGTGTTTTTCCGCAATAAATTTATCTAAACGCATTGTATTCTCTTATTTTTATTTCAATTGAATTTATTATACGCCTTAATCTTCACTTTCTAAAATTAAACGCAAAAATTCGCTGTTTTCATCGGCTAACGGTAAATCTGATCCTTGCCATCTTCGCAATAATTGCTGCATCAAATTCAGCGTATCCAACCCCCTGCCACCATTTCAGGCGTATATTGTTTTAGCAATACGAGGGCAAACGCGTTAAGCCCAAACTGCTTTCAGTGCTTGAGCTAATTACCACACTTATCCCTTGTGAATGGGCTGTTGAATGAGCGAAACGCATTTTTCAAGCGAACCCGTTAGATGTTGGTTTTAACTCACTATAGCGGTCAAATTAGGTTCGTCTTTTACTAAAAATGAGGTTCACGTACACTTTTCATCCCACGCAATATGGATGCCCGTCATCTCTACAAATTGGCGAGAAAGTGCGGGTGTTTAGCAAGGCTCTTCAATAAATTGAATGTGAGATCGCAGTGGCTTTTGCAATTTTCTCGGCAAATTTTACCGCTTGTTCGAGCGAGAAAGCATGATTGCATCTAATCTGAGTTGTAAAGCAGGGAACTGCATAAGCAGCAGGTTGGCAAGTTCTCCTCTTTCTCCGCATTAAATCCGATTTTGATTTTGCCTAAATGAGCCTGACAAGCAGTTAATTTTGCCGAAAATTTTGCAACATCACTCATCGCATAAAAATCGCAGAGCGAAAATCGCCTTCGGGCTGTAATGTTCCGTTTAATTCTGCCAATGCACAGCTGATGCCAAAGGCAACAGAAGGGGCGAAGTATCCATCAAGTCAGTTGGATTTTCAAGCCATTGGCGAACTTGGGCTTCACATTCTGACAAGGTTTCACGGCTGAAAGTCGGTAGTGGAGCGATTTCTCCCAGCCGATTTTTGCCATTTTTCTCTAGGCGAATAATCAAGCCTTGCCGCTCGGTTAAAGGCTGTTTGCGAAGCACGACGCCAGTGCGACAAGGGATGGTGTAGTGATAGAGTTTTATTTTCATTTGATAAACTTGTGAATATCTCACTATTTACAGAGAAATGAGTGTAATTTACCCATTCTGCAACGTATCAAAAATCACTTCGCCAAGGCTTTGGAAATTCCTGGTACAGATTCAATTTCTTCCAACATTGCCGATTTCACACCTTGCATTCCACCCAAATATTTTAACAACGCTTGGCGGCGTTTGGCTCCAACGCCAGTAATGGCTTCTAATCCGCTTTCGGTAAAGGCTTTTTGGCGTTTTTGCGTGTCCTGTAATGGCGTGGTTGTGAGACTCATCGCGAATATGCTGAATTAAATGCAATGCAGGGCTGTCGGGCGGGAGATGAATTTCCTTATCCCACTTACTAATCAACAAGGTTTCCAAACCTGCTTTACATTCCACACCTTTGCCACACCAATTAAAAGCGGTTTTGATTTATCCCGACACCTTCAAATTGGCAAAAGTTTCCAACGCACGGTTTAGTTGTCCTTTGCCACCATCAATAAAAATAATATCTGGGATTTTCTCTGGCTCAAGTGACTTATCATAACGTTTCAGCAAGGCTTGTTCCATTGCAGCATAATCGTCTCCGCCTGTGATACCTTCAATATTAAAGCGCGATAATCCGATTTTAGTGGCCCATTTTCATCAAATACTACGCAAGAGGCGACAGTTTGATTGCCCATTGTATGGCTAATATCAAAGCACTCCATTCTTGCAATTTTCGGCAAAGAAAGCACCGCTTGTAAGGCTTCGTAGCGAGTTTTAATGTGAGCATCTTGCTGTAATTGCAGTGTCAGTGCGGCTTGTGCATTGGTTTTCGCCAAGGCAAGATAACGGCTTTTTCACCACGCACATTTGCCGTAATGCTCACTTTATGCCCTGCTTGCTCAGACAGCACGTCTTCCAATGCCTTCGCTTCACTCACTTTATGATCAATAATAATCTGATTCGGAATGGTGCGATGCTGGTTCATCTGCAAATAAAATTGCCCGATAAAGGTATCACTCAGCTCTTCAAATTCGGTATGGCTTGGCACTTTCGGGAAGTAACTTCGATTTCCTAAAATCTTACCCTGACGCACAAATAAAATATGCACACAAGCAATGCCGTGTTGGTAGGCAATGGAGATGATATCCAAATCGTCTCAAAACGTTCGTTTGAGACAAACTGTTTTCTGCACCGCTCGCACCTGCTGGATTTGATCGCGAAAACGTGCTGCCGCTTCAAAATCCAGATCTTCCGCAGCCTTTTCCATTTTGCCGATTAAATGCTCAACCACTTGGCTATCTTTGCCTTGCAGAAAGAGTCGCACCAGATTGACTTGTTGATCATATTCCTGTTGCGAATAATAGCCTTCCACACAAGGTGCAAGGCAACGCCCAATTTGATATTGCAAAGCAAGGGCGGGAGCGGTTTTTGTGAAATTATCCTCACATTGTCGAATCGGGAAAATTTTTGCAGTAAATTCAACGTTTCTCGCACTGCACCTGCGTTCGGATAAGGGCCGAAATATTCGCCCGCAATTTTTACTGCCACGGAAACTCGCTAATCGCGGATGCTTATGTTTGGTAAGCAAAATGTAAGGATAAGATTTATCATCGCGAGCAATACATTGTAGCGAGGCTGATTTTCCTTGATGTAATTGTGCTCCAACAACAGGGCTTCTGTTTCGGAATGGGTAATGGTGGTTTCAATATGGGCAATTTGTGAAACTAATGCTTCCGTTTTTCGGCTGGCGAGGTTAGTGCGAAAAATAGCTCGACAAGCGTTTTTTCAAATCTTTCGCCTTGCCCACATAGATAATTGTTCCTTTGCTATCATACATCCGATAGACCCCAGGCAGATGTGGCACATTAGCTAAAAACACTTTGGCATCAAATTCGCTCATTTTCCTCATTTTGCAATTGAAAGATCGTTAAAAGCGGTCATTTTAGCGGGATTTTTAGCGATATAAAATAGCCCTGATATGATCTGCCCCCAAAAAGTTAGACTTGGCAGCGATTCCACTATGATTAAATTGGTTGATCCAACGTTCTAATGTTGTTTCGGCAAGTTGAAAATATTTACAGGGTAAGTGAACGATTTTTACCATTTTGAAGATAAAAATTCGATGAATTGTTGTTTGAAAAAGTGTGTTGTATTTGGTCATAAAAATCTGCACCTTAGTCAGTTGGTTGTTTAGTCCAACTTTTAGGGTGCAGATCATTTCTAATTAAGGGTTCTGTTAGATTTTTAATAATCTAAAGATTACCAGTATACACGTAAAACCTACACCGACAGCTTTGTCAGCATTTTTCTTAGCATAGTCGTAACCTGCTGTAGTATAGTCGTAAGATTTAGTACGTGCGTATTTACCTTCTACGAATGCAACCACTTGTTTGTGGAATTTATAGTCAACACCAAGTAAGAATGCATGAGTTTTTCTCTTTTGAAGCTTCTTTTACTTTCACACGTTCGTATAAGTAGTTACCATATACTTTAGATGCTGGCATTACTTGATATTGGAAACCCGGTGATACATAGAACTTATTAGTTTTTGTTGGTTGTTCGTTAACCACACCTTCTTTTTCATAAGCATAACCAAAGTCACCTGTTAATTTAAAGTCACCAAATTGTTGACCTAAAGATACCAAATAACCATCTTTATAGTGTTTTATGTGCAGTACCAGTTTCATAATTTGTGCGACCAAATGCTGCATGAGCTTCAAAACCATTTACTTCATATAATGCACCAACTGCGGCACCATTTTTGATTGCTGTATCTAATGGAGAAGCAGAACCATTTTCTTTATTTTTGTGCAAAATTATAGTTTGCACTTAATTGTATAGCCTTCGATACCACGATAGTCATAACGAATAACTGACGTTGCTGATGTAGGAACATAGTCACCGTTTGGAATGAGACCATATTCATAATCTTTTGCTTGGCTTACATCATCTACGATAGTAAGTTGACGACCGAATGTAACTTCGCCATATTGTTTGCTACCTAAACCAACATAAGCACGTTTAGCATATAATTGACCCCATTTATCAGCTGATTTTTGTATCATCAAAACGGAACTCTAAACGACCTAAAGCATAGAAGTCTTCAGCTAGTTGATGTTTTAACATTTACACCAAAACGAGAACCTGAGTTCTTAATTGTTGAGTGACTACGATTTTTACTGTAGCTCCTGCTTTATATAAAGTACCATTTTCAACGGTATCTTTTGATATAAGTAGTTTTTGAACTGTCTTTTCTGTAATTACACGTAAAGAACCAACGAAGTCAATTTTCGTACCATCTTGATCTAATACGGTTACAGCTTGTGCTGAAGATGCTGCAAATGCCGCCACTGTTAATGCAACTAATGTCATAATGACCACCTATCTTATAAGGTTTGTTTTAATAATACGTCCTTTATAACTAAAGGACCATTCTAAAAACGGCAAACATTTCAATCCGATATGCGGGGAATGTTTGTGCAAACAGCATAATGGCAAAAAGCGGATAGACTGTCAATAGTTCAACAATGATTCCAAAATAAATTTTTATCCCTTAAAAATCAATAAGTTACAAACCAATGGAGTTTTTATTGAGCCTTTTTACGTTCTACTCCAGAATAAAACAAACACCTAACACATTGATAAATAAAGCATTTTTAATTAATTTCAAAATTAAAAATAAAGTTCAATGAAAAATAAAAAAATATTTTGTGAACTACTTCACATTTTTGACATTTAGTTGAGTTCATTGACTATTTCTAGTGGATTGAATCCAAAAAGAAAGCAAGTTATAATAGCCAAAATTCTTTTTACGCTTTCTTATGCAATCATTTATTGAAAAAAATTTGAGCAAAGTATTCATCCTTTTATACCGTTTGAAAAACGAACAAGCGGTTATTTCAGGACATTTTTACGAAATCAGAGGCTTCTGTTGCTCTTTTTATTGGAGAAATCCGCCAAACTGCTCAGCGATTACAGCAACAAACCGAAGTGGCTTATGCGGAAATTTATGCCAAAAACTGCTAGATCAAATTGATGCTCTGCAAAAAGCGATCCAAAAATTCGAAAAACAAAAAGTTGAACGTTTTATCTCTCCCTATCGCCTCGCCCCGTAATGTGCATTCTCTCCCCAAAAGAAAAAGATTGGTGGAATACCGCAAAAGCGTTGCGAGCTTTAAATGAGAAAATTTGTTGGCTTACTGAAAAACAATATCAAGCGGAAAAATCGGGCAAATAAAGAAGAAGTTCTACTCTATCAGCAACAAATTCAAGAGACGGAATTTCGCAAGGTAAAGTGTTTAATTGCCATTGAGCAACTCGCGGAAGAATAGAAAAATGCGGCACTATGTCGTAGTTGCACAAGATACCAGAAAAACGAAAATCTGCTATACTCAAAACAGACGCTAAACTAAGATTTATTATGTTAACCAATATTGAACTTGAACAGGTTTTTAGACACAAAATTGAATGCAAAGCAAATTTCTGACTATGCACCAAACGGTTTGCTAAGTTGAAGGACGTAAGCAGATTCAGAAAAATCGTCACAGGCGTAACCGCCACACTTCCATTGATTGAAAAAGGATTGAATTAAATGCTGATGCTATTTTAGTTCATCACGGCTATTTTTGGAAAAGCGAAACACCTTGTATTCGTGGTATGAAAGGCAAACGTATTAAACAGCTGCTTGTAAACGACATCAATCTATTTAGTTATCATCTTCCACTTGATGTTCATCCAGAACTTGGTAATAACGCTCTATTAGCTAATCATCTTGGTGTGCGTAATTTAATAGGGATTAGAAGATAAACCTAATTCGATTCCTGTTTATGGCGAACTTGAGGCACCAATTTCTGCTCAAGAAATGGCAAAACGCATTGAAAAAGACATTAAATCGTCAGCCTATCTTATGTGATGAATTTATTGCAGATTATCCGCATAAATTGATTAAAACTGTGGCAATTTGCACAGGAGGGGGCCAAGGCTACATTGATCTTGCAGCAAACAAAGGCATTGATGCTTTTATTACAGGGGAAATCTCGAACAAACCACACACCCGCTCGTGAACAAGGCATTTATTTCTTTGCCGCAGGGCACCACGCAACCGAACGAGATGGCGTAAAAGCACTAGGTGAGTGGTTAGCAAAAACCTACCAGCTTGATGTGACTTTTGTAGATATTGATAATCCAGCTTAATCCAACATGTAAGGCGGATTTAAATCCGCCCTTTATACGTCGAAGCAGAGATAAACGCCACATTTACAAGAGCGTCAAGCTAATGGTTTACTTGTGCAACTACGACATCATTCTGCTTCTTTCTCTTTTTAAACCTTACCCTGTCTTCAATCTCGCAAAATAATCTTTTTGTTTCGTTAATAATTACTTTACGCAATGCAATCAATGCGATTAAGTTTGAAATGCCATTAAACCATTTACAATGTCAGCAATCGTCCAGATAGTTTGTAATTCCAAGAATGGTGCAGAAGCAATTAACACCACAACAACAAGCGGTAGAATTTAATCCCTTTGGTGCGACCTTCGTTAAGTAAACAAAACAACGCTCACCGTAATAGCACCAGCCTAAAATGGTTGTAAATGCGAAGAACACTAAACCAATCGTAACAATAATTGCCCCAAAATCGCTATTTAAACCTTGATTGAAAGCAAGATTCGTCAGGCTCCGCACCTTGTACACCTTCTGCCCAAGCCCCTGTAATCACAATCACAAGTCCTGTTATCGTACACACAATGATGGTATCAAGAAATGTTCCTGTCATTGAGATTAAGTCTCGACGCACGGGTTCTTTAGTTTGAGCTGCAGTTGCTGCAATGGGAGCAGAGCCTAAACCTGACTCATTCGAGAAAAATACCACGAGCGACACCTAATTGGATGGCTTGCATTACGGTAAAGTCAAATGCCCCGCCTAACGCGGCTTCTAGCAAATGCAGCATAAACAATCAACTCACGGCTTCTGGAATTTTTCCGCATTAGTGCTAACACACACACAGACGCAGCCACATAAGCAATCGCCATAAATGGCACCACAACACTTGAGATTTTTGAGATACGTTTCACGCCGCCAAATACAATAGCAATAACAATTAACGTAAGCACAGCGGCTGTAGGGCACAACAGGAATATCAAAAAGTGGATTGTAATGCGTGGTAATTCCGTTCACTTGCGGGAATGTTCCGATACCAAGCAAAGCGACTAATACACCAAAGAAGGCGAATGCTTTAGCAAGCCATTTTCCACTTTTTGCCCATCCCCATTTCGATGTAATACATCGGACCACCAGCAACAAAACCAGAGCGATCACGTCCACGGGAATTTGATGGCAAGCAAGCCTTCAGCATATTTGTCGCTATACCGAATAATGCAATCAGCCACATCCAAAAAGAGTGCACCAGGCCCGCCCGAATGAATTGCTGTTGCCACGCCCACAATGTTACCTCGTACTAATAGTTGCCGCTAATGCGGTAGACAGTGCAGCAAATGCGGAAATATCACCTGTTTGCCCCTGCCCTTGTTCAGGCTTAAACATATGACGAACGCACGGAAAAGTTGCGTGATTTGAATACCCTTAAGGCTAAGTGTGAAATAAACACCTACGCCAGAGAGCAAAAACTCAATAACGGTGCTCCCCAGATAAAACTGCTAATTTGCTAAGAATAGTGTCAATTGACATTTGATGTTCCTCGTAAATTTTGCTTACAAGGAAAGAAAGGACAGCAAGCGGTCGTTTTTGCAAAAATGGCAAAAATGCTACCGCTTGTTTATGGAATAACTTTTCTCCCCTGTCCTTTTGCTCGAGCGTTTCACACTAACAGGCGTTAGCATTTCGCCTTCGGCGTCCATTTTTCTGCATTGCAGATTGGATCTCCAAGGGTCTGTCCAGTAACAGTCCTCGCACAATGTGCACCTGAAAGATTTTTACCTCGTCGGTGAAATGTTAATTCATTTCTCTCCAGCTACCTTCATCCGAATAGTTCTTTATAAAAAAGAATGCCAGAATTCTAGCACTCAATTTTTCAGTCAAGTAAATAATTTAATATTATGTCTAATTAAATATGAGGTTAATTCACTTCTGCCAAACTCTCCCTACCCCTCTTTGCTAAAGAGGGATTTGCTCTCGGGAATTTCAATATTCTCTTTCCAAACCACTAAAAATATGTATAAGCCAATTATTCTATTTTTTAGAAGAATCCCTCTTTAGCAAAGAGGGGTAGGGGAGATTTGGCAGTTTTTAATTAGCGAAGAAATTACATTGATAGTAAATCGGTTATCCAACCCCAAACAAATTTAATCAAAAACAAGATCGATACTACTGCAACAGAAGGGTTGATCTCTTTAAATCTGCCTGTACAAGCCTTCATTACGCAATAGCTGATAAAGCCGAAAGCAATGCCTTCCGTAATTGAGTAGGTAAATGGCATCATTGCGGTAGTGATGAATGCAGGGGTGGCTTCAGTTAAGTCATCCCATCTCACTTCAATCAGGCTTGAAGCCATTAAAATGCCCACAAACACCAATGCTCCAGCGGTTGCATAAGCAGGCACAACACTTGCCAGTGGAGAGAAGAAAATGGTCAGCAAGAAGAGCACGCCAACCACAACCGCTGTTAAGCCTGTTCGACCGCCAACTGATACACCTGAACCGCTTTCAATGTAGGTACTAACCGCCGACGTGCCCATTAACGAGCCTACCATTGCTGCAGTGCTGTCTACAAAAAGTGCTTGTTTCATCCGAGGGAAACGCCCTTGTTTATCAGCAAAGCCTGCTTTGGTCGTTACTGCAATTAGCGTGCCTGAGCTTATCAAAAAGGTTAACAAGTAAAAATGAGAAAATGATTCCAAACAAGCCCAAATCAAACGCACCAGCAACATCCACTTGCCCAACAACAGAATCTAAACTTGGTGGCATAGAAACAATACCGTGGAAAGCTACTGCAGGGTCGAAAATCAAGGCAAGCCCTGTGATGAGTGCGATGGAAATTAATACGCCTGAATGAATGCCTTTTTGCGGATAAAATCACAATCACAAAGAAGCCGAGCACACCTAACAAGACTTTTGGATCGTGCAAATCGCCCAAAAGCAACTAAAGGTGTCAGCATTCGGCACAACAATACCCATATTTTTAAAGCCGATTAAAGCAATAAACAAACTGATACCTGCACCAATCCCAACACGCAAGCCGTGCGGAATAGATGCCATAAAACCAGTAGCGAATTTTTAAGCAGTGTGAGCAAGAATAAGCCGATAGAACCCAAGAAAATTGCCCCATCCCAACTTGCCACGAGTAACCCAATCTTTTTGCACGACGACAAAAGCAAAAAGGCATTCAAGCCCATCTCGGGTGCAAGTGCGATTGGAAGATTACTGAATAACCCCATGGCAATCGTACCGAACGCTGCAATTAAACAGGTGGTTACGAATACCACTATGTATCCATTCCTGCAATGCCTAAAATCGACGGGTTCACAAACACGATATACACCATCGTGAAGAAAGTGGTAATCCCCGCAATCACTTCAGTTTTAGCATTACTGCCTTTTTCTTTTAAAGCGAATAATTTTTCTAGCATTCTCTTTGCCTCAATTAGTAATCTAACACCAATGCCAATAATTCAACCGCTAAAAATGCAAGGCTAAATTTTTGTTCATCAGCAACAGACCAGAATTGCAAAGCATTTTCCTCTTTTGCAAGCAACTGGCTGATTTGCAATACATTTTGCTCTTCATTTTCGCCATTTTTCACAGGTGTTTGTACTTCATTTTCGCTGAAATGAATCCAAGCATTGTTTGCCCAATCGGCACTTAATGCTTCCACATCTAATTCATATTCAGACTGGACGGAAACCATTTGTGATACGCCATAGAACACAGGCACTTGTACTGGGTGAAAAGTCACGGAAGCGGTTAACTTTGGCAAAAACTTTTGCGAGTTGCAATTCAAACACACGAGAGAATGGCAGTTGTTTTTCTTCGCCTTGTACATTTGCAGGCACAACATCAAAGGCAATGCGTTCCACATTGTCATCAAACGGATACCGTTTAATAAACGTGCGGTTTGCCCCGCTAATTCTTTCACTTTTTCCTCACCAAAATAGGCTGATGGCAGGAGTGAAGTCACGAAAAATCTGGCTAAGCTGTTGATCTCAACATCGGTTGTAATGCAAGCACTAATTGCGAAATTTGCGGGTTAGCCAATGCAACAATGTTGTGTTCATTGAAGGTTAATGAGGGCTTTCATTATTCACATTTGGCACAATCACCGGCACATTACCAATCAGCGAGGTAATGCCAAACAGATCGAGAATAATACAGCCCGCTTGAGCGGCTTTTTGCTAAGGTTTCTGCTTGAGTCATTGGTGCAGCAAAAACACATGAGTAAATTGAAACCAATTGAGATTATCTAATTCAAATTGCTCAACAGCTTTTCGTGCCAAAGCGGAGGTTTTGCTCTTCGCCAAAAGGTTCAATTTCAACCGCAGAAACTTTATCAAAGGTCAAATTACTGTTTTCTAATGCTTCAAGCAATTTTTCAGCTAGGGTAAAATCCGGTTGCAATGGCGAGATGAATTTGAGACATTTTTATCTTCCTTATTTTGCATTTAAAAGTGCGTAAAGCGTGATTATAACCTAATTTCAAGGAGCGAGTGATGACACCAGCGGTAAATCTTTTGAAAAACAGAAAATTACTTTCCAACTACATCCATACGAACACGATCCGAATAACACGAATTTTGGGCAAGAAGCGGTCGAAAAATTAGGCATTAATGCAAATCAAACGTTTAAAAACGTTGTTAGTGGCAGAAAATGGCGATCAGAAGAAACTTGCTGTGATGGTTGTGCCCGTTTCGAAGCTATGTTAAATTTAAAAAGCGGCTCACGCCTTAGGCGTAAAAAAGTAGAAATGGCAGATAAAGAAATCGCACAAAAACAACAGGCTATCTGCTTGGGGGTATTAGTCCACTGGGCAGAAAAACGTTTACCAACGGTGATCGATGAATCGGCAACGCTGTTTGCAACAATATTTGTTTCAGGCGGAAAACGTGGTTTAGACGTAGAACCGCCCCACAAGATTTAGCGAAAGTGTTGGATGCGAAGTTTATGGAGATTAGAGATTAAACGAAATGTTGGAGGCGGAAAAATCAGTCATCATTCCGCCTCTATTTTTATTTTTGGTTATTCAAAAATCTCATTCATCAATTGAATATCAATGTGGCAATAGCCATTTGGATTTTTATCTAAAATAATCTTGATGATACTCTTCCGCAGGGAAATAGTGTTCAAGCGGTTTATTTTCGACGGCAAGTGGCTGATTATATTGTGCTTGCAGTGAATTTAAAGCCTGAGTAACCACGTCTTTATCGGCTAAATTACTGTAATAAATTCCTGTACGATATTGAATACCTTTTATCTTCGCCTTGTTGATTGATACTGATTGGATCAATCACTTTAAAATAGTAATCTAGCAAAGTTTCAAGGCTGATTTTATTCGCATCATGTTACTTTTACCACTTCTGCATGCCCACCTCCTGAGCATAGCATCTTGATAGCTTGATTTTCGGTGCTACCATTAGCATAGCCTGATTGAGCATCAATCACACCGTTAATACGTTGCATAAAGGCTTCAGTTCCCCAGAAACAACCACCCGCTAAATAAATTTCACGAATATTTAACATAAATCCTCGTTATTCTTTTTGTTTGTAATAAATAGAAAAATGTACCTTGTATTATAGAACTGAAAATCGCCTTTCCAATAGAAAAATAAGTGCCTTGAATAATCCAGCCAACGGTTAAAGCAAAAGGATTGTGCTGATGCCAAAGGTTCCCCCATAAAAATGCCGAAACAGCAAACACTAATTTCAATAGCTGTCCGAACACGACCTACATTCCAACCATATTTTTTTGGCAAATACCGACCATTAACCCATCACGAGGACCAGTGCCTAATTTACAGGAAAGATAGAAAGCTGTACCGATACTGAAGATAATAATACCGAAGATCATATAAAAATACGAGTAGATAAGAGTTCTGGCGGTGCTACCCATTTGGTTGTTTGATCGATAAAAAAGGAGATGATGAGCACGTTGAGAATCGTCCCTAAACCAAATTTAAGTTTGAAAGGGATCCAAAATAGGAGAACAATCACACTAATTAATGCAATTGCCCAACCAATGGACATTCCTGTTTGTAAGGCTAAACCTTGCGAAAGCACCGTCCAAGGTGCATTACCCAATTTAGCAGAAACAAGCAAGCCTTCGCTAATGCCCATAATTGCCATAGCAATAGAGATAATCAGCAAATTGGTAGGTTCGATTTGCCATTGATGCTTGGCTGCCCAAGGCATAAGTGGAATAGGCGTTTTTTTCGACATAATATGTAGCGATAAAATTGTTTTAGTCGTTGAAAATAATATAGCATAAACAAATTGTATTTTTATAATATTTTCGGAATAAAAATAATTAAGATTTTTTTAATCAATAGCATAAAAGTTTGATAAAAATCAGAAGATTTTTAAAAAGTCGTTATAGTAACCAAACTTTTTACCACTTCGTAAGTAAAAACGATTAATATTTCACTTTTTGAGGTTTTTATGGACGCTTTTAAACAGCCTTTTAGGTATTGTTGTATTGCTTTTTAATTGCCTTTTTACTTTCTTCAAATAAAAAGCAATTAATTATCGAACTGTATTAGGTGCGTTAGGTTTTACAATTTGGGCTTGTGCATTAATTCTTTATGTTCCTGCAGGTCGCCATGTATTACAAGCGTTGGCAGATGGCGTAAATAACGTGATCGGTTATGGCTTTGAAGGTATCAAATTCGTATTTGGTGGCTTAGCAAGCGATAAAATTTTCGAAGTAATGGGCGGTGATGGTTTTATTTTCGCAGTTCGTGTTCTCCTTCAATCGTATTCTTCTCTGCATTAATCTCTTCTTTATTACATTGGCGTAATGCAATGGGGTCATCAAAAATCATTGGTGGCGGCTTACAAAAATATTAGGCACTTCAAAAAGCAGAATCTATGTCTGCAGCGGCTAACATTTTCGTAGGTCAAACTGAAGCACCTTTGATCGTAAAACCTTACATCAGCAAAATGACTGAATCTGAGTTATTTGCAGTAATGGCAGGTGGTCTTGCTTCTATTGCAGGTTCTGTAATGGCAGGTTATGCAGGTATGGTGTGCCATTAACCCTACTTAATTGCAGCATCATTTATGGCAGCACCAGCAGGTTTATTATTTGCAAAAATTTTTAGTACCACAAACTGAATCATTTAACGATGACATGGCGAAGGTTGAAATGGAACAACCTGCGAATATCCTTGATGCTGCTGCTGCGGGTGCAGGTGCAGGTATGCAACTTGCATTAAACGTTGGTGCAATGTTAATCGCATTCGTCGCATTAATCGCATTATTAAACGGCATCTTAGGCGGTATCGGTGGTTGGATTGGTATGCCAGAGCTTTCATTAGGTATGCTTTTCGGCTACATTTTCCGACCGCTTGCATGGGTAATCGGTGTACCATGGGAAGAAGCACACATTGCAGGTCAAATGATTGGTACGAAATTAGCAATCAACGAATTCGTAGGTTATTTAGAGTTTACTAAATACTTATCTCCTGAAGCTCCTGTAATGCTAACCGATAAAACTAAAGCAATTATTACCTTTGCATTATGTGGTTTTGCAAACTTTAGTTCAATTGCAATCTTTAATTGGTGGTTTAGGTGGTATGGCACCGAACCGTCGCGGTGATATTGCACGTCTTGGTATCAAGGCAGTTATTGCCGGTTCATTGGCTAACTTAATGAGTGCAACCATTGCAGGCTTGTTTATCGGTTTAGGCGGTTCGATCGCATAATCAGTAAATTTACTCTACATAACACCACGGTTAACGTGGTGTTATACTTTATAGCAACCGAAAACGTTTGCTTAAGTTTTTCATCAATTCTCCCTTGAGAATGTTTTTATATATAAAGAGGAAAGAAAAATGACTCCACATATTAATGCTCTGAAGGTGCTTTTTGCTGATGTTGTAATTATGCCAGGTGACTCACTTCGTGCTAAATACATTGCAGAAAAAAATTCTTAGACGATGCGAAATTAGTGACTGACGTTCGTAATATGTTTTGGTTACACAGGTACTTACAAAGGTCGCCGCATCTCTGTAATGGGACACGGTATGGGTATTCCTTCAGCATCTATCTACACCAAAGAGTTAATCACCGAATACGGCGTGAAAAATTATCCGTGTTGGTACTTGTGGTGCAGTACGCCCAGATGTACACGTTTATGATGTAGTAATCGGTTTAGGGCTTGCACAGACTCAAAAAGTAAACCGTATCCGTTTCAAAGATAACGACTTCGCACCAATCGCAGACTTTGGTATGACTATGGCAGCGGTTGAAGCGGCAAAAACAAAAAAGGTATCGAAGTGAAAGTAGGTAACTTATTTAGTGCTGATTTATTCTACACACCAGACGTTGAAATGTTCGACGATGGAAAAATACGGCATCGTAGGTGTTGAAATGGAAGCGGCTGGCGTGCATGCGGTAGCTGCTGAATACGGTGCAAAAGCATTAGCGATTTGTACAGTATCTGACCATTCGTACGCACGAAGTAACTAGTGCAGAAGAACGTCAATTAACCTTTAACGGCATGATTGAAATCGCATTAGAATCTGTGTTAATTGGTGACCAACAATAATTAATTGTATTATCCCTCAAACGAAAGTTTGGGGGATTTTTATATCTGTTACGTATTCAATATTTTGCATAATTATGCAATTTTGTTGAGATGAAATTCACTTCAGTATAAACTACCCAAAACTCAAAAACAAGAAACCAATATGAGCAAATACAAAAATTTTCGTCGATGGTGCAGTAGGCACAACAGGTTTACGTATTTTCGATCGCTTAGGGCAAGCGGACGATATTGAATTATTGACCTTACCAGAAGAACAACGCAAAGATTTGAATGCTCGTGTGGCAAAAGTAGCTGAGGCGGATTTAACTTTTCTTTGCTTACCAGATGAAGCCTCAAAAGAGCTTGTGGCTCACGCCCCTGAAAACGCTCGCATTTGTGATACTTCAACGGCACATCGTGTCAATCCTGATTGGGTTTACGGGTTTGCCGAACTCTCGGGGCAGCGTGAAAAACTCCAAAATACGAACCGCGTTGCTGTGCCGGGCTGCCACGCAACAGGCTATATTGCTTTGGTTCGCCCATTGATTGAAAAAGGCATTTTACCTGAGGATTACCCACTTTCTTGCCACTCTTTAACAGGTTATTCGGGCGGTGGTAAAGGGATGATTGCGGAATATACAGATGAAAAGCGTGCTACAAAAATATGATGCCCGCGGTGTATGGCTTAAGCTTGAAGCACAAAACATTTGCCTGAAAATGCAAGTGATAACAGGGGCAAGCCAACCACCCATTTTTACTCCTGTAGTGGCGGACTATTACAGCGGAATGTTGGTTAGCGTACCCTATACCAATCATTGCCTTACAAGCGGTCAAAAAATGGCGAAGATGTTGCAAAATCATTGGCGGAGTGTACCAAGGCTCAAAAACTTATTTCCGTGCATAGCTATGCAGAAATGCCTGAAGATAATATGCTTGCTGCTAATCAGTTAAGTGGCAAAGATAACCTCGAAAATTTTTGTTTTATGGTAACGAGACTCAGCTATTATTGGTTGCTCGCTTTTGATAATTTAGGGCAAAGTGCATCGGGTGCCGCAGTGCAGTGTATGAATATTATGCTTGGGCGTGAAGAAACCACTGGGCTTTGAAAATTTAAGGAAAAATATGCAAACAGAAGAGATTATCCAATCTGCAAATCTATTAGAAAAATCGACCGCTTACCTCGCAAAATGGCAAGGTAAAAACCCTCGTGGTGAAATATGGTGGCAACGCGATGCTCAATGAAACACTCAAACAAGCAGTAATGAAAAAATATTTTATTACTCAATCAATTAGGTGTGAAAAATCGTACTGGTACACGGCGGTGGTCCTGAGATTTCTCAAGGTATTAAGTTACTCGGCAAGGAACCGCAATTTATCAACGGATTGCGTGTTACCGATAAAGAAACCATCGACGTGGTGCTACAAATGTTGGCGGGGAAAAGTGAACAAGAGCCTTGTGGCATTGTTAAAAGGCAAGGGCGTAGGCTTTTGCGGTGCAGACGGTGCAATGATTGAGTGCGAAAAATTGCAAGCGGAAGTAGATTACGGCTTTGTGGGAAGTATCACCAAAGTGAATTCTCAGTTGTTGAACTGGCTCTGAACGCCAACCTGATTCCTGTGATTTCAACGGTTGGTGTAGATACAAGCGGTCAAATTTATAATATCAATGCCGACACCGTCGCAAGTGAAAATTGCAATGGCATTGAAAGCGGGAAAAATTAGTGAGTATGACCGATATTGCAGGCTTATTGCGTGATCGCTTTGATGAGAGTACGCTCATTCCCGAGGTAAAAGTAACAGATGTGCAGGCCCTCATTGATGAGGGAATTATCGCAGGTGGAATGATCCCGAAAATTGCTTGCTGTACTGATTTTATTCAAGCGGGCGGCAAAGAAGCTTCTATCATTGATGGACGTGTAGAACATGCCATTTTGCTTGAAATGTTGAGCGACAAAGGCAACGGCACAAGGTTTTTATAGAAAAAATCCTCTTTGCTAAAAGAGGGGAGCTATAAACAAGCGGTGAAATTTTTAAAGGAAAAACACAATGACAAACACAACCAGCAATGAAATAAAACACTAGACAGCGATTACATCGCCCAAAACTTACGGCAGATTTAACTCGTACTCTCACACGGCAAAGGCTGCCAAGTGTGGGATTTTGAAGGCAACGAATATTTAGACTTTACCAGTGGCATCGGCGTAAACAGCCTTGGTTGGGCAGATGAAAATTGGCTAAAAAGCAGTTGTACACCAAGCAAGCTCGCTTTGCCCACACTTCAAATTTATTCTTCACCGAACCCTCTTCTCGTTTAGCTAAAAATTGGCAGAAGTAAGCGGTCTAAAACGTGTCTTCTTTTGCCAACTCTGGTGCAGAAGCGAACGAAGGGCGATCAAAACTGCACGTAAATATAGCCACGATAAATATGGAAAAGATCAGCAACCGTTTTAACGCTGGTCAATTCTTTTCACGGACGCACCATTTCAACCCTTTCTGCTACAGGACAAGAGGTATTCCACCAACATTTTTCCCATTCACCAAAGGGTTTCGATCACACGCCAGCCAATGAACTACGAGCACTTGAAACGCGTTTAGGACAAAAAGATGTGTGTGCCATTATTTTTGGAAGTCGTCAAGGTGAAGGCGGGGTTTGCTCGTTAGATCACGAATATTTACAAGGTGTACAAGCTCTCTGTCATCAATATGATGTGTTGTTGATCATTGACGAAGTGCAAACGGGGATTGGTCGTACGGGCACAATGTTTGCCTACCAACAATTTGGTTTAACACCAGATATCATTACGCTTGCCAAAGGATTGGGCGGTGGCTTACCTATCGGGGCGTTTGTATTGGGCGAGAAAAGTGCAAGATACTCTTGGCAAGAGCGATCACGGCTCCACTTTTCGGGGCAAACCCTGTAAGCTGTGCAGGAGCGAATGCTGTGCTTGCGAAAATTGATGATGCATTTTTAGCTGAAATCAAACGCAAAGGCGAAAAATTGCAAAAAGCATTAGCAGCATTGCCAAAAGTAAAATCCGTTTCAGGCTTAGGGCTTGATGATTGGTGTAGAGTTTGAAGAAGGCACAAAAGCTGCGGATATTGTTGCAAAATGTATCGAAAAAGGCGTGCTTTTCCTAACGGCTAAAACCAAGTTACGCTTATTACCGCCGTTGATTATCAACGATGAACAGATTGAGAAAGGGATTGCACTCTTGAAAGAGGTGTTAGAAGCGTAATACTTGACCTATTTATTATTTTTAGGGCGTATAGATTTTTAAATTCATACGCCTTATTTTTAGAAAATCACACTTTCCCTCTTGCTCTTTCTCAAAAGAGGAGGATAATAACATAGGAATTAGTTTTCATTTGGAAGAGATCTATGCATCGTCTTATTCTTTCCTTTTATCTTTTTCTTTCATTTTTGGGGTTATCCCAACAACTCTTTGCCCAAGACAACTACCAACAATGGGTCTTCGATATCACAAATCGTCTCAACAATACCGAGCAGTTGATTAAAGAGAACAAAATTGATGATGCCAAAACCGAAGTACAAATGGCGTATTTTGAAGTATTTGAGAAATTTAGAAGGCCCGATTCGCATTAACTTCTCGGCACAAAAAGTTACCAAATGGAAGCTACTTTTTGGTGAAATTCGCAAAATGATTAGCGAAGGCAAACCGATGAGCGAAATTCAAGCGAAAATCGAAGGGCTAAAAAGGAATTGCAAGAAGTGTTGCCTTCTTTAATTGAAGGTCACCAACTCAACGCTGATGGACAGCACGGGGTTTACGATAACGCAGAAATCAAACCTTACTGGCAGCAAAGTTTTAAAACCATTGACGATTTAGTTGCTCAAGCTATTACTTACTACGAAAAATGGCGATTTTTCTAACGCAAAAAACCTTTCCAACAAGCCCAATACGATGGCTACAAAAACTCTGAAATGGAAAATGTCGGTACGAACCAATCGTTCGTCTGAAATTTCATCTGCCATCAATCAACAATTCTACAATTTGATCCGCCTAAGCGAACAGTCTGATCAAATGACAGAAATCGCCTCACCAAAGCACGCAACTGTTGCAAGATATTGAAGAACAGTTGCCAAATTTACCGACTACACGAGAAGAACAAAACGTGCAAGCGATGCAATCTGATGCGCAAACTGCAAATGATAATGCCGATCAAGATTGGGCAAAAATCAGTACAGACATCAATCAACGCATTCAACAAGCGATTGTATTATATCAGCAAGGCGATGCGAAAAAGCGATGCTTTCAGTGCAAAATACCTACTTTTGACGTGTTCGAAAATTCAGGAATGGAGAACAAAATCGGCTCGCGTGATAGCAATTTCAAAGCCGAACTCGAAGGCTATTTTACCCGCTTAGTTAGCCTAATGAAAGCAGGACAAGGCGATAAATTGCAAGATCAAGCGTGTTGGATTAAGCCAAAATTTAGCAAAAGCAGTGGAAATGTTCAAGGTGGCGAACAAAAGCGACTGGTCGATGTTCTTATATAGCTTGCTCATTATTTTTACGCGAAGGCTTGAAGCCTTGTTAATTGTTGCAGCCATCGTGGCATATATGGTGAAAAATAACCACCACGACAAATTGCCTGTGATTCGCCAATCCGTTTATGTAGCATTGGCTGCAAGCGTGGTAACGGCTTTTATCTTCCAACTTATCTTTTGAAAAATTCAGGACAAAACCGCGAATTGTTGGAAGGTTTCACGATGATCATCGCCGTGTTTATGCTCTTTAGCATGAGCTACTGGCTACTCTCCAAAGTGGAAGCGCAAAACTGGAAGCGCTACCTTGAAGGTAAACTTTCTACCGCACTCACCGCCGGTTCGCTCTTTTGGCTTATGGGTTACCAGCTTCCTTGCTATCTATCGCGAAGGGGCAGAAACCGTATTGTTCTATTATGCGCTCATTGGCGATGCCAAAAAGTGCGGTCAGTCTCGCCTATCTTTTTAGCAGGCTTTGTAAGTGGTGCAATTTTGCTCGCAATTTGCTACTTCATTATGCGTTATAGCGTAGTGAAATTGCCGCTTAAACCGTTCTTTATGTTCACAGGTTCCTTTATGTATATGATGGCGTTTGTATTCGCAGGTAAATCTGTTTTTGAACTCATTGAAGGCAAATTGTTTGAGCCAACTTTAGTGGCTAGTGTGCCTGAAATTTCGTGGTTAGGCGTTTATCCGTATGTGGAAACCCTTGTGCCACAAGCGATTTTAATCCTTGCTGCTATTTTTTTGCGTTTTTTGTAATGAAATATCAAAGCAAAAAGCGATGTAATCGTAAGGTGCAACTTGTTGCACCATTTGGTTAATTATCTTAACGGTGCAACAAGTTGCACCCTACATATAAACTCATCTCAGGAGAGAATCTATGAAAAAAAGCACCTTTGCAACTACATTATTAGCAGGTATGTTCGCAGCATCTTCTGCCAACGCTTTCCAAGAATACCCAATCGGCGAAGCTGTTACGATGAACGAACTGGAAATCGCCGCAGTTTACTTAAAACCAATCGATATGGAACCACGTGGAATGGGCTTACCAGCAGCGAAATCTGACATTCACTTAGAAGCCGACATTCATGCCGTGAAAGGTAATAAAAACGGCTTTCGGCGAAGGCGAATGGATGCCATACTTAACCATCAACTATACTTTACTGAATACCGACACAGGCGCGAAACAAGAAGGCACATTTATGCCAATGGTAGCAGGGAGATGGCCCACACTATGGGGCGAACGTGAAAATGATGGGCGGGTAACTGACAAATTAACCTACCATATCGATCCCCATCAAAAGCCGGTATGCACCGCCACACTGACGAAGAAACTGGCGTAGCCGCTGGTGGAAACCATTTGATGTGAGTTATGAGTTTAAATTTACTGCATCAACATAACCTCTGTAGGGTGTGTGTGAATTACATGTAATTCACGCACCATTTTTACCTTTTGCGTGCGTGGAATTTTATTCCACACACCCTACATTGTTTTCGCTATGACCTACTTCTTCATCTTCCTACTCCAATCCCTATTGCCAATTTCACTTTTACTCGGGGCTCGTGGGCGATTAAAAAGGCACGATTTCCCCTAAAACACTTATCTGGCTAAGCTCTGATTGGTTTAGCGAGCGGCGTGACGTTACGCCCTAAATCTTCCCAAACGGACAAGTTCCCAACCTTGTTATCACGATTATTTTACTCAGCATTTTTATTGTTTGCTATCAGTCAATGGGCTGCATCGCCCAAGGCTTGCCGCTTTTTGGCAATTTACGTTAATGCTGATTGCAGGAGCAACGTGGGCAAAAGATCCCAACATTGCCGCACTCACTAATACCGATGTAATAAACACCGATTTTATCTTTGAACCTAAGTGCGGTCATTTTTGGCGTGATTTCCGCTTTTGCCGCTTCGGCTTGGCTCTATTTCTTACTTAAACAGCAATACACAAGGCAAATCCACCCGCACTTTTGCCTTGAGCTTTTTGCTTTTTATCGCCTTAATTCTACCGCTTGTGGCTGAATTATTGCTCACCTGATGAAACTACAGCTTGTCGAACTCACCAAACCACGACTCAGCTTTTGTCGCAAAAATCGGGCGAAATCACCGTATGGCTGAATACGATTTGTGTGGTTTTAATGGCGATACTTTGGCTATCTTTACTCATTCAAACCCATGTTAAACGCCTAAAAACACGCCAATACAGAAAGCGATCCAATTGAAAAACGCAAAAAACTTGCTTTGGTGCAGATTTCCAAACGCTTAATCGGCTGGGGCGTTTTCGGGCTTTTATTGGTAGGCGTAAGTCAGCTTTATTGGGAAAAAGTAGCATCACAACCACCGCAACTTCTCCGAAGCTACTGCCTGTACAACTCAATGAAAAAGACGAAGTGCATTTAGCCCTTGAACCACTTAAAGATGGCAAATTACACCGTTTTGTGTGGATTGCCGACGACGGCAAAGCGGTGCGATTTTTTATCATTAACCGTCAACCCAACAAAGTGAGTATGGCGGCAGTGTTTGATGCTTGCTTGCTCTGTGGCGACCAAGGTTAGGCGTGATGCAAGGCAACCAAGTGGTGTGCGTGGGCTGCGGCGTGCATATGTTCATTCCGTCCATCGGCAAACCCGGGCGGCTGCAACCCTGTGCCGATTGAAGATTGGCAACGAAAACCGACAGCGAAATCATCATTTCTCGCAAAAGTTTGGAAGATGGCTTGAATTTGTTCAGCACCATCGTGGAAATTGATGTGCAAGATCCGATTAGCGGTGCGAAACTAAAAACACCAAAACCGAGTTCAAATATAGCCACGAAGAGGCATACTTATTTCTTTCGAGAACGAAAAATCTCGATCAATTCCGCGACAACTCCTGAACAATATCTCGGCGGCAAAGGCAGCGAGAATAAGGGGAATAATGCTGGCACGAATGTTATTTCAATCTTGGCGGTTTGGTTTAAAACGCAAATTGCTTGCCATTATCACCATTTTCTTGGCGGCTGGCTTGGTCTCTGCCCTGCTTGCGGTTTCCATTGATATTGGCGATAAAATGGCGAAAGAGCTGAAATCTTACGGCGCAAACATTTTGGTGGAACCCGCCAGCAATGCGGCATTGCCTCGATGAATTAAGCCACAGTAGCTCGCTTTCCAGCCAAGATTTTCTGATGAAAAAGAGCTGCCGAACATCAAAGATATTTTCTGGCGTAATAATATCGTTATTTCGCACCGCTGCTTTCGCCAACGTGCAAGCGGTTAAATTCGCGGACTATTCTGCAACTCACCTAAAAATCGATCGCTCTTTCAGCAAAAACTATTAACGTGTTGGGTATGTTTTTCGATCACCAAATCGCCATTCCCGATGAAGATGATTACCACACAGGGCAGCGCACTATCAGCCCATTTTGGAAAGTGGAACGGCGAGTGGGTGGACGACTCTGAGTGGCGAGTTTGGCGAGTTCATCCCTCGCCTTGGCTGGCGAACAACGCGAGGCGAACGGTTGGCGAGATTGGCGATAAATTAACGCCCAGTTACACCAATGAAAGCAGTGAAACACAGAAAAGATCTGTGGAAATTAAAGCGCATTTTAAGCACTGGCGGCTCGGAAGATAATCAACTCGTGATGCCATTAAACCCTCTGCAAACTTTGCTCGGTTTGGAAGGCAAAGTGCAATCCGTTCGTGTTTCTGCGCTCACCGTGCCTGAAAACGATCTTTCCCGCAAAGCACGTGCCAATACGGATGCATTAGATGCGGAAGAATATGACCGCTGGTATTGCACGGCTTATGTGTCGTCTATTTCGCACCAGTTGGAAGAAGCGATTTCGGGAGCAATTGTTCGCCCTATTTGGCAAGTGGCAGCCTCTGAAGGCGTTGTAATTGGCAAAATTCAGCTTTTACTTGCCGTGGTGACTGTGGCGGCATTAATCGCAGCAGCAATGGGAATTGCGTCTCTGATGAGTGCAGGCATTATTGAGCGTTCCAAAGAAATTGGCTTGATGAAAGCATTTGGTGCCTACCAATGGCAAATTACGCTGTTGTTTTATTGCGAAGCGGTACTGAGTGCGTTGGTTGGTGGCGTGCTTGGCTGCATTGCTGGCTGGGGCTTGGCAAAATTTATCGGTGCTGCATTGTTCGGTGCACCACTGGATTTCGCTTGGATTGTTGTACCTTGCGTGTTGGTGCTTTCAATGCTGATTACCGTGGTTGGCACCTGGTTCCCTGCACATAAAATCGCAAAACTTTACCCTGTGGAGGTGCTCTGGCAGTAGAGCATAAAAAGCAGACAATAAAGTAGCAAATCCAGTATGTTTTGGCGATTGATTTTTCCGCGCCATACGCCTTCGCCTGCAACGCGTGTTGATTATTTTTACCGACTACCGTGGGTGCAAGCATTGTCACCGCAATGGCGGCGGTTTACTTCGACATCAACACCAAAATGAGCCAAGAACTCCGGACCTTCGGGGCAAATTTCTATATTGGTTCAGCCGATGGCGGAATGATCAACGAAGCCGAACTCAACGCTATTTTGCAAAATGCTCCGAACGATTTAGTGACCGCATCCAGCCCTTATCTTTACGGCGTGGTGCGCAGCGATTTGGAAAAATCGTGTTAATGGGTGTGAATTTCGATGCAATGCGAACCCTTGCACCTTACTGGCAACAACGGGCTCGGCAATCAATGTGAATTTTGATGACCGCAACGCAATAATCGGTAAAAGCCTAGCCGAACGGTTGCATCTTAAAGTGGGCGATAGCCTCACAACTTTCCAAAAATGCCGTGGAAAAACACCGCTTTTACCATTAAAGGCATTGTGGAAGCAGGCGATGCCACCGACAATATGTTGATCGTTAATCTTGAATTCGCCCAAATTGGCTTGAAAAAGAAGGCCTGGCAACAATGCCTCTGCTTAACGTGCAAAGCAGTAGTGATGGCAATGTGGTGAATCAAGTCGATCAATTTACCGATCGCATTATGCAGCACACCCTGATCTTACCGCCCGTCCACCTGAAAGTCTCCGCTTCTGAAGGGCAGATTTTAGATAAAATCAAAGGCTTGATGGGCCTGATTTCGCTCGTAATTTTGGTGCTTTGCTACCCTTTGCGTGAACACCACGCTGATTGCGATTGTGGGCGAACGTGCCAAAGAATTCGCCTTGCTACATTGGGAGCGAAAATCGGATATTATCCTGCAAATTAGCACCGAAATTTTGATTATCACCGCCTGTGCCATTATTGTCGGGCTTGGCTTAGCTACCCACTCGCTCAAATTCTTGGCTTGACGGTGTTTAAATCGTACATTGATATGCGATTACCTGTAATCCCTATTACCATTGCCCTTGTGCTGCTTGTGGCTTTCGTGGCGGTAATTATCCCAACACGTCGTGCGTTGAATATTAATGTCGCGAATGCGTTGAAGGGGAAATAATTAAGTTCCTAGCGTAGGGTGCAAATTGTTGCATCATTAAACTCTATAAAATCAATACGGTGCAACTTGTTGCACTCTACCAAAAATTGAGAAATAATATGGTCCAATTCGTAATCGAAACACAACACTTATAGCAAACGCTTCGGGCAAGTGACTGCCCTTTGAAGACATCAACATCCAAATCAAACAGGGCGAAATTTGTCGCCATTATGGGGCATCTGGCTCAGGCAAACCACGATGATGAACATTCTCACTGGCTTAGACACCGCAAGCGAAGGCAAAGGTGATTTTAGACGGTGTCGATGCAGCTCAACTGGACGAAGTCGGTCGCCAACGTTTCCGTGCGGATTGGTTTGGTATTCCAACAATTCCACTTAATTCCCCACTTAACCGCACTCGAAAATGTGATGCTTGCCCAACATTATCACAGCGTGATTGATGAGGAAGCCGCCAAAGCTGTACTGAACAAGTAGGTTAGGACACCGCATCGATCACCGCCTGGCCAACTTTCAGGCGGTGAACAACAACGGTGTGTATTGCACGTGCCTTGCTAATCAACCACCTGTGATTTTTGGTGGATGAACCGACGGGGAATCTAGATGATGAAACATTGGTGCTCGATCTGCTTTACAGAACTTAACAAGCAAGGGCGAACCATCATGATGGTGACGCATAATCCAGAACTTGGAAAAACTCACCGACTCGCACCATTTATCTGCAACACGGCAGATTTTTAAAAGAAGAGAGAAATTAAATGATGACAAAAACCTTATTCAAACTGAGTTTACTTTGCGGTTGTTTTTGGTATTACCGCTTGCAAAGAAGAAAAGTGCGATATTGGTCAAGCCGCCCCTGAGATTGCGGCTTATGATTTGCAAGGCAACTCTGTAAAATTAGAGGATTGGCATAGGCAACCCGCTTACTCACCTTTTTGGTCGGAAACTTGTGGGCATTGCATTATGGAGCTCAAAAATGTTCGAAAAATGGCTGATGCTCATCCAAACAGAGTACAACTGATTGCAATCAACGTCGATGGCGAAAAAAGCAGATACGCAAGCGGTCGTAAAATAAACAAAAACTTGCATTGCCTGTCGTGAAAGATCAGCTGAAAATCACAGCCGAACGCTATCACCTTGTTGGCACACCTACCACTTATGTTATTGATGCAAAAGGCAATATTACCGCCAAATATGAGGGTAAGATTCCTGATGCGGATTTGAGAAGTTATTTAAAGGATAGTATATAAATACGCTAAATGGATGTTGGCTATATTACTGGCAATTTGAGTTTTTCTGCTTGGGCTGACATGGATATAATTCCAGCGGGAAAACTCTACCGCCGTTCTTGTGCCACTTGTCACGGTAAAACCGCAGAAAAATCTGCAATAGGAAATCGAAAGTTGTGAATCAACTTAATTCAGCAGAAATTGCAGAAGCTTTAATCGAAAGAAAAACGGCAAAGTAAATGGTGGAGGAAATACCGCAAAACGGCGGTTAAGCGATGAGGAGATAAAAGTGTTGTTGTGAATATTTGCCAAGTTTAAAAAGATAATAGTATAAATGAGAACAAGCGGTAAAATTTGTTGGGAATTTTTACCGCTTAGCTAATGATTAAGCCTTACGCCACGTAGTCCCATTTGGCGTATCTTCAAGCACGATATTCATTGCTTTTTAACTTATCACGTACTTCATCCGCTATAGCCCAATTTTTCGCTGCTTTCGCTTCATTACGTTGTTTGATTAAAGCTTCGATTTCCGCTGCTTCATCATCATTCTTCCCTTTTAAGAAGGTTTCTGGATCTTGCTCTAATAAAACCAAGCACGCCCGCCAACTCTTTTAAGCAAACTGCTAAACCATTCGCTGTTTCGGCATCTTCTGTTTTAAGTTTATTCACTTCACGAGCGATTTCGAATAACACAGCTAATGCTCCGGCGTGTTGAAATCATCATCCATTGCGGTTTTGAAAGCTTCAACATATTGCTCTCCACCCTTTGCAGGAACCGTTAGATCGCACCCACGCAATGCCGTGTATAAACGTTCTAGTGCTGAACGTGCTAAATTTGCTATCACGCTGTAATGCCAAAGCGCTACGATAATGTGCTGTTAAGAAGAAATAACGCAAGCTTTCAGCATCATATAAATCCAACATATAGCGAATGCTGAAAGAAATTGCCGAGCGATTTTGACATTTTTCTTTATCAATCGTCAACATCCTCGCATGGAGCCAGTAGTTCACATACTCACCATGATTTGCACAGCAAGATTGGGCAATTTCGTTTTCATGGTGTGGGAACATTAAATCTGAACCTCCGCCGTGAATATCAAAAATGTTCACCCAGTTCTTTGCTATTCATGGCAGAACATTCAATGTGCCAACCTGGACGACCTTTACCCCTAGGGCTTTCCCAACTTGGTCTCGTTTTTCTTTCAACATTTTCCAAAGCACGAAATCCATCGGATTTTTTCTTCACTGATTTGATTTCAACGCGAGCCCCTGCTTGTAGCTGATCTAAATTTTGACGAGAAAGAGCCCCATATTTCGGGAAAGATTCCACATCAAACATCACATCGCCATCTGCCGCCACATAAGCATGACCGTTGGCGATAAGCTTTTTCCACCATCGCAATAATTTCAGGAATATGATGGGCTGCACGTGGCTCAACATCTGGGCGAAGAATGTTTAACGCATCAAAATCTTTGCATTTCTGCAATCATTCGATCAACTAGCTGATCGCAAGTTTCATTATTTTCAATCGCACGTTTGATGATTTTATCATCCACATCGGTAATGTTACGCACATAACGCAAATTGTAGCCAGAATAGCGAAGATAGCGTGCGATCACATCAAAGAGACAAAGGTACGACCGTGCCCAAAATGACAAAGATCGTAAACCGTTACGTTATTACAGACATACATCCCAACTTGGTTGATTAATCGGTTTGAAATTCTTCTTTTTCACGTTTTAGCGTATTGTAAATTTTGAGCATAAGATCCTGTTGATGAAATAAAGAAAGTAATTGCAAACGGCATAAAGTAAAATCAACCGCTTACCGTTTGTAAATGGTAGGAAGTGTAGCAAATAAGCGAAATAAGAGGATTTTGCAAAAATCCTCTTAAAAAGTTGGTTGAGTACGCATATTCGAAAAGATTAGAACCAGAATAAATACCTAATTGTGCCAATCACAAACACACAGATGATATTAAGCCAGAAACCTGCTTTTTGACCATCTCAGTTTGTTTGAGCATACCTGTACCAAAACACAATCGCATTTGGTGGAGTGGCAACTGGCAAACATAAAGGCACAAGATGCACTCTAAACCGATAATCAATGCTAAGCCAAGCGATTGAATATTTAAAGCCCTCAGCGATTGAGATAAAATTGGCACAAGCAATGCTGCACTTTGCAGTGTTTGAGGTAAACTCAGTCAAGAAGATGATGAAGGTTGCTACAATTAAACCAATGATGTAGTAATGACCGCCTCTCAATAAAGGATACAATGCCATCTGCCATAATTTTGCTTGCACCAGTATACCCTAAAATCGCACTTAAGGTTAAGCCACCCCAAAGAGGAATAGCACGCCCCATTCTGTACCTTCTTGAATTTGTTTCACGTTGCTACGCGAGTAATGCAAATAACCGCCGTGGCAACTAAAGCAATAATGGTATCGAAACTTACACACTTTGCCTTGTAATCCAAGTAAAGCTTGAAAGCGCTAGATTAATTTTTGAGCTAAAAATCCAACCAATTGCTGTCAATGCGAAAATAATTAAGGTTAAGATGCGAATTGGCGTTAGCTCAATCGAAAGATTGCTCAAATTGTAAAGTCAAATTTCGGGCGGAAAAATCACATAAAGCACACTCAATCATCAATGGCATTAAAATCAGCATAATTGGCAAACCATATTTCATCCATTCTGCAAATGAGATGCCTAATTGTGTGGCCACAATCCCATTTGGCGGGCTGCCCACAAGGTTCATACCGCCAATACTGGCACTATAAGCGATACCCAGTAGCACGAAAACGTAAGTGTTGTGATCGCGTTTCGGGTCGAGTTTACTTAAAATCCCCATCGCAAGCGGTAACATCATCGCCGCAGTTGCGGTGTTACTCATCCACATTGAAAGGAATGCGGTCACAGCGAAGAGGTAAATCGCAGCCACAGAGAGTTTACTGTGCGACATTGCCATAATTTTATTGGCAATCAAGCGGTCTAAATTTTGAATATGAAGTGCAGTTGCGAGTGCGAAGCCTCCAAAAATAAGAAGATGGTTGGATCGGCAAAGCCGCACGCCTCTTTCGAGTTTCACCAACCAAGCAAGATGCCTAGAATGGGCACAAGCAGTGCCGTCACGGTTACGTGCAATGCTTCAGTGAGCCATAAAATTGCGATAAATACGAGCAACGCCAAACTTTTATTGGCTTCAGGTGTAAAAGGTAAGCAGTATTTAAAAGAATAAAAAGAGCACCACATCGGCAATACTCGGATTATTGCAGTGTGTGTTTCACTAATTGGGCTTTAAATCAGTATTCATAAAGTCCCCCACAGCTAAATAGCTAAAAGATGACTTAAATATGCATAAATTGAGGTAGAAAAACAAAAATGTAATAAAATTGTGAAGCTCATCACAAAAATTATTACATTTTAGATCAAGTGGGCGAGAAGTTTATTTTAGACGCTCAAATCCTTTTTCAAGATCCATAATTAAATCATCAACAGCCTCTAAGCCCACGTGAATTCGAATAAGCATGCCCGTTAATTTACGTTCAATACCTGGACGAATACGTGCGATTTCGGCTGGTTGATTAGCTAAAATCAGTGATTCAAACCCCCATGAATATGCCATCGTAAAGAGCTCAAAATGATCTCAAGAAATTTGCTAATTGCTCATCACTCAATTTTTCGCAAAGTTCAAACGAAAATAGACCGCTTGCACCACTGGAAAATCTCGTTTGAAAAATTCGTGTACCAGGGCAGCTTGGTAACGCAGGATGGAACACTGATTTTACTCTGGGCGTTTAGCTAACCACTCTGCACTTTGAAGCGAACGTTCACCATGTTCTTTAAGCGAATTCCCAATGTACGCAAACCACGAGCCGTCAGTATGCCGAATCCGCATCCACCATTTGCCCCATTAAATAAGAGCGTTCGCGAAGTTGATCCCAGCAACGAGCATTAGAAACCGCCGTACCAATCATTACATCAGAGTGCCTAACCAAATATTTGGTACCCGCTTGAATAGAAATATCGATCCCATGTGAAAGTGCAGAGAACAGCACACCACCACCCCAAGTGTTATCAATCATAATCACGATTTCAGGATTCACTTCACGAGCTACACGCACCAGCGTTGGCACATCAGGCACTTCCATCGTAAGCGAGCTAGGCTTTCTAAAGAAAAGCACTTTTTGTGTTTGGTTGAATAAGTCACGAACGCCTTCGCCAATCATCGGATCGTAATAGGTGGTCGCCACACCCATGTTTTTCAAAATTACATTACAGAAATCTTGGGTTGGCTCTGTCATGCTGCGTCATCAATACATGATCGCCTTGTACCACAAAAGCTAAAAATCGCATTGGTGACAGCAGCCGCACCACAAGGATAGAGATAGCAACCTGCACCACCTTCAAGCTCACATTGCATCTTGGAGGGCGAAGTGAGTCAGCGTACCACGGCGACCATAAAATAACTCGCCTTTTATAACGGTTTTTAGTCGCGTGTTTTTATCCGCAACGGTTGGAAAACAAGTGATGAAGCACGTTGAACGACAGTAGTTTCACCGAGCCTTGTGTATAGCGAGGTTTTACGCCCCTGCATGGACAAGTTTAGTTTCTAAGTTTGAGAATAAAGTGTCTGATATATAATTTCCTGTAAAATGCAAAAATAAGCGGTAAGATTTTAGAGCGATTTTACAATCTTTGACAAGGCTTTTCTAATTATAGAAATAAGCCACGCAATGCGTGGCTCTAGCTTAGGAAAATGTATTATTGAGCAAGCAAAATTCTCGCCGCTTCTACTACCGTAGTAACCGCTGCTTCTTCAGTTGCTTTCATTGTAGCTTCATTTGGAATCTCTTGTTGTGTGCGGTTTACAATTCGCCTGCAACCATCCCCGCACGTAAAACCTAATGCTGAACACATTGTAAGCAGCGTTGCGGATTCCATTTCATAGTTCATAACGTGTAAATCCTGCCACTCTTTGAGTGTACCTCTAAATTGTGCACACACTTTGCCTGTATAGGTGTCGTAACGTTCTTGCCCTGCGTAGAAAGTATCCGATGAAGCAGTTATTCCTACAAAAGTTTTCACGCCTTGTTTTGGGCTGCTTGATAAAGTGCACTCGTACATTCAAAAATCGGCAACTGCTGGAGTAAGCAAGTGGTGCGAAATGTTGGCTTGCACCGTCTAAACGAACTGAACCTGTGGTCACTAACAAATTCCCCCACTTCAATATGCGGTTGGATTGCCCCAGTTGTGCCCACACGCAAGAAGGTGCGGATACCAAGTTGAGCAAGCTCTTCAACACAGATTGAGGTAGATGGTCCGCCAATCCCTGTTGAGCAAACCACAACAGCTTGGTCACCAATAAAAACCTAACCACGAGTTAAATTCGCGATGACTTGCCAAAAATTCTGGATTTGCTAATTGTTTGGCGATGCGTTCACTACGTGCAGGATCACCTGGAATAATTGTAAGCGTTGCCCCTTTTAACATCGCCTTGGTTAAACCCTAAATGGAAAACTTCAGACATTTTTCTCCTTTCCTTTTGTCCTGTTTAAATAAAGTTTAACACATCCTTTCATTAAACATTTTGAGGTAAAACAAGTTTTTAAGCCAAAACAAAAGTAAAAAAATGGCAAATAATGATTGTTTTTCATAATAGTTGAAATCCAAATCGCTGTTGAAAAGCGTAAAAATAAGGCGACTGCTCACGTGAACTCGTGGTTTACAGAGATTAATGCGGAATAAAATAGGCATGGCTTTGACGTGAGACGTGTTTGAGTCTTGGAAGTAATACGGTAAAGCCATAAGAAAATCTATTTCATCAAATATTGTTGTAGAGAATCGGCTTTTATGCTTGTCCTCTCTATGCCCACATTAAATTGGACGAGGACACCCCGTCCAGACGAAAAATCACAGGAAATTTAGTAAACAAACCGATAATAAACACTATGGTGGTAAGGCTCGTTCGCTTGCGAAACCCCACCAAATGCAGCAAGCTCTGATGGTTTGGACTATCTGGGAAAAATCCTGGTTCTAACGCTACGCCCGCGTAATCTTCGCATACACCATTCTCGCCACGCGGCTGCCCTGCCAGCCAATTGCCGGTGTAAAGTTGCACGGCAGGCATTGAGGTTTTCAAGACGTAATTGTAAGTCTTCCACGCTTAAACAAGCGGTGAAATTTTTGATTTTCTTTTGCAATCAAGAAGGCGTGATCGTAACCTCGCACCGCACGTTGGTCTGTATCAGCAAGCAAATCTTCTTCAATCGCTTTCGGTTGGCGGAAGTCAAAACCGGTGCTATCTACTGCTTTTAATACAGCCGTTTGAATACCGTTCTCACCCACTGGCAAATAGTGTGAAGCGTTGATTTGCAAGCTACGATGGCGAATGGTAGAGCTGCTGTCCAAGTTAAAATAGGCGTGGTTGGTGAAGCAAGCGGGGTTGTTGATCGCTCACGGCATCAAAAATCGACTTCCAACTGATTATCGGTTAGGGCGATAAGTCACCGTTGCTTTACTTCCCCGCCAAAGCCCCTCTTCGCCATCTGCAAAAAGTGTAGCCAATTCTTACCGCTTGTGGGCTCTGTTCTAGCACTTGCCATTCTACAAAAACTTGCCCCTTTCACGCCGCCGTGCAGATTGTTCTCTCCGTTATTTTTCGCCAGTTGATACACTTTGCCGTTGAGTTTGTATTCTCCATTTGCGATACGGTTGGCATAACGCCCAACAGTTGCACCAAAGTAGGCTGACTGCTCTGCCCAACGTTTTGGCGTGGTGGTAATTAACACTTCGCGGTTGCCTTTTTGGGTGTTTGACAATGCAAGAGAACATGACGCCCCGAAGTTAGAAAGGGTAATGTTGAGATGATTGTTTTCGAGGATAAAGGTTTTCATAGAGAACTCCTTTTCAAAGAATAAAGGCTGTATATACTAATTTCTCCGTAACTAAGTACTATCAAATCTCCCCTACCCCTCTTTGCTAAGGAGGGGATCTTTAGTAAAAAGAGCTACAGCCTCATAACATTTAGTGGTATAGAAAGATAATCTAAAAAGTCTCCCTAAGATTTACCCCTCTTTGACAAAGAGGGGTAGGAGAGATTTGGCAGAAGAAAAACGGAGAAATTATTTTATTTTAGTTTATAAAACCACTCTCACTCCATCACTCGCAGTGCAGAGATAGAAGGTTTCCTTTTAATGCCTGTTTGTTTTTCGTAGTTATCTGCGATTAACTGGCGTAACGCCTCCACTTTCTCATTTGGCACAAGACAGACGATACAACCGCCGAGCCACCGCCCTGTCATACGAGCACCACCGTTTTTTGCCAATCGCTACTTGAGCGAGTTCCACCAAATAATCAATTTCTGGGATGGTAATCTCAAAATCATCACGCATTGAATCGTGAGATTCGCCCATCAATTGACCGAGTTTCACCATATCATTCGCTTTTATGGCTACAACTGCATCCAACACGCGTTGATCTTCATAAACCACGTGTTTTGCACGTTTATAAGCCAATTCGCTTTCAGCTTTTAACTCATTTTCGCGTGCGTGGAATTGCTCAGGTGTTACATCTCGAAGAGCTTTTACGCCAAAGAATTTAGCCGCTTGTTCGCATTCTTGACGGCGGCTGTTGTATTCGCCCGTGACTAAATCGTGTTTTACATTGGAATTAATGATCGCAATAGAATAGCCTTGTGGTACAGGGGTTGGGGTAATATCAAGGCTACGGCAGTCAATCATAATTAAGTGGTCTTTTTGCCCCTAATGCAGAGGTCAATTGATCCATATTACCGCAGTTTGCACCCACAAATTTGTTCTCTGCTTTTTGTCCGATAAAGGGCAATTTGAGCAAGCGAAAGCGGTAGGTTGCCTAACACTTGACAGGTTTTGCCGATAGAAATCTCAAGTGCAGCAGAGAACTTAAGCCTGATGACATCGGCACATCGCTGGTCATCACTAAATCAGCCCCTTTGTTTGAAATCTGGACATTGTTCTTGCATATATTTCACCACGCCACGCACATAATTTGCCCATTTGTGTTCGCTTTGGGTAAAATCTTGGCTTAAATCAAATTCATCTTGTTCGTTAATATCAATTGCATACACCCGCCAAATGCTATCATTGCGTTTTGCAAAACTCACTGCCATTCCATAGTTAATCGCACAAGGCATTACAAAGCCGTCGTTGTAGTCAGTATGCTCGCCAATAATGTTTACGCGACCTGGTGCGAAAACAGTTTGTTCTGACGTTATGTCCATAATGCTCAGTGAATTTTTGTTGAGAAATTTGTTGTGGGGTCATTGGCTATCTCCTTATTTTTTTATCTTTATAGTGAACGCTATCGCTTACCGCATTTAAACGTTCAGTTGCTTGCTCTGGTGTTAAATCGCGTTGGCTTTCTGCCATCATTTCATAGCCCACCATAAATTTACGCACGGTTGCTGAACGTAAAAGTGGCGGATAGAAATGAGCATGCAATTGCCAATGTGCGTTTTCTTCGCCGTTAAATGGAGCGAAGTGGAATCCCATAGAATATGGGAAGCTGATGTTAACAAGTTATCGTAACGCGTAGTTAATTTTTCAACGCTAACGCTAAATCTTCACGTTCCGCTTGGTTTAAATCTTCAATCGATTTGAACTGTTTTGCTTTTTGCAATAGCAAAGTTTCAAACGGCCAAGCTGCCCAATAAGGCACAACTGCAATCCAATCTTCAGTTTCAGCGACAATACGTTCGCGTTTTTCTAATTCACGTTTCGCGTAATCAACTAGCAATGGCGAACCATATTTTTTGAAATATTCTGCTTGGCATTCATCTTCAATCGTAATTTCATTCGGTAAAAAAATTACTTGCCCAGATTTGACCGTGCGGATGCGGGTTTGAACAGCCCATCATTGAGCCTTTGTTCTCAAAAATTTGTACCCATTGGTAGCACCGTTTAAGCTCACGAACCTGTTGTTGCCATACTTCGATCACTTGCTCAATTTCTAGCACATTAAGTTGAGGTAAGGTTTTGCTATGGTCTGGAGAAAACAGATCACACGGCTTTCACCTTGCGTATGCGAAATTTGGAACAGTGGATCATCATTTTTCTCTGGTGCTGGTGTGTCTGCAGCTAATGCAGAGAAATCGTTTTTGAACACAAACGGTTTAGTATATTGCAGGGATTTTGCTCACCTGTGATGCGTCTATTGCCCGGGCAAAGATAGCAAGTTGGATCGTAACTCGGTTTATTGTCAGCCACCACTTCTTCTTGTTGCCCTTGCCACGGACGTTTTGCTCGGTGTGGCGAGACTAAAATCCATTGATTTTTAACGGGTTAAAACGGCGATGCGGATGGTCGTTTAAAAACAAATTGTTCACTCATAATCATATCCCTATAGAATTTTTGGAGGAAGTATAGAAGATTTATATATATGTGACGAACTTCACAATAAGCGATTAAATTTAGAGGAAAATTTACAAAAATAGGATTTATACTTCATTTTGCTCGGCATTCCTCTCTCTTTGTCGATTCCAAAAGATGTCGCGGTAGTGAATTTATTCTTTCTATCACCGACCACCATGCAACTCCACCACTAGAAATGTGTTTGATAGAAAACCACAGAAGCATAGAAATTTATCCGATTGAATGCCCATTGATTGTGAAGAAGCCTTGTTGAATAATTCATGTTTGTAAGGGAAGATATACGGAATAAAAATCGCCCTTTTATCGGCTTTTTATGCTATAATCTTGCACAATTTTAGCCTTATGATTTAAGGCATTCTTTTTAAATATGATTAGGAAATTTCAATGAGCGAACTAGCCAAAGATATTACCCCGTCAGTATCGAAGACGAACTTAAAACGTCTTATCTTGACTATGCAATGTCCGTTATTGTTGGACGTGCATTACCTGATGTGCGTGATGGATTAAAACCCGTTCACCGTCGTGTGTTATTCTCAATGGATAGAAATAGCAACACATTTAACCGCCCACACGTAAAATCAGCTCGTGTTGTGGGGGATGTAATCGGTAAATACCACCCACACGGTGACTCCGCAGTGTATGACACTATTGTGCGTATGGCACAGCCATTCTCACTTCGTTATATGTTAGTCGATGGGCAAGGTAACTTTGGTTCAATTGATGGCGACGCAGCCGCTGCTATGCGTTATACCGAAGTGCGTATGCAAAAATCACTCAGGAATTGCTCACTGATTTGGATAAAGAAACCGTCGATTTCTCGCCAAACTATGATGGCAAAGAGATGATCCCCGACGTGCTTCCAACCAAAATTCCTACGTTATTAGTGAATGGTTCGTCAGGGATTGCGGTTGGTATGGCGACCAACATTCCACCACACAATTTAAATGAAGTATTAGATGGCTGCTTAGCCTATATCGAAAATGAAGAAATTTCGATTGATGAGTTAATGCAATACATTCCAGGTCCTGATTTCCCAACAGGAGCATTAATCAATGGTCGTAAAGGAATTGTAGATGCTTACCATACAGGTCGTGGTAAAGTTTACGTACGAGCAAAAGCAACCATTGAAACGAGTGCAAAAGGAGCTGAAACAATCATCGTTTCAGAACTACCTTACCAAGTCAATAAAGCTGACTTAGTAATTGAAGAACTTTCAGACGAAAAAGAAAAATTACTGGTATTTCAGAGGTTAAAGATTTATCACAACGCTCAGGCATTAAAATTGAGATTAAAGTGAAATCTGATGCAGTAGCTGAAGTGGTGCTAAATCACCTCTATGCACTTACCCAAAATGCAGGTGACTTTTGGTATCAATATGGTCGCACTAGACAACGGTCAGCCAAAAGTGTTGAACCTAAAAGCAGATCATTGCTGCCTTTATCAAACACCGCCGCGAAGTAGTTACACGTCGTACTATTTTTGAACTTCGTAAAGCACGCGAAAAGAGCACATATCTTAGAAGCGCTTGGCAATTGCATTGGTAACATCGATCCCGTTATTGAGTTAATCCGCCACTCTAAAACAGCAGATGAAGCACGTGAAGGCTTGCTTTTCTCGTTCTTGGGCGTTAGGTAATGTTGCAGCAATGTTGGACTACAGCAGGTGGGGATGCATCTCGCCCTGAAGATCTTCCTGAACATTTAGGCGTGCGTGATGGTGAATATTACTTATCAGAAGCGCAAGCACGTGCGATTTTTAGAGTTACGCTCACATCGTTTAACTGGTTTAGAGCACGAAAAAATCGTTGATGAATACAAAGAATTACTCACTGAAATTGCAGAATTATTACACATTCTAAATAACGCTGAACGCTTAATGGAAGTGATCCGCGAAGAACTCGAAACGGTAAAATTCTCTTTCGGAGATGAACGTCGACCTGAAATAACTGCCGCATCAAGTGATATCAATATTGAAGACCTAATCGCCCAAGAAGATGTCGTGAGTCACACTTTCTCACGCAGGTTATGTGAAATACCAACCGCTTTCAGACCATGAAGCACAACGCCGTGGCGGTAGAGTAAATCAGCCACGAAGATGAAAGAAGATGACTTTATCGAGAAATTATTGGTGGCAAAATACACCCACGACACTATCCTTTGCTTCTCAAGCCGTGGTCGTTTATATCAATTGAAGGTGTATCAATTACCACAAGCTGGCCGTGGAGCACGTGGTACACCAATCGTGAATATTCTACCGCTTGTGAAAGAAGAAAAATGAGCGTATTACAGCGATTTTTACCAATTCCAAAATGGAGAATTCTCGGCAGATAAATTCGTCTTTATGGCAAACCGCAAGTGGCGTAGTGAAAGAAAGTCGCATTAGACGCATTTAGCAATGTGCGTGCGAACGGTCTCATTGCACTAACACTGCGTGATGGAGATGAACTTATCGGTGTTGATATTACCAACGGCGAAAGCGAAATTATGTTGTTCTCTGCACAAGGTCGTGGTTCGTTTCGAAGAAAAAGCGGTACGTGCAATGGGGCGAGCTGCAACAGGTGTTCGCGGTGATTAAACTGGCAACCACAGAAATCAGTGATGACGTGGAAGAAGCGGAAATCGTTGATATCGAAAGCGAAGAGAACGATGAAAGCATCAACCTCAACACTGATAAAGTCGTTTCACTTGTCATTCCACGCACTGAAGGCGATATATTAACCGTCACACAAAACGGCTATGGTAAACGTACTGTGCTTGCGGAATACCCTGTGAAATCACGTGCAACCAAAGGCGTAGTTTCAATTAAAGTGAACGAACGTAACGGCAAAGTAGTTGCAGCCGTTCAAGTGGAAGAAACTGACCAAATTATGTTGATTACCGATGCGGGCACATTAGTTCGCACTCGTGTTTTCAGAAGTAAAGCCTGGTTGGTCGTAACACGCAAGGTGTTCGCATTATTCGTACCGCAGAAGATAGAGCAAGTCGTGAGTCTTGAACGTATTTGTGATCCTGAAGAGGACGATGAAATTGGACACTCGAGGTAACAGAAACAGAAAAACCGTTCTGAGACGACTGAAGAGTAATTTTTAAATAAGCTACAAACCCTGTTTAGTACAGGGTTTGTTTTTATATAGCTATGAAACTAATCCGCGTTGCTTTACCCGTACCGTTAAATCGCTATTTCGACTACCTTTTGCCTGATTTTTCTCTGTGACAAAAGGAGCGAGAGTCAGCGTGCCTTTTGGTTCACAAACCAAAGTCGGCATTGTGATTGATTTTCCTGAAACAAGTGACATTCCCTGTCGAAAAACTCAAACCCATCAAAAGCAGTGTTAGATTTAGAACCAATTTTTGATGAAGAGATATTTAAACTACTCAACTGGGCTTCGAGCTATTACCATGCCCCAATTGGTGAAGTATTGACTGAGTGCATTACCTGTAAAACTTCGTCAAGGTGATTCAACCGAGGCGTGCTCAGCCAGACTATTTTATTGTGTCTAAACTCGGACATGCCGCCCTTTGAATTGGGTGAGCTTAAGCGGGCGAAAAAGCAGCAAGATTTGCTAAATGAATTGGCACAATTGGCAAATTTGTTTGAAAAACCGACCGCTTGTAGCCCCTCCGCGTGGAAAGGATTGATTGAAAAAGGCTTCATCGAAAAAGTCGATATGCCATTTATTCCCCAATCTTGGCAAGAAAAATTGGGAAATCGACCGCTTGTGAACAGCTCAAATTGCTTGGTATTGAATAAGCAACAGACTTTAGTCGTCAGCCGTTTGAGTGTTCGCAACGGGTTTGAAAACCTTTTTGCTCAATGGTGTGACAGGTTCGGGCAAAACCGAAGTCTATTTGCAGGCAATTGAAAGTGCACTTAATCGTGGCGAGCAGGTACTTGTGCTGGTGCCAGAAATTGGTTTTAACACCGCAAACTATTCCAGCGTTTTAAAGCTCGTTTTTAATGTAGAAATGGATGTGCTGCATTCAATATGAATGAGACTGAACGCCTGAATGCGTGGCTTCGTGCAAGAAATGGTGAGAGTGCAATTGTGATTGGCACGCGTTCAGCACTTTTTCACTCAATTCAAAAATCTGGAGCTTAATTATTATTGATGAAGAACACGATAGCTCGTTCAAACAGCAAGAGAGGCTGGCGTTATCACGCTCGTGATTTAGCGGTCATTCGAGCAAAAATCTTGCGATTCCAATTATTTTTAGGTTCAGCCACACCAAGTTTAGAAAGCGTGCAAAAATGTACAGAAAGGTAAGTTTACTGAGCTTACTTTAACCGCTAGAGCAGGTAATGCAGAGCCGGTCAAGCAACAGATCATTGACTTAAAAACACAACGTGTTACCGCAGGACTTTCTGAGCAGCTGTTTGCTAAAATGAAATCGCATTTAGCAAAAAGGCAATCAAGTGATGCTATTTCTTAATCGTCGTGGTTTTTGCACCTGTGCTACTTTGCCACGAATGTGGTTGGATATGCCAGTGTGAAGCATGCGATAAAACCCTACACGTACCATCAAAAACAGCGTGTGTTGCGTTGTCATCATTGCTCTTCGCAACGGATTATTCCTCGCCAATGTGGGCATTGTGGTTCAACTAATTTAATTACGACGGGGGTTGGCACAGAACAGCTAGAGCAAGTTTTAGGCGAACAATTCCCAGATTATAAAATTAGCCGTATCGATCGCGATTCGACCGCTCGTAAAGGAACATTAGAAACGCATCTCAACGATATTCGTGAGGGCAAAAGCCAGATTTTGATTGGCACACAGATGCTTGCAAAAGGGCATCACTTTCCGAATGTGACTTTGGTGGCGATTATCAACGTGGATTCAGCACTGTTTTCAACTGATTTTAGAGCTGAAGAGCGTTTAGCCCAACTTTATTTACAAGTTTCAGGGAGGGCTGGGCGAGCTGAAAAAAACAGGGGAAGTCGTTTTGCAAACACATTATCCAGACCATCCTTTGCTAAAAATTTAGTGGAAAAAGGGCTACGAAGCTTTTTGCAGGAGAAGCACTAAAAATGCGTCAATTGATGATGCTTCCGCCATTCTCCTCGCAAGTGCTGTTTAAAGCGACGAGCAAAAACAGCGAACAAGCGGGATACAATTTTTGCAAGAGATGGCAAATTTCTTTGCCCAAAAGCAAATGATTTAGCCTTGCAAGACTTGCAAATTCGCCCACCTTTTGCTGCACCGCTTGCGAAAAAGCTGGCTATTACCGTTGGTTACTGCTTATTCAACACCCATCCAGAATGGCTTTGCAAAAATTGCTGAATATGTTTGATGCTGAAAAGGAACAAATGACAGTGCCAAGCTCAATTAAGCTAGCGATGGATATTGATCCGCAAGACATTAATTAGCAACAAAATGGCGAGTTAACCTCGCCATTCCATTCATTATCTAAAATTCGAATTTGCTGGAGACGTCAATCTCTCACGCCCCAAAATTTGGTTCACTTCGCTTTTTATAAAGCACGGCTTTTGCACCGTAAACCGCTTGGATACCTCCACCAACTTCTAGCACATCAATAGCCCCCAATGCTTTTAAGCGAGCTTTATTGACTAATTTCACATCTTTCACTGCAACACGTAAGCGTGTAATGCATGCATCCACATTTTCGATATTCTCTGCATTGCCTAAGGCTTTAATGATTTCGTGAGCGTTCTCTGTTAAAGATGAAGTTTGTTGCTCTATTACTTCTTCTTGCTCTTCACCGCGACCTGGCGTCATTACATTGAATTTGGTAATTAAGAAGCGGAAACTGAAGTAGTAAAAGTGCAGCCCAGAATACGCCTACAATCACCACATCAATCCAGTTAGTGTTCGCATTACCTTGCAAGATACCGAATAGCAAGAAGTCGATAAAAACCACCTAGAAGGTATTACCGATAGAGATATTGAGAATATCTGCGATATAGAAGAAACTCCATCTAAGATGCGTGGAATACATAAAGCCATGGTGCGACGAGAGGAACATAAACTCAATCGGTTCGGTGATCCCTGTAATGAATGAGGGTTAGAGCTGCACCTAAGAATAAACCGCCAATTGCTTTACGACGTGCTTTTGGCACGGTGATCATCGCTCAAACAAGATGCTGGTAAACCAAACATCATCGTATCAAAACGACCAGCGAAGAAACGGGTTCCCTCTGTGAATAAGCCTTGATGGTTGGGATCGGCTAGTTGAGCAAAGAAGATTTTTGAGCACCAACAAACATTTCGCCATTGACCATTTCTGTACCACCTAATTCGGTGTACCAGAATAATGGGTAGAATCATATAGTGTAAACCAACCGCTCCGCATAAACGCATTAAGAAACCGTATAAGAAAGTGCCGATAGCCCCCATTGAGGCAATATGTTCACCTGCTGAAACTAACCAATTTTGGAATGTTGGCCAAATGAGGAAGAAGATAGCCCTACAAAAATAGCTGAAAAGGCAGTCACTATGGGCACAAAACGTGAACCACCAAAGAATCCCAAAATTTGCGGTAATTGAATATTGTGATATTTATTGTGAAGTCTAACAGTAATCAAGCCCATCACGAGTGCACCGATTACGCCCGTGTCAATACTTTTCGTTTCAGGAGAGAAGAGCGGAATAAGAGCGGCAATTGTGCCTGTCATAATCAAATAACCAACCACCGTTGCTAAGGCTGCCACACCTTTATCGCGTTTTGCCAAGCCGATTCCCAAACCGATGCAGAGCAATAACGCCAGTTACCAAACACCACCGAACCTGCTGCCGACATAATTTGGAAAATGCCTTGCAACAATGAATTATCTAAAATGGGATACGCCTGCACCGTCGCTTTGTTCGATAAAGCCCCACCAATACCGAGCAATAAACCTGCAGCAGGGAAGAATGGCAATCCGGTAACATAAATGCCTTACCGACTTGTTTGAAGTTGTTTAAAACATTTGCCTCCTAGCCTGTACTGTTTATTTCCTTAATAAATTTAGTACTTTAAGGAAATATTACTCAACTCGTCGTGAAAAATGTGATGAAGATCATTTTATAGAAAACAAGCGGTGAATTTCTTGCAAACTTTGCAGAAAATTCACCGCTTACTATCAATATAATCCCGCTTTTTCGTACCAAATACGGTTAATAAACCACATCACTTTGCCCGTTGGCGTTTGGACGGTAATTTCATCATCTTCCTGTTTACCAATTAAGCACGGGCAACGGGCGAATCAATCGAAACTCAATTTTTCGCAGGGGTCGAATTCATCACAACCGACAATACGATATTCTGCAATATCACCCGCTTCGTTTTTCCAATTCCACCCATGCCCCAAAGACTTTGCCCTCTTGTTGTGGATGGTAATCAACGATTTGTAGCACATTCTAACCGCTTGGAAAAAGACACACGGCGGTCGATTTTCACGTAAACGACGTTTGCCGTAGATGTATTCGGCATTTGTCGCTGCGTCGCCAAGCGCATCGCATCAAGAAACGGCTTGGGTCACTTTCGGGCGTTCCTCTTTCACTAAGAATTTCAGCTCTTGGTCTAACGTTTGCCAGCCTGAGCGGGTAATATAATTTGATTTTGCCATTCTTTTCCCTAAGCACTAAGCACAAATTTGCTACTGTTCTTACACCAAGCCCTGTTGCACCTGCTGCCCATAAATCACTTGCGGTCTTACGGAAGGTAGCGGAAGCATCAATATGCAACCAATTTTGTTGATAATTTTCCACAAAATAAGAGAGAAACGCACAAGCTGTGCTTGCACCCGCCCCAACAGGCACAAGAACCAATGTTAGCAATATCCGAAAAGTTTGAGCTAATTTGTGAGCGATGGAACGGCTCAAATGGCAAACGCCAGAAAGGTTCATTTTGATTTTTTGCGGCAGTGAATAATGCTGAAATCCAGTTTTCATCCATTGAAAGCACGCTGTGATAATCATTCCCCACCGCCACTTTTGCTGCACCTGTTAAGGTTGCTGCATCTAAAATCAACTGTGCATTTTTGCTTACTTGCCTCAGTTAAACCATCAGCCAACACCAAACGACCTTCCGCATCGGTGTTTAAAAACTTCGGCTGTAACACCATTGCGATAGGTAATAATATCGCCCAATTTAAAGGCGTTATGGCTAACCATATTTTCCGCACAGCAGAATGAGCTTCACGCGTTTTTGCAAGCCTTGTGCAATCGCTAAACCTAATGCACCTGTAAGCATTGCCGCTCCCCCCATATCAGTGCGCATTGTAGACATTGAGTCACTTGGTTTTAAGCTATAACCGCCTCGTGTCAAAGGTAATGCCTTTGCCGACTAAACAGGCTACATACAGGTTCATCTGCCGCGCCTGTTGGGATAGAAGTCTAACGTCAAGAAAGCGGGTGGTTTCAGAACCGCCTACCGTCCAAATGCCCTGAATAACCTTGTTTTTAAATCTTCGCCTAAAATAATTTCCGCAAATTTGCAGAACTCAAAGCCTTTTAACCGCTTGTTGAGTAACAAACCCGACCGCTTGTTCAGCTAATTGTACAGGTGTTAATTGGTCAGACGGTTTATTGATGATCGAGCGTGTAAATGTGGTGCACTCCAAGGCGTGCATCAAATTCAGCTTAGTGCTTCGCCCAAATCAGGATATTGCACTGTGCCTGCATTTTTCACGCTGACGTATCCTCGATGAAATGCCCAGCATTGTTTCTAAACCCCAGCCTTCGCTCTGCAAAGCGTTACCCGCTAAAAATGCCTTGATTTTTAATTTTACGAGCGGCTTGCTGAATAGTGATAATGCTCTGCCTCAGGCTTTTTCGTTAAGATGAATCGTCATTCCATTTTCATTGGCAGAAAAGAATGGCTTTTTGCCCCATTTTTCGGATGCGGGCTTATTGACAGAGTGATTTGCATTGACATAATTATTCCTTATTCTGTAAATTGAATGAAACGGTCGAATTTTTAAACAAGAATTTGTTAAATGTTCCTATTCATTTTTCCTTCATTTTCGCAATCTCAAGCCATTCTTTCTAAAATATCTCAAACACAATCCTATTCTATACAGGAAAAAGCATATGAATTTGCACGAACATCAACAAAAACAACTCTTTAGCCTATACGGGTTACCTATCAATCGTGGCATTACCTGCCATTCTATTGAAGAAACAGAGCAAGCTCTCAGCCAGCTAAACGGTAATATTTTTGCCGTGAAATGCCAAATCCATGCAGGCGGACGAGGTAAAGCAGGTGGAGTGAAGTTAGTAAAAATGCCGAGCAAGCCCGCCAGTTTGCGGAACAATGGTTGAGCAAAAGAATGGTGACCTTCCAAACCGATAGCAAAGGCTTTACCCGTAAATACCATTTATGTGGAAGAAACTTGCGAGATTGAGCGTGAACTTTTATCTGGGGCGGTGATTGACCGTAGCTCGCAAAAAGTGGTGTTTATGGCATCCAGTGCGGGCGGAATAGAGATTGAAGAGATCGCTAAAAATACGCCTGAGCTTATCCATAAAATTCACCTCGATCCTCTCACTAACGCTCAACCCTTCCAAGCACGTGAACTTGCGTTTAAACTCGGTTTAAAGGTACAGAAATCCAACAGTTCGTTACCATTTTCCTTCAACTTGCCAAATTATTCCTTGAAAAAGATCTTGCTTTGCTTGAAGTGAATCCGTTGGTGGTGACCAAAAAGAAAAACCTCATCTGTTTAGATGCCAGCGGTTATTGACAACAATGCTCTTTATCGTCACCCTGAACTGAAAGCACTTGAAGATGAAAGTCAAGAAGATCTCGCGTGAAGCCTATGCTTTCTCCAATGGAAATTGAATTACGTCTCTCTGAACGGCAATATCGGCTGTATGGTAAATGGTGCAGGGCTTGCGATGGGAACCATGGATATGATCAAATTACAAGGTGGCGAACCTGCGAATTTCCTTGATGTAGGCGGTGGTGCAACTAAAGAACGTGTTGCTGAAGCATCTCAAATTGATTTTATCTGGCAGTCAGCAAAAGCAGTACTTGTTAATATTTTTGGCGGTATTGTACGCTGTGATCTGATTGCCGAGGGATTATTTCTGCGGTGAATGAAGTGGGCGTAAAAGTCCCTGTAGTCGTGCGTTTAGAAGGACGAATAGCGGAGCAAGGCAGACCATTTTAGCTCAAAGCGGGCTGAATCTAGCAGTGGCTGAAACCTTAACACAAGCGAGCGATTTCTGCCGTGAATTTGTGCAAATCAAGCCTAAAGGCAAAAATATAAAAGCCGAAAAATATAAAGGCAAAAACAGAAAGTATAGAAAATGGCGATTTTAATTGATAAAAAATACGAGAGTGATTTGCCAAGGTTTCACCGGCAGTCAAGGCTACATTTCACAGCGAGAGCAGGCTTTAGCTTACGGCACGCAATTAGTTGAGGCGTTTCACCAAATAAAGGTGGCACAATACATTTGGGCTTACCAGTGTTTAATACAGTGCGAGAAGCGGTCGAAAAACAGAGGCAACTGCAACCATTATTTTACGTACCTGCCAGCGGTTGTAAAGATGCGATTTTAGAGGCTATTGATGCAGGTATTCAGCTGATTGTGTGTATTACTGAAGGTATTCCAACGTTGGATATGCTTGTCATTAAACAAAAATTAAACGAGACAGGTGTGCGAATGATTGGTCCAATTGCCCTGGTGTGATTACGCCTGATGAATGCAAAATGGGCATAGTGCCTGCTAATATTCACAAAAAGGCAAAATTGGTATTGTGTCGCGTTCAGGCACGCTGACCTGTGAAGCGGTAAAACAGACGACAGACGAAGGCTTTGGGCAATCCACTTGCGTTGGCATTGGCGGTGACCCGATTACAGGTTCCAGTTTTATTGATATTTTACGTCTGTTCCAAGATGATCCTGAAACTGCAGCCATAGTGATGATTGGCAGAGTGGCGGTTCTGCGGAAGAAGAAGCGGCTCAATTTATAAAAGCACACGTAACTAAACCTGTAGTAAGCTATATTGCAGGTGCAACTGCCCCGAAAGGCAAGCGAATGGGGCACGCGGGTGCAATTATCAGTGGCGGAAAAAGGCACGGCAGAAGAAGTTCCAAGCCTTAGAAGCAGCGGGTGTCACATGTAAGAGTTTGCGGAAGTAGGTAAGGCATTGAGAGCTCGCTTAGGCTAAAGAGAATCAGAGAGAGTCTAAACTCCCTCTTATAAGACCAAACCTCATCAATCGCAAACTCAAACCAATCAATCACCTCTTTTTCTTGGATACCTTTGGGAATAAGAATATTCGCTTTTTCACTGATTCAGGATCGTGAGAAATCGCGGATGCCAATCAAACAGCGACTTCCCTTCATAAAGCAGGCGATAAGCACAAGTTTTGAGCAACCAGCCAAAAATCAGGGTAAATTTTCTCGTGAGTTTGGTGCAATCAGTTCAAGTTTGAAACGATCAACATAGTGCGTACAACGTCCCGTATTCACATCTAAAAGATTGCACACACGGGTATAATAAAGGCGTTCACGCCACTCGCCCCTTTGAATATATTTACGATAACAAATTTCCCGCAGCCATCACATAGCGCTTCCCACTCGGCATCGTTCATTTCAAGTAGCGACTTTTCTGCCAGAAAAGCGGTTCAATTCGGTATTTTTGCAAAATCCCCCTATTCCGCGACAACCGCCGTGCCTGTTGCAACCGATAAAACATACTCTTATCGCCACCCATAGATTGATATTCAAAGCGAGACACCGACCACGGCATTCGCCCCTCAACCTTACGTGCTTCTTCTGCTAACTCATCCAAAGCCTCTTGGCGCGATTTATTCAGTTTGCTTTCATAAACACCTGAACGCCCGCCAATCACATCGGTAATGCTAGCGAAGAAATCACGAATAAAATTCGCACCAGAAACCACTTCGCCAAACACTAAACCTTTATATTCTTTAATGCGCTTGCCTTCGATCGTTGGCGTTGTTGTGCATGATCATTTTGAGTCTCAAATTGTGCTTTTAATTGAGCCAGAGCAATGGCACGATGCGAGATTTTTTTCTTCTCCGCTGTTTCTAATTCAGCAAAACTGCAATTTTTCGGTGGATAGAAAGAGCGAATCATAACCAAAGCCGTTTGTGCCACGTTCACCGGTTAAGATTTCCCCAAAACATTCGCCAATGTGCAATTTCTCGGAGCCGGGATCCGGTTTCGTGATTTAAAAAGACGATACAGCTGACAAATTTAGCTTGGCGTGCTTCGGCAGGCACGGATGCCATTTCACGCAACAATTTTTGACGATTCGCCTCATCGTTTCCCTCTTCACCCGCATAACGTGCAGAATATAAACCAGGTGCACCATTTAAGGCTTTAACCGATAAGCCAGAATCGTCAGCAATGGCGGGTAACCCCGTGATTTTGCCGCATAACGGGCTTTTAATAACGCATTTTCAACAAGGTTAAGCCTGTTTCTTCTGGCTTTGGATGCCAAATTCAGATTGAACCACCACATCAAAAACCACCAGGTGCTAATACATCTGCCATCTCTTTTACTTTGCCTTGATTGCCCGTTGCAAGGACGACTTTTATTTTTGCATTTTGGATTCCTTCTAAAGATTTGGCGTATAGTCGCTAAACCCAGAAAAGGGATTGTCTTCTACGTTTAATACATTAAGCCTTTATCTCTTGTCTCCTCCATAAACCACAACCCAATCAAGCTCAACACGGCATTCAACGTTAAATAAATCCCCGCCTTTTTAGCCCGTAGTTTGCATTCAATGGCAAGCAATAATCGCCGCAACACTGCAAATAAGCCTGCGATGTTGTAAGTGAGCGATGCACCCTGAATAGCGGGCGTGAGTTGGGGAAAAAGCTCAGGCAAGAAGCTGGCAGTGGGCCGTACCCCCATACCGATAGTCCCATTCCGATAAACAAGAACCAAAATAGGCTGGCGGTAGTGCCGTTTTCAAGGAAGAATGGCAAAAGCTAAGCCGAAAATCGCAACGCCAACAGTTGTCCAAATCAGCCAAATGCGACGACCAACTTTTGTCGATATATTTTGCCCGAAGCGGCAATGGTTATTGCCAAAGAAACCGCACTTGCCATCAATAAAGCGGTAAAAATTTGCGGGAAAATCCCAATCCCATCGCATAGCCTGCTTCTCGATACTGTTGGAGCAGATTTTGCGTAAATTGGCTAAAAGGCAATCATAATGGTAGCACACAGCACATAATGCCAATGCAAACCAACATTCCTAAGAAAAACGGCTTGAAATGGGTGGTAATGGACTTCAGCATTGGCAAACGTTTTGGCTGCGGTTTATTGAGTGCGGCGAGGAAAATCGGGGCTTCCAGTTGGTGAGGCGAACATATAAGCTCAATTGCCACTTCAAGATAACGGTGGAAGATAAAAACGGATCCGCCACGCCCATTCCGGCCACCAGCTTCTGCCCGAAAGATTCGCTGTAATGCTCTGGCAACAACACGCCATTTGCCAGCAACAAAGCCAAGCGAGGTGCTCCAGTTGTGGAAATGTGCCATACCAACCTCGTTTACCTTCTGAGGCATTCTCGACCGCAACCAACGCTGCGCCGCACTCTCCACCTAAACCGATACACCTTGCGATGCGACACAAACAGAGCAAAATACGTCAAATACCGATGCTGTCGCGGGTTGGCAACAAACCAATAACCACAGCGGAAACGCCCATCCTTACAGCAAGCTCATCACAAAAGTATCCGCCTGAAACGGTCACCCGATGCCGAACAATATTGCTCCCAAAGGACGGAGAGCAATAAAAGTGAAGTGCTAAAGTGGAAAAGGGCGGCAATCTGCACCCTGAAAGCGGATCTGCGGCATGGAAGAATTGATGGTTAACACCAATACCGCAGCCATTGCGTAAAATGTAATTGTCAAAATACTCCACTCGCTGTGCCGACCATTGATCGCCGCTGTCGCGACCTGTTTTAGACTATTTTGCGTATTCATCGCTGCGCTCCCGTAATGCTTTTGCTGCGGCTTTTAACATTTTCTGCGTGACCGATAGCCGTAATTACCGCCACGCCGTCCGCATACTCCCGCAAGGTTTGACGTGAAACGACTAATTTCACCCCACCAATTTGCCACAAGCGGTTTAGTTATGCCCGCATCTCGCAAAGTTTGAATAAACGCCATTCCCCGTGTTGGTTTCTGGATTCTCTTTTCGGTGCGTTGGGACGGGCCAATTCCAAAATAATCAATTTCCGCTCAAATTTTTCAATTTTCGCCTCATCTAAACGGTTCACCGACCAACCAATAATTAGTGGGTTTATTCATGTTTGGCTCGAAATCTCCACAACGGGCATATCCCTTTGCCCAACGTGAATGCCATCCGCCTCAATTTCCAATGCTAAATCAACGTTGTCGTCTACAATAGAAATGGTACGCCATATTCACGGCACGAAATCACGACAATTAATCGCCAGCGCCTTCTGTGCTGATGGCGTATGTTCTAACGAAATTCTGTCTTTATCCAGAAATTGAAAGCAGGTAATCCCGCCTTCTAACGCTTGTTTTAGCACGAATAATAAATTTTCTGATAAGTTCTCGCTCAAATGATCGGCAATCTTTGAGTGCCTGCTACAAAAGTAAAGCGGTAAAGATGAAATATTTTTCATCTCAATCCTTAAAGGCGGCTGTCAGCCCAATGATTTGATCACGGCCCGTGTCCTTGTCCAATATTCAACGGGTGAGAAATCGCAGCGGTAATAAAATCTTTCGCTGTTTTTACTGCACTTTGCAAAGGGTTGGTTCGCCTTTGCCAACTCTGCGGTTAAACAGGCTGAAAAGGTTACAGCCCGTACCGTGTGTATGCGGTGTGTTGAGACGGGGCTTTTCAAAGTAAAATGACGACCATCTGCAAGTAAAACCCAATCTTGGCACAGCTCACTTTGCGAATTGAGCGAATGTCCGCCCTATAATAATCGCTATCTCTTCGCCCCTGTTTTTGCAACGCTTTTGCGGCTTGTTGAATACTGGTGTCGACTGACAATCGCAATCCTCGTTAACGCTTCCGCTTCAGGGAATGTTCGGCGTAATCACGTCCGCCAACGGCGAGCAATTTTTGACTTAACGCACTCACCGCTTGCTGTTGGCGGTAATAACGGTGCACCACCTTTGGCGATCATCCACGGGATCTCAGGCACCAGCGTGCCGAATGGTTTATCGGCAAGAAAAATCTGCCACGCATTCAATAATTTCACGCATTGCCCAACATACCGATTTTTGCAACTTGCATTTTGGAAGTCATTTTGACCGCTTGCAGCTGGGCGGTAATGGTTGGCAGCGGAATCGTCGTATGGCGAATATCAAACACACCAAGAGTATTTTGTGCCGTAACTGCCGTGATTACTGTAAGTACCAAACACCCCCGCATTTGCAGGTTTTGAGATCCGCTTGAATACCTGCACCACCGCCACTGTCTGACCGCGATAGTTAATACTTGTTTCACGTTACTCATTGATGCGTCCTCTTTGTCCAATGGTTTCAGAAAGTGCAGCAAGTTCGTCCAACAAACGGATTTTGGAACTGCCCTACTTCGGTTGTCAAACCTTCTGCAGCCAATTCACCCGCCACCACGCAAGTCACGCTCGCCTCAGCGTAGCAGCAAAATGATTGCCAGAATCAACCGCTATGCCGCACACGGCACTCAACAGGCAAACCCGCAGAGCCGTGACTTTTGAACAATGGCGTGCCGTTGTGAATGGTCACGGTTTGCGTGCGCCATCGCCGACAATATCCACAGCCCCGCTAATCGGTAACACCGTACAGTCATAACGTTGGAGCTTCACTCTTCTCGCGCAGCAGTTTTTAAATCCACTTCGCCCTGCCCACCCATCCACACCTTTTGCCCGCCACACCTCACCCGCACGCAGCCAGCTCGCGCCGCATTGCCACGAATCAGGGCAAATTTTTACTTCGGCTAAAAGCTCACGAATGGTCTCGCGGCGATAACTGGTTGCCCCCACACCCGCTGGTGATTCCAACACCACAGTGAATCCCAACCGCATTGCGCGGTTTTACCCGCCAATAACATTGCCTCTCGCTCCTTGCCAATCAGCGTGCCAATATTAATGACCAACGCTTGACTGATTTTTGGTACTTCCTGCATTTCTTCGACATTCGCCGACATCAATGGCGAAGCCCCCAATGCCAACAAGCCATTGGCACTAAAATTCGCTGCCACAATGTTGGTGATGTTATGAATGAGCGGATTCTGCTCACGGATTTTGGAGAAGATAGATGGATTTCGTGACAATTTCTATTTTGTGCGTGTAACAAACACAAACGCCCACAAGCTAGTGGGTGAAAGTAATGATGGAAATCGGGAAAGATAAGAACGATAAGATCGTGATTGATAAGAATAGACTTGGCATGTGTTTCCCACGTCAGTGCTAACTGTTTCAGGTTCACGGGTATCATCTCAGCCTTTCGGCACCCCGACTAAAAATTGGATGAATTTTACGCTTCTTTTTAGGAAAAAACAAGCGATCAATTTCTTCTCACGTTTTGCAAATAGTGGGGAGGAATCGACCGCTTGGGCAGTCTATTTCTCTTGTTCTTTTTCGTTTAACTCTCGATATTTATCACATCCTTCTTGCTGCGTAAATCGCAGGCATCACCAAAATATGTTTTCGCTCTGGCTTTATCTCCAACCTCGCCTGGCTTGATTAACACTTTCGGATCTGCTTAATACCAACTCTTCTTTAATTGCTTTCCAATTCTCTTGAAGATCGGCTGTTTTTGGTAAATCATCACGACCAAAGAATCATTCAATTTTTAAATCGGTAATATCCGTACTTTATCTTTGCAAGTCAATTTTCTTTCCTTACATCTATCCAACAATTCTTCAACCATCATTCTTATGGCGTACCCAAACCTAATAAATAAAGCGTAGCTAAATTTTGCAAATATCAAGCCCTCCACCTCAAATACTGCTTAACTTCTAGCACATCAAATGTAGTTTATTTATTTTGATATTTTGCTTCAAAGCTTCACTATACCAATAAAATGCTTTCTGCACAATCTTTGTTGCACACCATCACCATAAAATAAAGCACCTCCTAAATTTGCTTTGAGAGTTTGGAAACCTGCTCAACAGCATTTTGGGTGAACAACATCATTGCACTTAACTTATCTCCCTACCGCTACAAGATGGATGCCTGGAGCTCTTTCGCACACTAACTTCCTAATTGAACAGCTTTTTCACGATATTCATCTTCTCTTTGCTCATCTAAGATAAGATGATTATTGCTCAGCCTCAGCATAATTCTTTTGTGCAGCCGCTTTCTCATACCATTTTTAGCAAATTCTCTGATCATTACTCCTCATATAGATTTCAGGCCAACTGAGAGGTGTGCAGCTGGACAACCTTTTTCTGCTAACACACGCAAACGCTCAGCAGGGGTGGCTTAATTCACTACCGCTTTTTGATCTTATAATGCTGCTCACGCTCTAACAAACGTTCTAACTTCCGAATTTCTGCTCGCTCTGGGTATTATTGGTAAAATACACTGCTCCGCCACCACTGCCAATAATAAACGTGCTAAGGTTAATTTTTTCTTCATTATTTTGCTCCCTGATTTAATTCACGATACGTATCACAACCTTCTTGGATTTTATTATCACAAGCCATACCAAACCATTTTTTTAGCTGTAGCAGATTTTGTTTTACACCCAAGACCACCTGCATAAGAATGGCTCTTAAGAATCATTTGAGCATCGCCATCATTTTGCTCTGCTGCTTTTTGATACCATTTCACCTCCTCTTTCTCATCTTTCTTAACAATGTCTCCAGAAAAATAGATAGTGCCTAACTGTTTTTGTGCAGCTAAATGCCCGCTCTCTCCTGCTTTCAAACCATTTTATAGATTGGAGCATCATTTGTTTAACCCCAAACTATTATGATACATTAAACCCAATTGATATTGAGCTTCAACATTTTCTGATTCGTCAGTTTTTTTCTAACCATTTAAAAGCTTCCGCAAAATCTTGTTTTACCCCCAGCCTGTAATATATTACCAGCTAACTCATATATTGTGCTAAAGCCACACCTTGTTCAGCAGATTTTATACCATTTTACCGCTCAAAATATCTTGTTTACGCCTTGCCCTTATTATACATTACGCTCAAATTTAATTGGAGCTAGTGCAAGTCCTGTTCGCCGCTTTGCGATACCATTTCACCGATTTCAACATCCCTCATCTTGTTTGACGCCTTCTCCGGTCTCGATACATATCACCAAATTGTGAGCCTGGCCGCGAGTCCCACGCTCGCGGCTTTGCGATACCACTTCACCGCTTCCAACATCATCTTGTTTGACGCCCTGCCCACTTATCATACATCAAGCCCAAATTAAAGTGGAGCCAGCATCTCCCTGCTCTGCTACAGAGGTAAACTGCGAGTTTAAAAGCGGTTTGATAGTCGTCTCGTAGCTTCAAGACCTTGTTGAGGTGCTGTTTCCGGCGTATCCGCCTCAAGCGGTGGAGTGAAAAGAAGAGAGAAGCACCCTGAAAAGTGCGGTGGTGAGAAGTGTTTGTGTAGTTTTTCATTTTGTTTTCCTGTTAGAATTGAATGAATGGATAATGCTTTTAGTTTATTCACTAACGACGCATTGAACCATGATGAGGAACTTTACAAACCACAAACCCGATGAGGCTGGGCGTTCGTCCCATTTGAGCCACGCCCACTTGAAAATAACCTCGTCCTACATTCCATTCGCATTGTAATTGCGGTGAGCGTGATAGAAGGCATCAGAGTTCCCCTCTATTGCTTACCGTAATGATCGCAACCATCTTGATCACCATTATCACAGACTAACGCCAAACCATTCTTTGGCGAGTGTTCTATCTTTCTGGAACACTGTAGTCCCAAAGGGTAATGCCACCCCAACCCAAACTGACCAGCAGCACTACCATTTTCTGCCGCTTTTGTAACCCGCTTCACAGACTCGGCAGTAATCTTTCGTTTTACGCCACGCCCGTTTGAATACATCGTACCCAAATTAATTTGAGCCTCTGCATCTCCCTGCTCCGCCGCTTTGCGATACCATTTCACCGCTTCAACATCATCTTGTTTGACGCCACGTCCCTCATCTATTACATCACGCCCAAATTAAATTGAGCCTTTACATCCCCTGCTCGCTGCTTTTGCGATACCATTTCACCGCTTCAACATCATCTTGTTTTGACACCACGTCCCTTAGCATACATATAGCCAACTTTGATTGGGCATCTGCCATCTCCTGCTCCGCTGATTTTGAAACCATTCACGCAAAATAATCTTGTTTGACGCCTCGTCCATCATCACATCACGCCCAAATTCAAATTGAGCCGATGCATCCCCTGCTCCACCGCTTTGCGATACCATTTCACCGCTTCAAAAATAATACTTGTTTTACACCTTGTCGGTTCGATACATATTGCCCAAACGTTCAAATTGACCGATGCATCCCCTGCTCCACCGCTTGCGATACCATTTCACCGCTTCAAAATAATCTTGTTTTGACGCCTCGTCCATTATCATCACGCCCAAATTAAATTGAGCAGCTGCATCCCCTGCTCTGCCAAAAGGCAACCAAAGTTTAAAAAGCAGTTTGATAATCGCCCTCGTACTAGCTTCAAAACCTTGTTTGGAATTGCTGTTCTGGCGTATCTGCCCAAGCCGGTGGATTGAAAAGAAAAGAGAGAAGCACCTAAAAGTGCGGTGGTAAAGTGTTTTATTTCATTGTTTTCCTATTAAATTGAATGAATGGATAATCTTTTTGTTTTTATTCACTAAAATTGTATAGTCACAAAATCTTTAATGCCTCGCCATGTGGGTGCCCATTTTCGCCGTATGCTTTGAACCGTGATGGGGAACTTGTAAGCAATAAATTCTCTCATTCTTTCCACGCCTAATGATTGCAGTTAAATCGGTTAATAATGGCAAATCATTTTAGAAACGCATCGCCTGTATATAAAATCGCATGTTTTATCCTTTTGGAATAACCGCTATTTCATTTTTCATTGCCTATCGAAACATCAAAATATGATTATTTCCCATTCCTCAAAAGAAGGGGGTTTATATTTCGAATATATAAATATTGAGAAATGATATTTTGTGTTTTACTTCCATTTCAAAATGCGAGAGTAGAGCGTAAGGCTGGCGTTGGATCTTTCAGGGAATTGAGCGATGAGATTGAATTGTTGCTCAACCTGCTTTTTGAAAAGCGGTCAAATTTGTTGTTGGCACTTTTGCAAGCAAAATGAAATGGCACGTTATAGCAATCAAATTGCATCGTTCTTCGCCTTTTCTTAATAAAAGGGCTTTATCAGGATTGAGCTCATGTAGCACTTTTGTTCTAAGTTATCAAATTCATTTGATAATTTTCCAGTAGTTTCAAAAGAAAGCATCATCAAAATCACCCAGTTCAAGATTTATCGAAATTTCACCCTCATTTCTCTTTTTGCAGGTAATAAGAAATTTTGTTATTTTAATTTCTTTTCAGCACCAAGTTTTGCAGAAGCATCCCAGCCAGATGTTCTGATAAAACGCCCATTCTTTACCATCATCTGGCTGAATATCTCAAAAGAGAAGCAATTAAGCTGTTGCTGCTAATAAAGGATACTACAGGCACGACCCAGCGTTTTTATATTTTCGCCACTTTTGAGTAGTTCCTTTACACCACTAATATGATCTTTCATCAAAATGCGAAAGCACTAATAAATCAATATCAGCATTATTTTCTTGCTGGTTATATTTTTGTACGGCATTTTGAATAAGTTGCTGACTTGAATTCGTGCCACAATCATGAAATCAATGAAAGGCTGGGGCGTCTCCCCATTTGAATACGCCACTTTGAGAATAACCCTGCCCTACATTCAAAAGATTCGCATTGTAAAGTTGGCATTAGGTTCCCCTCTATTTAGCTTACCATGTTCGCAACCTTGTTGATTGCCATTATCACTAAAGCCTTACCAAGCCATTCTTTGGCGAGTGTTCTATCTTTCTGAATACCTAGACCAATAAGATACGCTAGACCTAGCTCAAACTGACCAGCAGCACTACCATTTTCTGCCGCTTTTGTAACCCACTTCACAGACTCAGCATAATCTTGTTTTACGCCGCCCGTTTGAATACATCACCCAAATTAATTTGAGCCTCTGCATCTCCTGCTCCGCGGCTTTTGCGATACCATTTACCGCTTCAAAAATCATCCTGTTTTACGCCACGTCCATTGGAGATACATATTGCCCAAATTAAATTGAGCCGATGCACTATCCCGCTCCGCCGCTTGGCGATACCATTTCACTGCTTCAAAAACATCTTGTTTTTACGCCAGTCCCTCTTCATACATACCTCCCAAAAGAACTTGAGCGATCGCATCACCTTGCTCAGCCAAGGGTTGAATAATTGCCAATATCGCTTTAAAAGTCTTTTTGCTTATATAACTGAGCAACTGAGTCATTTTGGCACTGTTCTGTGCCCAAGCGGTGGATTGAAAAGATTGATGCACCTAAAAAGTGCGGTGGTAAGAAGTGTTTTTGTGAATCGCATAGAAATCGTCCATTTATTAACCAATCATTTATCTTTCTAAACACGTTTTTGTTTTAGTAATATGTTTTGTTGGTATCTCTGTAGAGAGATACCAACAGGCATACTCTGCCTGCGAAAGGTCAAAAGTGTGAACTAAAAGGAAGAGGGAAAATGCAAGAAACAAGCGGTCAGATTCTTCTCACTTTTTGCAAATGGTGAGAGGAATTTGACCGCTTGGCTGAGTTCTACTCTGTTATCTTTATTTTGATGAATAACTGCTTTTTCGGGCGCTATTTTTGCTGACTTTCAGTAAAATGTACCTATGCCAAATCAACCCCATTTGCCAGAACGCAATTTTCCATTCTAGTGGCGGTAGTAAAAATCTGTTGAATCTCCGCAACTTGGCTTTGGGTTTAGTGGATTTTACAAAGTGCGGTAAGAAAATCAACGGTTTCTTGGGCGGCTTGTTGAAATTCCTCACTCGCATAGGTGTCAATCCACGTTTGATAAGGGTTTGTTCGGTAAGCGAGGATAATGCTGAGTAATGTAACGAGCAACAGAGCGTAACCCAAAGCACAAGAGTCACGGCTGCATAAAGCTCAGCCAAACTGCCCGTTATTCCGCAATCAAGCAAATAGCGGGTATAAGCAATACAAGCGGCACTTTCTTGAGTAGCAAAAATCTCTTGTTCGCTAATGCCCCACTCACGGCAATAATTTAAATGCAATTGAATTTCTTGGCAGAGTATCTCTAACATTTTGCGAGGAATTTTCCATTTCCGCAAAATTTTTGCTTTATATACGCCCAAAGCAAAGGCTCGACTATAGTGGAACAGATAGAGGTAATCCTGCTTTTCAAATAATGCTGAAAACAAGCTTTTGCAGCGTGCACCTTTTGCTAGCTGTTGCACTGAAATTCGTGTTCAATATATTGTTGCCAATAAGGCTGGGCTTGTTGAATGAGTTGTTCAATCATCTTTTTCCTTATTTAATTTCTACCGCATATTCTTTCAACGCTAAGGCTTTTTGGAATTAAGCCTTTTTGTTGCATAAATTCTGCCATTTGTTGATAACGTTTAGCATCTAATTGGCGAGGTTTATTGGCTAAGAAAGGGAGCGTGTCTTTCCACCGCCGAGTTGGTTTAATGCGCGTATTGAGTTCATTCGGTTTATAGCTTACAAAAGAGCTTGCCACGCTTCATTGGGGTGAGCTTGCAGATAGCTTGTGGCTTGTTCAAGTGCGGTCAAAAAGGCGGATGTTTTTTTATCTGTTACGCTGTTTTTATTGGCAACTAAAATCAATTCATCATAAGCAGGCACGCCATATTGTTCAGGGAAGAATGCGACGCCTTCTTGCTTTTTCTAAAAGCAAGCTGGATTGAGTTCAAAATTACGAAATGCACCAATCACAGCATCCACTTGTCCAGTTAAAAGAGAAGGGCGAAAGCGACCAATTTACATTCACTAATTCCACATCTTTATTGCTTAAACCAATAGAATGAAGCATGGTGTCAAGCAATCCATCTTCAAAACCGCTGACAGAATACCCCACTTTTTTACCTTTTAAATCAGCAAGGGTTTCCAAATTGCTCTTTTTTAGTACCACTACGCTATTTAATGGATTTGAAATCAGTGACCCCACTCGTACTAAAGGTAAGCCTTCTGCCACTTGTTGATAAAGCTGAGGCTGATAACTCACGGCTAAATCAACTTTTCCTGCCGCCGCTAATTTCGGCGGTAATGCAGGATCAGCAGGTTCGATAATTTCAACCTCAAGGTTATCAAAAAAAGCCTTTCTGCTGTGCCACAATAATGGCAGCATGATCGGGGTTTACATACCAATCTAGCATTACGCTGATTTTTCTTTTGCAAAGCTAGGAAGCGTGAGCATTAACCCCATTACAAAGCTGAAATAACGGATAATTGTCTTCATTTTTTCTCCTTTAATGAAAAGTTAAACAGACCAAATAAAAACGGTGTAATAGCCTATCAATACTGAAATATAAACAGAGTGAAATTGCCACTAAAAATCACAAGGCAGCAAACATTAAATCGACTTGCATTCGGCATTGGCATGAATCATCAAATACCCCAAGCCTTCAGACGAACCTACCCATTCGCCCACCACCGCACCAATCAGGGCGACCGAAACCGCAATACGCAAGCCCAGAAGCAAAAAGCAGGTAAAGCCGCAGGTAATCGCACTTTAAGCAATAAAACGCAAGGGGAAATGTTAAAGGTTTTCGCCAAATCGAGCCACGCTTGCGGGTGTTGCGTAGCCCATCATAACAAGCTGCCGTGACGGGGAAGTAGATAATCGCACCGACATCACAATTTTTGGATGCCATTCCATAGCAAACCACAACACCAACAACGGTGCGATAGCAAACACGGAATCGCTTGTGAAATCACTAAAATCGGCAATAACACGGCGGAAATTTGACGAGAAAAATGAGAGCAACAACGCCGAAATCAACCCAAACAGAAAGCCTAACAACAGCCCTAAGCAGATTTCTAACAACGTGACTTGTGTATGCTGCCAAAGCAGTTCAGCATGTGTGAACAACTGCTGCCCTACAGCTTGCGGTGGGGGAAAAATGTAGTGAGGAAGCTGCCCAAGGTTGCGACCATTTGCCAGAGCATCAACAACACACCTACAATTAAAAAGCGGTTTAAGTAGGCGAATTTTCATTGTTCGCCCCTAATTCTCGCAATAATTGCTGCTGCAACGCCCATAAATTGACTTGATGCAACTCACGCGGGGCGTTACCTTCCGGGCAGAATTAGCTCGACAATGCTGTTTGATGTGTTTCAGGCGAACGCAACACAAAAATACGATGAGCTTAGCCGTAATGCCTCTTGCGGATCGTGGGTCACGAGCAGCACTGATTTATCTTCGAGCAGTTCAAAGGCTAAATCTTGAAGTTGATGGCGACTGATGGCATCAAGAGCGGAAAAAAAGGCTCATCAAGCAAAATCAGATCCGCCTCTTGCATTAAGGTGCGTGCCAAGGCAACCCGCTGTTTTTGCCCGCCCGAAAGCTGCGAACAAGGCTTGTGCCAATGTGCTGCCATTCCCACTTTTTCAAGCAACATTTTAGCTTTTCAGTGGTTTTTGCAGATTTTCGCCCAAATAAAACCGCTTGCAACTGCACGTTATCGACAATTGATAGCCACGGATAAAGTGTCTCTTTTTGGGAGGCATCCACGCAATGCGAATTTTCGGTTCAAATAGGATTTTTCCCTGCACCACGCTTTGCGTTTCAATGCCCGCCAGTAGTCGCAAAAAGTGTCGATTTCCCCACACCTGAACTGCCCAAAAATGCTCACCCACTCGTTCGGCAATAGGGTTAAATTAAGATGTTCAAATAACGTTTGCCCATTAAAGGCAAGACTCAAATCTTGAATACGCACCATCGCTCGCCTCAATGATTAAAGGGAATGCGTAATAAAAAGAAAGGATAAGAAATGGAATGAAAAGAAAATAGATTTATTGGCATATTAGTTTCCTACGTCAGTGCTAACTGTTTCAGGTTCACGGGTATCATCTCAGCCTTTCGGCACCCCTGACTAAAAATTGTTGGTAAGTTTACGCTTATTTGGTAGAAAGAAAACAAGCGGTCAAATTCTTTCACGTTTTTGCAAAATAGTGAGGGAAATTGACCGCTTGGATTCTCAAAGAGGCGTTGACTTTAACAAATCGCGTTTAATGATGAACGGCAAAACTACGCCAAGATATTCTTCGCAATCACATCGCCCATTTCACTGGTGGAAATTGGGGCAGTGTTGTCTGCTAAATCGCCAGTACGGTAGCCGTCAGCGAGGGCTTTTTGGATTGCTTGTTCAATCGCATCAGCCGCCTCGTTGAGGTTGAAGCTATAACGCAGCATCATTGCCGCAGAAAGAATTTGTGCGATTGGGTTGGCGATGTTTTTGCCTGCGATGTCTGGTGCAGAACCGCCAGCTGGCTCATATAAACCGAATCCTTCTTCGTTAAGGCTCGCAGATGGAAGCATCCCCATTGAGCCTCGTGATCATCGCTGCTTCATCGGAAATAATATCACCGAAGATGTTTGAGCAAAGTAAGATGTCGAACGACTCTGGTGCTTTGATAAGCTGCATTGTGGCGTTGTCGATATACATATGCTCAAGTGTTACTTCTGGGAATTCTTTCGCCACTTCGTTTACCGTTTCACGCCATAGAATTGAGCTTTGTAACACGTTCGCTTTGTCGATTGAAGTAACGTGTTTTCTGCGTTTCATTGCAGATTCAAACGCCAGCACGTGCGATACGTTCAATTTCATATTTGTAATAGACCTCAGTGTCGAATGCTTTGGTTTATGCACTCTTCGCCTTCACGACCTTTTGGCTGACCGAAGTAGATACCACCTGTTAATTCACGCACGACCACCATATCGAACCCTTTGCAGCGATGTCTGCACGCAGTGGGCAGAATTTTCTAAGCCTTGATAAAGTGCCGCTGGGCGTAAGTTTGCAGAAAAAGTTTAAAGTGTTTGCGAAGAGGGAGTAATGAACCACGCTCTGGTTGTTCATCTGGTGGAAGATTTGTCCATTTCGGGCCGCCTACTGAACCGAATAAAATGGCATCCGCTTCTTCACACCCTTTTAAAGTATTCTCTGGCAAGGCTTTACCTTGAGCATCGATCGCGGCTCCGCCAATGTTGAAGTGGTTGAAGTTGAGTTTAAAAACCAAATTTTTGTTGTGTCGCTTCAAGCACTTTTTATCGCTTGTGCCATAATTTCAGGCCCGATGCCGTCGCTACTAAAACTGCAATGTTGTAAGTTTGCATAAAACCTCTGTTGTTATGAATAAAATAAGGGGTATTCTACCCAAATATGGCTTAATTCAAAAGTGACTTTCTTTTATTATTTTCTCTTTCAAATAACCCAACCACTCTTTAAGCCAACTGCATCATATTATCCATTGCACCCGATTGAGGGACAAAATACATAAAATTGATATATTCTACAAGCGTTTTGCCATAGCTTACACCAGCTGGCAGCACATCGAAACCTTGCTGTTCATAGAGCATTTTTGCCTCGTTTCATATGCCAGTTTTGGGTGACTAAAATAATTTTATCGATGCCTCTTTTTCAAGCATTTGCTTGGTATAGAGAGCATTCTCTTTGGTTGTTTTTGCCTCACTCTCTTCCCATTTCGTTGGCACATCAAAGAATTGTTGGAACTCTTTAGCAATCACTTTGCTTCTGAATTACCGTTTCACTGATCTGCTCAGAAGCTAAAATCGGCAAGCCTGTTTCGTTGTGTAAAAACGCAGCATAACGCATTCGTTCCAGTTCGTTATTGGTCACCGTAATATTTCCATACAACTCTGTGCTATCTGCGTAACCACCACCAAGCACGACTATCGCTTGTGCTTGGTGGTAATCTTTAGCGTGAGTTTATTCTCTTCAATCAAAGAATTGCTGAGCATCGTTGCCATAAAAGGCGTGCTGAAAAGATAGAGCATCGCAATGCCAAAAATAGTCAGAAAGCGGCTTATTTTCTTGTAATGCAAGCGGTTTAAAATGAGCGATCCAAATCACCGCAATGTTGAGGGAGGAGAGGCAATTGCGGTTAAAATTTTAGTTAGATAAAACGATAGACACCTCAAAAAGATTTTTGCGTATTTTTGCGTGAAATTATTGCTAAAATGCACCATTATTTTGAGAGTTTTTAGAACGCTTTTATGTGAGCGTGGTCTTATCCCGCTCATATTTTACTTTTTGAGAGATTACGATGAATCAAGTGCTTTTTGGCATTAAAACAACAATTAAAACAGATTGAAGAAAATTATTGATAAAAATGATGTGCTTTATTTTTGACTATCCGCTACATCAAAATGTCGAGGATCTATTGATTTACGCAGGCACGGAACAATTTTTCAAGGATTACCAAATCAACATTCGCTTACGTCGCTGTTTGCAAGCTTTTAACTTAGAGGAAGTGCGTAAATTCTGCATCCAAACACGACAATTTTATGTCACGGTGGCGGTAACTTTTGGCGATCTTTATCCAAGCATTCAAAATGCGTGAAGATTTTGGTGCAAGCTTTTCCAAATAATCGTATTATTTTGTTGCCACAAACAGCACATTTTTCAAATGAAACTGCGATGAAAAATCAGCATCTATTTTTCTCAGCACAAAGATTTGCACCTCTCGTGATACAAATACCTTTGAGATGATGAAAGCACATTTTTCACCCACGTTGCATTATCGCCTGATATGGCTCTATCAGCTTTATGGCACATTACCACAAAAGAAGAAACTTCTGGCACATAACACACTTTATTTCTTACGTAAAGATATTGAAAAAGAGCTCATATTGAGTCGGAAATTCAAGCGACATTATCTGATTTAAAATAATGTTAAAGATTGGGATGATCTTTTTATTACCTTCCTGATATGAAATTTGAATTATGGTGTAGCCGTTTTTCTGTTTTAGCGAATAAATTTAATTTAGGTTTTGTAAAAGATAAAATTAATGATATGTGGTATCGTCATTCAATGGATGTTATTACTCGTTGTCAAAATATCTTTTTAAACTACGATAATATTATTACAAGTCGTTTACACGGACACATTTTTGCTTGTCTTTTAGGTATCCCAAACGAAGTTTGTGATAATTTTATGGAAAAATTCTGGGTATTACAACCAATGGACAAAAAGATATTTCTTTTGCAAAATTATATGAGCACAAATCGTAATCTAATTCATCTCATTATTGTTACCCTATTAGGGTATGGGATTAACGATGAGTACATTGATACTTGCCTGATTATTATCAGTTGATGACCGCGGAGCTCATCAACTCTTTATTGCATCTGTTTCTTATGCGGTAACTTTTTGCAACAGGCGGGTAGGCTTCTCATTTGCTCTTTCAATGCGAAATCAACAATATTTAGGATGGCGAAAATACCTTATCGTATTTTTATTATTAGCCTTAATTGCCTCTACAATCGCAACAACATTTTTAATATAACAACATTTCATTTATTATTTGTTATCAATGTTTTATTAACAGCGATTATTACCATTACGCTAGAAAAAGTAAAATTGATGAAAGCCTAAAAATTTATCGTGCAATCAATCTTCAGCAACCGATATTTTTAGTGCTTGTTTATGGAACGGCTTATTTATTTGGGGGTGAGCAAACCTCTTGAAATTGTTATTTATCTTTTTAACTTTATAGCATTATTCAATCTATTACTTGCTTATTTTATTTACATAAAATAGAAAGTAAATTCAAAAGAAAGAAAATATACAACCGATAGAGCGTAAATTTTTCTTAAAAACGTGGATTAAACAGAATTTATATCAAACCTTTGGTGCAACTCACTGCAAGTATTGATAAATTTTAATTGTTGCTCTGCTAGGGTCATTATACTTTAGGACTCTATACTGTTTGTATTACATTTGATGCATTAGTTACAAAATTTATTAATATGCTTACTGATTACTATTATTCAGGTTTATTAAATAACTTAAATAGATTAAAAACAGTATTGGCAATTATTGCTTTGATGAGTTTAGGTGCTATTATTCTTGTCCTCTTTTAGCAGAACCCGTAATTAAGTTCTTTTAGTGCTAAATATATAGAGGTTGCACCAGTCCTTATTTTCTTTGTTATCAACTCTATTATTGCAGGCTTATCTTGGCTATTTTTCACAAAATATGCTCATTCAAGGAAAACAAGTTCTATTATTTATTAGTCAGATTATTTCCATTGCAGTCTTTGTGAGTTTATTTTTACCTATTCAAAGGGTATCAATTATATGGCGTAGCCTATGCCTTGTTAGGGCAAGTATTTATGAGACTGATCATCTCAACTATTTATTATTTTTAAATATCCTATCGAAAAGCATAAAATTCTAGGCAAATAAAATGAAAAATATTTAATTTCATTAGAGAAAAGATGTAAAAAGACGAGAACTATTTTTCGCTCAACCTGACACCTCTAATTTTGAAATCTTTCGTGCTATCAACACAATGGCGTTAGAAGAAACAGAGTTACAGAATAGATTTAACTTTGAGAAATTTTAAACAACGCTATCACCGCCTAGTCACTAAAGGTGAAATTGGTTGTACATTGCTTCATTTAGCTGTTTATCAACTGATTGCAGAAGATCAAACCATCAATGCTGAGCGATTATGTTTTAGTATGTGAAGATGATGCACTCTTCGCTGCAAATTTTTCAGCAAAATTTAACCGCTTTATTACAGCAAAAATCTACAAGCGGATATTGTTTTAGTTGGACAATCAAAAATCTCTACTTTTAATGATGTAGAACTAAAAGATTAACTATCCAAGTACATTTAAATGCTGGCAAAAACGAATTGAAAATACAGGCTACACTTACTCTTATCCTTACAAAAATTATTTTGCAGGCACAGTAGCTTATTTAATTAAAAATCTGCAGCATTACGTTTTCTTGCAGAGTTAAAAACTCATAAGCCATATTGGTTAGCGGACGATTTTTATCTTCTATTTGGACAAGATTTTTAATTTAGATATTTTTGTTATTCGCCCGTTAATGGTTATTGAAAACCCGAATCTTGCGAGTAATTTAGAAGACTTACGTGGTTCATTAAAAATAATCTATTTAAAAATTAAAACTACCGCTTAAAAAGCGTTAGCCATTAAGAGAAATTTATAATGAGTGCTTTAGATAAAGTCTTTTTATTTATACGATCCGTGGTTTTTGACATTTTTATCCGAATGGGGCTAATACAGGCTCCATCGCACTGCTATTTTAGCCTATAAATGGTGGAATAAAAGTCAAAAAGCGTGATTATTCCTAAAGATAGCCTGATTGCTTGCATCGCATTGCTGATTATTTCTACGATTCCGCTCATCATTAACGGCACTAAAGAAATGGGCGTATTGAGTATGTATGCCAAATCGTTGTTTGTGTTTATCTTGGGCATTGCGATTTATAACTCTGTTTCTACCAACACGAAAAATGGCAAACCGCAACTTATCCGCGACCTAAAATGGGTATTGGCGTGCAAGCCTTCATTGGCTTTTTGCTTTGGTTGGCGTGCCGTTTATGATTGATCTTTGCCACTAACACAAATTCCAATATGGGCGGGCATTTTGCTTTCGTTTTTATTGGTTCAGAGCAGGAATATCGGCTCTATAATTTAACCTCGGCGGCATTTTTCCCGCTGAGCGTGTTTTACGTGCTGTTGCTTCACTTTATGCTTGCTTTATCACGCAAGAACTCAAGCATTAAATCCAATTTGGCTCTTCTTGCTTTTTGTGTATCGGGGTTGATTGCGGGGCGATTATTTTTAACCTTTTTCATTAGTAAGCTGCTTGCTTTATTTCCGCTGGCGTTATCTACCCGCATTACTTGCATTTATCGTATTAGTGCTCTATCTGGCTTATTTCCATGCGGAAAATCGCTATGTTGAACACGCACTCGAACCCGTTATTAACCTGATTAACGGCGGAGAACGACTAAGTTCTTCAACCGATACGCTTATGAACTAAACATCTTTTTATGCCAACAAATAAACAGCTCTTAATGGGCGATGGCTTATATTATCAACCGAATGGATTTGAGTTATTATGGCGGCTCTGACTCTGGTTTTATTCGCCAAGCCTTATATGGCGGCGTTGGTTATATGTTAGCTTGCTTTGCTTTCACCGCTTATTTTGTGAAAAAGAGTGGCTGATAACTGGTTTAACGGTAGTTGGTTGTTTATTTTATCAACATTAGGCTTAATGACCATTTGGAACATTAAAGCAGATACTTACGCTTATCCAAGTGTAATGTTTGGTTTGCTGATGTTCCTCTCCCTATTTGGTACAAGCGGTCAAAAATTTTATTATTTATGTGCAAGAAAAAGAGGAAGAAAAATGTTAGTATTATTGTCCCTTCCTATAATCGCAACACGGAAGTGCTTGAATTACTTTGAGAGTTTAAAGGCTCAAACAGTTTATAATTTTGAAGTAATTATTGTTGATGACTGCTCACCACAAACTGTGGTTATCTGGAGCCAAAACTATCCTTTTGAAGTAAAGGTTTTTCGTAACGAAATAAATCAAGGAGCAGCTGGTAGCCGTAATGTTGGTGCACAACTTGCTTCACAAGAGTGGCTCTTTAGTTTTTAGATGACGATGATCGCTTTGCCAATAATAAATGTGAAGTGATTAGCCAATATATTGAACAACATCCACAAGTAAATTTTATTTACCATTCTGCCAGCGTGAAATGGCAAACGAAATTCCAATATTTTACTAATCCAATTGAGTCAAATAAAACCAATCTAGATAATATTTTATTAGCCAATAAATTGGGCGGAATGCCAATGATGGGGATTAAAAACTTTTTCATCGCCTTGAGGATTAAATTCAGAATTAAAATCATTGGAAGATTATGAATTTGCATTAAAGTAGCAGATAGCACCAATTTAAAAGCAGGATTTGATTAATCAACCTTGAGTATTTGTTACTTCCATACTAAGCGTTCAAGTGTTTCAACCAATACGGAGAACACCGAAAAGGCGATTGAATATATTGAGCATAAATATGTCAAAACAGAAAAGCAAAACAAAATTTTGCCATTAACTCACTTTTTATATTCTCTCTTATATTTATGCATGAATTTATCTCGCAAGGCGGCAAATTATTATTTTAAAATATTTAAACGTAGCCATAATATAAAGCATTTTGCTATTGCAATTATTAGCTTTATTTTCGCCTAAATTAGCAAATCAATATGAAAAAGGTTTTTCTAATGGAATTTTTCAGTATTAATGTCTCTTTATATTAAAGAGAATCCACAATATCTTAAAGAATGTTTTGAAAGTTTAAAAATCAAACCCCTACCCGCAACCGAAATAGTCGTATTATTTGATGGTGCTGTAACTGGCTGAATTAGAGGCAATTGTGACCGAATATGAGGCGATTTTGCCAATAAAAAGCGGTGAAATTCCCTCAGAATCGTGGTTTAGGTAAAACACTTAATGATGGCTTAAATATTGTAGCCACGAATGGGTTTTTCCGTATGGATACCGACGATATTTGCGTGCCAGAACGTTTTGAAAAACAAGTGAAAATTTATTCAGCAGCATCCAGATGTCATTATGCTCGGTGGGCAAATTGCTGAATTTGGCGAAAATATCAATGACATTGTGCTTATCGTAACGTGCCCACCTCGCAGGAGGAAATTGTGCGTTTTACCTGTTTACGTTGCCCGTTCAACCATATGACCGTGGCTTATAAAAATCAAAGTGCTTGAATGTGGTGGCTATCAAGGTTTGCAAGAAGATTACACGCTTTGATTAAAATGGTGGCAACAGGCTTAAATGTAGCAAATTGATCAGATATTTTAGTTTATGCTCGCGTGGGAAATGGAATGGTGGGTCGTCGTCGTGGTTGGAAACAGTTCCAACACGAATGGGAGCTTTATAGACTTAAAAACCAAGTCAAAATCCAAAAGCCCAATTTCGGGATTACGATCTTCTTTATGCGTGCAATTCCAAGAATTTTGCCGTTAAGTTTACTTACAGAGTTTATAAACTCAAGAAAAATAATCTAATACTTTTTCTATTTTTCAGCTTACAGTTGTTCTCTTTTTCTGGATTTCCAGTTTCAACCAGTATATTAACGCGAACAAATTGTTAGCTGAAATACAAGGTATATAGATGTCCCGCTTTTAGATTTTCACTTTGTTAACTGTCTTCGTTTTCAGCAAAAATTTCGCAAATCGCACTGCTTTTACGTTTCCAAGAACAAGGAAAATGGTGCAATATGCAATGGTCAATCTTTCAACAAGAGATTGATAACATCTCGCTTGCTTTAATTGCTCAAAACATTGAAATTCAAGATAAAATTGGCATTTTGCTCACATATGCCACCGCTGAGCATTGCCGATTTTGGGGCAATGCAAGCACGTGTTGTGACCGTGCCAATTTACGCCACCAACACGCCTTCACAGTTGAATATATTATTAACGATGCTGATATTAGAATTCTCTTTGTGGGCGAACAAGTCTCAAATGGATTGTGCTATTCAAATAGCGAACAACTGTACACAATTAATCAAAAATTGTGGCAATGAAATCAAGCATCAATCTTCATAATCATCCTCGCATTTGCCATTGGGAAAGTTTCATTCAAGTAGACAAAAATATGACAGCACTCTGAAGCCTCGTCTTGCATCCAAACGTTTAGACGATCTCTTCACACTTATTTACACCTCTGGCACAACGGGCGATCCCAAAGGTGTGATGTTGGATTATGCAAATTTGGCTCATCAGCTTCAATCGCATGATCAGGCTCTCAATATTAGCGAGCAAGATATTTCACTCTCATTTTTACCGCTTTCACATATTTTCGAACGTGCTTGGCAGTTTGCCTATATTTTTCCATCGTGGGGCAACTAACTGCTATTTAGAAGATAGCAACCAAATTCGTCAAGCAATTAGTTGAAACCAAACCTACGGTGAGTGTGCTGTACCTCGATTCTATGAAAAATTTATGCTGCAGTGTTAGATAAGGCTGAAAAAGCACCATTTATCCGCAGAACGCTTTTTCCATTGGGCGATACAAGCGGGCGAAAAACATTATCAATCTGCCAAACCTTCTCGCTGGTTAAAATGGCAACATAAATGGGCAGACAAACTTGTGCTTTCAAAACTACGTGCCTTATTAGGTGGACAAGTACGAATGATGCCTTGTGGCGGAGCGAAATTAGAACCTACCATCGGTAAGTTTTTCCATAGCTTAGGCGTGAATGTCAAATTAGGCTATGGAATGACTGAAACCACCGCAACCGTTTCTTGCTGGGAAGATCACGGTTTCAACCCTAATTCCATTGGTAAATTAATGCCAAATACGGAAGTGAAAATTGGCGAAAATAACGAAATTTTCAGTCCGTGGCGGAATGGTCATGCGAGGCTATTATAAAAGCCTGAAGAAACAGCTAATGCCTTTACAGCCGATGGCTCTTAAAAACGGAGATGCGGGCGAGATAGATGAGCACGGCAATTTGCACATTACCGACCGTATTAAAGAGTTACGAAAAACTTCAATGGCAAATATATCGCACCACAATATATCGAAGGAAAAATTGGCAAAAGATAAATTTATTGGAGCAATTGATGATTCATTGCGATGCGAAAAAATATGTTTCTGCCTTGATTGTACCGTGCTTTGATAGCCTTGAAGAGTATGCGAAGCAGTTGAATATTAAATATCAGGATAGATTAGAGCTGATTAAACACGCTGAGATTATCCAAATGTTCGAAAAACGCTTACATGAAGTACAAAAAGAGCTGGCAAGTTTTGAGCAAGTAAAGAAATTTACTCTGTTGCCTCAAGCCTTTACCCAAGCAATGGAAGAAATTACCCCAACGCTAAAAATTACGCCGTAAGGTGATTATGCAACGTTATCGAGAACAGATTGAGAAAATGTATGTTGCATAAAAATTGGCTATTGTAGACACCATTGTTAGTAAAAAGTATGAGCATTTACCGTCGTTTGTATACTTGATTTATAAAACATGAGGATTTTTAAATAAAACAGTTGCTGATGTTTTTGAACAATAAACATCAGCAACTGTTTGTTCATATATGACAGTTTTCAACTATTTTGTCGACTATGCCTTTTTATGGATGACTGGTTATATCTGAAATATAACTTGGCATTCTTCGCTTAACAATTTAAGCTCACGGCCACGAACTTGTTTTTCAAGATTTCAGCAAATTCTTCTATTTTGAATGTACCTAAATCTGCCCCTTTACGGGTACGCACAGCAATTTTTCCTTCAGCGATTTCTTTATCACCACACACGAGCATATATGGACGCGGCGTAAAGGTGTGTTCACGGATTTTTGAAGCCCACTTTTCGTTACGCAGGTCTGCTTTCACGCGTAGGCCTGAATCAGATAAGGTTTTCTACCACTTGTTGTACGTATTCCGCTTGGCTGTCGGTAATATTCATCACCACCGCTTGCGTTAGCTAACCACGCAGGGAAGAAGCCTGCATATTCTTCGAGTGATGATACCGATGAAACGTTCGATTGAGCCTAAAATTGCACGGTGGATCATTACAGGCGCTGCGACGACTATTGTCTTCCGCCACATAAGAAGCATCTAAACGACCTGGAAGAGCAAAGTCTAATTGCACCGTACCCGCATTGCCATTCACGACCTAAGCAATCGCGCAAGGCGAACTCAATTTTCGGGCCATAGAATGCACCTTCACCTTCTTGAATTTCGTATTCTAAACCGTTGTGGGCAAGTGCTGCCGCTAAGCCAGCTTCAGCACGATCCCACATTTCATCTGAACCGATGCGGTTTTCAGGGCGGGTTGAAAGTTTTACAGCAATGTTGGTAAAGCCGAAAGTGCTGTAAATGTCGTAAACCATACGAATACAGCTGGTTACTTCAGATTCGATTTGATCTTCGGTACAGAAAATGTGGGCATCATCCTGGGTGAAGCCACGTACACGCATCAAGCCGTGTAAAGAACCTGATGGCTCGTTACGGTGGCAAGAACCAAATTCTGCCATACGAATTGGTAAGTCGCGGTAAGATTTCAAGCCTTGGTTGAAAATCTGAACGTGCCTGACAGTTCATTGGTTTAATCGCATATTCACGGTTTTCGATTGCGTTGTGAACATTAAATCAGCGTAATTTTTGCCAGTGACCTGTTCTTTCCCACAACACACGATCCATCATAAACGGACCTTTTACCTCTTGGTAATCGTACTCTTTTAATTTGGTACGTACGAAGGTTTCAAGTTCACGGAAAAATTGTCCAACCGTCATTGTGCCAGAATACCATACCAGGTGCTTCTTCTTGCATCATGGTATAAGTCTCAACGCTTTTACCGATTTTACGGTGGTCACGTTTTGCTGCTTCTTCTAAGCGTTGTAAATATTCGGCTAATTGTTTTTATCAGCCCAAGCTGTGCCGTAAATACGTTGCAACATTTTGTTTTTGCTGTCGCCACGCCAGTAAGCTCCCGCCACTTTTTGAAGTTTGAAGTGGTGGCAGAAACGCATATTTGGCACATGTGGGGCCCACGGCACATATCAATATATTCTGGTGATGATATAACGCGGCGTTGCTGTGCGTTCGATGTTCTCATCTAAAATTGCCATTTTGTATGGCTCGCCACGTTGCTCGAAGGTGTCGCGTGCTTCTTGCCAGCTCACACGTTTTTCACTACATCATAGTTGGTTTTTGCCAACTCAAGCATACGTTTTTCAATCGCATCAATATCTTCTTGGGTTAAAGAGCGATTCAACCACGTCGTAATAGAAGCCGTTTTCAATCGTTGGGCCGATTGCCATTTTCACGTCTGGGAATAATTGTTTGATAGCGTGACCAAGCAAGCGAGCACAAGAGTGGGCGGATAATTTCTAAACCGTCTTCATCTTTTGCGGTAATGATTTCTAATGTTGCATCTTGATCGATAATATCGCACGCATCACGGCGTTCACCGTTTTACACGACCCGCGATAGTCGCTTTGGCAAGACCCGCACCGATAGATTGGGCAACCTCTAAAACAGAAATAGGATTGTCAAATTGGCGTTGTGAGCCATCTGCGTAAAGTAATAATTGGCATATCCTTACAGTGGTAACCCATACGACAGGCTCACTTGTTAAATTTGAAAAATTTCGAAAGAAAAACCGCTTGCAAGCGGTCAATTTCTTAGTCTGATTTGCAATGCGCATTATTTCCCGTACTAATGGGGAATAAGAGCGAGGGTATTTTAGCATAAAGATGACAAAAATAATCTTTCCTATTTAAGCTATATCATATAAATCATAAATTCAGCCTTCGCCATAAACGTCAGTCTCTCCCGTAATAGGAGCGTAATGGTTAAACTCTCATGCAAGCAAAGTCTTGGAGCAAGGCTTTTGAGCTAATGGGTTGGCATAGAACTTATCGCCCAGAATAGGATGCCCCAATCGCCAAAGAATGCACCTCAACTGGTGAGAGCGCCCCGTAATAGGGGTGAGTTTTACCTTGTGGTATTGTTTGGCAATGTGCTAACACCTCATATTGGGTTATCGCTTTTTACCTCGCTCGTAACAGATTTTTGACGTGGGCGATTTTTCCCAGTCGCAAATCAACGGGAAATTCATCTCGCCTGTATCACCTACTTTCTCGCCCAATTTTCCCCATAACAACGCAATATAGTGCTTTTTCGGCTCACGTTCGCGAAATTGACGTTTCAATTCTTTTTCTGCTGCTTACTTAATGCAAATAATAAATACCGCTTGTCGCCATATCCAAACGGTGAGCGGGTTCAGTAGTACATCTGTACACGAGTCATCGCACTGTCAAAATATTCAGGGCGATTACCAGGAACAGAAAGCAATCCACTTGGTTTGTTAATCACTAAAATATAATTATCGCGGTAAACCTCATCTAAAAAGGGGTCAAGCGGTGGATGATATCTCAATAAGTGCCTATAATTATTCCTGATTACTCACAATCACGCGTAAACTATCCAATCTCCAGTTCTGCCAGTTCCAGCTGTGCAAATGTTTCATTCAATTGCTGTTCGAGAGCTTGATCTCATCATCACGGATATTCTTATTCACCGATTTCAAACGCCCAAGCGGTGTAATCTCGCTTTGTAATTGCTATTCGCCTCAACTTTCGCTTTGTGCAATGATTTCCGCAGCTTGTTCCGCCACTTTTTGCTCGCTCAGCTTAATCAATTTTTCAATATTATTACGTGCCATTTTTCACAATTTGATTTGCCATTTGACGGTTGACAGGCTTAAGCTGTTTCTCCAAACCATTGAATGAAACTTGTGATGCCAAGTTATTACCTTTCGCATCCATCAATACGCGAATTGGTGTTGGTGGCAAGAAGCGAGTGAGATTCAAAGCCTTTTTGGTGCTTGCGTTTCCACCACAAAAATAGTTTCGAGCAACAAGGTGCCGGCAGGCAAGTTTTTGTTAATCAGTAGGAGACCGCAGATTTACCAATATCGCCAGCGGTAATCAAATCAATGCCGTTGCGGATCATCGGGTGATCCCACGTTAAAAAGTCAAGTTCTTCACGCATTAATGCTAATTGACGATTGAAAGTTACCGTATTCTCTTCCGAAAAGCCCAGGAAAATCGGGTACCAGCATATGCCCTGTTGGGCGGATTACAATACTCTGCTCGCCTAAATCCTCTTGTTCCACGCCAATCACATCAAACAAATTCAAGGCAAAATTCACCAATTGTGGCTGATTATCTTGTTTACCAATTTCCTCGGCTAACTGTTGAGCTTTATTCACCACCATTGGAATTAAGTTCTAGCAATCGGTCGCGTCCACGCTCTAGTTCAGCTTTCAAGGCTTTTTGGCGTTTATTGGTTTTTGCAATTAATTCTGCAAACCGTCCGCTTGTGAGTTGAGGAAGTAAGCCCCTAAGGCTTCACCAAATTCACGGTAAAGTGTTGTACCCATCGGGCAAGTTTCTTCAAAAGCGTTCCAAAGTTTTTGATGATACCAATCAGCAAGTACCGATTGTGCAGAATTTTCGAAAACAAGGCACGTGAATTTTGATGTCATTTTTCTGACTCGATTCGATTCTAAAACGCCCGATACTTTGTTCCAATAAGTCAGGATTATCTGGCAAACCAAATAGTACTAAATTGCTAGCAAATTGAAGTTTCGCCCTTCCGAGCCAATGCTAGAACTAATAAAGCACCTGTGCCCCTTCTTCTTGTGTGTGCAAAGTAAGCAGAGGCTTTTATCACGTTCCACAATCGACATTTTCTCGTGGAATACCGCTGAGCGAATTGCCTCTTTTTCACGTAAAATTTGCTCAAGCGCAATTGCCGTTTCTGCGTGTACAAATCACTCAGGATTTTTCTCATCACGGTGATTTTTCAGGAAAGTGATCAACCATTCCACACGTCGGGTCGAACTCGTCCAACGTGCATTTGGATTGAAACGTTGGAACAAACGTTCTGGGTAAAGACGGTCGCTCATCTGTAACGCCCCCATTGTGCCCATCACTTTAACGCATTCGCATATTGGTTCGGTAATTCAAGACCAATTTTGATAATATTCACGATGAGGGAAACCTTTCACGCCTTGGCGTGTATTACGGAACAATACGCGACTTGTACCGTGGCGGTCAATCAACCTTTAATGAGTTCTTGGCGAACTTGCAAGCGGCTCGGATTCTCGCCGATTTTTGCTATTGACGATCTCAAACATCGGCTCGGCGTCCTTCGCTCAATACTCTGCAATAGCATTCTGCTCAGCATCGCTTAACAGCTTGTCATTCAATAAAGTCGCCACCGCGTCTGCTACAGGTTGATACGCATTTTGTTCCCTGTTCAAAGGCAGAATAATCATAAAAACGATCGGAATCTAACAAAGCGAGGCGAGCAAAATGACTCTCTTGCCCAAGCTGTTCAGGCGTTGCGGTAAGCAGTAAGACAGACGGAATCTGTGTTGCCAGTTTTTCCACCAATTGATAAGCAACCGAAGGGGCATCTTCTTGACCACTCAAGGTGATGTGCCCTCATCGGACAATCAACATATCCCACCTGCATTCCAACACTTGTTTAGCACGATTTGACATCGTTTCAGCCAATCGATGGAAACAATCACCATCGATTCACTCTCAAACGGATTTTCGCTTGCATCGTTGCCATCTTCGTCCGCTTTGTCGAAATCCGCACAACGCTCTTCATCAAACAGCGAAAAACGCAGGTTGAAACGACGAAGCATTTCCACCAGCCACTGGTGTTGCAAGCTTTCAGGCACAAGCACTAACACGCGTTCTGCTCTACCTGCAAAAAAATTTGTTGTTGTAAATCATCCCTGCTTCGATGGTTTTTCCTAAACCCACTTCATCAGCAAGTCAATACACGTGGCGAGAGACGTTGCCCCACTTCTTTAGCAATATGCAATTGATGCGGAATCAGACTGGCACGAATGCCTCGCAAACCGCGCAACGGAGATTGGAACTGTGCTTGTTGGTGCTGCAAAGCTCGATAGCGGAGCGAAAAACGATCTGAACGGTCAATCTGTGCCGAAAATAGACGGTCTTGCGGGCGACCAAAACTGACTTTGTGATCAAGCAAACATTTCAGGCAAAAACGCTTTCTTCTTGATTATCCGTTCGTTTGCCCAAATAAAACGCCACACCTTGATTATCCATCACTTGCGTCACCTGCATTTTCCAACCTTCTTGAGCGGTAATCACATCGCCCACTTGGAACTGCACACGGGTAAGCGGTGCATTTGAAACCGCATAAATTCGCTCATCTTCCGCAGCAGGGAATTGAAGAGTCACCGTGCGGTTATCTACATTTGAAACTAGACCTAAACCTAAATTATTTTTCGGATTCGCTAATCCATCTTTTGCCCAACGACAAACATTTTCGCCTCTCTCTGTATTCATTAAGGCAATATTTTAGCAAATTTAAGCTTTGTATTCACGCAGAGAAAAGTAATCAGAGCCTGATATTGCATTCTCTAAGCGACAAATGTACAATCTTTTGTACAACTTTTCTTAAGGAATTTATATGCAAGCTATTTCTTATTCACAAGCCCGTCAAACTTTTAGCCAAAAACAATGACTTCAGTCGTGGAAAATTATGAACCTGTGCTAATCACTGCACTACGGGCGAAGATTGTGTGCTTATTTCTCTAGCACATATCGTTCACTAGAGGAAACTGCTTATTTGCTTTCTGTTCGCCTGCCAATGCTCAACACTTACTTTCAGCCATTGAGCAACTTCACCAAAAATGAAGGGCAAGAGAGGGAATTGATTGAATGAAATTGACCTTGCCGACACCGCTTTGGGAAGATTATTTATATTGGCAAGCCACCGACAAAAACAACTAAAACGCACCAATAATCTCATCAAGGATATTCAACGAACGCCTTTTTGAAGGTATAGAAAACCTGAATCATTGAAGTTTCATTTAAGTGGATTTTTGGTCTCGTCGAATTGATGAAAAACACAGGCTGATTTATACTCGTAACTGATGAAGCAATTTTAATTGCTTCTTGTCGTTATCATTGCTAATTTACTTTCTATTTTATGGCTCTTTTTATACACCCTAATACTGCAAAGCACTCTGCAAAAATATCTCCAAAATCGACCGCTCGTCAAACGGTAAAAATTCAATCTTTAGATTATCAAGGTTTAGGCGTGGCAGAAACTCAATGGCAAAAACCTGGTTTATCCAAAAATGCCTTGCCTGATGAGGAAGTGGAAATTCAAACGCTGGAAGAAAAGCGTCAATATGGGCGAGCGAAAGCGGTCAAAATATTGGAAAAATCTGCAAAACGTCAAACGCCTTTTTGCCAATATTATGCCAGCGTGGCGGCTGCCAAATGCAACATATCAACCTCGAATTGCAAACGCGAAGCGAAGCAAAAAGCACTATTTCATCGCCTGCAAAAATTGCAAGATACACCAATTGATTTTCAACCAATGATTGTTGGAAGCGACAAACATTATCGCCGCTGAGCTCGATTGAGCATTGCTCAACATGAGTGGGTGATGGGCTTTAGGGCTGCAAAATTCTAACCAAATCATACCGCTTGAACGTTGCGATATTTTTTAGAGAAACCACTTGCCGATTTACTGCCGAAACTGCAACAGCTTGTGGCGATATGGCAAAACAAAAATTGCTTGGGCATATTGAGCTCGTGCTTGCTGATAATGGCATTGCAATGTTTTTACGCCACTTAGGCGAAATCAATGAGAAAAACCGCACAACACTGCTTCAATTGCAGAAAAGGAACAACTTTCTTTATTTATACGACAAAAAGAAAAATCAGCTAGAACACTGGTTTGGCGAGCTTCCTTACTATCAAATCAATGGCTTAACGCTTCGTTTCGGGATTCGTGATTTTATTCAGGTAAACCGTGAATTAAATCAGAAAATGGTTAAAACCGTCTTGGATTGGCTTGATATCCAACCGCAAGATCGCATTTTAGATCTCTTCTGCGGAATGGGAAATTTCACGCTACCGATTGCACAAAAAGCCTGTTATGTTGCGGGAATAGAAGGCGTGCCAGAGATGGTCTATCAAGCCAATAAAAACGCAAAAACAAATGACCTAAGCAATGTCGAGTTTTTCCGAACCAACCTAGATGAACGCTTCGCCGATCAGCCTTGGGCAACAGAACCGTTCAATAAAGTGCTATTAGATCCCGCTCGCAATGGTGCACTCATTTGCCTTAGATCACTTTATGAACTCAATCCTGAGCGTATTGTTTATGTCTCTTGCAATCCTGCCACTTTGGTTCGAGATGCCGAGAAACTGATTCAAGCGGGCTATAAATTAGCAAAAATCAGCAATGATTGATATGTTTCGCATACAGGTCATTTGGAATCGGTGTCAGTGTTTGTAAAACATCTATAAGCTATATGCCTAGCAAATAATCGACCATCATCCCCGCAATATCTTTGCCAGAAACTGTTTCAATCCTTCCAAACCAGGGCTCGCATTCACTTCTAGAATCATCGGGCCTTGCTTGGAGCGGATTAAATCAACGCCTGCAACATCTAATCTAATGGCTTTTTGTTGCTTGAATAGCAATCTGCTTTTCTTCCTCTGTCAGTTCAATGCTTTCAGCTTTGCCACCTTGGTGTAAATTTGCACGAAAAATCCCCCATTACCTGCTGTGCGTTGCATACTTGCGACTACTTGATCACCAATAACAAAAGCACGAATATCTTGCCTCGGGTTTCGGCTATAAAATCTTGTACTAAGGCTTTTTTTCTCCCACTTGTTTTAGCATTTTTAGCTTATTTAAGGCTGTGCTTTTCTCCTCATATACCTCCACACCAGTACCTTGCATACCGACTAATATCTTGAGTACGATTGCAGGAAAAATGCAAAGCCAATCGTGAAGAGCTTTCAACTAATTCGCCAATGTAACTTGTTGAGGGAATAGGCAAACCATAAGCTGCGAGCACTGCAAACTTTGCCATTTGTCTCGAGCTAATCGGAAAGCTTGGGGCACTATTTTAGTACTTTTTGTTTTGATTTCAAAATGCTGCAACACATAACAGCCCATCTCTGTGCTTGTTGCTCCGAAACGAGGAAGCACAGCTTGATATTCATCGAGCTGTAACTCTTGTTCAGACGTTTGATAGAATAATCTAGCGGTCGATTTTTCCTCCAACACCTGTAAGTTTAAGTAACATTCGATTGGGATCGAGAATGTCGAGCAAGCATACCGCGCTGTTCGCATGCAGTTTTAATCCGTTGGCAGCTATATAAGCGTGGCTCGCGACAGAGCATCAACCATTTTATAGGGAAATTAGCTATTACAAATTGCCTAAAATATCTAACGCATCACTGAGTTTTTCACGCCAAAAACTTCCATTCCTTAATCGATAGGCATATTCCCCAAAGGCACAATGGCACGCTTGAAGCCGTGTTTAGCCGCCTCAGAAATACGTTCTTGACCACTTGGCACAGGGCGAATTTCGCCCGCTAAACCCACTTCGCCAAATATCACGAGATCTTGCGGAAGTGGTCGGTTTCTAAAGCTAGAAATTAAGGCGAGAATTAAGGCTAAGTCTGCACTAGTTTCCGTCACTTTTTACGCCGCCCACTACGTTGACAAATACATCTTGGTCTGACATTTGCAATCCACCGTGGCGGTGTAAAACAGCAAGCAATAGTGATAAGCGATTGTGATTCAAAACCCACAGCAACACGGCGTGGGTTGGCGTACTGAATGATCGACTAAGGCTTTCGAATTTCTACCAAGAGAGGGCGAGTTCCTTCCCAAAGCACAACCACAGAACTGCCTGAAAACCAACTCATCGCTACGGCTTAAAAAGATTGCAGATGGATTTTTAACTTCACGAAGTCCTTGTTCCGTCATCGCAAACACACCTAGCTCATTTACGGCACCAAAACGGTGGCTGCGCAAGGTACGATAACGAGAGTCCGATTCACCTTCTAACAAGAGTGAAGCATCAATTGCGTGCTCTAAAAACTTTAGGACCGGCAAGCGTACCATCTTTGGTTACGTGCCCCACCATAATAATTGCCACTATGGGGTTTTCGCATAGCGTGTGAGGAATGAAGCACATTCACGCACTTGAGAAACCGAACCTGGTGAAGATTGAATATCTGAAAGGTGCATCACTTGAATAGAGTCAATTACCATAATTTGAGGTTTTTCTTGATCAGCAATGCTACAAATATGCTCAACCGAGGTTTCAGAAAGCATTTTGAGGCGTTCTGTTGGCAAACCTAAACGGTTCGCGCGCATTGCCACTTGTTGGAGCGACTCCTCACCCGTCACATATAGCGTCGGAATTTCTTTAGATAATCCGCACATCACTTGGAGTAGCAACGTACTTTTCCCCCGCCCCAGGATGACCACCAATCAGAATAGCAGAACCTGGCACAACTCCACCACCAAGCACACGATCGAGTTCGTTAAATCCACTGCTAAAGCGGTACTTCTTGCAAGCTAATCTCAGAGAGTGCTTGCACTTTGCCAGAAGTTTCGCCCGCATAGCCACTAAAAACGGTCATTTTTACTTTCTTTAGCCGAAACTAAACGAATTTCGCTGATGGTGTTCCACGCGTAGCACTCTTTACATTGCCCCCATCCACTTAGAGTATTCTGCGCCACAATCGCTACACACATAAGCTGTTTTTGGTGCCTTTGCCATATTAAACCTTAATTCTAAACTGAAAAATTGACGAAATACTAGCAAAAAAACACTGAATAAATAAACACTGAAATTTTTTATTTTTCGAGCACGCTCGAAAAATTTAAAACATTGATACTCGCCAAAAACAAAAATCCGCAACTTTAAGGGCGTGAATAACACGCATATTAATTTAAAAGGAAATTTAACGAATGAAATCTTTAACGAAAAAGCCTCTTTTTCTTAAGCCTACAAAGGCATTTCACCTTGATTGAATTAATGATTGTGATTGCCATCATTGCCATTCTAGCGACCATTACGATCCCTTCTTATACCACCTCATACGCAAAAAGCGGCTCTCTCTGAGCTGCTAAGAGCTTCTGCTTCCTATAAATCCGATGTAGAGGTTTGTATTTACAACACTGGTGAGGTAACGAATTGTTCAGGCGGTTCAAATGGTGTACAAGCAAATAAAAGCCTCAAGTGACGAAACTAAATACTTGAAATCTGTTTCTGTTGCAAGCGGGGTAATTACGGTAGCAGGTAAAGGCAATATTGATGGATTTGGCTATACCATGACGCCAACCTTTAGCTCCAATACGATTAGTTGGAAAACGACTTGTACGGGTTCTGATATAGTTTATTCCTGCAAATTTCTGCTCACAAGCTCAACAAACTAATAGAACTGATTCTCAAGCGGTCAATTTTGACCGCTCTTTGCTAATAAATTACTTATAACAAAAACTATGACTTACACTGTTTGCGATTTAAACACTCAAAAATATTTTTGAAATCTCTGAGCACCAATGGCAGAAAAATTGTGAAGAGAAACGATTCTTTTTGCGTTATTTAGCCATTCCCGTGAAAGAAGATAAAAAGAAATTATGGCTTGCTATTGATGATTTGAATAATCTGACCGCTTATGAGATCTTTTTCCTTTATTGCTCATAAAGAGATTGAGCCCATTTTAATTTCTACTGAGGAATTAAAAATACCTATTAAATGAGCTTTCGCCTAAAAAGATATTATTTATGAAACAACGGAAATTATTTATTCGGAAAATAACCAGCAAGTAGAATTAGACCATATTGATCCAGTAATTCATCTGCTAGATGAATTATTTAATTATTGTCTACAGAAAAATGTTTCGATATTCATTTGGAACCACAGAAAAATAGATTTATGATCCGCTTGCGGGTTGATGGCGTTTTGCATATTTATAAAATGCTATCGCTAAATTTATCTAGTCGAATTATTTCCAGATTAAAAATTCTCGCAAAATTGGATATTAGCGAAACTCGTTTACCGCAAGATGGACAATTCCACTTTTAAAACAAAAATTTCTGATACTTTAGATTTTCGTGTTTCTACATTGCCAACTCATTTTGGTGAAAAAAATAGTACTGCGTTTGCATAAACCTATTGATTTAGATTTTTTTAGAACTTGGATTTAATCAAAACCAGAAAACAATTTTATTAGATGCATTAAATCAACCACAAGGTTTAATATTGGTGACAGGCCCAACAGGTAGCGGAAAAAGTATTACATTATATAGTGCACTTAGTTATTTTAAATCAGAGTGAAAAACATATTCTAACTGCTGAAGATCCAATAGAAATAGAGATTGAAGGCATCATTCAAACGCAAGTTGATCGTGGTATTGGGTTAGATTTCAGTCAATTATTACGCACCTTTTTACGCCAAGATCCCGATATTATTATGTTTGGTGAAATTCGAGATGAAGAAAGTGCTCAAATGGCACTGCGAGCCTCACAAACAGGGCATTTAGTGCTTTCAACGCTTCACACTAACGATGCACTATCAGCGGTGGAACGCCTTTTACAACTTGGAATTAAAGAGTTTGAACTAAGAAACAGTTTGCAATTAGTCATTGCTCAACGTTTAGTTAGGAAAATCTGCACACATTGTCAAAGTAATGGCTGTGAACATTGCTATCAGGGTTACAAAGGACAGAATTGGTGTGTATCAATTACTGTCAAAAATGGAAAAAGAATTTGAAAAATCGACCGCTTGTTTAGATTTTTCTACTTTAGCGGAAAGTGCAATGCAAAAATATCAAGAAAATAAAACTAATTTATCAGAAATACAACGAGTATTAGGCTATGTTTAAGGTATATGAATTTCATTGAAAGCGGTGAATCGTTTTTCAGCAAAAACAGAAAGGGAAATTATTAGCTCAAAAATCAAGAAGAATTAGAACAAAGGCTAATTTAAAAAGGATTTCAGCAAATTAAAATTAGTCGGAATTTTATTTTTCCTAAAAACCCAAAAATCTGAAGAGGTGACTCAACTATCTCTCAACTTGCTTTACTCATCAATGCCAAACTACCATTAAAACAAGCACTGTCACTCATTTTAGAGAACACACAAAAATATAAAGCTCTATTTGTGGCTTGAAGAAATAATACGTTCAATTGAGTTAGGTTATTCTTTTTCAACATCATTAGAAAATTTAAATCGCTATTTAGATAGTCAGGAAATTCAGCTGATCAAAATGGGGGAAATGAGTGGAAAACTAGGAATAATACTTGAAAATATAGCTAAATCCAGATCTGAAAGTGAAAAATTATTTTCGAAAGTGAAGAAGATTATGTTTTATCCTGTCATGGTATTAGTTATTGCTTTAACCCTTTCAATTGGAATGTTAGTACTCATTGTACCTAAATTTGCAGAGTTATATAGTGCGAAAGATAAAACATTACCTTTTTATTACGGAAGTACTCTTTTTCTCTCTAATTTATTGATTGATAATTATACATTTATGCTTTTTATTTGTGCTAAGTGGCATTTTACTCTCCTTTTTAGCTAAAAACAACGGTAATCACAAAAAATTAAATACCATATATTAAGTAATTTTCCTGTATTTAAAAATATTATAGTCTCAATCACGCATTATTTATTTTTACTCAAAATGTAGCCTTAATGCTGAATGCCAGCCTTCGGTTAGATCTTATTTTAGAAACTTTTTATCAAATAAACAAGCTGATCCTATTTTTACAAAAAGAGTGTCAGTCGGTATTAACGCTGATTAAACAGGGTTACGCTTTTTCCGAATGTTTAAACACGGATGTATTTGAAAGCCAGACCGTGCAAATGTTATCTGTTGGTGAACGAAGCGGAAAAATTGGCTGAAATGAGCGAATATGTTAGCCAAATCTATAAAAAGAAATTAGATGATCAGCTTGATATTTTATCTCAGCTGCTTGAGCCAGCATTGATGGTGATTCTCGGTGGCATTGTTGGCACTATTATTGTTGGGCTTTATTTTGCCAATTTTTGATATGGGTTCTTTAGTTGAATAAAATGAATTTAGTAAAGTTTTTGGAAATTTTAACCGCTATATTATTCGCTTTCTGGTTTAGAAAAGAAATTCCTCTATTTGCCAAGCGAATAAATCAACAAACTTATGATGAATTTTATTCTCTAGTGGATTTTTCAGCTAGATTATAGTGATTTTTGAAAAATCTAATTTAAAAAGCAAAAACAGAGTAAATTACCTATTCTGTTTTACTTTATTTTTCCTTTTAATAACATTGTTGAATCAAAAATTATCTTATTTCAGTCGTAATAATTATTTTATGTTTTCTTAGCGTATTGATATACTTTATTATCTTACTGATATTCGTTATTTTAGCTATCTTTTATTTTTACTCACACTCTATAAAGGAAATTTAGAGACATTCTATTTTACGGTCCTTTTCTTTATTTTTATTCACTTTTTCTCTATTTTCCTTCTAAAAAGGAAGGTTTTTGGGGCTGGGAGACAGTTTATTATTAATCACTTTATCGCCTCTTTTTACATTAGATCAGATGATTACAACTCGCTGCTATGTGCCTCAGTGTTAGGAATAACATACTGCCTAGCAGAACGATACATTACTTCTCAAAACGGCAAAAATTGCCTTTTATTCCGTTTATTAGTATGGCAACTTTTTATTATAATTTACCTCAACTAATCATAAATTGAGGATAAAGAAATACCTTATGTTGTTGGATTAACAGGCGGTATTGGAAGTGGGAAAAAGCACCATTGGCAATCTATTTTCAGCGCTTGGAGTGCCTGTGATTGATGCCGATATTATTGCCCGTAAAGTCGTTGAAAAAGGCTCACCATTATTAGCAGAATTAGTCTCTCATTTTGGTATTGATGTTCTTACAGAACAAGAGGAGCTAAATCGAGCTAAATTACGCGAAATTATTTTCTCTCATCCTGATACGTGGCTAAATCAATTTGCTTCACCCTGCTATTAGAAATGAAATGCTTGCCAGGTGGAACAATGCCAGCAGCCTTATGTAATTTTTAATGGTGCCATTATTGATTGAAAAATAATTTGATCCATTTATGTGATCGTATTTTTAGTTGTGGATGTATTGCCCGAAACACAAATAGAAAGAGCCACAAAACGCGATAACAATAAAGCGAGGAGATAATTCAAAAATATTATGGCATCACAAGTTTCAAGAGAAAAGAGATTAAGTTATGCCGATGATATTATTGATAATAATCAACCGCTTGAACAAAATTTAGAAAAATAAAAAACAAATAAATGAACTTCACCAAATTTATTTGAAAAAGCAGAGGAAAAGCAATGTCAGAATTAGTCGTAGAATGTCCAACTTGTCAGAAAAAGTAGAATGGAAAGCCGAGAATAAATATCGCCCATTTTGTAGTGAACGTTGTAAACTCATTGATTTTTGGTGAATGGGCTAATGAAGAAAAACGTATTGTAGGTGTTGAATATGATATGTTCTCTGAAGACTTAGAGAAATATTAAAAACTCCCCTAGTAAAGTAGCTATATATTTTTAGATTACTATATTTAGAAATAACCAATCACTTATAAAAAGTAAAAGAGAGCAAAATAATTTGCTCCCTTTTTATCCTATTGATTTTCAATCACTAGTTTTTCATCTCGATAATCCACCACAACAGGTCGGTTTGGTAATAATTTACCGCCGAGAATTTGTTGAGCAAGTGGGTTTTCAAGCTCTTGTTGGATTGCACGTTTAAGTGGGCGTGCGCCGAACAATGGGTCGAAACCTGCTTTGCCAATGTGGTCGATGAGCTGCGTCGGTGATGGTCACTTCATAGCCACGCTCTGCCATACGTTTGATCAAACGTCCCTAATTGAATGCGTGCAATTGAACGAATGTGTTCTTGACCAAGTGAGTGGGGCACGACGGTTTCATCAATACGGTTAATGAACTCTGGGCGGAAGTGTTGGCTTACCACCAGACATCACTACTTCTTTCTAATTCGCCATAGGTTGCTTCTGGCATTTTCTTGAATGAGGTGTGAGCCTAAGTTTGAGGTCATAATCACCACGGTATTGCGGAAATCACGGTTCTGCCTTGTCCATCGGTTAATCGTCCATCATCTAACACTTGCAGTAAGATGTTGAACACGTCTGGATGGGCTTTTTCCACTTCGTCTAATAATACCACAGAGTATGGGCGACGGCGAACAGCTTCGGTTAAGTAACCGCCTTCTTCATAGCCAACATAACCTGAGGTGCACCGACCAAGCGAGAGACGCTGTGTTTTTCCATAAATTCTGACATATCAATGCGAACCATCGCATCAGGATCATCGAATAAGAAATTCGCTAAGGTTTTGCAAAGCTCGGTTTTACCTACCCCTGTTGGACCGAGGAACAGGAATGAACCAATCGGTTTATTCGGGTCTGATAAGCCTGCACGGCTACGGCGAATGGCATTCGCGACCGCTTCCACCGCTTCATTTTGTCCAATCACTCGTGCGTGCAACACGCTTTCCATACGAAGTAATTTATCTTTTTCGCCTTCCATCATTTTCGATACAGGAATACCAGTCGCTTTTTGAAAGCACTTCAGCAATTTCTTCATCGGTTACTTTAGTTCGGAGTAAGTGGTTTCGCCGCCTTCTTCTTCCCGTTTTTACTGCTTCTTGAAGTTGTTTTTCAAGGGCTGGAATTTTACCGTATTGTAACTCAGACATTTTCTCAAAGTTATTTTCACGGCGAGCCTGATCCATCGCAATACGTGCGTTTTCTAACTCAGTTTTAATGTGCTGTGTACCTAGTAATGCAGATTTTTCTGCTTTCCAGACTTCTTCTAATTCAGAGTATTCACGCTCTTTAGCGATCAACTCTTCGTCAAGTTTTGCAAGGCGTTGGCGACTGGCCTCATCTTCTTCTTTTTTGTAACGCTTGGCGTTCCAATTTTAATTGAATAATACGGCGTTCCAATTTATCTAGCGGTTCTGGTTTAGAATCAATTTCCATACGTAAGCTAGATGCTGCTTCATCAATTAAGTCGATGGCTTTATCTGGCAATTGACGGTCGCTGATGTAACGGTGCGAAAGCACTGCTGCCGCTACAATTGCAGGGGTCAGTAATTTGAACGTGGTGATGGATTTCATAACGCTCTTTTTAAACCACGCAAAATTGCAATCGTATCTTCAACACTTGGTTCATCAACTAATACTTTTTGGAAACGACGTTCTAATGCTGCGTCTTTTTCAATATATTGGCGATATTCGTCTAAGGTTGTCGCCCCAACACAGTGCAATTCACCGCGTGCAAGTGAAGGTTTTAATAAATTACCCGCATCCATCGCACCATCGGTTTTACCTGCACCGACCATTGTGTGAATTTCATCAATAAAGAGGATTACCTGCCCTTCTTCTTTTGCTAACTCATTTAAGACCGCTTTTAAACGTTCTTCAAACTCACCACGATATTTTGCCCCAGCAATCAATGCTCCCATATCAAGGGAAAGCACACGTTTGTTTTTCAATCCTTCAGGCACTTCACCGTTTACAATACGTTGTGCTAAGCCTTCTACAATCGCAGTTTTACCCACCCCTGGTTCACCAATCAACACAGGATTATTTTAGTACGGCGTTGTAGTACTTGCACTGCACGGCGGATCTCTTCATCACGACCAATCACAGGATCTAATTTGCCTGCTTTGGCACGTTCAGTTAAGTCAATAGTATATTTTTGTAATGCTTGTCTGGTTTCTTCTGCGTTTTTGATTATTCACGGTTTCTCCTCCACGAATTTGGCTAATTGCTTGTGTAATCTTTTTGTTAAGCCAAGTTTTTCAATAATTTGCCTAAATCGCCATTGTCATCGATGGCGGCAAGTACAAACAATTCAGATGAAATAAAACTATCGCTGAATTGTTGTGATAATTTATCTGCTTGATTTAATAAGCGAATAGTTTGTTGCGAAAGTTGTGTTGTGCCACCCTGAACTTGTGGTAAGCGGTCTAAAATTGCGGATAATTCACTTTCTAACTGTTTTGGTTGAACGTTTAATGCAGTAAAAAGTGGAGCAATTGAACCATCAGCTTGTTTTAATAAAGCATAAAGTAAATGGACTGGTTCAATGTATCCATTATCTTTGCCGACGGCTAAAAGACTGAGCTTCAACTAAGGCTTCTTGTAATTTTGTTGTGAATTTTTCAAAGTTCATATTCTTTCCTCTTTCTTTAAATTTGTACCCGTTTCACATTAGCGTAAAACTTTAGCACTACACTAAATGGAGCTTGACAAATGAATTTTCAAGAGAAAAATGTAGACTAGATCACATTTTGCATTTATTTTCTTTTTATGCTAGCAAATGTTAAAAATTGATTGTTATCAAGAAATTTTGTTTTGAAACAATAAAAACTGTAAAACATCACCCTTTACGAGGGTATAAACTACAATAAAAACAAATCACCAGAAAGGACTTTATAATGAAAAACAGCATTAGCACTTATGTTAGGTAGGGTATTATTAGCAGGAACAGCTACAGCGATTCAACAGTTCGCCCTTATGTCGGTGCAGGATTGAACTATACTCGTTTCTACCATGCAAAAATCAGTTCACCCAGCGGTTACTAATTTACAAGTGAAAACATTCATTTGGCTCAGTGGTAAACGTATGTGTGGCTGTAAAATTAACCAAAAACATCTATTTCAACGCTACTGCGTGGTATACACACATCAAAAACTACTGCTAAATTCCAAGCACTTGGCTTGAGATCACGAAGTGAAATTAAAACTTGATCCAATGGTTTACTTCGCAGGTTTTGCAGTCAAATTCTAATTGATTCAAAATCCAAAGAAGAACACAAAATCAAGAGCGGTCAATTTTAAGCGGAATTTTACAAACCAAACGGAGGCTCATTTCTTTGAGCTTCCGTTTTCCCCTATATTACTTTCGGAAACTTCAAAAATCTCTTCTGGCAAGCGTAAGCCTGAAGTTTCAATCACCATAACTCTTTGCTGAATTGCATTAATTCTTCGGTGATAAACTTCATCGCATCTCCCCTAAGTTATCTATTAAAGTATACCTTGACGGTCATGATCATGTGCTTGGCAACGATATGCTTTTTACTTTTTCCTACTGTGATAATTTCGATTGTGGTAACGAGAATTTTTGCGGGCAGTGTTATAAATATAAAATAAAAATTAACCTCGTTAAATAAAAATTTAAACGAGGTTTTTATCATTAGAATGTATTATTCCAGAAACAAAGTTATTCATGGAAATTTATTCTACTTTTTCTTCAACAATTTTTTTGATCCTTAATATCATCTAATTTAATATCTTTTTACAAAACCTTTGTTATCAAAATAAACAAGTAATGTGCGGCGGATTGGATCATTATGCCCTTCACGCTTGATAAAACATAATCCCAACGATTTTGAGCAAAAACATCATGAAGTAATGGCGTACCAAGTAAATATTGAACTTGCTCTTGATTCATTCCTACTTTTAATTGGTCAATTTTATCTTGCTCTAAATAGTTACCTTGTGGAACATCAATGCGATAGACCACTTTATTAACCGTTGAACACGCTGTGATCCCCATTGCAACGAAAGCAATGGCTAAAAGAGATTTCATTTTCATATCTATACCTAAATTAAAAATTATTACAAATCATACCGAAATTATTCGGAAAAAACTATTACTTATTGCGCTCAAGCTGATCACGTAAGTTAGCGGGTAATCCTTTGATTGTTAAAGTATCATTTAGTTCATCCCAAATTAAACGCGTACCTAATAATTCCGCATTAAAACTGATCGTTACGCCCTTTCCTGAGCCTGAATATTTGGTTAAAGCCTTTTTAAAGCATGTCGAACAGGTGGAATTGATTCTTCAAACCGTACTCTTTCTCTTGAGTAAATTGAGCAAAATTTAATTCATTTAAGGTTGGTAAAGATCCAGAAAAGCTCGTTGATCGCAATCTCTTCCCTTGATTGATTTGTCCTTTGCAATATTCAAACGCTTGTTTTTAACTTCTCGAGTTTGCGATGCAGAAAGTTCACCTTGCTCACAAAAATCATTTACCGCTTGCAATAAGGTTTGGTTTTTGTACCTGTGGGTTTAGTCCCTCTTCGGCACTTAAAAATCCATAAAAAATCGGCAACTTTTTACGCCCTACTCGCCCTTTAATAAAGGTAAGATAACGGTTTGAAGTGGCATTAATACGGAGTTCCGTCAAGTTAATGCGGCAAGCAATATCGTATTGAGTAATGTCCAAATATTGTGTGCTTTTTACCTCTAAATGCTCATCTACCAAAATAGAAGAGCGACTATCTATTAAGGCAATAAAGAGATAATCAGTCGCTAAAAATTATATCGACAGAGAATAAAAGGTACCGCCAGAAGCAAAAGGATATTTTGCCAATTCAGTCGCTAACATATTGGCAGATTGATGGCTAAATAGCAGAAAAATCTGTCTCTTTTCCAAAAACGATTAAGCTGTTGTGCAAATACAGATTCACTCTTGAACACGCCATAACCCTTCGCTTTGTTCTGATACGCTTGGTGTAATTGCAACATCATTTGCTCGGCAGCAGGGGCCAGTGGCAGTAATTCCTCATAACACCGTTTTTGAGTTCAACATTCTCGCCTTCTACCTGATGTTGAATTTGGTGTAAAACAATTTCTTCTAAATTTATACTCATATTTTTATTGTGTTAGATATAAAAATGGGATTAAAACAATTTAATCCCTGAAATAATATTAAATATATTCTACTTCTATAATATCAAACTCAACCTTACCACCTGGGGTTGTAATAGTTACCAGAGTCATCCACTTCTTTTGCCAACTAAACCACGAGCGATAGGCGAATTAACTGAAATTAAACCTTCTTTAATATTTGCTTCATCATCGCCTACGATGCGATAAGTGACTTCTTCATCGGTTTCAACATTAGTTAATGTTACCGTTGCACCAAAAATGACTTTGCCATTATTTTTGCATTTTGGTCACATCAATAATTTGGGCACTGCCTAATTTTTCCTTCGATTTCTTGAATACGACCTTCACAGAAACCTTGTTGCTCACGAGCAGCGTGATATTCCGCATTTTCTTTTTAAATCACCGTGTTCACGGGCTTCAGCAATGGCAGCAATAATTTGTGGACGGCGTACGTTTTTGAGGAAATCTAACTCTTCACGTAGTTGCTCCGCACCACGTACCGTCATTGGAATTTGTTTCATGCTCTACCTCTTAGCATTTCTCATAAAAATAAAGGCATTATTATTCAATTTCTTGGCAAAAATAGCAATAGGCGATTGTAAGCGGTAAATTTTTACATCAAGTTTACTACTTATTAAGAGGTAATTAACTTGTGGTAAATCAAACCAATCTCTGTAATTATTTGCGCCAGCTTTCGCCTATTCGCTAGAATGCACAAAATTTTCTTTTATTTTTATTGTGGGACACATTGTAGATAAGAATGACTATTCTAGCATTAGGCATAACCATAAAACTGCTTCAGTGAATTTGCGTGGAAAGGTGGCGTTTGATGAACAAAAACGCCAACTTGCTTTACTGCAAGTTCAACAACAGAATTTGGCTGAGAGCGTGGTTATTCTTTCTACTTGTAACCGAACGAGAACTCTATTTCCACAATCCTGAAATTCCCCTCAAGAAGAGAGCGAAGAGAACCAGGCGTGGCGTGAACGTTGCTTTGAATGGTTTGCTAACATTCATCAGCTTGAACATACCGAACTTCGCGAATGTCTGTATTTCAAACAAAATATGCAAGCCGCACAGCATTTAATGCGAGTCGCTTGTGGCTTAGACTCGCTCATTTAGGCGAGCCGCAAATTTTTAGGGCAAGTAAAAACAAGCCTATCACGCTAGCGAAGATTTTTACCAAGCAAAAGGTGGGATTTCTAGCAAAACTTTCCCGATTGTTCCAACGTACATTTGCAACCGCAAAGACGCGTACGAACCGAGACGAGACATTGGTGCAAGTGCTGTTTCTGTCGCTTATGCTGCCTGTGGTTTGGCTCGCCAAATTTTCGATAATTTCGGCAAATTACGCTTTTTATTAGTCGGAGCGGGAGAAACAATTGAACTTGTGGCACGTTATTTAATCCAGCACGGTGCGAAAAATATAATGATAGCTAACCGTACGGCTCAACGTGCGGAACAGCTTTTCAGAAAAGCTTGAAACGCCGATGCAGATTTTATCGCTAAGTGCATTGCAAATTGGTTTGAATCAGGCTGATGTGGTCATTAGCTCAACGGGTAGCCCAGATACGCTGATTACACAATCGATGGTAAAAAGAGGCACAAAATCGCCAATTCGCTCAATGCTTTTGATTGATATTGCCGTGCCGCGTGATATTGATGAAAAAGCGGGCGATGTCAGATACTGTTTATGCTTATAGCGTAGATGATTTACAAAATATTATTCAACGCAATCTTGCTCAACGCCAACAAGCGGCGAGCAAGCTGGCTGAAAGTGTCGATGAAGAGTGCAAAGCCTGAATGGTTAAAACAACAACAATCAAGTGACTTAATCAAACGTTATCGCCAAGATGCGGAAGCATTACGCCAAGAGCTACTTGCAAAAGCGATTCAAGATTTAACTGGGGCGAGACAGCGAAAAAGTACTTCATGATTTAAGCTATAAATTAACCAATCACCTCCTTCATGCTCCAACGCAAGCCTTACAGGAGATGGCAGGTAATTCACAAGGGTTGCAGAGTTTTTCGAGAGCATTGAGTGTCCTAGATACAAAGAGGAGATAAAGTAACTTATCTCCTTTTGCTCTAATCATGGCTAATTGATGCTACTTTTGTAGTAGGAAACCCACCTAAAATCCTTCAATCTATTGACCATTTTACAAAACAACTCAGTGGTTTTTCAGTGTCATATAACGCTGAATGTACGCTGCTTGCCATCGAAGCTAATTTGTGCTTCTTTACATGCTTTAACTAAAACAGTTTGCCCATACATAAAACCTGCAAGTGTTGCGGTATCAAACATCGCAAACGGATGGAATGGGTCGCGTTTTGGCGTTAATACGTTTAACTGCCGCTTGCAAAAATCCTTGGTCAAACGCAGCATTGTGTGCCACGATTACCGCCCTCTGACAACCTTGCTCTTTCATTGCTTTACGAACCATTTTTAAACATTTCAGGAATAGCAATTACCTCTGGCACAGCACCACGTTCAGGATTATCAATATCAATACCATTTACCTTTAGAGATTCAGGATTAATATTTGCACCTTCAAAAGGTTGAATATGGTAGTGACATTTTTGATCTTCGACTAAATAGCCGTTTTCATCCATTTTTACTGTTATTGCGGCAAGTTCTAACAGTGCATCTGTTTGTGCATTGAGCCCTGCAGTTTCAACATCAATAATTACGGGTAAATAGCCCGGAAACGGTTTTTAATTAAATTGTAATCAGTCATTTGTTCCATAATGCACATCATATAAAAACTAAAAAGGCACAAGCGAACTTGTGCCTCATTATTCATTATTAAAAATTAATTTCCTAATGCATCTTTGAGTTTGTTTATTTTTCGATAAACTCAATTTTGTAACCATCTGGATCTTCTGCAAATGCAATCACGGTTTTACCACCTAAAACAGGGCCAGGTCTCACGAGTGATTTTCCCTCCGCCATGCGAATAGACTCAATGGTTTCATAAATGTTATCTACGCCTAGTGCAATATGTCCATAAGCCGTGCCTAAGTCGTAGCTTTCTACACAGTTATAAGTCAATTCAATTTCAGCACTTTCAGGATCATTTTCATAACCAACAAATGCTACTGTATATTTATATTCCGTATTTTTCACTAGTACGGAGTAATTTCATCCCTAATACTTCCGTATAGAATTTAATTGAACGTTCTAAGTCACCTACACGTAACATAGTATGTAAAATTTTTCATCATATTAACCCCTTAATCATTAAAAAGCTTGAGTATTATGGCATAATTTCAGTATAAAGTCATTTTTAAAAATTTATGCTATGTCTCACGATCACGATTCTCAAAAATATGAAATTGCAATACACGCATTACTCCCTGCTGGTGACAATGCTTTTTGTACAAATGTTGCTAAATTACACCACAGCTCCTGCCAATATGATTTTTATCTCACCTTATTTATTGGCATTTTTGGTAGCCATTGTTATCAGTATTTTTGTGCTTTGGAAAGGACAAATCTGCCCAGGGCAAAAGCAAGTCGGATTGCTTTTTGTCTTTAAATTTTTCCTTATTTTTGCAGTGGGAAATCTAGCCTATTCGCTTGCCTTCACGCCCAAACATATCCCAATGGCGATGGTATCAATTGCTGCTATTCTCATTTCGTTAATCTATTGGAATATCAGCAATACCGAACGTTCTAGCCAATGCAGTCGCTTACGGTTGTTTTTGCCATTTGTGGCTTAGGCGATTGTGCAATATTTAGTGATTTATTGGGTAGAAATCCCTTCTTTATTCAACGGCATTCGTGCCAATAATTTTGCTCAATTATTGCTGAGCATTTTATTGGCGGGTTGGTATTTAATGCTTGCCAAAAGCTGTTTAGACGGTTTCTTTTAAGTTACTCGTGCAGCTTGCCCTGCTTATGCTCATTTTGAACTATGTTTGAGTTACTTTTTGTACTTTATCAACAGCTTCAAATGATGCCTGAAATGTCTCTTGTGCCTTATCTTATCTACTTCGGCATTCAGTTTGTGATTTTTGCGATTTTAGCTTGGTTACTACTTGGTAAAGGGCGATAAGCAGATCAAAAATCCGCTTGGCTGGTCAGCTGCACTTGCCTTGGCGATGCTGTATCCTTCACCAATATTTAACCGCTTGTAACAATGTTAAAACACCTAGCAATTGGTTTGGTAGCAATGATAGCTCTGCTCGTGGTGAGTGGAGCACTTTTTCATTTCTAGCCCTGTTTTTCAGCACAGTGAATCATTTTTATGCCTGAAGGTTGGACAATTCAGCGCCTCGAACGAAATTTTTCGCTGGAAAAACCAATCAGTGCTGTTGCCCGCTTTTTCGGTGAATTATCAAACTTGCTCGGTGGTAGAGATCGCTCTGATTCAATTCCATTGGCAATCGCCTAATATGGTTTCAAGCGAAAAAGTCACGCTAGACTATCAATGCTTGCGGATTTACCCTCTTCAGAAAAGTCAACCCCGCGAATTTTTCGTTTACCCCAATTTTGACGTTAATGCCAGAGATGATGCTAGAAGTGAACCAAATTGCGTGGAAAAATCTCCCCGAAACACTTTCACCTAGCATTAAGCAATTACTTACTGAACCTGCTGAACTGAAAGCAAGCTATTTGAACGGCACGTTATCTGCTGAAATCAATCAGCAAGCGGTCAAATTAGACGGAAAACTTGCTGATCTCGTTTTTACGGGCAACCTGTCTTACCAGCCAAAATGAAACAGAAAAACACAATCTCTTTTACCACGCAACTTAATGAAAACTTACTTGATTTACCCTAGCAAGTTTGAGGGCGATTATCACTGGATTTATCCTTCAAACATTGTGGAAGATCCCATCTTACGCGAAGGCAGTGCATTATTAAATTGGTCGCCTAATGAAGAAAATGCCTTTAGTTGGCACGGCTCAAGTCAGATTTGAAAAAGAGCCGAAAAACACGCTGAACTTACCGTTTAAGTTTGATTTTAAATCGCTTTACGTTTATCAGGGGAAATTTAACTGGGAATGGCTGCCTGATTTTCCGATTAACGGATCAACTACCGCCACTTTTTACGCCAAAATCGATTATGCAAGGCAAGATTTTTCCGCTTGAAACCGAATTTCGTTTAAACCTGTTCTCACACGATAAAAAAATACGCTTAGCCTTGCAACGACGAAAGGCATTATCAAAGATAAAGGGACTTTTGAATTACCGCTCACACTGTCTGGCAATGTAAAAATATAACAGTTTTTATTCTTACTAGCCTTTCAACCATTTATGCAAATGAAAAGGGGATGAGATTCTCGCCGAAGTCAGTCTTTAATATCATTAGCGGTAAAGAGCGTTTTTATTACCATTAACGAACTTAAAATTCCACTTGGCGATATTGAGTTTAACCGCTATGGCGTGACTGGGCGTTTTTCAAGCGAATTTTAAAGGTGAAACACCTGATTTTCGTAATATTGAACTCAATTTAGACGGTTCTGCAAAAAATTTTTAAAATGGGCTTTTTAGACTATTTTGATGATTTCAACGGCAAACAAAATGAGCAAGATCTCTGGCAATGGCAGCTCAATGGCAAAGCACATTTGAACGCATTAAACAGCCAAATTGACTTTGCAGGGTCGCGGACAGTGGCACGCAGATTTGGTGCAAATTGATCAGTTAGATGGTCTATTGGCGGATGTCAAGAAATCCTCAATGGTACTAGAAAAACGCAACTATCATTAAATAAACCGATCAAATTTAATACTGAAAAAAATGGACATTAAATGAGAAGCTAAACTTAAAAGCCCCGCATTGCGTTTTGATTATGGTGGAAAAACTCACCAACACGGAGGCAATGTTAAATATTAATGGTGAGTGAGAAACTCAATTTTAAGGGCAAGTTACAAGCGGGTAGAATTGGGCCGATTTTTGTTAATGGGCATCGAGTTAACTGAACAGACACAAAGCAGTCTTTTTCCACGGCAAGCTGACTTGGAAAGCACAGCCCTGCTGATGTGTTTCAGCCACTTATTCCTGAACGTACGGATTGGGTTATCAAAAATGGGACGGTGTCTGGCAACATGGTGTTTAGCACAAAACCAACAGGCGGCATCAATGCAAGCGGTCAAATTTCGATAAAAATGGCGGCATTTCGATGCCGAAAGGCGAGATTAACGGCATTGAGTTTGACCTTGCCTTATCAGCTTAACGATACTCAGCTAAAATTTGGGCGGAAAAAAGACCAATTGCAGTCAACATTAATGAAGTGAATGTTGGCTTGCCAATTCAGCAATATTCACGTGAATGTATCGGGCTACTATCCTTACCACCGAAATAAACCACTTAATTTAAACAAACTCACAATGAATTTGTTAGATGGCGAATTAAAAAGTGGAATCTTTTCTCTACCACAACTCAAACCTGCGTATTTAGAGAGTTAGCACATATTCGTTTTGAGTCTCTTTTAGAGGTAGCACAATACCAACAAATTGATTTACGTGGACGAGCAAATGCTCGCTTGCCTTTCTGGTTAAATGGCTTACCTTGCTATATCTGCAATGGCGAACTTCAGCAAGAATCACCTTCAACGCTTAAAATGTCTAAAGAGATTATGGATGCAATTGCAAAAAGTAGCGGATATTCCGAGCAAATTTTGGCCTATTTATTAAATGATACAACTATTAACGAACTCAAAAAGTCACCTTGATTTAACAAAAATCGGGCGATTTAACACTCAAATCTCAACTAAAAATGAAGTTAAATCAACAAGCAAATGCCCGCTTGAATTTTAATTACAATCATAAAGAAAAACTTGTTTCAGCTCTGGCATTTGATCAATACAGGCACTTATGTGGAACAAGATATTGAAAATCGTCTTTATCAGAAGTTAGATAATCAAAAATTGGATAACCTAAAATGAGAATATTTGCCCTAATTGCATTTACAAGCATTCCGCTTTTTAACCGCTTGCACCCCCAAAATTCAACTGGAAACACCTAAAGAAGGGATTACCATCAATATGAATGTAGTGGTGGATCATAAAAATTGAAGTGAAGATGGACGAGAGATCGAGAGCGATAATTAAGCTCAGTTGAGGATAAAGAAAGTAAATAAGCCTTGTTAGAGATAAACAAGGCTTATATTTGAGTTAAAGTGCTCTTAACACATTTACCATTTCTACCGCACCTAAAGCACATTTCCGCCCTTTATTGCCTGCTTTTGTGCCTGCACGCTCAATCGCTTGCTCAATGCTCTCGGTGGTTAATACGCCGAACATTACTGGCACGCCAGTTTGTAATGCGACTGCACCAATGCCTTTTGCCGCTTCTGTTACAAACGTAGTCGTAGTGGGTGGTTGAGCCACGGATAACCGTACCTAAACAGATCACAGCATCATATTTGCCGCTTTCTGCCATCGCCACCAGTGGAATTTCAAACGCACCAGGTACCCATACAGTGTCAATGTCTTCTTCTGCTGCACCGTGACGCACTAGTGCATCTACCGCACCGCTTAATAATTTGTCATTGATGAAATCGTTGAAACGAGCGGTTACAATACCGAATTTAATGCCCGTTGCTACTAAGTTTCCTGTAATTTTTGCCATTTAGAAGTTCCTTGTTGAAATAAAAATTAAACTATTTGTAGGATGCGTGAATTGGAAAATCCACGCCTCACTTTTGTAAAATATATCGGAAATTATACCGCTTACGTGCATGAATTTTTTTAAACCCATACCCCCTACATTTTTCGCTCATTAAAAATTAAACATATGTCCCATTTTAACTTGTTTAACTTTCAAATACTCAATGTCGTTTTTATTTGGTTCTACGATAATCGGTTCACGAGCGACAATGTTCATCCCTTGCTCTTTTAGACCTTCAATTTTCTGCTGGATTATTAGTTAATAAGCTGAAGAGATTTTACGCCAAGATTCTGTAGCATTTGTGCACCAATATAGTATTCTCGCTCATCTTCTTTAAAAACCTAATGCCACATTCGCTTCAACCGTGTCCATACCTTTATCTTTGCAGTTCGTAGGCTCGCAGTTTGTTGATTAAACCAATGCCTCGTCCTTCTTGGCGAAGATAAAGTACCACGCCTCGCCCTTCTTTTTCGATTTGGGTCATAGCTGCAGCGAATTGTTGCTCGCAATCGCAGCGTTGTGAACCAAACGCATCGCCAGTTAAACATTCCGAGTGAATACGGGTGAGCACGCTTTCTCCATCGGCAATATCGCCTTTCACCAAGGCAACGTGTTCCTTGCCAGAAATAATTTCCACAAAGCTGTGTGCTATAAATTCGCCATATTTGGTTGGCATTTTTACCACAGAAACTTGTTTGACCAAACAGTCGTGTTTACGGCGATATTCTTGCAGCTGGGCAATGGTAATAAATGGCATATTGTGTTTTAGTGGCGAATTTTTGCAGATCAGGCATTGTCATCATTGTGCCATCTTCAGCCATAATTTCGCAACATAAGCCTGCAGGTTTTAGCCCCGCTAAGCGTGCTAAATCGACCGTTGCCTCGGTGTGACCATTGCGAACCAACACGCCTCCATCTTTCGCAATAAGCGGGAACATATGCCCAGGACGACGGAAATCGGTCGCTTTCGCATTATCATCCATCATTTTTAACACGGTTAATGAACGATCAAAGGCAGAAATGCCTGTACCTGTATCAACGTGGTCCAATCGCTACTGTGAAAGCGGTTTCGTGATTGTCGGTGTTTTTGGTCACCATCGGGTGCAAGTCTAATTTGTTGGCTAATTCTTGCGAAATTGGCATACAAATCAGCCCCTTACCGTGGGTTGCCATAAAGTTGATATTTTCAGGTGTTGCAAACTCTGCCGCACAGATAAAATCGCCTTCATTTTCGCGAGCTTCATCATCTGTTACTAAAAATAATTTTACCTTCAGCTATCGCTTTGAGGGCTTCTTCTACGGTTGAAAATTGGAACATAATCTTTCTCTCTTTTTAATCTAACGTTAAACCACGCTATCAATCAATTCTTGGGTGGATAAAATCAACGCAAATTCTTCGTTTAATGTTGCAATGTTAATTTTATGAGCTTGATCGGCATCAATTTCCTCACTATCTGGCATTTTTAATGGGAAGGAAGCGGTCGCATTTTCAATCAGTTTTTACCCAAAAAGCCATAATTGGCTGCCGTTCTGGTCGTGGTAGAAACACAATGCGGTAAAGTTAACCCCCGCAATCGCCAACCCGTAATGCCTTGGTTTTTCAAATAATCTAGCAACGCCGTGCCAATAAATGCGCTATTTACCTTTTTCTGAAAAAACAGGTTCATTGGCTAATGGTTCAAAACCCAGCTTGAAATGCCTGCGTTTCACCTTGATAAAACAGCGAATTTGGGTTATCTGAAACGTGCTGAATATGAATAATCTTTTCGTTTTACACGAAAAATGTTGCAACAAATCGCAACATATTTTGCTCTGCATTTGGATTGTTCCGCTTGCCCCATTTCGGGTCGAAAAAGGCATTTTACACATCAATCAACATCAAGGCTTGCATCCTTAAAAACCCTGCATTTTTCAGAAAATCGACCGTTAATTGGCTTGGTGGATTTTCAGGCTCTTTTTCAGTAAAAACTGCTCAATGTATTTACCGACAATATCGTTTTCCAAGTTCACAAGGCTGCCGATTTTTCGTGCCTAAATTGGTCTCTGCAATGGTGTGCGGAATAATTGACACGCGGAATGAAGTTTCATCGGTATCCACCACAGTAAGGCTGATACCATCAATGGTAATTGAGCCTTTTTCGATAATATAACGCATCAATTTGGGGGCAGCTTTAATGCGGTACCACGTCGAATTATGTGCAGGGTTTAATTTCCACCACTTCGCCAGTGCCATCAATATGCCCTGAAACGATATGCCCTCCAAAACGCCCATTTGCTGCCATCGCACGCTCTAAATTCACAGGACTGCTCGGTTTTAGCTCGCCAAGTGAAGTGCGTTTTAAAAGTTTCCGACATTACGTCTGCAGTAAATTGGTTTTTCCGTAAATGAAGTGACGGTTAAACACACACCGTTCACCGCGATACTGTCGCCCAAATGCACATCTTGCAACACTTTGCTAGCCTGAATGGTCACGACCGCAAATTCGCCTTGTTTATTGATTTGTGCGATTTTGCCCACTTCTTCGATAATGCCTGTAAACATCATTCCATCTCATAATCAATCAAAATATCTTCCCCAACCATTTCCATTGAAACTAGCTTCAACTTCACGGCTTGGGATAAATCACCAATGCCTTCTCCGCCAATCGGCGTTTTCGCCTGTTTGCCACCGACCAATTTCGGGGCGATGTAACAATGTACACGGTTTACCACACCACTTTCTAAAGCACTGAAATTAAGGCTGGAACCACCTTCAATCAAAAGACTGTCGATCTGCATTTCACCGAGCTTTTGCAAAAGATCGTCTAAATCCACCCGCTTGTTTCTGGCTTTGCAAACCATCACTTCCACCCCAAGCGGTCGATATTGCTCAATCTTTTGCAAATCCTCACAAACTGTCGCAATTACTGTGCGGTATTCCTTGGCGGTTTGCACTAATTGGCAATCTAGCGGAGTGCGTAATTGGCTATCGCACACCACGCGAACAGGCTGTTTCGCATTCGGTATTCGGGCATTCAGCATCGGATTATCGGCTAACACCGTTTCCACACCGACCATAATCGCACTATATTGGTGGCGGGTTTGTTGCACTTTTTGGTACGAGCCGTTTCGCCTGTAATCCATTTGGATTCGCCCGTACTGGTTGCGATTTTGCCATCAGCCGTCATCGCATATTTTCAACAATACATAAGGGCGCTTGGTTTGAATATAGTGGAAAAATTGGGTTAAGTTTATCGCACTCTTCACGCATGAAATCTTCCACCACTTCTATGCCTGCCGCACGCAATTGTTTAGCCCCTTTACCCGAGACCAACGGATTTGGATCGCGAGAGCCGATAAAGACTTTTAATGCCACGTTCAATCAATAAATCGGAACAAGGTGGTGTGCGACCATGATGACAACAAGGCTCAAGAGGTCACATAAGCTGTCGCACCACTAAGATCAGTATCGCTATTTAAAATTGCATTTCGCTCAGCGTGCCAGCCCCCAATTTTTCGTGGTAGCCTTCGGCAACAATTTTACCATTTTTGACAATCACACACCCCACCAGTGGGTTTGGACTGGTCCAGCCTCTGCCCTGTTCGGCAAGGCTGATGGCTCGTTGCATATAGTTTGCGTCAGTCATATATTCTAATTTTTATAAAAATAGATTTCTAAGGGTGTTACATACCCCTCTTTATTCAAGGCTGGATTAGGCGTGTACAACACGTCCAAAAATGCTAGATAGAAATGAAAAACCTCGAAATCTTTCGATCTCAAGGCTTTGCAAAAAGACATAGAAAACCACCGCTTACACGGGTTATTTTTACGCTCTTCTTCCATCCAGACTATACTGTCGGTACTGGAATTTCACCAGTTCCTGCTAAGTGTTTTGCTTAGCTCGCGGACTTTACCGCCGATCGGGAATTTCACCCTGCCCTGAAGATTTATAAATTGCTAAGAATTTTTGCTCGCCTTTTTCTCCAAATGTCAAGGTTTTGCGATTATACATCTCGACTATTGGTTTAATAAATAACACTATCGCCTTTAGCAGTTTAACCGCAACATTTAAAAAAATAAACATTAGCAACAATTTATCCCATTACACTGACGCAAAAGCCTATAATCATTTCAAATTTAACACTTTTTACCAATGCCTCAAACAAACGGTCATTTTCTGCAGGTAATCCGATACTAATTCGCAAATGATTTGGCATGCCATAACCTGCAATTGGGCGAACAATTACCCCTTCACGTAATAAAGCATCATAAATTGGCTGAGCGACTTGTTTGAAATCAATAGTAATGAAATTCCCTTTTGATGGGATATATTCCAAACCATATTGCTGGCAGAACGCTTCATAGCGTTGCATTTCCAAGCGGTTGTTTTCTGCTACCTTTTCGACAAATGCATCATCATTCATTACAGCAACAGCAGAAGCTAATGCGAGGCTATTGCAGTTAAATGGCTGGCGAACACGGTTAAAGTAAATCCGCAATTTCAGGATTTGATACTGCATAACCGATTCGCAAGCCTGCTAATCCATACGCTTTAGAAAGTGAGCGAGAAATAATCAAGTTCGGATATTTTTGTAATAATCCAAAGGAATCCACCCGCTCTTCTGCCTTAGTGAATTCGGTATAGGCTTCATCTAGTACTATAATGATATGACTTGGTACTTTCTCTAAGAAAGCATCAATTTCCTCTTCAGTTAAAAATTACCTGTTGGGTTATTTGGGTTCGCGATAAAAATAAGCTTGGTTTTATCATTAATTGCTGCTTCAAAAGCATTCAAATCATGTCCCCAATTTTTAGCAGGAATTTCACGTGCTACGGCGTTAATCGCTTTAGTAATAAGCGGGTAAACAATGAACGCATATTAGCGAATAGATAATCTCATCACACTCGCTAGCAAAGGTATGGGCGAAAAGTTCAAGCAAGTCATTTGAACCATTGCCAAGTGTGATTTGATTAGGTTGCACGCCAAATTTTTCGATACCGCGGCTTTTAAGCTCAAAACCATTGGCATCTGGATAACGAGTAAGCTGGTCAGGGTTGATTGATAATCGCCTGTTTCTGCACTTTCTGGAAAGCCAAACGGGTTTTCATTAGAAGCTAATTTGATGATATTGGTAATACCCAGTTCACGTTCCAACTCTTCAATTGGCTTACCTGCTTGATATGGAGAAAGGGATTTCACGCCTTCGTTTGCGATGTTGATGTATTGCATTTTATGTCCTTAATTATTAAGTTATTTTATGAGATATGAAACTTGTAGTTTAGCCTAATTTTTATAATATACAATTAGAGCGAGTATTTATTCCCTCTCCGCCACCACAACAGGCTCAAACTCAGCCTTTCGATTTACGTTTACTTCTCTAAAGTTAATCGGGAAATAGCAAGCAAATTCGCGTTGTTTAAACTTTTTAAGCGGTGGTTTTTGAATACATTTTTCTGAGCAAAAGGGCAACGTGGCCCTAAACGACAGCCAATTGGCATCTCTTGTAGCATAGGAATACTGCCTTGAGCGTGTTCAAATGGCTTTTGCTCACAAGCGGATGCGAGAAATCAGGAATACTGTTGAGCAACGCTGATGTATAAGGATGTAAAGGCTTAGTAAGAATATCCTCTTTATCGCCAATTTCTACCGTCTGTCCGCAATAGAGCACGTTCAACGAATCTACCCACGGAGCGATATTTTTCATATCGCTGCTCACCAGCAAAATAGAGGTGCCAAGGTTTTTGTTCATACTGGAAAGCAAGCGGTAGATTTGTAGCTGAGTCGTTGCCTCCATCGTATTGGTCGGCTCATCTGCTACCAACAATCTCGGCTGATTGGCAATTGCCATTGCAATCATGACTTTTTGAGCTTCGCCTTCGGTAATATCATTTGGGTAGCTTCGCATAATGTCTTTGTGATCGCGAATCCCCACACGGTGTAGCAGCTCAATCGCCCTTTTCTTTTTCCAACCAAACCATTGCCACCATTTACCTTTAAATTGCACGGTTTTTAATCAATTGTTTGCCGATCGTTTCCTCCGGGTCTAAGCTTAACAACGCATCTTGAAAAGACCATTGAAATCTGCTCACCCACCACTTTTCGGCGTTGTGTCACTGGTAGTTTGAGCAATTCAATATCATTAAAACGAAAGCGATCTGCAGTAACAAGCCACTCATCTTTGAGTACACCACAAATCACTTTGGCTATCAAACTTTTACCCGACCCCGATTCGCCCACTAAGCCACACACCTCACCTTCATCCAAGGTAAGGTTGATATTATCTACCATTTTAACGCGTCCGTTTGGTGTGTTGATCTCAATGCTGAGATGTCGAATATCTAAAAGTGCCATTCACTACCATCCATACACGATTAAAAAATAGGAAGATGCTCGATGTTTTTAAGCACACGGATCAAGCTGTTACTTAACAAGGTAATAATCAAAAATGCTAAAGGTAATCGCAAGCCCTGGCAACACAATCGTCCACGGAGCGATGTAAAACCAATTCAGCTGAATCACGGAGCATTACGCCCCATTCTGGTGTACCGCTTTTTGCCCCAAGGGCGATAAAAACTCAATGCGGTAATGTCCAAAATGCTAAAAGATAAAAATAGACTGAAATTTCTTTAATTGCCACCACCGTTAAATTAGGGCAAAATCACCTCGCGAATAAGCGTGTTCGCACCGTCTAAGCGTAAAGTGACCGCATATTCTCGTTTTTAGCTCCAATTGGGTTACCTGATAAATACGGTGAATAAAAGTGCGGCAAAAAGTGCCAAGAAAATCGCGAACATTGCATTTTGCAAGCTGGTTTCATTAGTGCTGCGATAATAATCGTAATCAGCAATACGGGAATGAACGAGAAAAATATCGAGATAAATGACTTAGAAACGACATCGATCTTCCTTGGTTTAAGCCTACAAAAACACCAATAATACTGCCAATAACGCCAATCGCAAGGGCAAACCAACAGGAAGCTCCAACCGTATAATAAAAACCTGCAATAATACGACTGAAAAATATCTCGCCCTAAGTCATCTGTGCCAAAAAGTGGCGAATTTGACCGCTTGCATCCCACGAAGGCGGTTGCAATTCCAACCCGACAAATTGTTGCTCGTAGTGATAAGGTGCGATAAATGCCCCGCCAAATACTAACACTAACAAGGCAAGAAAAAGATAGAGGCTGATAAGTGCGATTTTTATCTTCGCGAAAGCTCTGCCAAAATGAACGGAAAGAGTGAGTTTCATGAAATATTCTGGTTCTTTATTTTTGTGTTGCGATCATTTCGTGTACCAATCCTTTTTCTGTGAGGGATCTAACAGCGTTTTGAGAAAGCTGGTAAAGAGATCAATCAAAAGTACAAATCCGCCAATGACCACCACACCTGCGGAAATCGCATTGTAATCTTGTTCCGCTAAAGCGTTAATCAGCCAGCGTCCAATGCCGCCCCAGCTAAAGATATTTTCAATCAACATGCCAAAGGCAAAAATTACCGTAAAATGGCGAGCAATGGTTGGAATGAGTGCAGGTAGGGAGTTACCAAGCACATGACTACGGAAGATGCGAAACGCTGACCAACCTCGTGTTTGTGCCACTTTGATATAGTTCTGTTTCATCACATAATTTGCTCGTTCTTGAGTGAATCGCATTACTTCCAAAATGGAAGGAATACCGAGCACTAGCGTTGGTAAAATTAGGTGATGTAAAGCACTCTGCATCATTTTTAAGCTGATAAGGCGAATCAGTTGAGAGAATATCCAGGATACGGAAGCCTGTAAGCGGTTGAATTGCATAAATTGGATGCAAATCACCGACGGCGGCAATTTCAACAGTTGATGGAAGCACTATAAAGTAGCAGCAACGCCAGCCAAAACACGGGCATTGAAAAAGCTTAATGAGGCCCAACCAAGTCATCACTTTACCTAGCGTACTTTTTGAATATACGCCACCCAAAAAGCCAAGCGGTAAGCCAATTAACAGCGAAAGTAACAAAGCTGACACACACAACGTAATGGTTGCAGGAAACACGCTCAACACCTGCACCGTTAAAGGCTCGCCATTGATGTAACTGATTCCTAAATCTGCTTGTAATAAACTTGCTACATAACGGAAATAGCCCGTCATCACACCAATACCATTGAGCGAGTTTAACGGATCGCGAAGCAAAAATGTTGTAGCTGATCATTGAAAGGATGACAAGCGTAATCAGCGTTAATAAAAAAATTTTCGTAAAGAGAGCAATAAGCATTGTTTTTATCACTTTATTTATGATGTTTTTAACCGAGATCTCAAACAATTTCACTTGCCCCATCGCGTTAATCGCAATGTTGCTCACGCTATCGCTTACCAACAATAAGCGTTTGGCATTCACAAGCGGTAAAATTGGCAGCTCTTGTTGCAAAAATGGACTGACTGAGATGGTAGAGCATATTTTGTGTTGCTTTACTTGACGTGGTTTTAGCCAGGTTAATCAACAAATCAAAAATAAGGGTTACACCAGTTTGCTAAATTGGTCACATCATGTTTAGCATCACAGGATAAAATCGGTTTTAAAAAGCCATTTAAGTCTGCATTATTAGCAAGCCACCCCGTTAAAATCAGATCGTAATCTGCCTTGCCATTTGCCAGTTGTTTGTGCAATATAGGCTTGATTAACAGGAATGAGCGTGGTGGGAATCCCTTTTGTGCAAGGGTCGAAACGAAGCATTTCCGCCATTTTCATCGGATGCAAATTAAACACCCGCTTTTTCATCGACCACCCAAAAATTTGAGTGTTTTTGCAAATAAGGAAGTGCGTGGCTAGTCGCGTAATCAAAAGGCACTTTACCGTATGGATCTTGCCATAACACTTCGGGTAACACTTGATCAGCGACGTGGGCTGTACCAAAAAATAAGCTTCTAGCCAAACGGTGGCGATCAACAGCTTGAGCAATGGCTTGACGAAGCGTGATATTTTTGCATCACTGAGCTTTGCATATTAAATGCTAAAAACGCCAAATTTGCTCCATCAGTTTCAATGTGCTGCTCGATTGGAATTTGCGAAAGCTGGCTTGGTTCTGGAAACACGACCACATCACACTCATGATTTAAGAATTTTGCCAGCCTGCCTGTGCCATCAGAGGCAAAAATCGACTACCATATTCTCAATATGTGCCTTTTTACCCCAATATTTTTGGATGCGGTTGCAAACGAATATAATCTGATTGAGTCAGGCTAGTAAGCTGATATGGCCCTGTTCCAACAGGCAAAAGATCAAGCTGAGGCAAGTTCTCGTCCGCATTAGTTGCAAAGCGTATTCTTTGGATAAAATTACTGCATATTGGCTTGCCAAGTGCGATAACAACGCTTGGTCTGGCTCAGTAAGCGTGATTCGCACCTGTGAGCATTAATGTCTTTTATTTGAGCAATTTTTGCTTCAATTCAATGCTCTCAAAATAGGGATAATGAGCTAAATTCGCCTTGGTACGATATGCCATTGCTTGAGCGTGGTGAAATTCACCACTTCCGCTACTTTCACGGTTTAAGGCAGGTAAATCGCCCACGATACCCATCATTCGATTCAGCGAAAAATTACATCTTCCGCATTGAATTTGCGGGTGGGCGTGAACCAGCGAGTATTGTGAAACGACACATTTTTTGCGTAAATACAACGTGATTGTCAGCTCATCCGAACTCACATTGTAATGTTCGACGAGCATTGGTTTTAGCTGGTTAGTTTTCGGATCAAGTTCAAACAACTTATCATAGAGCTGATCGGTCACCACATTCACGTTCGCCCCCATATCTGCTTGTTGAGGATTGAGCGAAAAGCTAGAAGCATTCGTGCAATAAATCAAGCTACTATCACGCAACTCATCTGGAATACTAGGTGCGGAATAAGCGGTCGAATTTATCCCAAGAATTGCAAAACTACAGAGAAATTGTACCGCTTGTACAAAAGATTTCATAACCTATCCTATTTGCTGTTGATTCCATACGCTCGCAATTTATTAGCAATGGCAGTGTGTGAAATGCCAAGCCGTTGGGCGAGTTTCCGAGTGCTCGGATATTCAGCATAAAAATTTGCGTAATAGCTCGGCTTCATATTGAGCCATCATTTCATCTAGTGTGTCCCTGTTTCTGGGAAAATGAGTTACGATCTCAGTTGTGCTTAACATCGTATTGGGTAAATTGAGATCTTTAACAGATAAACGATAGCTATGTGCTAAGGTGCAAGCTCGGTAAAGCACATTGTGCAACTCACGCAGATTACCTGCCCAGCTATAGCGAGAAAGGGCATTTAAAAAGATACAATCATACTCCAATGTAGAGACACCAAGCTGGTTACTAATTTCGCTAACAAAAATGCTCTACCAATAACGGTAAATCGTCCAAGCGTTCACGCAATGGCGGTAACTTAAGCGTGAGCACGTTTAAGCGGTAATATAAACTCTTTCGCACTTTGCCCTCTGCTACCAACTGATTAAGTGGTTTTTGGCTAGTACAAATCACCCGAACATCCACTTTTTCGCTCTTGATCTTTCACCTACACGACGGAATGAACCATCGTTCAAAAACGTAATAGCTTCGCCTGCATTTCAAGCGAAAAGCTCCGACACGGCATCAAGCAACACAGTGCCACCATTCGCATATTCAAAAAGCCTACACTCTCATTTTTACTCCTCGATGCCCAAACATCTCCGTTTCTGCCTCTTCTTCAGGCAACCCAGCACAATTCACTGCAATGAATTTTTGTTCTGCTCGATGGCTAAATTGATGGCAAGCTTTAGCAAGTAAGTCTTTGCCTGTTCCTGTTTCCCCTCAATTAACAGTGGTGCATTGAGTAAAGCGAATTTTTGGCTTGTTCGATTGCCTGTTGCATATTAGAAGATTGGGTTAAGATTTGGTCAAACGGCGTAGTGTTCTGAGTTGCGTTCATAGTGAAATCCTCAAAATTGATGGAAAGATAATACCCTGAAAATCTATTTTTGGAAAGTTTTGTTTACAACCTAAAAATAATTTAATCTACTCTTTTTATGTTTACATTCCCCCAGACAATCTTCTAGACTTTGCACGCTTATTTAACCTAACAAGCGGTGAATTTTTGCCGTTTTGTTGCATTTTCAAGGAATTTCTATGTATTTAGATCAAATTAAAACAGAATTACAAGAAGCTGCCGATGTGCTTGATAAATTTATGCACGATGAGAAAAACATTCAGCTTATTCAAGATGCGGCATTGTTAATTTCAAATAGCTTCAAACAAGGTGGTAAAGTACTTTCTTGTGGTAATGGTGGTTCACACTGTGATGCAATGCACTTTGCAGAAGAATTAACTGGACGTTACCGCGAAAAATCGCCCAGGGTTATCCAGCCATTGCGATTTCAGACGTAAGTCATTTTAAGCTGTGTCAGTAACGATTCTCGGTTATGAATATGTGTTCTCTCGCTATATTGAAGCGGTCGGTCAAAAAGTCGATGTGCTTTTCGGTTTATCAACTTCAGGCAATTCTAAAAACGTCTTAAATGCAATCAAAGCCGCCAAAGAGAAAGGGATGAAAGTGATTGCAATGACAGGTAAAGATGGTGGTCAAATGGCTGGTCTTGCGGATGTAGAAATCCGTGTGCCACACTTCCGTTATGCAGACCGCACGCAAGAAATCCATATCAAAGTCATCCACATTTTAATGATGTTGATTGAGTTTGAGATGGCGAAAGAAGCGTAAGATTTTCCTTAACAAACTAAGATTGTAAAAATCTCACACATTTTTAGGAGAGCATAATTCATAGAATATTAATGAGTTATGCTTTTTCTTTAGAAAAATATTGCAGAAAATAAATTACAAAAAATATGACAGTTCCGACCGCTTAACTCACTTTTTCATAAAAATAGATTAAAATCGCAAAATTCAATTTTATAGAAATTAACGAAAAAGGAGATTTTATGTTATTTCTTATCCTTGCCGTCTTTTTGTAGCGTTGCAGTTTCAGTGCTATTAAAAGTGGCTCGCTCTAAACAAATTGTGATTGAACAGGCAATTGCCTTTAACTATATTACGGCAATTTCACTTTGCTATTTCTTACTTCAACCTGATTTCAAAGGCTTAGGATTCACAGAATTTTTTTCCTTGAAAGCGAAGCACAACCGATTTTCCTTTCATTGGGTATATTAGTTACCTTCTGTGTTTGTGTTTATGTCCAAGGCAGTCGAATACGCTGGGATTGTTCGTGCAGATGCTGCACAGCGTTTAGCGTTATTCTTGCAAATTATTGCTGCCGTTTTCCTCTTTCATGAAGAGTTAAGCCATTTTACGCATTGTGGGCGTGGTCATTGCTTTCCTTGCGTTATTCTGCTTTACTTTCTAAACCCACTAAAAGAGATGGGCAACGCAGGCAAAGCGGTGCTTTTCTTAGGGTTAGTTTGGCTGGGTTTACGGCACAATCGGTATTTTATTTAAACAGATCGCAAAAATGGGGGCATTCCCAACTACGCTTTTTATCTCGTTTGTACTAGCAGGTGCGATTATGTTTATCTACCTCATGCTTAAACGCACACAATGGAACGTACCAAGTTTCTTAGGTGGCATTTTGCTAGGTGTGTTGAATTTCTTTAACATTCTTTTCTACATTAAAGCACATCAGCATATGAGCGACAGCCCAACCATGTATTTGCAGGAATGGATCTTGGTGTAATTTGCTTAGGTACACTCACGAGGGCATTTATCTTTAAAGAGAAAATCAGTAAGTTGAATGCTGTTGGTATTGGCTTGGGCGTGATTGCAATTTTATGTATGTACGTAGAGAAATTGTTTGGTTAATACATCATGGGTATCTTCAAAAAGTGTAGCGAAAACTACGTAAACTGGGTTATTAAACTTGGCAAAAATTCGTTCGGCAATTTTGGGTTTTGTCGTGCTTGCTGTTTCGGCTATTTTGCTACAATTTTTTTCTGGATTATCTGTTTCTGGGCGAAGTACTCGCTATTGATATTCTTCGCTCAGTACTTTTTGGGCTGATTTCAGCCCCATTTGTAATCTACTTTTTTAATGTAATTGTTGAAGAATTAGAAAAATCACGGATTAAATTAGAACAAAATGTGTTCGAATTAGGGCGTTTACGTGAGCAAGACTTTGTACTGAATAAACGTCTTGAAAAGAATAGCCAAGATAAAAAACGCAGTTGATGGCAACCATTAGTCACGAGCTTCGCACACCGCTAAACGGCATCATCGGGCTCAGCCGTATTTTTACTTGATGGTGGATTGAACGCTGAGCAACAGCGGGAGTATCTAAAAACGATCAATATCAGTGCAATGTCGCTGAGCAATATTTTTAGCGATATTATTGACCTCGAAAAAATCGACAGTAAACGCATTGAATTGTTTAACAAGCCTGTGGAAATGATGCAAATCATCCACGATATCAACCATTTTGCTCAGCTAATGGCGGGTAAAAAGCGATTAAATTTGAGCTGAATTATGCAAAAAAATCTACCTGAATTTATTCTGACCGATAACGCTCGTCTCAGCCAAATTCTTTGGAATTTGCTCAGCAATGCAGTGAAATTTACCCTGAAGGTGGCTCAGTTCGCTTAAATATTGAAAGTCGCTCGCCCGAATATTTGCAATTTAGTGTGCAGGATACAGGATTTGGCATTGCAATAAGCGAGCAAGAAAAGATCTTCCAGATGTTCTACCAATCGGAAAAATTCTAACGGATACAAAGCACAAGGCAGTGGGATTGGCTTAGCGGTTTCAAAACAGATTGCCCAGTTAATGCAAGGCGATCTTACCGTACAGAGTGAGTTGGGCAAGGGCTCAACGTTTACACTTTTCATCAAAGCGGAAGAAGTGGTGAACGATCTGCAAATTCAAACTGCCGATTTAGGCTTGGAGGTTTTGCTAGTTGAAGATGTGGAAGTGAATGTTATCGTTGCTAAAACGATGCTTGAAAAATTTGGATGTAAAGTAGATGTCGCAATGACAGGATCAGAAGTTTTCCAAAAATTTGAGCACAATAGCTATGATTTAATTTTACTTGATATTCAACTGCCAGATACAACAGGCACTGCAATTGCACAAGAGTTACTTCGCCGCTATAAATCTGAAGAGATCGATTACTTGCCTCTGATGATCGCTTTAACTGCCAATATTATGCAGACCAAAACCGATTACCAACAGCAAGGCATGGATGATGTACTCCGCAAGCCCCTTTCATTGGAATCACTTTCAACCTGCTTGCACGAACATTTTGGCGATATGATTTTTGCCAATTACTGCCGAAAAAATCCACCGCTTGTTGATGTCCCTTCTTTACCTTATAACCCACAAATGGTTCAGGAGCTGTTAGTGTAATGGGAAAACCAGGTGTTTTAGATAATCTTGTGCTATTCGAGCAATTGATGCCTAACTATTTGAAAGAACTGAGCGATAATTTTGCTCGTTGGCAACAAGATAATTCATCAGAAAATCGTAAAAAAGTGGCAGATCAAGCTCATAAAATCAAAGGGGCATTTGCTTCTGTGGGACTAAATCACTTACAAGAAATTGCCCAGTTAGCTACAAACTGATGATGGGAAGCACTGGGAGAATCAAATAGAAAATTGGATAAAAGCAAATCCAGAAAGAGTGGAAAGATAATTTTACAAGAATTGAAATGGACAATTGAAAAACGATTGATTTCTTTTGCTTATTTTTACTACCAAATCGCCCATTCCCTCTTTTCTAAAGAGGGGATTTTATCGTAGTACATTTAAATTTTATCTTTTTACTTCAACACCTAAAAATGCAAATGAGCCAGATAAATTTTTATTTCATAAAGAATAATTCCCTCTTTAGCAAAGAGAGGTAGGGAAGATTTTGCAGAATAGAATCCAACCTCATATATAAATGTTTACATTAGAGAAAAATATGAAAACCAGTATTATTGTTGCACGAACTCTAAACCATGTTATCGGTAAAGATAACACTATGCCGTGGTATTTACCTGTTGATTTAGCGTGGTTCCGTCAAAATACCATCGGTAAGCCCGTGATCATGGGACGAAAAAACCTACGAATCTATCGGAAGATTACTGCCAAAACGCCCAAATATTATTCTTTCTCGTTCAGGCTTTGAGGCTGAAGGAGCTATTCTGCTTCTAACCTTGCACAAGCGATGGAATTAGCCAAAACATTTGCAAATGTGGATGAAATTATGATTATTGGTGGCGGGGAGTTGTTCAAGCAAAGCTTTGTCCCAAGCAGATACGCTCTATCTCACGGAAATTCAAGCCAACATCGAGGGCGATACATTTTTGAATTTGATGTGGAGAACTGGGCATTACAATCAGAACAATATTCAAATATTGATATGCAAAAATCCATATCAATGTCGGTTTATGATTTGGAAGAAAGTGGATTAGCAAAAATACAATAAAGCCCCAACCTAGGGGCTTTATTTTCAACCTTTTTTTATCTTCTCAAAACAAGCGGTCAATTTCGTAAAATCTTTTACGCCTTTACTGCTTTCCACGCCTGAATTTAAATCTACCCCCAAACAGCCTTGTTGAAGTGCCTGTTCAATATTCTCTGGACTAATACCGCCAGCGAGCAACGATTTTGCTTTAATGTTTTCTGGAATAAGCGACCAATCAAAAACCTTACCCGTGCCGCCTTGTTGATTGCCTGATTTGCTGTCGAGTACAAAACGGTCGATTTGCGGGTTATCATCGATGGCCAAATTATCGGCATTCAAATCAATAGAAATTGCTTTCCAAATTTGGGTTGTACCTGCCAGACGCTGATGCAGTTCGTTGATGTAATCTTCATCTTCATTTCCGTGCAGTTGCACTGCAAAGAGTTCTAATTGTTTTGCTATTTTTCGACAAAAATCGACCGCTTGATTTTTGGAATACGCCCACATAGCGAAGCGGTGCATTTACAACCAATTCTTGAGCTTGACGAAGAGAAAGCTGGCGAGGTGAGCCTTCAGCAAAAATTAAGCCACCATAAAGCCCTCCCAATTCATACACAGCTTTGACATCCTGCGGACGGGTTAAACCGCACACTTTGTTTTCGCCGAAAATAATCGCGCACACTGCATTGTTTAGATCTGCACTACCCATCAAGCTGCTACCGATTAAAAAAAGCATGCGCATAAAGGCTGGATTTGTTGCACTTGGCGGTGGTTGTACACGCCCGATTCAGAGATTAAAACGAACGTCAGCAGGAATACTATCGCGATATTTTTCCACCAAACGCACAATCCGATTCATATCAATAGTAAGCGTATGTAAATCACGGTTGTTCACGCCAATGATTTTTTTGCCCCTAGTGTTAAGGCTCTTTCGAACTCTTCTTCTGTACTAGTTTCCGTCAGCACGCCCATTCCCAATGAATGAGCAAGATTGGCAAGCTCAGTGTAAGTAGCATCATCAACCACAGAGAGCATCAATAAAATCGCATCTGCATTAAAAATAGCGAGCAAGGTAAACTTGATATGTCGAGATCATAAAATCTTTGCATAAAATCGGCTGTGTAGTTTGCTGTTTAACTTGGTTGATGTAACGAAAATCACCTTGGAAATATTGTTCATCGGTAAGTACTGAAATGGCGAGAGGCGTAGTGTTTATAGACATTCGCAATCGCATCTAAATCGAACTCGGCACGGATTAATCCTTTAGACGGTGAAGCTTTTTGCATTCCAAAAATATAAGCGGGCTGATTGTGTGAACCTTTTGCTAATTCAGCATAAAAATGGCGATCGCTTGGTTTGATATGTGGAAGAATTTGCTCAAGGGGTAATTCTTTTTGTTTGTTTTCTACCCAAATTGCTTTTATCTTGCACAATGAAGAATAGTCGGTTGGTTGGTTTGCATATTTACCTTCTGTTGCTCGTCTTAATTGGATTTTTACAAAAAGTTTACTCTAAGCTGTCTAAAAATAGGAAGAAAAATAGACTAAAATACTATTATTTAATGTAATAGATTTTTGATGATGAAAACCAAAAATTAGACAACATTTAACCGATTTACAAATCGCAATGCAAACCCACGAAGTTTGGGAAGCTACTCCTCCTTCTGCAGAAGCTTTTAGCAAATCCACAGCCTTTCTGTATTGAAACTCTCACACCAACGCAATGGCTACAATGGATTTTTATCCCACGTATGCATGCCCTATTAGATAGCGATGCGGATTTACCACGCAATTTTTCCATTACGCCTTATTTAGAAGAAGCCTTTAAAAAGAAGAAGGTTATTTAAAAGGCAATCCACTCACCCGTCTTGCAAATTGAGTTGTTGTTAAAAGATTGATATGGAATTAGAGATTTTATATCGCGATGAGGAGCTGATTGCGATTAACAAGCCTGCTGGAATGTTGGTGCATCGCAGTTGGTTAGACAAAGCAGAAACGGTATTTGCAATGCAAACCTTACGGGATCAAATTGGTCAGCATGTTTTCCCTTTGCACCGTTTAGATCGTCCCACTTCGGGCGTGTTGCTGTTTGCTTTGAATAGCAAAATGGCGAAAACAATGTGTGAATTATTCGAAAATCATCAAATGGAAAAAGGTTATTTGGCGGTGGTTCGAGGTTATTTTGCAAGGACAAGCGAGAGTGGACTATCCGCTCAAAGTGATTTTTAGATAAAGTGGCAGATAAATTTTTCTCAAGAAAAGGAAGCACAAGAGGCGATAACCGACTATCAAGGTTTAGCAACGGTGGAAATGCCATATCCTGTGGGTAAGCATCAAACCGCTCGTTATTCATTGGTCGAACTTTTCCTGCAAACAGGGCGAAAACATCAGCTAAGACGCCATTTAAAGCATCTTTTCACCCGATTATGGGGGATACTAAATATGGCGATTTGTATCAAAATCGTGCCTTAAGCGAACATTCTGGCGTAAACCGGCTGATGTTACATTCTCATTTTTGCATTTTATTCACCCAAAAACTTCGCAAAAATTACCATAAAAAGCACCGCTTGATGAACAATGGAAAATGCTTTTTCAGTTCTTTTGATTGGCATTTTCCTGATTTTTAATTAGACAAAAAGAGAAACAAAATGGATAATGCATTACTTTCATTAACGCATGAGCAACAACAAGAAGCGGTTGAAAAAAATCCAGAAACTTGCACAACAAGGCATCAGTATGGGACAAGCAATTCAAATTGTCGCGAATCAGTTAAGAGAACAATATCAACAAAAATCAATTAGATAAAACGGAGAAAAATTAAATGAAAAATGATGATTGCAACACTAGCACTTGTTTCTGCAACTGTAATGGCAGCACCTAAAAACAGAAACCAAAGTTGCAGATCCTACTAATGGTCAGCCAGCAGTAGTTTTAGACGTATATGATTTTAGCTCAAAAATCTCCGCGTCCTGTAAAAGGTAATAAAAATTTCTCAAAGTAAAAAAATCAACAACTTTGCTGGACCTCCCTCAATGTACCGTTAACAGGTAGAATGCGCGTTGCAGAAGCATTTTTATGCCCCTCGCACCAACCAATTTCGCTTCTGAAGGAATGAGTGTTACCGCATCAGAAGACAAAAAGAGTTCTTAATTGTTGGTGATGTGATTGCAAAAAGACCAAGAGAATATCACCCGTTGTTGGAAATTTGGTAAGTCAGATCCAATTGGCAAATATGGAATGGAAGTGCAAGTCGGTAACTACGTATTTAAAAAAACCTTTTCATTTGAAGTCGTAAAATAATATCTAAGCATCAGACAAAAATCTGCCCTCAAAAAGTTGGACTCAGCAATCAACTAATTAAGGTGCAGATTTTTGTATAAAAGATATCTGGATAAAAACCTTCTCTCTATTCCAACCTTGCTAGCACACTACTACAGTCATATTTTTAGATACTTATTTGTCAATTAACCGTACCAGCTCATCGAAAAGCTTTTGGAAACAGCTACCTTTTAGTTACTTCAAAAAATGCTACATGATAGGCAACATGCTCACCAATAAAGCTGGCGATGAAGTAATAGCTATGATCGTAGCCTTTGTGGAAGCGCACATCGATCGGTTGATTTGCCGCACAACAGGTTTCGATAAAATCTTCGGTACGCAATTGTGTTGGCAAAAACTCATCTTCCAAACCCTGATCAATGCGTACACCTTGCACTTTATAGCCTTGTTGAATGAGCGATCTAGCATCATATTGCTGCCATTTTTCGCGATCTTCCCTAAATAAGCAGTAAAGGCTTTTTCTCCCCAAGGTACGAGGTTTGGCGACAAAATGGGCGAAAAAAAGCAGAAACACTTTGATAACGTTCCCGATTTCGCAGTGCCAATACCAATGCGCCGTGCCCGCCCATTGAATGCCCCATAATGGAATGTTTGCCATTGGTAGGAAATTTTTCCTCAATCAGACAGGGCAACTCATTCAAAATATAATCATACATTTGATAATTCGTCGCCCAAGGCTGCTCGGTCGCATTAAGATAAAAGCCCGCACCTTGTCCTAAATCATAAGCAGCATCGTTCGGCACTTGTTCTCCGCGAGGGCTAGTATCAGGCACAACCACAATCACTTGATGTTCAGTTGCATAACGCTGAAAGCCTGATTTAGTAATGAAATTTTGTTCCGTACAAGTCAAGCCAGAAAGCCAATAAATCACACCAAGCGGTCGCTTTTTCTGGATTATTTGAAAGCCAAACAGAAAATGTGAAATGCCAAATTACCGAATTAAAAACGCTATTTAGCATTACTGGAATACAAGTTAGCATTTTACCAAAAAGCCAAAGCGTTAGGCTCGGTGGAAGCTGTGAATTTGCCGCAGATTCCTGAAACAGCCCTAAAAGGAGAAAAAGTAGTCAAATAACAGTATTGTAAGGGATTTTGAAAGAGACGTTTGTAAAATCTAGCTAAAAAATAAACCGCTATTTCGAGCGGTTTTTAGGGCTAAACATAGCGTTTTGCCGTTGAAGCAAAAGGTAATTTTATCTGGGCGATAACTGATACTACCATATTGAAATGGACGACCATCAGCTAAATAAGTTGTGCTGGTAACACTAACTACCATATCATATTCCCCTAAATCCATTTTCTCTTTTTTTCTTCATCATTAGCATAACGGAAACTAATTTCCCGTTGAGAATAGCTAATTTTCAAGCCGAGTTCATTTTCTAAATAGCGATAGATAGACTGTTCAGCAATTTCACGGCTAATAAAAAGGTACAATCCGTCGATCAAAAATAAGAAATCTCATATTCCACAGCTTCACCATCTATTTCACGATGGCGACTTATACGGTAAAAGTCTATTTGATCATTTACATTAAAGATCCGCATAAGTGTCTCTTCGCCTTGCACAATATATAGGCTAGAAAGGATCGTTTTTCACTTGATGGGTAAATTTATGATTTAGTTCACTCATCGTTTTAAGTTCAGAAAGCGGTTGTAATTTTAATAAATCACGCTCTAAAACAATGGAATTTCTGCCTTGTTGTTTCTGAATATAGCCATCCATTTCAAGCAAAGACAATGCCTTACGAATTGTATCTTTAGAAAAAGCCATAGCTTTGCATCAGCTCATTTTCGCTCGGTAATTCTTGATTAGGTGCTAAAAGTCCTTGGCTAATCTGGGTTTTAATTTCACTATAAACTTGCTTTATATTTACTCATTTTTTACCCTTTCTTTTATGCTTACTCTATTCGTTATTCCTTTTACATGTTTTATAGCATACCATAAAACCAGATAAGTTATACGTAAAAACGTGATCCACATCACAATTTCATATAAAAAAACTGACTTTTACGTAAAAAGTAATTGATTGAGAATCAGTTTAGAGTAAAATGCACCACAATTCTTAATTTTAAAAAGGAGCATTACAATGACCCAATTTAGTACCTTCGTACAAACCACTACTCATAAAAACATTAGAACAACTTAGTGATCGTGAAATTTACGTTCAATTATTAAATTACGTCAAAGAAATTTCTGCGAATAAGCCCAAAAATACCGCAAAACGCAAGGTTTACTACATTTCAGCGGAGTTTTTAATTGGTAAATTATTATCAAATAACTTAATTAACCTTGGAATTTATCAAGAGATCAAAGCCGAATTAGCTGAAGCAGGGAAATCATTAAGCCACATTGAAGATATTGAACCCGAGCCGTCTTTAGGGAATGGTGGTTTAGGGTCGTTTAGCCTCTTGCTTTTATTGATTCGATGTCCACTTTAGGTTTGAATGCAGAAGGCGTGGGCTTAAATTATCACTGTGGTTTATTTAAACAAGTATTTAAAAAGAATGAACAGCACGCAGAGCCCAATAATTGGATTGAAGAGAATTCTTGGTTAATTCCAACAGAAATCAGCTATGAAGTGCCGTTCAAACACTTTTACTTTAACCTCTAAATTAGATCGTGTAGATATTTTTAGGCTATAAAAAGAGAGCAAAAACTATCTGAATTTATTCGATATTCAAGCCTTAAATTATAATCTTATTGAAACTGGCATTGAATTTGATAAAACCAAAAATTAAAGAAAAATCTGACGTTATTCCTTTATCCCCCGATGATTCTGATAAAAATGGCGAGTTATTACGCATTTATCAGCAATACTTTATGGTATCGAATGCAGCACAATTATTAATTGATGAAGCGATTGAACGTGGTAGTAATTTACACGATCTCAGCAGATTATGCTTATGTGCAAATTAATGATACGCACCCTTCAATGGTGATTCCTGAATTGATTCGTTTATTAACCAAAAAAACATCATTTAAAATTTGATGAAGCAGTAGAAATTATCCGCAATATGGTGGGTTATACCAACCATACTATTTTAGCAGAAGCCTTAGAAAAATGGCCGTTAGCTTATTTAAATGAAGTGGTGCCACACCTTGTAGTAATTATTAAAAAATTAGATCAATTAGTTCGCAAAACCTATAAAGACCCTGCGGTGCAAATTATTGATGAACACAAACGCGTGCATATGGCACATATGGATATTCACTTCTCTAATTCGGTGAATGGCGTAGCAGCATTGCATACAGAAATTTTAAAAAAATTCAGAATTAAAAGCATTCTATGCAATTTATCCTGAAAAAAATTCAATAATAAAACTAACGGGATTACATTCCGTCGTTGGTTAGAATTTTCAAACCAAGAATTGGCCGCTTATATTAAAGTATTAATTGGTGAAGGTTATTTACATGATTCTACAGAATTAGAAAAAAATTATTAGCGTTTAAAGATGATAAAAGCAGTGCATCAAAAAAATTAGCTAAAAATTAAATTCAATAATAAACTCGCATTGAAAAAAATACCTGAAAGAAAATAAAAGGCATTGAATTAGACGAACATTCTATTATTGATACGCAAATTAAACGCTTCCACGAATATAAACGTCAGCAAATGAATGCACTTTTATGTGATTCATAAATATCTTGAAATTAAAGCGGGTAAATTACCCAAACGTAAAATCACAGTGATTTTTGGCGGTAAAGCAGCGCCTGCCTATATTATTGCTCAAGATATTATTCACTTAATTCTTTGTTTATCAGAATTGATTAATAACGATCCTGAGGTAAATCAATATTTAAACGTGTTCCTAGTGGAAAAACTATAACGTGAGCGTGGCAGAAAAAATTAATTCCTGCAACCGATATCTCAGAGCAAATTTCCCTTGCCTCAAAAGAAGCATCTGGTACGGGCAATATGAAATTTATGTTAAACGGTGCATTAACCCTTGGCACAATGGACGGGGCAAACGTGGAAATCGCTGAATTAGCGGGGGCAGAAAACATTTACACCTTTTCGGTAAAGATTCAGAAAGCATCATCAAGCTTTTATGAAACTGCAGGCTATATATCAAAAAGATTACTACGAAGCGGACAAAAACATTCAACAAGCGGTTGATTTTATTCTGAATTCTGCAATTGTGAAATTAGGCAACGAAACGCGCTTAACTCGTCTTTACAACGAATTGTTGAATAAAGACTGGTTTATGACCTTAATCGACTTCGATGCTTATATAAAAAGCGAAAGAGCAAATTCTTGCCGATTATGAAGACCAAGATAGATGGAACGAAAAAAAGTAGTGCAAAACATTGCCAAAGCAGGTTTCTTCTCATCCGACCGCACCATTGCGCAATACAACGCTGACATCTGGCACTGTGAGGGCTAAGAGGAAGGTATGAAATTACTGACCCTCAACGTACACGCTTGGTTAGAAGATAACCAAGCGGAAAAATCGACATTCTTGCCGACACCATTGTGGAAAAAGGCTACGATGTAATTGCATTGCAGGAGGTAAATCAATTGATGGCATCTCCTGCCATTTCGCGGGAATTGAAAGCGGATAACTACGGTGTCATTTTACTCAATAAAAATCAACCAAAGTGCAGAGCAAAAATACTCACTTTTTGGAGCAACTCGCACATCGGTTACGACAAATATGACGAAGGCATCGCCTTTTTAACCCGCTTACCTGTGTGCGAAGTTGATCCGTTTTATTGCAGCCAGCATCAACGCCTTGATTCCATCCTTTCCCGTAAAAATCCTCGGCTTAACCGTGGAATATCAAGGCAAGCGGATTGATTGTTATTCTTGCCACATCAATTTGCCAAACTGCGAAGGTGAAAATCAGATCGACAACATTCGCAACATTGTTGAGCGTAGTCAAAGCGGTAATCTTAAAATTTTGATGGGTGATTTCAACACCGATGCCATTGGTGATTTGCAATCTTATCAACAAATTCAATCGCTTGGTTTTGCTTGATACCTTTGAGCTCGCAGAACAAAAAGACAGTGGCGTGACGGTGGAAAAAAAGCAATTGATGGTTGGCAAGGACATAGCCAAGAGAAACGATTAGATTACATTTTTAAAATCAAGCCCAAAGGGTTTTTATCCAGTCAGGTGATTTTTTTAATAACAAAAAATAAACCGATTGTATCCGACCATTTTGGTGTAGAAGTTGAGCTTTTATTGTAGGAGATATAAAATGAAAAAACTGCTCAGTTTTTGAATTTTGGCAAAAATTCGGCAAGTGCTTAATGGTAGTGATTGCCGTTATGCCTGCCGCAGGTTTAATGGTCAGTATCGGTAACTCATTGCCGTTAATTAGCGATGCCCATTGGCTCGCGATGGTGGGAAACATTATTGCTCAAATTGGTTGGGGGATTATTGGTAACCTTCACTTACTCTTTGCGTTAGCCATTGGTGGTAGCTGGGCGAATGAACGAGCAGGTGGTGCCTTTGCGGCTGGCTTAGCGTTTATCTTGATTAACTTAATCACAGGTAATTTCTTTGGTGTGAAATTGGAAATGTTAAGCGATCCAACTACACACGTAAGCACCGTATTCGCAGGCGAGATTCCAGTTGTACACTACTTCGTAAATATTCTCGGACAACCTGCTTTTAAATATGGGCGTGTTCGTCGGAATTATTGCGGGTTTTGTGGGTGCAACCACGTTTAACAGCTACTACAACTTCCGTAAATTGCCAGAAGTGCTTACTTTCTTCAACGGTAAACGTTTCGTGCCTTTTGTAGTGATTTTTCCGCTCTGTGATTGTGGCAATTTTCTTAGCCTTATTTTTGGCCAATCGTACAAACAGGGATCAACCATTTCGGCGAATGGATTGCCAATTCACAAAAGCTCGGCACCAATTCTTGCACCATTTGTGTATGGTACATTAGAGCGTCTCTTATTGCCATTCGGCTTTGCACCATATGCTTACCATTCCGATGAACTACACTTCATTAGGTGGCACTTATGAGTTCTTAACAGGGGCACAAGCGGGCAAACAAGTTTTCGGTCAAGACCCATTATGGCTTGTATGGATTTCTGACCTCATCAACCTAAAAGATTCAGGCGATCTTGTACAATATAATGAATTACTTAGTAATGTGACTCCAGCTCGCTTTAAAGTAGGTCAAATGATCGGCTCAAGCGGTATCTTAATGGGCTTAACCCTTGCGATGTACATCAATGTCGATGCTGACAAGAAAAAGTGCACAAAGGATCTTCCTGTCTTCTGCCCTTGCAGTGTTCTTAACTGGCGTAACCGAGCCAATCGAATATATGTTTATGTTTGTAGCACTTCCGCTTTACCTTGTGTATGCAGTAATACAAGGTGCAGCGTTTGCGATGGCAGATATTGTGGACTTACGCGTGCATTCATTCGGTAACATAGAGTTCTTAACCCGTACGCCAATGGCAATTAAAGCGGGCATTGGAATGGATTTAATTAACTTCATCTGGGTTTTCTATCCTATTCACCGTGGTGATGTTCTTTATCGCCAATTTTATGATTAAAAATTTAACCTTGCCACTGCAGGTCGTAACGGCAACTATGATGCAAAAACCTCGGACGAAACGCCAGCAGACGAGAAAAAAAGGTGGCAAATGCCAGTGAACAAGTGGTGAAAATCATCAACTTACTGGGCGGCAAAGATAACATTGCAAATGTCGATGCTTGTATGACCCGCTTACGTATCACCGTTCATAACCCAGAATTAGTGGGCAAAGAAGCGGAATGGAAACAAGTTGGTGCAATGGGCTTTATCGCCAAAGGCACAGGCATTCAAGCCATCTACGGACCAAAAGCAGATGTATTGAAATCGGATATTCAAGATTTGCTTTCATCAGAGCAGAAATTCCTAAACTTTAAAAAGAAGTTTCTAAAAGAAATCTCCATTGATATGTAAATTCAATGGAGATTTTTATTTTTAAAAATATTCATAATCTCTAATTAGAGAATTTCCTCTTTTTATGATAGATTATGCAAATTTTTGAATAATTAACGAAATAAATAAAAGGGCATTTTTATGTCAAAAAGTAAAAATCGGGTTAGTATCACTTACTGCACTAGTGCTGAGTTCAATGATTGGTTCGGGTATTTTTAGCCTACCACAAAATATGGCTGCAGTTGCAAGTGCGGAAGCTTTGCTCACAGGTTGGGCAATCACAGGTTTGGGGATTCTTTTCCTTGGACTCTCTTTTTTTCTTTCTCTCCCGATTACGCCCTGATTTAGATGGAGGCATTTATACCTATGCCCGAGAAGGCTTTTGGCGATTTTATCGGCGGACTTGCAGCATGGGGCTACTGGCTCTGTACTTCCATTGGCAGCGTAAGTTATCTTGTTGTAGCATTTAGTGGCTTTGGACTCTTTTTGGATAGCGAGCAATTTACTCTTCTTTGGAGATGGTACTTCGCTGATGTCGATTTTATCTGCCTCTTTGGTAGTGTGGTTGATCCATATTTTTGATCGCAAAGGGCGTAAAAAGAAGCCGCCTATGTGAACCTGATTGCGACGATCGTTAAAGTACTTCCGTTAATTGTTTTTATTGTATTAGCGATAATCTTTTTCTCCAACTCAATTTATGCAAGATTTCCACGGCGAAAGTTTGCAAATGCCGCTATTAGAATCAAATCAAAAGTACAATGCTCATTACCCTTTTGGGTTTTTGTGGGCGTGGAAGGTGCAACGGTTCTTTCCGCTCACGCGAAAAAGAAAAACGATGTGGGTATTGCGACTATCCTCGGCATTTTAATCGCCCTGGTTCTTTATGTAGCAATTACTGCACTTTCGCTAGGGTATTTTGCCGCGTGAAGTGATTGCTGCTATGCCGAATCCTTCAATGACGGGCATTATGGAGCACATGATCGGCACAAGCGGTAAAATTTTTGATTACTTTTTGCTTAATTGTATCTGTACTTGCATCCTATATGAGCTGGACAATGTTTTTCAGCAGAAGTGATGTATCAAGCGTCTAAAAACACAAGTATTCCCACATTTTTTTAAATAAAAAAAGAATGAAAATGACACACCAATTAGCTCGCTCTGGTTTACTAACATCGTTATTCAAATTATCTTGGTGCTCGTACCAGCAAAGGGTATGATGTACTCATTCAGTTAGCAACCACAATGATTCTAGTACCTTATTTTTAGTCGGTACTTATTTACTTCGTCTCGCATTTAAAATTGGGGCTATTTGGTATATCAAGCTAACAGGAATTATTGCAACTCTTTACGGTTTCTGGTTAGTTTACGCTGCTGGAATGGAGTATTTGCTCTTTTCGGTAATTTTATACACGCCTGGGGCAATTCTCTTTTTTTCTACACACGTTATCAGAAAACAGGTAAATTTGATTTTTTTCACGTAATGAAATGGTTGCTCTTGGTTGTACCATTCTTTTATCCATTGGCTCTATTTATGCCTTTTTGTAGTACGCTTTTATAAGATGAAATATCTCACCCTAATCTTTAATTTCTTGGTTTCGATTTTCTCAAAAATACTCGCCACTACTTTAAAAGTGGCTCTTTTTGCGATAGCGGTTTATCCCTATTTAATGCATCCTTGCTTTTAAGAAAATGGCGATGATTTTTAACCGTTATTTTCGGTGGATTAATGGCTTATGCGGGAGTATTTTATCTTTTTGGTGAACACGTTGCGATTCTATTTAGTGAACGTTCCATCACCACTTATTTTCATCATTCAACATTAGAACTTTTTCCCGATTGGAAGTGTGATTGATGGTAAAGAAAGCTCGCTTTCCAACTTACCGCATATTATGCGAGCATTGTTTATCTACCAAAAGCTACATTGTCGTACCGTTCTATTTTTATTTGCCTTTATCCAATTTCACACAAACGCCTCTGGCTGGTTGAGCTTTTACTCGCACTGCTTTTTGCTATCGGTACGGCATTAGTATCCGAGATTACAAGCGGTCGCTATTCGGAGGGTAGTTTACAAAAATTTCGGCTTAAGCCTCACCATTATTATCGGTAACTTAATGTTGCTTTTTATAGGGCTAGATTTAGACAAAAACCCTTACACCACGCCTTAAAAAAATCAAGTCTCTGGCTTGGTTTTATTGGATTGATTTGCGTAAGTATTACAATGGTTTATCCAACGTTATTTTCACCAATATTAGAGCGTATCAGCCTTTATACCATAATGATTTGGGAAATAATTGCGGGTTTTGCCGTCATAAGAAATATCATAAGCCATCGCCAACAAGAGGAAGATGATGAAATTTATTGATCGCTATTCTGACAACTGATTGCCATCCCGACTATTTCAAGCCTTGAAGCATTTGAAGATCAGTCGAACAAACCTCTGATTGAATTATTGGCAAACTGGCTCAATGATTTAGGCTTTCACACCGAGATTTTTAGCGGTTGAAAAATAGCCGAGATAAATACAATTTATTGGCAACTTATGGCGAAGGCGAAGGCGGCTTATTGCTGGCGGGACACACCGACACAGTTCCTTTTGATGAGGGAAAATGGACGTTTAATCCATTTAATGTTACTGAAAAAGAAGGGAAATTTTTACGGCTTAGGTACGGCAGATATGAAAAGGCTTTTTGCTTTCATTGTGGATGTAGTAAGCCAACTTGACTTAAGTCAAGTAAAAAAACCGCTCCGCATTTTAGCCACAGCCGATGAAGAAACAACAATGATCGGAGCAAGAACATTTTGCACAATATAGCCATATTCGTCCAGAATGTGCCATTATTGGCGAGCCAACTTCACTTAAGCCAATTCGAGCACACAAAGGGCATATAGGCGAGGGCAATTCGTATTACTGGCAGAAGTGGGCATTCAAGCGATCCCGAACGTGGTATCAATGCAATTGAATTGATGCACGAAGCCACAAAGTCACTTAATTGCAATGCGTAATGAATTAAAAACCAAATTCCGCAACAATTTTCTTCAAAGTACCTTATCCAACAATGAACTTTTGGCAACATTCACGGTGGCGATGCAATTAACCGTATTTGTGCTTGCTGTGAATTGCAATTGGATATGCGTCCGCTCCCTGGTTTAGCGATGGAAGATTTACATCATTTGATGCTAGAAAAATCTCGCCCCGATGCTAGAAAAATATGGCGATTTAATTGAAATTCGCCAGCTGCACAACGGCATTCCTGGCTATGAATGCGAACATTCCGCTCAAATCGTGCAAGTGGTAGAAAAATTATTGGGCGAAAAATGTGAGTCAGCAAACTATTGCACCGAAGCGCCTTATATCCAGCAACTCTGCCCAACGCTAGTGCTTGGTCCTGGTTCGATTGAACAAGCTCATCAGCCTGATGAGTTTTTTTAGAAACGAAGTTTATTGAGCCCACAAGAGAGCTATTGACGAAGTTAATTCAGCATTTTTGTTTTTTTAAATTATGAAAAACTCTTCTTTTTACTTTCTTTTGCTCTTTTTCTGGCAAATTTCACCGCTTGTAATAGCGAAAACAGAGCGAACCATTGGTTTGTAAAGTTGTGGGTATCAGCGATGGCGATACCCTCACTTGCTTACAAAATCGCACAGAACTTAAAGTACGATTGCTTTTATATCGATGCCCCTGAGTCATCTCAACCCTTTGGTAATAAAGCGAAGCAAGCCTTATCTAACTTAGCGTTTAAAAAAAGCAAGTGACGTTGCAAAGCACAGGGTATGATAAATATGGGCGAGTGTTAGCGGTGGTTTATGACCATAACACCAACGTCAATTTAAAAACTGGTTGAGCAAGGAATGGCGTGGGCTTATCGTCAAACTCAGTCGATTTATGAACGAGCTCAAGAGCAAGCGAAAAAAATCGTCGAATTGGATTATGGAACGATGCTCGCCCAATTGAACCGACTGAATGGCGGAAAAATTAAAAGGCATTGGTTATCCGAGCTCAAATGATAGCAATGTTGTGCAAACCCACAAACCTGAATATTCGAGCGTAATGAGCAGTATGGATTGTTCACAAAAATTAACTTGCAAAGATTTCAAGAACTACTCTGAAGCAGCACGATATTTTTCACCAATGTCATGCAAAAAATTAGATGGCGATGGCGACAATATTCCGTGCAATAGCCTCTATGACAAAATGAGAAAACATCGATAAGGAAAAATTCCGATGAGCCAAATTAACCAGAAAATTTCGCCAACATTTTCCGTTTTTCCGCCAATCTCCTGATTGGGCGTATTTAGACAGTGCTGCGACCACGCTAAAACCGCAAGTGTTGATTGACGCGACGCAGCATTTTTACAGTTCGGCTGGCTCGGTACATCGTAGCCAATATGATTTGTCTCAAACTCAACAATATGAACAAGCTCGTAGTTTAGTCGCTGAACGTTTTAACGCAAAAGCGAGAAGAGGTCATTTGGACCAGTGGTACAACTCACAGTCTAAATTTAGTCGCTTACGGGCTAGAAAATCAAATCCAAGCAGGTGATGAGATTGTGATTTCTGTTGCTGAACATCACGCCAATTTTTATTCCGTGGCAGCAACTTGCCAAACGTAAACAGGCAAAAATTGATTGTGCTGCCGTTAAATGTGGATTACCAAATCGATCAGCAGGCTTTAACGCAAGCGTTATCAGCAAAAAAACTAAAAATTGTGACATTTAATTTAGTCTCGAATGTAACAGGCGTTCGCCAACCAGCGGAACAGATTGTCTCCATTATTCGTGAACATTCTTCTGCTCAAATTGTGGTGGATATGGCACAAAGCAGTCTGTTCTGAGCAAGTGGATGTACAAAAATCGGAGCAGATTTCTATGCCTTCTCTGCACATAAAATGTATGGGCCAAATGGCGTTGGCATTTTGATTGGGAAATTCGACCGCTTGCAAGTCTTAAAAACCGCTCTTTTATGGCGGGAAGATGTTACAAAAATGTCACTGAAAACCGCACTTACGTTAGCAGAGCTGCCTTATCGTTTAGAAGCGGGTACGCCAAATATTGCTGGCATTATTGGTTTTGGCGAAGTGTTACAATGGCTAAAAAGAATGGGATTTTGAAGCGTTAAATCAGTCGCTTTATCAGCTTGCCGAAAAACACTCGCAAAGCGGTTAAAAAAATTATAAAAATTTGCAAATTTTAGGGCAGTCAACATTCTCCGACTATCAGCTTTGTGATTGAAGGTGTACATCATGCGGATTTATCGGCTTTTTCACGGAAAGTAAAGTGGCGATCCGTAGTGGAGAACATTGTGCGAAGCCTTATCTTCGCTACTTAAATCAAGCAGGGAACGGTGCGGCTTTCACTGTCTCATTACAATACTGATGCGGATGTAGAGCAATTTTTCACAGCCCTTGATAAGGCGTTAGCAATTTTATTGGATTAGATCAAAAAATAACGATTTTATGGTAGAATTCGCCCGCAAAAAGGCGTAATCTCTCGCTCAATTGAATTTTTAATTTTTAAATAAGGTGTCAAAAATGGCTAAAGAAATCAAACGTATTGCCGTATTAACAAGCGGTGGCGATGCACCAGGTATGAACGCCGCTATCCGCGGTGTGGTGCGTGCAGCATTAAGCGAAGGTTTAGAAATCTATGGCGTTCGCGATGGTTACTACGGTTTATACCACGATAAATTAGTAAAATTAGAGCGTCACTCTGTATCAGATGTAATTAACCGTGGCGGTACCTTCTTAGGTTCAGCACGTTTCCCCGAATTTAAAGATCCCGCCGTACGAGCAAAATGCGTGGAAGTGCTTAAAAAATATGAGATCGATGGCTTAGTGGTAATCGGTGGTGACGGCTCTTATATGGGTGCAAAATTATTAACCGAAGAGCACAGTATTAACTGTATTGGCTTGCCGGGCACTATCGACAACGATGTAGCAGGTACGGATTACACTATCGGCTACCAAACAGCACTTGAAACTGCATTAGAAGCTATCGACCGTTTACGTGATACTTCAAGCTCGCACCAACGTATCTCTATCGTAGAAATTATGGGGCGTCACTGCGGCGATTTAACCATCAGTGCCGCATTAGCAGGCGGTTGCGAATACATCGTGGTGCCAGAAAAAGGCTTAGATAAAAGAATCCCTTATGCGTAATATTGAAAGTGGTTTACGCAAAGGTAAAACGCCATGCAATTATTGCTATTACAGAATTAATGACCGATGTACATCAATTAGCACGTGAAATTGAAGATAAATTTGGTCATGAAACCCGTACAACCGTATTAGGTCACACACAACGCGGTGGCGTACCTTGTGCTTTCGACCGTATTTTAGGCTCACGTATGGGCGTTTATGCGGTAGAATTATTACTTCAAGGCTTTTGGTGGTCGCTGTGTGGGCATCCAAAACGAAAATTGGTTCACCACGACATTATTGATGCGATCAATAATGCGTCGCCCATTTAAAGAAGAATTATTTGAAACATCAAGAAAATTATTCTAATTTGATGTTATTATTCAAAAAGTAAATGTATAAGGGGCGTGCTGAGCACGCCCTTTGCTATGATTAAAGGGAAAAAGAATGTTTGAATTAAACCCGATCCGTACACAACTTGCTGATCTCGCTGAACGCACCAATGTGCTTCGGGGGTATCTTTGACTTTGATGCCAAAAGTCGAACGCTTAGAAGAAGTGAATGCTGAATTAGAGCAACCTGAAATCTGGAACACACCTGAAAAAGCACAAGCTTTGGGTAAAGAACGTTCTGCTCTTGAAATGGTGGTAAATACCATCAAAGCCCTTGACCAAGGTATTGAAGATGTCGAGGGCTTAATTGAACTTGCCGTTGAAGCAGAAGATGAAGACACTTTCAATGAAGCACAAGCAGAAGCGGTCGAGTTAGAAGCAAAACTTGCAAAATTAGAGTTTCAACGAATGTTCAGTGGTCAACACGATGCGTCTGATTGCTATGTGGATTTACAGGCAGGTTCGGGCGGTACGGAAGCACAAGACTGGACGGAAATGTTGCTTCGTATGTATTTACGCTGGGCAGAAAGCAAAGGATTCAAAGGCAGAGTTGATCGAGGTTTCAGACGGTGATGTCGCTGGATTAAAATCGGCAACAATTCGTGTTTTCGGGCGAATATGCTTTTCGGTTGGCTACGTACTGAAACAGGCATTCACCGATTAGTGCGTAAAAGTCCATTTGACTCAAATAACCGCCGCCATACCTCATTTGCTGCAGCTTTTGTTTATCCTGAAATTGATGATGATATTGATATTGAAATTAATCCAGCAGATCTTCGCATCGATGTTTACCGAGCATCGGGAGCGGGTGGCCAGCACGTGAATAAAACCGAATCAGCAGTACGAATTACTCATATGCCATCGGGGATTGTGGTGCAATGTCAGAACGGTCGTTCACAACATCAAAAATAAAGATCAGGCGATGAAACAGCTTAAAAGCGAAATTGTTTGAGATGGAAATGATGAAGAAAAAAATGCCGAAAAACAGGCGATGGAAGATAACAAATCCGATATCGGTTGGGGGTAGCCAGATCCGCTCTTATGTATTAGATGATAGCCGTATCAAAGATTTACGTACTGGTGTGGAAAACCGAAATACTCAAGCTGTGCTCGATGGTGATTTAGACAAGTTTATTGAAGCTAGTCTTAAAAGCTGGGTTGTAAGTTTGCTAAATAGACTTATTTCTTCGTTTACTAATATTGCCAAATCTCCTTACTTCTCTTTACTAAAGAGTAGGAGAGATTTGGCAGAAGAGAAAAACGAAGAAATTATTAGATTAAAACATAAGATAAAACATCTCACAAGGTTCCTATGCTCCCTCGTTTCGTTCATCTCAAAGTTCACAGCGATTTTCTCAATGATCAACGGTTTAGCTAAAGTCAAACCGCTGGTAAAAAAATGCTGTGGCAGGCAATATGGTTGCGATGGCTCTTACCGATTTTAGCAACTTTTGTGGCTTGGTAAAAATTCTATGGTGAAGCCCCTCAGTTCGAGGGTTAAAACCGATCATTGGGGCAGATATTCTCGTACGTGCCATACCAGAAACTGAAGATCTGGACGAGCTCACTTTACTTGCCAAAAATAACACAGGCTATCACAACATCACGATGCTCGCTTTCTAAAGCCTACCAGCAGGGGCTATGTCGACCTGCCCGTAGTGGAAAAAGAGTGGCTAACCGAATACAATGAGGGCGTGATTGTCATTTCTGGTGGGCGTTTGGGTGATGTCGGCAAGGCTTTACTCAAAGAAAATGCAAAAGAAGCGGAAAAACCTGACCGCTTTTTATCAACAATATTTCCCCGAACATTTCTAGTTTGTCGCTCTGCCGCACAGGGGCGAACGGATGAAGAGAAATTACATTAAAGCGGCTGTGCCTTTTTGCCTCTCAGCACAATATTCCACTCGTTGCGGTCAATGACGTAGTGTTCTTAAAAGCCTGACGATTTTTGAGGCACACGAAATCCGCGTGGCTATTCACGATAGCTATACGTTAGACGATCCAAAAACGTCCGAAAAAATATTCTGCACAGCAATATTTCCGCACCGAAGAAGAGATGTGTCGCCTATTTGCCGACATTCCGAGTGCTTTAGCGAATACGGTAGAAATTGCAAAACGTTGTTCAGTAACGGTACGTTTGGGCGAATATTTCCTACCAAATTTCCCAACAGGTGAACTTTCCACCGAAGATTATTTAGTGCAAAAATCCCGAGAAGGCTTGGAAGAACGACTTGAATTTTTATTCCCAGATGAAGAGGAGCGTAAAAACAAGCGGTCGGTTTATGATGAACGTTTGCAAGTTGAACTAGATGTCATTAACCAAATGGGCTTTCCTGGTTATTTCTTAATCGTGATGGAGTTTATTCAATGGTCTAAAGAAAAATGGTATTCCTGTAGGTCCTGGGCGTGGCTCTGGAGCGGGTTCACTTATAGCGTATGCATTGAAAAATTACAGATCTGAATCCACTTGAATTTGATTTGCTCTTTGAGCGTTTTTAAACCCTGAACGTGTTTCGATGCCAGACTTCGACGTGGATTTTTTTGTATGGATGGTCGTGATCGCGTGATTGACCATGTGGCGGACACTTACGGTCGCCAAGCGGTATCGCAGATCATCACGTTCGGTACAATGGCGGCAAAAGCGGTAATCCGCGATGTGGGGCGTGTACTTGGGCATCCGTATAGCTTTGTAGATCGTATTTTCAAAATTGATTCCGCTAGACCCAGGAATGACGCTCGAAAAGCCTTTGCTGCCGAGCCAAAACTACCCGAGCTTTACGATAGCGATGAAGAAGTGAAAGCACTGATCGATATGGCACGCAAGCTGAAGGTGTCACTCGAAATGCGGGTAAACATGCAGGTGGAGTAGTAATTGCACCGACTGCAATTACCGATTTCTCTCCACTATATTGTGACTCGGAAGGAATGCATCCTGTAACCCACTTTGACAAAAACGATGTGGAATATGCGGGCTTGGTCAAATTCGACTTCTTGGGATTACGTACGTTGACTATCATTAAGTGGGCGTTAGAAATGATTAACGCACGAATGCTAGCAGAAGGTAAAGAGCCTGTACGGATTGAAAGTATTCCACTGGATGATAAAAAAATCGTTTGATTTGCTGCTGCAATCGAAAACCACAGCAGTATTCCAACTAGAGTCTCGCGGGATGAAAGATCTCATTTCTCGCCTCAAGCCCGACTGTTTCGAAGATATTATTGCGTTGGTAGCATTGTTCCGCCCAGGTCCGTTGGAGTCAGGGATGGTGCAGAACTTTATTGACCGTAAACATGGCAAGAAGAAGTCTCTTACCCTGATGCACAATATCAGCACGAATGCTTGAAACCGATTTTTAGAGCCGACCTATGGCGTTATCGTTTACCAAGAACAGGTAATGCAGATTGCTCAAGAACTAGCGGGCTATACCCTCGGTGGAGCGGATTTATTGCGTCGTGCGATGGGTAAGAAAAAGCCAGAAGAGATGGCGGCACAGCGTGAGATTTTTCGAAAAAGGAGCGATCAATAAAGGCATTGATGGTAATCTTGCGATGAAAAATCTTCGACCTTTAGAGAAAAATTCGCAGGTTATGGCTTTAACAAATCGCACTCGGCAGCCTATGCTTTAGTTTCTTACCAAACACTTTGGCTTAAAAGCTCACTTCCCTGCTGAATTTATGGCGGCGGTAATGTCTTCAGAGATGGATAATACCGATAAAATTGTGGGGCTTTATGATGAATGTATGAATATGGGCTTAACTGTTGTACCACCTGATATTAACAGCGGTAAGCACCGTTTTTCCGTAAATGAAAAAGGTGAAATTGTCTACGGTTTGGGGGGCGATTAAAGGCGTGGGCGAAGGCCCGATTGATACAATTTTATCTGCTCGTCAACAAGATGGCATTTTCAAAGATCTGTTTGATTTAACTGCTCGTGTCGATCTGAAAAAATCAACCGTCGCACCTTTGATGCGTTGATTATGTCGGGGAGCTTGGATAAACTCGGCCCGCACCGTGCAGCTTTAATGAAAAAAACTTAGAAGATGCTCTTAAAAGCCTCAGATCAACATTCAAAAATGGAAGCGCTTGGGCAGAGTGATATGTTTGGTGTGCTGACCGAAACGCCAGAAGAGGTGCAAAATGCCTATGCGAATACGCCCAAATGGAGTGAACAAACTATTTTAGATGGCGAACGAGCCACATTAGGCTTGTATTTGAGCGGGCACCCAATCGGGCGTTTCCTCAAAGAGCTGGCTCACTATGCCCCTATTCGCTTAAATGAGCTACAGCCAACTTTCCGCGGACAAAAATGCAACTGTGGCGGGTATGGTGGTGGGCTATCGTGTAGCCGTCACTAAACGAGGTAATCGCATTGGCATTGCGACGATTGAAGATCGTTCGGGCAAACTAGATATTACGCTTTTCTCTGAAGCTTTAGAAACTTACGGAGATTTAATTGAGAAAGATGACATTATTATCGCTACAGGTTCGATACAATTCGATGATTTTAGCGGAGGATTAAAAATGTCCGCCCGCGAAATTATGACGCTTGATGATGCACGTACTCGTAATGCTAAAAAGCCTTGCTCTTGCAATCAATCAAGAACAATTAGATGCAAAAATTTGTGAAAAGAATTGACCGCTTGCATTACACCTTACAAAGAAGGAACCTTGCCTCTGCATTTCTACTACCAAAACGAACAAGGTAGAGCCTTGTTGAAAGGAGAGCTTAGAATGGCGAGTGACACCAAGCGAAAAATGCTCGTTGGGCTTCGAGCCTTGCTAGGGGAAAGTTCGGTAGAATTGGAATTTGAGTAAAAGATAAAGGCATAGCAGAGAATTCTATGCCTTATGTTCTTGTTTTTCTTGCTCGAAAAATATAGAAATTTATCCGCTTTTTAAAACATCCAACTCCGCTTCATCCCCACGATTTTGCAGCCATTGTTTGCGATCTTCTGCTCGTTTTTTTCGCAAGTAGCATATCCATTGCCTCAATGGTGCTCTGTAGAGAGGCTGCTTCGTCTTCATTACTATCCGCTAACGTAAGCTGGATTAAACGGCGCGTGCTTGGATCCATTGTGGTTTCTCGCAGTTGGCTTGGGTTCATTTCACCTAATCCTTTAAAAACGTTGTACATTTAGCTTGCCTTTTTTTCTTCGCAAGGCGGGCTAAAATCGCCTCTTTTTCGGCTTCATCTAAGGCATAATGAACCTCATCTTTACCAATATCAATGCGGTAAAGCGGTGGCATTGCAACATAAACGTGTCCATTTTTCACCAAACTTGGGAAGTGGCGTAGAACAAGGCACAAAGTAAAGTTGCAATATGTAAGCCATCCGAGTCCGCATCAGCAAGAATACAAATTTTGCCGTAACGTAGCTCTTCTAAATTATCGCTATCTGGATCCATCCCGATGGCAATTGCAATATTGTGCACTTCTTGCGAAGCCAATACTTGATCAGATGAAACCTCCACGTATTTAAAAATTTTCCCACGCAACGGCAAAATCGCTTGGTAATCTTTATCGCGAGCTGATTTCGCAGAACCACCCGCTGAGTCCCCTTCCACAAGGAAAAAGTTCGGTTTGGCTTAAATCTTGAGAGATACAATCCGCCAATTTTCCTGGTAAAAGCAGGTCCATTAACCAATTTTTACGCACCACTTTTTCGCCGCACGCAAACGTGCCTGAGCTGAGCTAATTGCCATTTCAGCAATCTGTTTCCCCACTTGCACATTTTGATTTAGCCATAAACTAAACGCATCTTTAAGTGTGCTTTCTACATAGCTTGAGGCTTGGCGAGAAGAAAGACGCTCTTTCGTCTGCCCTGCAAATTGTGGCTCTTGAATTTTAAGTGAGAGAACGTAAGCACAACGGTGCCAAACATCGTCCGCAGTTAATTTCACGCTTTTCGGCAATAAATTATGGATTTCGCAAAATTCTGTCATCGCTTTTAACAAACCGTTACGCAAACCGTTTACGTGTGTACCGCCTTGCGAGGTTGGGATTAAGTTCACGTAACTTTCCGCTAATAATTCGCCTTCTGGCAACCAAGTTAATGCCCAACTTACCGCTTCTGTTTCATCTACCACATTGCCAATAAATGGCGGATTTGGCAGACATTCATAACCATTTAAGGCTTCATTTAAATAGTCTGAAAGCCCATCTTCATAATACCAAGTTTCTTCGGTTTTTATTGATGTGATCTTTAAAATTGATCGTGAGTTTCGGGCAAAAGCACTGCTTTGGCTTTAAGTAAGTGACGTAAACGGCTGACCGAGAAATTAGGGTGAATCAAAAATATTTTGGGTTTGGATAAAAAAACGAACGGTCGTGCCCGTTTGGCGTTTCGGGCAACTGCCCACCACTTTCTAAATCTTCCACTTTCACGCCGTTTTTCAAACGCAATCGTATACACTTCGCCATTACGTTTTAATCGCAATTTCCACGCTGTGAAAGGGCATTTACTACTGAAATCCCCACTCCATGTAAAACCGCCAGAAAAAAGTATAATTTTTTTATTCGAAAACTTACCGCCCGCATGTAGCTTAGTTAAAATTAATTCCACGCCAGAAATTTTTCGGTTGAGTGAATATCCACAGGCATACCACGTCCATTATCAATCACTTCAAGCGAATTATCTTTATGCAAAATAACATCGATTTGAGAAGCATAGCCCGCCAACGCTTCGTCCACGCTGTTATCAATCACCTCTTGTCCTAAGTGGTTAGGACGAGTAGTATCAGTATACATCCCAGGACGCATCTGGACAGGTTCAAGATCCTTTAATACCGTAATTTCATCTGCGTCATAACGCTTCTCTGCCATACTTCTCTTCTCTATTTTTTTCTGCTATAAATGGAAATAAAGCCAGTATTTTACACGGAAATAACTGGCTTTTTCTATTGCAAATTTTTCTTAAAATTTAACCGCTTGTTTTCTTATTGCTTTCTACCTTCCACGGAGCAACCTTAAATAACATCAACATTCCTGGAATTGCGACAAAGAAACAGATCCAGAAAAAGTGATAGTAGCCAAAAGCTTCCACCAAGTATCCTGTATAAGCCCCTAAGAATTTACTCGGTAAGGCGGCAAGGCTTGTGAAAATAGCCATTGCATTGCAGTATAAAGCGGATTAGTTTCACGAGCCATAAAAAGCAACGAAAGCGGCTGTGCCTAAGCCTACACCCTAAGTATTCTCCCGCCATCACGAGTCCCAATTTTAAAAAGCTCATTTGTGCCGATAGAAGCGGTCTCAAAAATGCCCAAAACTTGCAAGATAGGCAAAGCCCAAGATGGTAACCAATTGCACGCTACCGAATATCCACAAAGAACGGTTTACGCCAAGTTTAAGCATAGCGATGCCGCCCACAATGCCGCCTCCAATACTGCACCAAAGTGAGGTCGTTTTTACCACAGCGGCAATATGTGACTTGGTAAAGCCCATATCCAAAAATAAATTTGGTTTGTAGCGAAGTAGCGAGTGAGTCGCCCAGCTTATAAAGAAAAAAATAAAAAGGATTAACCCTCAAAGCGCCCATCACGCCTTTACGCGTGAAAAACTCAACAAAAGGATCCACAAAAGCGGTGTAAAACGGTTTGCTTTTTATCCACAGGCGAATGTTGCGGTTCTTTGGCAATCAGGGTAATCAACAAACAAGGCAACATAAAACTTGCAGTGATAATAAACACAGTTTGCCAAGGGTAATGATCTGCTAAAAAGAGTGATAATCCGCCAGGAATGAGCCCCGCAATGCGATAAGCATTTACGTGAATGGAGTTGCCCAAACCGAGTTCGTTGTCGCTTAAAAATTTCGCGACGAAACGCATCAATCACAATATCTTGGGTCGCTGAGAGAAATGCCAACACAATCGAGAGCAGTGTGATAACGCCAATATCTTGCACAGGATCAAAAACCGTAACTAATTAAAATCAAGAATAGCCCGATTTGTGAGAAAAAAATCCAACTGCGACGACGCCCTAAAAAAAGGAGGAAAATAGCGATCTAATAAAAGCAGCCCAAAGAAATTTCCAAGTGTACGGCAGCGAAGTTAATGTGAAAGCTGCAATGGTTTTTATATCCAAATTCATTGAAGTAAACCATGCAGGCAGCAGTTGGATTAACACAAACAGCGGCAAGCCAGAACAGAAGCCTGTATAAAAGGCAACGCAACATATTCTTCGTAAAAATTTGTTGCCAGATGGAAGGTTGAGAAGATGGAAAAAGCGGTCATTTTTCTTATATTCAAAAGAGAAATTATGGAAGGAAATATCAATGATGTTGCTTGTCGTAGGGGCGGGGTTTATCCCCGTCCGATAAATTGAATAAGATTTTGTGTGGAGATAAACCCATCCCTACGATAATTACATTAGGGACTAAACTATCCCTTATACCCATTTGGGTTATTTTTGCCAATTCCACGTATCACGCATCATTTCATCTAAGCCGTGTTGTGTTTTTCCAGCCTAGCTCTTCCCATGCTTTTTGCGGATTTGAATAGCAAGTCGCAATATCCCCTGGACGACGATCGACTAACTTGTATGGCACTTCAATATTGTTCGCTTTTTCGAATGCTTTCACCATATCTAATACAGAGTAGCCTACGCCCGTGCCAAGGTTATAGATGTGACAGCCTGCATCATCTTGGTGTTTTTCTAATGCTTTTAAGTGACCTAACGCTAAATCTACCACGTGAATATAGTCACGCACGCCTGTGCCATCGTGGGTATCGTAATCGCTACCGAATACAGAAAGCTCTTTTAATTTACCCACCGCCACTTGGCTGATGTACGGTAGCAAGTTATTTGGAATGCCGTTTGGATCTTCACCAATTAAGCCGCTTGAATGAGCACCGACTGGGTTGAAGTAACGTAAGATTACTGCACTCAATTGTGGGAATGCTTTTACCGTATCTTCTAAAATACGTTCTACCATATATTTTGACGTACCGTATGGGTTAGTTGTACCGCCTACAGGGCAAGATTCCACAATTGGGATAATTTGCGGATCGCCATACACCGTTGCTGATGAGCTGAATACAATCGTATTCACGCCTGCTTTAAAGCATCTCTTCAACTAATACTATAGAACCCATTACATTATTTTGATAGTAGCGTAATGGCTCACGCACACTTTCGCCCACTGCTTTTTAAGCCCGCAAAATGGATCACCGATTCGATTTTATTTTCTGCAAAAATTTTTGCGTAAAAATATCGCGGTCTAACACATCACCTTTGTAAAAGGGACTTTTTTTACCTGTGATTTTTCAACACGCTTAAGTGAAATTTCAGATGAATTGCTTAAATTATCCAAAACTACCACTTCTCGGTTTTGTATTCAATAATTCAACAATAGTATGCGAGCCGATATAACCTGCACCACCAGTCACTAAAATTGCCATAAAAAAACTCCTTGTATGAATAATTTGGCTTATTTTACCCCGATTTTATTAAATAATCTTTTGATTTTGTGCTAATTTAGTCACTCATTTTTACTCTGAGATCCCTATGTTAAAGCTACTCAAAGCACTCTACCGAGTGTTCCGCTGTATCCGTGAAGGCGTGGTAACACTCTTCTTCCTACTGTTCGTAATGATCAGCTTTGCTTTTGTGTCATTGCTCAGTTCATTTAACGGTAAGGCTGAAAGTGAAACCATGTCAACCTTTGACTACGGTGCGTTAGTGCTCAATTTAAACGGCTATTTGGCAGATAATCGCGAGGAATCCCCGATTTCTACCGCTTGTTAGAAGCCGAAATGGGCAACGAGCAACCGCAAAAAAATACTCTACTTTTGACGTCGCGAGCGCCATTCGTCAAGCGAAAGTTGATGAAAAAAATTACAGGACTGGTATTAGATCTCGCCAAATTCGAAGGTGGAGATTATCCTTCGCTCGATTATCTTGGCAAGTTGCTCAAAAGATTTCCAAGCATCAGGCAAACCCGTGATTGCAATTGGTCACAGTTTCAGCCAAAAAAACAATATTATTTGGCAAGCTTTGCCGATCAAATTTACCTCAACAACGCTGGTGCGGTGGAGTTGGAAGGCTTGAAATATAGCACACTCTATTTCAAATCGTTATTCGACAAAAATTGAAGCAACGCCATATTTTTCCGTGTGGGCACTTACAAATCTGCAGTCGAGCCACTGATTCGCGATGACATGTCTGCAGAAGCCAAGCAAAAATGCGACTGCTTGGTTGTATCCAATGTGGCAAAATGTAAAAGAGAAATTGGCAGAAAAATCGAAAAATTTCTGCCGAAAATATCGTACCGCCATTAGATAAACTGATTGAGATACGAAAACAAACCCAAGGCAATGAAGCTGATTTTGCGTTAAAGCAACAATTCGTGACCCATATCAACAGTCAAGCGGAAATTCGTCAAGCACTAGCGGATAAATTCGGAGCAGACGACGAAAAAGGATTCAAATCTATTGATTACCAAGATTACGCAAGCGGTCTGATTGATCGTTTTAATCGCAAGGGTGAAAAACAAAATCGCTGTAGTCAATATTGAGGGTGAAATCACAATGGGTGAAAGCCTAGAAAACACAGCGAGGGGCAGACACCATCATTGCTCAACTGCAAAAATGAAGCAAGATAAAAGCGTGCGAGGGCTTAGTTCTCCGTATCAACAGCCCTGGTGGCAGTGCCTTAGCTTCGGAACTGATTCGCCAAGAAGTGGAAGCGATTCAAAAATCAGGCATTCCTGTTGTTACATCAATGGGTGGAATGGCGGCTTCAGGTGGTTATTGGATTGCCACGACGAGCGATAAAATTTTAGCTGACAAAAAAACACGCTCACAGGCTCAATTGGCATCTTCGGTGTGATGTTCAATTTAGAAAAACCGCGAAAAATTTAGGGCATACGAGAAGATGGTATCGCCACCTCGCCATTAGCGGAAATCAGTAGTTTAAAGCCGTTATCTGAAAAAGCAGAAAATGCTGATTCAAATGAGCGTGAGCAAGGCTACCGCGAGTTTTTAGATTTGGTCAGCCGTGGGCGTAATATTGCCAAAGCAGATGTAGATAAAAATCGCTCAAGGGCAAGTTTGGTTAGGTACTGTTGCCAAAGAGAAAGGATTAGTAGACCAACTTGGCGATTTTTGATGATGCATTATATGCAATGAGCGAGTTACTGAAACAACAACGCTCAGAAAACAAACCAGCTTACGAAAAAAATTGGTGCCACAATGGTTTGGCGACCGTGATGAGTCTCTTTTTGCCGAACTTTCACGCAGTTTAAACAGCAAAATGCAAGTCAGCTTTGCCAAATGGTTAAACCTTCCGATCGCCAAACAAGCGGACGATTTTGCTCAAACTTTTGCAAAAATTTAATGATCCACAATATCGTTATTTGTATTGTTTGCAGTGTGGAGAAATCCATTAATAAATACTAAAAAGTAATTCTAAAAAGAGCAGATCATGATGATCTGCTCTTTGTATTTATTCTACTTTTTATTCTCTTTAGCGATTAATAATCCAGCCCCATTGCAACATTAAATCGGTCATTTTAGGAAGGAGGAATTCAAGTGATAGGAATCCAACCACAGAAAGTACAATGGTGTATGGTAATGCCATCCACACCATTTTACCGTATGAAAAGACGAATAAGCGGTGCAAATGCTGAGGTTAAGAGGAATAAGAACGCTGCTTGACCATTTGGTGTTGCAACTGATGGCAAGTTTGTCCCTGTATTGATTGCCACTGCAATCATATCGAATTGTTCACGACCAATGATACCAGAGGTTAAAAGCGTGTTTCGCTTCATTGATGTAAACCGTACCCACAAAGACGTTATCTGAAATCATTGAAAGTAAAACCGTTGAAAATATAGAACAACGAGAGTTGTGAATGTGGTTCAGCCGCTAGTACAAAGTGGATAATTGGTTCGAAAAGTTTGAGATCGATAATAACCGCAACCACTGAGAAGAACACGATTAATAAGGCACAAAATGGCATTGATTCTTGGAAAGAGCGGCCGAGAGAGTGTTCATCTGTGACACCACAAAATGCGGTGGTAAGGATAATCACGGTTAAACCAATAATGCCTACATCAGCAAGATGAAGTGCTAAACCACAAATAAGCCATATGCCTGCAACTGCTTGAATCGCCATTTTAAAGCGATCTTGCTTTGTCATTCGTTTTTCCTTGGTTTGATTATAGCGAGCAAGGATGACCCATACACGAAGTGGTAACTTTGCTCCATAGCCAAAGAGTTTAAAACGCTCAACGACCAAACAAGTAATAATCCCTGAAATTAATACTGGAATGCTCACAGACCCTACTCGAATTAAAAAAATTCTACAAACGACCATTCTGCTTGCCCTGCGATAATTAAGTTTTGTGGTTCTCCTACCATTGTCATTACGCCACCTAATGCAGAACCAACACCTGCATGCATGAGTAAGCTACGTAAGAATGCACGAAATTCTTCTAAAATATATTTATGATTAGTAATTTTTGTCATCGTTACTCACATCTAATTGCTCTTCAATAGACGTATTACCTGAGGCAACTTGATGATATACTGAATAAAAACCTGTTCCAACACTCATAATAACGGCAATAACAGTTAAAGCATCAAGGAAGGCAGAAAGGAATGCGGCACTGAGACAGAATGTTAAAAGCAAGAGCCTTTTTAGAACGAATAGAGAGAAGTAGTTTAGTAAAGACATAGAGCAGAAGCTGTTTCATAAAGTAGATGCCAGCCACCATAAACATAAGAAGCAAAAATGACATCAAAGTTTGCCATAACTTCTTGCTTAATATGATGCGGACTAGTCATCCCTATTACAACCGCTTCTATCGCCAATAAACCACCTGGTTGAAGTGGATAACACTTCAACGCCATGGCTAGCGTGAAAATAAATTCAGCCACAAGCAACCAGCCTGCAACAAAGGGCGAAACAAAGAAATAAATGATTGGGTTAATGATAAGAAAAACTGACGATTGCCAATTTGTACCAATTTGGACTTTTTTTCCTAAAAAGTTTTTGAAAAATACGTTTGCTCCTTTCATCAGGAACTCCCTGTACAATGAAGATAAGATAAAGAATAAAAGCCTAATGTGAGTTTGCAATATAATAGAAATTAAGCGACAATACAATTCAATATCGTTGCTTATTTATGCGGTTTTTCTTAGAAAAATTTGATAATAATACGATACATTTTATTTAGTTTTTGCCATTGGGGGGCATTTTGGATAACTCAACTATTTTAACTGCACAAAGCCCTGCCGCTTTAGCAGAAGAATATATTGTAAAAAGTATTTGGAATAATCACTTCCCTGCAGGTTCTGACCTACCAGCCGAGCGAGAACTCGCCGAACGCATTGGCGTTACGCGCACTACCTACGTGAAGTATTGCAACGCTTAGCCCGCGATGGCTGGTTGCAGATTCAACACGGTAAGGCAACGCGGGTGAATAACATTTGGGAAACGGGGGGGCCTAACATTATCAAAACAATCATCAAATTAGACCGCTCTTACCTACCTATTATTATCTCTAATGTGGTTTCACTACGTACCCGAATGGTTGAATATTATGTGCGTGAAGCAGTAAAAAAATAGATGCAAAGGCCTCTGCAAATTTATTCTCTGAATTAGATAATTTAGAAAATACCGCTTTTGCTTATGCCTCTTTTGACTACACCCTCTTCCGTCAATTTACTTTTTATTGCGAATAAACCTGTTTATGGCTTAATTTTAAACAGCTTTAAAGAGATGTATATTCAAGTTGCAAGCCTATTTTTCCCGCGAAGAAATAGCTCGCCTTAGCACATTTGAATTTTATAAAACGCTAAAAAAATACTTTTGCGAACAAGGGGATGACGAAGCCGTACAACAATGTATCGCAAAAAAATCGCCAACAAAGCGGTATTTATTGGACTCAAATTTTTACAAGACTTACCTGAAGATTTTGGAAAAACAAGTTACTAGCTAAAAATCAAGCTAAAAAGGAACGATTTTGAACGAAATTATCTTTACTCTTTCTCCTGCCGATAACGCCCGCTTGCAATCGCTTTTGCGGTGCATTTGATGAACATTTAACCTTGATAGAAAAGAGCTTTTAATCTCAACATTGCTCGCCAGGGTTTTTATGTTTACTATCATGGCTACGGAAGATACATACCACTCTGCTACATTGTTGTCACAAGCGGCTAAACTTATTCAACAGCTCTATGTTGAAACTGCCCCAATTAAAGGAAAAATAAAAGAGCTCGATTTAGAAGATGTGCATCTTACCATCCAAGAAAAGCCGAATGTTGCTACAAAAATCATTGGCAATCATCTAACCACGATGAAATTTCAATCAAAACCAAACGTGGCGTAATTAAACCGCGAGGTGAGCATCAACAAAGCCTACCTTCGTAACATTCTTACCCACGACATCAGCTTCGGAATTGGTCCAGCAGGGACGGGTAAAACCTTCTTAGCGGTGGCTGCAGCGGTAGAATCACTGGAACGCCAAGAAATTCGCCGTATTTTACTTACCCGGCCAGCGGTTGAAGCAGGCGAAAAATTAGGCTTTTTACCAGGAGATTTAGGGCAAAAAATTGAGCCTTATTTACGCCCGCTTTATGATGCCCTATTTGAAATGCTCGGCTTTGAACGTGCACAAAAATTGATGGAACGAAGTGTGATCGAAATTGCACCGCTTGCCTATATGCGTGGTCGCACACTAAACGATGCCTTCATCATTTTTAGATGAAAGTCAAAACACGACGACCGAACAAATGAAAATGTTTTTAACCCGTATTGGTTTTAATTCTAAGGCAGTCATTACAGGTGATGTTACTCAGGTTGATCTTCCTCGTAACCAAAAAAATCTGGCTTAAAACACGCTATGGAAGTGCTAAAAGATGTGCCAGAATTAAGTTTCAACTTCTTCGACAGTAAAGACATTGTTCGCCATCCTGTAGTCGCCAAAATTGTTCAAGCCTATGATATTTGGGAAGCGGAAGATGAAATTCGCCAACAGGCATTAGAAGAAGAGCGTAAAGCTCAACGAGAATTAGCCAAATTGGAAGCAGAACAGCAAAAGATTTGGGAAGAAGCGAAAGCACTATAAAATAGGCTGCTTACCGCCTACTTAAAAATAATGAAAAATTAACGAATATTTGCAATTTCTTTTAATATACTGATATTTTTTTATCTAAATAATTTCTCATTTTCAAATATTCTTGCAATTCTAGCACTTTATATTGCTTAAACTCAGAAAATTCGCTCACAAAAATTTGATAAATTGCTTCATCTGGATAAAGGCGTAAATAATCGGCTAATTGCTGTTCCAGTGTATAATTTTTTTCTCTTTTTTTGGAGTGCTTGTAAAATTTCTTGTTTAAAAACGCTCAGACCTGCCAACAATATAACCGCGTTGTGCTTTGCTTAAACTACTTAACCACATTCCATCTAATTTTGGCATTTGCTCAATCAGCTGAAAAAAATATCCGCTAATGTTCCTATTTTTAATTCAAATTCAAGCTCACAAATTTTTCTGAACCAAATGGATTTTTTTACTTCGCCTTGATCAAGCACCACTTCAATTTGTGATTGGTTTATTTCAATTAGCCATTGATGGCGTATAAAATCTGTGCTAAAGGTAGGTATGAGTGCTTCAGCAATCTGGTCTGATCCCTCAATTTGCAAATTAAAATGCGAAACTAACCGCTTAAAATCAGGCTTTTCATTCTCTAGTGGCAGATTATATTCAGGGCGAATATGCAGACCGCCAACAATTTCACCTTTGGTTTTCAGAGTCATTTCATAGCGATGATTTTTCACTCTGACACGAAAGCCCATTTGATTAAGGGCAAAATATTGTTCTGGCGTATCGAAATAAGTATTGCCTAATGTGATTTCTCTCTCGTCTAAAATATGTTGCTTGGCAAGCCATTCGCTAACAGTTGTAATATTTTTGCTCATCAAGCATAATCTTTTAATTCAATCTCATTTTTCCATTTTTTTGTTCTGCCTATTTTTGATATGATCGGAAGATTATTTTATCAGAAAAACCTATTATGTTTAATCGAATTAAAAAAATGAACTCCAAACCTTAGTTCAACGTGGCTTAGATAACCACTTACGCTTGGCGGTAACAGGATTAAGCCGAAGCGGAAAAAACGGCGTTTATTACTAGCCTTGTCGATCAACTTTTGCATTCTCAAACAGCAAACCTCCCCTATTTCAGGCAGTAAAAATCGGGGCAAATTGTCTCAGTCAAACGCATTGAACAGAGGGATTTAACCATTCCTCGTTTTGAATATGATAAAAATCGTCAATGTTTAGAAGAAACGCCTGCACGTTGGTGCGATTCCACGCGTGGCATCAGTGAAATTCGCTTAGCCATTCGCTATAAACGTAAGGGCATTTCTCGCCATTTAGCAGAAGAAAAATACACTCTATCTGGATATTTTTGACTACCCAGGTGAATGGCTGCTAGATTTACCAATTTTAAATCAATCTTTTTAAAGAATGGTGCGAAGCACAGCAATTAGTACACACTGGAAAAACGTGCAGAGTTAGCGAAAGAATGGTTACAAGCGGTCGAAAATTTGGATCTTTTACAAAAAGCCGATGAAAACCAACTTGCAAATTTAAGTGAAAAAATACACCGCTTATTTATTAGAATGCAAAGTAAACGAAATGCAGTATATTCAACCTGGGCGATTTGTGCTACCTGATCAAAAATATGCAAGGTGCACCTGTTCTACAATTCTTTCCATTATTAAATTTAACGGAAACGGATTGGGAAAAATTAGAAAAAGCAGATAAAAAATAGCACCTATAAAATGTTGGAAAAAAACGCTATTACCATTACCAGCAAAAAAATAGTAAAAAAACCGTTTTTATGATCATTATTTTTCTCGTTTTGATCGTCAGGTAATTTTTGGCGGATTGTTTAACGCCGTTAAATCACGGTTATCATGAATTTATGGAGATGAAACTCGGCTTACAGCAATTGTTTAAACATTTTCATTATGGCACGAGAAATTTATTTTCTCGCCTTTTTCCGCACATATTGATAAATTGCTATTTTTAGCAACAAAAAGCCGATCATATTACACCAGAACAAATTCCGAATTTAGAAAGTTTAATGCGTCAATTAGTATTAGAAGGCGGAAATCACACCGCTTTCGATGGCATAAAAGAGCTAGGCTACTATGCGATTTCGAGTATTAAAACGACTGATGTGGTAAATGTCACTAAAGGAGGGCAATCTTTCAAAAGCGGTAAAGGCGTGCGTTCCAATAATTCATCGCAAGTGTCGGTCACTTATCCAGGGTAGCGTACCGAGCCGTTTGCCGAATGCAAGTTATTGGCAATATAATCAGTTCGATTTTTGACCAGTTTGAACCGAAACATATTGAATATGATGAGCCTATTCCACATTTACGGATGGATGCAGTGCTACAGTTTTTTTATTGGCTGATATGTTAGATTAGGGTAAAAATCAGTTTTATTTTTTTAACAAGAATTAAATTATGGCAAAGAAACCAAAAGTAGCTTCGAATACCATCGCACTAAATAAGCGTGCTCGTCACGAATATTTTATCGAAGAGGAAATTGAAGCAGGCTTAGAATTACAAGGCTGGGAAGTAAAAATCCTTACGTGCAGGAAAGGCAAATATTGGTGATAGCTATGTGACTTTCCGTAATGGCGAAGCCTTTTTTTATTTGGGGCGACCATCACCCCATTAAACGTGGCTTCCACCCATATTGTAGCAGACCCAACTCGCACCCGTAAATTGTTGCTCAACAAACGTGAACTAGACTCTCTTTTGGTAAAAGTAAACCGTGATGGGATGACCGTTGTCGCACTTTCTGTTTACTGGAAAGCAGCTTGGGCAAAAGTGAAAAATTGGTGTGGCGAAAGGTAAAAACTGCACGATAAACGTGAAGATATTAAAGATCGCGAGTGGCAAGTTGCAAAAACAACGCATTATGAAAAATGCCGCTCGTAGCTAACATTTTAAAACAAAAAGGAATACACAATGATCGACCAAAAACCTTCTGCGTACCAACTTAGATGAAGTGGCAAACGCATTAAAAAAATAAAACGTAATTTTATTTTAGACGTTGAACAAGTAAAAGCGTTAGAAGAACAACGTAAAGTATTGCAAGTGAAAACGGAAACTTTACAGGCAGAACGCAATGCTCGTTCTAAAAATATTGGTGCAGCAAAAGCGCGTGGTGAAGATATTTCTGCATTATTGGCGGAAGTAGACAATATGGGCAATGAGCTTAATGAAGCGAAAAAGCTCTTGATGAAGTGCAAGTGCAAATTAAAGAGTTGCTTTTTAAACGTACCAAATTTACCTGCGGAAGAAGTGCCATTAGGTAAAGACGATAGCGAAAAACTTAGAAGTCGCTCGTTGGGGCGAACCACGTCAATTTGATTTTGAAATTAAAGATCACGTAACCCTAGGCGAAAACTTAGGCGGATTAGATTTTTGGTGCTGGTGCAAAATTAACCGCAAGCCGTTTTGTGGTAATGAAAGGTAAATTAGCCCGCTTACACCGTGCGTTATCGCAATTTATGCTAGATTTACACCGAACAACACGGTTATGTGAAACAAACGTACCATTCTTAGTAAACCACGACAGCTTATTCGGCACAGGTCAATTGCCAAAATTTGGTGAAGATTTGTTCCACACTCAACCATTAACAGGCCAAGATCTAATGAGTTCAACGCTCATTTAGCTTAATTCCAACCGCTGAAGTACCTGTAACCAACTTAGTACGCGATGAAATTATTGAAGAAGAAAAACTTCCGTTAAAATTGACCGCTCACACCCCTTGTTTCCGTTCAGAAGCGGGCTCTTACGGTCGCGATACTCGCGGTTTAATCCGTATGCACCAGTTCGAAAAAGTGGAAATGGTACAAATCGTTGCACCTGAAAAATCAATGGAAGCGTTAGAAGAATTAACGGGACATGCTGAAAAAGTATTACAACTTTTAGGCTTACCGTACCGCAAAGTATTACTCTGCACGGGCGATATGGGCTTTGGTTCTTGCAAAACTTACGATTTAGAAGTGTGGTTACCTGCTCAAGATACTTACCGTGAAATTTCTTCTTGCTCAAATATGTGGGATTTCCAAAGCTCGCCGTATGGCAGCTCGTTGCAAAAGCGAAAAACGACAAGAAGACTCGTTTGGTTCACACCTTAAACGGCTCTGGTTTAGCGGTTGGTCGAACCCTTGTTGCAGTATTAGAAAAACTACCAAAAATGCTGACGGTTCAATTACTGTGCCTGAAGTGTTGCGTCCATATATGGGCGGGGTAGAAGTGATTACCGCTTAAGCCTTCTTAAACAAAACGCAGAAATTATGAAAAATTTCTGCGTTTTTGTCTATTATTCATTACACTGAAAATGGATACTGAATACTCGGGTGGTATTCATAGCCTTCCACTTTAAAATCATCAAGCGTAACCCAAGTTTCTAAATCTTCAAGTGATTTAATATCTGGGTTGATAATTAGTTTCAGTGCAGACAGTGGTTCTCGCTTGAGCTGTACATCACGCATAAGCTCAAGTTGATCTTCATAAATATGTGCATTCACAATTTTATGGAATGCTTGCCCTGCTGTGTGTCCTGTGATTTGAGCCATTAACGCAAGGAAAGTGTAACATTGAATCATATTCCAGTTTAATCCAAGCGGCACATCGGCAGAACGTTGTATACTATTTAAGTAGAGTTTGCCGTCTAAAAGTGAGAAATGATGGCTATGTAAGCAAGGGCGTAAGCAACCTAAATCAAACGCACCAGGATGATAGAAGGTATAAATTTCACCACGATTATCAATACCGCGTTTTAAATCATCGACAATTTGACGAAGCAGATCGACAGAACCGCCATTAGGGTTTTGGGAAGTTACGCCCAATTGCCCCATAAACTAACCCCATATCATCTTCGCCTTTTCGATACGGGTTATTGAGCCAAGCTGTATTTTCGTTAGCATTGGCATCCCAAGATTTTGTGCCTAAGACACGGAAATCGGCAGCATTACTGTAACCACGAATATAGCCTAATAGCTCAGCAATAGCCGCTTTCCAGAAGCTACGGCGAGTAGTGACAGAGGAAATTCGCCATTTTCAACATTGTAGGTTAAATCAGCGTTAATTACTGTTAAACAACGCTTACCAGTACGTTCATTGGCTACCCATTTGCCTTCATTCACGATACGATTACACAAATCAAGATACTGTTTCATTCAATCCTCAAGCAAAAAAATATTTTTATTTCGGGTAGAATTGTATCAGTTTTAATATTTCCAAAAAGAAATCAGGAGTAAAAATGAAAAACCTTGTAAAAATCTTTTTAATTTGCACAGTTGGTTTCCTTGCCGCTTGTTCCAATCAAAATACGACATTACCACGCTTAAGCGAAACTGAACTAGACCAAAAATCTTATGCCATTGCTTATAGCGTAACAGGACAAACCTATAAAAGATCGTGTTACCAAAGATTACGATATTGCTCAATTTACTCAAGGTGTGACAAATTGGTATTACAACCGTGTGCCAATGCCAATCGAGCAAATTCAAGCCTTAACCATCAACCGTTTAGTCGATCATAAAGAATATGCCTATAATAGCGGTGTGATTTTTGCTGATGCTTTCCAACAAAAAGTGAATTATCTTGATCCAAGTTGTTGGGGCTTGCTGCATAAGCCAAGTATGATCCAAGGGATTGATGATGCAATGCACGACTTGCAAAAAGGAATCAAGTTCGTGATGATGAATATATCCGCAATGGTTCAGATCAAATTATTCAATTATGTGTAAAAACCATTGTTTATGATGAAAAAAACAGCCAAAAGAGAATATTAAAACGACAAAATAGATAAAAGTTTGAAGGCAGAATGTGAATTCTGCCTTTTCTTAATTATACCCCATCATCTTCAATAAACTTTTCGTATACTCAATCGCCTCAATCCTATTTTCAACACCAATCTTTTGGTATAGGTTACGTATGTGCGTTTTGATTGTAGTTATTGCAACAACTAATTCTTGAGAAATTTGTTCGTTGCTATAACCCGCATAAATTAGCCCAAGCACTTGCCATTCGCGGGAAGTGAGGCGGACTTATTTTGAGCAGTTCAGGCAGCTGTGGATTTTTCAGTAAATGACTTACAAACTCTTCATCAAAAATGGGCGAATTTATGACGATGATGCTGGTTAATACTACGCAAAAATAAATTTCGCTTTATGCGTTGATAAATCATCTAACACATTAATTTGCAGTAATTGGCGGATTTGTTCAGCCATCAATTCGCCTTCAATCACGAACGCACTAATAAAAATTAGTTTGTTGGCTGAGATTTAAGGCTTGGATTAAATCGCGTTGAGCTAAAATCGTGCTGACCTTGTTGATAATAAATGCGATTGCGTAAAATCAAAGCTCGTTGTGTGTCGCTAATTAAATTAAAGATTGCCGTGGTTTTTAATAAGCGGTTTACGATCTCCAATGCTTTATCAAACTGTGCTTGCAACAAATAACAGCGGGCAATATTTCGCCATTGGCGTTGCAAGAAATGATTATGATCTTGAGTCGGGAACGTGGTTTTGTGCCAACCACCCTTCAAGCGGTGCTTTTTTTCTTCTCTAATTTGCCAATAATAGAGCTGAACTTCATCAAAAGTCGTTAGCCAATCGCGATGAACAGAATGGCTAGCAAGCAGGGTTTTTACCTTGTTCAATTAAGCGGGAAGCATTCGTTAAATTCCCTTTAGTAAGAGAAATTTTGCGATCAATGCCAAGCAATGTGCTTGTTCACTCTCTTTTCAAGCACTTCTATCCCCGCATTTGCCATCTCTTCAGCTTCATCTAAGTGATGCCATTCCCACAAAAATTTGTCCGCGTAAACGGAATAAAAAAATTCGTGCATCGGAATTTTTGTGTAAAAGTTGAGCCTGTTGCGTCGTATCTTTCAGTAAATCATAAGCAGATTGTAGAAAACCTTGAGCGGAAAGCATTTCAGCTTGCTGTAATTTTTGACCAGAGCCATTGATGATAAGCAGAGTGTTCTAACGCCATCTTTTCTACTTTTTGCATTCGCTTCAAACCTTCTTTTGAGGTAACCTTGGCAATGTTGTGCTTCGCCAATAATAGAATTAGCGACAATTTGAGCATAGCCCACTTTAGAAGAAAAATGTACTAAAGCACGGTTCGCAAGCTGGTAAGCTAAATCCTCATTGCCTTCATTAATCGCAACTTGAGCTTGCAAGGCTTCAAAATGAGCCTGTAAATCCTCTTCAAGCGGTTGATTTGGTTTAAAATTTTGCAAGATGCCCGAGACTTCTTGATAACGATGCTGGCTTTGTGATAACCACGCCTTCAGCAGCACTAAATTCGAATCCTGCCAAATCTGCTCAGCAGGCATTAAATTTAAACACTCTTCGAGTAATTTTAATTGTCCTTGATGGAATAATTTCCAACCATATTCTTGCAATACTTTATAAAGTAATGCTGGCTCTTCTAAAATTTGAGCGTGATATAAGGCTTCTGTGCCATTACCTAGCTTTAGCCATTCCGTTATAGCAAGGTGGTGTAATGTTCGCCAAGTTTGAGGTGTTCCATTCGGCAACGTTGGCGTAAAAATCAGATAAAAATCGTGTGAAATTGCCACCACGTTTCGCCATTCTCGTGAATATTACGTTGTACAAATAAGCCTTGTTTTTCTAATTCTGCAAGTTGATAAATCCCATTTTCTGCTTGCGTTAAAGCGAATACGAGGCGTTCATTCATCTTATGTAGCAGAGCACAACATTGCATAAAATATTGCATTCGTGATGGAATGAAATGGAAGACTTCCTCGCTCAAATAATCTTCTATATGTTGCTGACTCAGGCTAGCAAATAATTTCTCTGGTGTATTAAGCCATTCTGGGGAAGTATTTAAACTAAAGCAAAGTAGTTGTAGTGCACTAATCCAACCTTGCGTGTGCTCATAGAGGAGATGAAGTGCTGTTTCACTTAGGGTAATATTCGTTGCTTGTTCAATCAATTGACGACTTTGTTCAAGATCGAAGGCTAAATCATTTACGCCTATTTCAAGCAATTTCTCACGCAGTCGTAATTGTGTGATGCTGATGGGAGGAAGCGTACGAGAAAGCAGGATAAGATGCATCGTTTCAGGCTGATGCTTTAGCCAAAATCGAATTGCTTCGTGAATTTCTGCATTTTTCGATCAGATGATAATCATCCAATATAAGATAAAAAGGGGAACGAATGCTTTGTAATTCAAGCAAGAGTTCATGAAAAATAGCAGGGTAAGATCATCTTGAAAGAGGCAATGACTAAAAAGAGAGATGCGTTGCGTCCCGTAATGCTTGTGTAAAATAGCGAGCAAATTCGACCGCTTGATTATCACTTTTATCTAAACTTAGCCAGCTAACTCGCTGATGTTTTGCAGTTTGAATAGCTTGCCATTCAGCCATTAAGGTCGTTTTGCCATAACCTGCTGGAGCAGCAAGTAGAGTAAGTGGATAATTTTTGCTTTTTCTAATTTTGCCAATAATGCAGGGCGTTCAATCTTATTTTCTTTTTCGAAAAAATGAGCGATAAATTTACTCGACATTAAACCCGAAATTAGAGCTGGCATCCTTTCTTTTCCTCTTTTTATGATGTATGGCAGTTTGATTTTAGCAATTTTTACAGAAAATGGGGGAGAAATTTCTGGTAACCAGAATGTAAAAAGCCATCACGGTGTTGCAGCAGTGATGGCAAAAGGATCATTATGATAAAAAGATAGGATTATTTAGATGAAACTTGCTGTAAGAAAAATTTTACGAGGTTGAGTTAAGCCTCAATTTTTCTGCTTCATTGACCAAGTTCATTGCTTTATTAATGTCATGATTTTTCAGCGCACTTTTTCACCGCTTGATTGAAATATTGCTCCGTAGTTTGCTCTACAGGCTGAGCAAGCGGTTCATTTTTAACGCTTTTTGCATTTTGCTCGCCGTTGGTTTCGCCTCTCCCACGCTTTGCGTAGGTGCAGTTTGTGCTTTACTTTCAAAGATCGCACCGCCTTTAGCAATATTACCTAAACCGACAAATTGCGTTGATTGTATGCCATCCACTTCTAACTCGATTTTTACCTGAATTAGTATGTTTGACCATAATATCGGCAATTGCTGGCGGTTGGTTGCCTTTTGCCTTTTTCATAGAGTTTAGCAGGGTGGGTGAATTGGGTTTGCCCATTCAGATCTTGTTCAGTGGTGTAGAGAAGCACATAAACAAAATCTTGTCCTGAAACAGGGGTTAAGCTTAATTCAGCTTGTAATTGGTTACCTTCTAATCCTCGCTCTTCCGCTTTCTTAAATTGGGAGGCTGGATATTTGAGAGAAACATTGTAATTGCTATCAAGCACTAATACATTCAGTACAAAAATGTGGTTGTTATCTACGACCAAGCTTTTAATTTTGATATTTAATGTGCCTTGATTGGCAGGAATTTTGTAACCAATAACGGCACTCTCTGTGCCTGCAAGATTTTTAGCAGAAGGCGACAATTTTTGCCTCATTCACATCGCTGGTAATTTTTTGCGATAAATCGACCGCTTGCCAATTGAAATTAGCGAGTTCGGTTTTAGATGGTTCGTTTGCAAAAATAGCACTTGAAAGGGCAAGAGCGGAAAAATAAAAAGGGAGAGTTTGAATTTCATAAATTATCCCCTGAAATATTCATTGTAATAAATTGTAGGGGCAGGGTTTATCCCCGTCCGATAATATGAAAAGGACAGGGATAACCCCTGTCCCTGCGATAATTTCAAGCGGTCGATTTTTGCAAATGATTTACCAATTTTGACCGCTTTATAAGCTATTACCACCAAGCCTCAAATTGTACGCCACCGATAAATTCGCCATCTTTCGCTTTGTAACCTTGGTTAGTGCGAGCTGCGGTATTGAATTTATCATTCCAGTGTGCGTAAGTGCCGAATACACGGATTGCCGGGCGAGCCCAAATGCTGTTACCTGCTTGCCATTGTTGTGCAACAGTGTATTTCATTAAATCATTTTTCTTGCCAGTGGCTTGATCTTTAATGCGGTCGTAGCCCACTTCTAATAAAGTGCTCATCGTGTCTGTCCATTTATACATTGGACGGATACCTGCAGAGTACCACGTTTTACCTTGTTTGTTAGCTAAATCATTTTTTTGATAGATTAAGGCATACATGACTTCTACTTTATCACTTGCTTGGAATGTACCTTGGTTGATTAAGCGAAGCATATTGCCGCGTTTATCTGCAGAACTGCTACTAGCGTGTCCCGCACCATCCACCATTGAGTCTTTTGCATATTGTACGGTAAATTTATTGAAGCCACCGAAGAAGTTACCTTGGGTGTATTCTGCTGTACCCATATAACCTTTTTTCACTGCGTTATTGTTAACGAAACGTGCATCATCTTTGGTGTGGGCTTTAGCATAATCGAAACCTAATTCTAATGAACCATCTTTCCATAATTCAATATTCGCTAAACGCACATCAAATACATCGTTATAAACCGATTTTTTCTTATCACGATCGCTCTTATAGTTTTTTGTTGCGTGGTCATAATAGTAAGAGAATGCACCATCACGCTCGGTAATACGAGTTGCTGCTACAGATAATTTACCAAAGCCTAAATCAATGTTCTCAACCCCTGCACCAGGACCAGAAATATCCCAGTAGTAGAAGTCGTTCATATGCACATCATGACGTTGATAGAAGCGTTTACCTGCCCATAATGTTGCACCTGGTAATACGTCTGCAAAGTTTTTAAATTGTGCGTTTAATTCGCGTAGTGCAGGGCTAGTATCTGTCCAGTCGTTATCATTTAACGTACCGCCATAAAGCAACATTAGAATCAAAGTAAATAGATTTCTCGCCTGATTTGAATAGTTCTTGACCTAATTTAAATTCTGCATAGGTATCAGATTCATTACCTAAACGGTATTTAGAACCACCACCATTTACCGAGAACGCAGATTGTTCACCACCGCCTGATGTCCAGCCGATGCCTGAACGAGCATAACCATGAAAATCAACAGCAAATGCTGTGCTAGAAAGTAATGCACCAGATACGATTGTTGCTAATACTGTTTTTATTAAGGCTCATAATAAGCTCCCTTTAGTTTTGTCATTATGTAAAAAACAGGTTAAACACCCAACTCTTTATATAAACGTTCTGCACGCTGTACCATCTTCGCGGAACAGGTGACATCGATTCGGATTGATACCGATTGCCATTTCATCGCCTTCTTTGACTAACACGATGTCATTTTTGGCGATAAACAATATTTTGTTTAATTGCAGGTAATTCGAGATAAACTTGTGTTTTCGTGCCCTAATTGTTCCACCACTTTTTACCGTGCCTTTAATGCAAATTTCGCTGTGTTCGCAAGGGAGTAAATGCTCTGGACGAATACCTAATGAAACGTTATCGCCCACATTTAAGCCCATACCTTCCACAGGAATCCAGAAACTCAAGTGATCTGCATCTAACATCTCAATTTGAACCGCATCCTCTTTCACTTCCACCACACGCACAGGTAAAAATTCATTTTTGGTGAACCGATAAATCCCGCGACAAAAACGGTTAGCAGGATAGTGATAAAAGCTCTAATGGGCGACCGACCTGTGCTACGTTGCTCTCAATGTTGTCGCTGTTTGCTTTGTAACACCACGATCTTATCAGCGAGGGTCATTGCTTCGACTTGATCGTGGGTTACATAAATCATTGTGCGGTTAAGTTTTTGTGGAGTTTAGAAATTTCTACCCTCATTTGCACACGTAATGCCGCATCAAGGTTAGAAAGGGGTTCATCAAGCAAAAAGACTTCTGGTTGCGAAACTAACGTACGTCCAATTGCGACACGCTGACGCTGACCGCCAGAAAGCTCTTTTCGGTTTTCGGGTTAAAAGGTGAGCAAGTTGTAGAATTTCTGCTACTTGGTTTTACGCGTTGCTCAATTTCCTCTTTTGCCCCTGCTAATTTCAAGCCGAACGACATATTTTCCGCAATGGTTAAGTGCGGATAGAGAGCATAAGATTGGAATACCATCCCGATATTGCGGTTTGCTGGTGGCACATCATTCATTCGCTTATCGCCAATAAATAAATCACCAGAGGTAATTTCGTCTAAACCTGCAATCATTCGAAGTAAGGTCGATTTACCACAACCTGAAGGACCAACGAAAACAACAAATTCACCATCTTTAATGTCTAAATTCACATTTTTGAAATATGTACGTTACCGTAAGATTTACATACATTGGCTAATCGAACATCGGTCATTTTGGTATCCTCATTGGGTCATTCAAACTTAACAACAGTTTACGGATTCTGACGGGTTACACATCATACTTTTGATCATTTTTACAAATATGAAGATATATTTTTAGGTAAATTTTTGTGAGCCAGATCACAAAAATTTTGCATAAAAATGTGATCACGATCACAAAACAGGGGAGATACGGTTAATTTTGTGACATAGAATCACTAATTTCACCAAGGGGAGGAGAAGGGGGATGAGGAAAACAACACGCCATTTTTGCATTATGCACAACATAGAACTAAGCCTTTTTAAGTATGGAAATGCTGGAGTGCTTAGATGTGAATATCAACTCGATGAGGAACATCCTATGAAAAAACTAACTAAAACTGCACTTGTTGTTTGTGCTGGATTATTTGCAATGCAAGGTGTGCAAGCAAAAAAATCGTAGAAGGACAATTAAACATTTGGATTAGTGCGGATAAAGGCTACAACGGCTTAGCTGAAGTAGGGAAAAAATTCGAGAAAGATGCGGGCGTGAAAGTGACCGTTGAGCATCCAGGTAAATTGGAGGAATTATTCCCACAAGTTGCTTCAACTGGAGATGGTCCAGATATCATCATTTTCGCTCATGACCGCTTTGGTGGCTACGCACAAGCAGGTTTAATTGCAGAGGTGCAACCAAGTGCAGAATTTAAAGCGAAAATTTCTGACATCGGTTGGAATGCAAATAAATATAACGGCAAACAAATTGCTTACCCTATTGCAATTGAATCACTCTCTTTAATCTATAACAAAGACTTAGTGCCGAACCCACCAAAAAAACGTGGGAAGAGATCGAAGGCTTAGACAAAGAACTTCGTGCGAAAGGCAAAAATGCGATTATGTGGAACTTACAAGAACCGTACTTCACCTGGCCTGTGTCTTCTTCACAAGGGGCTTATGCCTTTAAAGTTACCCAAAACGGCTATGATGTGAAAAAATGTAGGTGTGAACAATGAAGCAGCACAAAAAGGCTTGCAATTCGTGGTCGATCTTGTGAAGAAAAAGTAATCAATGCTGATGCTGATTACTCAGTTTCTGAAGCTTCATTTAACAAAGGTAATACCGCATTAACCATTAACGGTCCTTGGTCTTGGGCAAACATTGAGAAAAGCGGCATCAACTATGGTGTAGCGGTGCTTCCAACGTTAAACGGTAAAGCATCTAAACCATTCGTTGGTGTATTATGCGGCAGTAAATGCTTCAAGCCCGAACAAAGACTTAGCAAAAGAGTTTTTAGAAAACTACCTCTTAACGGATAGTGGTTTAGATACTATGAACAAAGATGCACCATTAGGTGCGGTGGCATTAAAATCTTACCAAGCAAAAATTAGCCTCAGATCCACGCATCGCAGCAACAATGAAAAATGCAGAAAATGGAGAGATAATGCCAAATATTCCTCAAATGAGTCGTTTCTGGTATTCAGAAAAAGCGGCCATTATGAATGCAACTTCTGGTCGTCAATCTGTAAAAAGCTGCGCTTGATGAAGCACAAGCGAAGATTGAAAAAGAGTAGTTATTATATCGTCGAAGTAAGTGTAGGGGCGTGTTGCTCGAGCCCCTACGCTAAAGCAACACTATTGCTACAAAAATCATTTCTTTTCTATGAATGTTGCATTTTCATAGACTTTTTGCGAAAGCGGTTATTTTTCTAAATTCTTGCATTTTCTCAAACATTTGGGGATCTTTATGCTAAATACCAAACCACTCACTCCTTCTCAACTTTGGGTTAAAACGCATCTTTTTCAGGCTTGCTTTTATCTCATTGCGTTTTTTATCTTGTTTTTACCATCTATCTACAAGGTGAAATTCTGTTCGCTACTGCTCGTGTTAGTTGTGGGTTACTTCAGGAATTTACATCTTTAGTAATCAAAGCTACCTATCGCTGGCGTTATGTTTATCCAGGCGTTGCTGCAATGAGAATTTTCGTGCTGTTTCCACTGCTTTGTACGGTGGTAATTGCTTTTACAAACTACAGTGGTTCGAACCAGCTGAGTTATGAGCAGGTATTAAAACAGCTCCAAAGCCAAACCTATGCCGCAGGAGATCGCTTAGATTTTAAATTATTAGAAAATGGCGAGAACCAATACCAAATTGCCCTAACGAACAAAACTTCGCAAAAAAATTATCTTTCTGAACCGCTTGTATTAGGCAGTAATGAAGGTGAAGTAGCGGTAAAAGAAGTGGAACAGCTGCCAGAAGCCAAAGTCGCACCACTGAAAGTAATTACGCAAAATCGTCAAGTATTACAAAGTATTCAGGTTGTATTGCCGACGGAAGAACGATTGAGTATGAGTTCTTTACGCCAGTTTGCCGAGCAAAAACCGCGTTATCGCTATGAAGACAGCTTACAAGACTTAACTAACGTAGAAACAGGCAAAGTTTATCGTGCGAATGATGCGATTGGTTTCTTTCAAGAAATCGATAATCAAGGCAATTTTGTTGGCGAGCGTTTAGAACCTGGTTATACCGTGGGTGTAGGCTGAAAAACTTTGTGAAAATTTTTAACCGATGAAGGCGTACAAGAACCTTTCCTTAAAATTTTCGTGTGGACGGTAGTTTTTGCCTCTCTTAACTGTAGTATTCACTACTATCATTGGTATGGTATTTGCCTCACTTGTGCAATGGGAAGCATTACGCGGCAAATCGGTTTATCGCTTACTGCTTATTTTTGCCGTATGCTGTGCCAGGATTCATTTCAATTTTGATTTTTAAAGGGCTATTTAATCAAAAGTTTCGGGGAAATCAACTTAATTTTGAATAACCTATTCGGTATTCGTCCAGAGTGGTTTAACAATCCATTCTTAGCCAAAAACGATGTTGTTAATCGTAAATACTTGGCTAGGCTATCCATACATTATGATCGTGTGTATGGGCTTATTAAAAGCAATACCACAAGACTTATATGAAGCTTCAGCAATTGATGGTGCAAGCGTATGGCAAAACTTCACCCGCATTACGATGCCGTTGTTGGTAAAACCATTAATGCCACTTTTGATTGCAAGTTTTGCCTTTAACTTCAACAACTTTGTGTTAATTCAATTATTAACCAACGGCGGACCAAATATGGTGGGAACAACAACACCAGCAGGTCACACAGATTTGTTAGTAAGCTATACATATCGCATCGCTTTTGAAGGCAGCGGTACACAAGACTTTGGGTTAGCAGCTGCGATTGCTGTAATTATCTTCTTACTCGTGAGCGGATTAGCGTTGTTCCAAATTAGAATGACAAAAACTTTCTCAGGATTAATGCTTTTACTCGCAGGGACAGGGTTTATCCCTCGTCCAATTACTAAGGACAGGCATAAAAGCCTGTCCCTACAAAAGGTTCTAAGGGAAATACAAAAGGATACAACCTATGGCTATTGTTCAACCTAAATCAATGAAACTACGTTTATTTTCAACGCATCTGTTTTTAATCGGCTTTTGTGCTTTTAATTTTATTCCCCGATGTTTATGATCATCGGTATCTCACTCGTCCAGGAAACTTGGCTTTTTAGGTGAGCTGATCCCAAGTGAAATCTCTCGAACACTGGAAATTAGCACTTGGTTTTTAGTGTAACTCACGCTGATGGTACGGTAACACCACCACCATTCCCAGTATTACTTTGGCTTTGGAACTCAGTGAAAGTAGCTGGCATTACCGCAATCATCACGCTAATGCTTTCTACTACCGCAGCGTATGCCTTCGCACGTTTACGCTTTGTAGGCAAAAGTTTGCTTTTGAAATCGATGTTGATTTTCCAAATGTTTCCCGCGGTACTTTCACTCTGTGGCGTTGTATGCTTTTATTTTGATCGCTTAAGCGACTACATTCCATTTTTAGGCTTGAATACCCACGGCGGCGTGATTTTTGCTTACCTTGGCGGGATTGCAATGCACGTTTGGACAATCAAAGGCTACTTTGAAACCATCGATAAATCGTTAGAAGAAGCAGCCGCCCTTGATGGTGCAACCCCGTGGCAAACTTTCCGCTTGATTTTATTGCCACTTTCTGTGCCAATTTTAGCGGTAGTATTTATTCTCGCATTTATTTCCTCTATCATTGAAGTCCCTGTTGCCTCACTCTTATTACGTGATGTAGATAACTACACTTTAGCAGTGGGAATGCAACAATATCTTCACCCACAAAAATTACCTCTGGGGAGACTTCGCTGGCAGCGGCAATCCTTTCAGCGATTCCAATTACCCTTGTGTTTATTTTTGGCACAACGTTGGTTGGTTGGCGGTCTCACAGCTGGTGGGGTGAAAGGATAGAAAACGTAGGGTGTGTGGATTTGAAAAATCACACACGCTTTGTCACTTTTTATGAAAAATAAACCGCTTGCGTGCGTGAAGCTTCATTTCACACACCCTACGGTACGATATATTTTTATATTTAGGAAAAGCAAATGAAACAAACTCACACCCTTATTTAAACACTTATTTCTTCTGATGAATATGGTCGCCGTCGTTATGCAAGCTCGGACGTTTACCAAAAATCGCGAAACGCCTTGGCTCGCCAAAAAGTCGTCAAATTCTACCGCTTGTTAAAAGTAGTAAAGGCAGGACAAGCGGTCTATATTCCACTGCATATTGCAAACAGCAATCAAGACTTGCAGGCACACTGGCAACTTACGCTTGAAAAATAACTGAAATGCTGACAGGCAAAGTAAAACGCAATGCGATCAACTTGCCGAGTAATTTACCTCTAGGCTATCACGAGCTTTTCTTCACACCGCAAAAAGCAGCGTATCATTGCCGTGTGATTGTAACACCAGAAACAGCATTCCAGCCAAAAAGCATTGCAAGCTCATCAGAAATTATGGGGAGCAATTTTACAGCTTTTACACCTTACGTTCAGAGCAAAACTGGGGAATTGGCGATTTCAGTGATCTCAAAGCATTCTTAACCAAAGTAGCTGGAAAAAGGGGCGATTTTGTCGGTCTTAATCCAATTCACGCACTTTTTCCCAGCGAATGCAGAAGGGGCAAGTCCTTACAGCCCATCTTCACGTTTGTGGATGAATATCGTCTATATTGATGTAAATGCGATTGAAACCTTCCAGCAATCTCAAGAGGCACAAGCGTGGTTTAATGACGCTGAAACACAACGCCAATTAGCTGAACAGCGTGCGAAAGATTATGTCGATTATACTCAAGTAATGAGCTTGAAATTGCACGGTTTACGTTTAGCCTATTCTGCATTTTGTAGTCAAGATCAGACCGCTTTCGAGCAATTTATCGCTCAAAATGGCGAAGCGTTAAAAATCCAAGGTACGTTTGATGCATTACATAGTTGGCTCTCTGCACAATTTTGAAGCGAACAATGGGGCTGGAATTTCTGGGCAGAACAACATCACGATTACCATTCACCAGCAGTGGCACAATTCCAAGCAGAACAAAGCGATTTAGTACGTTTTTTTATATGTGGTTGCAATTTGTTGCACAACAGCAATTACAACAATGCAACTTATTGGCGAAAAGAGCTTGGAATGCCTGTGGGCTTTTTACCGCGATTTAGCCGTAGGCGTAGCAGATAACGGTGCGGAAACCTGGGCAGATAAAGAGTTGTTTGTATTGATGCTTCTGTGGGCGTCCTCCAGATATTATGGCACCAAACGGACAAAACTGGGGCTTATCGCCAATGCATCCAGAAGTGTTACAAACACGAGGTTATCAACCATTTATCGACTTATTACGTGCCAATATGAAAGATTGTGGTGCATTGCGGATTGATCATATTTTTAGGTTTGGCACGTATGTGGTGGGTAGCAAAAGGAGACTCAGCCAAAAACGGGGCTTATGTGCGTTATCCATTGATGATTTTACTTGCAATTCTAGCTCTTTGAAAAGCCAACGCCACCAATGTTTAATCATTGCTGAAGCGTTAGGCAGCAGTGCCGAAAAGGCATGCTCGAAAAATTGGAAGAAAAAGGTATTTTAGCTTATAACATCTTTTATTTTTGAAATGGATGCAAATGGAAGTAAACTCGCTAGAGAACTATCCATACCAAGCAATGACCACGTTACACACTACGACTTCACCAACGGTGCAAGGCTATTGGAAAGGCTACGACTTTGATTTAGGCGAGCAATTCAGGGGTTTATCCGAGTAAAAAGTACTGAATATTCTCAAACAAGGACGCAAAGAGGCAAAAGAGAAAAATTCGACAAGCGGTTGAAAATGTGCAAGAACTTGCAGAATACTGATACCAACGTAAGCAAAGAGTTCACACATCAATTGCAAGCCTATGTGGCAGACACACAAATAGTGCGTTATTCTGGTTCACAGCCTGAAGATTGGTTGAATATGCTTGATCCTGTGAATATTCCCGGCACAAGTATGGAGTATCCAAACTGGCGACGTAAACTCAGCCACACTATTGAAGAGATTTTTGCAAATACGGAAATCAATCAGTTGCTAGAAACGATTGAGAAGAAAACGGAATAAATAACGTTAAATTGAAAAATAGCCACGCATTTGCGTGGCTATTTTTGGTTACGAGATACCAAGATGGAAAAGTGTAGGAATATTTACATAACTTTACAAATTAGATTAGTTTTTTTCTTCATTACTTTTTCGTATAATATTTCGCCCGTTAACATATATGCGGATTGTGAAAGAGAATGATGACCTTTGAGTTTTAACAAGATTCATGGTTATTAATTTCTTTGTATTAATTAAATTTATGGATATCTTTCAGTATGAACAAAATATTTAAAGTTATTTGGAATAAAACGACTCAGAGGCTAGAAGTCGTATCAGAGCTAGCAAAAAGGAGCTGTAAAATCTTCTTCCAATAGTGTAGTAAATCTAGCTAAAGATTTATCTAAACCTGTTTTAAAAACTTTCTACTCTCAATTTGCTTTGGGATATCCAACCTGGGTAATGGCAGCGACAGGTGCTGAAAATGGAGCTGTTAAGTATGGTGATTATGGGATTGCTATTGGTGGTTATGGTGGTGGTGCACAAGTTGGTCCTAAGCCAAAAGAGGGAAATAGAGTTGCAGCGGTTGGTAATAGACAAATTTCTATTGGACACGATAAATTAGTTGCCCTCTGGTAATAATAGTATCGTTATTGGCTCTGATTATGGGCATGCTAACGCTTGGGGATTAACTTATAGACAAGGTGGTACTCAAGGTTTTAATATAGTTGGAATTGGTGCTGGAGCACAATCTATCGGGCTTAATGCATTAGCGTTAGGGGCTGCATCAGGTAGTGGAGTGGGATACCAAGGGTATGATGACGCTGTCTATCTTGGTTCATTCTCTCGTATTGCACCAAAAGGTTTAGGACAAAAACTATACTGATGCTGAGATTAATAATTTAAATAACACCTACGTTACAGCGGTTGAGGCATTCAATCAAAACCAAAATGAAAAACACTTTAAATGCGGTTAAAGAAGCAGGAAGAAAGATAAACAATGCCGCATTAAATAAAGTAGAAGAGATGACTATCAAATCTAATGTTGTTCATCTAACTCAAACGGGTAAATTTTACGACACAAGATCAACAAGTTTCTAAATTAATGGTTCTGCTGGCAATACAACCGTTTCTATTCTTTCTGTTGGCGGTAAAGATGGTAATAATACGATGTATCGCCAAATTCAAAACGTGGCAGCAGGTCGTATTGCCTCTGACAGTAATGATGCAGTAAACGGTTCTCAACTTTACTACGTGAGAAATTATACTGGTTGGAATATTGGGCATTATGATGATGTAACAAGAGCTAACACGACAACAGGACGTGTTAATAATGATCATACGGTTATTTTTTTAAACCTGGTAATTACACAGATGTACGGACAAGTTTAGATTCAACCAATCGAAGCACGGTAAATATTGAAGTTAAAACAGCGAACCTAGGTACAGAAGTAGCAAATGGTAAGATTTCAAAAGATTACTGTAACAGATCCTATTAGCACTGATGCAAATAACACCGTTGCAAGAACTGCAGGTGTAAAATCTGTATTAGATAAATTTAATGAAATTAAAGCGGATAAAGTTGATATCATGGGGGTATTCGCATGTTAATGAAACTGATGCGAATAATGTTACAGCAAATCGTATTATTACAGCTAAACAGTGGGAAAAATCAGTTTAACAATAACAACGGCACATATCGTGAATCAGCTGGAGCACAAGGAAACAGGGCTATTACCTCAGGCGTAAGAGCTAATGCATTAGCAAACGATTCTATTGCAATTGGTTCACTTGCTAATGTAAATAATAACTGGGGAAATCATAGCGGTTGCAGCTGAACGTTCTATTGCAATTGGTCGAAGCAACAGTAAATGCTGGAAAAGATTCTATTGCTATGGGGTCGGGAGCACAAATTTTACATAGCGATGCAACAACACTTAATGCAAATAATGCTATTGCAATTGGTAAATTATCTAAAGTAGATCAGCTAAGTAATGCGATTGCATTAGGTAATAATGCTAGTATAGGGGTAATTATGCTTCTAATGGTGTATGGAAGGCTTCAGATAATAGTATTGCTATAGGTATAGTACAACAGTTTCACGTGAAAACTCTGTAGTTATTGGTCAAGAAGCAAAAAGCGACTCGAGAAAGGGTTGTAGCAATTGGTGCTTACGCAACAGCAAATGGCGATAGAACAGTTGTAATTGGTCCAGAAGCAACAGCCAATGGCTCAAAAATCTATTGTGATTGGTGGTATTGGTGATGCAAATGCAAAAAGCAATTGCAGAAAAAGACCAGGCAATTGTTATTGGTAATGGTGCTCAAGCAACAGATAATGCAGCATATTCTGTTACTTTAGGTAACAATGCCAAAACAGCAGGTCAACAGGGATTAGTATCGGTGATCGAGCCTCAAGTGGTAGCATCTGCAGCAAATGGGATTGCACTAGGTCAAAGTGCGGTTGCTAATAATTCAGGTGATATTGCTATTGGTCACTCTTCAAGCTACATCGACTAAACATACAGTAAGTGATATCAAAATTGGCGATAAAAACCTTATCTAAAGGCGTTACTGCAAACTGATAATGGCACTGTAAGTTTTGGTAATAACACTATTAGACGCCGGATCCAAAATGTAGGAGCTGGTGAGATCTCTGCTACATCGAGTGATGTAATTACTGGTTCACAACTTTACTATGTAATTCAAGCAGCTGATGAAATTGCTAAAAACGGAATATAAGTTCAAAGTAAATGGCGTTGAGAAGAAAATCATGCGTAACAATAGCACATCAGCAACTAATAGTGCTAATAATACGCTTGATTTCAAAGCTGGCGATGGATTAGAGGTCGCATATGAAAATGATGCTGTAACTTACAAACTAAAATGACGATTCCAAACAAGCCATTACTGATGCTAAAACAGCTGCACAAACAGTAACAACTAAACTGAATCAGATCGACCAATCAGTTCAACGTGCAGAAACAGCTGCAACCAACGCAGCAAGTTCTGCCACAGTAGCAAGTACGGCTGCAAAAGTAGCCATATCTTCAGCCTCAGCAGCAACAGCTCTGCAACCGCAGCAAGCACATCTGCATCAACAGCGAACAGCTCTGCAACGGCAGCTTCAACTTCTGCATCAGCAGCAACAGCTCAGCAACCGCAGCTTCAACTTCTGCATCAGCAGCAACAGCTCTGCAACCGCAGCTTCAACTTCTGCATCAGCAGCGAACAGCTCTGCAACCGCAGCAAGCACATCTGCATCAGCAGCAAACTAGCTCTGCAACGGCAGCTTCAACTTCTGCATCAGCAGCAAATAGCTCTGCAACCGCAGCTTCAACTTCTGCATCAGCAGCAAACAGCTCTGCAACCGCAGCAAGCACATCTGCATCAGCAGCAAATAGCTCCGCAACCGCAGCAAGCACATCTGCATCAGCAGCAACAGCTCTGCAACGGCAGCTTCAACTTCTGCATCAGCAGCGAACAGCTCAGCGACAGCAGCTTCAACTTCTGCATCAGCAGCAAATAGCTCTGCAACCGCAGCAAGCACATCTGCATCAGCAGCGAACAGCTCTGCAACGGCAGCTTCAACTTCTGCATCAGCAGCAAATAGCTCTGCAACCGCAGCAAGCACATCTGCATCAGCAGCGAACAGCTCTGCAACCGCAGCGTCAACTTCTGCATCAGCAGCAAATAGCTCTGCAACAGCAGCTTCAACTTCTGCATCAGCAGCGAACAGCTCAGCGACAGCAGCTTCAACTTCTGCATCAGCAGCAACAGCTCTGCAACCGCAGCAAGCACTTCTGCATCAGCAGCAACAGCTCTGCAACGGCAGCTTCAACTTCTGCATCAGCAGCGAACAGCTCAGCGACAGCAGCTTCAACTTCTGCATCAGCAGCAAATAGCTCTGCAACCGCAGCAAGCACATCTGCATCAGCAGCGAACAGCTCAGCGACAGCAGCTTCAACTTCTGCATCAGCAGCAACAGCTCTGCAACCGCAGCAAGCACATCTGCATCAGCAGCGAACAGCTCTGCAACGGCAGCTTCAACTTCTGCATCAGCAGCAAATAGCTCTGCAACCGCAGCAAGCACATCTGCATCAGCAGCGAACAGCTCTGCAAACCGCAGCTTCAACTTCTGCATCAGCAGCAACAGCTCTGCAACGGCAGCTTCAACTTCTGCATCAGCAGCGAACAGCTCAGCGACAGCAGCTTCAACTTCTGCATCAGCAGCAACAGCTCTGCAACCGCAGCAAGCACATCTGCATCAGCAGCGAACAGCTCTGCAACCGCAGCTTCAACTTCTGCATCAGCAGCAACAGCTCTGCAACCGCAGCAAGCACTTCGCATCAGCAGCGAACAGCTCAGCGACAGCAGCTTCAACTTCTGCATCAGCAGCAACAGCTCTGCAACCGCAGCAAGCACTTCTGCATCAGCAGCAACAGCTCTGCAACCGCAGCAAGCACATCTGCATCAGCAGCAACAGCTCTGCAACGGCAGCTTCAACTTCTGCATCAGCAGCGAACAGCTCTAGCAACCGCAGCTTCAACTTCTGCATCAGCAGCAAACAGCTCTGCAAACCGCAGCAAGCACATCTGCATCAGCAGCAAATAGCTCTGCAACGGCAGCTTCAACTTCGCATCAGCAGCAAAACAGCTCTGCAACCGCAGCAAGTCACTTCTGCATCAGCAGCAACAGCTCTGCAACCGCAGCAAGCACATCTGCATCAGCAGCGAAAAGTCAGCGCTTACTCTGCATACAGCAGCTTCAGCACTCCTCGCATCAGCAGCGAACAGCTCAGCAACCGCAGCTAGCAACTTCTGCATCAGCAGCAAATAGCTCTGCAACCGCAGCTCAACTTCTGCATCAGCAGCGAACAGCTCAGCGACAGCAGCTTCAACTTCTGCATCAGCAGCAACAGCTCTGCAACCGCAGCAAGCACATCCGCATCAGCAGCGAACAGCTCTGCAACGGCAGCTTCAACTTCGCATCAGCAGCAGAACAGCTCAGCGACAGCAGCTTCAACTTCTGCATCAGCAGCGAACAGCTCAGCGACAGCAGCTTCACATCTGCATCAGCAGCAGATAGCTCAGCAAACTGCAGCTTCAACTTCTGCATCAGCAGCGAACAGCTCAGCGACAGCAGCTTCAACTTCTGCATCAGCAGCAACAGCTCTGCAACCGCAGCAAGCACATCTGCATCAGCAGCGAACAGCTCAGCGACAGCAGCTTCAACTTCTGCATCAGCAGCAAATAGCTCTGCAACCGCAGCATGCAACTTCGCATCAGCAGCGAACAGCTCTGCAACCGCAGCTTCAACTTCTGCATCAGCAGCAAACAGCTCAGCAACCGCAGCAGCACATCTGCATCAGCAGCAGACAGCTCTGCAACGGCAGCTTCAACTTCTGCATCAGCAGCAAACAGCTCTGCAAACCGCAGCAAGCACATCTGCATCAGCAGCAACAGCTCTGCAAACCGCAGCAAGCACATCTGCATCAGCAGCAGATAGCTCTGCAACGGCAGCTTCAACTTCTGCATCAGCAGCGAACAGCTCAGCGACAGCAGCTTCAACTTCTGCATCAGCAGCAGACAGCTCTGCAACCGCAGCAAGCACATCTGCATCAGCAGCGAACAGCTCTGCAACGGCAGCTTCAACTTCTGCATCAGCAGCAAATAGCTCTGCAACCGCAGCAAGCACATCTGCATCAGCAGCGAACAGCTCTGCAACCGCAGCTTCAACTTCTGCATCAGCAGCAGACAGCTCTGCAACAGCAGCTTCAACTTCTGCATCAGCAGCGAACAGCTCAGCGACAGCAGCTTCAACTTCGCATCAGCAGCAAATAGCTCTGCAACCGCAGCAAGCACTTCTGCATCAGCAGCAAACAGCTCTGCAACGGCAGCTTCAACTTCTGCATCAGCAGCGAACAGCTCAGCGACAGCAGCTTCAACTTCGCATCAGCAGCAATAGCTCTGCAACCGCAGCAAGCACATCTGCATCAGCAGCGAACAGCTCTGCAACGGCAGCTTCAACTTCTGCATCAGCAGCGAACAGCTCAGCGACAGCAGCTTCAACTTCTGCATCAGCAGCGAACAGCTCAGCGACAGCAGCTTCAACTTCTGCATCAGCAGCCGATAGCTCAGCAACTGCAGCTTCAACTTCTGCATCAGCAGCGAACAGCTCAGCGACAGCAGCTTCAACTTCTGCATCAGCAGCAGACAGCTCTGCAACCGCAGCAAGCACATCTGCATCAGCAGCGAACAGCTCAGCGACAGCAGCTTCAACTTCTGCATCAGCAGCAAATAGCTCTGCAACCGCAGCAAGCACTCCCTGCATCAGCAGCAAACTAGCTCTGCAACCGCAGCAAGCACATCTGCATCAGCAGCGAGACAGCTCTGCAACCGCAGCTTCAACTTCTGCATCAGCAGCAAATAGCTCTGCAACCGCAGCAAGCACTTCTGCATCAGCAGCGAACAGCTCAGCGACAGCAGCTTCAACTTCTGCATCAGCAGCAAATAGCTCCTGCAACCGCAGCAGCAGCATCTGCATCAGCAGCAAATAGCTCTGCAACGGCAGCTTCAACTTCTGCATCAGCAGCGAACAGCTCAGCGACAGCAGCTTCAACTTCTGCATCAGCAGCAGATAGCTCAGCAACCGCAGCTTCAACTTCGCATCAGCAGCGAACAGCTCAGCGACAGCAGCTTCAACTTCTGCATCAGCAGCAAATAGCTCTGCAACCGCAGCAAAGCACATCTGCATCAGCAGCGAACAGCTCAGCGACAGCAGCTTCAACTTCTGCATCAGCAGCAAATAGCTCTGCAACCGCAGCAAGCACTTCTGCATCAGCAGCAAATAGCTCTGCAACCGCAGCAAGCACATCTGCATCAGCAGCGAACAGCTCTGCAACCGCAGCTTCAACTTCTGCATCAGCAGCAACAGCTCTGCAACCGCAGCAAGCACTCTGCATCAGCAGCGAACAGCTCAGCGACAGCAGCTTCAACTTCTGCATCAGCAGCAACAGCTCTGCAACCGCAGCAAGCACATCTGCATCAGCAGCAACAGCTCTGCAACGCAGCTTCAACTTCTGCATCAGCAGCGAACAGCTCAGCGACAGCAGCTTCAACTTCTGCATCAGCAGCAAATAGCTCTGCAACCGCAGCAAGCACATCCGCATCAGCAGCGAACAGCTCAGCAACGGCAGCTTCAACTTCGCATCAGCAGCAAACTAGCTCTGCAACCGCAGCAAGCACATCTGCATCAGCAGCGAACAGCTCTGCAACCGGCAGCTTCAACTTCTGCATCAGCAGCAAACAGCTCTGCAACAGCAGCTTCAACTTCTGCATCAGCAGCGAACAGCTCAGCGACAGCAGCTTCAACTTCTGCATCAGCAGCAAATAGCTCTGCAACCGCAGCAAGCACATCTGCATCAGCAGCGAACAGCTCTGCAACGGCAGCTTCAACTTCTGCATCAGCAGCAGACAGCTCTGCAACCGCAGCAAGCACATCTGCATCAGCAGCGAACAGCTCTGCAACCGCAGCTTCAACTTCTGCATCAGCAGCAGACAGCTCTGCAACAGCAGCTTCAACTTCGCATCAGCAGCGAACAGCTCAGCGACAGCAGCTTCAACTTCTGCATCAGCAGCAAATAGCTCTGCAACCGCAGCAAGCACTTCTGCATCAGCAGCAACAGCTCTGCAACCGCAGCAAGCACATCTGCATCAGCAGCGAACAGCTCAGCGACAGCAGCTTCAACTTCTGCATCAGCAGCAACTAGCTCTGCAACCGCAGCAAGCACTTCTGCATCAGCAGCGAACAGCTCAGCGACAGCAGCTTCAACTTCTGCAACCGCAGCAAGCACATCTGCATCAGCAGCGAACAGCTCTGCAACGGCAGCTTCAACTTCTGCATCAGCAGCAACTAGCTCTGCAACCGCAGCAAGCACATCTGCATCAGCAGCGAACAGCTCTGCAACAGCGGCAAGCTCTTCAGCATCTGCAGCGAACAGCTCAGCAACCGCAGCAAGCTCATCTGCTTCAGCAGCAAATAGCTCTGCAACCGCAGCAAGCTCATCAGCTTCAGCAGCGAACAGCTCTGCAACGGCAGCAAGCTCATCAGCTTCAGCAGCGAACAGTTCAGCAACGGCAGCAAGCTCATCTGCTTCAGCGGCGAACAGCTCTGCAACCGCAGCAAGCCCATCAGCTTCAGCAGCGAACAGTTCAGCAACCGCGGCAAGTTCAGCTGCTTCAGCAGCACAAAGCTCTGCTCAACGTATCGAAGATTCTGGCTTAATCAGCAAAGATGGTAAAACAGCCTTTGCGGCGGATAACACCAGCAATCGTGATAGTGCTAAAGCAAAAGGCAAAAGATGCGACCGCTGCAGGTTATGGCTCAAATGCAAGTGGTAAAAATGCGACAGCAATTGGTAACAATGCAACTGCATCAGGTAGAAACAGCACAGCATTAGGGTCAAAATGCAACTGCAACTGCAGAAAAATTCTGTGGCAATTGGTCAAGATTCTGTAGCGAACGAACGCAATACGGTATCTGTGGGTAGAGTAGGCAATGAACGCCGTATTACTAACGTTGCAGATCCCGTGAACAAATACAGATGCTGCGAATAAACGCTATGTTGATAATGCTGTAGGCTCTGTACGTAACGATCCTCAGAAAAACAGAGAAAAACTTCGTGGAGGGGTAGCTGGTGCGACTGCAATGGCAAATATTCCGCAAGTTACTCAACCTGGTAAACTGATGGTTGGAGCAGGCATTGGTAACTATAAAGGTCAAAGTGCTGTGGCGGTTGGTTTATCTAAAATCAGTGATAATAACCGAGTCATTTTTCAAAATGAGCGGTTCTGCAACAACGCAAGGCGATTATAATATCGGTGCTGGTATTGGTTACCAATGGTAATTTATACTAGATAATTAAAAATCACTGGGGAAACCCGAGTGGTTTTATTATATAAATACTCTTAGCTCTGTAAAAAAACAGCATAAATTTAACCGCTTGTTGAGAGCAGTTATGTAATAAATCCTAATTAAGAGAAATTTATGAAAAATATAAAAATTGGCATCACCTTTAATTTAGAAGCTCAGGTAACAGATATTTGGGCTAATGGGGCAAATCAAAACGTTATTCATCTTTATCATTTATTTCAACACCCGATCTTATTGAAGATGTTGTATTAGTTTCTTGGGGACCTGAGAAGCGTACAACGCCACCCTGAAGGCTTTATGTTGGAAGGTATGAATCTTAAATTTGCCTCATGTTGAAGATGTTATTGATGAATTAGATGTGCTTATTGAAGGAACTCTAGTTATAGAGCCTTCTCAAGTGACAAGAATACACGAGCATGGTGGTAAAAGTCGTTTGCTATAAGATGGGAAATGACTTTATTATGGATATGGAAAATTTCCTATTTGATAAAAAGCAGGGCGCGTATTTAATGGTACAACGTTTGATGCGGTATGGATGATCCTCAGCATGAAAAAATACGTGTAAACTCGTATTTTTCAATTATGTATCATTGTCCCTCTTATGTTGTACCTTTGCATCTGGTCGCCTATCTTTTTGTGATCAAGTTATTAAAACGTATTAAAGAGGAACACAATTTAGACTTTTGGATATAAAACCAAGTTTAGATCAAAAAGCTAAACGCATTGCCTCATTTGAAGCAAATATCAACGTAGTGAAAACATGTTTTACGCCTATCTTAATTTGTGAACAGGCTTATCGCCAACATCCAGATAAAAATTAAAAATGTATATCTATGTAATACCTACGATAAAAAGGATAACCCAACATTCTTTAATTTTATTGGTCGAACGGATTTGGTCAAAGATGGAGTGATGACAGTGGAAGGACGTTATCAGATGCCAGATTTTTTAACCCGCTATGTTGATATTGTGTTAAGCCATCAATGGGAAAAACGGACTAAATTACGCCTATAATGATGCGTTATATGGCAGTTATCCGTTTATTCATAACTCAAAATTAATTCCCAAAGGGGTCGGATATTATTATGAACAATTCGATGCTTTTGAAGGTGCAAAAGTATTACTTGATATAATTGATAATCATGATAAGCATCACGAAGAATATGTAAAACGTGCAAATGAATATTTGATTCTCAGTTACCAACAAATCCTGTTAATATTTATATGTATGAGAAAGAGATCAAGCGGTTGTTTTCTTAATTAGATTAGCAAAATCCCTTTTAGTAATAGTTGCCAAAGGGATTTTTCTTTAAGATTTATTTAATAGATCTGTAAATTTTATTTTCAATGCTTTTTAAGCAATTATTAATATTTAATAATTTAAATAATTGCATACGAATAAATTCAATCATTGTACAAATTGCATAAATAGCGAGTGAGCTTTAATAAAATCGCACCGACCATTTTTAATGTTGGATAAGTTGCAAAATTCTTGAGCATAACCGCTAATAAAAATTATCGCGAACTAATGGTTGTTCATGAATTAAATAGACTCCTAATGTGGCATTAGATAACAACAATACTATCTTTTTAAGAATGGGATGAGTAATACGAATTTGTTTGAACAGCAATAATAAGAATACAGCCAGCAGCACAATTGGTGCACAATATTGCATAATTTTCAGTGAATTAATACCTGCTTGAGTATAAGTATTAAAATAAGTAATAACCATCTGATACCCCATGTTAATAAGATCATTAACAGAAAGTAAGAAAAAGCATTTTTAATTTAGATAAATTCTCGCCAATCTCGCATTTTGAAATAATTCCACCTGTAATATACATCATAACTCAGCCAGAAAGTATTATAGCCTTGATGAAATAAGAATGGATCGCCATTTTTGGCTAAAAAGAAAGGTAGTACCGACATGATAATAAAAAGAATAGCAAGATGCAATATCAGTGATCGATTAGGTGTATGTTGAACATAGCATTTAAAATTGGCATAAAAAAGAAATACACCAACATAAGCCGTCATATACCAATATTGATAGGTCATTATTGGAAATAAAAGTATTCAAACCAAAGTAGTAGTATTTATTGTTGCAGTAATAATACTATAAATTAAGGTGGCTAAAACCATATAAAAGACAATCTGTAGCCAAAACACCACGAGTTTATAATATTGAACTTTTTATTCCAATAAAAATATCCTGTATCAAGGCATAGCAGTTTACTGCACAATAGGCAAGGTATTCAATTAGCCAAACAATAGAATAATTGGAATAAAAGAAATTTTCTTGGTAAGTCAGAGAAGGCGAAAATAATATCCCTCCATGTCCATTAGTAGTGTAATATCACGACTATAAAAATAGCCGTTATTTTTAGCAAAATCAATGCCAAAATTTCTTTTTATCATAGAATCCTCATATTATAGATTATCTAATATACTTCTAATTTATTTCCAATTGTTTGAAATTAAACCGCTTAACAGCTTCAGGCAATAAAACGGATGTAGTGTTGTCGCTTATTTTTCATCGGTTAATAAATCATAAGTTGCTTGAACAAATCGTCTCTTTATCATGTAATGGAATCAGTTCGCCATATTTCCCATCTGCTAAAACTTCACTTGGCCCCTGTTGGACAATCATATGACTACAGGTGTTCCACAAACCTATACTTTCAATAAGTACCATTCCAAATCCTTCAAATTCGGATGTGTGAATAAAGGGTTTTGCGTTTTTCATAAATGGGAAAGGGTTATTTCTTTTGTCCTAATAAAAAGCATTCCTCTCTAAATTCAATTCTTTAATTTTAGCTTCTAATGACTCAGAAGCGCCTTTCACCAATAATATAGTAGTCTCTTTAATCCCTTTTTGTTTTTAGAGCATAAAAATATCAATCATTTCACTCATGATTTTACCTGAATCAAGGCGAGAAACTTGTAAAATAAAATTATCTCCGAGTAGTTGCTGATCTTCCCTCTGGATAATAAGTGATTTTTCTTTATATCTTCTATATCTCAATGGATTGTATAGTACATGAGAAGGCTTATTTTCAAGATTAAACTCTTTTTAAAATCTTATTACAATTTTGTAGCATCATTTATAGAAATAAATCCATCATATTTATTAAGTACAAAAGAATAATACTGCTTATCTTTATTCCATGTATCCAAAAGCCATTGACTATGAATCCAGTATAATATTTTAATATTTTTGATACATCAAAATGATTCATAAAAATGTTCAAAAATTAGATATATTTCTCATGAAAATCAATCAATATATCAAACTTATCACTGTTAATCTGAAATATGATGATTAATCTTTTTCTTTTTATTCCTTGTTGCCAAGAATAGTAGTAATGATTATTCTCTCTGTTGAGATTTAAGAATGTGTAGATAAAAATTCTGACTCTATATCACTTAGAATAAATTCTACTTTTATATTTTAGGTATAGAGCCAATATTAAAATTCACTCTATTTTCAAGTAATAGTAGTTCAACATCATATTTATTATCTAGTTCTGACAATATCTTTAAGTAGTTTATTAATACAGTTTCAGCACCACCAATAACTAATGCAGGATGAATAATAAGTATCATAATTAAATATTCCTTATTATTTTTAAAATGTCTCATATTTATCTTTCTAGCATATTTTTATCCTGAGGTGATAATAGTTCTACTGAATCAGAAATATAGTTCTTTTTGTCTAAGAATATATTCAGATAATCCTTTCTGAAGCATTGCGTTTCTAGAGTTAAAATCTGTTGAATTTTCTCTATGGCAATATCAAGCAAGTCTTCCGTATTTTTCACATTTACAAATTCCGTAATTGATCCTTTTCTCTTAGTTCTATAAATATAAAAACGCCTTATTATATATACTATAAGTATTAATACACTGTGCTAACTTAAAAACTCCATTCTAGATCTTTCATGACTAATTCCAAATTTGAATAATAAATGATTTTTCAATTAAAATTGCTCTCTTTTATGATTTTATTACAGGCTGTTAGGGCGATATATATCTTTTGGGTAAGAAAGATAAAGTCCTTTAAATAATTTCCAGTCAAATCATCTTTACTAGAAATGTAGTATTCAATTTCTTTTATTATATAGATATGCCATATCATAAATAATTAAATCTGGGCTACTATTAGTAATAATGTTCTTAATTTCAGTTAAAAGCTGTTTTTCCTTCCCAATAATCATCACTATCTAAAAACATCAACATACCACCACGAGCGATTTGAATACCTGCATTTCGAGCATCAGATAACCCCCATTAGTTTTATGAATAACTATGATATTCTTATATGCATATTTTATACAAATATCTATAGAATTATCTGGAGAGCTCATCATCAACTAAAATTAGTTCTATAATTTTGATAATCCTGAGCGATAACAGATTCAATACATTGTTCCAAATAACGTTCAACATTATAAATAGGTACAATAATACTAAATAAAGGGCTTTCTACTTTATCTTGTAATTTTTCTTGGGTATTTCTCCTAATAAATAATGAGCTTGAGCAATATTTGATGGTTCATGAAATTCGGTAAATTGCTCAGCTAACCAATGAGGTTTAGTTTCAGCTATCTGCGTCGTTAATTTTTAGCAAGATCCTTACGAATAAGGTATAAAGCACAGCCTTTATTATATATGAAGCTAATATCTCCATAGATAAAAAGCATCAACATTATCACCATCTTGAAAATAATCTTCCACCAGCATTGCTTTGTAATTTAATAATGCCATAAGAAGGGTATCGATTAGCATAATCTGAGCAAGCTGTTGAAAGTTTCCAACCAAATTCACGCTACACTCCGCAATTAACGCAAAATCTTCATCATCTAGTTCGTTGATTTTTCTGCAATCGCTTTCCAACATTTGATGTGTGAAAGCGTGAGCAATTTCATTGGTAATCAGGCGATTAAGTTTTTCAAAGGCTTTTTGCGTATTAAAAAATAAGAGCAGTATCAATTGCTTCTATTTGAGTAGCATTAATTGTAAGAATTGGAGTAAAAATAAGGCTTATCTTTAAGCAGGGGGCTTGTTGCTCAGAATATAGCACATAGTGAATCACTTTTTCATAATATCTTTTTGCAAAAATAAGCGGTAAATTTGACCGCTTGTAATCTAGTAGGACGGAGAAAATCTCTTCAAATGCTCATAAGTTCTTTTGTGTCGCAATCTCGTCCACGTGGGGTACAAAGCTGCAAGAAGCCTTGCTGGATTAAGTAAGGTTCTAACACATCTTCAATGGTATCACGCTCTTCGCCAATGGCAGCAGCAAGGTTATCTAAGCTTCACAGGACCGCCATCGAAGCGTTCAACAATGGCTTGTAAGAGTTTGATATCCATAAAATCAAACCCTTCGAGTCCACATCAAGCATTGAAAGAGCTTGTTTAGCAATTCCTGAGCTGATAATACCGTTATTGCGAACGTCCGCATAATCTCTTACTCGGCGAAGTAAGCGGTCTGGCAATACGTGGCGTGCCACGTGAACGTCGGGCACTCGTGAGCTCCATTTTCTGATAGGTCTAAATTTTAAGCACTCAGCACTACGTTGTACGATAGAGGTTAAATCTTCTACCGAATAAAACTCAAGGCGTTGCACAATCCCAAAACGGTCACGTAATGGTGAAGTTAAAGAACCCGCTCTTGTGGTTGCACCGACTAAGGTAAATGGCGGTAAATCAGCTTAATTGAGCGAGCGGCTGGACCTTCACCGATCATAATATCAAGCTGATAATCTTCCATCGCGGGGTAAAGCACCTCTTCAATCGCAGGCGACAAACGGTGGATTTCGTCGATAAAAAGCACATCATAAGGCTCAAGGTTAGTGAGCATTGCGGCTAAATCACCCGCTTTTTCGAGCACAGGCCCAGAAGTTGAGCTGAATATTCACGCCCATTTCTGCTCGCCACATATTGGCAAGAGTGGTTTTCCCTAAAACCCTGTGGTCCAAAAATCAAAAGGTGGTCTAAGGCTTCATTTCGCAATTTAGCAGCTTGAATAAAAATATTCATTTGCTCCCCGCACCGAAGGCTGTCCAACATAATCTGCTAGCAATTTTCGGACGAATAGCACGGTCTATCACTTCCTCTTCTTTTTCGGCGAGGCACTAATTATTCTATCAGCTTCAAACTCATTTTTATTTATCATTTATTAAAGAGAGTTTTTCAAGGCTTCACGAATTAGTTGCTCACTTGTTGCTCCAACTTTATTCACTTTCTTTCGATCATTTTTCTGCATCTGCTGGCTTATAGCCTAATGCGATTAGAGCATCTCGTGCTTCATCAGCAGGGAGCAGTTTGTGAGCTGACTACAATTGTATCGTGAGATTGCTCAACAAAGAAATCGCCTTGCGTCATCCCTTTAAACTTGCCTTTAAGCTCAACAAGTAAACGCTCTGTTGTTTTATGACCTATGCCAGGGATTTTGGTTAGTTTTGCTAATTCTTCATTCTCAACTGCATTTACAAATTGAGAAACAGACATTGCAGACAAAATCGCAAGGGCAAGTTTTGGACCAACGCCATTGGTCTTGATGAGTTCTCGGAATAAGGTTCTGTCTTGTTTTTGGGCAAAACCAAAAGAGTAAATGTGCATCTTCACGAATGACAAGATGTGAAAAATCGTTGTTTCTTCACCCAATTGTGGTAAATTGTAGAAACTGGTCATCGGTAGTAGGATTTCATAGCCTACGCCTTGTACATCTAGCACCATTTCAGGGGGCTGTTTTTCAATAATTTTACCGTGTAATCGACCGATCATAGCGTTCCTGTTTATTTGAGCATGAAAGCTTTTATTAACCCCGTTTTCTCTGTCTGCCAAATCTCTCCTATCCCTCTTTGCTAAAGAGGATTAGGTCTCTGAATAATAAATCCCTATTGCTAGTACTTTTAGATTAAGAATAATACCGTCGATATTTCTTTTCATATAAAGAAAATCCTTCTCTTTAGCAAAGAGGGATAGGGAGATTTGGCAGTAGTAAATACCGAAGAAATTAATTTAAAATCTCACCACTTGAGAATATCTAGTCTATCATAAACTGTATAAAAACATCATTATTATTCTGTTTTAATATCTTTCCTAAACGACACCATCAACTGGTCAATTTTGAAATTCTCGGTATCAATAATTTTCAAATTTATATTGATCATACAGCACAAAATCGGTTTCGGGATTTTGCGGAGCATATACATCATAAATCCGCCGATGGTCTCGTAATTTTCTGCATGTGGAAATTCCTCAATTTCTAACGCACGCATTACATCTTCAAGTGGAGTCGCTCCATCGATTAACCACGAATCTTCATCACGGCGAACGATCTGTTCTTCTTCGGTTGAAACCAGCTCACCCATCACAATACTCATTACATCATTAAGAGTGATAATGCCGACCACGAGAGCGTATTCATTCACAATCACAGCAAAATCTTCACCCGCAGATTTAAACAGCTCCAACACTTCGTAAAGTGAAAGCGTATCTGAATAAAAATGGTTTTACGTGATAAAGCGTTGATCGGTAAGCGAGACATTCTCATTTTTAAGATATTGCGTGAGCAAATTGTGCGATTCAACATAGCCTAAAATTTTATCTAAGCCATTATCGCAAATCAGCAATTTAGAGTGCGGATCTTCGCCAAGTGTTTGGAGCACTTGCTCTTTGTTATCAGTGCGATCTAAAAAATGATATTTTCACGCGTGGTCATTGTTGAAGTGACACGGCGTTCTTGCATTTCAAATACGTTTTCAATCAAATAATGTTCGTGCGTATTCAACACACCCGCTTTAGCACCCGCATCAACGACTCGCCACAATATCTTCAGTCGTCATATTCTCTTGACGAAACAGTTGATACACCAAAAAGACGGAAGAGCGAGTTGGCAATCCAATCGAAGAACATCACAATCGGTTTAAAAATTACGATAGCAAAGCTCATTATTCTAATTGTTCGAACAGCGACTTGCTCAGGATAAGTCATCGCAATACGTTTTGGCATTAAATCTGCAACATAATACGAATGCAGATGTCACGAGTAAAAAGGCAGGGTCCAAGAAGCCGCAGAATCAACCCAAGCAGCATCGGAATACTCTCTAAAAAGCTCGCTAAAATAAGGATTGATTGCACTTTCCCCAACAACCCCACCAAGAATAGCAAACCATATTCAACCCAATTTGTACCACCGTGATAAATCGTCCTGGTTGTTCCGCAATTTCATCACTCTTTCTGCGCGTAAGTCGCCCGCATTTGCCATTGCTTGCAGTTTTAAGCGTCTCTGCTCCCAGCAAGTGAAATTTCCGATAATGAAATTACCGTACTGGTTAAAATTAATAAAATAATAATTAAAATAGCTTCAAATAAGCTCATAATTGCTCTCTATTGTTGCTTTATTTGTTATAAAACCGCATGAATTATATCTCTATTTCTCCGCTTCAAGTTTACAAACTTTCTGCCAAATTTGACCGCTTTTCAGGCAAGGCTTGCACGCAAAAATGCTCATTTTGATAATCAAATTCAATCTGATAGGCGTGTAGGTAAACGCTGATCTGATTGATTTCTGAGTACAAATTGTCGTCTCAAAAATTGGACTGCCTAAACTTTTCATTGCTACACGTAACTGATGCGTTTTTGCCAGTTTTAGGTTGCAAAAATAAAGTGGCGAAGTGGCGGATCAATAGGACAAGAAGTGAATTGCGTAATCGTAGGATTTTCCTTGCTGTGGCAAAGTTTCCAAGCTCCATTTCTCGATTTTTGCATATCGCCCACAATTTTACCCTGTTTCTTTTTCGGCTTTTTGTCGCTAATTGCCCAATAGGTTTTTGGATTTTGTGTTGTTCAAATAGCGTATAGAAATTCGCTGCTGCTTCTTTATTTAAGGCTAGAAATGAGCAAGCCTGGAGGTAATTTTATCTAATCGATGCACGAGCCAAACTTGCTCTACACCTAGCTGTTTTGCAACTAATTCTGTTAATCCGACCGCTTGTTGATCTTTGTGCACACTGATGCCTGCAGGTTTATTAATAATCACAAAATCCCGATGTTGTAGGCAGAGAGTAAAATGCAAATTCATGTTATAATCCCAACTCATTTTTTGGGCTATTTTAAAGGAAATGGGGATGGCACCAACATTTATGAATTCGGCACGGCAAAACCGTGTGGAATATTGAAGGACGCTTGCAAGGCTCGTGCGACTCGCCTTTTGATTGAAGAAGGCATTGAAGGAGCAAAACAGGACAAGCATTAAAATCTATTCAATTTTCAGCAGCATATTCCAGTATGCAAAAACGTGCTCAAGACACAGCAAACTATATTCTGGCGGAAAATGAAACGCAAAATGTTCCGCACTTTCATCATTGGGGCTTGAAATGAATTTGATTTCGGCATTTGGGAAGGGATGAAATCGGTCGATTTATACGAGAATGATGAATATTGGGCTGATGAAAAACACCTGCTGAATATAAAGCGCTGGAAAATGGCGGAGAAACCTATGAACAGCTTTATCAGCGTGTATTTAAGGTATTCAACCAAATTGCCGAATTGCACAAAGATAACAAAAATGTGTTGATTGTTGCACACGGAATGACCTTAACTGTTTTAACTGCAGTGTTAAAAAGGCTTGCATTGGTCGGAATGTCGTGATGAAGAGAAACACAAATTTGTGATGAATACTGCCATCAATATTGCCAAAGTTGAAAATGGCAAGGTGGAATTAGTTGACTTTAACAATATCGATCATTTAGTTTAATTTTTGTAGGTTATATGGCACACTTTGGTTTTCCTTTAGAAAACAATTATTGTCTTTTTGCGGTGATCCATTTATATGGATTTAGTTGCCCATAAAATAGCGAAGAAATTACAGTAAAATGCGCAATGTGGTCGTTATTTTGGATTTCATTAGCTGTTGCATTTTTACGTTTATTTATATATTCGTTTTGATGCATCTTGAGCAGATTTATATTTAGCAGGCTATGTTTTAGAAAAAAGTTTATCAATTGATAACTTAATGGTCTTTTGTAGCTATTTTTGCTTCATTTGGCATTACAGGCAAATTGCAACATGGAATTTTATACTGGGGCATTTTAGGAGCGTTAGTGTTCCGTGCGATTTTCGTAGTGCTCGGCACAGGTTTATTTGCAGCAAGCCCGTGGGTTGGCTTTTTGTTTTCGCCTTTATATTTGTGTTGTGGAGTGGCTGGAAAATGCTTACGGCAAAAGAAGAGACAGAAGAAGAAATTGAAGATTATACTAATCACTGGAGCGTACGTTGGGTTGGAAAAATAATGCCTGTTTTACCAAAACTACACGGCTATAACTTCTTCATTAAACATGCAGAATTAAAAGCGGAAGAGCTGGCAAATGTAACCCGAAAAGGCTTACGTATATGCAACGCCTGCATTTTTATGTTTAATCGCAATTGAAACCTCCGATGTTGCTTTTTGCATTTGACTCCGTACCTGCTGTGATTGCCGTAACGCAAGAACCTCTATTAGTTTATGCGGCAATGATTTTTTGCTATTCTTGGTTTACGTAGCCTCTATTTTATTTTAGCTGCACTTACAAAATATCTAGTGCATTTAGAAAAAGCAGTTATTGCATTATTATTCTTTATCGGTATTAAAATGGGTATTCAATCTTGGAACCACGCTGTATTCGATACGGGGGTCCATATTTCGCCAAACACCAGCTTATTTATTGTTTTAGGTGTGTTATTTATTGGTGTGATTGCTTCTCTTATTTTTCCAGAGAAAAAGCGTAGATAATAAAAATGGGCGTATTTACGCCCATTATTCTATAAAAATTACCGCTAAATGCGTTATCCTCATAAATCAGTTTTAATCCAAATCCGATAAAAATTACTCCAGCAACATTATCAATATAGCGACTGTTTTTTTGCATAAATTTTGCGAATTGGTTTACGCGAAAATAATAGTGCGACTAAAATAGAAATAGATAAAGGTTGAAAAACAAATAAAAACAGCAATTCAAAAAAAGCTGATAAGTTTCAGTAAATTGGTCTAAAAATGCGGAAATAACGCTAGTAAAATAAACGCCCGCTTTGGCATTCATTATATTGATCATTAAACCTTTGTGAATTTCTATGATGAGTTTAACTCTAATAAATCAGTCTTTTTCTTCACTAAATTTTGCATTATCTTTCACCCGAACCATTTTCGAGCCTAAATAAGCTAAATAACTGCCACCTAATAACATAATTGCATATTGCAACACATTCCCTACGCTATGTTTTTAACCACGCTAAGCCGAAAATTGCAAAAGCTGCCCAAAATATAATCCCCTATTGCAATTCCAAACTGAAGCTAAAATACCCGCTCTGCTGGAGTGGCTTGCTGATTGGCGAACCACATAAAAGAAATCAGGTCCTGGGCTTGCCAAGCCAACTAAATGAATCAGTAAAATCGTTAGCATATTAGATTATCCAATAAATGATATATAACGAAATTAAAGCAAAAATAGCTGCAAGAATATCATCAACCATAATTCCCAGTCCACTTTCTAATTTTTCATCAAAATAACGAATTGGATAAGGTTTTAAAATATCAAAAATGCGGAAGCTTATAAAAGTAAGAATATAAGTAAACCAATTATATTCAGGTAAAAAGCGAACATTAAAAATATGGCGACAATTTCATCCCAAACTATTCTTCCGTCATCGTGTACGCACTAAATCATTGCTTGTGGCAAAGATAGCAGCCAAAAATAAAAAGAAATAACGGCGAGAAAAATAAAAATAGGTTTGATTAAGTTATATTCCAAAGCAAAATAGAAAGCATTAAGCCAGCAAGCGTGCCCTAGCGCCTGGTGCGGGCTTTAATAAGCCTGAGCCAAATCCTATTGCTAGAAAAATGTACGGGATTTTTAAATTGATTTTCTCTTTTTCCACTTTTCTCTCTTTCTATAATAAATCTATGATTGATTAGCCAAAATGGTCGAAACCGCAATGTTCTGGCAATGTGACTTTTTCGCCATTTTTGAGTAAATTTAGACCGCTTGTTTGGGGAAGGATTTTGCCGATACAAGTCACTTTTATCCCTTGCGAACGTAAAACTTGCTCCATCTCTTCGCGTTTTTCTTCGCTTACCGTAAAACAAAGCTCATAATCTTCCCCCGTTAAAGCAAATTTTTCCGCTTGTGTTTGTTCGTATTGGATGCATAAAATGACGTGAAATCGGTAGATTTTCGAGATAAATTTCCGCACCAACTTGGCTACGTTCTAAGATATGTTCAAGATCAGCAAGTAATCCATCAGAAATATCCAATGCACAGCAAGAAAAATGAGCGAAGGGCTAAAACCGAGTTCGACTCGAGGCGTTGGGCGAAGGTGGCGTTGAATGAAATAGCGGTCAGATTCGTTCTCTATTTTGCGATTTTGTAAAAAGTAAATCAAGCCCTGCCGCACTATCACCCAAAAAGCCAGAAACAAAGATCCAATCGCCCACTTTGGCTTGGTGGCGGAATAAACCTTGATTTTCAGGCAAAAACCTTGAGCAGTAAGGGTAATCGAAAGCGAGCCTTTAGTGGTATCACCACCAATTAAACTCACGCCATAGCGATCTAAAAATAGCAAACAGGCTTTGGCTAAATTCAGCTAACCATTCTTCTTTGATTTCAGGTAAGGTGAGTGCAAGCGACATCCAAGCAGGTGTCGCTCCCATTGCGGCTAAGTCGCTTAAATTTACTGCAACGCTTTTATACGCTAAATCGGCAGGAGAAATCGAAGGCAAGAAATGCGTGCCTTCCACCAAAGTATCTGTGGTTATCGCAAGTTGGTAGCCTGTTGGGATACTAGTAATCGCACAATCATCTCCTACCGATAAGATCACGTCATTTTGCAAACTTTTTCGTAAAAAAATACCGCTTGATCAGATCAAATTCACCCATTTTGTTCTCTCAAATAATTATTCTCAAAATGAAAAAAGCGAGACTTTGCTCGCTTTAAAATAAGTAGATAAATTATTTCCGTCCAAGTGCTGGTGCTAATTTATCTAAGATTCCATTGATGTATTTGTGACTGTCGTCTGAACCGAATGCTTTTTGCTACTTCAATCGCCTCGTTAATCACCACTTTGTATGGGGGTATCTTGTTCAAAATGTAATTCATAAGCCGCCATACGTAAAATACTACGCTCAATTAAATCGACATTTTTCTTCGTTACGATCTCAAAAACGGACGAAGTGAAGCATCAATTTCTTCAATATTTGCCACCGTGCCACGTAATAAACGAGTAAATAATGCACGATTCACTTGACCTGTACTTTCTGGATCTTCAGATGCAAAAATTATCGGTTTGGAAAAACTAATTCGATTTGTTCTACGCTATTTTTGCGAAATTACCCAAGAATATAATGCTTGAACCGCACACTCTCTAGCACGGCGACGAGGGAAAGTTTCATATAACCTCTAGTTAATTCGATAATCAAAAATATTGCCGAATTTTTAGCATAATTTTTGTGATACTTTCTTTATCGTTTTGGGCTTTTTCTTTCGTTTTCGAGAAATCTACCGTAACATCTTTTGATTGCACAATATAAGGCGTCACAAAAATCACCAATTCACGTTTATTAATTTGATCTTTTTGATAGCTAAATAACCGTTTGAGAAACGGAATTGAACCAAGCACAGGGATTTTTATCGCTATCTTTTTGATTTCAAATGTTGGAATACTCCACCCAGAACAATAGTTTCACTGTGTTTGGCAAATACTTGCGTATTCAGTTCTTGTTTATCAATCGCAATTGCGGTGTTGCCTGAGTTGGCATTACCAACCGATTGCCCTTGCGAATTTTTGGGTAACGATTAAATCCATCAAAAATTTGATTATTTTCCGAAATATGCGGCGTCACCTCTAAGCCTAAAAACCGCTTCTTTAAAAAGAAATATCGTAGGTTTCGATTTACGATCATAAATTGTATAAAGGGATTTCCGTTCCTTGTTTTGATGCTTGCCAATTTTTTTGTTAGTCGTCAGCAAACGGGGACTTGCAATAATTTCTACACTGTTTTCTTGCTCAAGAGCAGAGAGTTCTAAAATCCAATAATTTAGAATTGATGGAAGCGACTTGTAACGTCGCTGAAGCACCTGCAACCACGGGAAAATTCACGTTTAAATCTTGCATTCTCCCACTATTTCTTGCTACTCCTTCAATGCTACGATCTGCGGAGAACATACCCCAACGTACACCTAGTTCTTGCAAGTTTTTGCTGTTGATAGTTACAATACGGGCTTCAATGGCAATTTGTTCAGTTGGTTTATCTAACTCTTGAATTAAAAGCTAACGTATTTTTTTAATGGATGCGGCATTTTCCTTAATAATTAAACTATTGCTTCGCTCATCAAAATGAATATACCCACCATCATTTAAAAAAATGCTCCACTTCCTTCGTGAGTGAATCAATCACTTCGGAGGCTTTTTGCATATTTTAATTTCACCGTACGAGTGACTAATTGTGGTTTTTGTTCTTCATTTAGAGGCTTTTATGTTTTTCGTTTAAATTACCTTTCGTTTTTTTCACTAATATAATAAACTCCATTTTCTTGTTGAATATTGAGTTGATTGATTTTAGCGATACTTTTTAAAAATTGCATCAAACTGGCTATTTTCAATACGAATATTACTTTTTACTTCCAATATCTTGATGCAATACAATATTTTTTTACCCATTTCACTGGCTAAATAAGAAACCACTTCAGCTGTCGGAGCATCCTTTAACACGAGCGAAACTTGGTTTGCTAATAGCGAGAGTGGAAAAAAACTGAAAAATAATAATAGCCACTTTTTCATAAATATCCTACTGAAAATTAGAGTTTTAATGTAATTTGATAAGGTCTGTTGCAATCATCAGTTAGATCCCAATTAGTATATTTTACTGCTTTTGGTATTAATTTCATTGATTTGAATACTCTTATCCTTAATAAAATCATTCTGAGAAAAAAATCAAAAAGTTGGCTGTTTTTTTATCGATAAATAATGCCTTTGTTATATTGTTATATTTCAGTACCCCAACTAATTTAAGTTCTTCAAATTCAATAGGAATATTGACAATATTAGCATTTTCAGGTAGCTCACAAGAGGTTGTTTTTACGCCCTTCTTTGTAATCGTTGATTTTTGTTTTTGATGTGCTTTCTTTTTCTTGTTCTTCTCCATAAAAAGGATCAGCAATACTATGTGAGGTATAAAATATAGAGCAAAAGAGTATCGGTATATACTTTTTCATTTTATTTTTCCATTAGTTGTAAATCTGCATTTAATTGTACTAAATTTTTATAATCTAAACGGGTTAGCGTTACTTCTTTGTAAAAAGAGAAAAATCAAGCTGATTTAATTCCGATATAATATTAAACAAAGATTTTGCCTTTTTGTGTAATTGTAATATGTAATAGCTTATCTTGATCTAACTCCCATTGCAGCCTGTTGATTTCTACATTATATTGATGAAAAAGCGTTTCTAGTTGCTGATTAACTTTTGTGGGAGTGAGTTTTGTATTATTGGCATTCCCTTTTTCCTGCTAATTTTTCTGTTAAAAGATTGTGCTTTATTTTCAATCTCCATCTTAATAATATTTAGCTGATTTTCGTTATCTGTAATCTGCTGTGAAATGTTGACCAACTGAATAAGCGGATAAACAAGCAAAAATAACAGCTAAAGAAATGGCAATCTGAAAAAGTATTGATTGATTTTACTCAATAACTGATATCCTGCTTTGGTTGGATTAAAAATAATAGTAAGATATACGCTTTTTCATCTTATTTACTTTCTTTATAAACAATAATGCTAAAATCGGCTTTCGCTTTATTATTGCTTTGTAAATATTCAATATTAACGCTAAAACCACTCTCTTTAAAAGAAATCTTCTAGCTCTTCAAAATCTTGTTGATGTTGATAAGTGCCAGCAATCTTTAGCTTTAAACCTTGATCAACATAAAACCGAATAACGCTAATTCCCGCACTTTTTTTACAGGTAATTCTTCTAATAAATTAACCAAATTGTTTAGCTCCTCTTTTCTTAATACTTTTGTGTAGTTAATCGGTAGTGGTGTAAGGTTTGTTAAACTTTTGCTCAATTTGTGATAGCTGTTCTTGTTGTTCGATGAACTGTTGTGTAATCACTGAAAGTTCACTCTTACGGTTTTTCTTGGTAAAAATTTAAACATAATAATAATCCGATAAGACAAAGAAATATAATTAGTAACTTAAATATTTTTTTGTAGTTTTATCCACCCAGTTTTTTTCTGTAATAATGGACTTAAATTAATATTTCTTTTCATTTCCACAAACAAGCACCTAACGCAAGAATATATAGTTCTTTAGAAAAAGACGTTTTCTGGAAAAAAATCAAATTATTCAGACTTAAATAATTTTCGTCACATTCATTTTGAATACTTAACTCATTTAATTTAAATGTAAAAAAATTTCTCTTTAAACGCATAATTTTGTCCATTTTGAGGTGGGGATTGCATTAAAAATGAAATCCTCTTTGCCAACATTGCAACTCGCAATCTAAAAACAGTGTCTATATCTAGCAATAAAAGGGTCAGCAAAACGTTTTCTCAATGCATAAATAATAATCTGAGTAATTTTTGAGCCTTGTGGTAAAACTTGATAATCAAAAATAGACTTCGTCGATTGCAATGGGCAGCTCTTGTTTGATAGTTTGAATCACCTGACGAAAAATTGTTTCTTTATCCACATTCAACGGTTGAATCAGATATTTCCTCCAAATATAGTGATATGGCACAGGGCGAATAATCCGCTTCTTTTTGCCTGCAAAAATCAGAAATTGTTGCTAAAAATATCGATTAAAGAGGTCGATTTAGGATAAAAATTTACAATAGGTTGTGCTTGCTTTAAATAGACTATGCAGTAGTGGCTTTCATCTTCTGCAATGCCAAATGACAACTCTTCTTGTTGTTTTTTTAGGGAGAAATTTTGTAAGCAATGACATAAAAATCCTTCATTTACTGACCAAAAAAATTACATTTGCTTGACACTTTTAGCCATTTTTCGTTTATACTTAGTCAGCTTTACGCCAACATTATTGGCGATTTAATTTATTTGTCATTTAGGAAAAGAGATTTTTCGATGAAGATCGCAAAAATAATATTTAGTGCTTTACTTACTCTGCTAATTGTGGCAGGGCTTGCGGGCGTTGCTGCCTACATTCATATTCGTGAAAGTTTGCCAGATGTTTCAACGCTTAAAAACCGTTGAGTTACAACAGCCGATGCAAATTTTCACCTCTGACGGGAAATTGATTGGCGAGGTAGGCGAAGAACGCCGTATTCCAGTAAAATTAGCAGAGATTCCGCAGCCGTTAATTGATGCAATTTTAGCCACAGAAGATAGCCGTTTTATGAACATAAAGGGCTCGATCCCAAAAGGGATTATGCGCGCACTTTATCGCTCCAGCCAAGGCGATACGCAAGGGCGAGTACTATTACTCAGCAGCTTGCACGTAACTTTTTCTTAACACCTGAGCGTAATATTGAGCGAAAAATCAAAGAAGCTATTCTTGCTCTTGAGATTGAAAAAGTACTGACCAAAGATGAGATTTTAGAGCTTTATTTGAACAAAATTTATCTTGGTTATCGCTCTTACGGAGTGGCAGCAGCTGCAAAAACCTATTTTGGTAAAACGCTGGATCAGCTCACTTTAGGAGAAGTCGCGATTATTGCAGGCTTGCCAAAAGCACCTTCAACAATGAACCCGATTTATTCAGTCAAACGGGCGACAGACCGTCGTAATGTTGTGCTTGGGCGTATGCTTGAAGTAGGAAAAAAATTACCAAAGCACAGTATGAAACTGCGAAAAAAGAAGAGGTGAAATCACCTACTATGGAGCGACATCGGAGTTTAGAGCCGAAACTATGTCACTGAGATGGTTCGCCAAGAGATGGTTAAACGTTATGGCGAAGATATTGCCTACAATAAAGGCTTTAAAGTCTATGCTACCGTAGTGTCTGATGACCAAAAAGCCGCACAAGATGCTGTGCGGAATAACCTGATCAATACGACCGCCGCCACGGCTGGCGAGTGCTGCAAAACTTTGGACAGGAAAAGACCGCTTGGGATGATGAGACAATTATTGATTATTTAAGCAAGTTGCCAAATTCAGAACCTTTCACAGGCGTGGTAGTAACAGCCGTGAATAAAAATAGTTATACGCTGATGTTACCAAGCGGTGATAAAACTGAGATGAAGAAATCAAATGCGACGTTTGGTAAACAGATTAAATTGAATGCTGGCGATCTCATTTGGGTAAGTAAAGGCAAAAATGGCGAATGGGTATTAGGGCAAATTCCTGAGGCCAATTCTGCTTTAGTATCGCTCAATAGTGATAACGGTGCAATTGAAGCGGTTGTTGGTGGTTTTAGCTTTGAACAGAGCCGTTTTAACCGTGCAACACAATCATTAGTACAAATAGGTTCTTCAATTAAACCATTTATTTATGCAGCAGCAATGAATAAAAGGCTTAAGCTTATCTAGTACAATTAGCGATGATCCAATTACAATTACTAAACGTGGGCAAAAACCTTGGACACCGAAAAATGCAGATGGACGTTACGAAGGGGCAACTTCGTATGCGTGTCGCATTAGGTAAGTCAAAAAATATGGTGTCTATCCGTATTTTTACAAATGGCGGGGATTAACTATGTTGCAGGCTATTTAGAACGTTTTTGGCTTTAAACGAGATCAATTCGTTGCAACAGAAGCGTTAGCTCTGGGGGCAGCTTCATTTACGCCACTTGAAATGGCTCGTGCTTATGCTGTATTTGATAATGGCGGTTTCTTAATTGAACCTTATATTATTGAGCGCATTGAAGATAGCCAAGGGAATGAGCTGTTTAAAGCCAATCCGCCAATTGCGTGTATAGAATGTAATAATCTTCCACTTACTTATGCTGAACCAGAGCAATTTGACGGCGTGAAAAATTCATGATGAAGAGCAATTCTTTCGGTCATTGAAAGCGAATGAAAACAGTGAATGTAACGGATACGACAATTGATACAGCAGAAGATGCGACGTCAGATAACGAAGAACCTGTGCTCGACACAGTTATTCGAGAAAAATGGTCCTGATTTAATGAGCAATGTGCAAAAATCAAGCAGGTCAAACGATTTATGCACCACGTGTAATGAAGCCTGAAATTGCATTCTTGATGCGTAGTGCGTTAAATAGTGCAATTTATGGCGAACAAGGGACAAAGTTGGCGAGGCACAAGTAGTTCGCTTGCTAATGATTTCAAACGTAAAGATATTGGTGGTAAAAACAGGGACGACCAATCAATCTAAAGTGACTTGGTATGCTGGGTTTGGTTCAAATATTGTCACCACAGTTTATGTAGGCTTTGATGACAACAAACGCGTATTAGGTAAAGGAGAATCTGGCGCTCGAACTGCAATGCCTGCATGGCGTGACTATATGAAAGTCGCTCTTGCAGATAAAAAGGATCGCATACTGCCAACACCAACCAATATTGTGGAAGCTAAAATTGATGCCACCAGTGGTTTCTTAGGTAGCCAATTAACCGAGTACTTTATTAAGGGTACAGAACCAACCAAAAAATTTGTAGTAGAAAAACAATTTCTAGCGAGAATTCTGGTAACCCTCGTGATGCAGGTGGTGGAGTCCGTTTAGGCTTGCCACCGAAAGGGATTCTCTCCTCGCCATCAGGTGCTGAATTATTCTAGCCTATAAATAAATTCAGCGATTAGGCTGCTAAAAGGTTGAAATTAGGTGTGATTTCTTGAGATAATCGCACCTAATTATTTTTAGGCGATTTGTGGTACTTTCTTAAAATTGAATAAAAGATCTTGTTATCTTTTTCCAAAAACAGACCGCTTGTTTTTTGCAAGCGGTTATTTTTTCAACCCAAATCACAATGTTAAACTAATTTTTAAAATGAGAAGAAAAATGGCAGAAAAACGTAATATTTTTCTTAATTGGCCCTATGGGCGCAGGTAAAAAGCACTATCGGTCGCCAATTAGCACAAATGCTCGGAATGGAATTTATGGATTCAGATTCTGTGATTGAAGAGCGTGCGGGTGCAGATATTGATTGGATTTTTGATGTAGAAGGCGAAGCGGGTTTCCGTAAACGCGAAGAGCGTATTATCAACGAATTAACCCAAGGGCAAGGCGTAGTGCTTTCAACTGGTGGCGGTTCTATTCTCTCTAAAGATAACCGCAATGTGCTTTCTGCTCGTGGGATTGTTATCTATCTTGAAACAACCATAGACAAGCAGTTCGAGCGTACTCAGCGTGATAAAAAAACGACCTCTTTTTACAAAATGATGATCCACGTAAAAACGCTCGAAGAGTTAGCTAAAATCCGTAATCCGCTTTATGAAGAAATTGCAGATATTACTCTTCAAACTGATGATCAAGCGGCAAAAATTAGTTGCGACAAATATCATCGAAATGATCGATAATCTGCAATAAAAACAACAATAAAAATAAAGGTAAACACAATGTTGCAAGTTAATGTAGAACTTAAAGAACGCCGTTATCCAATTCGGATTGCGGCAGGTTTATTAAACGAACCGAATAGTTATGCTCCATTAAAAAGCGGGTGATAAGGTGATGATTGTTTCAAACCCAACCATTGCACCACATTATCTTGCAACGGTGGAAAAAGCCCTAACTAAGCTTGGCTGTAGCGTAGATTCCGTATTGATTCCTGATGGCGAAAAATACAAAAATTTGGAATCACTTAACTTAATTTTTACCGCTTTACTTGAAAAAAATCACAATCGTGATACTACTCTTATCGCTTTAGGAGGGGCGTGATTGGCGATATTGCAGGCTATGCAGCAGCTTCTTATCAACGCGGTATTCGCTTTATCCAAATTCCAACAACCTTATTAGCTCAAGTTGATTCTTCTGTAGGTGGAAAAAAACAGCGGTAAACCACCCGCTTGGCAAAAAAATATGGTTGGCGCATTTTATCAGCCAGCTTCTGTCATTATTGATACCAATACTTTTGCATACACTTGCTAAAACGTGAAGTGAGTGCTGGCTTGGCAGAAGTGATTAAGTATGGAGCGATTTTTCGATGAGCAATTCTTTACGTGGTTAGAAGAAAATATTGATAAACTTGTTGCATTAGATCAACAAGCACTCGAATATTGCATTCAACGTTGCTGCCAGCTGAAAGCAGATGTTGTCGCTCGTGATGAAACCGAGAAAGGTGATCGTGCTTTACTTAATTTAGGACATACATTTGGGCACGCAATTGAAGCACATATGGGCTACGGCAATTGGTTACACGGCGAAGGTGTGGCGGTAGGAATGCTAGAAGCAGCTGAACTTTCCCGTATGTTGGGTAACATTTCTGAATCCGATGTCTCTCGCCTTGAAAAAAACTGATCGCTCGTGCGGTATTGCCGACGACATCGCCAGATGGAATGCAGCCGCAAGAATACTTACCTTATATGTGGCGAGATAAAAAAAGTGCTAGCCGGTAAACTTCGTTTAATCTTATTGAAAGCACTTGGTCAAGCCTATGTTACGGCTGAAGCAACAGAAGACCAAGTGCTTGCAGCAATTGAAAAATTCACTCAAAAATAGACCGCTTACTGAATAAATCCTATGCTGGAAAAACAACGAGCCTTTTTAAAAATGGGCGGGTGGAAAATATCGCCTTGCACAAGCCATTTCAGACCACTTGCCCCTAAAGCATTCCGCAGGGGGCTTGTTTTTGTTGAACCCTTTGTTGGTGCAGGCTCTGTGTTTTTTTAAATATGGATTTTGATCGCTATTTATTGGCAGATATTAACCCTGATTTAATTAATCTATTCAATGTCGTCAAAAACGATGTTGACCGTTATATTCAGCACGCCCAAGCACTTTTTGCACGAAAAAGCGAATAGCAAAGCGTTCTATTTGGCTCGCCGAGCAGAATTTAATTCCTCAAAAGATAAATTTCAACGCTCTGTGCTTTTCCTCTATCTAAATCGTTTTGGCTTCAACGGTTTATGCCGTTACAATCAAAAACGAGGTTATAACGTGCCTTTCGGTCGCTACAAAACACACTATTTCCCTGAAAAAGAACTTCATTTTTGCCGAAAAAGCACAAAAAGCGGAATTTATCTGTGCCGATTTCGAGCAAGTTTTTTTGACCGCTTGCAAAAAGCAACCCGATCATTATGTAGTCTATTGCGATCCGCCTTATGCACCATTGCAACAAGATACTAATTTCACCCAATACGCAGGTGGAGGCTTTAGCCTTGAACAGCAAAAAGCAATTGGCCGATTTAGCACGAGAAATAGATTACCCTGTACTGATCTCAAACCATGATACAGAATTTACACGTCAAATTTACCAAGGAGCAAAATTCAAAACCTTACAGGTTAATCGCTCAATAGGGCAAAAAGAGAATCACGAGGAAAGGTGGCGGAATTACTCGCCTTATTTACTTAGTTTATTACCCTCTATCATAGAAGGTAATAACAAATAGGGTTATTTATTCATTAAATATTTTCCTTTCTCCAACTCAGGCACATCTCCCAACAATACAGCATATTGAATGGTGTTGGGGCTAGATTCTAATGCAATTTTTAATGCCATAGTAAGAGGAACAGAAAGTAGCATTCCCACGGTGCCAAGCAACCAGCCCCAGAAAAGCAATGAAAGCGTGACGACTAATGTAGAAAGTCCGAGTGTTTTTCCCCATCATTCTTGGTTCTAAAAATATTCCCCCACCAACATATTGATTGCGATGACACCAATCATTACTGCAATACCATCTGAAAAACCGTTGAGCAGCAAAGCTTGAAGGACAATTGGGATGCCAGCCAATACCGAGCCGATATTGGGAATATAGTTTAGTAAGAAAGCTAATACCGCCCAAAAGTACGCCATATTGCACACTGAAAATATCTAAAACAACGTAAATCGTAATCCCTGTTAAAGCACTCATCAAAGTTTTTACGCCAAGATAGCGAATAATACTTTCCACAACACGGCTCAGGTGTTCCACTTCTTGGTTGAAATTAGATTTACCTCCGTTGAATGCTAGCGTGATTTTATACTTGATGACTGGTGATTCTAACAGCATAAAAACAACAACCAAAAGTAACATAAATACGTTGGATACTACGTTAGAAAAACTGAGTAAAAACACGGCTGACCAGTTGCATCACCATACTCGGATCAAAGCTTTTCTAATGCGGAAACATCTGGAATAGTTAGAGGAATATTCCACTCAGTAATGAACGTTTTGAGCGTTTCTAATCGAATCTGTAAGATTTCTTTATATTGTGGAATGGATGCGGTAAATTCGCGAATAGTGCTGTTGATCATTCCAGCTAAAAAGAGGAATAGTACCACGATAAAAAAATCAGCATTAAAGGTAATTGCTAGCCCTAATGGAATTTTTTTCGCTTGGTCATAAAGCGAATAGCGGGCGAGCAAATGATCGCAATAAATAGGGAAAGTAAAAAGGGATCACAATTTCACCAGCAAGTTTTACGCCTGCCAGAATAATAACTAGCGAGGCGAAGGCGATTAAAAAATCGAGTTAAGGGAATTTTTGCATAAGAATAAAAAGTAATGAAGTAGGGGCAAATTACATTTACCCCAAAAAGATTAAGATCATTAGGGCAAATGTAATTTGCTCCTACAATGATTAACTATTTAGCTTTGTTAATCAAAAACTGACTCAACAACGGCACTGGGCGACCTGTTGCACCTTTGCTTGCCCCTGATTTCCACGCTGTGCCCTGCAATATCTAAATGTGCCCAAGCATATTTTTTTAGTGAAGTTTGACAAGAATTGCCCTGCGGTAATTGCCCCACCTAAACGCCCGCCAATATTAGCAAAGGTCAGCAAAGTTAGACTTAAGCTGTTCTTGATATTCTTCGCCTAGTGGTAAACGCCATGCTTTGTCGTCTGCTTCTTCGGCAGCATTAAGCAGATCGTGAGCAAGATTATTGTGAGTAGACATCAATCCACTGTTGTGAGCACCTAATGCAATCATACACGCCCCTGTTAAGGTAGCGACATCAATGACCAACTCAGGCTCAAAACGTTCGACATAAGTAAGCGTATCACATAGAACCAAAGCGACCTTCTGCATCGGTATTTAACACTTCGACCGTTAAGCCATTCATTGTGGTAAGAATATCCCCTGGGCGGTAAGCATTGCCATCAGGCATATTTTCGCAACCTGCCAACACACCAATCACATTCAGTGGCAAATTCATTTCTGCCAAGGCTTTCATTGTGCCATAAACCGAAGCCGCACCGCCCATATCGTATTTCATTTCATCCATTGCTTCAGACGGTTTGATGGAAATACCACCCGAGTCAAAAAGTTAAGCCTTTACCCACTAATACAATAGGTTTAGCATCAGGATTTGGTGCATTTTTGTATTCAATTACCGAAAGATAAGCGGGATTTTTCAGAACCACGAGAAACCGCCAAATAGGCATTCATACCTAATTCTTCCATCACTTTTTCATCTATAATCGTGGTGGTAATGTTGTTGTAATCTTCGGCTAATTGGGTCGCTAATTTTGCTAAATAGGCAGGGTTGCATACATTTGGCGGACAATTCGCCACATTTTTGCAAAACTTATTCCTAAAGTAACTCGCTTGCCCATGAGCTAAAAGCTCGCTCTGCTTCAGCTAACTCTTTGCGATTAGCAACATTAAAAAAATCACTCGACGTAACTCACGCTTGGTTTTCAGGTTTAACGCTTTTAAATTCGTTATAGCTGTAAAGTAGCTCTTGGATGGCTTCAATCGCAAAAACGGATGTTCCAATAAGTTGAGCGACCTTTCACATGCAATTCGCTTAAGAACGAAACGGCTTCAGTTGCTCCGGTTTCGTTTAACACCTGCACCGCTTTTTGTGTGAGTTGTTTGTATTGGCGTTCGGTAAGCTCACGCTCTTTACCACAGCCGACTAATAACACGCGATCTGCGGGTACATTCGGTACGTGATGTAATAGAAGCGTTTGCCCCACTTTGCCGTCTAAATCACCTTTGCGTAAAAATGTTGCTTAAATAGCCTTCGCTCAAGCGGTCTAATTCTTCGGCAGATTCGCTAAATCAGCGGGTTTCATACACACCAACAATCACACAACCCGTGCGTTGTTTTTTTCAATACTGCCATTTTTTTACATTAAATTCCATAAATGCTCCCGTGATTTTTTTCTAAGAAAGAGGTATCATAGCACCTTTTTCAAGTGGTCAATTTTACTCGAAAAATTAGCAAAATAAGTGAAAAAATCAACCACTTGAACCAAGCCAGAAAGTACAGGTCATAAACTACCGATTTGCAAAAGAAATTGCAAGCATAATTTATAGAGAACCCGATTGTGATTTTAAGCCGATATTTAACGAAAGAGATTTTTAAAAAGCCAAATAGCGATTCTATTTATCTTGTTACTGATGTTTTTAGCCAGCAACTGATTAGTGTGCTTAATTCTGCCGTAAGTGGGAAAGTGCCAACCGATTTAGTGCTCAGTTTATTAGGCTTAGGAATGCCAGCTCTGTCGCAATTTATGTTGCCGCTTTCGCTCTTTGTGGCGTTGTTGCTTACCCTGGACGTTTATATTCGGAAAGTGAAATCACGGTGATGCGTGCTTGCGGTGTGGGGCAAGGTCTATTGACTCGTGTGGCATTATTTCTTTTCGATTTTTACCACTGCTTTGGCGGCTTACAACGTCTTTTCGCTCACCCTTGGGCAATTGATATGCAAAAGCAAAAATTTTGGCAGAAGCAAAATCTAACCCGCGTTTTTCAGCTCTTTCAGCAGGCCAATTTATGACCGCAGGTGGTTATGTATTATTTATTGAGAATATCAATAATGAAGCGAATACTTTGAATGATATTTATGTGTTCCAGCCTGATCAACAAAAGAAAAAAATCGCCCCTCTGTGGTGGTAGCTGATACAGGCGTATTACAAGGTTTGCCGAATGGCGATCAGTTGCTCACTCTAAAAGAGAGCACCCGCTATGAAGGCACGGCAAAAACAGCCGATTTCCGTATTTCTCATTTTGATAATTACACCGCTTATTTGGGCTATCAAGATGTTAACTCCAGTGATAAATTGATGCAGCGTGCCGATTTTTCCAGCCTAATGGCAGACAAATCACCTGAAGCAAAAGCCGAATTACAATGGCGTTTTGCCCTTGTGTTTGCGGTGCCGTTGATGGCATTATTAGCCGTGCCAATGAGTAGCGTAAACCCGCGTCAAGGGCGATTTGCGAAAATTATTCCTGCGGTGTTACTCTATTTAATCTACTTTTTATTGCAAAGTTCATTAAAATCCTCCGGGGCTTCGGACAAGATAGATGCATCTATTTTTATGCCTGCGGTTTCAATAGCATTCTTAATACTTGGCATTGTAATGAATAGCTGGGAAACGCGATGGATGTCTGCTATTCGCTATCGCTTCTCTTTCAAAAAGTGGGGCATAATGAAAAATTTTTGGAATGAATATTTTTAGAACGCTATATTGGCAAAAAGCATTTTTAACGATGATTTTTGCCGTCCTGCTTTGCCATTAGTGGACTAATTTTTATCGTGAAATTGGTGGAAGAGTTCAAAGATGTCAGTAAAGGCAGCTACGATGCAGTGACTGCTACCTATTATGCCCTGTTGATGTTGCTGAGTGATATTAAAAGAAATTATCCCCGTGGTGGTGTTAATTGGTGGCTTGCTTGGTTTAGGCAATCTTGCTAGTCGCAGTGAATTAGTGGTAATGCAGGCATCAGGGGTTCTCTCGTTTCCGCATTGGTTTAGCGGTGATGAAAACCGCACTGCCGCTGATTTTTTTCTCACCATGTTTTTTTAAGCCGAATGGGGCATCCCACAAACAGAGCAATATGCACGAAATATGCGTTCAATTGCCCAAAGCGGCGGCTCAATGCTGGCAACTACAGGGGGCTTCTGGGCAAAAGATGGGCAAGATTTTATCTATATTCGCCATATCAATAATGAGCACGAACTTAACAGCGTATCGATTTATCACTTTGATAACAAAGCTTTGAAGGCTATCACACAAGCGGATCGTGCGGTTTATGGGGATAATCAATGGCAGTTACAAAAAGTAGAAAAAAATCACTGATTAACGAGAACCTAATCCAGCAAAATAAAGAAGCCGATCAAGTGTGGCAAACTACGATTACCCCAAGTAAACTGGGTATCGTGTCGCTCAAACCAGAATCTCTTTCTATTTCAGGATTGTCTGATTATGTGGGTTTCTTGAAAGAAACAGGGCAAGATTCCAAACGCTTTGAAATTGCCTTCTGGCGTAAAGTTTATCAACCGATTTCAATGGCAGTAATGATGTTATTGGCAATCTCTTTTGTTTTTTTGGACCGCTTCGCAGCAGTGCAATGGGAACCAAACTCTTTATCGGGATTATCGCGGGTTTCGTGTTCTATGTCTCAAACATTACTTTCGGTAATATGACCTTAGTATTTACGTGGATTCAACCTTTATCGGTGCACTCATTCCGAGCTTGATTTGCTTAACTATTGTCTGGTGGTTATTGGCACAGGGATTAACAAAAATGAGTAGATTAGAAAGATCATTCCAAACTATAGGCATTGTAGGCAATCCTCGTCATGATAGTGCTTTAGAAACCCATTTGGCGGTCTATAATTGGCTGAAAGATCGCCATTATGATGTATTAGTCGAAGAGAAAATTGCCGAGCAATTACATCTTACTGAAGGACATTCATTGAAAGCGATTGGAGAAAATACTCACCTTGTGATCGTCATTGGCGGCGATGGTAATATGCTTGGTATGGCTCGAGCACTCGCTAAATATAAAAGTGCCGTTGATCGGTATCAATCGCGGTAATCTTGGTTTTCTGACCGACATTGCACCACAAACGGCTTTTGAACAGCTTTATAGTTGCCTTGAAAAAGGTGAGTTCCTGATTGAAGAACGTTTTTTATTAGAAGCTCATATTGAACGTAATGGCAAGATTATTGCCTCAAGCAACGCATTAATGAAGTGGTTGCTCATCCAAGCCAAGTGGCACGCATTATTGAATTTGAAGTGTATATTGATGGCAAATTCGCTTTTTCTCAACGTTCTGATGGATTGATTATTGCTACCCCAACAGGCTCAACCGCTTACTCTCTCTCGGCTGGTGGTCCTATCCTTACCCCAAATATGAATGCCATTGCCCTTGTGCCAATGCATCCACATACGCTTTCTTCACGCCCATTGGTTGTGGATGGCGATAGCCATATCTCTTTGCGTTTTTCTCAACATAATCAACCACATTTAGAAGTGAGTTGCGATGGGCAAACAGTATTACCATTTACCGCAGAAGATCGCGTAATAGTGCGAAAAAGTAAAGATAAATTGCACTTATTACATCTCAATGATTATAATTATTTTTACCGTGCTTGGCTCAAAAACTAGGCTGGGCAAGTAAATTATTCTAATGTAGTTTTATATAAAGATGATTATTCTTCATAGTAATTATGAAGATTTAACACGTAAATTATTCGAAAAAGCTACCGCTTGTTGTGAAAAAAATGAGTAAAATGCGTTGTCTTTTTCAAAACGAAAAACGTTTGCGTAAAAAGTATTTTTTTACTAAAATCGAATTTTTAAGTTGAGTTTATCGAGTTACAGGAGGCTTGAATGTTTACAGCTAATATGAATATTAAAGATTACGATCCCGTTTTGTGGCAAGCAATCCAAGATGAAAAATCGTCGTCAAGAAGAACACATTGAATTGATCGCATCAGAAAACTATGCAAGCCCACGTGTAATGGAAGCTCAAGGCTCTCAATTCACTAACAAATACGCAGAAGGCTACCCAGGCAAACGTTACTACGGTGGTTGCGAATATGCAGACATTGTGGAGCAATTAGCAATTGACCGTGCGAAAGAGTTATTCGGTGCAGATTATGCGAATGTACAACCGCACTCTGGTTCACAAGCGAACGCTGCCGTTTACGGTGCATTGATCAACGCAGGAGATACCATTTTAGGTATGGATCTAGCCCACGGCGGTCACTTAACGCACGGTGCCAAAGTAAGCTTCTCTGGCAAAATCTACAACTCTGTGCTTTACGGTATTACTGCAGATGGCGTGATCAATTACGAAGATGTTCGCCAAAAAGCATTAGAGTGCAAACCCAAAATGATCGTAGCAGGTTTCTCTGCTTACTCACAAGTCGTAGATTGGGCGAAAATGCGTGAAATCGCAGACGAAGTCGGTGCATATTTATTCGTTGATATGGCACACGTTGCAGGTTTAATCGCAGCAGGTTTATACCCAAACCCATTACCGCACGCACACGTTGTTACAACTACAACCCACAAAAACATTAGGTGGTCCGCGTGGTGGTTTTAATTCTTTCTTCTTGTGGCGATGAAGAGATCTACAAAAAAATTACAATCATCAGTATTCCCAGCAAACCAAGGTGGACCATTAGTTCACATCATCGCAGCAAAAAGCAGTATGCTTTAAAGAAGCATTAGAGCCAGAATACAAAGAATATCAAGCTAACGTAATCAAAAATGCGAAAAGCGATGGTGGAAAGTATTCAAACAACGTGGTTATGATGTGGTATCAAACGGCACAGAAAACCACTTATTCCTTTGTAAGTTTCATCAAACAAGGTTTAACAGGTAAAGCAGCGGATGCGGCATTAGGTAAAGCGAATATCACAGTAAACAAAAAAATGCAGTACCAAACGATCCACAAAAACCATTTGTAACTTCAGGTATCCGTGTGGGTACACCATCTGTTACCCGTCGTGGTTTTAATGAAAACGATGTTCGAGAATTAGCCAATTGGATGTGTGATGTGTTAGACGCATTAGGCAAAGAAAACGAAGAGCAAGTGGTTGCTGAAACGAAAGAAAAAGTATTAGCAATTTGTAAACGTTTACCAGTTTATACGAAATAATTTTAATTTATAAAAATTAAACCCCGATCATTATTTTTATGATGATCGGGGTTTTCTTATAGATAATTTTTCTTGAGTAACAATAATTTCTGCTAATTCTAGATCTTGCTTAGCATCAATATCTAAGGAGCGGTAACTTGGCATAAGATAAAAATTTTGCTGGCTGAATGAAAAAAACATTTTTTTCTTTTTAATAATGAGGGCTGTGTCATTGATATAAATTGCTCCATTAGCTCTATACATAATTGGCAAACTCTGGCGCGGAGCTTCAAAATCGCTAATTTCACGGACAGATAAGATTTCTCCGTTAGAGCCAAACTAAATGATTTATACGGATGATGTTCACATTCACAAGCTAAAATAACTGATTTTACTTGCCCATTTTTTTAAACATATCCATTGCGTTTTTTTAATATCTAAATGGCTACGAAGAGGGCTTGTTGGTTGTAAGAGAGTACAAGTGCCTTCACTAATATTAAGTGTTTCTAAAGAATGTAAAATTGAATCAATAGTACGAGAGTTATCTAAAGGCAAGTTCAGCTGGGCGTTCTATGGCTTCGGCACCATATTTTCTAGCTTCTTCTAAAATTTCTTCTCCATCTGAAGAAACTACAATTCTATCAAATACATTGGCTTGTTGAGCCGCAATAATAGTTCGAGCAACCAATGAATAACCTCCAACAGGTTGTAGATTTTTGTGTAAGATACCTTTTGAACCTGCTCTTGCAGGGATAATTGCAATATTTGTCATAAAAATTAACCACTTGTTTTTAATGGATGGATCTTAGCACATCATATAGTGCATTGGAGACTTACCTTTTTAAAAGTTATGTAAAAACGTAGAGAAAAAAATTATGTTATAATCTGCAAAGTCTAATTTTTTTGATTATCTCGAAAATCTTTAATACAACATTAACTTGAATAGACCCTATGAAATTTATCATCAAACTTTTCCCTGAAATTATGATTAAAAAGCGATTCCGTGCGTAAACGCTTTATCAAAAATTCTTACCTCAAACATTCGTAATGTGTTGTTGCGTGAAACTGAAAAATGTGGCTGTGATTCGCAACTGGGATTTCATTGAAATACGAGCCAAAGTGGTAGAAGAAGCCCCAATGGTATTGGATCTGCTTAAACGCACACCAGGTATTCACCATATTTTAGAAGTGGAAGAATATCCGTTTGAAACTATGCACGATATTTTTTTGAACAAACGCTTGCCCAAGTGCGTGAAAATTTAGAAGGTAAGACCTTCTGCGTGCGTGTTCGCCGTAAAGGTAAACACGAATTCCGCTCATTGGACGTAGAACGTTATGTTGGCGGCGGCTTAAATCAGCGTATCGAAACGGCAAGCGTGAAGCTCACGAAACCTGATGTAACGGTGCGTATTGATATTGATAACGACAAAAATGTTGCTGGTAAAAGCACGCCACGAAGGGCTTGGCGGCTACCCGATCGGTACGCAAGAAGATGTGCTTTCTTTAATCTCGGGCGGCTTCGATTCGGGTGTGTCTAGCTATATGTTGATTCGTCGCGGTTCACGCGTGCATTATTGCTTCTTCAACTTGGGCGGTGCAGCACACGAAATCGGCGTGAAACAGATGGCATATCACATTTGGAGTCGTTATAGTACTTCTCATAAAGTGCGTTTTGTGGCAATTAACTTTGAAAACGTAGTCGGTGAAATTTTAGAAAAAAAGTTGATAACGGGCAAATGGGCGTAGTGTTAAAACGCATGATGGTACGTGCGGCAAGTAAAATTGCCGAGCGTTTTGACATTCAAGCGATTGTTACAGGTGAGGCGTTAGGGCAGGGTTTCTAGCCAAACACTCACCAATTTACGCTTGATTGATAAGGCTTCAGATACGCTGGTATTACGTCCGCTGATTACCCACGATAAAGAACAAATTATCGCAATGGCAAAAGAGATCGGCACGGATGACATCGCCAAATCAATGCCAGAATTCTGTGGCGTAATTTCCAAAAATCCAACAGTGAAAGCGATTGAAAGCAAAAATCGTTGAAGAGGAAGGGCATTTCAATTTTGAAGTGTTAGAACAAGCAGTGCAAAATGCCCAATTCCTTGATATTCGTGAAATTGCACAACAAACTGAAAAAAAGAAGTGGTTTCTGTTGAAACAACGACTGAACTCGACGAAAAACGATGTAATTTTAGATATTCGTAGCCCTGAAGAAACTGATGAAGCACCGTTAAAACTGGATAATGTGGAAGTGAAAGAATTACCGTTCTATAAACTTTCAAGCCAATTTACAGCATTAGATCAAACTAAAAACTACTTACTTTATTGCCAACGTGGGGTAATGAGCAAATTACAAGCGTTATATTTGAAAGAAAAATGGTTTTTAATAACGTCAAGGTTTTTTCGTTTAAAATAAATCTATGCTTGTTGTATTGGGGGATTATTTGAGTGATAATCCTCCATATTTTTTTAATAGTTGAGTAAATCTCTAGGGATTAGGAATGTTAAACGAGAAACCCTGTTATTTCCAATCAGCACGGTGCGTTAGCCATGGCATTTTTGCCTTATTTCTATGCAGTTATCCAAGCAAAAGAGTATAATTGGTCGCTTTTTTTCTATTTGGTCTTGCATGGCTTTTTCTTTACCTTTTCTCTTACCCGTTCTTTATGCTGTTTAGCAAGAAACCGACGGCTAAAAATAAACGTTGGGCGGTTATTTATTTCATTTTAAGCCTTGGTTTTGCCTCCCCCGTCTTACTCTCTCAACCTTTAGTTTTGCTTTTTGCCTTGCCTTTACTACCGCTTGGTTTAGTGCAATTCTATTTTGCTAAACAGCGCAATGAACGCCATTTACTCAATGATATTGCAGGAATTCTTACCTTTGGTGTGGTTGGAATGGCGACCTATTATTTAAGCATGCAAGCGGTCGATTTTGTCTTTCTTATTCACCCAACACTGTTTTTTATTGCAACTACTTTCTATATCAAAAGCCTTGCTCGTGAACGAAAAAAACCACTTTATGCTGAACTGAGCATTGGCATACATTTAGGACTTAGTTTGATTTACTTATTTACAAATGAAAATGCAATTTTACCGCTTATTTGTTTGCATTGGCACGAGCAATTATTGTGCCAACATTAGGCTGGAATGTAAAAAGTGGGGATGTTTGAGTTTTTAACAATTGTGATTTTTTTAGCTACATTAGTTTGCTAAAAGAAAAACGGCTAAACAAAAATATATACTTAGCCGTTTTTGTGTTACTAGATTAATGCTTTTCTTTTTAATGTATTTAACGCACTTAAACCTTTCGTGCAACTTTTTGTTGTAAGGTCGTTTCCATTGCAAGTAGCTGTTTTTTTGCTTGCAGAGAGCTGATTTTTCAAGCGTTTTTACTTGTGTGTGTGTACCAGGTTGTTTTTCTGCATCTTTAATCAGCGTATTTGCAACATTAAACATATTTTTGACATTCTGGCGTAAGTTTGATGCTTTCTGGTTTTTCAATTATCAAAGTGGAGGTTTTTACTTCTGCTTGAGCTGAAATGGTAAACGTTGTGCCTAAGCAAAGAGAAAAACAGAGTAAGAAACATTTTTTTAGCATAATTTTACCTTTTTTCTGTTATAGCTAAAATCTTTTTAAATTAAATAGGGAATAATTAAATATTCAAGAGATTAGCACGCTTTACTGCAAAAAGTCAGCAAGATTTCACAGGTAAAAAAAGCAGATTTTATTTGATCTTTCTCAAAGAAAAACTCAACTTTACCTCTTGAGAGGTAAAGTTTTTTTAATCTGCTTTCTTAATTCATAAAAAATATAGCTAAAAAGTTTAATGATTTCAAAAAGGTTAATCCTTTGTTAATTGGGGTTGTTTTTTTATTTTATCAATAACAGGTAAAATAGGCTCTTGAAACTCTGATTACCTTGTAGGGTAGATCTTTGCTTTGGGTCAAAGTTTTTGTGGGGCATTATTCGGTATCGAATAATTAATCATATTTCATATTATCAAGATGAAGAGGTTTGAGATGTTAGACTTTGTTGAACTCTCGCGTTTTGCAGTTTGCTTTAACTGCTCTCTATCACTTCTTATTTGTGCCGCTTACATTAGGTCTTTCTTTTGTGCTTGTAGTGATGGAAACACTTTATGTAACGACAGAAAAAGAAGTTTATAAAGATATGACTAAATTCTGGGGTAAGTTATTCGGTATTAACTTTGCTCTTGGGGTAACGACTGGTATTACCATGGAATTCCAGTTTGGTACAAACTGGTCATACTACTCTCACTATGTAGGTGATATCTTCGGTGCACCTTTAGCATTAGAAGGTTTAATGGCGTTCTTTTTAGAATCTACTTTTTGTAGGTCTATTCTTCTTTGGTTGGGATCGCCTTTTCTAAGAAAAAACACTTATTAGCGACATATTGTGTTGCATTTGGTTCTAACTTCTCTGCAATGTGGATCTTAGTAGCAAACGGCTGGATGCAAAACCCAGTAGGTTCAGAATTTAACTTTGAAACAATGCGTATGGAAATGACCAGTTTTACTGATCTTATTTTAAACCCAGTGACTCAAAGTAAATTCTTACATACTGTAACTGCAGGCTATACCTGTGGTGCGATCTTTGTATTAAGCATCAGTGCTTACTATATCTTAAAAGGTCGTGATTTAGGCTTTGCAAAACGTTCATTCTCGGTGGGTGCAAGCTTTGGTTTATTCGCTATTTTAGCTGTATTAATTATGGGTGATGAATCTGGTTATGAAATCGGTAAAAGCACAACCTGTTAAATTAGCAGCCATGGAAGCTGAATGGGAAACTCACCCAGCACCTGCGGCATTTAATGCAATTGCAATTCCAAACTCTAAAAAGCTCGTCAAAACGACTTTTGCAATTCAAATCCCATACCTTGGCGGTTTAGTGGCAACTCGTTCTTTAGATACTGAAATCAAAGGCTTAAATGATATTCGTAAAAGAAAACATTGAGCGTGTACGTAACGGTGCTACAGCAGTTGTTTTATTAGAAAAACTTCGTTCTGGTAACTATACAGAAGAAGAAAAAGCAGCATTCAAGCAGTTCAAAAAGATCTTGGCTTTGGTTTTATTGTTAAAAACAATACGTAGGCGATAATATTGCAGCGGCAACAGAAGAACAAATTATTAAAGCAGCAGATGCAATCTATTCCAAATGTAGGTCCTAACTTCTGGGCATTCCGTATGATGGTTGGCTCTGGTATGCTAATGTCTTTAATCATTGGCTTAGCATTCTTCTTTAACTTCCGTGGTACAGTAGGTAAAAACAAATTGTTACTTAAAGTGGTATTATGGTCTATGCCATTACCATGGATTGCCATTGAAGCTGGTTGGTTCTTAGCTGAGTTCGCACGTCAGCCTTGGGCAGTTTATGAAGTGTTACCAACAGGTATTTCAGCTTCTCACTTAACTGTGTCTGAATTATGGACTGCAATTGGCTTGCTATGTGGTTTTATATACAATCTTCTTAGTAGTAGAAATGTATTTAATGTTCAAATATGGTCGTTTAGGGTCCAAGTGCATTAAAAACAGGTAGATACTACTTTGAGCAATCTGCGAAATAAGGAGTAGGCAATGTTAGATTATGAAGTTCTCCGCTTTATTTGGTGGATCTTAATTGCTGTATTGTTAATCGGTTTTGCGATTACAGATGGTTTCGATATGGGCGTATTAACCCTTTTTACCTGTTGTGGGTAAAAGCAACACAGAACGCCGTGTGATGATTAACTCAATTGCCCCACACTGGGATGGTAACCAAGTTTGGTTATTAACAGGTGGTGGTGCAATCTTCGCTGCGTGGCCAACTGTTTATGCAACCTCATTTTCCAGTTTCTTCTTAGCGATGATTTTGGTATTATCAGCATTATTCTTCCGTCCTGTTGGTTTTTGAATATCGTGCGAAAAATTGATTCTCCAAAATGGCGTAATGCTTGGGATTGGGCGTTATTCATCGGTGGTTTCGTACCTTCACTAATTTTCGGTGTAGCGTTCGGTAACTTATTGCAAGGCTTACCATTTGAATTTAACAACATCAATCAAGTGACTTACACAGGTACATTCTTAGGCTTATTAAATCCATTCGCATTATTATGTGGTGTAGTGAGCTTATTTATGCTAACCACCCAAGGGGCAACTTGAGTTTACAAATGAAAAACCACGACTGAATTACGCAACCGTGTACGTGGTGTGTCATCAATTTGCAGCAACCGTAACATTAGTCACATTTGTATTAGCCGGTGTTTGGTTATACTTCAAAAGAAGGTTTCGTGATCACAAGTCAATTAGATCACAATGCAGTTTCTGCATTAAGCAACAAAACTGTAGCGGTTGAAACATCTGCTTGGTTTAAAAAAACTATGCTGAAATGCCAGTGCTTTGGATTGTACCTGCAATCGCGGTAATCGGTGCGTTATTAACCATCGTAGCGTCTAAAGCAAACCGTTCAGGTACTGCATTCTTTGCATCATCTTTAATGCAAATCGGTGTAATTTTAACTGCGGCAGTATCAATGTTCCCATTCATTATGCCTTCAATTTCTCACCCAGAAATGAGCTTAACCGTTTGGGATTCAACTGCAAGCCTTAACACCTTAACCATTATGTTCTATGCAGCGTGCTTCTTTGTACCAATCGTATTGTTCTATACTATTTGGTCTTACATCAAAATGTTTGGTCGTCTTGATGCAAAATTTATTGAAGACAATCACGCTACAGCATACTAAGGAGCAATTATGTTTTTATTTAACTTGGTTTTTGGTATGTTTCTCGCAATTTACTTTTGCAGTATTTATTACAACAAAGATTGAGAAAAACAGGTAAATTTGACGAATAATCTATGATTCATTTGTTATATCACTTAACTTCAAAGGGCTTGCTAAAAGCCCTTTCTTTTCTCTCGCAAGCGGTCTATTTGCAATGATTTTATTAAAAATCGACCGCTTTCGGGATCTATTTTCAGCGGAAAAATTCCTTACTTTGCATTATTAGCTTTTTATGGCATGGGAATTTTATGGATTCATGGCATTGGCTTTGAAAATCCGTAGTAAAAATTTGGCAATTGGTTTTTCTGCCTTTAATGGGTTATGCGATTGTTATTCCTTCGCTTTGCATCCTTTTTTTGAGTTAAATCATAAAAAAGAAGTGGGCTTTTATTTTTATATAAAAAATAAATTGCAAAAACTATTGCACTAGCATTTTTAACTGAATAAAAATAGACGACCAAAATCGTCTCAAAAATGGACGTTTACGAAAGAACACAAAATAGGATGGTATATGCATTTTCCTATTCGAGTTTATTATGAAGATACAGACGCAGGTGGCGTGGTTTATCACGCAAGCTATGTCTGTTTTTTTGAACGAGCAAGAACTGAATTTTTACGCAATAAAGGCTTTTCTCAACAGTCATTGTTATCGAAAAATATTGCTTTTGTTGTGAAGAAATTAGAAATAGACTACAAAATGCCTGGACGCCTAGATGATTTGCTTTCAGTTGAAACAGAAATTAAAGAAATAAAGAAAGCAAGCATTATTTTTGAACAGAAACTTTGGCGTGATCAAGCTTGTCTAAGCCATGCTATTGTAAGTGTGGCAAGTGTCGATTTACTTAAAATGAAGCCGATAGCAATACCGAAAAATATTCGTGTCGCAATGGATTCATCTCACTAATTCATTATCATTATTGGAGTTTTCAATGCAAGAAACTAGCTTTGACTTAATTTCGTTATTTGCACAAGCAAGTATCGTCGTTAAGATCGTTATGCTTATTCTTATCACTTTCTCAGTATTATCTTGGGCTGTGATTATTCAACGTAGTCGTTATTTAACGAATGCTGCAAAAAGGCTCACTCGCTTTTGAAAATAAATTTTGGTCTGGCGAAGATTTAAAACCGTTTACACGAAGGATTAGAAAATCGTCGTGATAAATTAAGCGGCTCAGAACAAATTTTCTATGTTGGATTTAAAGAATTTACCCGTTTACAACAAGTAAGCCCAGATATGCCAGCTGCAAATATTCAAGGAACAAGCCGCGCAATGAACCTCGCACTAAACCGTGAAGTAGAAACGCTCGAAAGCTATATCCCATTCTTAGGTACAGTTGGTTCTATTAGCCCATACATTGGTTTATTTGGTACTGTGTGGGGGGATTATGCACTCATTTATGGGATTAAGCGCAGTAAAACAAGCTAGCCTTCAATCAGTTGCACCAGGTATTGCCGAAGCGTTAATTGCAACCGCAATTGGTTTATTTGCGGCAATTCCTGCGGTAATGACTTATAACCGTTTAAGCTTACGTGCGAATAAATTAGAACAAAACTATGCAAACTTTATTGATGAGTTTACAACGATTTTACATCGTCAAGCATTCTCTAAAAAATAAAATAAAAATAAGTAGTCGTTTTTGTTAAATATTTTTGCAAAAGTGCGATAAAAATATGACCGCTTATCGCAAAATGTTAGTGATAACCAGAATTTAAACAAAGAGGAAGTATGTCTTACCGTCGTAAACGTAAGGATATTAAATCTGAAATTAACATTGTGCCGTTCTTAGATGTCTTACTTGTGCTTTTACTTATTTTTATGGCAACAGCACCAGTGATTAGCCAAAAGCGTAGAAGTTAATTTACCAGAAGATAAACATAGCCAATCTGTGTCCAATGAAGATAAAAACCCCTGTGATTTTGACAAGTGGCAGGTGTCGGTTTATATAAATTAAAAGTTGGTAGCAACTTTGTTACTGGCAGTGATGGCGAAGAACTCAGCGATCAAGAAGTGGTTTCATTTGCTGGTGAAGAATTTAAAAAAGATGAAAATACGCTTTTTTTAGTTGCAGGTGATGCAAGCGTGCCTTATGAAGAAGTGATTAAAGGTATTGTATTATTAAAAAGAAGCAGGTATTGAAAAAGCAGGCTTAATGACTCAAGGTCAATAATCATCAAGGATAACGTGTGAGATCTCAAAACGATAGACTTGGATTTGCAATCATTCTCTCCCTACTATTGCATGCCCTTTTAATTGGGTTGCTTTCTATTAGGCTCTTTGTTTACAAATATCACATTACCGCCTGCTGCAGGCGGTAATGGTGGAGATGGTGAAGAGTTTGAAGCGGTAATGGTCGATACAGGGCAAGTGGCTGCAGAATATAGTCGATTACAATCAGATAGAAAAGGAATGCTCAACCTAAACCTGTGGAAGAGACAAAACCTGTCGAAGATGTAAAAAGAAGGGTTTGCTGAAGAAGTTAAAACAAGCTAAAAAGCCGAACTTGCTGAAAAACGGGAGCGAGAAAAGGCTTTAGAAGAACAACGTCAGGCTCAAGTGTTAGCTCAGCAAAAACAAGAAGAGCAAAAACGACAAAGAGCAAATCAAGCAAGAACAGTTGAAAAAAAGAGCAGCAGCGTCAAGACCAGTTAAAAACAAGAGCTGCTTGAGAAACAGAAAGAAGAAGCAACACGTAAAAAGCAGCCGAAGCAGCTAGTCTAAAAGCGGAAGCTGAAGCAAAGCGTTTAGAGGCAGCAGCAAAACAAGCTGAAGAAGAGCGTAAAGCGAAAGAAGCCCTTCAAAAAGCAGAACAGCAGAAGAAATTAGAAGAGCAGAAAAAAAGCACAAGAAGCTAAGGAAAAAAAGCAGCTCAAGACGCGAAACTAAAAGCGGAAAAAGAAGCCAAAGAAAAAGCCGCAGCAGAAGCGAAGGCAAAAAGCTGAGAAAGAGGCTAAAGAGAGGCTGAAAAAGAAGCAAAAGCGAATGCAGAAAAAGCGGCAGCAGAGGCAAAAGCGAAGGCTGCTGCAGAAGCGAAAGCGAAAGCCAAAAGCAGCAGCTGATGCTAAGGCTAAAAGCAGATGCAGAAGCAGCCGCAGCAAGAGCAAAAAAATAATAAAAGCACTAGATGATTTCTTATCAGGTGGCGATATTGGTGGTGGCTCAACCGCGAAAGGGGAAACAAAAATTCAGCTGGTCTTTCGGGTAATGGTAACAGTAAAGGTCTGGGGGACGGACAAGGTACGGCAGACCGTGGTTATGAGCGTTTAATTAAACAAAAAAATTATCACGCGAGTACCAAGTTGATCCAAGCTTTAGTGGCCGTGAATGCCGCGTAAAAATCAACATTGAACGAGATGGACGCATTTCAAGTCACGAAGTGATTTCTGGCCCACCGGATATTTGTCGTGCTGCGGTGGCGGCTATTACTCGTGCACAAAGTGTGCCAAGAGCAAAAGATGATCCGACTTATAATACTTATAAATCGCCAATCATCAAATTTGGATTAAAAGTTTTATAATAACCTAGAGGTTAAAAAATGAAGTTTAAATCGCATTTAGCGAGTATAATGGGCGTGTTTGCATTCTTATGTAGTGCTAACATTGCTAAAAAGCCGAGTCGGATGTGGTGATTTCGGTAGACGAAGGTGTGAGTATGGCTCAACCAATCGCTGTTATTCCTTTTTAAAGGTAGTGCTAACGAAGATATAGGTCAAATTATTGCTGACGATTTACGTAACAGTGGTAAATTCTCTCCTATTGATCGAGCTAAACTGCCTGCTCAACCCAGGTTCCGCAAGTGAAGTAGTTTCACAACAATGGACTGATATTGGTGTAGATATGGTAGTGGTCGGACAAGTAACGCCAGCGGGTGGTGGTTATAATGTCGCATACCAATTAGTTGATACGTTAAGTTCACCTGCTACGGTATTGAGATCAAGGTGCATTTAATGTGCCAGCGGAACAAATGCGTCAAGGCGCTCACACTGTGAGTGATTTAGTCTTTGAAAAATCACGCAAATTCAGTGGCGCATTTAGAACAAAAATTGCATATGTAGTACAACGTGGTGTATCATCATATGAGTTACGCGTCTCTGATTATGATGGTTTCAATGCTTTTTAGCGTAGTTAAAAGTAAAGAGCCGTTAATGTCACCAGAATGGGCACCAGATGGCGGTAAATTAGCGTATGTGACTTTTGAAAATAAAAAGCACAAGTTGTTGTTCATGATCTTCGCTCGGGTAGCCGTCGTGTCGTAGCTGCATTAAAGGGACATAATGGTGCACCAGCATTCTCACCAGATGGTTCAAAAATTGCTTTTGCATCTAACCAAGATGGTGAATTGAATATTTATGTTGTAGGTGCAAATGGCGGTACGCCAAGCAAATTAACTGCAAAATGCAGGAAATAATACTGAACCAAGTTGGTCACCAGATGGTAGTTCAATTTTACTTCACCTCAGACCGCTCAGGTTCACCACAAGTTTATCGAATGAGTGCATCAGGTGGTGGTGTAAGCAATGTAGGAGGCGGTGTTTCCTATGCAGCTAAGTCATCTGCTGATGGCAAGAATTTAATCATGATTGCTGGAGATAAAGTGGTAAAACGTGATCTCACTTCAGGGTGGCACGGAAGTCTTAAGTTCAACGTTTTTAGATGAAAGCCCAAGTATTTCACCAAATGGCATTATGGTTATTTATAGCTCTACCAAAGGTACGAGTAAAGTGCTACAATTGGTGTCCGCAGACGGTCGTTTTAAAGCAAATCTGCCTGGTGCAGGAGGGCAATATAAGTTCCCTGCTTGGTCACCGTATTTAACTAAACAATAATCTTCTCTTAGGAGTATAAAATGAAAAAACTAGCTAAAGTTTTAATGGTAGCGGCGCCAGCTTTCGTATTAGCGGCATGTAGCTCATCTTCGAGACAACGCAGCAACAAATGCAAATGCAAATGCAAATGGTGTAGCACAACAATTTGGTGGTATGTCTGCACAAGATTTACAAACTCGTTACAACACCGTGTACTTTGCATTTGACAAATACGATATTCAAGGTGAATACCGTACATTATTAGATGCTCACGCAGAATTATTAAAAGCGACTAAAGCAAATGTAACTGTTGCAGGTCATGCTGATGAACGTGGTACTCCAGAGTACAACATTGCACTAGGTCAACGTCGTGCAAACGCAGTACAAAACTACTTAGCACAACAAGGTGCATCAAATGTTGCAACTGTATCTTACGGTGAAGAAAAACCAGCGGTTTTAGGTCATACTGAAGCTGACTACGCGAAAAACCGTCGTGCAGTATTAGAATACTAATTTCTACATTTTTATAGAAACTTAGCTTATTAAAAATAAAGCCCTGTTTATCAGGGCTTTATTTTTGTATAGAAACTAAACTAACGACTAGAAATTCTATTTAGGTTAAGATAGCCAAATGAGAAAAACATCATTTACTAAAGTTTAATGGCATCCCCAAAGCACTCTTTGGGTTATATTTAAAAAGAATGTAAATAGCATTTTAATCACAGAGATTTAAAAACTCAAATTTCCATTTTAAAACAATAAGCTAAGGCAAGTTTAAGTAAGCTGTCTAGGATAGCCCCTTAATAAGTATCGATAAAGATTTACGGTAAAGATGTCCTGTGCCTTTGAGGTTGTCTACATAGAAAAAGATCTTTAGAGCCGAGGTAACCCGAGTTAAGATAATGCCTTTTCGACAATAGACTTCTCAAGTGCGATTAATCTTGGTTTGAAATGAGGCTAAATTGTGTAACTAAATGGAATGCCGCCTTCTGCGAAACAAAAAAATACCTTTGTTTACTCAGGTCATTGCTAACACAAACCTATCTAAAAATAGGATTATCTAAGGCAAATTACACCACGACTTGCTCAACTCTCTCATCGAGTTTTTCAGGTTAGATACACGTTGATTTTTGATTAAGTAAGCTTTCAATTCCACCTTATTCTGTTGCTTGTTAATAGTAATAAAAAGTATCATACTTATGCCCATAATTTTATATGGTTTGCGAGATATTACCTAATTCTTCGGATAAATAAAATAAACCAATATTGAGTTTAATGAGAAGGTTATTAGAATAAAACATGAGAGTTTCCTTTTTGTTTAAATTGATTTTGACACTCATATTCTAAACAGGAAACTCTCACTTTTTTACTGTGATTTGTCAGATTACGTCTGCTCTTCTACCAACAAACATTATCAACTCTTTTGTCTACTATTCTTCTTTTTCTCCTTTTTTTCATTCGACTTTCTGGTTCAGGATCAAATTTCGCAACGGGGACGCAACCCCTGCAGGCACCACGATTAACGCCAAGTTCTTCGCAAAATTGGTCATATTTTTTTCTAATGTTTTTTTTAAACCAGCTTTTTTCTCATCACTCATTTTTTTCTTTCCTCCAGTTTGAAAAACGGTGAGATTTCTCTGTTATCTTGCAAATTTGAGAGAAAAACTTCACCGCTTGTTTATTAATCTCGGAAGTTATTGAATTGGAACGGTTGTCCTAATTCTGCACTTTTCACTAGTTGAATAACAGATTGAAGGTCATCGCGAGATTTACCTGTAACACGCACCTGCTCGCCTTGAATCTGTGCCTGCACTTTTAATTTTTGCATCTTTAATCAACTTCGTGATTTTCTTCGCCATTTCGGTTTCAATCCCTTGTTTTAGTTTAATCTCTTTACTATAAAGTTTGCCGTGATGTTCGCTTTCAGATGGAATATCAAAGAGTTGTGCTCAATACCACGTTTTACGCAAGAGCCAATTAAAAATCTCAATCAATTGATCTAATTGGAAATCCGATTCAGTTGTAATTTTGATAGTCTCATTTTTCATTTAATTCGATTATCGCTTCTACACCGCGAAAATCGTAGCGTGTGCTTAATACTCGGTTGGCATTTTCCACCGCATTACGCACTTCGTGTAAGGTAATTTCTGAAACAATGTCAAAAGATGGCATTTTTACTTTCCTCTTAATTTTATCAAAAAAATAGTTTTTGCATTTAACAACAACAAAATCGCTGTTAAGTCTGCAAAGTTTACCACAAATTTCGCTTGTTCTTGTACTTTGGGTTTGGCGTGTAATGCTACGCCCTAAAGTAGCTGTTTTGAGCATAAAGTAAATCGTCTGCACCATCACCCTACTGCAACCCATTGGCTGGCAGGAATTTGGTATTTTTGCCCAACATTTCAAGTGTCTCTTTTTATATTGTGCATCTACTACTTCACCAAGCACTTTGCCTGTAAGTTTTCCGTCGATAATTTCAAGCTGATTAGAAACAGCATAATCTAAGCCGTAAATTTCTTTGAGATAATCGGCAAAATAATCAAAACCGCCAGAAGCAATGGCAATCTTCCAGCCTTGCAGTTTGAGCGTTGCAACTAACGTTTCAAAGCCCTCCATAAGCGGTAGATTTTCTCGCACTTTTGCAAAATGCTTTCTGGAGAATTTTCAAGCGTACCCACACGTTTGCGTAAACTTTGTTCAAAAATCTAACTCGCCACGCATCGCACTTGCGGTAATTGCTGAAACCACTTCGCCTGTGCCTGCCAATTTTGCAATCTCATCAATGCACTCAATTTTGATTACAGTCGAATCCATATCCATCAACAGCAAACCTTGTTGACTGAAATCAGGTATTTCAGTTAAATCGGCAAGATCGAGCTTCAGTTCACGAGCTTTTTTTCTTTGAGATCGCAAGCAGCTGATTCGCTTTCAAAAAATGTAATTTGATAATCTAAATAGACCGCTTGTCCAATGCATTTTTGCATCTGCAAGCAGGCTAAATTGCTCAATTTGAGCATGTGGAAGTGATTTGGCGTAAATAAAAAAATTGTGTTTGGCATAAGTATTAAAGATTAGTGCAATTTATTGCACTATATTAATTTTTATCAAAAGAATTTTTAAGGCGCAACAAGTTGCATCCTACGTGTAAGCAATATTATTATGGCGTTTTTTTCCAATTTAATCCAGTTATAGTAACCATAAACTGAATTACAGAGATACATTATATACATCACAAGCAATGGCGTGCTAGTTTCACCATGATGGAAATACATATACGCCCAGAGCGAAATGGTCATGATATTTACCAAAATCCACAACGCCCATTGTTCACGGTAGCGTAAAAATCATAAGTACTTGTGCCACAATAGAAATGACTACTGTTGCACCATCCAACCACGCTGCTGAACTGCCGAGATAAACTAGATATTCAATGTAAGCCAGTGTACCGATAGGGGTGATAATTAGCAATAAAATCCATTGTTTAAGCGTCAGAGCTTTAGCAATAACCTCTTGAGCACCCGATTGGTTAAGCGTATTTTCCGAAGTCATATTTTTACTCCAGAAATAGAATCCTATAAACTGCACTGGCACATACACCAGCAAATTCAACATCATCTCGCCATAAAGCTTAAAGGTGTATGAAATATAAGCGTAAAGCGATACGGAAATGAAGCCGAAAAAGTAGTTACTGATTTTTCCTTTCCCAACGAACACTACACAAAAGAATCCCTGTAATTGCCGCAATGGTTGCCAACCACGAATCAGGTTCAATAATGAAAATGACAATTTGAATGGTTAGAAAAAGCAACAGCCATGTTGCCTCGAATTTTGTCCAACCACCAAAGAATTCTTGTTTCAATTTTTGTAAAAGAGAGTAGTTATTCATAATGCCTCCAGAAAAGGGAATTAAACTATCGCCATTATAAACGAAAAAATATTCGCTACATTTAATTTTTATGATTAAAAAAGAGATTGTTTGCACAATCCCCTTTTACATCTTATAAATTGCTGATTTTTAATTCAATCAACTCACGCTCTTGTCCTGAAGTTTGAGCTTTGATCTGCTCATAAGCACTTTTTCGCCGCTTCTTTGTCGCCTTTAGCCGCTAAAACATCGGCCGCAAAAAGTTGTTTGCGCGCTTGCCACGCTTGATCTTTAATTTGATCTAACTGAGCTAATGCTGCATCAAACTCTTTTTAATTGGAAGTTTACTGTTGCTAAACGGAAGCGAATGATCGCTTGTAATGACGGATCTTTTGCTTCATTCAATGCCGCTTCTAATAAGCTTTTCGCCGTTGCAAAGTCAGCTTTTGCAACTGCATTTTTGCTTCTTCAAGCTGCATAAAAATCGCATAGTTTGTGCCTTTTGCTTCTTCTAAGAATTTCTGTACAAGCGGTTGATTTTTCACAGGATCTTGCTCATAAGCTTCCATTGTCGCTTGGTAAGAAGTTGAAGCCTGAATCGCTGATTCAGCTTGATGGCTTTTCCAGAAGTTCCAGCCAAAACTTGCCGCGGCAAACACAAAAATAGCTAATAAAATTGGCGTGCTATTCTCTTTAAACCAGCTCTTCGCTTCTTCGAACTGCTGTTCTTCGGTTTTTATTAAGATATTCGCTACTCATTGAAATTTCCTATTAAAAAAATATGTTTTTAAGGTTGCGATTAAATCAACTTGGCTTAGGGTAATTTGCTCTGCACCATTGCGTAAATCTTTCACGACAACAGTCTTCGCTTGTACTTCGCTTTCACCAATCACTAATGCATATTTAGCTTCGATTTTATCGGCGCGTTTAAATTGTTTTTGAAATTTACCGCCAGAGCAGTGTGTCATCACCCGTACTTGCGGTAATTCGGTACGAATTTTGTTCAGCAATTTGGAAGGCATTTAATGTTGTGCCTTCGCCTGCATAAACAAGATATAAATCGATCGCTTGTGGAAGTGTGATCTCTTTATTCACTTCTTGTACGAGCAACACTAAACGCTCTAAGCCCATTGCAAAAGCCAACGCCTTGGGTTGCATGCCCACCAAGTTGTTCCACTAAGCCATCATAACGACCACCTCCGCAAACGGTACCTTGTGCCCCTAATGCAGAAGTGACCCATTCAAACACAGTTTTATTGTAATAATCTAAACCACGTACTAATTTTGGATTGATTTCATATTTCACGCCCATTGCATCTAATAAACTGCAAAGTTGGTTGAAATGTTCGTGGCTTTCATCATCTAAATAATCTAATAGCTTCGGTGCACCGTTTAGCACTTCTTGAAGGGCTTCATTTTTTTAGTATCTAAGATACGCAGTGGGTTTTTACCAAGCGCTCTTTCTCTTCATCGCTCATTAAATCTTGATGATTTTCTAAGAATGCTACTAACGCTGAGCGGTAGTTTGCTCGAGCTTCAAGTGAACCGATTGAATTTAATTGCAGTGAAACATGTTGATCGATGCCTAATTCTTTCCAAAGACGTGCGGTTAAAATAATCAATTCCGCATCAATTTCAGGATTTGCAATGCCGAACACTTCCACGCCCGCTTGGTGGGAATTGGCGATAACGCCCTTTTTGTGGACGCTCGTGACGGAACATAGGGCCCATATACCATAAACGTTGCTCGTTATTATAAATCCAGCCACGTTCAATCGCTGCCCGCACACAGCCTGCAGTGCCTTCCGGACGAAGAGTTAATTGCTCATCGTTATCCCAGAAAGTATACATTTCTTTTGAAACTACATCGGTCACTTCACCAATTGCACGAGCGAAAAGTGGTGTGCTTTCTACTATGGGCATACGAACTTCGAATAGCCATAGCTTGCCAGAACGTGACGTACTTTAGCCTCTATCCATTGCCATAATAGGGATTCTGTTGGAGAGCAATCGTTCATTCCACGAATTGCCTGAATTGTTTTTTTGCCACAATATTGTCCTTTTTAAAATTAAATAATCTTAAATTACGCAGGTGTAATCATAATTCGCTGCGATTGTTCCGCCACGCGAGCACGAATTTTGGCTTCTAACTGGTCTATCAATTTATCGTTATCAAAAACGCTCTTTTTGACGCACACCATCTAAGTAAAAAACCACTCATTTTGTTTGAGCCTGTTACGCCTAAGTCAGAAACCAATGCTTCGCCAGGTCCGTTTACTACGCAACCGATAATCGATACATCCATTGGTGTTAAAAATGTCTTCTAAACGCTGTTCTAATGCATTCACGGTTGCAATCACATCAATCTCTTGGCGTGAACAGGTTGGGCGAGCGATAAAGTTAATTCCACGTGAGCGAATACGAAGCGACTTAAGAATATCAAAGCCGACTTTCACTTCTTCAACAGGATCTGCCGCCAATGAAATACGCAAGGTATCGCCAATGCCCTCTGAAAGCAGTAAGCCCAAGCCAATTGCTGATTTTACAGAACCTGCACGTGCGCCACCTGCCTCGGTAATCCCTAAATGCAGCGGCTGTACAATTTGTTTTGCAAGTAAGCGGTAAGATTCGACCGCAAGGAAAAACATCTGAAGCTTTCACGCTCACTTTGAAGTTATCAAAGTTAAAACGATCTAAAAATATCCACGTGACGTAACGCACTTTCAAGCAAGGCTTGAGGTGTTGGTTCACCATATTTTTCTTGCAAATCACGCTCTAGTGAGCCCGCATTGACGCCGATACGGATGGGGATATTTTTATCTCTTGCACAATCTACCACCGCACGAATACGCTCTTCGTTGCCGATATTACCTGGATTGATACGCAAACAATCTACGCCGTATTCCGCTACTTTTTAACGCAATGCGGTAGTCAAAAATGAATATCGGCAACCAGCGGTACATTGACTTTCTGTTTAATCACCTTAAAAAGCTTCAGCTGCGTCCATCGTTGGCACAGAAACGCGAACAATATCCGCCCCAACTTTTTCTAACGATTTAATCTGAGCAACCGTCGCTTCCACATCAGTAGTGCGAGTGTTGGTCATTGATTGCACAGAAATCGGCGCATCGCCCCCACAGGCACTTTGCCAACCCAGATTTTTTGACTCACGACGTTTAATTGGAGAATGTTGTACTGCTGACATATTTAATTCAACCCTTATTGTGCTAATGGCAACTTAATACGTGCCACGCGTCCATCAATTTTAAGCGGTACTTCTTGCCCTTTATAATAAATTTTCACATTTGCTGGTGCACCAATGGTCAAGCTGATATTGCTCATTGCCATTGAAGGTTAGCACTTCGCCATTATTGTATAATTTTTCAGCTAAACTTTTTTTGCTTTGAGAACCTTTAACGGTAATCCAACTCTCTTTACCTGTAATTTCAATGCGTAAATCATCGTTCCCGATGGCAGCTTCCACTGCTGGAGCTGCACTATTTGGGGAATTTTCAGCGGTAGATTGAGCCAACACATCTGTTGCAGTGATTGGTGTAGTTTGTGTTGTATTCGTTTCAACATTTGCCACTGTAGCAAAGGTTTCAGACTGTGCTTGAGCTGGGGTTTTGCTCTACCACAGGTGCAATGTTTTCCGCATTTTCGACCGCTTGTGCCGCAGTTTGAGCTGTTGGTTCAGTTGGTGTCTCCTGTGAGGTAATTTCAATCGTATTATTCGTTGCAGGGCGTTGTTTCAACTGGCACAGCATTATTTACAAACTGATCGCGGTTTTCTTTGCTCTTGTTGGTAATCTTGCCACCACCAAAGCAATGTCATACCAATCGCAGCTAATAGCACAAAAAATAGTGAGATATTTTACCCATAAATTTTACGATCTTTGCACCACTTTACCAGCTGAGGTTTTATGTAATACCTCTTTTGGAATTTTTACCTCACCATAGTTTACGCTTGAAGCCAGATCTTCTGGCAGCCGTAAAAACGCAAATAGTTACGCACATAGCCACGAACAAAGGTCGGTGCTACATTTTGCAAAAATAAAAAAATATCGTTTTCGAGCGATTCAATATGCGATTTTTTTAAGATTTGTTTTTTTGTGCAACATCTTCAATAGATAATTGCAGTGCTTCACGCGATTGCTTGAGTTGCTGTCCTAGCGAGAGTGTATCTGTTGAAAGTGTGATGCGAGATTCGGTCATAACAAAGTTCTTTTTAATTAAACACACAAAAAATATCCGAAAGTTTAAAGAGATCATCCCAATTTTTGCAAATTTTAACTGAGGAATTTGCAGAAATTTGAGCAGAAAAAGGGAATTTTTTTCAAAAATTTTTGTCAAAAATCTGATATATAGCAAAATTTTTTGCAAAAATCAGGCGTAAAAATAACTACTTATTTTTATCCTTTTTACTTCATTTTATTCGAGGATGCTATGCCCCAAACAGTGCACCAAAAAAACTTCAAAATCCTCACTGGTTAAACAAAATTTTGCTTCTGGATTGGTGGTTTTTCTGGTCGCCTTACCACTCTGTTTAGGTATTGCCCTTGCTTCAGGTGCTCCACCGCTTTCAGGAATTATTTCAGGCATTGTTGGCGGTATTATTATCGGCTGGTTGAGCACTTCGCATATCAGTGTGGCAGGGCCAGCAGCAGGCTTGGTGGCGATTGTATTAGGTGCAATTATGCAACTCGGTAGCTTTTGAGCTTTTTATGTGCAGGCATTATTGCAGGCGTTATTCAGCTCATTTTAGGTGTGATTAGGGCAGGGTAGCATTACCAACTATATTCCCGTAGCTGTAATTGAAGGAATGCTTGCAGGTATTGGGTTTTTAATTATCGTTAAACAGCTACCTTATGCGATTGGCACGGATAAACTGCTTTTTTCAAGGGAACGGACTCTTTCATTAACATCCATCTTGGCACCTTGATTATCACGCTGCTTTCAATGTCCATTATGCTTGGTTGGGATCATTCCGCTAAACTCAAAAAGATAAAACCACTTCCTTCCGCGTTGATTGCAGTGATTGTTAGCGTCTTGCTAAATAATCTTTTTATTGCTTTAGATAGCCATTTAGCCGTGCCTGAAAATCAGCTAGTGCATTTACCTGCTCTCTCTTCTTGGCAAGATTTAAAAAGATTTCGTGATTTTTCCTGATTTCAATGGGTTCACTCATCCATCTATCTGGGTAACAGGGGGAACGATTGCGATTGTTGCATCGATTGAAACCTTACTCTCTATTGAAGCAGCTGATCGATTGGACATAAAAACGCCGGCTTACCGATTCCAATCAAGAATTACGGGCTCAAGGCGTAGGCAATATTATTTCCTCGCTACTTGGCGGATTGCCTATTACAGCAGTCATTGTCCGCTCATCGGCAAATGCCAACTCAGGAGCTACACATAAATTTTTCCACCATTATTCATGGCGTTTTATTACTCATTTGTGTGCTTGCTATTCCTACTTTTCTGAACCAAATCCCGCTTGCCACTCTTGCAGCTGTATTGATTTTAGTTGGCTACAAACTTGCTCGCCCAACAGTTTTCAAACACTTTTGGCATAAAGGCATTTATCAATTTATCCCATTTATCGTTACTATGGTTGCGGTGGTGCTTTTCGATCTGCTCAAAGGCGTGGGGCTTGGATTGGTTATCAGTATCCTATTTATTCTGCACGGCAATATGAAACGTGCTTACTATCTAAGCCGAGAAGAACTTGCTGATGCCTCGCAAATCCGCCTTGATTTAGCCGAAGAGGTTTCATTCCTCAATAAAGCCGCAATCAAGAAAAACGCTTAAAAATATTCAACCTAACTCAATGGTGATTATTAATGCAGAACATACCGCTTACATTGCTTGTGATGTACTGGAACTAATTGAAGATTTCGCCAAAATTTATGCCAAAGAGAACAATATCCGCGTGATTTTAAAAAGGCTTCAAAGCCGATTATGATAGTCATGTGAGATCAACATTCAAATATTAAAGTAGAGCATCATAAGCGAATATAGCTATTTGAATATACATAATACCAATCATTATTCTACTTAGTGTTTCTGATTCATAAACCATTATCCCAATGCGAAATACCTATATAATCTGCCTAGCAATCGTTTGCGTAATTGACTGCTAGCTCGTATAATTCGTCTCAGTTTTTTTATATGAGGCTTATATGTAAACTTTTACGTTATCCTGTTAATTCAAAACCTCCTTTCGGGTTAACCCTTCTTTTAGCTCTTCAACATCTTCTTGCTGCACTTGGTGGTATCATTGCGGTTCCTCTCGTTATAGGCAATGTGTTAAAACTTCCAACGCCAGACACCATTGTGCTTGTAAATGCAGCCCTTTTAGTTTCAGGTATTGTCACTATTATTCAATGCCGCGGGATTGGCCCTATCGGTTTGCGTTTGCCAAGCGTAATGGGTACCAGTTTTACGTTCAGTAGCGGCGGCATTGGCAATTGGTTTTAGTGAGCACGGCGTGGCAGGTATTTTAGGCGCTTCATTAGTAGGATCACTGGTAATGGTCATCGGAAGCTTCTTTTATGCCTTATGTGCGTAAATTATTCCCACCTGTGGTAACTGGTGTTGTCGTTATGATGATTGGTCTAAGCCTTATCCCTGTAGCGGTAGATTGGTTTTGCAGGTGGTCAAAAAGACGATGTGAATTATGCCGATCCTGCTAATCTTGCGATGGCAACTTTTGTGCTTGTGCTCGTGGTAATTTTTAGTTCAATGGGGCAAGGGAATTTTTCTCTGCTGCGGCTATCGTCATTGGTATGATGGTAGGCTATGTTGTGGCATTAGCCTTCGGTTGGATTAGCTTTGAAGCGGTCAAAAAAATGCAGAAATTGTTGCCATTCCTCAACCTTTACATTTCGGTTTAGCATTCCCTATCTCGGGGATTATTGGAATGTCGATTGCTTATTTAGTTGCCATTGTGGAATCAAGCGGTAACTTTTTAGCATTGGGTAATGCCACTCAAACAGAGATTACAGGCAAACATTTACGCGGTGGTGTGTTGTGTGATAGGTTTGCGATGATTATCGCAGCAGGTATTCAAATGCTTGATAAGGTAGAACGTTCAAAAACGTAACGGTTTAATTATTGCGATTTCCATCGGTTGTGGTTTAGCCGTTACAACTCGCCCTGAATTGCTTAATAAATTGCCAAGTTTCTTTAAAGAAGTCTTTGGATCTGGAATTACCGTAGGTTCAGTGTTAGCTCTTGTACTTAATCTGATTTTACCTGAAGATAAAGAATAAAATTATCAAAGCAATTGGAAAAATAGACTTGAAATTAGCTGGTTGAAACCTTATCTTGAAGCCAGCCGAACACCACGGATTCCTCGGTGGTGTTTTTCTTTATTAAAATAATGTAAACAAGGAAATTAATTATGACTTTACAAGTTACCGATGCAACATTTGAACAAGAAGTACTAAAATCTGATGTCCCAGTATTATTAGATTTCTGGGCACCTTGGTGTGGTCCTTGTCGTATGGTAGCACCAATTTTAGATGAGTTAACAGAAGAGTTTGCAGGTCATGCGAAAATTGCAAAAAGTGAACGTAGATGAGAACCAACAAGTGCCAGCACAATTTGGTATTCGTTCAATTCCTACATTAATTCTTTTCAAAAGATGGCCAAGTGGTTGCAACACAGGTAGGTGCTTTACCAAAATCTCAATTAGTGGCTTTTTGTTGAGCAAGCATTATAAGAATAAATACAGAAGTATATATCACTAATTAAGTATCTTTAGTAAACAAAAGGCATAATCCCAACAGATTATGCCTTTTTTTCACTTTTTTTAACCTAATTTATTTCTGACGCATTGCAGGAAATAAGATCACATCACGGATAGATGGTGCGTTTGCAAAAAATCATCGCTAAACGGTCAATGCCTAAGCCTTCTCCTGCCGTTGGTGGTAAACCGTGTTCAAGGGCTACCACGAAGTCATCATCAAAGAACATCGCTTCATCATCGCCTGCTTCTTTCGCAGCCACTTGTGCGTGGAAACGTTCTGCTTGATCTTCTGCATCATTTAATTCTGAGAATCCGTTACCAATTTCACGTCCGCCAATAAATAATTCAAAGCGGTCAGTCACTTCAGGATTTTCATCGTTGCGACGTGCAAGCGGTGAAATTTCCGCAGGATGTGCCATTAAGAAGGTTGGTTGAATCAATTGATGTTCTGCCACTTCTTCAAAAATGGCATTCACTACAGAGCCTAAGCCCCAAGATTTTTTTGAGTTTCAATACCTAAACCTTTCGCGATTTCCACTGATTTTTTTCGAAATTGTTTAAATCTTCGCGTTTAATGCCGTTACCGTATTTCACAATCGCATCGTGCATAGTGATACGCTCGAACGGTTTTGCCGAAATCAAAGGTATATTCGCAGTAAGGTACGGTAGTTGTTCCAAGAATATCAATCGCTAATTTGCGTAATAATTCTTCGGTGTTGTCCATTAAATCGTGGTAGTCCGCATACGCTTGGTAGTATTCAATCATTGTGAATTCTGGATTATGACGAACTGAGACGCCCTCGTTACGGAAGTTACGGTTTAATTCAAACACACGCTCAAAAGCCACCTACGACAAGACGTTTTTAAAGTAAAGCTCAGGGGCAATACGCAAATACATATCCACGTCTAATGCGTTGTGGTGCGTGATAAATGGTTTCGCTGCCGCGCCGCCTGGAATCACTTGCAACATTGGGGTTTCCACTTCGATAAAGTCTTTATCTAAGAAGAATTGACGAATTCCCGACACCACTTTTGAACGAATAACAAACGCACGGCGAGATTCTTCGTTCGCAATTAAGTCTAAATAACGTTGGCGGTAACGGGTTTCCTGGTCGGTTAAGCCTGTATGTTTGTTTGGCAATGGGCGAAGGGCTTTAGTTAAAAAGCTGGAAGTCGCTAGCACGCACAGTTAATTCACCTGTTTTGGTTTTGAATAACGTCCCCTTTGCACCAACGATGTCGCCTAAATCTAATAAGCTGATCAGATTTTTGATATTCACCTTCAGGTAAGTTATCACGTGCCACATAAAGCTGAATTTGACCGCTTACATCTTGAATCGTGATAAACGTCGCTTTACCCATCACACGACGTAACATTACACGCCCAGCTACCACCGCTGGAATCGCTTTTTTTCTTTTAATTCTTCGCCATCAACATCGTTATATTTTTTTGATGTAAATCTACCGCTTTATCTTCACGACGGAAAGTATTCGGGAATGGATTACCGCGTTCACGCAACTGCGATAATTTTTCACGACGAGCAATCATCTCGCCATTTAGATCTAATTCTGTATTTTTCTACTTCAGACATTTTGTTACCTTTTTGGGTTAAATTTTTGGGAAAAACGCTCGAATTATAGCGGATTTTGCTGGTATTTGATAGGAAACAAGCGGTCAAAATTAGCAAAAGTTTTTGCGAAATTTGACCGCTTGTAACTTTACATCACCACTACATCAAACTGATCTTGATGATAATAAGGCTCTAATTTTACCTCGACTTTCTTGCCAATGAAGGCTTCAAGTTCAGCAAGGGAGGCATGGCTTTCTTCGTTGATTAAATATTCTGCTACTTCTTTTGAAGCGTAAACTCGCACTTTTTTCGGTGTTGAATAAGTGATGAACTCGCACAATTTCACGCAAGATTTCGTAGCAAACCGTTTCCACCGTTTTTAATCGTGCCACGACCTTTACAAGCAGGGGCAGTCGCAGCAGAGAATATGCTCAAGGCTTTCACGCGTACGTTTACGGGTCATTTCCACTAAACCAAGTTGGGTAAAGCCATTCACATTGGTTTTCACACGGTCGCCTTTTAATGCCATCTCAAGTGATTCTAGTACGTGCTTACGATGCTCTTCATCTTGCATATCAATAAAGTCGATAATGATGATGCCACCTAAATTCCGCAATTGCAGTTGATGAGCAATAGCTTGCGTAGCTTCAATATTCGTATTGAAAATGGTGTGAGCCAAATTGCGTGAGCCGACAAACGCCCCCGTGTTGATATCGATGGTAGTCATCGCTTCGGTTTGTTCGATGATTAAATAGCCGCCCGATTTTCAAATTCACCCGTTTATCTAAGGCACGTTGAATTGCTTCTTCAACACCATACGCATCGAACAACGTTTGCGTACCAGAATAAAGACTGACGCTGTCTGTGAGCTCTGGCATAAATTCTGATAAGAATTCTTTTACTTGCTCGTAGGTAGTTTTGGAGTCAATTTTAATCGAACAAATATAAAGCAACAAAATCTCGTAATACGCGTTGTGCTAATGCCAATTCACCATAAAAGCATTGATTTAGTAGGGTATTTTTCTTTGCGCTCTAACACTTTTTCGCCATAAACGTTTTAAAAAGCGGCATCTTGCTCAAGGCTTTCTTTCTTTACATCTTCCGCTGCAGTGCGAACAATAAAACCGCCTAATTCATCGCAATAAGGCTCTACGAGAGCTTTTAAACGGTTTCGTTCAGATTCGCTTTCAATACGTTGCGAAACGCCTACATGGCTGTTTTCAGGCATAAAAGACTAAATAGCGAGAAGGCAAGGTAATATCAGTAGTTAAGCGAGCCCCTTTTGTGCCAAGCGGATCTTTTTACGACTTGTACCACAATATCTTGCCCTTCACGTACTAATTCGCTGATGTTTTTTTACCACAAATTGTTTTTCATTTTTCGTCCACACATTCGGTGTGCGAAAACAATATCAGAAGCGTGTAAAAATGCAGCTTTTTCTAAACCAATATCCACAAAAAGCCGATTGCATCCCTGGTAATACACGGGTGACTCGCCCTTTATAAATATTGCCCTACAATCCCACGTTTTGCCTCACGCTCAATATGAAGCTCTTTTTAAAAATCCCTGTTTTCGACCAATGCTACCCGAGTTTCACTTGGAGTCACATTGACCAATAATTCAGCACCACTCATTTTGTTATTCCTTAAAATTTGATTGTAGTAAGTTTAACACTTTGTAAAAAGTGCTGTAAAAATTAACCACTTGAGATAGAAATAAAAAGCCTAATACTATTCAATATTAGGCTCTCAAAAATTATGCATTCACTATGTGTTGTTCATACGCTTGTAAAGTATTTTTGCATCAACATAGCTACCGTCATTGGGCCTACGCCACCCGGTACAGGAGTAATAAAATCAGCTCGTTCAGCAGCAGCTGCAAAAGCAACATCACCTTTTTAGTTTGCCATCTGCACCACGGTTAATCCCTACATCAATCACAATCGCACCTTCTTTTATCCATTTACCACTAATAAACTCAGGTTTTACCCACTGCGACAACTAAAATATCTGCTTGGCGAACGTGGCTTTCTAAATCTTGTGTGAAGCGATGAGTTACTGTAACGGTACAACCACCTAACAATAACTCTAATGCCATGGGTCTGCCTACGATATTTGAGGCTCCTACAATTACCGCGTGTTTGCCATATAAATTTACCCCCGTGCTTTCAAGCAGTTTCATCACGCCATACGGAGTGCAAGAGCGTAAAGTTGGAATACGTTGGCATAAACGACCAACATTGTAAGGGTGGAAACCATCCACATCTTTATGTGGTGCAATCGCTTCGATAACTTTGGTGGAATCAATCTGTTTTGGTAAAGGTAATTGAACTAAGATGCCATCAATAGCGTTATCGTGATTAAGTTCATCAATTAAAGAGAGTAGTTCAGATTCAGATGTTGTTTCAGGTAGGTCATAAGATTTAGAAAAAATACCGATTTCTTCACAACTACGGCGTTTACTGCCAACATAAACTTGTGATGCAGGATTTTCACCCACTAAAATTACAGCTAACCCTGGAGCACGCTTTCCTTGGGTAATGTGTCCCGCAATTTTGGTTGCAATATTGGCTTTGATGTTTTTAGATAATTCAGTACCTGAAATAATTCTGGCAGTCATAAACTCTCCTTAAATGAGGGGATGATGATATGAAAACGTTTGCTATTTTCTCAAAAAAAAGGCTTTTTGATAAGTAAATTTTAAGAAACGCATAAAACTCAATCATCTGATAGAAATATAGCGATTTTTATTTGACAAGCCAATCGATATCTCTATAATGAAAACCAATTATCGGCGAGTAGCGCAGCTTGGTAGCGCAACTGGTTTTGGGGACCAGTGGGTCGTAGGTTCAAATCCTATCTCGCCGACCACTCTTTTTAATTTCAGAAATCCTTTTCTTAAATAATTATCTTAATAATGCGCCCTTAGCTCAGCTGGATAGAGCAACGCCCTTCTAAGGCGTGGGTCAAAGGTTCGAATCCTTTAGGGGCGTGCCATAAATTTACTTTTTAAATCAATTATTTATAAACTAAGCAACAAGTCTTAATCTTGGTTCATTTTTCGAATGTTCCGTAAATGTACCGTAAATCTCGACTTTATTTGCATGTTCCAATAGAGGATCTACATTTAAATGTGCATATTTTTACCATTTCTAACATTTCCCAACTACCAAGTTCTTTCAATGTGAATAAACTCAGGCTTAATCTGATAAATCAAAAATAAAAAAGTGAGAGTTTCCCGTTGGCATAGTAGATACAAGACAGATTTACTTCATTTATCCAAAAAGAATTAGGTAACATCTTGCAAACCTGTAAAAATTATGGGCATAAGTTGTGATATCTTTTTATCACTATCAATAAGTAGCAGAACAAGGTGGGGTTGAAATTACTAATCAAAAATCAACGTATGCCTAATCTGAAAAAACGTGTCTATAAGAAACAAAAATAAAAATGTATTGCGGAAGAACTCAAATGGAAACATTACTTGATAGATGGAGAAACGTACTTAGGCAGAAAAGAATCTAAACTTAAATTAATCTGACAGGCACGAGTTTTTTTAAACAGGAGACTGTCAGATTGAGTTTGATCTTCTACAGTTTATTTTTCAATAATATTAGAAATTCTTTTTATTTTTAGACTTTTTACTTCACTCTTCTAACTCTCCACCTTCTCCGCAATATTCACTTTCTTCAAGTTAATTTGGCGGATTTTTCTCAGCAAGTTCTGTGTCGCCTACTTGTTCAGCGACGTATAACGCCATAATTCGGTCGTTTGCGATACATTCTTGGTGCTCTAACAAGTTTGCAAAATAATCTTTCGCACGACTGAAATCACCTTCACGGGCATAAATGTAGCCTAATACTCTAGCGTAATCATCGGTGTAATGCACATCGGCTTTTTGCCATTCGTTTCATCAATAATTTAATGAGTTTTTGCTCCTTCATCGATTTGCAAGCGGGTTAATTGTTCGAATAAACCATCAAGTTGCTCATCTTCATATTTTTTTGAGCGTTTCGAAGGCAAGCTCTTGGGCAGATTCGTGATCTTCACTATCGATTAAGCGTTTAATCAATCCTACGCGTGCATAAACAGATTTACGGCGGCGGCTTGGTTGTTCTTCCCACCAGCTGAGTAATCCTTCTTGCCCTGTTTCGTTCATCACTTCGTCAGAGTAATCCATCGTCTACGAAATGTTCAAGGGCTTCATACTCTTCACAGGAAAGGAAACTGCGTTGCCCAATGCTTTCAAGATTTTATCTAACGCCATATAGGCTTTTGAATCTTGGTAAATACGAATTGCTAGGCGTAATACTTCGGTATTATTTGACACAAGCTCCAATAAGCTATCAATTGCGGTACGAGCCGCAGGTAGTTTGCCTTGTTGAAGAAGAATTTTTGCACGAACTAACTCTACCGCTACATTATTTTCGCCTCAATTTTACTTGCTTCTATTAAATATTTATTTGCTTCTAAATCGTCGCCACGTTGTTGTGCGGCTTCTGCGGCTTTGATTAAGTTAATGAGCGGCTCATCAGCATATTTTGCATTTTTACTGAACAATTTCTCAGCTTTAGAATAATTGCCCTCGCTCATTTGCATTAAACCTTCCAAAGTTTCTTGTTGAGCTCGTTTTTTTGTTTACGATACAAAAACCAATCATACGAACCTTTGCTTAAGCGGCAGAATCGGCGAACAAAGCCATTCAATGCCATAAACCAATGCCATTGCAGTCGCAAAGAAAAGTACTAAGGTGACAAGACTCATCTCAATAATTTTTGGTATCAGTTTCAATACGCACATAACCTTGCTGCCCAGCCAGATAAGGACCTGCTACTAAAGCTGCAAGCACTAATAACATTAAAAAGAGAACACGAAACATAGCTCCTCCTTATTGTGCTTGAGCATCTTTAATAGATTGCTCATTTGATTTTTCAGCAGGCTTTTTCAGCTTACTTTTTCATCCGTTTTTATTGTTTCTTGAGCAGGTTCAGCTTTAGCTTCTTCTATTTTTGAAGGCTCTATAAGCTCTTTTTCTTCCTTAATCTCAATTTTTGTCTAATTGCACAGGTTCTTTTCTCAAGATGTTGTTTAACACATTTAAACTCTGCAATTGTTCAGGCACATCAAGATAGATAGATTGTTCACTCAACTCATCCAACTCTTTTAGAAAGTTTTTCACGTTCTCATTTTGCGTGTTGAAATAGCTACGAATCCAAGTACTAACCGCTTCTAACGATTTATCGTAAAGTGCATTCTGCTGACGTGGGAATTGCTAAAATGGCTAATTGTAAACGTAAGCGGATATTTTCACGCAAAATAAACTTCTTGATTTGGTGCAATAAAACCTTTCTCGTCATTTTTATTTTTATCGCTCACGCGGATGAAATGATCTAAGAAAGAATTTGCGGTTTTCTCAATATTTTGCTGCCAATCGTCAATTGAATTACTCACTTCGCCCGCATTTCGAGTGGTATTCACACTTTCATTTTTCCAACATTGGTAAATCATCCAAGTTGTTTGCCAATGCTGTTAAACGTTGCATTAATCCATTTTGATCGACTTGATTAACATTTTTTTAAAATTATTGAGATCCGCTTGAATTGCTGTACGAACTTGAGCCACTTGAGATAAATAATGGCTATTTGTCACTTTTGCCAACGCCACATCTGCTTCTTCTAACAGGCTTTGAGCAGTGTCTACGTCGGTATCAATCTTGAGCTTACGCAATGCGTTGTTTAATAAGAAATTCGCATCCGAAAGTAACCACGCACTTGAGTCCGCTTGCGTTGAATTAGCTCGCTTAACTTGAGTTTGTAACGCAAGGATTTGGCTAGAGTAAGCCCCTTGCTCTTTTTCTAATTGAGCGATACGCTCTAAGGCTTTATCGTAACTGCCTACAAGCTCATCTAATTGTGCTTTTTCTTTTGAAAAATCCACCGCTTGTATAGTATTCTCTGCACTTGCTACTTTTAGTTAAAGCCTGCAATTGTGTATTCACTTCAGCTAATTTTTCAGTGCCGAAATAATACCCTGCACTACCAACAGCTAATGCAACTAATAAAGCTAATAAGCCGATTGCCGTGCCCCCTTTTTCACTACAACTCTTTCAGGCATCACGCCTGCAGAAGCTAAATTCTCTGCAAATTTTTTTCTGAAGATTCGACCGCTTGTGCTAGCGTTTCTTCTGAATTTGGCGTATTTTTCTGACATAATCACCTCTTCTCACGAAAACAAAGCTGTTATCGCTTATTATTTACTAATACATCTAATAAAGTTTGATTATCTGCTTTTTGCGACACAATGATCTTATCACGTTCCCAGCCATATTGCTAGCTAAAGTCGCAATTCGCTCACCCACTACCACAACTTGGCACTCAAACAGCCAAGATTGATCTTCATTAGCGGTCAACTCTACTAAGGTCGCTAAAATCTCACCGCTTGTAATCACAATGGTATCAATGCCCGAACGTTTAGCAAGACTGATTTTCTCAGAAAGCTGTTCGGAAATCAGCACGCGACGATAACACTCCACATTCTGTACCATTGCCCCACGTTTTACCGCTTCTTGAGCCAATAATTCTCGTCCGCTATCCGCACGCAAAAATCACTAGATTTTTGCCTTTAAGTGCTTGCATTTCTGGCAGCTCTAACACGCCTTCGCTATTTTCAAAATGGATAGGAAATTTGACCGCTTGTTCTGATTTTTCAGCAAAATAACTGGCAGTTCGTATCCCAACAGAGAAATATTGCAGATCTCGGCGGAATTTAAAACCTGTTTCAGCCAGCGTATTACATGCAAAAATCAATCGCATTTTTGACACGGCAAAGACATAATCGCCTGCATTCAGCTGTGAAAAAGCGAAGGTAAAATTGGCAATTCTCGCCCCGCTTCTAGCGTAAAAAGCGGTTGATGCAAAGCGAAAATCTGCTGTTGGTTGAGTAACTCTACCAACTCTTGCCCACGTGCATCGGGGCGAGTCACTAATACATTCATAAATTATTCAGCGTAAACTTTAGCTAGAATTCTATCAGCACCTTGTGCAAGTAACTGCTCAGCAATTTTTCACCAAGCTCTTCCGCTTGACTCACAGAGGCTTTGCCAGCAGCTCGAATAATGCTCGAACCATCTAATGCTCCAACTAAAAGCATTCAAAGTAACTTCGCCATTTTTTTAATGGTCGCAAAACCACCGATTGGCACCTGACAGCCACCTTGCAAGCGAGTGTTCATTGCACGTTCTGCCTTCACACAACAAGCGGTCGTTTCGTGGTTTAATTTTGCAAGGTAGTTCAATATGCGTTCATCATTGATGCGGGTCTCAATTCCCACCGCCCCTTGCCCCGCCGCAGGTAACGATTGCTCAACGGAGATAAAAACTTTTGATGCGTTCAGGCATTCCTAAGCGGATTAAACCTGCCGAAGCTAAAAATAATCGCATCATATTCACCATTGTCTAACTTGCTTAAACGCGTTCCCACATTACCGCGCAATGATTTCACAGTTAAATGCGGATATTTCGCCATTAACTGACATTGGCGTCGTAGGCTTGAAGTCCCCACCACGGCTCCTGCTGGCAATTTCGTCCAAATTCGCATAATGGTTAGAAACAAAGGCATCACGCGGATCCTCACGCTCACAAATCACCGCCAAGCCCAAACCTTCAGGGAAACTCATCGGCACATCTTTCATCGAATGCACAGCGATGTCTGCTCGATTTTCTAACAGTGCCAACTCCAGCTCTTTTCACGAACAAGCCTTTACCGCCAATTTTGCCAATGGCGTATCTAAAAATAATATCGCCTTTGGTCACCATTGTGACTAGTTCGACGCTTAATTCAGGGAAATGTTTTTCTAATTCTGCTTTAACAAAAATTCGCCTGCCAAAGTGCTAATGGGCTCTGGCGAGTTGCAATACGTAGAGTGTCTTTCATTTTTATATTATTTTGTATTATTTAAAAGGTTAATCCTATCATTTTTTTAGGAAAAAAATCACTAAAAATTATCTTTCTTCCGACGCAATTCGATAAATTCTTCCAAAGTTTCCGCCTGTAAAAACGGATTAATTACTAACTCTTTTTCAAGCGTTGTCGGTAAAGTTGGGCGATGCTGTTCGCGTTTTATTGCGGCTAATTCTTGATATTCAAAAGAACGCACAACTTGGCTGCATTACCGCTTCGGCAAATTTTAGATTGCTAACCGTATATTCGTGAGCGGGGAAAAATTTCCACAAAAAGTCGGCAAGGCTTTAAAAACGTTGTAGTGCATCAAATTCGGCTTGATAATCGCCTGTGAAAAACTCGCCCGCAACCTGCTGAGAATAATGCATCACCACAGAAGAGATATTCGTTGCCAAACAGATAGCTGATGTGCTGTTCGGTGTGCCCTGCACTTTCAATCACGCGAACATCATGGCCAAACAATATCAAATGCGTTTCGGGCTCCACAATCTCAGTTGCCCACTCTTGGCATTCAGCAGCTCCATACACAGGAATGTTCGGATAATGTTGTTTGATTCCATTTACACCGCCCACGTGATCGTGATGATGATGTGTGAGCAAAATCGCGGTTAAATTTAGCGAATGTTTTGCAAGATAATCTAATACAGGTTTAGCTTCGGAAGGATCAACAATAATAGCTTGGTTCTCTTGAGCAATAACCCAAATGTAGTTGTCCGATAGAGCGGGGATGGGGTAATGTTTAGCATTTTTGTTACTCCTAGCTCCAAAAGGAGCTGAATTCTATAACCGAGGGATAACGGCTTATCCTCGGATATTTTACCACTCTTAGCTACTTATTTTAAGAACAACGCAGCTGCGCCGTGTGCCGCCTGAGTCACCGTGAATCGCTTTTTGATCACTGGCACTTTTGCCGTACGCATTAAGTGTGGTGGTAACGCTTTTGGTAGTGCTTCGTAAATGTAATCAAAGTTTGATAACCCACCGCCAAAGACGATCATATCAGGGTCTAAAATGGTAATTAAATTTCCGATTGAGATTGCCATCAATTCGATAAATTTCTCAACAAATGCCACCACTTTCGGCTCTTTTTGCGTAGAAACGCTCAATAATTTCTTTTCGCTTTTACTGTCTCTTTTTCTAAAGATTGGAACAGCAATTCAAAACCACGACCTGACAGATAGGTATCTAAACAGGCACGATTGCCACAGCCGCAATCATAAATTGGTGCGTTATCCCAACCAAGTAGTTTTTAAAGCGTGGTAGTTTAATTGCATATGACCCACTTCTCCCGCCATACCGATATGACCTGAGTGAATTTTGCCATCAAAAAACTAAACCACCGCCAAAGCCCGTACCAATAATTAAACCAAGCACGGTGGAGTATTGCTTGTTGTTTTCATCCCACGCTTCAGAAAGAGCAAAGCAATTCGCATCGTTTTCGCCGCGGACTTCACGCCCTAAGCGTTCACTTAAATCTTTTAAGATGGTTTTTGCCATCTGCTACGCGAATATTAGTTATTTCACCCACGCCAGTTTCACGGTTTACAAAGCCTGGGGAGCCCTAAGCCAACAAAGACTTTTTCACCAAATTTTTCATCTGCATTACGCACTAATGTTTCAACGGTGTAAAGCCAATCTTCATAGTTTGTTTGCGGGGTTGGCACGCGTTCGCTATATAGTTTTTCCAATTTTTCATTGAAAGCCGCAAGTTCAATTTTTTTGTGCCACCGATGTCTAAGCCGTAATAAACTGCCATAATTAACCTCGTTTTTAAATAATGAAAAATCTTTCAGCAAAAGGGATAATCCAAATAAAGAGGATGCAATGGAATATCCACGCAATCAGGGTGCTAATAAAGAGATCGATTGGGTAATGCATGCCAAAACGCAAACGGCTGATTAACATTAATGCTGCCCAAACTAATGCAAAACCTTGGGCAAAAACGACCGCTTGTGAACGTATTCCGATTAATAAGCCCGCAAAAAGGAGTAGCCACGAAACCGCAAAAATCGTATGCCCTGATGGGAATGAATAGCCTGTTTCCCCTTCACGATGTTTTACCACCAGCGAAATTGTGGTTTTGGTAATGTTGTGCGACTAATACCGCTCGTTCATCACGTGAAAGTTCATAAAATTGCTCAGCTTGACCTTCTCCACCCATCATTTGCACCACATAAGGGCGAGGCTCAGCAAAAAGTATGTTTTGCTACGATTTTAATTGCTTGCGTGCCAATCACAGAAGTAGCACACACAGCTCCAACTAAAAGCCAAGAATAACGTTTTTGCTACTAATTTCATTAGCCATAACATAAACACAACGCAGGTAATCAAAGCATAAGGAGCTGAACCGCTTTCGGTTAAGAAATACATAAAAGGTATCGAAGACTGAAATTAAATGAGCATCATTAACCCAATGCCAACCTGTTGCCCAGACAAAGAGCGGAATACAAAGCATTAACGCAGTATAAAAAGAGAGTTTATTGATCATAAATAATGTTTAAAAGAGAAAATGGGCATATACTCCCTACGGGCTGCCCATTTTAATTAAATTGATTTTGTTGCTTTTTGGCAGTGTGATTTTTTATCATCACTTTGACGATAAAAGCACAAGCACGTGCCCGATAGTTTGTACGTTTACTGCGTTGGTTTCACGCACGATAGCATCAATAATTAGCTGTTTTACTTCACGATCTGCACCTGCGATTTTCACTTTGATCAACTCGTGATGATTTAATGCGTTATCAATTTCCGCTAACACGCCTTCAGTTAAACCGTTACCACCCAGCATAACCACAGGGCTTAAGTGGTGTGCCAAGCCTTTTAAAAATTGTCTTTGTTTTGTTGTTAAGTTCATTTTGTTCCATTCCGAAAAAGGTAAAAAAATCGGTGTAAAAATAGCACAAAAAGCAAAGTTTTTAAAAAGTCAAACCCGAAAAAAAGATAAGTAAAGATGGAAAGTAAAATAGCCTCTTAACACGTGCTAAGAGGCTATTTGCAAAAGTTCAGAATTATTCTGCCGCTTTTTGTTTAATAACAGAGTAAATTACACCTGTTACCACTGAACCTAATGCGATTGCACCTAAGTACATCAACGGTTGTGAAACAAATGGAATCACAAATAAACCACCGTGCGGTGCTTGAAGTGTAATACCTAAGCCCATTGAGATTGCACCAGCTGTTGCACCACCTAATATAGATGAGATGATCACTCGCACAGGATCTGCCGCAACGAATGGTAATGCCCCTTCAGAGATGAAGCATAAACCTAATACAAATGAAGCTTTACCTGCATCTCGTTGGTTTGCTGTAAATTTAGAGCGAGCAAGTAAGGTTGCGATTGCCATACCAATAGGGTGGTACCATACCTGCTGCCATTACCGCTGCCATTGGCACATATTGTTGTGAAGCGATTAAGCCCACACCGAAGGTATAAGCCGCTTTGTTTACTGGGCCGCCCATATCAACACACATCATTGCACCAAGAATAAGACCTAAGATTACCGCATTGGTTTGACCCATTGTATTTAACCAATCCACTAATGCGTCCATCAACGCTTTTTACTGGTGGGTTGATGACATAGATCATCAATAAACCTACGATGGCGGCACCGAATAATGGCAGAATTAAGATTGGTTTAAGAGAGGTAAAACTTGGTGGTAATTTGATGATGCTGTTTAGGAATTGCACCACGTAACCCGCAAGGAAACCTGCAACGATACCGCCTAATATACCCGCTCCCGCAGTGGTAGCTAACATCCCACCAATAAGACCTACTGCTAAACCTGGACGGTCAGCAATTGAGAACGCCACATAACCTGCGAATACGGCAATCATTAAGTGGAATGCCGCCCCGCCGCCAATATCCATTAACGCTTTTGGCAAGCCTGCGAAATCATCAGTTTTGAATGCCTCAATACCAAACATAAAGGAAACGGCAATCAATAAACCACCAGCAACCACAAGAGGAAGCATATCGACACGCCCGTCATTAAGTGTTTGTACACACTTTTTTTCTCTTCGGTTTTGGTTTCTGTTGCCGCACTCGTTGCTGCACCTTCAAACACTTTCGCTTCTTTGAACGCTTTTTCAAACTCTTGTGCCGTTTTTCTTCAACGCTAAGCCTGTTGAAGTACGATACATCAATTTACCTTTGAATTTATCTAATGGTACATCAATATCTGCTGCCACAAAGACTAGATCGGCTGCTACCACTTCTTCAGGGGGTAATAGGGTTACCTGCACCGACTTGTCCACGAGTTTCTACACGTACGTTCCAACCTTGAGCTTTAGCATAATTTTCAATTGCCTCAGCTGACATAAAAAAGTGTGAGCCACGCCCGTTGGACAAGCCGTTACCGCCACGATGTTTTTCACACCACTTGATGAAAGCGATGATGAAGCGGTCACATTTGCAAATATTTTTGCATTTTCTACCGCTTGTTTGATGGCTGCTTCTGGATTTGCAAAGGCTTTGTCTAATTCAAGTACAGCCCTTTTGTTTGCCTGCGGCAGCTGCTGGAATTTGCTCATCAAATAAGACGATAAAATCTGCCTGTTCGGCAGCAACGACTGAATGCCCTTGCTGTTTTGCTGCTGTATTCAGTGCTTCATTCACCAGAAAAGCACGTGCTTTGCCCAGTTGTGCAGGAAAAAATAAATGAGAAATTCATACACTATTCCTATTAAAAAGTTGATAAATTGGTTAATTTCACTTGGGCTAAAATTTGCTCTAACGCCTGTTTATCGCTAATGCCCACATTGCTTTGTGAAACCGCAAGGGGCAGATGTTGCACTTGCAAAAACTTAAGGTTTTTCTCTTTACTCCAACCTTGGCTGAAACCGTAAATTAAGCCTGCCACCATTGAGTCGCCTGCACCAACGGTACTCACCACATTTTCACAACGTGGTGGTTGTGCTTGTAATACGCCTTCGCTGTTAAGCCATACAGAACCTTTTTCGCCCATTGAGATGATCACGTTTTCAATGCCATGCGAACGCAATTGTTCAGCGGCTTCGATCACTTCTTCAATTGTATGTAATGAACGCCCCGCCCAAACTTCTAATTCACGGCGGTTTGGCTTCACTAACCAAGGATGAGCTGTTAAGCCTGCGGTTAATGCTGCATTTGAGCTATCTAACACCACTTTTAAGCCTTGTTGATGGAGGCTTTCTAACCAAGCTGCAAACTGCTCAGGCGTTACGCCACGCGGAAGTGAACCACACACTGCTACTAAATCATATTGGCTTTCCCAAGTTTGGCTTTCACGGGTAAACGCATCCCAATCTTTTCGCTAATTTCAAAACCTAAGAAGTTAAGATCCGTTACATCCGCTTCTGTTTCAGTGATTTTTCACGTTAATACGTGTTTTACCAGCAATGCGGTAGAACTTATCTTCTACGCCATTTTGAGCAAACGCTTGCACGAAATCGCTTTGATTTTCTTCGCCTAAAAAGCCTGTTACAGAAAGTTTTGCACCTAAATCGGCTAATACTTTCGCTACATTGATGCCTTTTACCCGCTGGGTATAAACCAAGGGTTTCCACCGTGTTTACTTCACCAATTTCAATACGTGCCAAGCGACCGACTAAGTCGAAAGCAGGGTTTAATGTTACCGTTGCAATACGCATTTTTACCGCCTTATTTCTCGCCTAAACCAGCCGCAATTGCAGCACCAATGCCATCTAATGCTGCTTGTGCATCTTCACCCTATTGCCACAAAACGTAAAGTTGTGCCTTTGGTGACACCAAGTGCCACGATCTTCATTAAGCTTTTTGCACTTACAAGCGGTGAGTTTTTATCAACGTTTTGCACTTCAATTTTTGAAGCATATTTTTTTACTTCATTGACTAACACTGCACTTGGACGAGCGTGTAAGCCGTGTTCGTTTTGAATCACAAACGTTGCTTCTAGCGCCCCTTCAGCTAAAAACAGGTGTTTGTCTTGCTACAGGTTGAGTGGTAGTTGGTGCAGTTTGAGCTACGTTACCTTCGATAATATCAGTCACTTCTGGTACGAATGACACACTTTCACCTAAGCCTCGTTTCAAACGCTTTCGCAAGCGTTTCCATTGCTTGTTGAGCATCTTCGCCTTCCGCCACAAAGCGTAAACGAGCACCTTTCGAAGCACCTAATGCTACTACTTTCATTGTACTTTTCGCATTCGCTGGAGCTGTGCCACGATCTAAGTTTTCAACCGTAATTTTCGCTGCAAATGGTTTTAACGTTTGTACTAACACTGCAGATGGGCGAGCGTGAATCCCGTTCTCGTTACGTACGGTAAATGTACCAATCACTTGACCAGCTGAAGAAGCGGTCGAATTTGCTGCAGGATTTGCAGAAACAGATACCACTTCACCGTTGAATAACGCCACGATTTGTGCTGCTGTGGCTGCTGCTAATTGAATGCGAGTTTCCGCATTTAATAGACGAGCAAGCTGTGTTTCTAAGCCGCTATCAACAGTCGCAACGCTGACTAAAGTTTGACCTTGCCTACTACGTGCCACCGCAATACCGTTGGCTAAATTACCTTTTGCACTATCTACAATAAACACATTATTGCCTAATGCAAGCGGAGATTGAGCCACTACATCGCTGATAAACTGTTGATTAACATAGCCTTTTTCTTGTAACTTACCCGCATTTACTGCCGATAAAGTAATCAGGCTTGAAGTGTCGATATTTAAAGAAAGGTTTTCTTCTGCAATCGCAGGAAGGGTTTTCTTACCACTTAAAATGTTTGCAAATTCTTGCACATCTTGGGTTTTTGCTAATTTTTTTCAGCCTCTTCTTCATTGCTTAACACCGTAGTTAATTGACGAAGTAAGGTTAAATGCTCATCCGATTTTGCCGCAATACCAATTGCTACATAAGCTATATTGCCTTCACCCCATTCAATGCCTTGTGGGAATTGGATGATTTGCACGCCCGTTTCTTTCACTAAACCACGTGTGTCTAACGTACCGTGAGGAATGGCTATCCGTTGCCTAAGAAAGTCGAAGTTTGTTGCTCACGTGCAAGCATACCTGCTTCATAACCATTTTCAACATTGCCATTTGCAACTAAGCCCGCAGCAACTAATTTAATTGCTTCTTCTTTGTTTGCGGCACTGCCATTTAAACGGATATTTTTTTGCCGATAAATTAAGCATTTTTTTGCTCCTTATATAAAGGTAAGTTTAAAAATTGAAAAGATGGTACTGATTGTACCTCACTTTTAGCTAAAACCGTTCTAGCAAAAATCAAAGAGAGGGAAAAATCTTGATTTTCCCCTCTTTTGTAACATTTATTTTACATTTAGATATTCAAGTGAGCTTTAATTGTTAATTAAAAAGGTAAAAACACACTAAATTTATTGCGTAATTTTAACTATCAGCGATAAAAATAAATATCGCTATTATATTTTTATATAATGCTATAATAACAATTCAGATACAGAAATCACTCCTTGTCTGCCTTCGGGCGAGACTTTTTGTATTAAATAGCCGCCAAAAATGATCTGCTCTGGCTCTATATGCAGTGGAATTTGCTCACCTACTTGAGCTGAAAAAAATCACTTTCAGTCGTTGCACAGAACGTCGTTTTGTTGCATTTCTATTATCACTTCATTTTGCTCAACAGTAACAATTTTTCCCATGAAATCGTTTAGACCTGTGGGTTGTGCATTGAGTTTAATCCAAGGAGCTTTAATCAATAGCATCACCTCTCGACCAAGTGTGAGCTCAAGCCGCTTGCTACTTTTTTTCAGTGATAACAGCACAAATCGGCTCGTTCATCCCCTCAATATTTACATCAACCCAAACTAATGCTCCCTTTTTTGTTTTAACCCTGATACTTTTCCGAAAAAGCTGATTTCTTGCACTAGTTTTTAAAGAAGATTTTGCAGTTGCAACCAGTGCATTATCAAGTGGAATATTCTCTTCGTGTAAGATGTCAAAGGCACGCTTTTGTGTGTGTTGTAACAGATCATAAAGTTGCAACAGACGTTCTGCATAGCTGGTCAGTTGCGTGCCGCCACCCTGTTTCCCACCCGTGCTACGTTCAAGCAAAGGTTTAGGACTGATTTTAGTCATAGCATCAATGTTGTCCCATGCGGTTTTATAGCTTACACCAGCTAATTTTGCTGCTTGGTTGATTGAACCGATCTGTTTAATTTGGCGTAATAATTCAATACGGCGAGGATCAGCAAATAGCGTATCTTGTAATTTGATGGTCAGTAGAATTTTCAGCATCTAGCATTTTTGTATATTTTTATATAAATAAGGTGTTGAGATCTCGCAAGAGATTTCTAAAAATGAACCGCTTACACTATTTCATTTGATGTAAAGAAATAGAGCAATCTCACGCTCTGCTGATTCAACAGAATCAGAACCGTGCACGGAATTTTTCACGTCCGCTTAATGCGTACATTTTGCGAAGCGTCCCTTCTTTTTGATCTTCCGGTTTTTGTTGCTCCCATTAAAGCACGATAATTTGCTACTGCATTTTCGCCTTCAGAACCACAGCAACCACAGGGGCTGAAATCATAAAATCAATAAGCGGAGTAAAATATTCGCGCCCTTGATGTTCTGCATAAAAAACCTTCCGCTTGTTCACGGGTAAGTTGGATTTTTTTCAATGCCTTAATGGTTAAACCTGCTTCTTCTAAATGCGATAAAATTTTGCCGATTAAATGGCGTTTCGTCGCATCTGGTTTAATTAAGCATAAAGTTTGTTGGATCATTCTTTCTCCATTATTTTTCGTCATAAAACATAAAATAAGCATATAAGTAAGCGGTAATATTTTTAGCAAAAAAATATGACAAATATTTGCGATGAGATCAAATTAAAGTGTATTAACTGACTATTTTTTTGGTAGAATTTACAGCGAGTTTTAACTCAAGTTTTACCTATTATTTTATATATTTGAGGATAATAACAATGGCATACACATTACCAGAATTAAGCTACGCATATGATGCATTAGAGCCACATTTCGATGCAAGAACAATGGAAATCCACCATTCTAAACATCACCAAACTTATGTGAACAATGCAAATGCAGCATTAGAAGCATATCCAGAATTATTAGAACAATGCCCAGGTAAATTAATTTCAAACCTTGAGCAAGTTCCAGCAGAAAAACGTGTTGCGGTACGTAACAATGTGGGCGGTCACGTAAACCATACGTTATTCTGGAAAGGTTTAAAAACTGGCACAACTTTACAAGGTGCATTAAAAGACGCAATTGAGCGTGATTTCGGTTCTGTTGAAGCATTCCAAGCACAATTTGAACAAGCTGCAGCAACCCGCTTCGGTTCAGGCTGGGCATGGTTAGTATTAGAAGAAGGTAAATTATCTGTTGTTTCAACAGCAAACCAAGATTCTCCTTTAATGGGTAAAAGCGGTGGCGGGTGTTTCAGGCTACCCTATCTTAGGCTTAGATGTTTGGGAACACGCTTACTACTTAAACTACCAAAAACCGTCGCCCAGATTACATCAAATCCTTCTGGAACGTCGTAAACTGGGATGAAGCAGCACGTCGTTTCGAAGATAAAGTAAACACTTGTGGTTGTGCAAAATAATCAAAAATTAATCTTATATCATTTTACCTAGTAAGTAATGCGGATAAAGTAATGGATTTAACTTTATCCGCTTTTTATTTGCTATTTTTCTTTCTCTTTCATTTTATTTAGCAATTTATTTTAAATTGATAGGTAAAAACCATTTGAATATAGTGGTTTTTAGATAGAAAATGCGAGCCATTTTTCATTAAATGGCCATAAAAAAATAAAAGGAGACAAGCATGAGCAAAAAGTTTTCGCTCAACATCATTACATTATCATTACTGGGGGTCGCTCAATTTGCTTATGCAGATTTAGTACTAGATGAAATTCAGGTAAAGTCTAGCGAAGTGAGTAACGATAAGAAGCCTTTCACTGAAGCCAAAGCCAAAAGTACGCGTGAAAATGTCTTTAAGGAAACACAAAACCATTGACCAAGTGATTCGGAGTATTCCTGGGGCATTTACTCAGCAAGATAAAGGTTCGGGTGTGGTTTCTGTAAATATTCGTGGCGAAAATGGATTAGGTCGTGTCAATACTATGGTTGATGGTGTAACCCAGACCTTCTATTCTACAGCCTTAGACTCTGGTCAATCAGGCGGAAGTTCTCAATTTGGTGCAGCAATCGATCCTAATTTTATTGCAGGTGTAGATGTCAATAAAAGTAACTTTTTCGGGAACAAGCGGTATAAATGCATTATCGGGCAGTGCTAATTTTTAGAACATTAGGCGTTAATGATGTCATTACCGATGACAAACCATTTGGCATTATTCTTAAAGGAATGACGGGAAGTAATGCTACTAAATCCAATTTTATGACGATGGCTGCAGGCAGAAAAATGACTGATAATGGTGGCTATGTAGGCATGGTATATGGTTATAGCCAACGTGAAGTTTCACAAGATTATCGTATCGGTGGCGGAGAAACGATTAGCATCATTAGGGCAGGATATTCTAGCGAAAGAAAAAGAAGCTTATTTTCGTAATGCGGGTTATGTTTTAAATCCTGCAGGGCAATGGGCACCTGATTTAAACAAAAAAATCATTGGTCTTGTAATGCTCCAACTCCAATATTTAATGGGAGTACAGATCCCATTACAACTACAAATGAACTAACTGGAGCTATCGAAACAAGAACCCCAGGCTGTATTACTCGAATTGAACGACAAGAAGAAAATTACGATTATATTAGTGAAGAGGACACGCCAGATGAGCCACGTTACAATATATCTCGCTATAAACTTGATCACTATAAAAATGAAACAAGAAAGAAAATTTTAAAAGAATTAGCAAATGGCTCTCAGCCTCAAGAAATACCTGAATTACAGGATGAAGTAAATTCTACAAATGACTCATTTGAACGCAATAAAGATCAATATAGTGTTGCACCGATTGAGCCGGGTAGTTTGCAATCACACTCGCGTAGCCATTTGTTAAAAATTTGAATATGGCGATGATCACCATACGCTAGGAGCACAATTACGCACATTAGATAACAAAAATTGGCTCACGTAAAAATAGAAAAACCGTAATTACCAATTCAATTATAACTTTAATGATCACAACTATCTTGATCTTAATTTAATGGCTGCACATAACATTGGTAAAACCATTTATCCTAAGGGCGGTTTTTGCTGGCTGGCAAGTTGCAGACAAACTTATTACCAAGAATGTGGCCAATATTGTTGATATAAATAACAGCTATACCTTCTTATTGCCAAAAAGAAATCGATTTAAAAACCACATTAGGGTTTAACTATTTTTACTAATGAATACAGTAAAAACCGTTTTCCAGAAGAATTAAGCTTGTTTTTATGATGATGCTTCACATGATCAAGGTAACTACAGTAATTTAGGACGATTTAAAGGTAGTCGTAATTTACTGCCACAGCGTTCAGTGATTTTACAACCTTCAGGTAAGCAGAAATTTAAAACGGTGTATTTTGATACTGGACTTTCTAAAGGCATTTATCATTTAGATTACAGCGTTAATTTTACCCATTATGCGTTTAATGGTGAGTATGTTGGATATGAAAATACAGCGGATCAAATTAATGAACCGATTTTACATAAATCAGGTCATAAAAGGCATTCAATCATTCTGCTACATTAAGTGCAGAGCTAAGTGATTATTTTATGCCATTTTTTTCACTTATTCACGCACACACAGAATGCCGAATATTCAAGAGATGTTTTTCTCTCAAGTGTCTGATGCGGGGGTGAATACTGCATTGAAACCTGAACGGGCGGAAACCTATCAACTAGGCTTTAACACCTATAAAAAAAGGATTGTTTACTCAAGACGATGTATTAGGTGTGAAATTAGTAGGTTATCGTAGTTTTATTAAAAACTACATCCATAATGTTTACGGTGTTTGGTGGAGAGATGGCATTGTACCTACGTGGGCAAACACGAATGGTTTTCGCTTTACCATCGCTCATCAAAATTATGAGCCGATCGTGAAAAAGCGGTGCCGAGTTAGAGCTTAATTATGATATGGGACGTTTCTTTTGCGAATTTCTCTTACGCTTATCAACGTACGAATCAACCAACTAATTATGCCGATGCTAGTCCACGTCCTAATAATGCATCAAAAAGAAGATATTTTGAAACAAGGTTATGGCTTATCTCGCGTTTCAATGCTACCGAAAGACTACGGAAGATTAGAGCTTGGCACACGCTGGTTTGATAAAAAAATTAACCTTGGGTATCGCAGCCCGTTATTATGGAAAAAGTAAACGAGCGACCATTCAAGAAGAATATATCAACGGATCTCACTTTGAATTAAATACCGCGGGTGATAGAACTTACTATGCCGTTAAGAAAAACGGAAGAGATTGAAAAAAACAACCGATTATTTTAGATTTACACGTCAGCTATGAACCAATCAAAGATTTGATTATTAAAGCGGAAGTACAAAAATCTGTTAGATAAACGTTATGTTGATCCATTAGATGCTGGAAATGATGCGGCTTCGCAACGTTATTATTCAAGTTTAAATAATTCTATCGAATGTGCAAAAGATCCATCTGCTTGTAACGGTGGCTCAGATAAAACCGTACTTTATAACTTTGCACGTGGAAGAACTTTTTATTATGAGTTTGAATTATAAATTTTAGTAACTTTGGAAATAAAGGCGGTCTATCCCGCCTTTATTTATTTTAGTGTGGTTTTAATTAGAGTTATTGTTGTAAAACTTATTTCAGCACTCTCGCACCTAAATTATCCACTTTACAGATATGAATAAATCCTTCGTTGTTTTGGAGGTATTCTTTTTCTAAGTAGGCTTCCAATTTTTGAGCGTGTTCCAAATCTGGTGCAATCGCAAACATGGTTGGGCCTGAACCAGAAATACCGACAGCTAATGCACCGAGATCTTTACAGCCTTGGCGAACAGTTGGGAAGTTCGGCAGTAAGTTTTTCACGGTAAGGTTCGGCGATTAAATCTTTCATCATCGCAGCCGCTAAAACATCTTGGTGTGTATGGCAAGCGTGGACGAATGAGCCTAAATAGCGAGCCTGTTGGATCATATCTTGGCGAGTGTAATTTTTTTCGGTAAAATTGCACGAGCCTCTGCGGTTGAAACCTCAATGCCAGGGTAAGCAAGTACCCAATACCATTCATCGAAGAAAGGTAACGGCTGGCAGATATTACCGAGGCGATTGGGTCATTAATTGTAAGCCACCTAAATAGCACGGTGCTACGTTGTCGTAATGAATTGATCCTGAAATACGCCCCTCTAATTCCCCCATCATTTCCAACAATTCCATTTTTGAAAATGGCTCATCGTGGAATTTATTGAGTGCAACTAATGCCGCCACAATTGAGCAAGCACTAGAGCCTAAGCCTGAACCAATTGGCATATTCTTTTCGAGCGTTAAGCGTAAGTTTTTGATCTTGCCGCCACGTAATTTAAAGCGTTCACTGAAAAGCACGTAGCTTGATAAACGATGTTTTTTTGCGGCTCTTTTGGTAATTTGCGAACAAAATAACCGACACTTTCAAGCTCAAATGGCTGATCGCAATCTTCAATTTTGCACTACATCGCCCAGCAAAGAACCGTTGATTGGCGAGATAGCAGCCCCTAAAGAGTCAAAACCAACGCTGATATTTGCACTCGAAGCGGGTGCATAAATGCGTAATGTTGCCATTATTGTGCTCCTCCATGTAAGGTACGTAAAATATCCGCGAAGATACCCGCAGCCGTTACGCTATTGCCCGCACCGTAACCACGCAATAAGAGTGGAATTGGGCTGTAATAGCGAGTGAAGAAAAGCAAGTGCGTTTTCACCATTTTTCACTTTGTAAAGTGGGTGCTCAGAATCGACCGCTTCAATCGCGACACGACATTTTCCGTTTACAATTGAGCCAACATAGCGTAGCGACTTTACCTTCCGCTTTTTGCGGCTTCAATACGTTTATTGAACTCTGCATCAAGCTCTGGCAACACTTGCAAAAAAATTCCTCTTTATTCATTCCTTCTGAGAAACCTTTTGGCAACACGCCTTCCACTTCAATGTCTTCAAACTCAAGCGCTAAGCCCATTTCACGTGCTAAAATTAGCAATTTACGTGCTACATCTGCACCTGATAAATCGTCACGTGGATCAGGCTCGGTAAAGCCTTTTTCTTTCGCTAATAAAGTTGCTTCTGAAAGACTTAAGCCCTCTTCTAGTTTACCGAAAATAAAAGAGAGTGAGCCTGATAAAATCCCTTCGAATTTCTCAACTTCATCGCCTGCAGCGAGCAAGTTTTGTAAGTTTTCGATAACGGGTAAGCCTGCTCCTACGTTTGTTTCGTATAAGAATTTATGCTGACTTTGGCGAGCATTTTCACGCATTCTTGATAGTAAGCATAGCTTGAAGTGTTCGCTTTTTTTGTTTGGCGTCACTACGTGGAAGCCCTCTTTTAACGCACGAGCGTAAAGGTTCGCCACAGATTGTGCTGAAGTACAATCCACAAATACAGGGTTTACTACGTGGTGCAATTTGATAAACGAAAGCAATACATCAAAGTCTGATGGCTGTGTTGCGTTCTCTAAATCTTGCTGCCAGTTATCTAAATCTAAACCGTTTTCATTGAGTAACATTTTATCTGAGTTGGCTAATGCACAAACTCGGATCTCAATATCCTTCTTTGCAAGGAACGCCTTTTGTTGTTTCACTTGTTCAATCAATGAACCACCAACGCCCCCACGCCAACAAGGAACATATCCACCACTTTTTTTGTTGCTGAATAAGCGTTTATGCGTGGCTTTTACGGCTTCAATCGCTTTATTTAACGGTACTACCGCAGAGATAGAACGCTCAGATGAGCCTTGAGCAATCGCTACAATGCTGATATTCGCTTGAGCAAGTGCGGAGAAGAAACGGGCAGCGATCCCCTTAGCAGTACGCATTCCATCACCAACAACAGAAACGACAGAAAGATCTTTAATAACATCAATAGGATTTAAGCAACCTTCTAATAATTCATGAGCAAATTCACTCTCTAGTGCAGATAACGCTTTTTCTGCTGATTTTTGCTGGCACGCAGAAACTGATACTATATTCTGATGAAGATTGTGTAATTAAAATGACCGAAATCCCTGCTTTTGACATAGATGAGAATACACGGGCAGCCATCCCAACCATTCCCTGCATACCAGAACCAGATACGTTAAACATTGCTACATTATCTAGGGTTGGTAATACCTTTTTACTTTTAAGCCATCATCATTAATATTACCATCAATGTAAGTTCCTTTACCTTCAGGATTACCCGTATTTTTAATTAAACACGGAATATTGAGTGGAACAAGGGGACCGATTGTACGGGGATGGATCACTTTCGCTCCGAAATAAGAAAGCTCCATCGCTTCTTGATAACTCATTGATTCTAAACAAATCGCATCTGGTACTAAACGCGGATCGCAAGTATAAACGCCGTCTACATCCGTCCAAATTTCACAACATTCTGCGTTTAAACAAGCTGCTAAACAAGCCGCTGAGTAGTCTGAACCATTGCGACCTAACAACACTAATTCGCCTTTTTCATTACCTGCCGTAAACCCAGCCATTAACACGATATTTTTCTTCGCAGATTGCATTGGCATCAACACGTTTAGTTGATTCCGCAATATCCACAGAAGATTCTAAATAGCTACCTACAGCGAGTAATTTTTCAACAGGATTGATATTGGTTACTTCGTAACCTTTTTGCCTCAAACCACGCTTGCATCATCGCAATTGAAAGTTTTTCACCACGGCAGTGAATGGTTGCTGCAACGGAATCTGGAAGAGACTTACTTTGTGCCGCTTCTTGGGCAACGCCTTGGATTTGTTTAAGTTCAGCCTCAACTAATGCTAATAAACCTTCACGATCAACCTTATTATTTGCTGCATGTAAGCCATTGATAATATTATGGAAAATATCGGTTGCTTCAGAAAGGTTTTTGTTCGAAAGATTCGCCAGCAATCGCTTTATCCACGATGGCGACTAAATGATTGGTAATTTTAGCGGGAGCAGAAAGCACACCTGCTGCTTGAGATTTTTAAATGTGCCTTTTTCGATGATGTCTGCCGCTTGCATAAAGCGTTCTGGATTTGCAAGCGATGTGCCACCAAATTTAAGAACTCGCATAGTTTCTCCTGAGTGATAAAAGAGTGATGTTGTAAATTTTTCTACAAAAAGCCCGCTTGTAGCGGGCTTTTCTTAGTTAGTTTTAGCAATACTGACCCGCACTACACGAAGATGGTAATGATCGTAATCATGGTGGTCATCATTGCTTGAGGATTCATAATTTAGCTATTTAATTTAGCGTGAAGGATGAGTAGAGAATGTGCCAAAGTGAGAGATTTGTCAATAATTTTTGTTGAGATTTGGGGAAATATTTTTTTGCTGGTTTATTATTTTTTTCCTCCGCATAAATTTTTCTACTCGTGAAAAAAATCAATTTTATGCTATTTTTATAATGCACTTTTCCCCGCTGATTTTGGCAGAATAAGGAAAAAGAATATTTTTAACTTAACTCATTGATTTTAAGAGCTTTTATGCAACAAGGTAGTGGTTTAGAAATGTTGATCATTCTCGCTGTGTTCGGTGTGATTTTCTATTTTATGGTTTTTCCGCCCACAATCTAAACGCCAAAAAGAACAACGCAACTTGCTTTCAAGCCTTTCAAAAGGGGATGAAATTTTAACAAGCGGTGGTTTAATCGGTAAAATTACCAAAGTAAGTGCTGAAGACGAAAACATCGTGATCGCGTTAAACGACAACAACGAAGTGATGATCTCTCGTAACTTCGTCGTAGCGACCTTACCAAAAGGTACAATGAAAAGCATTAAAACTTTTAATCTCATTTTTAACGCTTGTTTTTGGGTGCATTAGTGTGCTTAAAACAAGCGTTTTACTTTAGGAGAATTAGTGTGTTAAATCGATTCCCGTTATGGAAGAACTTGATGGTCATCATATTACCTTAATTGGTGGTCTATATGCTCTTCCAAATTTATATGGTGAAGATCCATCCGTTCAAAATTTCAGGAACGCGTGGGCAAGAGGCAACAACGGAAACATTGGCTCAAGTCAATAATGCCCTTGCATCGTTGAATATCTCACCAAAAGCAACTCAGCTTGAAAAATGGCTCGATCTTGAGTGCGTCTGGAAAAAGACGATCAACAATTGCCTGCTAAAGAGAAAAATCTCAGAAGTGCTAGGGTGATAAATATTCAGTGGCTTTAAACCTTGCTCCAGCGACACCAACTTGGCTAACGGATATTGGTGGTAGCCCGATGAAACGTGGTCTAGACTTACGTGGTGGGGTTCGCTTCTTAATGGAAGTAGACATGAACACCGCAATGCAAAAGCAGCAGGAAAGCTTTACAAGACTCTTTGCGAAGTGATTTCCGAAAAAGAGAAAAATTGGCTATAAAGCGGTTAAAAAGGTGAGAATTTTGCAACTGTAATTGAGTTTAATGACTCTGCTGATGCAGATAAAGCCGTGCGCTTAGTAAAAACGTACGCATACTACCCTAGAAGCCACCCTACAACTCACCGACAGAAGTAACTTTTGCACTTTCTGCTACGGGTTTATCTTCTGCTCGAGATATGGCAATTGAGCAAAACTTATCGATTTTGCGTAAACGTGTGGAAGAGTTAGGTGTTTCTGAACCGACTATTCAGCGTCAAAGGTGCCGATCGTATCGTGGTTGAACTACCAGGGGTGCAAGACACCGCTCGAGCGAAAAGAGTTGCTTGGTGCAACTGCAACGCTTGAGTTCCGTTTAGTCAATGATGCTGTAAACCCAGAAGCAGCAACACGTGGGATTGTGCCTGCGGATTCAGAACTCAAATATACGCAAGATGGTCGCCCAATGGTACTTAAACGTAAACCGAGTTTAGGTGGTGAGCATATTATAGATGCAAATTCTGGCAAAGATGACCGTGGCTTACCACAAGTTAGCATTAAGCTAGACAGCGATGGTGGTAACCAAATGGCAGAGATTACGAAAAGTGCAGTCGGTAAGCCAATGGCAACACTTTATAGCGAGTTCAAGGATTCTGGTCGTCGTGATGCGAATGGTAAAGTGATCCTTGAAAAACACGAAGAAGTGATTAACGTGGCAACCATCAACAGCCGTTTGGGTAACCAATTCCAAATCACAGGGATTAACTCGCCTGCTGAAGCTCAAAACTTAGCAGTATTGCTTCGTTCAGGAGCATTGATTGCGCCAATCGTTATTGTAGAAGAACGAACAGTGGGTGCGTCACTTGGTGCGGATAACGTTGAAAAAGGTGTAGAAGCGGGGATGTATGGGCTAGTACTCACTATTATTTTCTGTTTGGTATACTACAAAATATTTGGTGTGTTTGCTTCCATAGCATTAACCGTCAATATGATTTTTAACCATGGGGTTAATGTCATTAATTGGTGCAACCTTAACAATGCCAGGTATTGCAGGGTATCGTGTTAGCGGTAGGGATGTCGGTGGATGCGAACGTATTGATTTACGAGCGCATAAAAAGAAGAATTGCGCAATGGACGTTCTGTTCAACAAGCCATTCACGAAGGCTATAACGGTGCGTTTACCTCAATCTTCGACTCAAACTTAACCACCGTTTTAACTTCATTAGTTCTTTATGCTGTGGGCACAGGCCCAGTTAAAGGCTTCGCGATTACCCTTGCATTAGGGGTAATGATCTCAATGTTTACCGCAATTACAGGGACACGTATGCTTGTAAACTGGGTATATGGTGGTAACAAACGTGTCAAAAAACTTTGGATTTAAGGTGATATAAATGGCAACTGTTCAGAAAGAAAAAGACGTATCGGAAATTAAGCTTCCGTATAAGCTCATTCCATTTATGCGTTATCGCTTTATTGGTTTTGGTTTCTCACTCATTGTCACGGCACTTTGTATTTTTTTCTATCGTGACCAAAGGGTTTTAACTGGGGATTAGATTTCACGGGCGGTACTGTGATTGAAACCTCATTTTCACAACCTGCTGATTTGGAAAAAGTGCGTGCCTCTTTAGAAAAAGAAGGCTTTGGCAGTGCATTAGTGCAAACCACGGGTAGCCAAAAAGATATTATGATCCGCTTACCTGCATCTGCAGGCGATAAGGATTTGGGCAATAAAATTATGAATATGGTGCATAAAGATATTGACCCTCAAGCGGTGATTAAAAGCGTAGAATTTGTAGGACCAAACGTGGGGGAAGAACTTACGCAAGGGGCGATCTATGCAACGCTTGCAACACTTGGAATGCTCTTACTTTACGTTGGTACGCGTTTTTGAAGTGCGTATGGCATTTGGTGGTATTTTAGCCTTGTTTCACGACGTATTGGTTACCGTGGGGATTTTCTCTTTCCTTCAAATTGAGATTGATCTTACTTTTGTGGCTGCGATTCTCTCCGTTGTTGGCTATTCACTTAACGACTCTATCGTAGTATTCGACCGCGTGCGGGAAAACTTCAGTAAAATCCGCCGTGTAAGCTCGCAAGAGGTGATTGATATTTCATTAAGTCAAACGCTCTCACGTACATTAATGACCTCTATCACCACCCTTTTCGTGGTAGCAGCCTTATTCTGGTTCGGAGGTCCGAGTATTCATAGCTTCTCACTTGCGTTATTGATCGGTATCGGTTTCGGTACTTACTCTTCAATCTATATCGCAATCGGTGTGGCGTTAGTGCTAGGCTTAGACCGTGAACATATGAATAAACCAGTCGTTGAAAAAGAAGGGCAAATACCGAATCTTTTATTGATTACTAAGTTTCAAAAGAAAAACCGCTTGTAAGAGATTACAAGCGGTTTTTCTATATGTGTTTAGGCTTAGAAAAATACTTTTTAAGCATAATAGACAAAATAAAAAGCCCCTGTAATCTAAAAGTATTCAGGGGCTAAATAAAGCGGTCCAAATTCTACCTAAACTTTGCGAATTAACGCGTGCTTGTACTTGTGGTTGTACGGTTTTGCACGTTTACGTTCTACTTCGGTAAGAAGTTTTTACGAATACGTACGGAAGTTGGCGTTACTTCCACTAATTCATCATCATCGATAAACTCTAACGCTTGTTCCAATGTCATTTTCACTGGTGTAGTAAGCGTTAAAAGCATCGTCCTTACCTGAAGCACGCATATTGGTGAGTTTTTACCTTCCAATGGATTTACGGTTAAGTCGTTTGAACGGCTGTGAATACCGATAACTTGACCTTCGTATATTTCTGCACCGTGCTCTACCATTAATTTACCGCGATCTTGTAAAGCGTAAAGTGAGTATGCCAATGCTTTTACCTGTGCCGTTTGAAATTAATACACCGTTGATACGCTGACCAATTTCTCCTGGTTTCACATCATCATAGTGGCTGAAGCTTGAGTAAAGTAAGCCAGTACCTGATGTCATTGTCATAAAGTCATTACGGAAACCGATTAAACCACGACTTGGGATGATATACTCTAAACGGGTACGACCTTTACCATCTGGCACCATATCACGCACTTCACCTTTACGGATACCTAATGCTTCCATTACTGCACCTTGGTGCTGTTCTTCGATATCGATTGTCACTTGTTCGTATGGCTCCTGTTTACGACCATCAATCTCTTTGAAAATTACTTTTGGACGAGATACAGCTAATTCATAGCCTTCACGACGCATATTTTCGATCAATACCGATAAGTGTAATTCACCACGACCAGACACACTAAACACATCTGAGTCATCGGTTTCTTCAACACGCAATGCCACATTGTGTACTAATTCTTTTTTCAAACGTTCTAAGATTTGGCGTGAAGTTACATATTTACCTTCTTGACCGCAGAATGGCGAGGTATTTACGCAGAAGAACATTGTTACTGTTGGTTCATCTACAGTTAATGCTGGCAATGCTTCAACATTGTTAATATCACATAATGTATCAGAGATGTTGAGTTCGCCTAAACCAGTGATAGCAATAATGTCGCCCGCATAAGCTTTCTTCTGCTTCATAACGTTGTAAGCCTAAGTGACCTAATACTTGACCGACACGACCGTTGCGAGTGTTGCCATCTGAATCAATGATGGTTACAGGTTGGTTTGGTTTTACTGTACCACGTTTGATGCGACCGATACCAATTACACCTAAATATTTGCTGTAATCCAATTGCGAAATTTGCATCTGGAACGGCTCTTCTAAGTGAACATCTGGCGGAGAAACGTGTTCTACAATCGCCTCAAATAAAGGATCCATATTTGGTGCTAAATCTTCGTGATCTAAGCCCGCAACACCGTTTAATGCTGAAGCGTAAATGATTGGGAAGTCTAATTGCTCGTCAGTTGCACCAAGGTTTACGAATAAATCAAATACTTGATCTACAACCCAGTCAGGGGCGAGCACCTGGGCGGTCCACTTTATTGATAACCACGATAGGGTTTTAAACCGTGTGCAAAGGCTTTTTGAGTTACGAAACGCGTTTGTGGCATCGGACCATCGAACGCATCTACAACTAATAATACTGAATCTACCATTGAAAGCACACGCTCAACTTCACCACCGAAGTCCGCATGCCCTGGAGTATCTACGATGTTAATACGATAGTCGTTCCAGTTAATTGCAGTGTTTTTCGCAAGAATGGTAATACCACGCTCTTTCTCAAGATCGTTTGAGTCCATCACGCGCTCTTCAGTATCACCACGCGAAGTATCTAATGTACCTGAAAGTTTAAGAAGTTTATCAACGAGGGTAGTTTTACCGTGGTCTACGTGTGCGATAATCGCAATATTACGTAGTTTGTTTGTATCTAATTGTTGCATAAATAAAATGATTTTTGCCTATGAAGGAAAATAAAAAAGGTGGGACAAGTCCCACCCTACGGAAATTTGAGGTGCTAAATTATACGCTAAATTACACCTATTGGCTATGAAGTAAGCGGTCTAATTTGGAAAAAAGTTCTGTAAATATTTCTTGCTCTCATACCATGGCAATCCTAATGCAGAAATTAAGAAAAATAATTTCAAAAACATTATTTAAAAATTGTTTAGAAAACAAATTTTTATCTACTATGCCTAAAAATTTAGTTCTTCATCGACTGGACAGGGGCTGGAATACGCCCGCCGCGGTTGACGAACACTTCGCAAGAGCCTTCTTTTACTGGCATAATCGGTGCATAACCAAGCAAGCCGCCGAATTCCACACTTTTCGCCTACGGTTTTACCCGTAACAGGGAATAATGCGCACTGCGGTAGTTTTACTGTTAATCATCCCAATCGCAGCTTCATCGGCAATAATGCCAGAAATAGTGTGAGCAGGGGTATCACCTGGGACGGCAATCATATCCAAGCCCACCGAGCAAACCGCTGTCATCGCCTCTAATTTATCTAACGTGAGAACGCCTTGTTCTGCGGCGGAAATCATACCTTCATCTTCTGAAACAGGAATAAATGCACCGCTTAAAACCACCGACCGCACTCGATGCCATCATTCCGCCTTTTTCACTGCATCGTTCAGTAATGCAAGGGCAGCAGTTGTGCCATGTGTGCCACATACACTTAACCCCATCGCTTCTAAAAATCCGAGCAACTGAGTCACCCACCGCAGGGGTTGGAGCAAGGGAAAGATCCAAAAATACCAAATGGAATATTGAGCATTTTAGAAGCTTCTTGCCCAATCAATTCACCTACACGAGTAATTTTTAAACGCCGTTTTCTTCACCACTTCCGCCACTTCGGTAAGTGTTGTTGCATAGAATTTTCTAACGCCTCTTTTACTACGCCTGGTCCTGAAAACACCAACATTAATCACTGCATCGGCTTCACCCGAACCGTGGAAAGCCCCTGCCATAAAAGGATTATCTTCCACGGCATTACAGAACACTACGATCTTGGCACAACCAAAGCCTTCTGGGGTAATTTCGGCGGTCTGTTTAATCATTTCGCCCGCTAATTTTTACTGCATCCATATTGATGCCCGCACGAGTAGAGCCGATATTCACCGAGCTACACACAATGTCAGTGGTTTTCATTGCTTCTGGAATCGAGCGAATCAACACCTCATCAGAGGGCGACATGCCTTTTTGCACTAATGCGGAAAAAGCCTCCGATAAACGACACGCCAATCGCTTTCGCCGCACGGTCGAGGGTTTGGGCAATCGAAACGTAAGAATCCGCTTTGGTCGCTGCCGCAATTTGGGCAATAGGGGTAACAGAAATTCGTTGGTTCACAATCGGCACGCCATATTTTGCCGAGAGAATTTTGGCGGTTTCCACCAAATCTTTACCTACTCGGGTGATTTTATTGAAGATATTTTGGTTCAACTCATCAATATCGCTACTGATGCAGTCGTGCAAATCAATGCCAATAGTAATAGTGCGAACATCAAAAATGCTGATCCGATACCATTCGAATCGTTTCTAAAATTTCGTTAGATTGAATGCTCATCTCGCCCCCTAAATGCGGTGCATCGCTTTAAATATTTGCTCATTTTGCAAGCGAATATCTAATTGTAATGCTTTGCTTTTTCGCTACACAGTGCGGCTAATTCAGGGAAAGAAAGTGAACATTGAGCAGTGTCAACAAGGATAATCATCGTGAAATAATTTTCCACCAACTGCTGGCTAATATTAAGAATATTAATGTTATTTTCGGCTAAGATCTTCGCAACATCGTACACAATCCCAACACGATCTTGTCCAATAACGGTAATCACTGAATGGCTCATAGGAGTTCCTTTTTACATAATTAAAAAAATAAGCGGTATTTTTGCTATTTTTTTACAAAAAGCTGCCTTAATTATCTAAGACAGCCTTCAAATATTTTTAGAGTGAATTAAAGAAAAATTACCAGAATAATTACTGGAATCACAAATCTTACGTAATTAAACCAAAGATTTGTAAATACTTTACCTGCCCCTAATTCTTCTTTAGCTTCATCTTTTTAAGACGAAACCAACAAAAATAGCACTACCTAATGCGGTTAAAATAAAGAGAATATTACCGCTAATGTAGTCAAAAAGCATCAAAAATGCTTTTTACCTATAATGGTGACATCTTTCCAAAAGATTATCGCCTAATACAGATGGAATATTTCCTAAGATGAAAAATAACGGCTAATGTAACTGCAATCGCTTTTTTTGCGTCCCATTTTCGTTTTTCTTGTAAAGCAGTAATAATCACTTCATAAATTGTTAATGATGTTGTTAATGCAGCAACCACTAACAAACCAAAAATAATCGCAAAGAGCGTTCCGCCCCTACATATTTGAGAATACGATAGGTAAGCTTTTGGAACACAAGGGTTGGACCAGAATTAGGCGGCACGCCAAAGCTAAATAACGATGGGAAAATCATAAAGCCTGCAAGTACTGCAATGATGGTATTCATAACACCTGTTATGGCAGCAGTTTTTACTAGGTTTTCATTTTTGTCTAAGTAGCTTGAAAGTGTAATTAACACACCGAAACCTAGACTTAATGCAAAGAATACTTGACCTAGCACAAAAACAAATAGTTGTGGGGTGATTTTTAGAAAAATCTGGCATCAAGTAGAATGAAATCCCTTCCATTGCACCAGGCAAGGTTACGTTACGAATCACCATCACAAGCAAGAATAAAAAGAGAATTGGCATTAAATATTTAACGGAACGTTCAATACCATCTACGATCCCTTTGACCAAAATGAAGTAGTTTAGGGATAACAAAAAGAAGCGTGTAGGCAATAATACCCCTACAGATTGTCGTGGATATTTTCTTTTAAAAAGATGCCGTGTATTCCACATTAAGTGGCTGAGAAAAATCTAGTTTGCCTGTTAAAAAGACTGCCGATATATTCAAGCACCCAACCACCAAGCACCATATAATAGGCAAGAATCCCGAAAGCCCCAAAGCAAACTAGTGTAACCTAAAATTTTCCAACCTACGGCAATTTTTACCATTTGCATGACCGCTAAACGCATCAATTGCATTCACTTTCATTCGGCGACCAATGACGTTTTCAACTAAGATCATCGGAATACCGATCACAATCATTGCAACACAAAAATAAGAAAAACATAAGCACCGCCACCATTTTCTCCAACTAAATAGGGAAAAACGCCACGTTGCACCGAAGCCGACAGTTGCGCCTGCAACGGTCATCACATAAGCTAATCGGCTCGACCAAGACTGTCGTTCTTCTTGATTAGACATAAAAAAATAAAAATCTCCTAAAACAAATTTACCCTGTTCAGAAACAGGGTAAACCTGATAAACACACTAAAAATTAACGAATAATGCCACGTGTTGAGCGCTTGAAGAAATCAAGATAAACCGCAACCACAGGCTCTTTTAACGCCATTTCTTCTAATTCTGGTAAAATTTCTTCTACCGTTTTGCTTGAGGTGTAGATTAACTTATAAGCAGCTCGAATCGCGTGCATTGCGGGTTTATCAAAACCACGACGTTTTAAGCCTTCAAAGTTAATACCGAATGGGCGAGCGTGGTTACCTTGTGCCATCACATAAGGAGGTACGTCTTGGCTAACCATTGAACCACCGCCAAGCATCACGTGCGAACCGATCACAGCAAATTGGTGAATCGCAGACATTCCACCTACAATTACAAAATCATCTAACGTCACATGCCCTGCAAGCGTACCGTTGTTTGCAATGATACAACGGTTACCAATGCTACAATCGTGAGCAATGTGGCAGTTAATCATAAATAAATTATCGTTTCCAACACGCGTTATGCCACCACCCTGCACTGTGCCACGGTGAATGGTCACACTTTCGCGGATACGGTTACGATCACCGATGATCGTTTTTAGTCGGCTCACCTTGATATTTTAAATCTTGATTAATTTCTCCAATACTCGCAAATTGGAAAATATGGTTGTCTTCACCAATCTCAGTAATACCGTTGATAACCACATGCGAATGAATTTTTGGTTCTTGCTCCAATTTTGACATCTTTGCCAATAACTGAAAATGGACCAATTTCAACGTGAGCTCCAATTTGAGCACCTTCTTCTACTATCGCTAATGGGCTGATTTTTGCGGTTGAATCAATTAAACGCATAATAAGCTCCCTTTCCTAATTTGGGCTATTTTTCTTGCACACATTAAATCAGCTTCACAAGCTAATTTGCCATCAACATAGGCTCTACCTGTGAATTTTGTGATACCACGTTTTTCTGTTAAAAATTCTACTTCTAACACAAGTTGATCACCTGGTACAACAGGTCGTTTTAAAAACGTGCATTATCAATTGCAGCAAAAATAATAAAAGCTCGCCCTCTTTCATTTTTGCCATAGCTCGCCACTGCCAAAAATACCCGTTGCTTGAGCCATTGCCTCTAAAAATTAATACGCCAGGGAAAATCGGTTTTTGTGGGAAATGACCTGTAAAGCAAGGCTCATTAACACTCACATTTTTTTACTGCTCTTAACCATTCACCTTCTTCATAGTCCGTTACACGATCGACTAAAAGGAATGGATAGCGATGCGGTAGCATATCCATAATTTCCGTGACTTCAATTACCTTTTGGTTCTCTATTTTCTTGAATTTCAATTGTCATTATTTAAAAGACCTCTATCAATTTGATTAAATTCAGTTTATTCAGCTAATCTAATGCTTTAACACGTTCATTGATCTTATCAATATTCATCGTTAAAGATGCGGTTTTTACGCCATTGTTTATTGGTTTGAGCTGGAATACCTGATGAGTAAATGCCTTTTTCAGTAATTGGCTTCATAATCATACTCATCCCCTGTAATAATCGCACCATCACAGATCTCCATATGCCCATTCAATACGCTTGCACCACCAATTTGGCAGAAACGTCCTACTTTTAAGCTTCCCGCCATAATAACGCCACCTGCAACCGCTGTACCATAACCAATGTGAACATTATGAGCAATTTGGCAAAGATTATCGATAATCACATTATCTTCAATTACCGTCGGATCAAGGGCACCACGGTCAATACAAGTGCAAGCCCCAATTTCCACTCGGTTACCAATAATGACACCACCTGTTTGAGGGATTTTTAATCCATTGCCCTTTATCGTTCGCATAACCGAAACCATCTGAGCCAATCACGGCAGAAGATTGGATTAAACAATGTTCCCCAATTTTCACTTGATGATAAACTGATACATTCGCCCAAAGTTGAGTACCTTTACCGATTTGGCTATTTTTGCCCCACAAAACAACCCGCTCCAATCACGACATCATCAGCGAGTTCTACACCTGCTTCAATCACCGCATTTGCCCCAATAGAAACATTCTGACCTAATTTTTGCTTCAGGCGAAATCACGGCACTAGGGTGAATTTGGTTTGATGCTTTTTGGCGTTAAATCCATATATTGTGCTAATAATGCGTAAGCCAAATAAGGATTTGCCACAATGATCAGGTTTTTGATCTTCACGGCAAAATGCCGCATCACCTTCAGTGACAATAATCGCCCCCGCTTGGCAAGCGGTTAAATTTTCGCGATATTTTGCATTAGAAATAAAAAGTAATTTGCGAGCCGTTTGCCTTATCTAAAGCGGCAATGCTTTGAATAGGCAAATCGGTGTTACCTTTTACAGTCCCACTGATGTGCTCCGCTAATTCAATTAAACGGAAAGTAGCCATTATTTTTCGCTTCTTCAGGTTTTAGCTTGCTCAGTTTTTGCTGCATCTGCTTTTAGGTGCGTCTGCTTTTTGTTCAGGCAATTTAATTTCTGGATGTTTTGCTTTAATTGCATCTAACACAGCTTCAGTGATATCTTTACTTTCATCTTCCGCATAAAGTGCAATTTGTGGTTGAAGAATTAAGGTATAGCCTTTCGCTTTAGCCACTTCTTTAATAGTTGAATTCACTTCATCAATCGCAGTTTTTTTGTGCTTCTTGAGGATTTAAACCACCGCTATTTTTTTATTTGCATCTTCAATTTTTTTGTTGGAAAGCATCGGCACGTTTTTGGAAATCTTCTGCTTTTTCGCAAACTCTTGTTCACGTTTTTGAATCGCAGCCACTTTGTTTTCAAAAAGCTTTCGCTTTGCCTTCAATTTTTGCTTGTCGAGCTTGGATCTCTTTAGCACGTAAACGCGGTGCATCTTTTTCTAATTGGGCAACCTCTTTTTTTAATGTCGCTTCAACGGTTGCTTGTTCTTTTTGAAGATTTTTGAATCAATATTTAATGCATCACGCTCAGCCGTTAGCTTTTTATTTTTCTTCTGTTAATTTTTATCTTCATCAGCAAATTTAGCCTGATTTTCTTTCATAAAGTTTTCAAATTTAATTGAAGCATCAAGGAGAACTGGATGGTTCTGCATCACATAACCAGGATCAACAAAACCGATGGTATCTGCTGCATTCACTACAGCTGAAGTAACAAATAAAGCACTTAATGCACTGATTTTAAATAATTTTTTTCATTTTTATCCTTAATTTAAACGAATGAAAGCGGTCAAATTTGCAAAATTATTTTACTAAATCAACCGCTTGTAAGAATTAGAATGTGCTACCTATGTTAAATTGGAATTGCTCAATTTCATCATTCTCATATTTTTGATTGGTTTTGCATATGAGAATGAGAGTGGACCAATTGGTGACATCCATTGGAATGCCACACCCGCAGAGGCTCTCACTCGTTTGTAATCGCCAAAAATCTGGTAAAGTTGGGTAATCCAATTTTTCCATTTAGTATTCCACACGCTTGCTGCATCAACAAACAATGATGTGCGAACATTATGCTGGAATTTATCGGCAATAAATGGTGTTGGTGTAATTAACTCAAGATTTGCCGTTGCAATCGTATTACCACCAATAACATCATTACTTGCTGAGGTAAAGTTACCCGCATCTCTATTCCAATAAATTGCTTTAGGACCAATAGCACCATACGCAAAACCACGAATTGTACCAATACCACCTGCGGTGTACAGTTGATAGAACGGCACTTCTTTACCACCAAAACCGTTGGTATAACCTAAACTTGCACGAGTTGAAAGCACCCATTTATGCTCACGGTTTAATGGAATATATTTAGAGAAATCTGCATTCAAACGATAGTATTTATTGTCTGAACCAGGAATGGTTACTTTACCACCAATACTTGCACTTGCTCCTTCTGTTGGGAAATAACCACGGTTTAAGCTGTTGTAATTCCAACCAAATGAGAAATCGAAATCGTCCGCTTTCATTTTACCGTAACGGCTTGGATCATTGCCCACTAATGGGAAGTTCATTGAGCGAACGTATTTTTCACGTGTAAACTCACGCTGTACATTACTTAAACTATCGTGTGTATAACCTAAACCCGTATAGAATGAGTTATATTCATTTACAGGGAAGCCTAAGTTTACATTCGCCCCATAACTGCGACGTTTATACGAAGAAACATTGTCATTTTTTGAGTTATCGTAATCTTCGAAGAAAACGTTACCACCTAAACTTACCCCATCTTTTGTGAAGTATGGTTCGGTATAGCCTAAAGCAACACTTGTACCATAATCGTTACGCGTACCATTTAAGCTAATTGTTGAGCCCATTCCTAAGAAGTTATCTTGTTTGATACCTGCTTGGTAACTGATACCACTTTCTGTACCGTAACCAATACCAAAGTTGATGCTACCAGTATTACGCTCTTTAATCGCATACACTAAATCCACTTGGTCGGTCGTCTTCGGAACAGCTGGCATTTGCATATCAATGCTTTCATAGAAACCTGTTCTTTCTAAACGTGATTTACCAAGCGATGCCGCAGTAGTAGATAACCAAGCACCTTCTTGCTGACGCATTTCTCGACGCAATGTTGAATCAGCGGTAACATTATTGCCTTCAAAGCGAATTTTACGTACATACACACGCGGACCAGCTTCAACAACAAAATTAACTTGAACGGTTTTCGCATCCTCATCAAATTTCGGATAGAGATCGACTTGTGCTGAGCCAAAACCATTCTCACCTAATTTTTGTTTGATTGCTTCCTCAATTTTCAATGAGATCAGCTTTGCGGAAAAAGATCGCCCGTTTGGTAATCTTTTAACAAGGCGTTGAGTTGATTACCTAAATTTGCGGTGTTACCAATAATACGCACATCGCTTACTTTATATTGTTCGCCTTCTGATACCTGATAGGTTAAATTCACTTCTTTTTATCATCAGAAAACTTCACATCCGTACCAGTTAAAAGCAAATTTTTGCATAACCGCGGTTCATATAGAAATCACGGATTGTATCTAAATCTTTTTCGTATGCTTGAGATTCAAACTTACTACTTGCAAAAAATATTAAACCAAGAAACATCAGGCTGAATATCTAACTGCTTAGTTAATTCTTTTGAGTTAAATGCGTGATTACCCTCGAAATTGATGTGTTTTTTACGTATGCCACATCACCTTCTTTAATGTCTAATTTAACATTAATTCCGCCATTTTCTGCTCGGCTAGTAATCGTATCAATGGTTGCAGTATAACGACCAATAGAATGATAATGTTCAATCAAACCTTGTTTGAAAGATTCTAATTTTTGTGCATCAAAAAACTTCGCCTTTCGCAATTAAATTAGCTTTTAAATTTTGCTCTAATGCATCTTTAGGAATTGCACCATTACCCTCAATATCTACGGTATTGATTAAAGGGCGCTCTGCCACTTTAATAACTAACGTATTACCTTCACGTGCTGCACGCACATCTTGGTAACGATTTTGAATGAAAAGACTTCTTACAACATTCGCCACATCAGCATCTGTTGCTGTTTGACCGACACGAACAGGCAAAGCTGAAATGATCGCTTCGCCCGTTTCAGGCTGTACACCATCAACACGAATATCTTTTACTACAAATGGTGCAGCCATTACACCATTAGCAATTAAAAGAGAAGAAAGCAATAATTTTTTTCATTGAAATTATCCTATGAAAGTTTTGTAAAAGAGTCAGCGATTTACACCGCTAGTTTAAAAATGAATAACATCATTGATGAACGCAAATGCCTTCAGAGATAACACAAAGAGCATTCCAAGCTGTTGAAAACGTAGATGAAATTTCTCTGAAACAGGTTTTCGTTTTATCGCCTCCACCGCTAATAGAAGCAGTTGCCCGCCATCTAAAGGCAGGGATAGGAAAGAGATTCATTACACCTAAATTCACGCTAATTAATGCCATAAAGCTGAGATAATACACCCAACCTATTTGAGCAGTAGCAGCCGCTCCTTTCGCCATCGAAATCGGGCCGCTCATATTGTTCAAAGACAACTCGCCTGTGATTAAATTCCCAATAAACTGGAAAATGCTATGAATAAGAGATCCGACCTTATCTACACTTCTGCCTATTGCCGTGAGCATATCATACTCTAGCACCGTCTGATATTTCTCGCCAATGCCTTCATAAGTTGGCGTAATACCAATAACATAACGATCTTTTTGCTTTTCAGGCATAATTTCAACCGCTTGTTTTTGTTGGTTTGAGCCTTCGATTTCAAGCGTAATTGGCTGCCCTGTTTTGCACCGTTTTAACTAAATTTTTGCCAATCAAATGGCTGATTATTTACCGTTAAAATTTTTATCCCAGTGCTTTCAACCCCTGCTTTTTCAGCAGCTGAATCAGGTAAAACTTGGGCAATCTCAGGTTTAATCACCGTATTTTTAGGACGTATCCTAAACTGGTTAATGGGCTTTCTTTTGTAGCATCAACTTTCCAATCTGTTAAATTGAGATAGAAACGTTGCGGATGATCTTCATCAATATTTGAGCCTAAAAACTTCACACGTTCTGCCCCTAAATTGTCAATTAACGCAAGACTTACTTCTTCCCAATCTAAAACGGTTTTCCCTGCTACCTGTTTGATCTCAAATTCAACAGGTACATTTGCTTGAGCTGCAATTGAATTAGGTAGCACCTGCCCAACAACAGGTTTAAGCGTTGGAATGCCACTAACAAACACCACCCAATAAGCGATAACCGCCAAAATAAAATTCGCAATAGGCCCAGCACTGATAATAAAGGCTCGTTGAAGCGGTGATTTTTTTGATAAAGATTGCAAAATCGGGGCGTCAATTTTCTGCTCATTGACTTCAGACTCACCATTCCACATCTGCACATAACCACCAAGCGGAATGAGTGAAAACGCAAATTCTGTGCCGTATTTATCTTTTTTACGAAAGAGCACCTTGCCAAAGCCAATTGAAAAACGAATGACTTTGACGCCACAACAGCGAGCCGCCCAGAAATGACCGTACTCGTGCACAAACACAAGTATGCAGATTAAAAATAAAAATGAAATAATTGAGCTCATTCTTTACCTAAATTAAAGCACAAAAGAAAAAAACATCGTAGCAAAGAACGGAATCGCCGCAGTTAAGCTATCAACACGGTCTAAAAATACCACCGTGCCCAGGGATTGAGATTACTACTATCTTTAATACCTGCTTGACGTTTAAACATACTTTCAGCTAAATCTCCCAATACTGAAATTGCTACTGTTGCAACAGATACAGCAATAAACGGCATCGTTTCTAAAGTACGACCAAAAACATCGTTCGGCGTTGCCTGCAAGAACACAAATGCAATCACTCCCGAAGTAAATAAGCCGCCTAATGCCCCTTCCCAAGATTTACCTGGCGATACTTTTGGTGCCAGTTTATGTTTACCTAAAAGCTCGACCAAAGAAATAAGCACCAGAGTCTGCCCCAAACAAGCAAGAAAACATAAAGTAATAAATAAGTGCCTTGATAAGCATTTACACTGTAGTTATTAAAGCGAATCGCTAATAATCCAATAAGGAATGGGAAAAAGCGTGCAAAGTGCAAATAAGAGTTTCCTACAACTGATTTTTCCCATAGCTTGGCAGAATTTGGATAGGTAACGACTAATCCAAAAAGCAATAACCCACCAAGCACAAGCAATAAATAATACAATCGCATTTGCATCGGTAATAAAACGAGCAGCACTAATATAGTCTGTATTCGCCACAATCAACAACAAGAGAATACAAGTTGTCGCCCCGCCACAACCACACGCGACATTTGGCTTTTAAAAACCTGCAAATTGAGCCCACTCCCACATACCAAGCACCACTAATGCTGAAAGGGCAATCGTCAATGCCAAGGGAGGTAACAAAAATCGCCGCTAACGCTACAATAACCATTACAATCGCAGAAAGTACACGTTCTTTTTAGCATTTTTATTCCTTTTTATTCTTTTTAGCAACCACCAAAACGGCGATCGCGTTGCTGATAAGCGATAATCGCTTCGCTAAATACATTATCATCAAAATCTGGCCACAAAACAGGCGTAAAAAGAGTTCCGCATACGCTATTTGCCAGAGTAAGAAATTACTAATCCGCTGCTCACCACTGGTACGAATAAAGTAAATCTACTTGCGGTTGCTCTTCAGTGACTAAGGCTTTTTCAAATACCTCTGGCGTAATTTGCTCAATTGCCAACTCACCCAATTTGACTTTAACCGCCATTTTTTTGAGCAGCTTTAGTAATATCCCAATACCCACCATAATTCGCTGCAACATTTTAAAAATCAAACCTGTATTTTGAGAGGTCAGTTCTTCTGAGTCTCTAATTTTTCTTCTACAAGATTTCGCTAAAACGAGATTTATCACCAATCACTTTTTAGCTGAATATTATTTTTATGGAGCTTTTTACCTCGGAATTAAGTGCAGTCATAAACAATGTCATTAATGCAGAAACTTCCGTTTCAGGACGGCTCCAATTCTCACTGCTAAACGCATAAAGAGTCAGAACCTTGATCCCATATTTTGCAGCAAAACTTACTGCAGATCGCACCGCTCTCACCCCATTTTGGTGACCAAACACCCGCAATTTGCCTTGTTGTTTTGCCCAACGCCCATTACCGTCCATAATAATTGCAACGTGCTGAGGGCATATTTTGAGGATCAAAACTCGCCATAATTTCTAATTTACTCATAATCAAAATGGCGATAACTATATCATAGTCTCGCCATTTCTCATAGTTAAACCCATTATGCTTAATGATTTTTAACGCCTAAAAATTCCGCCTTTTAGAATGAAAGCGTTGTGCTTGCGATTTTAAGTTCGTTGCCTCAGGCTTACGAACGGTTCTCACGTGTGGGATTTTTTGGCGTAAGTAGTAAAAAATCGTGGCGGAAAACAGCACGCCAGTCAGCACTAAAATAATCAGCTCGCCATAGAGTTGTTGAAATAATTTGTTTACTTTCACCTGCACACTATCTTCATATTGAGCATCAAAAAGTTACTCGTAAAAAGCCAACTAGTGCTTGTTTAGTAAAAATTGGTTCCACAATTTGTTGGGTATTTTTGCTCAATGCGTTCTTTCAATGCTATCGAATGCTGACTCTGAGCAAGCAATTCCCCGATGCAGAATAAAGGTTCGCATCTAAAAACAAACTCTTCTTTTGAGAAACTATCCAAAGCCTCAACCAACTCATCGGTTCCGGTATTTTTTTCATCAACATCAATGAAAAACAAGTTCGCTTGCTGTCGCACTAATACGTGAGCAAGGTTAGAGACTTGGCTAATGCTAGCCAATTGCGATCCCACTTTTAAATTGATTTAAACCGTTTAAAATCACGCCAATCGTTGCTACACAAAAAGGCGAGCGTGGAAATAAACACCAACGTTTTAGTTAATTTTTCGCGAGAAAAATACATAATTAAGCCTTATTTTTGCTAAGCCTTTTTCAACCAGTAATGGTAAGGAGCGGTTTCAGTTTCGCTTTTCAGCAGCTGATGCTCCATAAATTCGCAGAAACTCGGAATATCACGCGTGGTGGCGGGGTCGTCTGCAATAATGTGTAAAATTTCGCCCTCGTTCATATGACGTACAGTTTTGCGAGTAAGCATCACGGGTTCTGGGCAACGCAAACCTAGTGTATCTAAGGTTTGATCTGCGGTTAATTCTGTCATCTTAAACCTTTTTATATCGACTAAATAATATAAGGCGATTAAAATACACTATTTTTCCACCTTCACGCAAAAATAAGGAAGTCCATGCCGTTACTTATCATCTTTTTGCTTTGATTCTTTATATCTATTGCGAGCTCTCACTTTTTAGTCAGCATGAGTGCTGAACTCGGCATTTTTCCCACCCTTTTTCTTATTAATCGCTATTTCTGTGCTCGGCGTTTGGATGGGTGAAACTACGTGGCCTATACACAATGCTTTCAATCCGCCAAGACTTAGCTCAAGGCAAACTCCCAGCTGATGCAGTAATCAACTCCGTACTCTTTATTATTGCAGGTATTTTTGCTCATTATTCCTGGCTTTATTAGCGATATGTTAGCGATTTTATGCGTTCTACCGTTTACGCGTAAACTGATTAAATTATGGGGTTTGAATATGTTGAAAAAACGCTTCCAATTTGTCAAATTCAGTGCAAGTCAGACCGCTTACCGAGCGAAAGATAACACCGTGTTTGATGCTGAATTTGAGCGTCAACAAGATCCAGATAAGTGGGTTAAATAATGTTTAAAAAGAAAAAAACCTTTATCCGCAAACCCGCTTTGCAAACTAAAAACGAAAAACGACCGCTTGTTCCCTCACCAAGTTTTGATGAAACCGTCTTGATGCTTTTTCAATAAACCTTATGATGTGCTTTGCCAATTTACCGACGCACAAAGACGACAAACATTGAAGGACTTTATTGATATTCCGAACGTTTACCCCGTTGGTCGTTTGAGATCGCGATAGTGAAGGCTTACTCTTACTCACGAATCACGGCGAAATTCAGCACCGTTTGGCTCATCCTAAATTTGAGAAAGATAAAAATCTATTGGGTACAGGTAGACAACATTCCAACCGAAGAGGCAATCCGCCAACTGCAACAAGGCGTAGAACTAAAAAGATGGGAGAACAAAAACCTGCAAAAGCTAAGCTAATTAACGCCCCAAATTTTAAGTGGGCAACCGCCCCGAAAAATCCGTGAACGGAAAAAAATATCCCGACCGCGTGGCTAGAGCTAAAAATCAGCGAAGGCAAAAATCGTCAAGTCCGCCGAATGACCGCTCACGTAGGATTCCCTACATTACAGCAATTCGTGTAGGGATTAGGAGAATTTAAATTAAATGGATTAGAAACGGGAAAATATAGAGATTTTTAACGGAGGAAGAAAAGGCGAGGTTGTTTGAGCAATTAAAGTTGAATAAATACCCCCTCTGTAGCAAAAGAGAAGGACTTTTTAAATAAGGAAGTTAAAATGAACCAATCATACTGGGCAATCATAAACCATTTCGAAATTGCTCTCATTAACAATGAATTACCCTTTGGTACGGCAAAAGAGATCAGAACAAGCGGTCGAAAAAGCGTAAAAATTGGTGAATATAAAGGTTTTCCGTTGAATTTAGTCCAAGCGACTAAAGCAGATTTAGCCCACTTTGAGTTCGTTTTTACGCACTCAAATTGCTCGCCCTATGGAAGAGGCATTGACAATGCACCGAGCGGTGGCGTTGAATCATTTCCTGAAACGCATCAATTTTGTGGGAAGTGCGGTTCAAAAGCCGTGCTGTCAGAGAAAGAAATTGCGATGATTTGCCCGAGTTGCAATCAACATTTCTACCCTGTTTTAAGCCCAAGTATTATTGTGGCGGTGCGTCGTGGTAAACAGATTTTATTGGCAAATCATCAGCGTCATAAGGGCTCAATTTATACGACATTAGCGGGCTTTTATTGAAGCGGGCGAAACAGCCGAACAAGCGGTTGAACGTGAGGTATTTGAGGAAAGCGGTCTAAAAAATCAAAAAAACATTCGCTATTTTGGCAGTCAGCCGTGGTCATTTCCAAATTCATTGATGTTAGGTTTTTTAGCAGATTATGAAAGCGGGGAAATTCGCTTGCAAGAGGAAGAAATTTGCGATGCGAGATGGTTTGATGCAGATAAGCCTTTACCCCAACTTCCGCCCAAAGGCACGATTGCGTTGCAATTGATTGAAGAAACGTTAAAAAATTTGCCAATCAGAAAACACGTAACAATTGGCGAGATAAGCATCAGATTTTGTGGCTTATTCTTTTAAAAATGCCCGAATAATATGGTATAGTACCGCCTTACTCAGTAGCTTATCATTCTCACTTAGTAAAGTATATAAAGAGCAAAAGAAGCAAAAAGCCCACGGTTGGAACATTATGGCAAAACAGGACGCAGATTGTATCACCCTTGATTTGTTCGCAAGCATGCCAAAAGTTGGGCGACCACGTACAAATCCTTTTAAGTCGAGAACAACAAATTCGCATAAACAAACGCAATCAACTTAAACGCGACCGCTCATCTGGGCTAAGACGCGTGGAGCTAAAAATTGCATTCCGATTTAGTGCAACGACTTGAAGATGAAGCGAGCCAACGCAATATCACTCGCGGACAACTGATTGAATATATTTTAAATGATTATATCGGCAATCTTGTCGATAACGATAACAGGTAGGTAATTAATATGGCAGTAGTAGGTTTATTCTACGGTAGCGATACAGGTAATACAGAAAACATCTCTAAGATGATTCAAAAAGAGATTGGTGCAAATTTAATTGATATTCGTGACATTGCAAAAAGTACGAAAGAAGATATTGAAGCCTATGATTTCTTATTATTCGGTATCCCAACTTGGTATTACGGCGAATCTCAAGCAGACTGGGATGATTTTATGCCAACCTTGAAAGAAATTGATTTTACAGGCAAAGTTATCGGTATTTTCGGTTGTGGTGACCAAGAAGATTACGCAGAATATTTCTGTGATGCAATGGGTACAATCCGCGATATCGTAGAGGAAAATGGTGCAGTCATTGTCGGGCACTGGCCAACAGAAGGCTATAACTTCGAAAAGCTCACAAGCAGTCATTGATGATGAAACTTTTGTAGGGTTTATGTATTGATGAAGATAGACAGCCTGAATTAACCGAAGGCCGTGTGAAAGCTTGGTGTAAACAGCTTACCGAAGAGATGTGCTTAGACCAATTAGCCTAATAGTTGAATAAAAAATAACATTGATGAGGACAAAAGGTGACAGTGATGTCTGATGAAAATATTAAATTACTCAAAAGTGTTGGTTTAAAAAGTCACTGAACCACGCTTAACTATTCTTGCGTTAATGCAAGAAACTCGTGAGCAGATGCAACATTTCTCAGCAGAAGATATCTACAAGCTACTGCTTTGAAAAAGAATCTGATATTGGTTTAGCGACCGTTTATCGAGTATTAAATCAATTTGAAGAAGCGGGCATTTTGGTTCGTCATAACTTTGATGCCAATAAAGCTGTGTTTGAGTTGAATATCGAACAGGATCACGACCATATTATCTGTATGGATTGCGGTAAAGTGTTTGAATTCAAAGATCCTGATATTGAACGTCGCCAACGCGAAATCAGTGAAAAACACGGTATGAAACTCGCAACTCATAGTTTATATCTTTACGGTAATTGCCAAGATATTAGTCATTGTGAGACAAAAGAGAAGAAATAATCTCTTATATACTTAAAAGGCCAAAGGGAAAAACTCTTTGGCTTTTTAAAAAAATACGTTAAGAAATAAAAATAGGAATATCTGAATAAAAATGCGTTTTTCTTCTTGGATGAAACCCGTCTTAATTATTACATCCCTTAACTGATACTGAATATTAAATAAATAATCATTTTTCTTACTTCCTCCTGTTTGGCTGAAATAAAAAGTAAATCAGCAATATTCTTTTTATCGCAAGAAAAAAATAACTCGTACTCACAAAACCACCAATTTTATCTGGTTTACAACCAATAAGATAAAAGAATTTCGAAAGGTATATTATCTGGTAACATTACTGCTTTTTCGAAACTCTTTTCTAATCTTAAATTCATCTCTTTTTGATGAGGATGACCTTTAATGATCAAAAGTAAATCCATCACCGATAAAAATATTTTTCCGTTAGGATGAATATAATTTAATATTGCATTAAGATGTAAATGATATAATGCCTCTTCTTCCTCTTTTGGTGAGATCGAAAATTGTTGTTCCAGTAAATATAAAGGTCTTTTTCTTGTTGAAATATTTTTTTATTTTATCTTCTAAAGATTGAATACTAATCCCTAATAATTCATTAAAAAAGTCTTTTTTTCTTCTTGAGTAAATTGGAGATATCTTTCTAATTCCATAATATGGCAATACTTTTTTATACTATTCTTTAACAAAGATAACTTTTTCATTTTTTTCAAAAGAAAAATCATTCAATAAATAATAATGTGATTCAAAAAGTGAATTCCATAAATATCGAGCAATATCTGCATCTAAAATGAAAGTTTATCCGCATAGAACGATTGGCTATCTATATCAATAATCTTTTGTAAGCTTTCAGTAGAATAGTTTTGTTCTATTTTTAGAAAGCATTACCAGCCCTTCTGAACCATCATCATAGAAATTAAGTTTTATATCTAGTACCTTATTCTTAAATTGCCCAATTATATGTAATAAAGGAATGAGCATCTTCCAAGAGTGGAATAAATTTATATGGAAGTTAAGTCGATACTGACAAAAACTATCTTCGGTTAAAAAGCTTAATAAATAATTGCTGAAATGCTCTCTGATCTTCAGAAATAATTGGACAATAACGAATAATTCCTTCCGGATAGGATTCTATGATGCTTTTTTTGAAATATTAAAAGCGCCCTAATCCAAATAGCCTGATTGTTTCAATATCATCCTTATTTTCTGTAAAAATGATAAAAAAATAATTTAAGGTTGGAATTAGTTGCATAATCTAGATAAACTTCTACATTTTTGTATATTGTTTTGTCATAATCGTAAATATAATAGTAACAAGCTGGCATATTTTAAAAGGAATTTTGCTCATTCTTAAAATAAAAACACGGGAAATTCCCCGCTTAGCAACTCTCTAAATAAGAAATTACGCCGTAAATGGATCACGTAAGATCATGGTTTCAACTCGATCTGGACCTGTCGAAAGAATATCTACTGGCACACCAACGAACTCTTCAATACGTTTGATATAGTTAATTGCTGCTTGTGGTAAAATCTTCTAATTTGGTTACGCGGAAAGTATTTTTCTGACCATCCTGGTAAAGTTTCATAAATTGGCTCAACACCTTCCCAATCTTTTGCGGCTAATGGTGCATATTCTACGATTTCACCATTTGGCATTTTATATAGCCACAAACTTTTATCTCATCAAAACCATCTAAAACGTCAAGTTTGGTCATACAGAAACCAGAAATTGAGTTGATTTGTACTGCACGGCGAACCGCAACTGCATCAAACCAACCACAACGGCGTGGGCGACCTGTTACAGAACCAAATTCATTACCTTTACGAGCAATTTCTGCCCCAATTTTCATCAAATAATTCTGTCGTAAATGGACCGCTTCCCACACGTGTGCAGTAAGCTTTAATAATACCTAAAACGTAATCTAAGTGGCGTGGACCAAAGCCAGAACCTGTTGCTACACCACCTGCAGTAGTATTTGAGCTAGTTACGAATGGATAAGTACCATGGTCAATATCTAACATTGTACCTTGAGCACCTTCAAATAAGATATTTGCACCTTCTCTACGTGCATCGTGAAGCATTGTGGTTACATCTGCTACCATTCCTTTAATAACATCAGCAATCTCAAAACACATCATCTAAAAATTTTTTGGAAATCAACGGGCTCTGCTTTATAGTAATGCACAAGTTGGAAAATTGTAGTAATCTAAAATTGATTTTTAATTTTTCAGCGAAAAAGCTCTTTATTGAACAAATCACTTACGCGTAAACCACGGCGTGCTACTTTATCTTCATAAGCAGGTCCAATACCGCGACCTGTTGTACCAATTTTATTCTTACCTAAAGCACTTTTCGCGAGCCTGATCCATTGCAACGTGATATGGTAAAAATTAATGGAGAAGCTTCTGAAATTTTTTTAAACGCTCGCGCACATTTACACCACGCGATTCTAATTCGCCCATCTCTTTCATTAACGCTTCTGGCGACAGCACTACGCCATTACCGATTAAACAAATCACATTATCGTGTAAAAATACCACTTGGGATTAAGCGAAGGATAGTTTTTCGCCATTGATAATCAAAGTATGACCAGCATTGTGACCTCCTTGATAACGCACCACATATTTTACACGATCCGTTAATAAATCTACAATTTTACCTTTCCCTTCATCGCCCCACTGAGCGCCGAGAATCGCAACACTTTTACCCATAGGATTTGCCTCTTTAGTTGAGTTTATTAAAAAGTTTGAATTAAAACGTAAAAAGACCCGATCTTTCGGGTCTTATTGATACTATTATTTTGTAGACGATTTCATAAAAGCGTAAGAAATCACTCTCAGGCTTCATAATCATGATATTAGTTTTTGCCTTCAGCAAAACTAGCTTCATACGCTTTTAAACTACGTACAAAAGCATAAAATTCAGACTCTTGTCCAAGTGCATTCGCATAAATACGAGTGGCTCTCTGCATCGCCTTCTCCTTGTAAAGTTTCGGCAGTTTTCTTCGCATTCGCTTCAATTAGCACGACTTTTTATCTACTTCCGCTTTGATAAATTCGGCTTTTTCTTCACCCCTGTGAACGGTGTTCGCGAGCTACTGCATCACGTTCTGCACGCATACGTTGGTAAATAGAAGATGAAACTTCATTTGGTAGATTAATCTGTTTAACACGCACATCTACCACCTTAATGCCCAATTTTTCCGCACCATCATCCCCGTAATTTAAGGCTTTTTGAGCTCCAGCCATCAATTCACCACGAGAACCAGAAACAATATCTTTAATAGTGCGAGAACCAATTTCTGATCGCAAGCGATCATTGACTTTGCGGCGTAATAGATCGGAAGCTTTTTTTGATAATCTCCACCTGTCGAAGTATAGAATTGGCCAAAATCACTGATTCGCCATTTTACATAGGAATCTACAAGCAAATCCTTTTTCTCTACAGTCACGAACCGATCTTCTTTTACCATCTAAGGTTTGAATACGAGCATCTAGCACTTTCAAGCTATCCATAAATGGCACTTTAAAATGCAAGCCTGGTGTGTAAATCATCACTTTTTGCTCCGCATCACGATGGACTTTTATTGAATCTCAACATAATACCGCGTCCACCTTCTGGCACAATCGTCATAGACTGGAATAAGACGAATGCTACAACAGCCAGTACAGGCAATAATAATTTACGCATTAGAATCTCCCTCTACGAATTTCTGGTTGTGGTTGCTCTTGTACCGCAATTTTAGGTTGTACAGGTTGTTGAATCACAGGCTCTGCCATAATTGCTTTCGTTGTAGGCTGTGAAGCGGTCAAATTTCCTAACAGTTTTTCCAATGGTAACACATTGATATTTGCACCACCTTCCATCACAATTTTCGGTGTATTCGACATCACTTTTTTTCCATTGTTTGCAAATATAAACGTTCACGGGTTAGTTGCGGTGCAGATTTATACTCTGGCAATAATTTGCTGAAACGTTCTACCTCACCTTGAGCCTCTAGCACCACTTTTTCTTTATAAGCGGTTGCTTTGCTCAATAATACGCTGTGCTTGACCACGTGCAATAGGGCTCTTTACCACGAGCATAGGCTTCTGCTTCACGAATTAAACGTTGCTCATCTTCTTGAGCTTTGATCGCATCGTCAAATGCTGCTTTTACCTCTTCAGGTGGACGAGCATATTGGAAATTTACATCGGTATAAGTAATCCCATATCATAGTTTTTTTAATAATATCGCGCAAAGTGTTCCACGTTTGTTCACGTACAGTTGCACGACCTGTCGTAAGAATTTCATCCATTTTCATATGCCCGATAACATAGCGTAAAAGCACTATCAGTTGCTTGTTTCAAGCTATCATTTGGATTATTCACGCTAAAAAGATATTTTCGCAGGATCTTCCACTCGATACTGTACTGTCATTTCAACCTGAACCATATTTTCATCTTGCGTAAGCATTGAACCGCTTGTATTGAGTTCCATCACACGTTCAATGTTTACTGGAATAACATCATCAATAAAAAGTTGCCTTCCAATTTAAACCAGGTAAAACGACTTGATTAAAGCTTACCAAAACGCGTTACAACACCTCGCTCAGCCTCTTGCACAGTATAGAAACCAGAAGCTCCCCAAATAACTGCCGCTAAAGCAATAACGGCAGGAATAAACTTACCCAAAGAAGCAGGCTGAGGATTCCCATTTTGATCTTTCTTACCACCCATTTTTACGAAGTAAACTAGAGAATACTTCTTCTAAATCAGGTGGCTGTTGATTATTCTGTTGCTTTGGTTCTTGTGGTTCTGAACCATTATTTTCTTGTTCAGACTTATTTTGACCCGGTTTACTCCAAGGATCTTGATTGTCTGATAAATAGAATGACATACGGTCTCCATAGATGAATTAGAATATTCTAATCAATAATGTTTTAACTTGAAGATTGTACCTATTTGAGCTAGTTTTTACTAGCTTATTTGACAGGAATTTTTCCAAAAATTTTAACAATTTATGCCTAGTCCGACAAAAGCCAAAACCCCGCAGTATTGCTACAACGGGGTCGTTTTAATTCAATCTGGCGATGCCCTACTCTCACATGGGGAATCCCCACACTACCATCGGCATTACGGCATTTTACTTCTGAGTTCGGAATGGATTCAGGTAGAACTACCGCACTATAGTCGCCAGAATATTCTGTTTTAATCACTTTCTTTTTAGTGATTTTATATTCTTTTGATTTCTCATTTTCTATTCTTTTTCTTTCTTTAAAACTTGAAACAAGCTGTAAAAACACTTGAGCGTTGTATAGTTAAGCCTCTCGGGCAATTAGTATGTGTTAGCTCAACGGCTCGCACCGCTTACACACCACACCCTATCTACGTCGTAGTCTCCAACAACCCTTACAGTCTTATAAACTGGGAGAACTCATCTCAAGGCAAGTTTCGTGCTTAGATGCTTTCAGCACTTATCTCTTCCGCATGTAGCTACCCGGCAATGCGTCTGGCGACACAACCGGAACACCAGGGATGCGTCCACTCCGGTCCTCTCGTACTAGGAGCAGCCCCTTTCAATTCTCCAACGCCCACGGCAGATAGGGACCGAACTGTCTCACGACGTTCTAAACCCAGCTCGCGTACCACTTTAAATGGCGAACAGCCATACCCTTGGGACCTACTTCAGCCCCAGGATGTGATGAGCCGACATCGAGGTGCCAAACACCGCCGTCGATATGAACTCTTGGGCGGTATCAGCCTGTTATCCCCGGAGTACCTTTTATCCGTTGAGCGATGGCCCTTCCATTCAGAACCACCGGATCACTATGACCTGCTTTCGCACCTGCTCGACTTGTCTGTCTCGCAGTTAAGCTTGCTTATACCATTGCACTAACCTCACGATGTCCGACCGTGATTAGCAAACCTTCGTGCTCCTCCGTTACTCTTTGGGAGGAGACCGCCCCAGTCAAACTACCCACCAGACACTGTCCGAGAGCGTGTTTCCACTCTTCGTTAGAACATCAAACGTTAAAGGGTGGTATTTCAAGGTTGACTCCATAGAAACTGGCGTTCCTACTTCAAAGTCTCCCACCTATCCTACACATCAAAATTCAATGTTCAGTGTCAAGCTATAGTAAAGGTTCACGGGGTCTTTCCGTCTAGCCGCGGGTACACCGCATCTTCACGGCGATTTCAATTTCACTGAGTCTCGGGTGGAGACAGCCTGGCCATCATTATGCCATTCGTGCAGGGTCGGAACTTACCCGACAAGGAATTTCGCTACCTTAGGACCGTTATAGTTACGGCCGCCGTTTACTGGGGCTTCGATCAGGAGCTTCTCTTTCGATAACACCATCAATTAACCTTCCAGCACCGGGCAGGCATCACACCCTATACGTCCACTTTCGTGTTTGCAGAGTGCTGTGTTTTTAATAAACAGTTGCAGCCAGCTGGTATCTTCGACCGGTTCAACCTTCACCCGCAAGGGGTTACAATCTACGCCGGCGCACCTTCTCCCGAAGTTACGGTGCTATTTTGCCCTAGTTCCTTCACCCGAGTTCTCTCAAGCGCCTGAGTATTCTCTACCTGACCACCTGTGTCGGTTTATAGTACGGTTTAGATAAATCTGAAGCTTAGTGGCTTTTCCTGGAAGCGTGGTATCAGTTACTTCAGTGCCTTAGCACCTCGTCATCAGTTCTCGGTGTTAAGAGTGCCCGGATTTGCCTAAACACTCCACCTACCGCCTTAAACAGCCATCCAACAGGCTGCTAACCTAACCTTCTCCGTCCCCACATCGCAATTTTATCCAAGTACGGGAATATTAACCCGTTTCCCATCGACTACGCTTTTTCAGCCTCGCCTTAGGGGGCCGACTCACCCTGCCCCGATTAACGTTGGACAGGAACCCTTGGTCTTCCGGCGAACGAGTTTTTCACTCGTTTTATCGTTACTTATGTCAGCATTCGCACTTCTGATACGTCCAGCACACTTCTCAATGCACCTTCTTCCGCTTACAGAACGCTCCCCTACCCAACAATGTTTCCATTGATGCCGCAGCTTCGGTGCTATATTTTAGCCCCGTTACATCTTCCGCGCAGGCCGACTCGACTAGTGAGCTATTACGCTTTCTTTAAATGGTGGCTGCTTCTAAGCCAACATCCTAGCTGTCTAAGCCTTCCCACTTCGTTTCCCACTTAATATAGACTTTGGGACCTTAGCTGGCGGTCTGGGTTGTTTCCCTCTCCACGATGGACGTTAGCACCCACCGTGTGTCTCCTGAGTATCACTCTTCGGTATTCGCAGTTTGCATCGGGTTGGTAATCCGGGATGGACCCCTAGCCGAAACAGTGCTCTACCCCCGAAGGTGTCCGCTCAAGGCTCTACCTAAATAGATTTCGGGGAGAACCAGCTATCTCCCGGTTTGATTGGCCTTTCACCCCCAGCCACAAGTCATCCGCTAATTTTTCAACATTAGTCGGTTCGGTCCTCCAATTAGTGTTACCCAATCTTCAACCTGCTCATGGCTGAGATCACCGGGTTTCGGGTCTATACCTTGCAACTCTTCGCCCAGTTAAGACTCGGTTTCCCTTCGGCTCCCTTTATTCAGTTAACCTTGCTACAAAATATAAGTCGCTGACCCATTATACAAAGGTACGCAGTCACAGAATAAATCTGCTCCCACTGCTTGTACGTACACGGTTTCAGGTTCTATTTCACTCCCTCACTGGGGTTCTTTTTCGCCTTTCCTTCACAGTACTGGTTCACTATCGGTCAATCAGGAGTATTTAGCCTTGGAGGATGGTCCCCATCTTCAAACAGGATTTCTCGTGTCCCGCCCTACTTTTTCGTTAGCTTAGTACCACAGTAATGTTTTCGGATACGGGATTATCACCCTCTTTGATTGTGCTTCCCAGCACATTCTCCTAACAAAACTGCTATCACTAACAGGCTCTTCCGCTTTCGCTCGCCGCTACTGACAGAATCTCGGTTGATTTCTTTTCCTCGGGGTACTTAGATGTTTCAGTTCTCCCTGGTTTTGCTTTCACTTGCCTATGTATTCAACAAGTGATAGTAGATTCTTCATCTACTGGGTTTCCCCATTCGGACATCTTGGGTTAAACGCTTCTTATCAACTCACCCAAGCTTATCGCAGATTAGCACGTCCTTCATCGCCTCTGATTGCCAAGGCATCCACCGTGTACGCTTAGTCACTTAACTATACAACCTCAAATGTTTTCAACTAAACATTCGAAGCTTATTAAATTACTAAACACTTAACTGCTTTTTGTTCAGTTAAGATTTTTAACTACTCAGACTTTTTTTCTTATCAGTTGTTTTGCTATCATATCTCATATTAACAGCAAACATTTCACTGACTTGAAAGTCTCTTCAGTTTTTCAGCTTGTTTCCAATTTTTTTAAAGAACAATAAGACAATAAAAAATCATCTTTAGATGGCGTCCCCACGAGGGATTCGAACCCCGGTTACCGCCGTGAAAGGGGCGATGTCCTAGGGCCTCTAGACGATGGGGACAACATTTAAAGACGCTCTCCACTTTGCCAGTTAAGAGTGAAATATTATAATCTAAAAATCCCTTCTTCTTTTCAACCTTTATTTTAATAGCTAAAAATTAAATGGTGATTTATTCACTCTATTTCTTTATCTCTATATCAAACAATCTGTGTGAACACTTGCAGTCGCTTAATTTGGTAAGGAGGTGATCCAACCGCAGGTTCCCCTACGGTTACCTTGTTACGACTTCACCCCAGTCATGAATCATACCGTGGTAAACGCCCCTTGCGGTTAAGCTATCTACTTCTGGTACAACCCACTCCCATGGTGTGACGGGCGGTGTGTACAAGGCCCGGGAACGTATTCACCGCGACATTCTGATTCGCGATTACTAGCGATTCCGACTTCATGGAGTCGAGTTGCAGACTCAATCCGGACTTAGACGTACTTTTCTGAGATTTGCTCCCCTCGCAGGCTCGCTTCCCTCTGTATACGCCATTGTAGCACGTGTGTAGCCCCTACTCGTAAGGGGCCATGATGACTTGACGTCATCCCCACCTTCCTCCAGTTTATCACTGGCAGTCTCCTTTGAGTTCCCTGACCTAATCGCTGGCAACAAAGGATAAGGGTTGCGCCTCGTTGCGGGACTTAACCCAACATTTCACAACACGAGCTGACGACAGCCATGCAGCACCTGTCTCATGGTTCCCGAAGGCACTCTCGTATCTCTACAAGATTCCATGGATGTCAAGAGTAGGTAAGGTTCTTCGCGTTGCATCGAATTAAACCACATGCTCCACCGCTTGTGCGGGCCCCCGTCAATTCATTTGAGTTTTTAACCTTGCGGCCGTACTCCCCAGGCGGTCGATTTATCACGTTAGCTACGGGCACCAAGCTCAAAGCCCAATCCCCAAATCGACATCGTTTACAGCGTGGACTACCAGGGTATCTAATCCTGTTTGCTCCCCACGCTTTCGCACATGAGCGTCAGTACATTCCCAAAGGGGCTGCCTTCGCCTTCGGTATTCCTCCACATCTCTACGCATTTCACCGCTACGTGGAATTCTACCCTCCCTAAAGTACTCTAGCGACCCAGTATGAAATGCAATTCCCAAGTTAAGCTCAGGGGCTTTCACATCTCACTTAAGTCACCGCCTGCGTGCCCTTTTACGCCCAGTTATTCCGATTAACGCTCGCACCCCCCGTATTACCGCGGCTGCTGGCACGGAGTTAGCCGGTGCTTCTTCTGTGATTAACGTCAATTTGATAGGCTATTAACCTATCAACCTTCCTCGTCACCGAAAGAACTTTACAACCCGAAGGCCTTCTTCATTCACGCGGCATGGCTGCATCAGGGTTCCCCCATTGTGCAATATTCCCCACTGCTGCCTCCTGTAGGAGTCTGGACCGTGTCTCAGTTCCAGTGTGGCTGGTCATCCTCTCAGACCAGCTAGAGATCGTCGGCTTGGTCAGCCTTTACCTAACCAACTACCTAATCCCACTTGGGCTCATCTTATGGCAGGGTGGCTCGAAAGTCCCACCCTTTAATCCGAAGATTTTACGCGGTATTAGCTACAGTTTCCCGTAGTTATCCCCCTCCATAAGCCAGATTCCCAAGCATTACTCACCCGTCCGCCACTCGTCAGCAAATTAGCAAGCTAATCCCTGTTACCGTTCGACTTGCATGTGTTAAGCCTGCCGCCAGCGTTCAATCTGAGCCATGATCAAACTCTTCAATTTAAAAAGTTCAATCGCTCAATAAATTAACTGCTTAGCTATAAGTTTCACTACTCTATAAACTAAATTAAAAACAATTTAATTTAAAGGTAAAAATGAATTTCTAGTTAGCACTTTTATCAAGACTTCAAAATTAAAAATATTTTAACTAAGTCAATCAACAAGTGCCCACACAGATTGTCTGATAAGTTGTTAAAGAACAAAAAGAAACGACGCACTGCATATTAATCTAAATCGTTCACAACAGTGCGTCGTTGTGTGAGGTGCATTATAGAGAAAAATTAAAACCGTGCAAGCACTTTTTGCAAAAATCTTGATTTTTATCAAGAGAACACATTTAATACAATTTGAATAAAAACGTTAGCTAAAAATGTCGATTAACTGCTCTTGCAATCCACTTTGGCGCTGCACTTTTGCTTTTTATACTTGTCATCCACGTTTTTCCTCACCAAATAACGTAAATTTTTCTTTCGCACGCGTAATTGCCGTATACACCAATTCTTTCGTTAATACTAGTGAATTAGCCAATGGCATAACAAATAAAGAATGTTCAAATTCTGAACCTTGTGATTTATGAACCGTCATTACATAAGCAGGTTCATGCGCTGGAACTCGGCTAATCGACAAACTCAAATAATCACCATTTACTTTCGTATCAAAAATAAACCCGTAATGCTCTGGTTTCATCTGGCAGAATAATACCAATATCACCACTATATATATGATGTTGGGGCGCATTTTCGGTAATTAAAATCGGTTTTCCAACATAACTGTCTCGTGAATGCCCAAATTTTACTAACTTTGCTTTTTGCAATGCCTCCGCAACCAACTGATTTAATCGATTTACTCCTAGCTCGCTCACACGCAACGCTGCCAAAAATCGGACTTTTTGAAACGCCTTGAATATCTCTTCGATAGAAACAGATTCAGGCTGGCGTTCTCTTGCCTTTTGCTTTTTGCAAATAATCACGATATAACTCCACCGCTTTTTGTACCACCAAATCCGCACAATGTTGTACCCACTGACTTTTCTCAGCAAATTCAGTAACCGCTGGATATGCTACATATTCCAACTCCTCACGCTGACTATTTGCAATAGTTTGCCAAGATTTTACCGCTTGTTGTGCATTCACTTCTTTTTGCCAATAAACCAATGCCCGAATTTTCATCAAAACGAAAACTTTTACGTAAATGACAAAGCGAATCACGAATCGCTAAGCCGTCAGATTGAGCCGTTAATTGATACCCCGTCACTGAAGCCACATAATCGGTATGTGCTTGGCTGTAACCTTGCGTAATAAAATAGCCAAGTTGAGCCATAATCGCCCCAGCCTCGACCGAAGCAAGCTGATCTTTTATCACCCAACATAATCAAGCGTGTACTTGGCTTGAGTGCACTCGTCAATTTTTCCATTAAAAAAATAAATCAATCATCGAAGCTTCATCAACTACTAAAAGATCCAAATGTAGTGGATTTTTCTGGTGATAGATAGGCTGATCACTTTGAGGACGCATTCCCAGCAAACGGTGAATTGTCGAAGCATTTATTTCCATCTTCTCTTTCATCGCTAGCGGTAAATCTAGCTCATCCAAGTTCGCAATAATTGACTCTTTTAAACGAGCAGCCGCTTTCCTGTTGGAGCAACTAACGCAACATTCAGTAAGCCCTTATTTTCTACTTCTTGTTTTAATTGCAATGCTGCCAACAAGCGAGCTACCGTTCTGGTTTTCCCCTGTACCTGGTCCGCCAGAAATCACGCAAAAACGTTTACACAGTGCCGTTGCAACTGCCACTTTTTGCCAATCAATTTCATCTGTTTGAGTAGCACCAAACAATCGTTCCAAAATCTACGATCTTCTTCCACATTTGCATTTTCTGTCTCTGTTTCAACCGCTTGTTGCAGGTAACGAGCAATCTGATGTTCCGCTTGCCAATAGCGATAAAAATAGATTAACTCGCCTTGAAACAGCATTGGGGCAATTTGAGTTACATCGCGACTAAAAAGCAATGTGATCAGCCAAAAATTTCTTGCCATTCAAGCGGTAAACTTTGCTCAATCTTTTGCGAAATCGCTGCCAACCATATTGCCTGCTCTGGATTATACTCTCGCAAGCCAAACGGATTTTTACCGCATTCTGAACTTAATCGCACTGCACTATGCCCTTGCATCACATTAAACGAAACAAGAGCAGCTAAAAAAACACCGCTAAATTCTGTTGTAATGACGAGTAGTTGTAACCTTGTTGTTTACGATCAATCAATTTAGCAAATTGATAATTGATTTCTGAAATGATTTTTGCTCTTTAAGAGTATAAAGAAGGGTTAGCATTGCGGTAATCCGTTGAAAATGAGTGGTTAAATTATCTAATTTTTGCAATCCCTTGTCCAGAAATGAAGTTCGGGCGTATAATGCTTTTATTTTTGAAGTGATAAAAACAAAATGAAACCTGCCATTGCAACCATCAATAGTGCGGCACTTCGCCACAACATTCAGCTCATCAAATCCTTCGCACCTAATCAAAAACTACTTGCTATGATCAAAGCCAATGCCTATGGGCAAGGTCTTCTTCCTGCAGCTCACATTCTAGCCGACCAAGTAGATGGCTTTGGTGTTGCACGGCTGCGTGAAGCACTCGAAATTCAAGAAACAGGCTACACCGGCAAAATTTTATTAGTTGAAGGTTTTTTTGATCGTGAAGAGTTGCTCAAAACCCTTTCCCGTCGCTTTGACAGTGTGATTCACTGCTATGAACAGCTCGAATTGCTAGAGCAAGTCACCAAAGAATGGGAAGAGGAACAACAAAAAGGCTTTTGGAAACGCAAAACTAAGATTCTATTTTCCGATCAATGTTTGGTTGTAATCGATACAGGAATGCACCGCCTAGGTGTGCATCCTGAACAAGTAGATGAATTTTATCAACGCCTTAAAAAATGCCCGTTGGTTGAAAGCATCAGCTTTGTCAGCCATTTCAGCTGTGCCGATGAATTTGATTGCGGCTACACCGAAAAACAAATCGCTACCTTTGAACAAGCCACCAAGCTTACCCAGAACATGCTCGCAGTATTTCCGCTTCTAGCGGTATTCTCTATTGGAAGCAAGCACATTACGAATGGGTACGCCCAGGCATTATTATGCATGGCATTTCCATTACGAACCCATCACTCATCTTGGTTTCCAACCCGTGATGACACTTTCCTCTTCTCTCATTGCCGTCCGTACGCACAAAGCGGGCGAACCTGTTGGCTATGGTGGCACTTGGGTTAGCCCGAAAGACACTAAACTTGGCGTTATCGCGATGGGCTATGGCGATGGCTACCCTCGTAATGCACCTGAAGGGACTCCTGTACTGATTAACGGTCGCAAAGTACCGATTGTCGGACGCGTTTCAATGGATATGCTTACGGTCGATCTTGGTGCTGATAGCCAAGATAAAGTAGGCGATGAAACGATATTCTGGGGCAAAGACTTGCTCATTGAAGAAATCGCTGAACACATAGGCGTAATTAGCTATGAGCTGATAACCAAACTTACCCCACGCGTGATTTTTGAATATCAATAACCAGATAACAAGCGGTGAAGTTTACAATTGAATTTGTAATTTACCGCTTACTCTGCATAAAACCTTCCACTTCCCTGCAAATACACATCAATCCTTTCTCCAATCTTAAGCTCTGGCATATAACCCATTTCAATCCAAATTTCATGGTGATTTATCGCAATTTGAACAGCGGTCGTTCTGCCTCTAAACTCAATGTTTTGCACGATGGCTTCAAAAGTCGAGACCGTACAAGCGGTACTATTTTGCGAAATATTGACCAAGCTGAATTGTTCTGGACGAAGCAAAAATTTGACCGCTTGTCGCATCACTATGCGTAGGCTGAATAGGCACACATCCAAGCTGACATTGTACAATATTTTTTTATCAACCCTATGGGCAGGCAAGACAATGCTTTCGCCTATAAATTTTGCTGTTTCAAGATGATTAGGCGACCAATAAAGCGAGCAAGGTGTGTCGATTTGTAAAATTTTACCTTGCTGAATAATGGCGATTTTATCAGCGTAGCGTAAGGCTTCATCACGGTCGTGGGTAACAAAGATGGCGGAAGCACCACTTTGGCGAAGTGCTTGGAGCATCTCTTGGCGAATCTGTTGGCGGAGATGTTCATCCAAGGCACTAAACGGTTCATCCAGTAAAATTAATTCTGGGTTAGGAGCAAGTGCTCGAGCAAGAGCGACACGTTGTTGTTGTCCGCCAGAAAGTTGATGCGGGAAGCGTTCGGCTAATTCGCTGATACCCGTGAGTTTCATCGCTTGTTCGATACGTGAGCGTTCTTCTATAGTCTTGCCCTTACCATTTCCCAAGCCATAAGCAATATTGCGATACACATTTAGATGTGGGAACAGTACGCCCTCTTGCACCACATAACCGAGATGGCGTTGTTGGTGTTGGTAGATTGCAATTCTCGCCAAAAATTAACCGCTCTTTGAGCCAAATTTCTCCGTTGGTCGGCTGCTCAAAGCCAGCAATAGCACGCAACAGCGTGGTTTTTCCACAGCCAGAAGCACCGAGTAAAAAGAGCATTTCACCCCGTGCTAAGGTCAGAGAAATATCGTTCAACACTTGCTGTTCGCCAAAAAAATTTATTTAGATTTTTGATGGTGAGTAATGTCTCTTTCATTCTATTTAAATGCATATTTTTAACAAAAAAACACAGGAATACCCGAAAAAAGCACCAACATCAACGCATAGGCGTGGCAGCGGCATATTGAGCATCGCTGGTATATTCCCACACCGCGGTGGATAAGGTTTTTAATATCATTCGGTGTAAGCAAAAGTGTGGCGGTCAGCTCTTTCATCAAATTTAAAAAGACCAATGCAAAGGCGGCGGCAATCCCTGGCAACATCGCAGGTAGAGTGAGCGTTCGGAAAATATAAAACGGACTCCGCCCTAGGCTTTTGCCCAACTTTTTCGATATTATCGGAAAGTTGCTCCAAAGAAGCACGAAGCGTAGTTTGAGCCATCGGCAGATAGAGCACAAAATAAGCAACAATCACTACCAAGAAAGTTTGATAAATGGCATTGGCGTAGTTTATCGTAAAATAAAACCAGCGATAATGCAATCACCAAGCCAGGTACAGCGTGAAGCAAGTAAGGTAAGCGGTCAATCCAGACGGTTAATTTACTACTATAACGAACGGCAGCCCAAAACTAGCGGCAATGCACAAATCACGGTAAGCAGTGCACCCAAGCCTGAAATCGTCAACGAATGGCTGAAAGCTACAAAAATTCTGAGAAATCGATCGCTCTTTTCGCGTGAATTTCCTACAATCAGCCAGTAGAATCAGCATCACCACAGGAACACCGATACTCAACATAAAAATGCAGGAAAAGAACGCAAAAGTGATACATTGTTTTGCCGAATGAAAGCTTTTTAACGGGATAAGGTCGTGTAACGCCTTTACCACTGTTGTACAGTGTTTGTTTACCACGAAAAAAGATTTCACCGAATACGATAATAGTACAAATTGCCATTAACACTGCAGAAAGCAAGGCTGCCGAGCTGTTATTAAACGACATTTCATACTCTTGGAAAATGGCGGTGGTAAAGGTTTGATAATTTAAAATTGACACTGCACCAAATCTCGACCAACATATGTAAGGCAATCAGTAATATACTACTGCCAATAGCGGGTTTAGTTGCGGGAAAAATGGCATGCCAGAAGGTATAAGTTGGGCTTTTTACCAAGAGAAAGACTGATTTCTTCTAACGAACGATCGAGTCTCTTTAAAGTCGCAGAAACAGGTAGATAAGCCAGCGGAAAAAGAACTGAGCGTCATAATGCCAATCGTGCCCCAAAAAGCCTTCCACCCGAAAGGTTAGGCTAATCCACGTAAAGCAACTGACAAAGGCTGGAATACAGAGGCAAGCTCATTGCTACTTCAAAAAGGCTTTGCCGAAAAAACGGCAGCGTTCAAGTAAAAAAGCACAAAGCGTGCCAAGTGAAATAGCACCAATAGTGACACAAACCATTAAAAAGCATTGTGTTGCTTAATAATTCAGCCATTCGAGGGCGAAACAATAGTTCAACACTTCGCGTTAATCCCACTTCTGTCGCTCGTAAAAATGATATACAGAAACGGCAAACATAACGGAAGCCCGATTAAGATAATAAGTAAAATGAGCCAGAATGGCGGTCTGCGAGGCAAAGTTAAAATCCTTTTTAGGAATGTGAACCCTCAGTTCACGCACGCAAGCGGTTAGTTTTTGGAGGAAAAATTGTAAACGCGTGCGTGAATTTTTTCAAATCCACGCACACAGTATTTGGATTATTTCAATCCAGCTTCTTCAATTAATTTGGTCGCATGCTCTTTATCTTGAGCTGTCGTTGCAGATACCACTGGAGCTTCTAATTTAGCATAAGGTTCAAAGATTAAATGGTGAAACCACATCGGTACGTAACGGATATTCTGCACGCACTTCCACTAACGCTTCTTGACCTTTTTACTCGCTAAGAAATCAACGAATTTTTGTGCTTCAGCTTGATTTTTAGAGGCTTTCAATACTGCTGCACCTGAATAACTAACTAATGCACCTGGATCTTGGTGGCGAATAAAATAAAGGCGGCTTTTTAGGTTTTCAACACCTTTTTCTTTTGCTAGGTTATACCAATAATAGTTATTGATTAACGCAGCAGGTACTTCGCCATTTTCGACCGCTTGTAATGCCACACTATTTTTTTAGCGTAAAGTTTTCCGTTCTCTTTTTAAACCTTTTAACCAATTCAGCGCAACTTTTGTCCCCTTTCATTTTGCTTAAAAGCAACAACTTGCTCTAAGAATGCACCTGAAGTTGGCACATAGCCGATTTTATCTTTCCATTTTGGGGTAGCATAATCAAGCACTGATTTTTCCATATCTTTTTCAGATAATTTAGTGTGATCATAAACCACTACGCGAGAACGACCACTTAACGCAACCCAGTCTTTTTTCGGTGCAAGTGGTACACCTTTTTGTGCAGTTTGTTTAATGGTTTGTTCTGAAATTGGTGCTAAAAGCCCTGCTTCAGAAAGATCGGCAAAAGTCGCTGTTTGTTCAGTATAGAAAAACATCGGCTGGTGTTTTATCACCTTCTTCTTTTAATTGACCTGCAAGTTGCGCACTTTTTCCCGCTATTTAGCGTAACTTTAATGCCAGTTTCCTGTTCAAAGGCTTTTGCTACAGCAGCAGCGGCTTCTTTGTGCTGACCATTATAAACAGTGATATCAGCTAAGCTGCTAGCAGAAAAAGTGAGTGCTGCAAGTGCTGCTAGTTTGAAGTGTTTAAAATTGCATAAGAGAAATCTCCTTTTCGATTGACTATTTTTGATGAATTGATCTGTCTTTATTATATTTCCAATGAAATTGAAATGCAAATAATTCTTAATTAATAATTAACACTTTATAACCATTCGCAAAACATTTCCCAAAAAGCGACCGCTTTAGGGCTATAATCTTGCAATCTCACTGTATAAAAACAAATATAGGCTAACTAATGGATTTTTCTTTATTACTTGATGGCTTGAATGATAAACAACGCGAAGCAGTCGCTGCCCCTATTGGCAATTATTTGGTGTTAGCTGGGGCTGGTTCAGGTAAAACCCGTGTGCTCACTCACCGTATTGCGTGGTTAATTGGTGTAGAAAAATGTGCCTGAATCAAACATTTTTAGCGGTAACTTTTACCAACAAAGCTGCTAGCGAGATGCGTCATCGTATCGAAAGTACGCTTTTTCAAACAAGCAACCATTCCATGTTTGGTATGTGGGTAGGAACCTTCCACAGTATTGCCCACCGTCTGTTACGTTCTCACTATTTAGATGCTGATCTGCCACAAGATTTTCAGATTATGGACAGCGAAGACCAAGTCCGATTACTTAAACGTTTGCTGAAATTACACAATATTGATGAAAAACATTTTCCACCAAAACACGTAGCTTGGTATATCAATGCCCAAAAAGATAAGGGTAATCGAGCTAAAGATATTGAACATCACAATGATCTGAATGAGAAAAAATTAGTTGAAATTTATCAGCTTTTACCAAGAAGCGTGCGACCGTGCAGGCTTATTGGATTTTGCGGAATTACTGATTCGCACCTATGAAATGTTGAAGAAAAAGCCGCTAATTTTGCAACGCTATCAACAACGCTTCCAGCATATTTTGATCGATGAGTTCCAAGACACCAACAATATTCAATATGATCTGATCCGACTGCTTGCGGGTGATTCGGGCAAGGTAATGATTGTGGGCGATGATGACCAATCGATCTACGGCTGGCGTGGGGCGCAGGTCGAAAATATCCAGAAATTCCTGAAAGATTATCCAAAAAGCAGAAACGATCCGCCTAGAACAAAATTACCGTTCTACAGGGGCATATTTTTGTCTGCAGCGAATGAGCTGATTGCCAACAATGATAACCGTTTGGGTAAAAAAATCTCTGGACAGCAAGTGGTAATGGCGATCCTGTTGAAATTTATTGTGCGTTTAATGAACTAGACGAAGCCCGTTTTGTTGCCTCACAAATTCAGCAATGGAAGAGGATGAGGGCAGCTATTCAGAATGTGCCGTGCTTTATCGCAGCAACAGCCAATCACGCGTGATTGAAGAAGCCTTAATTCAAGCCAATATTCCGTACCGCATTTATGGCGGTATGCGATTCTTCGAACGCCAAGAGATTAAAGATGCATTGGCTTATCTGCGTTTAATTGCTAATCGCCAAGATGATGCTGCATTTGAACGCGTGGTCAATACCCCACCGCGAGGTATAGGTGATCGCACCTTGGACACTATCCGCCAAATTACTCGCACACGTTCCATCACTCTTTGGCAAGCGGTGCAAATAGCTTTGCAAGAAGAACAACTTTCTGGTCGCTCCGCTTCGGCGTTGCTTCGCTTTGTGGAGCTGATTAACGCCATGGATGAAGAAACTTCAGAAATGGCACTTGCAGAACAAACTGATTTTGTGATTAAAAAAATCTGGTCTGTATGAGATGTACAAGCAAGAAAAAGGCGAGAAAGGTGAAGTTCGCATCGAAAACTTAGAAGAGTTGGTGACTGCAACCAAACAATTTACCCCGCCAGAAGAGGCTGAAGAACTCACACCATTAACCGCTTTTCTAACCCATGCATCATTAGAAGCAGGCGAAGCACAAGCCTCGCCACATCAAAGAGTATGTGGAGCTGATGACACTTCACTCAGCAAAAGGATTGGAATTCCCCCGCGTATTTATGGTGGGCGTGGAAGAAGGCATTTTCCCAAGCGGAATGAGCTTTGACGAAGGGCGATTGCAAGAAGAACGCCGCTTGGCATATGTAGGTATTACCCGAGCAAAACGCAAAGCTAACCATTAGTTATGCTGAACTTCGTCGCCTTTTACGGTAAGGAAGAACGCCATATTCCATCGCGTTTTATTGCTGAATTGCCAGAAGAAAATATCCGAGAAATTCGCTTACGCGGCAATATTAACCGAGCGGCAAATTTCGGCACCGTTGCAAAACATCCGCCAAAAACGACCGCTTCCATTTTAGAAGATGATGTTTGGAAAATGGGACAGAAGGTCTATCACGCCAAATTCGGGCAAGGCACGATTATCAATGTCGAAGGCTCAGGCGAAGCTACCCGCCTGCAAATTGCGTTCCAAGGCAATGGCATTAAGTGGCTGATTGCGAAAAATGGCGAAGTTGAGAAGCTCTAGACTTTAAACACATATCATACGTAGGGAAGGGATACCCCCTCCCTTTACCCAATTATTAAATCCAAATTGATATAGCAATTCTTTGATACACACACTCATCTTGACTACTTGGCAGAAGCATTAATTTATCCATTCCACAGTTAGTCAAAAATGCAGGCAACGCAGGCGTGCAGAAAATGCTTATCGTGGCAGTTTTTGCAGAAAAATTTTGAAAAAGTGACCGCTTGTGCTCATCAATCGCCCGAGCATTTTACGCTATGGTTTGGGGCTACATCCACTCTATATTCGCCAGCACGAACACGCTCATTTAGATTTGCTGGAAAGCCTATTAAACGAGGCGAGATCCGCTCTGCACTGCAATTGCAGAGATAGGGCTTGAAAAAAGCAGTGGCAGATGTGGCAACACCTGAGCTTTAGCAGAAACAATGCGAGTTTTTAGAAGCACAACTCGCTCTTGCCAAGCGGTTTAATTTACCCGTTAATTTGCATTCTCGCAAAACCCACGATGCATTATTTACCTTTTTGAAAAAAAGCGAAATTAACCAATACGGGCGTAGTGCACGGCTTTGCAGGTAGTTACGACCAAGCCAAACGCTTTGTTGATCTTGGCTACAAAATTGGTGTTGGTGGTACGATTACCTATGCTCGAGCCAACAAAACACGAGAAGCCATCAAAAAAATTACCGCTTGAATCCCTTTATTTTTAGAAACTGATTCCCCGATATGCCTGTTTTTGGCTTTCAAGGAGAACCAAACCGCCCTGAGCGAGTAACAGAAACTTTTTGTCATTTGTGTAAGTTGAGAAACGAAGAACCAGGGTTGATCGCTCAAATGGCTTGGAAGAATAGCTTAAAATTATTCTCTCCTATTTAGCAAGAACGGCAGTTTCTCTGATGAGAAACTGCCGTTTTTCTATCTAATTGTTAGCTAAAATCAACGATTATAACAATCCACCTTGTTCTAAAGCAGGATCAGTATCACGAGCTTTTAATGCATCTTCAACGGTTAAAACCTAATGCTTTCGCAACACCTTCACCGTATGCAGCATCACACCAGTGACAATTACGAATATGACGGTATTTGATGAAATCAGGTGCATCGCCCATTGCAGCTGCTGTATTATTAAACAACGCTTGTTTTTGCTCTGCATTCATTAAGTTAAATAATGCACGTGGTTGGCTGAAGTAATCGTTATCATCGTTACGATAATCCCAGTGTGCAGCATCTCCGTTGATACGAAGTGGTGGTTCAGCAAAGTCTGGTTGTTGTTGCCATTGGCTGAAGCTGTTTGGCTCGTAGTGTGGCAAGCTACCGTAGTTACCATCTACACGACCTTGACCATCACGTTGGTTGCTATGAACTGGGCAACGTGGACGGTTTACTGGAATTTGACGGTAGTTCACACCTAAACGGTAACGTTGTGCATCCGCATAGTTAAATAAACGAGCTTGTAACATTCTGTCAGGACTTGCACCGATACCCGGAACCAAGTTACTTGGCGCAAATGCAGATTGTTCTACATCAGCAAAGAAGTTTTCTGGGTTACGGTTTAATTCAAACTCACCAACTTCAATTAATGGATAGTCTTTTTTCGGCCATACTTTGGTTAAGTCGAACGGATGATAAGGTACTTTTTCCGCATCTGCCTCTGGCATAATTTGTACAAATAATGTCCATTTAGGGAAATCGCCACGTTCAATCGCTTCATATAAATCACGTTGATGGCTTTCACGGTCATTTGCAATAACTTCTGCGGCTTCAGCATCTGTTAAATTTTTAATGCCTTGTTGAGTACGGAAGTGGAATTTTACCCAAAAACGTTCGCCCGCTTCGTTCCAGAAACTATAAGTGTGAGAACCGAAACCGTGCATATGACGATAGCTTGCAGGAATACCACGATCACTCATTACAACAGTTACTTGGTGTAATGCTTCTGGTAATAATGTCCAGAAATCCCAGTTATTTGTTGCTGAACGCATATTAGTACGTGGATCGCGTTTTTACCGCTTTGTTTAAGTCTGGGGAATTTACGTGGATCACGTAAAAAGAATACTGGCGTATTGTTACCGACTAAATCCCAGTTACCTTCTTCAGTATAGAATTTTTAATGCAAAACCACGAATATCACGCTCAGCATCTGCTGCACCACGTTCGCCTGCTACGGTAGTAAAACGTGCGAACATTTCAGTTTTTACCCACCTCACTGAAAAATTTTTGCACGAGTATACTTAGTAATATCGTGTGTCACTGTAAAAAGTACCAAATGCACCAGAACCTTTAGCGTGCATACGACGCTCTGGGATTACTTCGCGTACGAAATCAGCTAATTTTTCGTTGCTCATAAATCTTGTGCAAGTAAAGGACCACGCGGACCTGCAGTTAAACTGTTTTTGGTTGTCTGCAACGGGTGCACCGTTACCCATTGTTAAGTTTGTCGCAGCTAAGTGTGCGAAAGGACATTTCTCTGACATAATAGGTTTCTCCATAACATAAAAATTTTTTTCAAGTAAATCGATAGATAAAAAAACATTTAATTCTTTCTTATCTATTAAAAATACTAACACTTTTATCAAAGAAATTTCAGATAGAAATTAACTATTCATTATATAGGAATTAAAAAGGTTTTTACTGACCAATAAGATTAGTAAATATTTCAGCAATATTTACTTTATCTCTCAATATAATGACAATAGGCAGAGCTCTCCCTGCCTATCTTATCTACAAAGAAATTAGATAAGCCCATTTCATTACGAACGAACAACATAAAATTGCATTTATCTCTATGATTATTTATGGAAGAAAAATCATCGTCCACGGCAATATATAAGCTTGAAGTACGGTGAGTAAACCTAAGAATGTGCAGAAAAATCAAACTGTGTTTAATCGTAAAAACGGAACAAGTCAGATTCTTTTGCCTTCTAAGCCTACTGCTGCACACGCAATTGCCAATTGCGATAGATTGTAGTGAAATCATTTTACCCGTTACCCCACCAATCGCATTAGCACACAATCGGCAGCAACGCCATCGTAGCTGTCATATATAAACTACCGCCTATAGCAGCATAATTTTGTAGCCAAGTCACCATAATATTTCCTTTAGTTTCAATATTAGTTTTATGGTATTAAAGTTGTATTTGTTAAAAAATCTGTGAAATAGATCACAAAATTGAAACAACAAGAAATAATTGATGAAAAAGACAAAAACCGCACAATTGTGCGGTTAAAAAAATAGAGATATACGTAGTTAAAAACTAGATTTTTACATTTACTGCAGATAAACCACGATCTGATTTTTGCACTCGTATTGAACTTTAGCACCTTCTTCTAACGTACGGTAACTACCATTATTTTCAATTGCTGAAAAATGTACAAAAATGTCTTCGCCACCTTTGTTCTGGTGCGATAAATCCGAAAACCTTTGGTTGCATTGAACCATTTTACTGTGCCGATTAATGCTGACATAGTGTTTTCCTTCTAAAAAAATAAATCAAAAATTGCTAAAGAGAGATGATGGATAACTAAAAACACTCTCATTTTTGAGAAGAAAGCGATCACATTAAGTCGCAAAAGCGTGCTGATTAGACCACTTATTCATCAAGAAAGCAAATGTTATTTTTTTAAGATAGGAAAGAGCGAGGAAAAATAATCTGAACTTTTCCGCTAAAATGATTGACCTATTTACACGAAAAAAATTAGGTAAATCTATGGACGAAGCGGGTTAAATAAAAATATAGTTACCGTTTTAAGTCTTATGCTATCTAACCCCTTATTTTCAGTTAAAAACGGAAGAAATTATGTCTGAACAAGAAGTACAAACAGCAGTTGAAACCAGTGAAAAAGCTGCAAACATGAATAAAGTAAATCCACCTGTTAAAGAAATTATTGCCTATTTAGCAGAAAAAAATTCCCGCTTTGTTTCAGTGTGGAAGGTGAAGCAAAAACCAATTAAAAATCGGTTTATTTGAAGATTTAGCAGTAGCATTATCTGACGATGAAACTGTAAGCAAAACACAGCTTCGTCAAGCATTACGCGGATATACAATGAGTTGGCGCTATCTTGCAGCATGCAAAACCAAATGCAGTACGTGTAGGTTTACAAGGCGAAGAAGCGGGTATCGTTGATGAACAACAAGCTGAACACGCAGCACAAACTTTAGCACAATCTCGTGAAACGGTTGCAGCTCGTAAAAGCAGAACAACGTAAAGCACAACGTAAAGAGTTCTTCAAAAACAGCGAGTTGAGCAAAAATAAAACGGCTCATAAATTTACGCCAAAAACGAAGAAACCAGACACTAATGCACCAGCAGCATCAGCAGAAAGTTTAGCTGCATTAGCAACAAAAATTTGGTCGATAATTTTTCTTATTCTCCTCCCCTTGTGGGAGAGAAGTATTATTTAAATAGCATTTTTATAGCATATCAGGACAAGCATGAAACTCAATAAAGCAAGCCGTTTGATGGCGTTATTCACAATGGGACTTTTTGTGAATAGTAGCTTTGCGGTTGAACCTCAAATCAAAGAAAAATGCGTTAGTGATTCCAAAACCTAACGATCAACACAGCATTTCAACCAAACGCGTTACCGCACGTTTAACACAATCACATTATGAAAAGTTTAAATTAGATGATGAATTTGCAAGCAAGATTTTTAATCGCTATATCGACTTTTTAGATCCTGCACACAATACTTTCTTGCAATCAGATGTTGAAGAAATGCGTGCAAAATATGGAACGAAGTTAGATGATCAGCTCTATGCAGGCGAATTAGGTGCTGCTTTTGATATGTATGATTTAATGACTAAACGTCGTTATGAACGCTATAAATATGCTCTCTCTTTATTGGATAAAGAACCTGATTTAAAAAGCTAACGATCAAATTGAAGTTGAGCGTGATAAAGCACCATTCCGAAAACAACGGCAGAAGCAGATAAACTTTGGGAAGAACGTGTCAAAAATGACATTATCAATCTCTATCTCAAAGAGAAAAAATGGCCTGAAATCAAGAAAACTTTGGTGAAACGCTATGATTTAGCGATCAAACGTCTCACTCAAATTAAGGCTGATGATATTTTACAAACTTATTTGAATGCATTTGCGCGTGAAATCGATCCGCATACTATTATTTATCGCCTCGTGCGGCTAAAGCATTCCAAGAGAGTATGAATCTTTCACTTGAGGGCATTGGAGCAACGCTTTCAATGGAAGATGACATCACCTCTATCCGTTCACTTGTCCCAGGTGCACCTGCTGCTCGTAGTAAAAAAATCTCAGTAGGCGATAAAATCGTGGGTGTGGGTCAAGGCGAGAAAGGAGAGATTGAAGATGTTATTGGCTGGCGATTAGATGATGTAGTTGATAAGATTAAAGGCAAAAAGGCTCAATTGTTCGCTTAGAAATTGAGCCTGAGAAAGGAGGTAAAACTAAAAATTATCTCTTTAACTCGCGATAAAGTGCGTATTGAAGACAGCGCAGCGAAACTAAGCGTGGATAAAGTTGATGGTAAAAAAATATTGCTGTGATTAAAAATTCCTTCTTTCTATATTGGCTTAACCAGTGATGTGCGTAAATTATTGGCACAAATGAAAGAGAAAAAGCAGACGCTCTCATCATTGATTTACGCGAAAATGGCGGTGGTTCTTTAACGGAAGTAATTGAATTATCTGGTTTATTTATTAAAGAAGGGCCTGTTGTGCAGGTGCGTGATGCTTTCAACCGCATTAAAAGTACACGAAGATCCTGAGGCAGATAAATCGATCTATGATGGCAAGTTGATGGTGATGGTCAACCGCCATAGTGCTTCAGCTTCAGAAATTTTTGCGGCAGCGATGCAAGATTACAACCGTGCCATCATCGTAGGGGCAGCAAACCTTCGGTAAAGGCACAGTACAACAAAAGCCGTTCATTGAATTTTGTATATGATTTAGATAAAGATCCGCTAGGATATATTCAATATACCATTCAAAAATTCTACCGCATTAATGGTGGCAGTACACAGCTAAAAAGGAGTGAATGCGGATATTAAATTCCCTGAGATCATCAATGCAGCAAAAAAACAGGCGAAAGCTTTGAAGATAATGCCTTGCCTTGGGATAAAATTCCTGCCGCAAGTTATCAAGAAGCTGGACACGCTCGAGATGCTGTGGAAACTTTAACTCAAAAAAACACGAAGAACGTGTAGCAAAAATCCAGAATTTATCGTGGTAAATGAAGACATTGCGATTCGTAAAGATCGTGATGAACGTAAATTTATGTCGTTGAATTTAGCTGAACGAAAAAAAGAGAATAAAACAGATGAAGATCGTCGTTTAAAAACTTAAACGAACGCTTTAAACGTGAAGGTAAAAAAACCGCTCAAAGATATTGATGCATTACCAAAAAGATTACGAAGCACCCGATTTCTATTTAAAAGAAACTGAACAAATGATGGTCGATTGGTTTAGAAATTGATAAAAAGGCGTAACTTCTTTATAATACGTAAATCTTACTAAGCTGCTTAGGTAAAGCCAATAAGCGGCTTAATTTTTAGGTTAGAGATTTTATAATGAAAAATTTAAATTGTTTCCATTAGCAATAAGCCTTTCAGCAATTGCAATGGCAGAAATGCCAACAGTAGAGAAGGCAACTTTACCGATTCAACAAACGGCTCAACAGAACCCACAAATACAACAAGAGAAAAATTTTTACCACAATTGAGTTTTGAAACTCAGCAAGCACGAGCAGCTGCTTTGGTAAAAAGATGTAAACTATACATTAGAACAGGAGAAAATTCACCAAGAGCAAGAACGTAAACTTGCTGAAGCGGAAACGAGAGTGAAGCAAGAAATAGGTAATAATACCTTATTATTAAGCTCTGCAACAGCTAAGGTTTATTTAGATAACGATTTCGCACCAATGTGGTCAGATGCGACAGCTACTCGCACTTTTTAAAAGAGTATGCCCTCTTTGCTGTAAGTAGCGTCTCAAATAAAGCAGCAGGTATATTACAGCAAATTTTAGCCCAACCAGACGGATTTTTTAGCCCGTGATATTTTACTTACTGATGCTTTTTAGATTATCTCTACTACAACAAAAATGTCGCACGTAATGCAAATAACTGGCTCTACAACTTAGGTTCATACCGCACTTCAACACCCAGTGTGGAAAAATATTTCAAGTTGGGTGAACGCCGTAAAAATGGCAACGCAGTGCAATTTTATGAATAATCTAGTGCCTCGTAACCATTTATATCAAGAAACAACTGAGCGTTTATTAGCCATGTCACCAAATGGGGTTACTGCAAGCGGTGAGAAAAAGTATCAAAAGGCAAATCTGCAAAAAGCGGGGAAAACGCCCGTTTCAGACGCAACGACTTTCTATAAATTGGCACTGAATGCTCAACGTTTACGTATTATTCCAAGTTTTAATAACGGCATTTTCGTGAATATTCAAGCTATCAACTCTACTATTTCATTGATGGCAAGCCCGTATTGCAATCAAAAGTAATTGTAGGTCGAGAAGATCGCCGTACACCTGTAATGTATAGCAAATTAAGTAATGTGGTAGTCAACCCACCTTGGAATGTTCCCCAACGATTTTAAGCAAAGATATCATTCCTGCTTTGGCAAAAAAATCCAGGTATTGCCGATGCACGCAACTACGAAATATTAGATGGCAGTGGTAACAAAAGTAAATCCGTATAGCGTGAACTGGTCGAAATACCTTAACACAACAAATATTCCATATCGTATTCGTCAAAAAGCAGGAGATGACAGTGCATTAGGCCGTTATAAATTCAATATGCCAAGTTCAGATGCGATTTATCTACACGATACACCAAACCGAGGTTTATTCGGTAAAACGGAGCGTGCATTAAGTTCGGGCTGCGTGCGTGTGGCAAAAGCAGATGAATTAGCGACCGTATTATTACGTGAAGCGGGTTGGTCTGCCGATAAACAACAAAAGTGCTAGACAGTAATAAAACAACATCTGCAAGAATTAACTCTGAAAACCCCGTGTATCTCTACTACGTCACCGCGTGGGTAGAAGGAGGGAAAGTGTTTACCTTGCCAGATATTTACAAGCTCGATCAAAACCAACCGAAGCCGAATCTTAACTGGCAAACAGTGAAAAATGTGATCTAATTCACAAAATGAAAAAATTCCGAGAAGAATTAACCGCTTCTCGGAACTTTTTGTTTTTATAATAATCTCAAATTTAATAATTTTGCAGTATTCTATAGCAGTTATACAAAATCATTGTTTATATAAATATCATCGTTCTTACCATAGGGGCGGGGTTTCCCCCGTATATAACAATGTCAAGATACATAAAGGGTCAGGGCTAAACCCCGTTCCTATATACAAAAAATATCGTTACTACAATGTTTAATAAAATTAAGTTATCTTTTTGATTTCAGGCAATTTAATTTTATTCAACTCAATGAATGAGGTGATTTATGAATCCAATTAATCTTCAACGCCGCAAATGGCTTTCTCTAGGTGGCATTGTATTAGAGCGAGCTTACTTCCACAACAAGTGCTAGCCAGCCTTTCTACGGTAACGCCTCTTGCATTACGTTTTCGCAATATCAATACAGGCGATACACACGCCGTCAAATTTAATGGCAACAATTTAACCTCTAAAGATTTAAAACAACTCAATTACTTAATGCGAGATCGCCGCACAGGGTGAAGTAAAACGCATTGATCCTAATCTATTCGTTAAACTTAACCAACTCCAACAACGCCTTGGCTTACGCAATGCAGAAGTTGTGGTAATTAGTGGCTATCGTTCAGCAAAAACCAATGCCAAATTAAAACGCGAGCATCATGGCGTGGCAAGCAATAGTTTCCATATTCGCGGACGGGCGGTCGATATTCAACTCTCTGGTGTACCGTTAATTAAAAGTGAAGCAAGCGGCAGAGAGCTTAAGCAATGGCGGAGTAGGTTATTATCCACGTAGTAATTTTGTGCACGTTGATACAGGTCCTGTACGTACGTGGCGTGGAGTTTAAATTTCATTCAAGCGGTAAAATTTTATGTTTAATTTACAAATTATCCCTGTTAGTCCATTTCAACAAAATTGCTCAATTATTTGGGATGACAATAAAAAAATGCAGCTATTATTGATGCGGGCGATAATGCGGAAAAATTATTCAATTCGTTGAATCACAAAACTTAAAAATAGAAAAACTACTGATCACCCATGGTCATCTCGATCACATTATGGCAGTTGAAAAAGTTCGCGATCATTTTGGCGTAGAAGTATATGGTTCGCACAAATCTGATCAACCGCTCTTTGAAGAACTCCCTCAAATGTGTGAAATGTTTGGTATTCCGCCAGTTAACGGTTTTTGCCCTGATCATTGGCTAAACGAGGGTGATAAAATCAGTGTTGGAAGTTTAAATTTTGATATTCGCCACCTACCAGGGCACGCACCTGGGCACATTGGTTTCTTTGATTTTGAGAATAAAATTGCGTTTACAGGCGATGTACTTTTCAAAGATAGCATTGGGCGAACCGATCTCTATATGGGAAACCTTGACCAACTGCTCGAAACCATCCGCACCAAAATGTTTGATTTAGATAATGATTTCATTATCATTGCGGGACATGGATCGCACACCACTATTGGGCGTGAAAAAAATACATAATCCGTTTTTGAAGTAATTTTTCTAAGACACATTTAATGAATTAAACAAGAAATCAGATCAGGATAATCAAAAAAATTGTCAGAACTTGAGGGTAGAACTTATACTTTTAAAAGTTGTCTAGGAGATTGCTAGTATGGGCGAGATACCTTGATCAAAATGCAGTTGCTGTGGGTTACTCTAAAGTAAGCGATAGCAATAAAGTTATCATTAAAGTTGCAGGTACTGCTAATATACAGGGGGACTTTAACTTCTCAACCAGCGTTGGTTTCCAATGGAAATAATACTTTAGTGAAGTAATATGATAAAAATCTGCATTCTCTTAAGCTGAATTTGACCGCTTGAGAGGATGCAGATTTTCTCTTTTATCGGGTTTTATCAAATAATTATTGAATAATTTTGCATATTTATGCAAAAATAGAGCCAATTACGATAAATACAATTTCATTTTAGATTTAAGGAATAGAATATGGCACTTTGGGGGTGGACGTTTTACACAGGAAGCAGACCAAAAATTCAAATTTTTTCAATGATTCATTACGTTTTGACTATCGTTTAGCTCTGCAAGATATTGATGGTTCAATCGGTTGGGCGAAAGCAATTACTTCAGTAGGCGTTTTTAACCGAAGATGAGTATCAACAATTAGTGGCAGCACTGAAAGAATTACGTGCAGAAATTGAGCCAAAAATTGAGATCATTTTAAAAGATGATGCCGAAGATATTCATAGCTGGGTGGAATCTAAATTGATTGAAAAAGTAGGCGATTTAGGGTAAAAATTGCACACAGGGCGTAGCCGTAATGACCAAGTCGCGGTTGATATGAAGATGTGGTGTAAAGCACAAGTGATTGTAATGCAAGAGCGTATCCGTAATCTTCAAGAAAAATTAGTGCTCACTGCAGAAGCTCAGCCAACACGCAGTGATGCCTGGCTATACTCATCTTCAACGTGCTCAGCCAATCACTTTCGCTCACTGGTGTATGGCGTATTTTTGAGATGTTAGAACGTGATTACAGCCGTTTAACCGATGCTTACAAACGTATGTACACTTGCCCGCTTGGTTCGGGGGCATTAGCTGGCACAGCCTATGCAGTGGATCGTGATGCATTGGCAAAAGATCTTGGTTTTAGTATTGGTACACACAACAGTTTAGACTCCGTTTCAGACCGCGACCACGTTTTAGAATTGCTTTCAAGTGCTTCAATCAGTATGGTGCACCTTTCTCGTTTTGCGGAAGATTTAATCTTCTTCAACAGTGGTGAATCAGCATTCTTGGAACTTTCTGATCGTGTCACTTCAGGCTCTTCATTGATGCCGCAAAAGAAAAACCCCGATGCGTGTGAATTAATTCGTGGTAAATCAGGGCGTGTATTCGGCTCATTAACGGGCTTGCTCACGACACTCAAAGGCTTACCGCTTGCATATAACAAAAGATATGCAAGAAGACAAAGAAGGTATCTTCGATGCGATGGAAACTTGGCAGGCGTGTTTAGAAATCGCCGCACTTGTGCTTGAAGATATTAATGTGAATGTAGAACGCACACGCGAGGCAGCTCAACAAGGCTACTCAAATGCAACTGAATTGGCTGATTACTTAGTCGCTAAAGGCATTCCATTCCGTGAAGCACATCATATCGTAGGCGAAGCAGTGGTTTATGCCATCAGTAAACGCGAACCGTTAGAAGCGTTATCTGTGGCAGAATTTAAACAATTCCATTCGGTGATTGATGAAGATGTTTACCCAATTCTATCGCTTGAATCTTGCTTAGAAAAAACGTTGTGCGAAAGGTGGGGTAAACCCTGAACGTGTGGCAGAAGCTATTCGTGTAGCGAAAGAGTGTTTGGAATCCTAGGACTTTAGTTTACGCATAATTTATGCTACTTTGAGCTATATAGTTATAGATGGTGCAACTTGTTGCACCATTTTTGTATGTAATTATTATCAAACCCCAATTTTTGTTAAAAATCGCCACTCTTTTGCACAAAAAAGACGTATTCTTGCTTATGAAATATAAAAATCCTTATTCTGTTCTGGTTGTGATTTATGCTCAAAAATACAGGCAGAGTGTTAATGTTACAACGCCAAGATGATCTGAATTTTTTGGCAGTCAGTAACAGGCACTATTGAAGAGGGCGAACAACCTTTACGAACAGCGATGCGGGAAGTGAAGGAAGAAACAGGGATTGATATTAAAGAACAAAAATTTGATCTTAGTGGATTGCCAATATTCGGTGAAATTTGAGATTTTCCCTCAGTTTCGTTACAAATATGCACCAGATACTACACATAATACTGAACATTGGTTTTTATTGGCATTACCAGATGAAGTAGAACCGCAATTAAGTGAACATTTAGCATTTCAATGGTTAGATGCAAAAGAAGCACTGAATTTAACCGCCTCCCCGAATAACGCGGAGGCGATTAAGAAATTTATTTATCCTCTTCTTTAAGAATAAAGAAGGCACATTTATTCATATTATAATTTTTATTCAAGAAGGAAAAATACATGGCAGGTCATAGTAAGTGGGCTAACATTAAACACCGCAAAAGCAGCACAAGATGCACAACGCGGTAAAAATCTTTACCAAATTAATCCGTGAATTAGTTACTGCAGCAAAAATCAGTGGTGGTGATGTGGGTGCAAACCCGCGCTTACGTTCAGCAGTGGATAAAAGCGTTATCAAATAATATGACGCGAGACACCATCAACCGTGCAATTGAGCGTGGTGTAGGCGGTGGAGATGATACCAATATGGAAACCAAAATCTATGAAGGTTACGGCCCAGGCGGTACAGCGGTGATGGTAGAATGTTTAAGCGATAACGCAAACCGTACCATTTCGCAAGTTCGCCCAAGTTTTTACGAAATGTGGCGGTAACTTAGGTACTGAAGGTTCGGTAGGCTATTTATTCAGCAAAAAGGTTTAATCTTAATTGCCGAAGCGGATGAAGATGCATTAACTGAAGCAGCAATCGAAGCGGGAGCAGATGATATTCAACCACAAGATGACGGCTCATTTGAGATCTACACTGCGTGGGAAGATTTAGGCAATGTACGTGATGGCATTGAAAAAGCAGGCTTCAAAAATTCAAGAAGCAGAAGTAACAATGATTCCATCAACCTCTGTCGATTTAGACGCAGAAACAGCACCCAAATTACTCCGTTTAATTGAGATGCTAGAAGATTGTGATGATGTACAAAACGTTTATCACAATGGCGAAATTAGCGATGAAGTCGCTGCACTTCTTTAAGAAGAAACAATAAAAAAGGCGAGCATTGCTCGCTTTTTTTGTTTGCAAAAATTTTAAAAATTAACCGCTTCTTAATTTTTCTTAAGATTTCTTTGGTTTAATACACACATCAAAGCAATACTGCTTGAGAAAATAACTTAGAAAGGAAAGTATTATGAAAAATTCGCATTAGCAACCCTCTTCGCTTTAGCAACTACTTCTGCATTCCGCCGACTTTAATAGCAATAACACACAAGCAGGTGGTTTCCAACAAGCGGCACCTGCAGCAATTAGCGTAAAACAAGCCATGTCTGCAACAGATAATTCAATGATTACTTTAGAAGGTAACATTACACAACAAATCGATGATGATGAGTTCTGGTTCACTGACGGCACGGGTCAGATTAAAGTAGAAATTGAACGCCACGTATGGAATGGCCTAAATGTAGGCTCAAATGATAAAGTGCGTATTTTCGGTAAATTAGATAACGAAATGTTTGAAAAAGCAGAACTTGAAGTGTTACGCATCGAAAAAGCAAACTAATTTTTATATAATCACTTATATTCTTAATCACTAAAACCTAAACATACCACCGTTTATAGGTGGCTAAACAAAGGAAACATTATGAAAAAAATTCGCCTTAGCAACTATTTTTAGCTTTATCTACCACTTCAGCGTTTGCTGGCTTTTAACGGTAATACGACACCAAATGGTGGCTTCCAATCAGGCACTCAGTCAGCAATTAGCGTAAAAACAAGCATTAAAAGCAGCAGATAATTCAATGATTACCTTAGAGGGTAACATCACACAACAAATCGATGACGATGAGTTCTTATTTACTGACGGCACAGCACAAATTAAAGTAGAAATTAAACGCCGTGCTTGGAATGGCTTAAATGTAGGTCCGAACGATAAAAATCCGTATTAGCGGTAAATTGAGACAACGAAGCTTTCGAGAAAGCTGAACTTGAAGTTTATCGTGTTGAAAAAGCAAGATAATTTACTCAAAAATGGCGAGCTCAGCTCGCTGTTTTTTATTTTTAACTGTAAAAGAGCGGTTAATTTCTATGAGAATTTTACTAATTGAAGACGATAGCCTGATCGGCAATGGTTTACAGATTGGCTTTAACGCAACTCGGTTTTTGCGGTGGATTGGTTTACTGATGGCAAAAACCGGGCTAGATGCACGACTTCCGCGCCTTACGATGCTGTGGTGCTCGATCTGACCTTGCCCAAATTAGATGGCTTAGACGTACTTCAACAATGGCGAGCGAACAATCAAGATGTGCCCGTACTGATTTTAACCGCTCGCGACACGTTGGATGAACGCGTAAAAGGCTTGCAACATGGGGGCAGATGATTATCTCTGCAAACCTTTTTGCGTTGGCGGAAGTAGCTGCGTTTGCAGGCGTTAATTCGCCGCCGTTATGGGCATTACAATCCCGTAATTGAACACGCAGGCGTGCAGCTCGATCCCCAATCAACGAGCAGTTTCGCTTAATGATCAGGTAATTTCACTCACCACGCGTGAATATAAATTGCTGGAGCTTTTTATGCTCAATAAAGATCGCGTACTTTCCCGTTCTGCGATTGAAGAAAAACTCTCGTCTTGGGATGAAGAAATCAGTAGCAGTGCCTTAGATGTGCATATTTACAATCTTCGCCAAAAACTTGGTAAGCAGTTTATCCGCACTGTACACGGCGTCGGGTATGCGTTAGGACAAAGCATAGCAACCGCAAGCGGTCAAAAATGGAAAAATAAAATGCAAAAACAGACGCCTAATCCTTCGATTAATTTACGTTCTTTCTTTTACCGCATTTTTGTCTGGATTATTTCCACCGCTATCGCTTGGTGGCAAGTACGAAATGAAGTGAATGACGTGTTTGATGCCCAGCAAATTCTGTTTGCTGAGCGACTCGCCAACTCTGATTTAAAGCCATATCCTGCTTGAACACGCTGAAGATATAAACAAAATCCAAAACCCATTCGTTTAAGAAAAAAATTATGACGATGATGCTCTTGCCTTTGCGATTTTTCCAAACAAGGCAAGCGGCTTCTGACCGATGGACGCAATGGCGATAATTTTTGTGTTCGATAACGAAATCGGCTTCGCCAAAGGCTATATGCTTAATGATGACGATGAATGGCGGATTTTCTGGCAGCCTGTGGCAAATGGCGATCTGATTATCGCCGTTGGGCAAGAGCTGGAATATCGCGAAAGAGCTGATTAACGAAATGATTTTTCGGGCAGATGTGGATCTGGTTTGCCAGCCTGCCGATTTTAATTATTGTACTTGCGTGGCTCATTCACAAAGAATTGCAGCCAATTAAACGCTTAAGCCAAGAAGTGCAGGGCAGAAAAATCAGGCGATGTTTCACTGCTCAATACACAATCTTTGCCTCTGGAAATTCTACCACTGGTACAAAATTTAAAACCAATTTTTTTGACCGTACTTCGACAATGTTGCAACGCGAGCGCCGTTTTACGTCTGATGCCGCCCACGAGTTGCGTACCCCTTTGGCAGCCCTTCGCATTCAAACTGAAGTAGCACAGCTGGCGGGTGATAATGCCCAGCTTCGCGAGCAAGCTCTTTCCCATTTAATCCAAGGGATTGACCGTGCATCACAGCTTATCGAGCAACTACTGACGCTTTCTAAGCTGGATAATTTGCAAGAGTTGAAAGAAATTCAACCGCTTGATTGGGAAGGCATTATCCAATCGCTGATTGCCGAACGCTATTTTGTGTCGGAAAAACGCCGCATATCACTGGCTTTTTGAAAAAGAAGCCGAACCCACAGCGAAACAAGGACAGCCACTTTTTAATTTCCTTAATGATCAGAAACCTAATCGATAATGCGATTAAATATTGCCCTGAAGGTGCAAACATCTCAGTAAAAATGACCGCTTGTCAAATTATTGTGGAAGACAACGGTGGTGGCGTTGAGCCTGATGATTTGAAAAAAACTCGGGCAACGTTTCTACCGTCCTGCAGGACAAAATGAAAAAGGCAGTGGCTTAGGACTTTCAATTGTGATGCGAATTGCGGAATTACACGGTCTAAAAGTACGGTTAGAAAATGTGATGGAACAAAATCAAAGAATTGGATTAAAAGCAATCATTACTTTATAAGTTGATTTTAGATGGGTTATTTGAGATATATCAATATCTTAAATAACCATTATTTTTACAAACTTGTATTTACTGACAATGCTTAAAAAAATATGATTATACTTCATTTAAATTTTCATCAAATGGAGTGATTATGTCAGAATACACGATTTCTCTCGCTTTTTCTGTTTGGCATCATTATTTGAAACAGTTTACAGAAAAGCATCAAATATCCCTTCCCATTTTTCCTGAACAACTTAAAAAGGTTGATATTTCTCATTTTTACCGAAAGCAGAAGAAATTGTTTTTGGGTAAACTGCCAGAAATTCATCAAGGTCGTAAGACACTGCCCTGTTCCAAAGGGGATTTAAATAACAAAGAGGCTGATATTTACTACAAATATCAGCCTCTTTATCTATTGAGAAAAACGTCCGTGATTACAAGCGGTATTATTTTTCCTCTTCTTTGCGGATTTCCTCTTTTTCTTCTTCCAAGATCTCAGCAGCCTCTTCATTCAAAGCTTTAGCATCACAATGCGGTTTGATGAAAGGTTTTGGTGTCCAATATTTTTTTCACAATTTCGCTGGAAAAGCCGTGTAGAACCTCCTCATTTAAGCGATCTTGGTCGAGCGATCTCACTTCGGCAATCACTTCATCCGCTTCTACTTGATTAATGCCGAGTTTCATTAAGGTGGCTCGGCTTAAAGTTAAGGCAGATTCAAACGTTTCACGCACAATAAAAGTCTACATCCTGTTTGATCAAACTTACCGTCGTTTGGCGGTCGTAAGTTCAGGGTTAAAATTGGCAATTCTGGGTAAGCCTCTCTTTAATTGACTTACTATCGCTTCAATGCGGTCAGTATCATTAATTCCAATCACGACACATTTAGCTTTTTCTATGCCAGCCGCTTGAAGCACATCTAAGCGAATGCCATCACCATAGTACACTTTTAAAAACCGAATTTCGCAGCAGCACGGATATTATCGATATTGCGGTCAATCACAGCAACATTGATTCCCCGTAGTAATAAAGTTTGGCAAACAATTTGGCTGAAACGACCAAAACCAAGCACAAGTACGGTGTCTTCTAAATCCACAATGGGGTCGAGATCGTGATTATTCTGCTGCATATTTTGTTTATTTTCTGCTCGTTGAGTGACTATTCGTGCAAGCTGAGTAATCAATGGTGAAAAATAACATAGAAAGGATGACTGCAGCGGTAAAAGTTGCATTTTCATGGGCTGACATTACACCAGCAGAAGTTGCTGCAGAAAAGAGTACGAATGCAAATTCCCCTCCATGAGCAAGTAGTGCCATACGCCCAAAGGCTTCACGATGTTGTAAGCGGGTTAAACGTGCGACAAAATAAACCGCTAAACCTTTGCCTAAAATGTAGAGGCAGACGATGCCAAGTAATAAAAAAGAGGTGATTGAATACAAGACTTAAATCAAGCGACATTCCCACGCCCATAAAGAAAAGCCCAAGTAATAAACCTCTAAATGGCTCAATATCCGCTTCTAATTGGTGACGGAATGATGATTCTGAGAGCATTACACCTGCCACAAATGCCCCCCATTGCCATTGATAATCCTCCCAGTTCCATCGTTAAAAGCCGCACCAAGTACAACGAGTAATGCGGCCGCAGTCATCATTTCTCGTACACGTGCTTTAGAAATGAGGCGAAACAAGGGATTCATTAACCATTTGCCTGAAACGATTAAGCCGACAACTGCCGCAAGTGCAATGCCAATAGACATCCAATCCGTTGTATGTTTTGCATCGGCTGAATTTGGTACTAAAAAAAGCAATAGATGCTAAAAGTGGCACAATCGCTAAATCTTCAAAAATTAGCGTAGATATCACCCGTTGCCCTTTTGGCGTACTAGTAATACCACGATCTTCTAAGGTCTGCATAACAATAGCAGTAGAAGATAAGGTAAATCCCATCCCCGCAATAAAAGCAACTTCTTTCGAAAGATTGAGCAAATAAATTCCAGCAAAGGTCAGCAAGCAGCCACAAAGTGCCACTTGCAAGAATCCTCGCCCAAAAATCGCTTTTTCGCATTGCCCAAAGGCGTTCAGGGTGCATTTCAACCCAATAATGAATAGGAACATTACCACGCCCAGTTCAGCTAAATGCACAACAGCAGTAGGATCTTGGATAACACCAAATACAGATGGACCAATTAAACAACCTGCAACTAAATAGCCTAACACGCTACCTAGCCCAAGACGTTTAAAAAGTGGCACAATAGTGACGCTTGAGGCAAGCAAAATCACCGTTTTAATCAGCTCTGGACTGGCAACACTCGACATAAAAATTCCTCAAAAATAATCAATAAACACTGTCTCATTTTATCGTTTTAGTTGGAAATAAAAAAACACACTAATTGGATAAATTGCTATAATTTATGCTCTTATTTTTCACTTCTGGAATGATTATGTCATTACAATTAAATATGATTGCCCTCTTGCTTATTGTATTACTGATTTTAGGCGTAATAAGTCACAATAATGCAATTACCATTTCTGCAGCAGTGCTGTTAATTATGCAGCAAACGCTCCTTTCAAAAATATATTCCTTGGATTGACCAATACGGTTTAAAAAAATCGGGATTATTATCCTGACTCTTGGCGTATTAAGCCCACTCGTTTCTGGCAAAATCCAGCTGCCCGAACTCTCTTATTTTGTACATTGGAAAATGTTTGCCTCAATTGCAGTAGGCGTACTCGTCGCTTGGATTGCGGGTAAAGGTGTGGATCTAATGGCAACTCAACCTATCCTGGTTACAGGGGCTAATGATTGGCACAGTCATTGGCGTTTCATTTTTCGGTGGGATTCCTGTTGGGCCGTTAATTGCCGCAGGGATTTTTGGCGCTGGTGATTGGAAAGTTTTAAGAAAATAAAAACAAGCGGTAAATTCTTAAGGAAAATTTACCGCTTGTATCTCCATTTAAAAATGAAATGTAAGATTTAATTTATTTATCCACGCCCTTGTAAAACGCTAATTCAAGATTAATCGCTGGTTAGATAGATTGCTCTCGCAATTAGGGGAGATATTCTCTCCCCGATAAAAAAACTACTGAACCATCAAGAAGAAATTTGCACCATCACGTACGATATTTAAATAAACCACTGATGGTTTTTCCGCTCAATACCTTGCGTAGCTCACTTACATTCTCAACACGATGACGGTTTATACCAATGATTAAATCGCCTTTTTTTCAATCCACGTGCTTCGGCTAATGATCCTTTTTTTCAACTTTAGTAATTGAAACGCCTTTCACGCCTTTTCATCTTGATTAGTATATTCTGCCCCTTCAATTCTGGCAATAAATCTGTAACTGAGCTTGTACTGCCAATTTCAGATTGAAGCGTTACTTTCGTTTTTGCGGTTTTACCATCGCGTAAGTAAGTTAATTCAATATCTTTGCCAACACCAGAGGTTGCGATTTTCGCACGCAATTCACTGAAACTATGTAATTTTTGACCGTTTAATTCAGTAATCACATCGCCTGCTTTTAAGCCTGCTTTTTGCGGCTGCCGATTCTGGGAATACTTTCGCTAATAAATGCTCCTTGTTGAGCATCTACACCAAATTCTTTTCGCTAAATCTGCATTCAGCTCACCACCTTTAATACCAAGCATCCCACGTTTTACGTCCCCAAATTCGATGATTTGTTGTACAAGGTTGTTCACCATATTCGATGGAATAGCAAAAGCGATACCCGCATTGCCACCACTTGGTGAGATAATAGCAGTGTTAATTCCGATTAATTCGCCTTTTTAAGTTGATTAATGGGCCACCAGAATTACCTTGGTTTACTGCCGCATCGGTTTTGAATATAGTTTTGGTAACCCTCATCTGCATCGCCAGTTGAGCGACCTAATGCAGAAATAATGCCTGAAGTCACGGTTTGACCTAAACCAAATGGGTTACCAATTGCCACGCTAAAATCGCCCACGCGTAATTTATCTGAATCAGCAAATTTTAATGCCGTTAAGTTTTTCGGATTTTCGATTTGCACTAACGCCACGTCAGACTGCGGATCTGCACCTACCAATTTTGCTTTTAAACTCTCGACCATCATCTAATTGAATCGTAATTTTATCCGCATCTTTGATGACGTGATTATTCGTAATGACATAACCTTTTTTTCTGCGTTAATAATCACACCAGAACCTAAACCACGGAATTGGCGAGGGCGAGAATCTCCGCCAAAGCGGTCGCTGAACATATCGCCAAAAGAAAAATTGAAACTCTTCAGGCAAATCACGCATATGGCTGCGACCTTGATCTTCTTTCGCTTTACCTTCCACCGAGATGCTGACCACCGCTGGGCGAACTTTATCTAACATATCAGCTAAAAGATGGGGTTGCCTGATTATTACTTTTGCCCAGCCACTGCTGAGATAAATGGAATGTTGATTTCTGCTTTTGCTGGCATTGTTGCCATACCTAAAGCTAAAATTGATGTTGCGATAATTGATTTTTTTAATGTTTTTCATATTTGTTTTTGTTTCCTAATTTATCTCGTAGGGTGGACAAAAATACCGTGCTACGAGAGTGAATCCCACAAACAAGGCGAAATGAACTCCCACACCTTGCTCGTGTCTGATAGGACAGAAAAAAATTTTTTAGAGTTCTAAGCATTGTAAAATTTTTCTAAAATTTGACCGCTATTTGAAAAAAATAAAAAGCATTTTGGCTTTTTATTTCGTTGGGTGGAGTATAATCCACCTTCATTTTTGTATTTAAGAAAGGTATTAAATTCAATGCAACACACTGAAAAACCTGGTTGAAGTAAACAACCTCACCTTTAAACGAGGGGAGAGAGTGATTTACGACAATCTCAATCTGCAGGTGCAGAAAGGTAAGGTGACAGCAATTATGGGACCTTCTGGTATTGGTAAAACCACCTTGTTACGCTTAATTGGTGGGCAACTTGTACCAGAATCAGGCGAGATTTTATTTGACGGGCAAAAATGTTTGCACCGCACCAAATAAAACACTTTATCAAATCCGCCAAAGAATGGGAATGCTATTCCAATCTGGGGCATTATTTACGGATTTATCCACATTTGACAATGTTGCCTACCCTATTCGTGAACATACCAATTTGCCAGAAGAGTTAATTCGGAAAATTGGTATTAATGAAATTAGAATCGGTTGGCTTGCGTGGTGCAGCTCAGTTAATGCCATCAGAACTCTCTGGCGGTATGGCTCGCCGTGCGGCACTAGCTCGTGCCATTGCTCTCGATCCTGATTTGATTATGTATGACGAACCCTTTACAGGGCAAGACCCAATCAGTATGGGCGTGATTGTGGAGCTGATTAAAAAAACTCAATCAGGCATTAAATTTAACCTCTATTGTGGTTTCACACGATGTAACTGAAGTGCTCAGCATTGCGGATTATGCTTATATTGTGGCAAATAAAACCGTAATTGCACAAGGCACGCCAGAACAATTGATGGAAAGCCAAGATCCACAAGTGGTGCAATTTTTGGCAGGTAAATCTGATGGCCCTGTACATTTTCATTATCCTGCTCAAGATTATGTAGAGGATTTGTTTAATGATTAACTTTATTACTCAAATTGGGGCTTCAACTATCCAATTTATCCGTGCATTCGGGCGTGCTGCTTTTTATGCTATGGGGTGCATTGATTGGTAAGCCACAATTTCGCAAACATACGCCACTTTTAATCAAGCAACTGCACGTAGTCGGTGTACAATCCTTGCTGATTATTATGCTTTCAGGCTTATTTATCGGGATGGTGTTAGGGCTTACAAGGTTATGTGGTATTAGTCGATTTCGCGGCAGAAAGTAGCTTAGGTACGTTAGTTTCGCTCTCTTTACTACGAGAACTTGGACCAGTCGTCACCGCCTTACTTTTTCGCTGGGCGAGCAGGATCGGCATTAACCGCAGAAATTGGCTTAATGAAAGCGACCGAACAACTTTTCTAGCCTTGAAATGATGGCGGTTGATCCACTGCGTCGAATTATCGCACCTCGTTTTTGGGCAGGGGGTCATTTCAATGCCAATCCTTGCCGTGATTTTTACCGCAATTGGTATTTGGGGCGGTTCGCTTGTGGGTGTAGATTGGAAAGGTGTCGATTCAGGCAGCTTCTGGGCAGTAATGCAAAACTCTGTTCACGTAAGCGACCTAGTCAATGGCTTTTGTAAAAGCGTGATTTTTGCTTTAGCCGTGGTTTGGATTGCGTTGTTTAATGGCTACGATTCCACACCAACCTCAGAAGGTATTAGCCAAGCAACAACTAAAAACCGTTGTTCACGCTTCATTAGTGATTTTAGGGCTTAGATTTTATTTTAACTGCCATTATGTTTGGTGGTTAATCCATTTCAATGAAAGGAAATACAATGCGTCAATCAATTAAATATGAATTTTGGGTAGGCTTATTTGTGCTACTCGGCTTATTAGGCTTGGCATTTTTAGGGCTTAGAGTAGCGAATGTGCAAGGTTTTTCTTCCGAGAAAAACTTACACTCTTTACGCAACTTTCGATAATATCGGCGGACTAAAAAGTGCGAGCACCAATTAAAGTAGGTGGCGTAGTGGTTGGTCGTGTGTCAGATATTCAGCTAGACGAACAAAGCTACACCCCAAAAAGTAACCTTAGCGGTTAATGAAGAATTTAACAAAATTCCAGATACCAGCTCACTCTCTATCAAAAAACCTCAGGTTTATTAGGGCGAACAATACATTGCCTTAAACGTTGGCTTTTATGATGGAAGGCGAAACGGAATATATGAAATCAGGCGACAGCTTTGCTGATACAAACTCGGCAATGGTGTTAGAAGATTTAATCGGTCAGTTCCTGTATGGCGATAAAAAGTCATCGGGTGCTGAACCAAAAACTGAAGGTGAAAAAAAGCAGAAACACCTGCTACACCTTAATTTTTATCTTTCACAAGCGGTAAAATATTTACAAAAATTTACCGCTTGCAAATAAATTAACTTTCTCTATGGAGTGTTTTTAATGTTAAAACAAATCAAAAATCATCGTTGCAGGTTTTTCTTTCTACTAGCAACTTTATTCTCAAATCAAGCATTTGCAGAAACGAGCCCTTATGTATTGATGCAGCAAACAGCAGATAAACTGTTTAGTGACATCAAAAGCCAACCAAGGCAAAAATTAAATCAAATCCAGAATATCTACGTACCATCGTGCGTAACGATTTAATGCCTCACGTGCACGTAAAAATATGCAGGTCAATTAGTGTTAGGCAAATCACTTTCATCTGCAAACGAAGCACAGCGTGAAAAAAATTCTTTGATGCGTTTGGTCAATTTATTGAGCAATCTTATGCACAAGTATTAACGCAATATAGCGATCAAAAAGTAGAAATCGAAAGCGAAAAACCGACGGATGGAAAAATCTATCGTGACTATTCGTAAAAATGTAATTTCAGCCAATAATACACCGCCAATCAAACTTGATTTCAAATGGCGTAAAAACAGCCGCACTGGTGAATGGCAAGCATATGATATGGCAGCAGAAAAACGTAAGTATGGTGGCTACCAAACAAAATGAGTGGAGTAGTATTTTACGTCAGCAAGGTATTGATACATTAACTGCTCAAGTTGCACAATCTGCAAAACAACCGATTACACTTTCTAAAAATAATAGTATGAAGCCCGAAAAACATTACAATGGAGCGTTTTTCAGAATAATGAAAGCCAAGTAGTGCAATTAAAAAGGCGAATTAACTCGTGCCACGTTGTGTCCATTATGGGAGCAACGTGCTTCTTTTACACCAACGCTAATCAAGCCCTTTACTGGGATTTAGCTCAACTTGCACGTATTGATTCAGCTGGCTTCGCTTTCCTCACTGAATTATTAAATCATTACGGAAAACAGACAAAAATAGCTTAATTCACGTGCCTGAAGTGATTAAAACACTTGCTGAACTTTGTGGCTTAAACGACTGGATTAAGCAATATATCTTCAACAAAAATCAAGATGTTATTAATGCCTAAGGAACCCGATCAACTTATGGAACTCGCTCAAATCGAAAAACTTATTAAAAGAACACCTCACAGATGCAACTGAAATCCACGTTCAAGGCGAAAACGCACACTTCAGCGTGATTGTGGTAAGCGATACACTTGCCGCACTTTCACGCGTAAAACAGCAACAAAGCGGTTTACTCACCACTTGGAGAACTTTTCTCAAGTAATATTATTCACGCTTTGACTATTAAAGTGTTCTCAACCGAACAATGGAAAAAGAACGCTTATTGAATATGGCAGGTTAATTATCAATACCACATATCTATTGTAGCAACTATGTTGCTCTTACTATAAAGGGCGAATTACATTCGCCCATTACTCATGATTTACGGGACTGACCCTACAAGCTACAAATTTCCTTCTAAAAATTACCGCTTGTACACGACCAAATTCAATTATTAAGGAAAAACAATGGAAAAATTCCGTGTTACTGGGCCTGCAACATTAAGTGGTTCAGTCAATATTTCAGGAGCAAAAACGCTGCGTTACCTATCCTTTTTGCAGCCATTCTAGCCACTGAACCAGTCACCTTAACCAACGTTCCCGTATTAAAAGATGTGGATACGACATTTAAAATCTTACGTAAATTAGGCGTTGTGGCTGAGCGTGCAGAAAATGGCGATGTACATATTGATGCAAGCAAAATTGATCATTACATCGCACCTTACGAATTAGTTAAAACAATGCGAGCCTCTATCTGGGCATTAGCACCGTTAGTCGCTCGCTTCCACGAAGGTCAGGTTTCATTGCCTGGAGGTTGTACTATTGGAGCACGTCCTGTTGATATGCACATTACAGGCTTAGAAAAATGGGGGTAACCATTGAATTAGACGAAGGTTATGTAAAAGCGACTTCAAATGGTCGCCTACACGGTGCTCAAATCTATATGGATAAAGTAAGTGTTGGTGCGACCTTATCTGTGATGATGGCAGGCACACTTGCAGAAGGTACAACGGTTATCGAAAATGCAGCACACGAGCCAGAAATTGTGGATACGGCAATCTTCTTAAATGCAATGGGGGCAAAAATCTCAGGTGCAGGCACAGGCACAATTACCATTGAAGGGGTTGAACGCTTAACAGGGCTGTACACATCGCATCGTCGCAGACCGTATTGAAACAGGTACATTCTTAATCGCTGCAGCCGTGTCTGGCGGTAAAATTACCTGTCACGGCACCAAAGCTGATACCCTTTGAAGCGGTCATCGAAAAACTACGTGAAGCAGGTATGGAAGTGAGGCGTAACAGAAGATACCATTACGCTTGATTCAAAAGGTCAACGCCCGAAAGCCGTAAATATTCGCACAATGCCACATCCTGGTTTCCCCAACCGATATGCAAGCGCAATTTACTTTGTTAAATGCAATCGCAGAAGGCACAAGTCGCATTACCGAAACCATTTTTCGAAAACCGCTATGCGCATTCCAGAGCTTAACCGTATGGGTGCAAAAGGGGAAATTGAAGGTAATACCGCAATTTGCCTCGGTGTAGAAAAATTAAAAGCAGCTGAAGTGATGGCAACCGATCTACGTGCTTCAATCAGCTTAGTGTTAGCGGGCTGTATCGCTGAAGGCGAAACCATTGTGAGATCGTATCTACCACATCGATCGTGGTTATGAGCACATCGAAGAAAAATTACGCGGCTTAGGTGCAACTATTGAGCGTTTTTCTGAGCGTAGAAGAAGAATAATCTTCCATTTTTAAACGTAAAAGCGAGAAGTGATTTCTCGCTTTTTCTTTCTCTAACGATGACAAGCCTCATAAAGCGGTAATAATTCTTGGATAGTTTGCAAAAATAAATTCTGCCGCATCAATTTTAGCCAAATCTTCCCGCTCAACATTTTTACCAATGCACCAATAAGCCTCAGGATCTTCTAGCGTTAAATCAGGCACTTCTTTGAGCTTTTTAAAATCGGCATATTCGCTCTCACTATCTTGCCATATCTCAAAATCTTGGTATTTTTCGCGATCTACATTTTCCCACCATTGTTGATATTGCGGCAGTTTTTACCTGTGAACGATCCGCACGATAGCAATGCCAATTAAGACTAACTTGTAACCGTCTGCGGTTCAAAATAACCGATAAAATCACCGCTGAATTTTTGGTTAAATTCATACTTATAAAAGGTGAAAAAAAGTGTGCACGGACTTGCCAACCATTGCACCAACGCTCAATATGGGGCTCAGCAAATGGCATTCCCAATTTTCGGTAGACATCAAGGCTCAACGCTTTCCACTCCTCCCAATTTTCTTTGTATGTTGCCTTGATGATCGGAATATCCTCAGGGCAATATTTTTCATTTGAGCAAATTGAAAGAAAGGAATATCAAAAATTTTACAAAATTGACTATTTAACATTTTGCATTTTTTTCCTATTAAAAAAGACCGCTCGCAAAGCGGTCTTCTTTTTCATCTGATTTACCAATTAGCGGTTGGTGTAAACAAACTCGACACCTTCTTCATCTTCTTCCGACCAATCGTCGTCGAAATCGTCCCAGTCGTCTTCTTCAATCGCGTTTTGCATCGCTTCTTGGTGATAGTCATCCCATTTGAATTTCACTTCATCAGCTTCTTTATTTTCTTCTTCCACTTCGCGTGGGTTCCTTCAATAAAGTCCATAATGTCGCGTGTTAAGGCTGGCACGTTCTGACCTGTTGCAGCAGAAATGAGGTAGTAATCCCTTCCCAGCCTAAGCGTGCAACGATCTCTTTGGCACGCTCTTGAGCCTCTTCTTCGCTCATCGTGTCGATTTTTATTAAACACTAGCCAAGTCGGTTTTTCTGCCAATTTTTCGCTATATTTAAACAATTCGCTTTCGATAATCGCCACGTTATCCGCTGGATCACTCTCATCAATCGGCATAATATCTACAAGGTGAATCAAGATACGACAACGCTCTAAGTGTTTTGAAGAAACGAATCCCTAAACCTGCACCGTCGGCTGCGCCTTCGATCAAGCCTGGAATATCTGCTACCACAAAGCTGCGATCTGAACCGACACGTGCCACGCCTAAACTTGGCACAAGCGTAGTAAATGGATAATCTGCCACTTTCGGTTTTGCTGCTGACACGCTACGAATAAAGGTTGATTTTTCCTGCATTAGGTAAACCGAGCATACCCACATCAGCTAAGAGCATTAATTCAAGCAATAAATCACGTTTTTCGCCTGGTGTGCCATTGGTTTTTGGCGTGGAGCTCGGTTCACGGAAGATTTAAAACGAGTATTACCTAAGCCGTGATAGCCACCTTTTGCCACCAACATTTTCATTCCGTGTTTGGTTAAATCGCCAATCACTTCCTGGGTATCGTTATCAATCGCACGCGTTCCGACTGGCACTCGTAAAGTAATATCGTTACCACGATGCCCCGTACAACCTGCACTGCGTCCATTCTCTCCACGCCCTGCGGCATAGCGTTTTTCAAAGCGATAGTCGATAAGGGTGTTGAGGTTTTCATCAGCGATTAAATAAACATCGCCACCATCACCACCATCACCACCATCAGGCCCCCTTTCGGGATATTTTTTTCACGGCGGAGCTCACACAGCCATTACCGCCATCACCTGCTTCAACGCGAATCAGGGCTTCATCAATAAATTTCATTTTGTTTCCTTTTTCTTACTCCCCCTCTTTAGTAAAGAGAGCTGAGAAGATTTGTTGGATATCTCATTTACAAATGTCAGTGAGAAAAATCACCGCTTGCAAAATCTTTTCCCTACCCCCTCTTTGCAAAAGAGAGGATCTATCATTACATTTTTCTCTACAGTCTTAATCCCTAACAGATCTAAAACCTTGTTTCAATGTTTTTGCGGTTAATGCTGCCAAACGTAAACGGCTATTTTTTCACACTTTCTTCTGCATTCAAAATTGGGCAAAGCCTCATAGAAGCTCGAGAATGTGCCCGCTAATTCGTATAAGTATTGGCAAAGAATATGCGGCATACCGTCTTTTGCTACGCCATTTAAAGCTTCTTCAAATTGCAATAATTTCACTGCCAGTGCACGCTCTTTTATCTTCGGTTAATACAATGTCGCCCGTTAATTGGTCTGCATCAATGCCACTGCGTGCGAAAATCGAACGAATACGGGTGTAAGCGTATTGCATATAAGGCGCGGTGTTGCCTTCAAAGGTCAGCATATTGTCCCAATCGAAGACATAATCGGTGGTACGGTTTTTCGAGAGATCTGAGTATTTCACCGAGCCAATTGCTACCGCTTCTACCACCGCTGCTTTTTTTCTTCAGAGGTGAGTTCTTGGCTACGTTCTGAGATGAGTTTATCCGCACGTTCTACCGCTTCATCAAGCAAATCTTTCAGTTTCACCGTGCCACCTGAACGGGTTTTGAACGGCTTACCATCTTTGCCCAACATCATACCGAAAAACGGGTGTTCAAGGCTGAAAGAGTCTGGCACATAGCCCGCTTTGCGGGTAATCAACCACGCTTGTTGCATATGTTGAGCTTGACGACTGTCGGAGAACACCAACACAGTCGGCATTCAAGGTTTTTGTAGCGATATTTCGCCGCTGCAATGTCCGTGGTTGTGTATAAGAAACCGCCATCTTTTTCTGCACGATAACGCCCATTGGATCGCCATCTTTATTTTTGAACTCAGAAAGGAAAACGACTAAAGCGCCATCATCTTCTACTGCCAATCCTTTTTGCTTTTAAATCCGCCACAATTTCGGGCAACATTGGATTGTAAAAGGCTTTCGCCCATCACATCTTTTTCAGTTAAGGTTACATTTAAACGGTCGTAGTTTTTCTTGGTTATGGTGCATCGTAATATCCACTAATTTTTCCACATGGTACGACAATATTCATCACCACTTTGGAGTTTCACCACATAACCACGCGCTTTTTCAGCAAAAGCTGCATCTTCATCGTAATGCGCTTTGGCTGCGATAGAATACTTCTAAATCGCTTAATTCAAGCTGTGAGGCATTTTTCATTTTCCATTTTCAAGATAAGCAATTAGCATCCCGAACTGGGTTCCCCAGTCGCCAACGTGGTTGGCACGGATCACTTTATTGCCTAAAAACTCAAGAGTACGCACCACCGCATCGCCAATAATGGTCGAACGCAAATGCCCAACGTGCATCTCTTTTCGCCACGTTTGGAGAAGAGTAATCGATGACAATCGTTTGTGGATTTGCGGTTTGAATGCCAAAATTAACCGCTTGTAAGGCTGAATTAGCGTTGTTTGCTAACCAATCTTTATTTAAGAAAATATTGATAAAGCCTGGACCTGCAATTTCTAATTTCTCAGCGACACCGTCTAAATTCGCATTAGCCAAAATTTTTTTGAGCAAACTCACGTGGGTTCATTCCTAATTTTTGCCGCACCCATTGCACCATTCGCTTGATAATCACCAAACTCAGGTTTACTTGATTGACGCACTAAAGGCTCAACATTCTCGCTTGCTCCTGCAAGAAATCATTGCTTGCTTGATTTTATCTGATAAAATTTGTTGAATATTCACTTTTTAACCTATTGCATTTACATTCAAAAATGGACAAAATTATACCTGAAAACACAAACTTTTACGAGAAAAATGACCGCTTGTTTTTGGTGATTTATCTCAATTCGAGCAAAAATTCAATAAATTGCAGAAATCGTGGGATTGATCTCTAGCAAATATGAAATCGATCATCTTGCGGTTCGCATGAATACACTTGAAACTGCTAAAAAAATGGCGAAATCTTTTTGGTGGAAAATGTAAATATTCTTAAAGAAAAGTAAAAGTGAATGGTCGCCTAATTGGACTGTTTGAGCTAACGCAAAGCGGTTGATTTTTGGACAAAAAGTCAAAAATCATAGAACTTCCCTTTCCTAAAGGCAAAATTTATCCACAAGAGGGATGGGAACATATTGAAGCTGTAATCCCTATGCAGCAAAGTGAAAACGTAGATTCTTGGATTGAACGAGTAATAAAAATGTTTGCATAATGAGAATCCTAAACTTAATATTAAAATTAGCCAGCCTGAAGTGGAAGGGTGAACAACTACCTAACCCGACCATTGCGATAAATGTAAAGAATGCAACTTTAAGTAATCATTCTTGTCTAAAACTACATCCTTATGGTATAAATGATATTATTTGTTCAGAAAAATCATTTCTGAACTTTCTCTTATTGGGGTACAATATGAAAAATTTGGATTAGCTACTACGTTATTATCTAGCCTTGTGATGGTTGGTTGTGCAAATACGGACATTTATAGCGGAAGCGTATATTCTGCATCACAAGCCAAAGAAGCTAGAGCAATTAGCTACGGTACGATTGTATCTGTGCGTGATGTAAAAATCCAAGCAGATAATCAAGGTATTATCGGCACAGTCGGTGGCGGTGTATTAGGTGGTATTGCTGGTTCTGCTATCGGTGGTGGTAGAGGCAAGCGATTGCAACTGCTGTAGGAGCTATTGCAGGTGCGATGGCAGGCAATACAATCGAAGAAAAAGGCGAGTCAAGTTTCTTCATTAGAAATGACGATTCGTAAAGATGATGGTCAAGAAATCGTGGTTGTTCAGAAAAAAGAAGACGGTTTCGTACCAGGTAAACGCGTAAGACTCGTTGGTTCTAACTCGAATTTAAACGTTTCTTTACTTTAATTTTTCAATTTTAAGGATTCATAATGAAAACTTTCTCTAGCTGTATTAGTAAGTATGGTTCTTGCAGCTTGTACTGCAGACGTTTACTCTAACTAAAGGTGATGCAACTGTTTTTAAGTAGCAAAGACATCTCAAAAGATGTTGTTGAGTTAACAGTTCAAAAAGACAACGGTGAAATCGTGACTTTAAAACGTAAATACGACTCTCACGCAACAGTGGGAGCACGTGTAACTGTTGCTGACCAAGACAACAGCCAAGATGCAGATTTAAACACAATTCGTCGTTACGAATTCAAATAATCTGACTTCATCATAGAAAACCCGGCTTATGTCGGGTTTTTATTCCTCTATTTTCTATAATCATTCGCCTGCTGCAGTAACACTTGGCTCTTTTTAAGAATTGTTCTGAATAATCACCAAACCAGTGATGTACCTTTTCAAAAACTTGAATAAAGCCCGCTTTATCTTTTTCTTCAAAGAATTTTAGGCTCTGTTCAAAAGTTGCTTTTAACGATTGAATGGTAGTGAGATTTTTCAGGTTTATCCAAAATAATATCAGCATACAACGCCCCATCTTGGGCAAATAACCGCCCTATCATCGCGAGTTCTAAACGGTAAATAGGAGAAGAAAGTGCTAATAGCTGTTCAAGTTTTATCGGCTGCTCTGATAAATGCAAAGCCAAACATAAAAAGTCGAAAAGTGGCGTAGTGCTTGGATATAAGTCATTGCGATGATCGTGCTCTGTAGCACCAATCACTTCAATTTTTGCTCCCCAGATTTTGATCTGCTCTAATAACCATTCGTACTGTTCTGCTACACGCCCATGGCAGCAAACCACCACTTGCTTAGCTAAACTTTTGCGTGTCTGGACCAAACATTGGGTGAAGCCCAACCACTGCTCCTTGATGCACTTTTTAACATTTTTGCAACGGTTGAACTTTTACCGAAGTGAGATCGGCTAAAATCATCTTTTCAGTTAAGAAAGGTTGCAAGCGCTCAATCGTTTCTAGCGTTTTATTGATTGGCACACAAACAAGTACCAAAATCAGTCCCCGCCAAAATGGTTTCAGCTTGAATCCAATCATTTTTGATCAAGGCTTACCACTTGGTAGCCCGACAAACTCAGAAAGCGGTTAAATAATCGCCCTAATTTACCAAGTCCACCCACAATCACGATCTTTTTGAATATTCGGATTCACTTGCTTAAAGCCGTGTTTGTTCTCGTTGGCATAGGATTCTCGCATCACGCGTCTGAGTACATCTTCAATCAGATCCGCAGGTACGCCTTGCATTTCAGCTTCGGTTCTGCGAGCTTCAATCATCGCTTTTCACGCTCAGGTGCATGAGCCAGGAATGCCGTGTTCTGACTTCACTTTTCCCACTTCAGCCACTAATTTTAAACGTTCCGAAAGTAAGGCTATCAACTCACGATCAACCTGATCAATCGCGTAAAGGGTTTAATGGCATAATTTATCCTTGATGTTGTGTTTATTATTATTTACTTATTGTAAATCAAAAATTACAGATAAATTACCTATTTATTGCCAAGATTTCAACTACTTTTTGCTTCACACTTTCTACCGAAATTCTTGCCATTAAATTCTCACCTGTTTTGGATTTCGCTTTAGTTGCCCAAGGAAGTGCTTGCCACGGTTTTACCGTAATAAGTTTGCACTACTTCATCATAAACAGAAATCACATTTTGTTGATCATTGTAAGGTGCAGTGCGGCGCGGATTGTGAATCGCACAAAGCCCAATAACGGGCGTACCTTTGAGATACTTGCAATGTGGGCTGAGCCAGTGTCAGGCGAAATCACTAGATCTGCTATAATTTTAAGAGGGCAGCAATCTCTTTTAGCGACGTTTTCCCTACCAAATTCTGCACATTCGGGGCAAGGTGCTGAATATAAGCGGTCATTTCCAGTTCATGTTTTGCAGGCGAACCAAGCAAAATTACGTTGATATTTTGTGCACTATCAACCAATTGGCAATTTCAGCATAACGCTCTATTAACCAATCCTTTTTCAGACTTACTGGAACAAGGAGAAATCACCACATTTTTACGCATTGGATCAAGCCACTGTTTCGCTTTTTCAACCGTTTCCATAGAAATTGGCAATTGCCATTTTGGGGTTAAATCAGTCACACCAATCGCTTTAGCAAACATCATCTGTCCATCTAATACGTGCGGAGAGGTGGTTTGTTCCACCTTTTGATTGGTAAAAAGCCACTGCATTTCACGGGCTCGATCTTTGTTAAACCCAATTTTTATCCGCTTTAATGCCAAGTGAAAGAATAGAAGCTCGAAATGCAGTTTGCATATTAAGAAGAAAAATCGAACCGCTTGTGGGCAAGCTGTTTCCAAATTGTAAAGATACCTTTCCAACCAGATTTTTATCAAACGGAACTAACTTCACATTAGGGAGATCTTGCATCAGCATTGCTTCGGTTTTACCGATAATCCAAAGTAATTTCCGCATCAGGGATATTTGCGTTGAATGGCTTGCACGACCGCAAGAGTGTGGCAAACATCGCCAATTGCAGAGAGGCGAATAATGCAGAGGGATAGGGGGTTTTCATATAAATTTACTATTGGTAGGGTGCATGGATTTATAAAATCCACGCACGTAAACAAGAGATTAAGGTGCATGAAACGTTGTTTCACACATCCTACAATTTATTAATAGTTTACTCCACCACAAAACAAGCAATTTTTCTGCCATCTGTGTAGTTTTTCAATTGCGGTTGTTCCACTTGACAGCGGTCGGTTTGCAAAACGACAGCGGGCATAGGCACAGCCCTTTGGTGGATTAAGTGGAGCTGGTAATTCGCCAGTGAGTTTAATTCGCTCACGGCGATCAACTTCGTTTAATCTTGGTGTTGCTGAAAGCAGTGCTTGTGTATATGGATGTTTTTGGCTCAGCAAAAATCTGTTTCACCTCGCCTTGCTCCACGCAACGCCCTAAATACATCACCATCACTTTATCTGCGATATGTTCCACCACAGAAAGATCGTGCGAGATAAAGACATAAGAGAGCCCCATCTCTTCTTGCAGATCCATCATTAAATTGAGCACTTGAGCACGCACGGAAACATCCAATGCCGAAACAGGTTCATCCGCCACCATAATATCAGGGCTCAAGCATCAAGCCACGAGCAATAGCAATACGCTGGCGTTGTCCGCCTGAAAACATATGCGGATAGCGATCGCAAACTCTGGTTTTTAAGCCCACTTTTGCCATCATATCCAACACTTTTTGCCTTACGCTCTTTTGCCGAAAGCGAAGTGTTAATGAGCAAAGGCTCTTCTAAGATTGAGCCCACTTTTTTACGTGGGTTGAGTGAGCTATACGGATTTTGGAACACGATTTGAATTTTACGGCGACGAAGCGTTGCCGTCTCTTTATCATTTTTCCAGAAAGTTATGACCGTTGTAAAAAGCTCACCTTCGGTCGGATGTTCAATCATCGTGAGCATTCGCCCAAGGGTTGATTTTCACAGCCAGACTCTCCCACCACCGCTAAGGTTTTGCCTCGCTCAAGCGTGAAAGAAACACCATCCACCGCTTTCACCATTTTGGGTTTTTGCGAATACTCCCTTTCTTCACGGGATAATATTTTTAAGTTAATCGCATCAAGAAGCGGTGCGTTTTCGTAATTTTTGCATATTTTCCTCTCTTGATTAGCTTGGTAAGCCTTGTGCGTTTAACGGCGTATGGCATTTCACTTGACGGCTGTTGATTTGCACCAACGCAGGCTCAACGCTACGACATTTCTCCGTCGCATACGGGCAACGCGGGTTAAGCAAGCAGCCTTGTGGGCGATCATGTTTTCAGGCACGACACCTGGAAGAGAGTTGCAAGCGAGATTTTTCCTTCCGCAAATTCTGGCAGAGATTTCAACAAAGCTTGTGTATAAGGATGTAACGGCGATTTGAAAATCTCTTCTGCCCTGCCCTCTTCCACCACTTGCCCTGCGTACATCACAATGATCCGATGTGCCGATTCCGCCACCAATGCTAAATCGTGGGTAATCAGAATTAATGCCATATTCTCTTTGTGTTGTAACTCGAGCAATAAATCGATGATTTGGGCTTGAATGGTTACATCTAATGCAGTGGTTGGCTCATCGGCAATCAATAATTTCGGATTACACGCAATCGCCATTGCGATCATCACACGCTGGCTCATCCCGCGAAAGCTGATGTGGATAAACCTCAAGCGTGATTTAGGATCAGGAATGCCCACTAATGAAAGCAATTCTATTGCTCGCTCACGGCGAGCCGCTTTGCTCCACCTTGATGCACTTTGAGGGCTTCCATAATTTGGTAGCCCACGGTGTAGCTTGGATTCAGGCTTGTCATCGCATCTTGGAAAATCATTGCGATATCAGCCCCAATAATTTTTGCTTCTCTTTCGGTTTTTAGAGCAAGTAAATCATTTTGGTTAAAGTGCAATTTCTCAGCCGTTACACGACCAGGAAAAATCAACCAAGCCCATAATCGCCAATGAACTAACCGATTTCCCCAACCAGACTCACCCACAATACCAAGTACTTCGCCTTCATTCACGGTGTAGCTAATACGATCCACCGCTTTGAATGGGGCTTTTTCATCTCAAAAGAAACAGAAAGATTTTCAACTGTTAATAAACTATTTCGCCCCTATTGTTTTAATTTTTGGATCGAGAGCATCACGTAAGCCGTCACCCATCAAGTTAAAAGGCTAGCCTAAGTGATAAAATCGCTAAACCTGGAATAGTAACAAAGCCAGTTCGCTGATTGCATAAAACCGCGAGATTCTGCCAACATTGTACCCAGTTCTGGTGTCGGTGGTTGTGCCCCAATACCTAAGAAGCCGGAGTGCAGCAAGTTCTAAAATCGCATTCGAAATACCCATTGTCATTTGTACAATTAAAGGTGCAAGGCAGTTTGGCAAAATCACAACAAACATCAATCGCCACACATTCGCCCCAGCCACGACTTGCCACCACGTAATCACGGTTTTTCTCATTCATTACCGAAGCACGGGTTAAACGTACGTAACTTGGAATGGACACAATCGCAATCGCAATCGCTGCGTTAATCAGTGAAGGCCCGAGAATCGTCACCGCGCCAATAGTTAATAACAAGCTTGGAATGGCGAGCATAATATCGACTCAGACGCATAATTAAAATATCAAGCGTGCACCATAGTAGCCTGCAAGCAAGCCTAAAAATAACACCGAGTACGCAAGACATCAGTACAATCAGCGAGCCAATAAAAACAGAAAGTCTTGCTCCATAAATAATGCGGAAAGCATATCCCGACCGATGTCGTCTATGCCTAAAATATAGGCTGAATTGCCACCCTCAAACCACATTGGTGGTAAAAGCAAGGCTGAGCGGTTTTTGTTCGATTGGGTCGAAAGGTGCAACCCAATCTGCAAAAATCGCAGCAAAAAGCACGATTAAAATAAAGATAAACCCAATTACCGCTCCACGGTTTTTGACTAAAATAATAGACAAACTCTTGGAAAGGTGTTTTTCGGCATTGGGGCTGTTACTGTCGTTGAAGACATTCTTCACTCCTCTCTTCTAAGTATTTCGAATACGTGGATTGACCACACCATAAATCAAATCAACCAGTAAATTCCACAAGAATGATGATAGTTGCAATAATCAACACCGAACCTTGTAACACGGGGTAATCGCGGGCGTTAATCGCCTCAATTACCCATTTACCAATACCAGGCCAAGAGATATTTTCGGTTAATACCGCCCCTGAGAGCAACTGCCCCACAATTAATCCCACTACTGTTACGACAGGGAATTAACGCATTACGCAGTGCATGTACAAACACAATGCGTGTGGTATTTAAACCTTTTTGCTTTTGCAGTTCGGATATAATCTTCACCCAATACTTCAAGCATTGAAGAGCGGGTCATTCGCGTAATCACCGCAAGGGAATCGTGCCAAAGCACAACAGCAGGCAAAAATCAGCGATTTAATTGCCGCTAAAAATGCACCAGGTTCGCCCGACTGCCATGTGTCAATCAACGCAAATCCCGTGTTGGTTTCAATCCAATATTCTGACGGTAAAACGCCCTGACGCAGGCAAACCGAGTGGCGTTGAAAACCATAGAAAATTAAAAATTCAGCCCCACCAGAAAAATCGGCATTGAATAGCCTGTGAGGGAAAGTGTGGTTACAATGTGCGAGATCCACGAATTTTTCTTCACTGCCGCAATCACACCAAGAAAAAAATCCCAATCACTAAAGACCAAAGCAAGGCAAAGAATGCAAGCTCAACGGTCGCCGGGAAAAGAGTAAAAACTCCTTGAGGACCGGCTCATTATTACGGAATGAATTGCCCTAAATCACCATGGAAAAATCCCTTTAATATAGTTGAAATATTGTTCAGGGTAAGGATAAATCCAAAGCCGAGTTGAGACATCATTTGGGCGTGCACAGCTGGATCAAGCCCACGCTCGCCCATTCAATTTCAATGGGATCACCAGGGATAAGATGCACCAATGCAAAAGTAATTAAGGTAATCGCAATAAATGTGGAATCACCATTAAAATACGTTTTAAAATAAATGAAAACATAAATAGATAATATAAGTAAATTTTGGGAGATTTTTGACTGCTTGTATCTCCTCTCTCTGCTTGGAATTGCCTTGCGCAATTCCAAGCCATCCTAAAGAGAAGGAATGAAAAGAGAATCAGCAGAATTATTTATCTGCTAAATCTACGTGGTAGAAGTTGTGCAAGCTAAACGGACTGATAGTATAACCTGTTACTTCTTTACGCACATGGGGAAGTAGGTGGTTGAGTGAGCTATGGTTACCCAAGGTGCTTGTTCTTTGAACAATACTTGTGCTTGTTTATAAAGTTCTACACGTTTTTCGTGATCAGTAATTTGAGCTGCTTCTGTCACTAATTTATCAAACTCTGCATTACAGAATTTCGAATAGTTAGAACCTTGTTTCACCGCTGCACAGCTTAATAGGGTATTTGAAGTTATCTGGATCACCATTATCACCATTCCATCCCATCATACCTGTTGGATCTTCACCATTACGCAAGCGTTTAAGATATTCACCCATTCATAGCTCACGATTTTCGCATTCACACACTTTTTTCCAATCTTCTTGAATAAAGCTCAGCCATACGACGTGCATTTTGGATTATAAGGACGGCTTACTGGCATTGCCCAGATTTCTGTATCAAAACCATTTGGAAATCCTGCCTCAGCTAATAATGCTTTTAGCTTTTTCAGGGCTATAATCATAATCTTTATCGCATCGTTATAGCTCCACATTGTTGGTGGAATTGGATTTTTGCTTTTCTCACCAGAGCCTTGGTAAAACAGAGCTAATAATCGCATCTTTATTGATAGCGTGATTTAATGCCTGGCGCACTTTTTGATTATCAAACGGTTTTTTCTCGGTATTGAAATGTAAGTAGCCAATGTTTAACCCTGGACTTGTCATCAAGTTAATGTTCGGATCTTTTTCAGCGTTTCAATATCTGCAGGGTTTGGATAAGGTGCAGCGTGGCATTCACCTTTTTGGATTTTCGCTAAACGAACCCGAAGCATCTGGAGTGATCGAGAATACCAAGCGGTCAATTTTTGCTTTTCCTTCCCAATATTCAGGGAATGCTTTGTATCTAATACTTGAATCTTTTGATAATCTACAAATTGGAATGGGCCAGTACCAATTGGATCGTTATCACTTTTTCAGGTGTTCCCACTTTTAGCATTTTGCTCTGCATATTCAGCCGAGAAAATTGCAGCAAAATCCATTGCCACATTCGATAAGAATGGTGCATTTAGCACTTTGCAAACTAATTTTTCACTGTGTAATCATCTCACTTTTTCTACTTTATCAATGATATTTGGCATATCCATACCAATAAAGTATTCATAGTTTCCACCCGAAACTTTTGTGATATGGGTGGTTTTGGATCTAATTGACGATTGAATGAAAACAACACATCATCCGCATTGAAATCACGTGTTGGTTTGAAATTTTTATTGCTGTGGAATTTGACACCTTTACGTAAATAGAAAGTATAAGTTTTGCCATCTTCAGACACATCCCACTTCTCGGCTAATGAAGGCATAACATTTGTTGTTACCTGGTTCAAAAGTAGTGAGCATATTGAAAAAATAGTTTGTCCTGTTGCATCAAAGGTTAAACCATCTGTCGCAAATTGTGGGTTAAAGTGCGTTGAGTAAAGCTCTGCACAATAAACAAAGGTTTTTGGTGCAGCAAAAAGCCACTGTTGAGGCAAAAGCTAAGCTGAATAGAGAGAGTTTAGCAAATCATAAAAGACTCCAGATGTTGTGAATGATATTGTTAGTTATTAATGAATTCTTTGAATTTACAAATTTTTTAGCGGGAACATCAAGAGGAAGAAAGCAAAAAGCGGTAAGATTTTGGGGAAAAATTTGCGAAATGGTTGAATGAAAGAGATGAAATAGCCTTGTATTTCAAAAGACAAGGCTATTTAACTAGAATATATTATATATTAGCATTTAGGAAAATTATTCTTCTTCAAGGTATTTAAATAACTCATTAGCAGTTTCTAAGACCCCTTTGTAATCCTCTTCAAATAAGAAATCAATTTCATTAATATTATCTTCAACTACTTCAATAGAAAGATCTTTAAACTCATGAAACACGAGGATTAAGGCTTTGGAATTCTTCATAATCCCCATGATGAACTTCACTTTCTATACCTACATAAATCATTTCATCAATAAGTTTTTGCTATACTTGCTGAGTCTGGCACTTCAAAATATTTAGCGACAGAATATAAATCCTTAAATGCTTCCATTATGTTTTCCCTTATTCCGTTGTAATTAAATAAACGTTGTTTAAAACAACTATCAAATACATCGATATCAATGACTTTTTCTATCTAAGGATGAAATAAAATCATCTAAGCGTCTTTTTCCCTTCGTCTTTTATTTCATCACTATGTGGACCACCCCAAAAATAATCATTCTTTTATCTTTAAATAATCATAAATATCATCATAATTTGTGAAAAATAAGAATTCTGATCACTTTCTGGATAATCTTTACTTGTTTTTACAGCCCCTTCCCAAGAACTTAAAGAAGAAAGTCCAGCATCTACTTTAACTTTGGTTCTGACTGTCGTTGTTACCATACTTTCAGTTTTTGCCCAAAAATTAATTGACTTAAGAAAATAAAATGCTGCAGCTTTTTGGCTGGAACGTAATCATTCTCTCAGCACCAGAAACATTTGCTTCAATAACTACCATAGTTTTTCCTATACTTCGTTGTTATACAATAAATGTTACTTGTTATGTCAATAACAAGTAAAAGAAGTATACTTCTTTTGAAAATTTGAGATTTGTGATGGTGGCAAGGAAAGATAAAAATGGAAATAAAAAGTAGGGTACGTGAACTGACAGGTTCACGCACGTTGTAATGTGTGTGAGTATTAATGGATTTTTCTGCGTGCGTGAATGATAAATCATTCACACACCCTACGATAAATTAGGCGGGTAAAAATAGAATAAATGAATAAAAAATTGAATCTAGTGGATAAATGAATTCAAACCGAATATTGCAACAGCTAAACGCCCCAAAAGCAAAAACCCCAGACCTTTATTCAGTCTGGGGTTCTTGATTATTCAATCTGGCGATGCCCTACTCTCACATGGGGAATCCCACACTACCATCGGCATTACGGCATTTTACTTCTGAGTTCGGAATGGATTCAGGTAGAACTACGCACTATAGTCGCCAGAATATTCTGTTTTAATCACTTTCTTTTTAGTGATTTTATATTCTTTTTGATTTCTCATTTTCTATTCTTTTTCTTTCTTTAAAACTTGAAACAAAGCTGTAAAACACACTTGAGCGTTGTATAGTTAAGCCTCTCAGGCAATTAGTAATGTGTTAGCTCAACGGCTCACCGCTTACACACACACACCTATCTACGTCGTAGTCTCCAACAACCCTTACAGTCTTATAAACTGGGAGAACTCATCTCAAGGCAAGTTTCGTGCTTAGATGCTTTCAGCACTATCTCTTCCGCATGTAGCTACCCGGCAATGCGTCTGGCGACACAACCGGAACACCAGGGATGCGTCCACTCCGGTCCTCTCGTACTAGGAGCAGCCCCTTTTCAATTCTCCAACGCCCAGGCGCAGATAGGGGACCGAACTGTCTACGACGTTCTAAACCCAGCTCGCGTACCACTTTAAATGGCGAACAGCCATACCGCTTGGGACCTACTTTCAGCCCCAGGATGTGATGAGCCGACATCGAGGTGCCAGACACCGCCGTCGATATGAACTCTTGGGCGGTATCAGCTCTAGTTATCCCCGGAGTACCTTTTATCCGTTGAGCGATGGCCCTTCCATTCAGAACCACCGGATCACTATGACCTGCTTTTTCGCACCTGCTCGACTTGTCTGTCTCGCAGTTGCTTGCATATACCATTGACTAACCTCACGATGTCCGACCGTGATTAGCAAACCTTCGTGCTCCTCCGTTACTCTTTGGGAGAGACCGCCCCAGTCAAACTACCCACCAGACACTGTCCGAGAGCGTGTTTCCACTCTTCGTTAGAACATCAAACGTTCGAAAGGGTGGTATTTCAAGGGTTGACTCCATAGAAACTGGCGTTCCTACTTCAAAGTCTCCCACCTATCTACATCAAAATTCAATGTTCAGTGTCAAGCTATAGTAAAGGTTCACGGGGGTCTTTCCGTCTAGCCGCAGGGTACACCCGCATCTTCACGGCGATTTCAATTTCACTGAGTCTCGGGTGGAGACAGCCTGGCCATCATTATGCCATTCGATTGCAGGGTCGGAACTTACCCGACAAGGAATTTCGCTACCTTTAGGACCGTTATAGTTACGGCCGCCGTTTACTGGGGCTTCGATCAGGAGCTTCTCTTTCGATAACACCATCAATTAACCTTCCAGCACCGGGCAGGCATCACACCCTATACGTCCACTTTCGTGTTTGCAGAGTGCTGTGTTTTTAATAAACAGTTGCAGCCAGCTGGTATCTTCGACCGGTTCAACCTTCACCCGCAAGGGGTTACAATCTACGCCGGCGCACCTTCTCCCGAAGTTACGGTGCTATTTTGCCTAGTTCCTTCACCCGAGTTCTCCTCAAGCGCCTGAGTATTCTCTACCTGACCACCTGTGTCGGTTTATAGTACGGTTTAGATAAATCTGAAGCTTTAGTGGCTTTTCCTGGAAGCGTGGTATCAGTTACCTTCAGTGCCTTAGCACCTCGTCATCAGTTCTCGGTGTTAAGAGTGCCCTGGATTTTGCCTAAACACTCCACCTACCGCCTTAAACAGCCATCCAACAGGCTGCTAACCTAACCTTCTCCGTCCCCACATCGCAATTTATCAAGTACGGGAATATTAACCGTTTCCCATCGACTACGCTTTTCAGCCTCGCCTTGGGGCCGACTCACCCTGCCCCGATTAACGTTGGACAGGAACCCTTGGTCTTCCGGCGAACGAGTTTTTTCACTCGTTTTATCGTTACTTATGTCAGCATTCGCACTTCTGATACGTCCAGCACACTTCTCAATGCACCTTCTTCCGCTTACAGAACGCTCCCCTACCCAACAATGTTTCCATTGATGCCGCAGCTTCGGTGCTATATTTTAGCCCGTTACATCTTCCGCGCAGGCCGACTCGACTAGTGAGCTATTACGCTTTCTTTAAATGGTGGCTGCTTCTAAGCCAACATCCTAGCTGTCTAAGCCTCCCACTTCGTTTCCCACTAATATAGACTTTGGGACCTTAGCTGGCGGTCTGGGTTGTTTCCTCTCCACGATGGACGTTAGCACCCACCGTGTGTCTCCTGAGTATCACTCTTCGGTATTCGCAGTTTGCATCGGGTTGGTAATCCGGGATGGACCCCTAGCTGAAACAGTGCTCTGCACCGAAGGTGTCCGCTCGAGGCTCTACCTAAATAGATTTCGGGGAGAACCAGCTATCTCCCGGTTTGATTGGCCTTTCACCCCCAGCCACAAGTCATCCGCTAATTTTTCAACATTAGTCGGTTCGGTCCTCAATTAGTGTTTCAATCTTCAACCTGCTCATGGCTGAGATCACCGGGTTTCAGGGTCTATACCTTTGCAACTCTTCGCCCAGTTAAGACTCGGTTTCCCTTCGGCTCCCTTATTCAGTTAACCTTGCTACAAAATATAAGTCGCTGACCCATTATACAAGTACGCAGTCACAGAATAAATCTGCTCCCACTGCTTGTACGTACACGGTTTCAGGGTTCTATTTCACTCCCCTCACTGGGGGTTCTTTTCGCCTTTCCTTCACAGTACTGGTTCACTATCGGTCAATCAGGAGTATTTAGCCTTGGAGGATGGTCCCCATCTTCAAACAGGATTTCTCGTGTCCCGCCCTACTTTTCGTTAGCTTAGTACCACAGTAATGTTTTTCGGATACGGGATTATCACCCTCTTTGATTGTAGCTCCCAGCATTCTCCTAACAAAACTGCTATCACTATACAGGCTCTTCCGCTTTCGCTCGCCGCTACTGACAGAATCTCGGTTGATTTCTTTTTCCTCCGGGGTACCTAGATGTTTCAGTTCTCCCGGTTTGCTTCACTTGCCTATGTATTCAACAAGTGATAGTAGATTCTTCATCTACTGGGTTTTCCCCATTCGGACATCTTGGGTTAAACGCTTCTTATCAACTCCACCCAAAGCTTATCGCGAGATTAGCACGTCCTTCATCGCCTCTGATTGCCAAGGCATCCACCGTGTACGCTTAGTCCTTAACTATACAACCTCAAATGTTTTTCAACTAAACATTCGAAGCTTTATTAAATTACTAAACACTTAACTGCTTTTTGTTCAGTTAAGATAACTACTCAGACTTTTTCTTATCAGTTGTTTGCTATCATATCTCATATTAACAGCAAACATTTCACTGACTTGAAAGTCTTCAGTTTTTCAGCTTGTTTCCAATTTTTAAAGAACAACGATAATATCTTTCGACTACCATCATAACTAAATACACAAGATTTATTTTTATCTATTTTTGTTAATTTGTAAATTTTTCTACAAATTTCACTACTTATGTTCTTAGTTATGATGATTGGTGGAGATAAGCGGGATCGAACCGCTGACCTCCTGCGTGCAAGGCAGGCGCTCTCCCAGCTGAGCTACATCCCCAACGCATAACTTTAACTTCCTTTCAGTTTTTCACTCATCATTTGTTACATTTCATTTATCATGCTCTAACAATTGAGTGGTGGGTCTGAGTGGACTTGAACCACCGACCTCACCCTTATCAGGGGTGCGCTCTAACCACCTGAGCTACAGACCCAAAAGGATGTGTCTTCCGACTTTTCGTTCCATAGTATCAAACAATCTGTGTAGAACACTTGCAGTCACTTAATTTGGTAAGGAGGTGATCCAACCGCAGGTTTCCCCTACGGTTACCTTGATACGACTTCACCCCAGTCATGAATCATACCGTGGTAAACGCCCCCTTGCGGTTAAGCTATCTACTTCTGGTACAACCCACTCCCATGGTGTGACGGGCGGTGTGTACAAGGCCGAACGTATTCACCGCGACATTCTGATTCGCGATTACTAGCGATTCCGACTTCATGGAGTCGAGTTGCAGACTCAATCCGGACTTAGACGTACTTTCTGAGATTTGCTCCCCTCGCAGGGCTCGCTCCCTCTGTATGCGCCATTGTAGCACGTGTAGCCCCACTCGTAGGGGCCATGATGACTTGACGTCATCCCCACCTTCCTCCAGTTTATCACTGGCGGTCTCCCTTTGAGTTCCCGACCCTAATCGCTGGCAGCAAAGGATAAGGGTTGCGCCTCGTTGCGGGACTTAACCCAACATTTCACAACACGAGCTGACGACAGCCATGCAGCACCTGTCTCATGGTTCCCGAAGGCACTCTCGTATCTCTACAAGATTCCATGGATGTCAAGAGTAGGTAAGGTTCTTCGCGTTGCATCGAATTAAACCACATGCTCCACCGCCGCTGCGGGCCCCCGTCAATTCATTTGAGTTTTTAACCTTGCAGGCCGTACTCCCCAGGCGGTCGATTTATCACGTTAGCTACAGGCACCAAGCTCAAAGCCCAATCCCCAAATCGACATCGTTTACAGCGTGGACTACCAGGGTATCTAATCCTGTTTGCTCCCACGCTTTCGCACATGAGCGTCAGTACATTCCCAAGGGGCTGCCTTCGCCTTCGGTATTCCTCCACATCTCTACGCATTTCACTGCTACGCGTGGAATTCTACCCCTCCCTAGTACTCTAGCGACCCAGTATGAAATGCAATTCCCAAGTTAAGCTCGGGGCTTTCATCTCACTTAAGTCACCGCCTGCGTGCCTTTACGCCCAGTTATTCCGATTAACGCTCTGCACCCCCGTATTACCCGCGGCTGCTGGCACGGAGTTAGCCGGTGCTTCTTCTGTGATTAACGTCAATTTGATGGGCTATTAACCTATCAACCTTCCTCGTCACCGAAAAGAACTTTTTACAACCCGAAGGCCTTCTTCATTCACGCGGCATGGCTGCATCAGGGTTCCCCCATTGTGCAATATTCCCCCTGCTGCCTCCCGTAGGAGTCTGGACCGTGTCTCAGTTCCAGTGTGGCTGGTCATCCTCTCAGACCAGCTAGAGATCGTCGGCGGTCAGCCTTTACCTAACCAACTACCTAATCCCACTGGGCTCATCTTATGGCAGGTGGCTCGAAAGTCCCACCCTTTAATCCGAAGATTTTACGCGGTATTAGCTACAGTTTCCCGTAGTTATCCCCCTCCATAAGCCGAGATTCCCAAGCATTACTCACCCGTCCGCCACTCGTCAGCAAATTAGCAAAGCTAATCCCTGTTACCGTTCGACTTGCATGTGTTAAGCCTGCCGCCAGCGTTCAATCTGAGCCATGATCAAACTCTTCAATTTAAAAAGTTCAATCGCTCAATAAATTAACTGCTTAGCTATAAGTTTCACTACTCTATAAACTAAATTAAAAACAATTTAATTTAAAGGGTAAAAATGAATTTCTAGTTAGCACTTTTTATCAAGACTTCAAAATTAAAATATTTTAACTAAGTCAATCAACAAGTGCCCACACAGATTGTCTGATAAGTTGTTCAAAGAACAAAAAGAAACGACGCACTGCATATTAATCTAAATCGTTCAGCAACAGTGCGTCGTTGTGTGAGGTGCATTATAGAGAAAAAAATTAAAACCGTGCAAGCACTTTTTGCAAAAATTTTAAAAATTTACCAACTGTTTACAATTAAACCATAAAGGCGTTTTTCTAGCAAATTTTGCTTAAATAACTTACTTTACAGAACTTCGTTTTAGCGATTTACTCTATTAAAGCAATAATTTGAGGATTTTTGATTGAATTTAGAATTACTTTTTGATTACATTCAGACAAGTGTGATCTCATCTCACATAAATGCGAGAAAAATCAGCTATTATATATAAGCATATTTTTCAACAATTCATTAGATAACATTATAGGAAAACATTATGAGCCAATTAGACGCTTTTAAGAGAAATGACTGTTGTTGTTGCAGATACTGGTGATATCGATGCGATTAAACAATACCAACCACAAGATGCTACCACTAACCCTTCTTTAATTTTAAGTGCATCGGCATTACCACAGTATGCACCACTTATTGATGAAGCGGTGGCTTATGCAAAAACAAAAAGCAATGATAAAGCACAACAACTAGTTGATGCAGAAGATAAATTAGCAGTAAACATCGGTTTTAGAAATCTTAAAAATCGTTCCTGGACGTATCTCAGCAGAAGTTGATGCACGTTTTTCATACGACACAGAAAAACAATTGCAAAAAGCTCGTAAATTAATCGCACTTTTATAATGAAGCAGGCATTTCAAACGATCGTATCTTAATTAAAATTGCTTCAACTTGGCAGGGTATCAAAGCTGCCGAACAATTAGAGAAAGAAGGCATCGACTGTAACCTCACACTATTATTCTCACAAGCACAAGCACGTGCTTGTGCTGAAGCAGGTGTTTACTTAATCTCACCATTTGTTGGTCGAATTCTAGACTGGTACAAAGCAAACTCAGATCAGAAGAATATACACCAGCTGAAGATCAGGCGTAGTTTCTGTTACTTCAATCTACAACTACTACAAACAATACGGCTATAAGACCGTCGTAATGGGTGCAAGTTTCCGTAATGCAGGTGAAATTACCGAATTAGCAGGTTGCGACCGCTTAACTATCGCACCAGCCCTATTGAAAGCATTACAAGAAAAACAACGAACTATTAGTACGTAAATTAAACTTTAACGGTGAAGTACAATCTCGCCCTACACCAATGACTGAAGCTGAATTCTATTGGGAACATAACCAAGATCCAATGGCTGTAGAAAAATTAGCAGAAGGCATCCGTAAATTCGCGATTGACCAAGAAAAATTAGAAGCAATGCTTTTAGCAAAAACTTTAATTTCTTATTAAGATAGAAAGCAAAAAGTCTAGCAAATGCTAGACTTTTTATTTTAGTTTAACTAAACCTCAATCCCAAACTTCTCTTTCACTAATGCTTGGAAGTCAGTGCAACCACCAACATGAACGTTATCTAAGAAAAATTTGTGGCACGGTTTCAACTGGCTTGCCGACACGTGGCACTAAATCTTCTTTGGTAATACCTTCTTCAGGCATATTTACAAATTTAAAATCGAAATCGAATAATTCTGATTTCATTTTTCCGCTAATGCTTTCGCACTGAATGCAATATGGGCAAGTTAAACGCCCTGTAAATTTCAACAAAACATCGTTACCTCTCTGTTTTTTTCCTTGTTGTAAGTAATTACATCTTACCCTTTGTAAGCGGTTAAATCTATCTCTTGAGCCGCAAATTTTTCTAATTCGACTTGATGAGTAATATAAACCACCAAAGTCTGCAAATGTTGCTTTCTTTGTACCAACTCGCTAAGTTGCTTTTAACCAGACAATAAAAGCTATTTCCATCAGACTGCATTTAATTTGGAAATTAATGAATCGGCTGGGATTGTATAACACACAGCCACAAAATGGCGTACATAGACTGCCCTTTTGTTGAACTCTGTATTCTCACGTAAGCCTCACTTGAAGCATTATTAACATTTTTTTCCCTGTAAATAATTGCTCTGAAGTGGTGATAATAAATTTATCTAAAAAAATATTGAACTTTTTAGGCATGCTACTAAGTAAGTCAACTTTATTTAATAAAGAATTATTATTAGCAATATTTAAACTATCGACATAGCACTTTCAATGTATAAAAACCATCCTTAATTCACTCTTTCAAACTAAAAATGATATATTTTATACTTCTTGAGAATAATCCCTAGCCCCAAAAATCGCCGTGCCGATGCGTACCATCGTTGAGCCACACTCAATTGCACTTGCCATATCATCTGACATTCCCATTGAAAGCGTATCAACGCTCTCAAACCGTTGTTTCAAGCGGTTGAATAAATCTTTCATTTTACGTAATGCTATCTTCTGTTGTTCAGGTTCACTTTCTGGCTTGGGAATTGCCATCAAGCCACGTAATTTCAAACGTGGAAATTGACTGATTTTTTTCTGCAAGTGAAAAACATTTCTTCAGGCTGAATTCCTGATTTTGAGCTTTCATCACTGATATTAATCTGAATAAGCACATTGAGTGGACACAAATGCTCAGGACGTTGGTCATTCAAACGCTCGGCAATTTTGAAAACGATCCATGGTTTGAATCCAGTCAAAATGCTCAGCCACCAGACGGCTTTTATTCGATTGTAACGGTCCGATAAAATGCCATTCCAACGATTTATTGCCTGAAAAATAGGCGATTTTTCAACCCCTCCTGCACGTAATTTTTCACCAAAAAGCATATTGACCTGCTCTAATGGCTTCTTCAATTGCTTGCACAGGTTTAGTTTTAGAAACAGCTAATAAACGTACATTTTCGCGTTGGTACTCGGCAGAAATTTGCTCAATTTGTTGTTGAATACGAGATAAATTTTCAGAAATCGACATAATAATTCTCTTTTTTACGTTAACGAGGGCTATAATAGAGAAATCATATCATAAAAAGGGTAATAAGATGGATTTAACCAATATCAAATTAGTCATTACCGACGTAGACGGTGTCTTAACTGATGGTGGGTTGTACTATACTGCTGAGGGCGAAGTAATGAAACGCTTTCATGTACACGATGGCTTAGGTATAAAAATGTTGCAAAGTTGTGGTATTCAAGTAGCGGTGATTTCGGGTGGCGATCATCCGTTACTCCGAAAAACGGCTTGAGGCACTAAAAAATTCAACTCTGTACATTTAGGTAAAATGGAAAAACGCTCAGCCTGTTTCGATATTATGCAACAAGTGGGGGTAACACCAGAACAAACCGCTTTTATCGGCGATGATACGCTTGATCTGCCTGCATTTGAAGTGTGTGGCTTGGCACTGCCACTAAAAAACGCCCACGATTATGTGAAGGAAAAAGCAGACTGGGTGCTTACTAAATCGGGTGGAGAAGGAGCATTTCGCGAGGTATCAGATAAAATTTTAGAGGCTCAAGGTTTCGATGAAATTTTCCGCACTGCAGATGGTTTTTAACAATTGCGAAAAAGATGGCACAGTAGATTCGTTAATTTATGAAAGAAAATGCCCTTCTTTAGCAAAAAGGGGAAATTTGGCAGAAATGAATACGAAGTATATACAAGATAAAACCACCTATAAACCAAAGAAAACATGCTTTTTGACACCCACATCCATTTCGATCAACTCTCCACCGAGCTACAACAAAACACGCTAGCAGATCCCTAACATTACGGGCGTACTTGCGGTAGCGATAAACCTTAAGAGTAGCCAAAACTTTACTCGCATTACAACAGCAATGCCCGCATAAAATCCATATCGCTTCGGGTTTCCATCCAGAGCAAGCTCTACCAACTGCAAGTGAGCAAAATGAACTGTTTAACTGGCTTGCAAAATACCAGCAAAAATCTGACCGCTATAGGTGAAGTTGGCTTACCGCATTATCTGAAGCGAGAAAAATCCAAAATTTGGATTACGCCCCCTATTTCTCGTTACTTGAACACTTTGTTGCCTTCGCTAAGCAGTCAAATTTGCCACTTAATTTGCATATTGTGCACGATGACGTGTTACCTACTTTGGCACTACTTAAGAAGTATCAGATTATCAAAGCTCATTTTCACTGGTTTAAAACCGATGAAGCTTCGTTGGCACAATTTTTACAAACACCTTATGTCGCAAGCCTTACACCCGATATTTTATGGAATCCCAAAACGCAACAAATAGCAAAAATATTACCACTTGAGCGGTTACTAGTGGAAACAGACAGCCCGTGGCAACACGAAGGATTAGAAGACAAAGCAATTTTTACCCAGCTTAGTGCTGTAGTGGAAAAATTGGCAGAATTGAAAAGATTGACGGTAGAAAAAGTAAAAACACAAGTACTCGAAAACAGCTTGCGTTTTTATGGGCTTTAAATCACCCCTAATTCCTCCAACGCATACAAAAATCCCGTCTTCATGAATATCTTTGGTGACAAAAATCCGCCAATGATTTGAGTTCTGGCTCGGCATTGCCCATTGCTACGCCAAAACCAACAGTATCCAACATTTCCATATCATTTAAGCCATCACCAAATGCCATTGCATTCTCAATATTAAAGCCGAAAATAGTTGATCACATCTTGAATACCACGAGCCTTGGAGTTATCTTTAAGTAAAATATCTACCGCATTTTCATTCCAGCGCACTGCTTTTTAAATCTGAGCCCAATACGCCTGCATCTATCACTTCTTGTGTTCGCCCTTCGGAATAATACGCCAGCATTTGCACGGTGGTATCTTTTAAGATAAAACTTCGGATCAACGATGTAATCTTTAGTAATCGGAGAAGTAGCATTCCAAAACTATCTCGCTGTTTTCCGACACAGCAATTGCCTTACGGCTAACAAAAGCATAAGCAATACCCAATTTTTCCAGTTTTTCGACCGCTTGTTGAATACGTTGCACACTTAAGCGGTAATCTGAAATCTGCTTGCCTTGGTAAAGATTATCTTGCCCGTTAATAGTCACAAAAGCTCAAAGCCATTTTCGTTCATCAAAGGCTTAAGTGCTTCAGGGAATCCCTCGTAATTTCGCCCAGTAGCAATAGCAGGAATAATACCCTTTGCTTTGAGGCGTGGAAGTACCTGCTCCGTAATTGAGGTAGGAATACGAGCTTCGTCTTTGATGTAAAGGGTGTAGTCGATGTCGAAAAAGACAATTTTGATGGGGATGTTGGTTTTTCATAAGATGAGTTGAATAATCAAAAGCGGTAGAATTTTTGTTGAGTGTTTGCAAACTGCTCATCAAAAATCTACCGCTTGTTGCGAGGAGAAATTATTTAATTAATTGAACCAAAAATACGACGTACAGGCTCTGCTGCACCCCATAATAATTGGTCGCCTACAGTGAAAGCAGCGTAAGTATTCAGGACCCTATTGCCAATTTGCGTAGACGACCTATAGGCACGCTTAATGTACCTGTTACTTTCGCAGGGGTTAATTCGCGTAATGTTGTTTCTTTGTCATTTGGTATTACTTTTTTACCCATTCGTTGTGTGAAGCAATGATTTGCTCAATTTCCGCTAATGGTAAATCTTTAGCTTGATTGTGAACGCTTGGCTGTGGCAACGTAATGCACCGATACGCACGCATAAGCCATCAACAGGAATTGGGTTGTCGCTTAAACCTAAAAATTTTGTTGGTTTCTGCATAACCTTTCCACTCTTCTTTGGTTTGTCCACTTTCTGGTAATAATTTGTCGATCCAAGGAATTAGCTACCACCCTAATGCTGCTCCAAAGTTGTCAGTCGGGAAGCTGTCTGAACGCATTTCTGCAGTCACTTTACGTTCAATATCTAAAATTGAAGAAGCTGGATTTGCTAATTCATCTTTCACGGCATCACGCACAAGCCCATTTGTGAAAGTAATTCACGCATATTTTTCGCACCCGCACCAGAAGCCGCTTGGTAGGTTTGCAACAGAGATCCATTCCACTAAATCTTTTTCGAATAAACCACCGATTGCCATTAACATCAAGCTCACTGTGCAGTTACCACCCACAAAGGTTTTCACGCCGTTTTTCAAGCCTTCAGAAATAACGTGTTGGTTCACGGGGTCCTAATACGATGATGGCATCTTTTTCCATACGAAGGGCAGATGCGGCATCAATCCAGTAGCCATTCCAACCCGCTGCACGTAATTTTGGATAAACCTCGTTGGTATAATCACCACCTTGGCAGGTGACAATAATGTCTAATTTTTGCTAACTCTTCAATATCGAATGCGTTTTTAATTCGCCCGCTTCTTTACCTGCAAAAACAGGGGCTTTTTGACCCGCTTGTGAAGTAGTGAAAAACAGGGTTGATGTTTGCGAAGTCATTTTTCTTTGAACCATACGATCCATTAACACAGACCCTACCATTCCACGCCAACCGATAAAACCGACATTTTGCATTGTGTTGCTCCTGAATAATTAAATAAATGTTGTTTTTGAGTGATAGCTTGCATAAATACAAGATTTTTGATGAAAATGCAACGTAAAAATACAATGTTTTTGCCGATTACTTTATTCTAGATAAAATAAAACGAAAGTGGTTAGAATATAACCACCGATAACGGTGCTTTTAAAGAGGAAATTAAGATGAAAATCAAAACAGTATTAGCGGTCATTTTAGGCGGATTATTTGCAACTTCTGTGGCAAAATGCAAATGAGCCTGCAAAATTAGTAGTGAAGGTGCAACAATTGGATGTACAACACGGCAACAAAGATGTAGGTACGGTTGAAATTACTGAGTCTGCTTACGGCTTAGTGTTTTACTCCAAATCTAACTGGTTTAGCAGAAGGTTTACACGGCTTCCATATTCACGAAAAATCCAAGCTGTGAGCCAAAAAGAGAAAGACGGAAAACTTACTGCTGGTTTAGCGGCGGGCGGTCACTGGAACCCAACCAAAAGCGAAAGGTCACGGCTTCCCGTGGTCTGACGATGCACACTTAGGCGACCTTCCAGCCTTAACCGTGTTACACGATGGAACAGCAACACAACCTGTGCTTGCCCCACGCTTGATTAGATGAAGTGAAAAATCACGCGATTATGAGTTCACGCAGGCGGCGATAACCATTCCGATCACCCTGCAACTCTTGGCGGTGGCGGTGTCACGCATGGCGTGTGGTGTGATTAAATAATATCTTTATCAGGAACAGAAAATAATCAACAAAAAGGACTAATCCCATAAATTACAAGGCTTAGTCCTTGAATTAACTTACTGAAGGGAGGCTAATTACTCCCTTCTCTATTTTTAACTATTTTAGTTTCTGCTACTGTATATGCATCTTCATCACGCTCACCTAATGGTTTAAGCATTGTGAAGAACAATATGATACAAACAATGGTTGTTGCGAAGCCAAGATATACAGAAAGTTGGTAATCTAAGCCAAAACCGATTTTATTATAGAACAAATAAGTTGCACATACGGTTGTGATAAACCACGCTGGAATTGAAGCCACCCAATGGAATTTATGATAACGATATAAGTATGCGGCTGCGGTCCATAACATGACCATTGCTGTCATTTGGTTTGCCCAAGTGAAGTAACGCCATAATATGCTGAAATCAACTGTGGATACAAAGTAACCTAATACGAACAATGGAACTGCAATATATAAACGTTTTACTAATGAACGTTGATCAATTCCGAAAATCTCTGCTAATTGTAAGCGTGCTGCACGGAATGCCGTGTCACCAGAGGTAATAGGTAACACTACAACACCTAATACTGCAAATATACCACCAATAAAGCCTAAGAAATGTATTGAACTATCGTATACCACTTTAGATGGCGAACCAGCAGAAATAGCATCTTGTAATGCTTGTGGATTTTCATAAAATGCTAGCCCCACCATACACCATACTAATGCAATTACACCTTCGGCGATCATAGCACCGTAGAAAATAAAGCGACCTTCACTTTCATTTTCTGCACAGCGTGCCATTAATGGCGTTTGAGTTGCGTGGAAACCAGATAACGCACCACAAGAAATGGTTAAGAATAAAAGTGGCCATATTGGCACATCACCTTTCACTTGGAAATTTTGAGTAAATTTCGCCCAAGTTAAGCCTTGACCATCTGCATTAATAGTACGGAAAAATTCAATTGGATCAGTTGCACTAAAATGAGCAGAAACTAGCCCATAGACCATTCCTACAGACATAAATAGCAATAACGCACCGAATAATGGATAGATACGACCAATGATTTTATCAATTGGAAGTAATGTTGCGAGAATATAGTAAGCAAAGATAATAAATGTCCAAAGTGAAATAACTGTCGCTTTATCCATGCCCCAAACTTTAATCCCGCCCTGCTTCAACAGCTTGGTGAATGGCCTCTGCATCACCCAATTGTAATGCACCTTGTGAAGCACCAAGTACATCCATGGTAATTGTACCCATCAATTGTGCCGGGCTTGCTACATGAATACCACTCCAACTAATAAAAAGAAGGATAAGGGCTAATGCGTTGATAAATACTTTAACAGGACGACCTAAGAATTTACCCGCCAAATATGGCATTGTTGCACCGCCATGTCGGATACTTAACATACCACAGAAGTAGTCGTGCACCGCACCTGCAAAGATACAGCCAAGTACGATCCAAAGCATCGCAACAGGTCCATATAACGCACCAAGAATAGGACCGAAAATTGGACCTGTTCCCGCAATATTTAATAATTGAATAAGCCAAATTTTCGTTTTTGACATTGGCATATAATCCACACCATCGTTCATTTGATGAGCAGGCGTCTGGCGTTTCGGGTTAATTACGAAGATTTTTTTCGATAATTTTTCCTGTAAATGAAGTAGCCAAGCACCAAAAATGGCTACGCAAAAAGAAAAACCACAACATAACGTTATCCTAGAATAAAAATTAAATTCTGCTTTATTGGCAACTGATAATTCTAGTTATTTGAATATTAAAAGTAAATCGAATCGTCTGAAGAGTTTATAGAAAATGTGAGGCTCTTCACATTTTTGTTGAAAAAGTGAATAAAATTTGATTATTGAATAAAAGAAATAAAAAAATAGGGCGGAAATGATCCGCCCTATTTTTGTTTTTATAGCCCTAATTGGTTTAATTTATCCGCTTCCGCTTTAAACTCTTCAATCGCTTTTTATCGAAGAAATATTGCGTGCCACAACATTCGCATTGCATATCAATCACGCCATTCTTTTCGGCTAACATTTCTTCAATTTCTTCCGTTGGCAAGAATAAAATCGCATTGCCAGAACGTTCGCGTGAGCAGCCACATTTGAACTCGGTATTCTGCGGTTCATAAACTTGCACGTGCTCTTCGTGGTATAGGCGATAAAGCAACTCTTCTGCGGTTAAGCCGAATAGCTCTTCATCTTTCACGGTTTTCAGTTAAAGTGGCTAAATGCTCAAAATCTTCAGGCGTTCCTGTGCCGTCTGGCATAATTTGGAGCAACATTCCGCCAGCCACCGCTTTTGCCTTCATATTCGCCAGTGCGAATCACTAAAATGCGTTTGCAACTGCTCGGAACGCATGAAATAATCTTCTAAACATTCACGAATTGTCGGTTTATCTAAGCCGATCACGCCTTTGATAGCGTTCGCCATCGGTTGGAAATGATAGAAATCACCAACACGCCATTGCCGATCATTTCGTGTAAAGTGGCTGTTTCTGCCACTTCACCTTCTACACGAGCTAATGCACGTAATTGCTGCTGCTCATTGCCATTTACGACCGCTAATTTTAACGGACCATCGCCTTGAATTTGCACTGGTAATAGTGCCTTCAAATTTCATTGTAGCGGTTAAAAAGGCTAGTTGCGACCAACATTTCGCCCAATAAATTTTGCACTGCGATTGGGTAGTGATGCGTATTTAATGTTTCGGTAAAAGTATCATTTAAGCGTACCCATTCGCCACGCACTGCACGGTTTTGGAATAAGTAGCGATAGAGTTTGTCGTTGTCTTGTGTATACATAATGTTCCTTAAAATAAAAAAAGCCCCTTAAATAAGGGGGAATGAATGTTGCACACAATATGGAGATACTTTTTACAAATTACAAGATGTGCTCTTTAAATTTGACTAACTCTCGGCGCTCTTTCTTATTCGGGCGGTGATCTGGATGCGGCATCGAAAGGGCATTTGCCTTACGAGCAAACGCAATCGCCTCGCGCTGTTTCACGCTTTTTTTCAGTTTCTTGATAGAGCAGTTGTGCTTCTGGTGCACCTCGTCGTTGATCGCTTAATGCCAATACTTCTACTTCTTTTCTTCATTGCCTTGGCGCAGCTTGATCGTTGCCCCAATTTCCACCGCTTTTGCTAACTTTGGCTCTCTGCCCGTTGTAATGCACTTTTTCCGCCCTCAATCATTGCTTTGGCAATCGAACGCGTTTTGTAAAAACGTGCTGCCCAAAAGCCATTTATCAAGGCGAATTTCATTATCGGATTGTTCTTGATTATTTTTCTTCATAATTTGACTTACCTCTATATTTCTCGGTTTATACCAATAAGCCTGTTACTATCTCTTCCTAAACCAATCTTGTTATAATGTTAAAAATTACATTCATGAAGAATAGGAAATATATGATATTCTCTCTACACAATTCAGCTAAATTCAATTTAACCACATTATCCGTATTAATTTTAACCGCTTGTGGGAAGCGGTGGTAGTAACAGTAGCACAAATCACCATGCTACTCCTCAACAGACCTCAAATCAATCCTCTAAAAATTCTTCAACCAAAAACATTCAGTCCAACCTCAATAACGCTCAACCAAACCCACATACTAATAGCATAGCCCCAGCTACTCAGCCAAATACTGAGAAACATATGCAATCAAACCCACATAATCATACAGGGGGTATACTCTCATTAATCGAAGAGATAAGGAAAAAAATTCATCCTCTTACTAATATAGATATAAATAAGATCAATATTGATGATGAAAACATTGATATTATGTTAGAACCAAGTGAAGATATTAATTCTCCTTGGACAATTTATTCTCAATCAAATAGAGACATTATCATCTGTTGTGAAAAATATTCCTCTACCCGCTTCGGCATCATTGATTCCCCAATGAATCTATACCAGCCTATATATTCTATAACGGCAAACCAACTCAAAGTATGCCATTAGGAAAAAGCATCTTATTCAGGTGAAGTAATCGGCAATATTGGAGAATATAATAAGAAGACAGGATATAACTCAGGTATATCAAAAATTTGATGTTGATTTTTGATGAGAAAAATTAAAAGGGCACTTTAACCATCAAAAACATTAAACCTGTTCATATTGATGCTAATATTCAGAATAATACATTTACAGGTACAGCTACTTCAGATGCTTTTAAATCAGATACAAAAGTTGAAGTACAAAGGTAAATTCTTTGGTGAAAACGCTAAAGAATTAGGTGGTATAGCAGAATCTCATGACGATAGCTTTAGTGCAGCATTTGGAGCACAGAAGCAATAGTTTTTACAGCATAGTAGACAAAAAGTTACAACCCACACAAATTGAATATAGATGGGACAGAGCTAACTTCTCGCATCTCAGGTAATAGTTTCACAGGTTCAGCAAACGCTTCTGTTTTTAATTGAAACAGGACAAGTAGAATAGAAATTTTATGGAAATAATACTCAAGAACTCGGAGGAATGGTCAGACTTGGGAAACAATGAGGTGCTGTTTTTGGCTGAGAAGAAAAACTCCCTTAGCAAAACAAGCGGTCAAATTTGACCGCTTGTTTTCATTTTAATCTAGAAATGCAAGATTAACGTTCGTTCCAACGTTTGATTGATTCATGGATTACTTCTTTTGCTTCTTCCACATCGCCCCAGTGAGTGACTTTAGTAGAACCTGGTTTTTTTCAACGCTTTATAGTTGTTGAAATGGAATTCGATTTGTTTAATTAAATTCGCAGGTAAATCTGCTAATGTATTGTATGCATTACCTGTGTCGCGGTCATCTGCTGGTACACAAACGATTTTATCGTCTACTTCGCCATCATCTACGAATTTCATCACACCAATTACTTTTCGCTTCAAGGAATACTCCCGTCGCTAATGGTTGGCGAGTGATCAATAACACATCTAACTCATCACCATCTTCGTCTAAAGTTTGCGGAATAAAGCCATAGTTAGTTGGTTTTGCAAAGATTGCTGGCTCTACACGATCTAATTGGAATGCGGCAACTTTACGATTCCATTCGATTTTGTGGCAGCTGCCTTCAGGGGATTTCGTTTACTACGTTGATAATACCAGCATCTACATCGCCTGGAGTTAAAAATTTGATTAAAATCAGCCATTGAAATGTCCTCATTGGTTGGGTTAAAAACTGCGAGAGTATAGCAGTTTTTTTGCCAATATTCGCAGTTTATTATTAGAATTCTATGAGAATGGGGGTTATCCCGTCCGCTATTTTTAAACATCATAAGTCGTCGATGCTGTATTACCACCACGCCCCGTCCAGTTGGTGTGGAAGAATTCACCGCGTGGTTTGTCGGTGCGTTCATAAGTATGTGCACCGAAGTAGTCACGTTGTGCTTGCAATAAGTTTGCAGGTAAACGAGCTGAGGTGTAGCCATCTAAGAAAGTGATCGCCGATGCCATACAAGGCATAGGGAATACCCACTTCAATCGATTTCGCCACTACTTTTACGCCAGTCACTTAACGCATTTTCTAAAATGCCTTTGAAGTAGCTGTCTGAACCTAAGAAGATTAAATCTGGGTTCGCTTCGTACGCATCGCGGATGTTGCCCTAAGAAACGGCTGCGGATGATACAACCTTCACGCCATAACAACGCGGTTGCACCGTAGTTGATGTTCCAGCCGAACTGTTCTGATGCTTCACGAATGAGCATAAAAACCTTGTGCGTAAGAAATAATTTTTTTGACGCTAATAATGCTTTTACGCACCGCTTCGATCCATACTTTTTGTCGCCTTCAACTGGTGTGATGGTTTTGTTGAAGAGCTGGCTTTGCGACTAAACGTTGATCTTTGAATGAAGACACACAACGTGCGAACACCGATTCAGTGATTAAGGTTAATGGAATACCGAAATCTAAGGCGTTGATACCCGTCCATTTACCTGTCCCTTTTTGACCTGCGGTGTCTAGAATTTTTTTCCACTAACGGCTCGCCGTCGGCATCTTTATAGCCAAGAATGTCGGTGGTAATGTCGATTAAATAGCTGTCTAGCTCGGTTTTTCCATTCTGCGAAGATAGATTGCATCTCTTCGTAGCTTAATCCTAAGCCTTCTTTTAAGAATTGGTACGCTTCACAAATTAATTGCATATCGCCATATTCGATACCGTTGTGAACCATTTTCACGAAGTGACCCGCACCTTCGCCACCCACCCAGTCACAGCAAGGCTCTCCTTGTTCCGTTTTTTTGCTGAAATCGCTTGGAAGATTGGTTTCACATATTGCCACGCTTCTGCATTACCGCCTGGCATAATGGAAGGCCCGTGACGAGCACCTTCTTCACCACCTGACACACCAGAACCGATAAAGCGAATACCTTTCTCCACCAAGGTTTTTCACACGGCGGTTGGTGTCTGGATAGTTTGAGTTACCGCCATCAATAATGATGTCGCCTTCTTCCAAGTGCGGTAATAATGCATCAATAAATTGATCCACCACATCACCCGCACGCACCATTAACATCACTTTGCGTGACGCTCTAATTTAGCCGCCAAGTCTTCCAAAGAATACGCACCAATAATGTTTGCGCCTTTCGCAGCCCCTTCCAAGAACTCATCCACTTTTTGAAGTTGTGCGGTTATATGCCACTACTTTAAAGCCATGATCATTCATATTTAAAATAAGGTTCTGCCCCATTACGGCTAAGCCGATAACACCGATGTCGCCTTTTTACTGACATTTTTCTCCTGTTGAGGGTGCAATTTGTTGCACTGATTTTAAATATTTTGGTGCAACAAATTGTTATTTTAATACAAATTCTGCTGCCATTTGAGAATGCAATTTAGCCGTATCAAAAACGGTAGTGAAAAAGTCACTTTGATTGACTAATAATCCGATTTCTGTGCATCCTAAAAATAACACCCTCTGCACCTTGTTTTCTTAAAAAATTCAATAGTATCCAAATAAAATGCTTTTGATTGTGGTAAAAATTTACCCACACAAAGTTCATCAAAAATGATGCGATGAATTTCATTTTGAGCGTCCTCGTTTTGGCACGATAGGAGTAATGCCTCGGGCATTAAACCATCACGATAAAAATTATCGCTCATAGTAAATTTTTGTACCGAGCAAAAGCCACTTTATTTAAGCCTCTCGATTTAATAGCATCTGCCGTAGCATCTAAAAATATGTAAAAACGGAATAGAAAGTGCCCGCTCAATTTGAGGTGCTACTTTGTGCATGGTATTAGTTGCAAAGCACAATACCTTCTGCACCAATCATCTCTAATTTTTTTCCCTGCTTCAGCGAGAATCTCTCCGGCTCGTTGCCATTCACTTTGTTTCTGGCATTGCACAATTTCTTCAAATTCCACACTCACCATGACAATAGGCGCGAAATATTCCCACCTTTTTTTCTGATTCACTAAACGATTGATCCTCAGTGTAATAAGTTGCCGTACTTTCCGGGCTCATTCCACCGATAATACCTAATATTTTCATATTACTCCTTCCTATGATAGCTCCCGTTTCCCAACGTGTGCTCTTTACCTACAAGTACACTCTATGAAGCGTGCACTATCAGTAATCTATCTACTTGCTACACAATTCACGCATGAAGATATTTTTTTGCGTGCGTGAAACATTGTTTCACATACCCTACAAGCGGTTAATTTTGCTTAATCATTTATATTAAGCTCTTCTAATCTCCACATGCGATTTCTTAAACGCTAACGCCACCGTTGCAATCAACATTACACCCGCTACAGCGATATAAAGAGTCTGTTTTTCCCAGCCTGAATCAGCAACATACCCACCACCGTTGGAGCAAGCACTGAGCCAGCACGACCTGCACCAATTGCCCAGCCCACACCTGTGTTGCGAATATCCGCATCGTAAGTAGCTGGATTGATGGTATATAAACCACTGATACAACCGTTAATTAACGCACCGACTACCACGCCAAGCACCATTGCAATCGCAAGGTTCGCACTTGAAAGAATAAAGACCACAATGGCAATTGAAGACGCCACAGTAAACAGCATCAACACGCTACGTGCAGACCAGCGGCTGGCGATTAAGCCATAAACCAATGAGCCCGCTGCACCGCCAAGTGAGATCATCATTCCCACATTGATACTCTCTTCCATGGTCATTCCTGCTTCTTTTTAACAACGCAGGGGTCCACGAGCTGATGAAGTAAAAGCAGAACATAATCGCAAAAATGAGAGCCATAATAATAGCGTAGAACGCAGATATTTTTGCCAAATAGCTCCCAGATCGGCAATTTTACTGCTATTTTCTCTGCTTTTGACGTTAAATCCCATTCGCCTGCAAAGCCGAGTTTATGTGCAATTTTATTTAAACGTGCTTTTAGCATTTTGTGGCTGTTTGGAGTTGAGGTAGTCGATTGATTCTGGCAGCCAAATCCAGCACGACAAAAACGATCTGCCGTCATTGCGGCACCCGCAAAGTAAACAGCGTGCCAAGAGTAAGCGACTTGTAACGATTTCGCGATAATCCCGCCAATCATCGCCCCTGATACCGAAGCCTGCAGCATAAACACTAATCGCAAAAGCTACGCCATTTTTCGATGAATATTCGCTAGTGATTACGTTAGTTCCTACCAAAAATACCGCTCTACGCCTAAGCCTGTAAGAATACGTGAGAACGCAAGGATTTCAGATGTAGTAGAAAATCCAGAAACCGCCAAACCCACTGCAGAAAAATGCTAGCAGAAAGTAATAAAATTGGGCGACGACCGAATTTATCGGCAAGTGGTGCCAACACCATTGAGCCGATTACCATACCAATTAACCCTGCACTCACGAGCATCCCAAATTCAGTTTTGCTCAAGCCAAAAATCTTTGCTGATATTGGTTGCAGTAAAGGCGATGGCAAGCACGTCAAAGCCGTCTAAAAAGTTCATTACGGCAGCTATTAACACAATTGCCCACTGGTAAAACGCCCATTGGACTATTATCGATTTTTCTCTTAAATTCATTAAGACCTCAAGTTGTATGTTGATTTTATTGTTAATCCTCTCCCACAAGGGGAGAGAAGACATTAAACCTCTTTAATTAAAGAGCATCCTTCTTCAAAAAGTATCTAACCATTGCCATTGTTCATTGCCAATTAATTTTTCCACTTTCAATTGAAAATGTTGTTAAGCAACTCCCTAAACGATTTTCTAATGCTTGATTTAAATGCTGATAAGTGAACTCAATTTGTGTGTCGTTTATCCATTTCCCAATTAAAAACCTTTTAAAAATTTCACCACCACCATATTCGGCCTAAATCATTTTACCTTGTTGATGGTAATGAAATTCTGTTTGGCTACTCACTTCACCATTTGAGGTGTTTTCAACGGCAACAAATTTTTATTATCTAAATTCAACATTAAAGTCACTCCGCATCTAATATATCTATATCTTATTTTAGTCCGTACAATGCTAATAAATTAACTCTTCGTCCATGCACTCATATGCTGTGTAAATCCAATATGCGGATAATAATCCACGGCTTGTGGCGCCCTGATAACAGCACTAATTTTTGGCTTGTGGATGTAAGGCTTGTTTAGTGTGTTCAATCAATTGCAAACCGATACTTTGTTTTTGATATTGTTCATCAACCGCTAAATCAGATAAATAACAGCAATAGGCAAAAATCCGTCACGGAACGTGCCACTCCCACTAATCGTTCACCATCCCAAGCGGTGATTAATAAATCCGCATGGTGCAACATTGCCGCGACACGTTTTTTTCATCCTCTAACGGACGGCGTGCCTCGAGCGTTGTTTTATTTAGCAATTCAATAAATTGTTTAACTGAAATTGGTTCATTCACTTTTGTAGTCTATCATTTTGCAAGCCTGTGATATTTGATACTCAACTTGTTATAGCAATTTAGCTGCTGTTTTATCCAAGTACCATTCCGTCACCCCATTTTTGCTTTAATTTTTGCGGCGGGATAAGGTAGATTTTCAGCAAGAGTGGTTTGGATTTCTTTTTAAAATATCCGTTTTGCTTTCGCCCGTTACTAAGTAGGTAATGCGTTTGGCTTGTTCAATGAGTTTTGCTGTTTTAGAAATTCGAATTTGCCCTGTTTCAGGGTGTTTGGCAATCACCGCAACATTGTGATCATCAAAGTTGGTTTGATGTGGGAAAAAGCGATGCAGTGTGTCCGTCGTTACCCATTCCAAGAATAATCCAATCGAAGGCTAAATCGGCACGCAAGCGGTCAATTTCTTTTGCGAAAATCTTACCAATTCTTGCTCGACGTTTTCTTCACCACGAATGCGGTGAATATTCTCGGCAGGAATTTGGATGTGATCAAGAGCAGTTTTTGTACTTCGCCATAATTGCTTTCAGGATCTTGTGGTGGAACCATACGATCGTCCCCCACCAGAAATGGAGATTTTGCCATTGAATTTCATTGGCAAACGGAGCTTGAGCTAAGGTTTTAAATAATAATTTTGGCGTTGAACCGCCAGAAAGAGAGATATGTACAGGACGATGTTGTTCGCTATATGCTTTCAATTCCTGAGCGATTTTTCGACTGCTTGTTGAGCGGTAGGGAAGATAACTTTTTTTCATTTTAGGTTCTTCTATCATATCCCCTCTCCCACAAAGGGCGAGGGAAAAATTCATTACACTTTTTCTTCATCATACCTGAAGGCTTACGCCATACCTCTGCCGTGTTTGGCGATCAGCTTATCCGCTTCTTTTTGGCCCCCGTGCGCTCGCTTCATATTCATACACGCGACCATTTTGGGCTTTATAATCCAAAAATAGGCTGCACAAATTTCAACAAGCGTGCACTGCATCAGTGCGGGCAAATAGGGTGGCATCGCCTTTCATTGCGTCTAACAATAAACGTTCGTAGGCAGTGAGAAGGCTTGGAGAAGCTAAATCAGCATAACGGAAGTCCATTGACACTTCTTTTGCTTCAAAGCCTGCACCTGGTTTTTCAAACCGAAACGCATTGAGATACCTTCATCAGGCTGCACGCGAATAATCAATTTATTTTCTGGTGCATTTTGGCTAAACACGGGATGTGGTGTAGTTTTGAAATGGATAACCACTCCGTTACACGGGTTGGTAATCGTTTGCCTGTGCGAACATAAAAAGGCACACCCGCCCAACGCCAGTTATCGATTTCACATTTTAATGCCATAAAAGGTTTCTGTTGGAATCTTCTGGGACGCCTTTTCTTCTAAATAACCTTTCGCCATTTCACCATCGATTTCTGCGGCGGTGTATTGCCCAAGCACAAGGTTATTTTTCAAATCTTCGTTAGAAAGCGGGTGTAAGCAGTAAAGCACTTTGCTACTTCATCACGCATTGCGTCCGCGTTGATAATCGCTGGTGGCTCCATTGCAACCATGGCAAGCACCTGTAATAAGTGGTTTTTGGAACATATCACGCATCGCACCCGAGCCATCGTAATAGCCACCACGTTCTTCCACGCCAATTGATTCTGCTCCTGTAATTTCCACATAATCAATGTAATTGCGGTTCCAAAGTGGTTCAAATAAACCGTTTGAGAAGCGTAACACGAGCAAGTTTTGTACGGTTTCTTTGCCTAAATAGTGGTCAATACGGTAGATTTGATGTTCTTCAAAGAAGCGGTGAATTTGCACGTCCAATGCTTTTGCGGTTTGAATATCATAACCGAATGGTTTTTCCACGATAATGCGTTTCCAGCCGAATTCCTCAGTGGTTAAGCCGTGCTGCTAAGCACTCAGGGATAACGCCATATAAACTTGGCGGGGTAGAAAGGTAATAAAGGGTATTGCCTGCACTGCTGTATTTGTCGTGCAGTTCATCAAGGCGTGGCAAGAGTTTAGCGTAATCGAGAGCATCTGAAGTGTTTACTGCTTGGTAGTAAAGATGATTGCAAAACTCCTCTAAAACTTCACCGCTTGCATTTTCAAATTTGATTAATGCATCACGCATTTTGTCGCGGAATTGTTCGTTGCTGAGTTCAGTACGTGCCACGCCAAGCACAGAAAAACGCTCACCGAGTCTGCCCACTTTGTGTAAGTTATAAAAGAGCAGGGGATCAATTTTCTGAAAGTTAAATCGCCAGAAGCCCCAAAAATCACAATACAACAATTTTCTACGTTCATTTTTATTCCTAATAAGGTTTTTATAAATTTTAACGATAATGCAACATTTTTTTGCTAATTTTTGCTAATTGCTAAGACTTATTAAACTGAAAGATATTTTGCCAATCACATTGCTTATCTCGCACCATAATAAAAATAAGGGTTGATTAGTGTCTTTCGCTCGTTATAAGTGAGCAGATTAAAGTCTAAATCGAAAAAATTTCGCCGCCCACTTCACTGAGTAAAAATTTCTGATGCTGCGGTATCCCACTCGCCCGTATCGCCAAAACGGATATAACAATCAGTAATTCCTTCCGCCACTAAACCCTGATTTTAAACTGCTTTGAGCCATATTCCATAAAAGTGGCTTGATAAGGCGGCTTGAGATTGTTTTCGATATGATCGGGATGAACAAAACCAATCGCAATATGCAGATTGTGATCGCGGTGGTCAGCTTGTTTCAAGCCGTGAAGCGGTCTCAATTTCGCCATTTTCTTGCAAATGGCTACCAAAAATGCTGCATCGCAAAATAGGTTTTTCTAAAAATAGGGGCGTGAATAACGTCTAAGACTGGGTGATTTTTGCCTGCTTTGTTTTTGCACAAGGGCAATAATCACCGCAAATTGATCAGTACGATTGATAAATTGTTGCGTGCCATCCAGCGGATCGATAATCCAATATTCGTCCCATTTTTGACGCTCTTCAAAGGCAATATCGCAATTTTCTTCCGAAATTACGGGCACATCTGGCGTGAGCTGTTTTAACTGTTCAGTGATAAATTGACTCAAAAAGATCTCGCCTCGGTGACAGGCGTTTTTGTCCGATTTAATATGCACTTCCACCGATTTCGCATAAAAATCTTTGAGATGATTGCCTCGCTTGTTGAGCAATTTGCACGATTTTATCCAGCAAGTATTGATTAAGTGTTTGCATAGTTCCGTCCTTTTTCTCTATTTTTCCGTATTCTTATTTAAATATGCTTTTAATAAAAAGAGGGCGGATAAATTTCTGGCTTCGGCAAAAATCAGGAGAGGCAAGTAATTCATCAATTTTCGCCAACGGATAGTGAACCAGCTCAGCGGTTCAGGTTCATCGCCCCTCAAGTTTGGATGGATAAAAGATCTTCGCCACAAAAACGTGCATTAAGCTAAACATATGACTCGGACCGCTGTATAAATTCCGTAACGGCTCTATTTTACGTGCACCAAAACCAATCTCTTCTTGTAACTCACGATTAGCACTTTCAATCGGCTCTTCTCCTGCATCTATAATTCCTTTTCGGAAAGGTGAGTTCATAACGCTCAGAACCCACTGCATATTCCCGTACAAAAATTAAATTACCTTCGTGAATTGGTAACACCATCACTGAAGAACGGCGTTGTGGCGTAGGCGTTCATAGGTGCGTTCCTCACCATTAGAAAAACGTAAATCGACCGATTGTACTTGAAAATTGCAGTTTTTCGCAATGACAGAAACGGATTTAATTTCGGGTAGTGTTTTTCACTTTTATCTTTACGTTAATCCTATGTAGAGAGCTATCCCACCCTGAATTTTCCGAGATTTATCAGGCGGAGATAAACTGCCTCTATACACTAAGAGAAATATTATTTGTAACAAGATTAAGCATATCACAGTTTAAAAATGTTTTTACTCATCTCAAAATAAACCCGATTTTTATCGTAGCTATAAAATGGGTGGTTACTGCATTTTACTTTCTGATATTGCCACGTCACTTTTGGTGTCATGCCAAAGAAATGCAAGTCACGATGCCAGAGCGTTAAAGCAGAAGAATATTCATCATTTTTTTGTATTTTTCCGATTAAATCTGGAGCAGGATGTGCCTCGATAAGTTCGCTTCGCATAAGAAAGTGAGATACGGCTAGAAATTCCCATCCCCACTCTTGCCCCCAGCCTAAACGTGCACTAGTGCGTTGGTAAGCGTTGTCTTTATCGCGAGTATTTTCACGATTGTAATCTATACCTACAAACCAATATTGCCCGCTTTTTGGTACATATAAGAGCGTATTTGACCACAAATAGTTGTTGCCGTTTAGATGCTTACGCCAATCGTAGCGTTGTTCACCATATTCCAATACATTTGAAAGTTGCCATTTTTCATTCAGCCAGTAACTGCTTTCAAGCTGCACACCTGAGTTTTTGAATATTGTTTGCGATTCACTGCCTGATGAACCACCCGCATACCAACGCTTCTCGGTAAAAGGGAGTAAGAGCAATTTCCAAACGTGCGGTTTGATAGCCTAAACCAACACCTGTCCGCACATTAAGCTCGTTATATGTTATCCCAATAATATTTTCCCTGAAGCATCCAACTCTATTTTTGGTAAAAATTGATTTGGTAATGACCATTTTTCTCAGTGTTGAAGTAGTAAGAAAAGCCCCTGTGCACGCTCTTTTTCCATGCTCCCAACCGCCTACTCTCGTGCCCGCTTTAGGTGCATTGTTGATATTAGTCTCGTTAAGGAAGCTCATTCCACCGCTAAATTTCCACCGATCGCGTTTATTTAAAGCAGTCAAATATTGATCGATAATTGCAACTGAATCAGGCGATAAATTTTCCGCACGCAATTTCGGAATTGGTCTTTTGCCGCCTCATTATTGTTATTTAAAAAAGGGCTTGAGCGAGTTGATAACGCAAAGCAGGAATATCCGATTTTTGTGCAAAAGAGCGAGCGGTAGCGTTCTACGGCAAGGCTAAAATTGCCTTGTGCTTTAGCCGAAATCGCTTCTGCCCACTCACGTAAGAATGGATCTTGCTTTGAGCAAAGTTTTTGGTACATCGGCAACAATAATTCGACCGCTTGTTCGTTGTTTTGTAACACAGCGGGAATTAAGCCTCGTACGATTAAATCAGGATGCTGAGCTAATTCTTCTTTGTCATCGACACCGTGCCTGATGTTTCTGTTTTGTTCTGTATCAGGCTGAGTTTTTGGGTTTTGCTTTGAGCCACTTGGAAGCGTTCGTTAAATCATTTTTAGGCTCAGCCATTTTCTTTTCTTGCGGTTGCATCACTTCTGCCTAGTGAAAGCGGTCAGATTTAGGCCAAAAGATTGCAAATACAATTGAGTGTGAAAGTTTCATTGATATTTCTCTTTATATGGATATCCCATCTAGGGAAAAATCACAAAAAGGCAAAAGCCCTTTAATTTTTCTTGGTAGGCGGATTTGAGTCCGCCTTTACGATTATAATTAAAAACGTTATTGCATCTACATAGCGTTTGATGAAATCGTTAGTTGAGGTGGAATCTGAGAAACCACTCTAAATTGATTTCATACTGCTCGTTTACGAAGAAAGCTGGCACACCACGAACTTTGAACTCTTCCGCAGCCTGAACTTGTTTGTTTACCAAACCATTGACCGCAAAGCTGTTAATGCCGTTGTCGAAATCTTCCGCACTTACGCCATTTGCCACGAATACCGCCTTGATGTCGTCCATTGATTTAAACGCATCTTTTTGTGCCCCTTCAAACAACGCTGTTTTTACTTTATCTTCTACGCCTTGAGCCATTGCAAACGCCCACGCACGAGTTAAGTTTTCAGATTGTCGACCCAAGAAATTCACGTGATATTGCACCAATTTTTGTGCCCTCAGGCAAGTTTGCTTTAATTTGTGAAGGAATTTTTGTAATTCAATTCAAAAATCACAGCAATGCGGGCAGTAGAAAGAGAAAAATTCCAGCACCTCTTTTGAGCTGATGGTGCTTGTCGAACGATATTGTACTCTTTTTACCTTCCACAGGATTTGACGCAAAGCGGTCGAATTTACTCGCGAAAAATGCAGAAAGTGCAACGAATGTAGTTTTTAATAACATCATTTTTAATTTCCTTTTAAAAAAATATGGTTTCTATTAGACCACATTAGCCTTTCAAAATTCCACGTGCACGTAAAAGTGCCGTTTTAAAATCATCTTCGTAATCTTTTTAAGCCAGGGATTGGCTCGTGTTTGTCGGCATTACGCATTTTTAACTGATAAATTAACACCTCATCACGTAATGCAGGGTAGTTATCAGGCTCACCCACCTCTACCGAGAGCTGCTGCAAAATATCCATCAAAATGTAAATCAGGGTTTTTACGCCAATGGTCGCCCAATAGTTCTAATAATTCTTCTAAACGTTTGCATTTCATTGGAAAAATCCTTAAAAAAATCTTGTTGAAAATTGGCTCGGATCATATACTTTTAGCACTCTTTTTGCAAAGAAAAGCCCTTATTTATGACAGAAAAACTTCACCTCAAATTCACGCTGTAATTCTCGCAGGTGGTTTGGCTCGCCGAATGAATGGCGTAGAAAAAGGCTTACAAAAAGCTACAAAACCTTCCACTTATTGCACATATTTTGCAACGTCTTAGCCCACAATTATTAGCAGTAAATGGAAAAAGTTTATTTGAATATCAACCGCTCGCAGGCGGAATATCAGCTGCTTTTTTCCTCACTTGCCTTTTTTTACCAAGACGAAATGCCCAATTTCAAGGGGCGCTGAGTGGAATGCTTACAGGCTTTCATCAGATTGAAAGCGATTACCTGCTGTTCGTGCCTTGTGATTCTCCATTTTTGCCCGAAAATTTGCTTTAAAAAACTACTTACAGCCCTACAAATTAACCAAGTAGAGATTGCTTATGCCCACGATGGCGAACGGTCGCACCCGACTTTTTGCGTTAATTCATCGCAATGTCGCAAAAAGCACTGAATGATTACCTGCAAATGGGCGAACGCCGCTTATACCAATTCTTCCAACAACAAAAAGCGTTGCGGTAGATTTTTCCGATCAAACAGCCGCATTTCGAAATTTCAATACATTAGAGGAATTGGCAACAGCAGAAAATACCTCGTACAACCCCCGCCGCGTTAGCCATTACAGGCTACAGCGGCACGGGCAAAACCACGCTGTTGGAAAAACTAATTCCAAAATTGACCGCTTGCAACCTCAAAGTGGGTTTAATCAGCATTCCCACCACAATATTGATGTGGATAAACCAGGCAAAGATAGCCATCGATTGCGTTTAGCTGGAGCGAATCCCACCGCAATTGCCTGCGATGAACGTTGGGCATTAATCGACTGAAACGCCCGAACAAGCGGTCGATTTTCAGCAAATTATTGCCAATTTCAAAGATGTTGATTTGGTGCTGGTCGAAGGCTTTTAAACACGAGGCCCTACCCAAAATTCAGCTTCATCGAAAAAGAGGTTAAAAAGCCCTTACCAGAACTAGATGAATGGACCATTGCCACCGCTACTGATTACCCGATTGAACGAGAAAATCGATTGAATATCAATGATGTGGGATGAAGTGGCAGAATTTGTAAAAACGTGGTTAAAAAGATAAAACCATGCCCCATACTATTAAGCATGGGGCATTAAAATTACTGAACAAAACCTACTAATTTATACACTTCATCAGGTGTTTTCTTGCATGGGCACGAGCTTTTTCTGCCCCTTCACGATAGATCAAGCAATACTTCATCTTGACGGAAATGGTTATAGCGTTCTTTGCAAACCTTTAGCAATTCGGACACTTGCGTTGCAACTTCTGTTTTTAAGTGTCCGTACATTTTGCTCTTCAAATTCTGCTTCTAATTCGGCAATTGTTTTGCCTGTTACTGCAGACAAAAATATCCAATAAGTTAGATACACCCGCTTTATTTTTCTGATCATATTTTCACCACAGGTGGTTCATCACCATCGGTCATTGCACGTTTGATTTTTCTCCACCGATTTTCGGATCTTCTAAAAAGTGTAATCACGTTATTGCGGTTGTCATCTGATTTCGACATTTTCTTGGTCGGCTCAAGTAGCGACATCACACGTGCACCCGCTTTCGGAATAAACACTTCAGGCACAGCAAATACAGGTTCAATCACGTTGCCTTCTGCATCTTTTTTGCCATATAACGCATTGAAGCGATTAGCAATATCGCGCGTAATTTCAAGGTGTTGCTTTTGGTCATCTCCCACTGGTACTTGGTTGGCTTGGTAGCAAAAATATCCGCTGCCATTAACACGGGATAAGTGAATAAGCCGACGTTCACGTTCTCTTCATAACGAGCTGACTTGTCTTTAAATTGAGTCATTCGGCTCATTTCGCCAAAGTAGGTGTAGCAGTTTAAAATCCACGCCAACTGCGTATGTTCAGGCACATGGGATTGAATAAAAAATAGTGCTTTTGTTCGGATCAATGCCGCTGGCTAAATAGAGTGCGCACATCTAAAGAGGATTTACGTAAGGCTTCTGATCTTGGCGCACGGTGATTGCGTGTAAATCGACAATACAGAAAAACATTCGTGATCGTCTTGCATTTTCACTGAAATTACGTAATGCACCGAGATAGTTGCCGATGGTTAATTCACCTGATGGCTGAATTCCACTCAATACAATAGGTTTGCTCATTTTTATTCTCTTTAATATGAAGTTAAAAACGCCGTTATCTTAACTTTTTCCCATCATTTTTGTAAAAACGCCAATCGTTTTTAACCGCTTGTAACGAAAAATAAAGAATTTACCCTCAAAAGTCGTTGATTTTTGTTACAATTATGAGCATTTATAGCTATAAATTTAAAAATAGAGAAAAAGAATGAACACTCAGCACGTTTAACCGTTCTGGGCAAAAGTAATTTTAAATGCCGTGAACCGCTACGGACGTGAAACATTTTTGTATTGCTCCAGGTTCACGCTCCACTCCACTTACATTGGAAGCATTACAACCACAACAAGAAAAACTCGCACAATGCCACAGCCATTTTGACGAGCGTGGTTTGGGCTTTTTGCATTAGGCATTGCCAGCAACCAAAGATCCCGTTGCAGTAATTGTGACCTCAGGTACAGCGGTCGCGAACCTTTATCCTGCCATTATCGAGGCAAGTTTAACTCATCAAAAATTGATTGTGATTACAGCAGATCGCCCAACCGAATTTATTGGCTGTGGCGTTAATCAAGCGATTGAACAACAAAACATTTTTGCAAATTATCCAATTGCAAGCCTTAATTTGCCAAAAAGCAACAGAAAACTATGCGGCTACATGGCTAGTTTCAACTGTGGAAAATGCTTGCGTGAAACAACAGCAAGAGGGTGGTGTTATTCATATCAATGCCCCATTTGCCGAGCCTCTATATGATGCGGACGAAGCTACGATCGCAAATAATGCATGGCTTAGCCCAATTCAAAGCTGGTTGAATAATCACAAGCAAAATGGCTCGATCATCAGCAGATCCAAGCGGAAGTATCGATGCACGCCAACTGGGATTACTGGCGAACCAAACGTGGAATAATCGTGGTCGGGCAATTGCCTGTTGAGCAAGGCATCGGATTAAAACTTGGGGCGGAAACGCTCGGTTGGTGTTTGATTACCGATATTCAATCTTGCGTGGATGCTAGCCTACCTTACGCAGATATTTGGCTTTCCAACAAAACTGTGCAAGAGCTTTTATTGCAAGCGGACATTGTGATCCAGTTCGGTTCTCGTCTGATCAGTAAACGCGTAAATCAATTCCTTGAAGCCTTCAAAGGCGAGTTCTGGCAAGTGGATGAATATCAAGACAACATCAATCCATTCTCGCATCACCAAACACGTTTTGTGGCGAAAGCTCATCATTTCTTGCGTGTACATCCGCCACTTCGTCAAAAAACCGTGGCGATTAGGAACCGCTTTGCGTTGTCGCAATTTTGTACCGATTTCATTGAAAAACAGATCGGTGGCGGTTTAAACGAAGCTTCATTCGCCCATAATTTGCAAGATGTGCTTGTGCCAAAAGGTAACTCTCTTCAGGGCAACAGCTTGTTTGTACGTTTAGTTGATGCCCTCTGCAAATTACCTGAAGGCTACCCCGTTTACACCAACCGTGGAGCAAGCGGCATTGATGGCTTAATTGCTACTTTTTGCGGGGATCGCCAAAGCAAGCGAACAAACAACCGTAGGCGTGATTGGCGATATTTCTGCCTTACACGATTTAAACCTGATTGCCTTTACTTCGCAAATTAACCAACCGACCTTATTGTTTGTTATCAATAACAGTGGTGGGGCAATTCGATATGTTACCTGTAGATAGCAAAAGCGAAATCGCAATTCTACCGCTTGTCGCACAACCTCGAATTTGGACAAATCGCTACGATGTTTGGTATTGAGTATATCCGCCCTTTCACTTGGGCAGACTTGAAAGCGAAGCTTAAATTAGCCTATAACCGCCGTGGTGTGACTTTAGTTGAAATCAAAGTGAATGACCAATGATGGAAGCAATTTGTATAAATCGCTCATCAAACAAATTTCACAAGCGGAAATTGCCTAATGTTAGCAAGTACTTGGCATTCAAATAGAGACAACGGGCAAGCAATGCCCTGTTGTTTTTGCTACAGGCTTACTCGGTTCGCAAGGGATTGGCAGAGTATGCTTACTCTTTTGCAAAAATTTCCCACAATTTCGACCGCTTACTATTGATCTCCCTTTTCACGGTAAGAGTGAAAAATATCGCCCTGCCAAGATTTTGCCGATCTTAGAGCTCAACTCCACCAAACTTTGATAACATTATTAGGCGATACCCCTTCTTTCTTGTCGGCTATTCACTGGGCGGACGCGTTGCCTTGGATTACACCTTCACGCCAAAATCCACATTTACTCGGCACGATTTTAGAAGGGACAAACATCGGCTTAAAAACTGAAGCGGAACGCAGAGCCCGCTGGCAAAACGATCAACATTGGGCAAATCGTTTCCGCACAGAGCCAATCACACAAGTATTAAACGATTGGTATCAACAGCCTGTTTTCGCTCATCTGGACGCTTGCAAGCGGTCAATTTTCAATCAAGAAACGACAAAACAACTCAGGTGAAAATATCGCCCAAATGTTGGAAAAGCAAGCCTTGCTAAGCAGCAAGATTATTCAGATTTTACTCAACACGCGTGAAAAATATTACATTCTTTATTGGTGAAAAGATCGTAAAATTCCGCCAAATCGCACTCAGAAAAATCAACTAGTGCATAGATTGATTCGGCAACGCAGGGCATAATAGCCATGATGAAAAATTCATTAGGGTTTGTTAAAGAATTAATTGAACAATTTAAATATGTAAATAATCCTTAAAAATTCATAAAGTAGTTTCTCCGTTTTTACCTCTCACAATATCCCTTCTCTTTGGCAAAAGAGGGAAGATTTAACAGAAAGTAATACAGAGTTTATACGTTATAAAACTCTCTACGAAACCTCTCCATGCAACCGTTGCAACAACTCTATCCATTGCTCGGTAACCCAGAGCCTCGCTAAATGTACTTGTTTAATTTGCTCTTCGCCAGCTAAATCAGCAATGGTTCGGGAAACTTTTAAAATACGGTGGTAAGCCCGCACCGATAAGCCTAGCTTTGTTAAAGCACTTTCTAAAAACAACGCATCTTGTCGCGATAATGCACAATCTCGTTCGATCTCACGAGTATTGAGCTGAGAATTGATTTTACCTGCACGTTTGAACTGAATTTCCCTTTGCCTTTAACACTCGTTCTCGCACTTGTGCCGTTGTTTCTCCTCGATTTTCATTGCCACTTTGCAATGCACCTTGTGGCAAAAGTGGTACTTCAATGGAGATCAAAACGGTCTAAAAATGGTCCTGATAAACGATTCAAATAACGGATAACCTGCTGTGGTGAAGTACGGTTATGCGTACCTTGATAATGTCCTGTTGGGCTGGGATTCATCGCAGCAATTAGCTGAAAACGAGCGGGAAATTGCACCTTTGCATTTGCACGCGAAATAATAATTTCGCCTGATTCCAACGGCTGGCGTAACGCATCTAACACTTTACGCTCAAACTCTGGAAGCTCATCCAAGAATAAAACGCCATTATGGGCGAGCGATATTTCGCCAGGTTTTGGGATCGTTCCCCCTGCCAACTAATGCTACCATTGAAGCACTGTGGTGAGGTGCACGAAATGGGCGATCTTTCCAATTAGTAAAAATTCAGTTCATTTTTGTACAAGGCTTGTAATGGATGCCGTTTCAATCGCTTCTTCATCCGACATCTCAGGCAAAAGATCCGCCAAACGGCTGGCAAGCATTGTTTTGCCTGTACCTGGAGGGCCTAGAAAAAGCAGATTATGTTGCCCAGCTGCGGCAATTGTTAAGGCTCGCTTGGCGTGTTGTTGCTCAATAATATCCGTCAGATCACGTTTAACAAGCGGTGTATTTTTCTTCACTATGTTGCGGAATGTCTTGGGCAACAGGGAGTGTATCTCGTCGGTTAAGAAAATTGACCACTTGCAATAGCGAATGGGCAAAATGCGTTTTAGCATTAGAAACAAGCGAAGCCTCATTCGCATTCTGCTTGGCTAAAATCATCTGGCGTTTTGCTTTCTCTGCAGAAATCACCGCAGGAATTGCTCCTTGCACTCCTCGCAAAGAACCTGTAAGAGCAAGTTCGCCTAAAAACTCAAAAACGTTTGAGTAAATCTGAATCAATCTGCCCTGATGCGGCAAGAATACCAATGGCAATCGGCAAATCGAAACGCCCCCTCTTTTCGGTAAATCAGCAGGTGCAAGATTGATAGTAATGCGTTGCGGGGATAGAAAAATTAGCGTTAATTAAAGCACTTCTCACTCGATCCGCTGCTTCTTTCACTGTGGTTTCAGGTAAGCCGACAATGGTCATTTTCGGATTGCCGTTACTAATGTGCACTTCAATCGTGACTAAAGGGGCTTCCACACCAATAGAAGCACGGCTATAAACTATTGTTAAAGACATAATCTCTCCATTTTTAATCTCGACAGCATAAAAAGAGAGCTAAATCACCAAGCAGAAATGTTGAGATTTTTCGAGTGAGATCACAAAAATAGTTTGAATGAATGCAAACTTTAGATAAAAATAACCGCTTGCAAGTCGTCCCACAAGCGGTTTATTTTTCAGAGTATTTTTGCCGAATTAGAGATTAACAACGTATTGACCTACGCCAAGCTCATCTTCTTTACGGGTACGAGCAATTACGCTTTGCCGCAGATTCCACTACACGTAAGCCCATTTCATCTTCAGTGCGAACTACTTCGCCACGTAGCGAGTTGGTGTAAACATCGGTAATTTTCACATCAACGAATTTGCCGATCATATCAGGCGTACCCACGAAATTCACCACGCGGTTGGTTTCAGTGCGACCTGTTAATTCCATAATATCTTTTTTCGACGGGCCTTCTACCAAAATGCGTTGTTCCGTGCCAAGCATTGCACGGCTGAACTGCATCGCTTGATGGTTAATGCGTTGTTGCAAGCGTGCCAAACGCTCTTTTTTTCTCGTCTTCGCTCACATCATCTGGAATATCCGCCGCTGGTGTACCTGGGCGAGCTGAGTAGATGAAACTGAAGCTCATATCAAAGAGTTCACTTGTTCGATCACTTTCATCGTTTGCTCGAAATCTTCCGCTGTTTCGCCAGGGAAACCGACGATAAAGTCAGAGCTGATTTGAATGTTTGGACGTACCTCACGCAATTTGCGAATAATCGCTTTATATTCCAATGCAGTGTGGTTACGTTTCATCATCGTTAAAATACGGTCTGCACCACTTTGGATTGGTAAGTGTAGGAAGCTCACTAATTCTGGAGTGTCGCGATAAACTTCAATGATATCGTCAGTAAATTCAATTGGGTGACTGGTGGTGTAACGCACGCGGTCGATGCCGTCAATCGCCGCCACTAAGCGGAGTAATTCTGCGAAGGTACAGATGCCGCCGTCGAAGGTTTCTCCACGGTAGGCGTTTACGTTTTTGACCGAGTAAGTTCACTTCACGAACGCCTTGCTCGGCTAATTGAGCGATTTCAAATAATACATCGTCCACAGGGCGAGAAACTTCTTCACCCCGAGTGTAAGGCACCACGCAGAATGAGCAGTATTTGTTACAGCCTTCCATAATCGACACGAATGCCGTTGGACCTTCCGCTTTTGGCTCTGGCAAGCGGTCGAATTTTTCGATTTCTGGGAAAGAAATATCCACAATCGCACGGTCACCATCGCGGATTTTGTTAATCATTTCTGGCAAGCGGTGAAGGTTTGCGGTCCGAATACGATATCCACGAAAGGTGCACGTTCACGGATGTGCTCACCTTCTTGTGAAGCCACGCAACCGCCCACGCCGATAATCAAATCAGGTTTGTCTTTTCTTCCAGTTTTTCCAACGACCTAATTGCGAGAATACTTTTTCTTGTGCTTTTTCACGAATTGAGCAGGTGTTGAGCAACAACACGTCCGCTTCTTCAGGTTTGTCGGTCAGTTCTAAACCGTGGGTAGAATTTAAGAGATCTGCCATTTTTGATGAGTCATACTCATTCATTTGGCAGCCCCAAGTTGTAATATGTAATTTTGCCATAATCGTCTATATCGCCGTTAATAATAGGTTATCAAGATTAAGAAAAGAAAAAGCGTAGAGCTAAGTTTAAACTTGCTCCACGCTAAAAAGTCTAATCTATTTTTACCCGATTGACTATTTTTGGCTATAACCAATCTGATTAAATCTTTTTATTTGCCTTAGTTGGAAACACCCAGCCTAGCTGGGTTTTCTATAATCTGTTAAGATTATTCAGCAACTACGTTTACAGTAACTACTGCGTTCACTTCTGGATGTAAGTGAACTTTAACTTGGTGTTCGCCAGTTGCACGAAGTGGACCTTCGCCTAAACGAACTCAGATTTAGCTACTTCAACACCTGCTGTAGTTAATGCTTCAGCGATGTCTCTTGCAGAGATTGAGCCGAATAAACGACCATCATCACCTGCTGTTGCAGCGATTGCAACTGCTGCGATTTCAGCGATTTGTGCTGCACGAGCTTGTGCTACTGCTAATGCTTCAGCTGCTTTTGCTTCTAATTCTGCACGACGTGCTTCGAAGTGAGCAATATTTGCTGCTGTAGCCATAACTGCTTTACCTTGTGGGATTAAATAGTTACGAGCGAAGCCTGATTTAACTTCAACTTGTGTACCAACACCGCCAAGGTGAGCCACTTTGTCTAATAAAAATAACTTGCATTGTACTCGCTCCTTAATTACTGATGGTTGTCAGTGTATGGAAGTAACGCTAAATAGCGTGCACGTTTAATTGCACGAGCTAATTGACGTTGATACTTCGCACGAGTACCAGTGATACGGCTAGGAACAATCTTGCCATTTTCAGAAATGTAGTTCTTTAATGTAGCGATATCTTTGTAATCGATTTCAACAACATTTTTCCGCTGTGAAACGGCAGAACTTACGACGACGGAAATAACGTGCCATTTGGCTTCTCCTGATCTCATAAATTCAATATGTTCGGTATGTAAAACTAATTGGCTATTGCCGTTATAGTCTTTATGTGTATTAAGAAATCCTTTTACACAAAATTTTACTACCGAGCTTAATTTGTTGAGTTATTAAACCAAATTGATTACCGTTTAAAACCACTTGGATTTTTACACCAAGCTTTGGCGTTCTAAATTGACTTCCATTTGCTTTGAACGATGTTCTAGCCAAAATCGGTAATTTGGAATGCCTAAAGGGCTTTTGTTTTTGTTTAACTAAACTAATGACTTCACCCGTTAGAATCAAACGATTTTCAATCGGCAAAAATTATTCGCCCTGCTTCTACTTCAGCTGCTACTTCAACCGCTTTGCTTTCTTTTTGCTTTAGCCATTGGTGAAGCTTCAGTTACTGCAGCTTTTAGTGTGAACGATTAAGTTGCGAAGAACTGCATCGTTGTAACGGAAGTTAGTTTCTAACTCATCGATTACACTTTTGTGGTGCTTCTACATTCATTAACACATAGTGTGCTTTGTGAAGTTTATTGATTGGGTATGCTAATTGACGACGACCCCAATCTTCTAAGCGATGAATTTGACCGCCAGCTTCTTTGATAGATGCCGTGTAACGCTCAATCATTGCTGGTACTTGTTCGCTTTGGTCCGGGTGAACCATAAAAACGATTTCGTAGTGACGCATTGACTATCCTTACGGGTTAGCAGCCTCCAACTTTAGCCAGTCACCAACTTGTGGAAGCAAGGATTAAAAACAAATGTGACTGAACGGGACAATTATACAGATTTAAATGTTTTTGATCAAGCAAAAAGTATAAAAATTCAAACGGTGAAATTTCAAAAAGATTTGTGAATTTTATTGCTAGGCGTCTATTGAAAAAAATAGCGTAAACTTACGCAATCGTTTGCTTTGTTTAATTTTTAAGGATTTTAAATGAATATTCTCATTATTGGTAACGGTGGTCGTGAACACGCTTTAGCTTGAAAGTACGTCAATCGCCTTTTGGCAGATAAAGTCTTTGTTGCACCAGGTAATGCGGGTACAGCATTAGAAGAAGGCATTGAAAAATGTTGCCATCTCTGGCACAGATTTGACCGCTTTTGGTGCAATTTTGCCCAACAGAACCAAATCGGCTTTAACCATAGATCGGCCCTGAAGCCCCACTTGTCGCTGGCGTAGTTGATGCGTTCCGTACAGAAATGGTTTAAAAAATCTTCGGTCCAACTCAAACCGCCGCACAATTAGAAGGCTCAAAAATCTTTTGCGAAAAGACTTTTAGCTCGCCACAAGATTCCAACTGCAGAATATCAAAAACTTTACGGAAGTAGAACCTGCCCTTGCTTGCTTACATGAAAAAGGCGTGCCGATTGTGATTAAAGCTGATGGCTTGGCAGCAGGCAAAGGCGTAATTGTTGCAATGACGATGCAAGAAGCCGAAGAAGCAGTAAAAGATATGCTTTCTGGCAACGCTTTTGGCGATGCAGGGAGTCGTGTGGTTATCGAAGAATTTTTAGATGGCGAAGAAGCAAGCTTTATCGTGATGGTAGATGGTAAAAATGTCGAGCCAATGGCAACTAGTCAAGACCATAAACGTGTTGGAGAGGGTGATAAAGGCTTGAATACAGGTGGAATGGGGGCATACTCTCCCGCACCAGTAGTAACGCCAGAAATCTACCAACGTGTGATGGAGCAAATTATCTATCCAACCGTTCGTGGAATGGCAGCTGAAAATAATGTTTACACAGGTTTCCTTTATGCGGGCTTGATGATTATGCCAAATGGTCAGCCAAAAGTGATTGAATTTAACTGCCGATTTGGCGATCCTGAAACCCAGCCAATTATGATGCGTTTAAAGTCTGATTTAGTTGAACTTTGCTTAAAAGCGTGCGATGGCGAATTAGATCAAATTCAATCAGAATGGCGTGAACAAGCTGCACTTGGCATTGTACTTGCAGCGGAAGGTTACCCAAATGATTACCGCAAAGGTGATGAAATCTCAGACATTCCATCAGAAACTGCAACGCAAAAAGTTTTTCTTGCAGGCGTAGAAAAACAAGGTGATAAATTACTCACGAATGGCGGACGCGTGCTTTGTGCAACTGCATTAGGCAACTCGGTGTATGAAGCACAACAATCTGCGTTGAAATTGGCAGAGCAAAATCCAATGGCAAGGGCGTTTCTATCGCCGTGACATTGGCTACCGAGCCGTGGCTCGCGAACAAGCGGTTTGATTTTCTCCATATTTTTGCAAAAGCGGAAGATAATTTCACCGCTTGCCTAAATTTAGACGGTTCAGTAAAAATGAGCCGTCTATTTTTATCTCTATTTACATAAGGAACAACTATGTTTGGAAAAAGGCGGTTTAGGCGGCAATGAAGCAAAGCTCAACAAATGCAAGAAAAATGCAAAAATGCAAGAAGAGATTGCTCAACTTGAAGTAACAGGCGAGTCTGGTGCAGGTTTGGTAAAAAGTGACTCATCAATGGTGCTCATAACTGTCGCCGTATCGAAATCGATCCATCATTGATGGAAGATGATAAAGAGATGGTAGAAGACTTAGTGGCAGCCGTCATTTAACGATGCTGTTCGCCGTGCGGAAGAGTTACAAAAAGAGAAAAATGGCAAGTGTAACCGCAGGGTTAAATCTACCTGCGGGAATGAAGCTACCATTTTAATCGTAGTGTGGGATAAATCCTCTTCAAATAATATCCGACTCTATGCAAACAAGCCCTTTACTTGAAAATTTAATGGAAGCCCTACGAGCACTCCCTGGCGTTGGTCCCTAAATCGGCACAGCGTATGGCATTTCATCTTCTGCAACGCAACCGTGCAGGTGGACTTCATCTTTCTAAAGCGTTAAACGAAGCGATGACGCATATCGGACATTGCCAATCATGTCGCACTTTTACCGAAGAAGAACAATGCACGATTTGTAGCAATCCACGTCGTCAAAATGAGTGGACAGCTTTTGTATTGTAGAAATGCCTGAGGACATTCAAGCGATTGAGCAAACAGGGCAATTTTTCAGGCAGATATTTTTGTGCTGATGGGGCATCTTTCCCCTATTGATGGTATTGGTCCACGTGAGATCGGCTTGGATTTATTACAACAACGTTTAGAAAATGAATCGTTCCACGAAGTGATTTTAGCGACGAATCCAAATGTCGAAAGCGAAGCAACCACACATTATATCGCTGATATGTGCAAAAATATACAACGTAAAAGTTACTCGCATCGCCTACGGCGTACCAATGGGTGGATCACTTGAAATGGTCGATGGCAGCACACTTTCGCATTCCATTATTGGGCGTCGGGATATCACCCTTTAGTTATTTTTATTCACATAAAAGCTGATATAATCAGTCAACTTTTTACCGACAATTCTTTGAGGATACAATGGAAACTATCGACAAAATCAAAAAACAAATCAGCGAAAACCCAATTCTTCTTTACATGAAAGGTTCGCCAAAATTCCCATCATGCGGTTTCTCTGCTCGTGCAGTAGAGGCGGTCATTAACTGCCAAGTGCCTTTTTGGTTATGTAGATATTTTAACCAACCCAGATATTCGTGCAGAATTACCAAAAATTGCAAACTGGCCAACTTTCCCACAATTATGGGTAGAAGGTGAGTTAATCGGCGGTTGCGACATTGTGTTAGAAATGGCACAAAAAGGCGAATTACAAACGTTATTAAAAAGAAGTAGCAACTCGTCATCCCGCTTAATTAGCTAGAAATAATTAAAGCCCCAAACTAATGCTTGGGGTTTTTACCATAATTTACTCCTCTTCAGGTGCCAATCCCTAACCCATCCTTTTTAGTTCTCTGATAATCGCTTGAAACCAATTTATTCGCATCATTCCAATATAAAGTTAAAGTCACTTCGCCCCCAACAAAAGGGGCTAAAGCATAAACAGAATAAACAAAAATTAATCCCTTCGTGAGTGAAATAAAAGTTATCAACTAAATCAAAGTCCGCTTTTTGGGGTAAATGGCTCAGCTTTTTTTCGTCTTGGGCTTCCATTTTTATTTTTTTCTAAATAACTATTCCATAAAAATAGCTTTGGCTTGTTCTTGATGTGCTTTCGACATCAAACTATCCAACGAAATCACGGCTTTTTGTTTAAATCTACGTTGAAATACTTTTGTGCCATAAAGACCGTGTGCACCGCCCATGTAGTTATCCCAATACTGAATAAAGGTTGCAATATTGCCACGCTGTCCAATATATGCCATTTGTGAACTATCACGAATCGCAATATCGCCATACTCTTGCAATTCAGCTTTTGAATCTTGATAATTTTTTTCGATTAATTTTAGGGCTTCTTCTTTTCACTCCCTGTCACTTGATGATTGATTTTTTTCCATCATGGTTAAGCAAGGCATGACGAATCAGTAAATTATCCAGCCAATCTAAGCCTGTTTTTGCAATACTTGCAAAATAATAAAGTCCACTTTTCTGTTCTTCCAAAAATCATTCCCTGCGGGTAATTTTTACCTGTTCTGATTTTGAAAAATAATGGTTCAATTGTTACGTCAAGTGCTGGCAATTGTGCTTGTAACTTGCTTTGTTCTGCTTGTAAAGCGGTTAAATCTTGCTGAGATTTTGCAAAGATCTTGATTAAGTTGAGTGATGGTTTGTTCAGCTTGTTGTAATTTTTTTCGTTAAGGGCTTGAGTATCTTTTTCTGTTACAAGCTGACAGAAGAAAAGCGGAAGAAATCAGAAATGCGAGGAGAGATTTTTCATGGGATTATCCTTAAAAGAGAGAATAAAAAGTACTCTAGTATCATAGCACTAGGCTAGGGTTATTTTCATTGTTTTTTTGTTCAAACTGTCTGAAACTCGCACATATCTAAACGACTTTACTGGGCAGATTTTACCTTTGCCTTTTTAGCCTTCAAAATGCGATAATATAACCCTCTTTTTGCCTGTAAATTCTGGTAAAAGAAACCTTTTTGCTCTTGTAAGCAAAATACTCCTTTAGGGTATAACCCTTTGATTTTTGCAGCCATTTTTAGACAAACGAAATGGGCGTAAGACAAAAAGTTTATCGTTAATTCATAGTTAAAGCGAAGACAGTCGTGAGATTGGCGGGAATGACAACAATCTGTTGAGTCATTTGAAAATACGCAATAACTCAAGCAACAACAAAAAGATAAGAGAAACACAATGAAACGTATGTTAATCAATGCAACTCAAAAAGAAGAGTTGCGAGTTGCCCTTTAGTTGATGGGCAGCGTTTGTTCGATCTGGATATTGAGTCGCCAGGGCACGAACAAAAAAATCAAAATATTTTATAAAGGGAAAAATTACCCGCGTTGAGCCAAGCCTTGAAGCCGCATTTGTTGATTACGGTGCTGAGCGTCACGGCTTTTTGCCTTTAAAAGAGATCTCACGCGAATATTTTCCTGAAGGTTATGAATTTCAGTGGTCGCCCGAATATTAAAAGATATTATTCAAGAAGGGCAAGAAGTCATCGTTCAAGTGAATAAAGAAGAACGTGGTAACAAAGGCGCAGCCTTAACCACGTTTATTTCACTTGCAGGTAGTTACTTTAGTATTGATGCCAAACAACCCACGTGCAGGGCGGAATTTCTCGCCGTATTGAAGGCGATGAGCGTTTAGAACTCAAAGAAGCGTTAGATTGCTTAGATGTCCCTGAAGATGTGGGCTTAATCGTGCGTACTGCAGGCGTAGGGTAAAATCACCAGAAGAGTTGCAATGGGACTTAAAAGTGTTATTGCATCACTGGGAAGCAATTAAAAATGCGGCACAATCTCGCCCTGCACCGTTTTCTAATTCACCAAGAAAGCGATGTAATCGTGCGTGCTATTCGTGATTACCTCCGCCGCGATATTGGCGAAATCTTAATCGATAACAAAAAAATCTTCGAAAAAGCAAAAAACCATATTCGTTTAGTGCGTCCAGATTTCATCAATCGCGTGCGTTTATACGAAGGCGAAGTGCCACTTTTCAGCCATTATCAAATCGAATCGCAAATTGAGTCCGCATTCCAACGTGAAGTGCGCTTACCATCTGGCGGTTCAATTGTTATTGATGTAACCGAAGCATTAACTGCAATCGATATCAACTCATCACGCTCAACTCGTGGTGGCGACATCGAAGAAACTGCACTCAATACCAACTTAGAAGCGGCAGATGAGATCGCACGCCAATTACGTTTACGTGACTTGGGTGGTTTAATTGTGATTGACTTCATCGACATGACCCCTGTTCGTCACCAACGCGAAGTAGAAAACCGTATTCGTGAAGCGACCCGCCAAGACCGTGCACGTATCCAATTCAGCCGTATTTCACGCTTTGGCTTGCTTGAAATGAGCCGTCAGCGCTTAAGCCCATCACTCAGCGAAGCATCAAGCCATATCTGTCCGCGATGTCAAGGTACGGGTAAAGTGCGTGATAACGAATCGATCGCACTCTCTATTTTACGCTTAGTGGAAGAAGAGGCAATCAAAGAAAACTCTTCACAAATTCACGCTATTGTGCCTGTAGAAGTTGCTTCTTACTTATTGAACGAAAAACGTAAAGCGATTTCAGGCATTGAGGCTCGCCAAGATGTGAGCGTGGTAGTTGTGCCAAGTGAAAGTATGGAAACGCCACATTTTAGCGTTTACCGCTTGCGCGAAAAATGAAATTGAGCCGATGTTAAGCTACGACTTAGCAAAACGCTATTTAGCACGCCAAGATGATGAGCAAAACCCATACCATCACTCACATTCAGACGAGGCTTTAGTAAGCCGTAATGAGCCAGTGATTACCGTGGAATCTGTGCTTAATAGCTCGGAGCTAAATATCCAACCTGCACCAACGCCTGTTGAATCTGTAAAACCGTCTTTATTAAGCCGATATTATTGCGAAAAATTAAAGCAATTTTCAGCGAAGAACCAAAGAAAGAAGAGAAACCGAAAGGAAAATCTCGAAATCCTCGCGAACGACGCAATAATCGTCAACGTAATAACCGTACAGATCGCCAAGAACAACGTAAAGCACAGCAAGACGAAAAAAAGCGAAAGCCGAAAAAGCAGAACGCAAAAGAACGTCAGCCACGTCGTCAAATTGTAGAAGAAACGGCTGGCATATCAGAAGCGGTAGAAAAAAATCGCCTCTAGTTGCAGAACGTCGCCAACGCCGTGATTTACGCAAAAAGTTCGCATAGAAAATAACGTTGAAGCCATTGAAAACAACGAAAAAAGCAAACGCAACAGTTGTGCAAGAGCAAGCTCAGGGTTAAAGTGAAGTGCCAAAAGCACCGAAAAATTCAACCACTTGTAGAAACTGAAACAGCAAACGAAGAGCGTGTAGAAGGCAACGAAAACAACTCGTGAAAATGGTCGCCAACGTCGCTTACCTCGCCATTTACGCGTAGGCAACCAACGCCGTCGCGACAATCGTAATGATCGCGTACGTGCGATGCCATTAACTTCTGCTGTTGCTTCACCAGAAGCCGCAAGCGGTAAAATTTTACTGGCAATTAACGTTCGTCCTCAAAAACCAGTGCAAGAAAAACAAAATTTCTTGTCAGTGGATGAAATACTTGAACAGCAAGCGACTTCAGCCGAAATGAAAAACGGAACAAGTGGCGGAAAAAGTAGAACGCAAAGTGGAAAGCACAGTGCCATTTGGTGGTTTTGTTAGCCAGCCTACTAATCGTGATTTAGTGAAAGAGCATCACAAACGTGAAGTGCATCCAGTAGCTTATGAACCAAAAACCCGAAGTCACTACCAGTAGCAGAACATATTGCGCCCATTTGGCGGAGTGGTGAGCCAACCCTCTGATCGTGATTTAGTAAAAAGAAAACCACGAACGCCGTGGTAATCTCAACACTCAAACTGCGATGGTTCAAGCAACGGTTGCTCCTGCAATTGAAGCGACTGAGCCAAAAAGCGATTGTCGTGCCGGCTTTCCACTTACCAAAAGCCAATATGTGTTTGAAGGGCGTTTAGGGTACATTCTCTCGTGTGGAACATATCAAAGCAGAGATGACTAAAGCAGAGAACAAAGAGCCAACAGCACCAGTATTCCAAATTCGTGTGTGGAATCATTCAAAAATATTACTTCCACGGCAAAGGGGCAGCAGGATACGCAGCGGCAGACAGCCACGTGCATTCAGCCCCTCGCATCGCTAACTAATTGGTAAACACTAAAGAAATAACCCGCTTGTAGCAATACAAGCGGGTTATTTTTATCAGAATGACTTATTTTACAAAACTATCAAACTTCAACTCATAATTATCGCCATCACGATTGTAAGAAATAAAGCGTGAAATTTTTCGCCCTCAAATACCGTAATTGCTTTTATGGTCAGTAGTTGTGAAACTATAGGTGATTTCTTGATAAGTTTTGCCATCTTCCGTTACCGCTTTTTGCGATTTTTCAACTTCACATTCGGTGTTGGATAAAGTTTTTACCGTTTGTGGTTTGGAAGCTGGTTGGCAATTTATCGTAGTAGCTCAACTGGAATGCCGTGGTAAATAGGGTCAAAAGTTGGCATTGTTAAAGGCTCAGTTGTAAGTGGATCTTTCTGCTTTGCCGTATTGAATGCTTTGGCTATCAATTTCGCTAAAGCATAGGTTTTTCCATTGCGAGTATCCCGGTAGCTTAACATATTAAAAATACCGTTTTTCTCCGTACCTTTTGCGGTAAATACAATGTTATAAAGTGGCACGTTGATCTTTGATTGAATTTCATATCTTCCACTATCATGTTTGAAGTTCACATAAGCAGGCATTAAGTAGTTTGAACTATATTTGATATTGAAATTCTCTGCGTAAGCGGCCGAAATCATCGAAAAATTACAACACCAGTAAAGGCGATGAAAAATGTCATTGGGTTTTCCTTATTTTTCTTCCAACTGTGTGTGATCAAACATTCGCATAATAGCGTTGTTATCCCGCAGTTGTTCAGCTTGCTCTACCTGCATTCGAGTTAAATGCGGGGAGAAATAGTTAATAAAAATCATACATATAATTACGCAAGAAAGTGCCACGTTTAAAAGCGATTTGCGTCATACTTGGCTGGAACAGATGGCTAGCGTTAATCGCAAGCAAATCGTTGTCGTTTTCGTGTGTGCCATTGACGCCATAATCCCGACACCTAAGCCAATGCGTACATAGGTTTTTAATCACATCCGCATCGGTCGCAGTAAAAACGATATTCGGTAAAATACCCTCTTTGTTAAAGGCTTTGTCCAAATCCGATTGCCCTGTAAAGCCGAAAGTATAGGTGATTAAATCATATTTTCCGAGCTCTTCGACAGTTAATTTCTCAGGTTGGTTCACATATTTTGCGAGCGGATGATCGGGTTTTACAATCACCGAACGATTCCACATATAGCAAAGGGAGCAAAAATCGCATCTTCAAACAGGTATTGTGCTTCGGTCGTAATGGCTAAATCCACTTCGCCCGCCATTAATGCATCATAAATCTGGGTTGGAGAACCTGATGTAGATGCAAACTGACGTTCGGATACCTTGCCTTAAAGAGTTCAATCACACTAGGTAGCACGTAACGTGCTTGTGTATTCGGGCTAGCAATACGAAGCACACCGCTATTCGGACGAGTTTGCTCTTCTGCGACCGCTCGAATACTTTGTGCTTTCACTAAAAGCTCACGTGAAATTGCCACAATTTTTCTCACCTGCGGGCGTGAGCCCTTTTGATATGCTTGCCGTTTCGCTCAAAAATGTTGATACCGAGCTCACTTTCTAGCAGTCGCACTTGTTTACTGGATGCCCGGCTGAGAAGTATAAAGGGCATCCGCTGCTTCGGTAATGTTGAGGTTTTTGATTGACAATTTCGACAATATAACGAAGTTGTTGTAGTTTCATATTCTTCCTTGCTAGCTGATTTTTATGCTTTAATGTTATAAGAAAAGATTGGCGGTTTCAATTGGCTATTTAGGCTAATTTTTAGTATGCTAGCCCCAATTTTATTTTTGATGAGAAATCGCTTTTGAGCAAAAGAAGATTAACCCAAAAACCAGCAACGCCGTATTCAATCCAATCACCATAAAAATCTCGAAAAAGAAGTAGAATGGCAAGATGACATGTTAGGCGAAGTGCAACAAGGTGTGGTGGTAACTCGCCATGCTAAACATGCTGATGTAGAAACCGAACAAGGTGAGATTTATCGCTGTAATTTGCGTCGTACGCTGAAAAATTTGGTGGTTGGCGATCAGGGTTTCTTGGAGACTTGGTAATGAACAACTACAAGGCATTAGCGGGGTGATTGAAGCCATTTACCCGCGCAAAAACGAACTTAGCCGCCCTGATTACTACGATGGTATCAAAGTAATGGCATCGAATATCGACCAGATTATTATTGTCTCCGCTGTCTTGCCAACGCTTTCGCTCAACATTATCGATCGCTATTTGGTCATTTGTGAAGCGGCAAATATTCCTGCGTTAATCGTGCTCAACAAGGTTGATCTGCTCTCTGAAGAAGAGCGACAAGCGGTCAAAAAAACAGTTAGCCATTTACGAAAAATTGGCTATGAAACCTTGATGCTTTCAGCCGATACAGGCGAAAAATATGGAAGCTCTGCACGCTTATTTACGCCAAGGCACTTCTATTTTCGTGGGGCAATCAGGCGTAGGGAAATCAAGCCTCATCAACCAGCTTTTGCCAGAGATCAATGCTTTAACAGGAGCTGTCAGTGATGTTTCAGGCTTGGGGCAACACACCACCACTGCTTCACGCTTATATCATCTGCCTCTTGGCGGGAATTTGATTGACTCACCAGGGATTCGCGAATTTGGGCTTTGGCATTTAGAACCGAACCAAATTACCGACGGCTACCGTGAGTTTCAAAGCGTACTCGGCACCTGCAAAATTCCGCGATTGCAAACACAGTAGTGATCCAGGTTGTGCCATTCGAGAGGCGGTCGAAAAAGGCGAGATCGATCCTATCCGTTTTGAAAAATTATCACCGCTTGATCGAAAGCAGAAACGAAAGCAAAAAGCCAACGCCATTTTTAGAACAGAAGATTTATAGAAAAATGACAGAATTTGTATATCCCGACGCTAAACTCATTGCAGGCGTGGACGAAGTAGGCAGAGGCCCGTTAGTCGGGGCAGTTGTGACCGCTGCGGTAATTTTTAGACCCAAATAACCCGATTGAAGGCTTGGCAGACTCGAAAAAAATTGAGCGAGAAAAACGCCTCGCCCTTGCTGAAGAGATTAAAGAGAAAGCACTATGTTGGTCACTCGGACGAGCTGAACCTGAAGAGATTGATGAGCTCAATATTCTTCACGCCACGATGCTTGCAATGCAACGTGCTGTAGATGGCTTAAGTATTCAGCCTAATTTTTGTGCTTGTCGATGGCAACCGCGTGCCAGCAAGTCTCACTATTCCCGCACAAGCGGTCGTAAAAGGCGATAGTTTGGTAAAAGAGATTAGTGCCGCTTCAATTTTAGCAAAAAGTCACCCGCGATCAAGAGATGGACGAACTAGACCAACAATTCCCTCGAATATGGCTTCGCCAAACACAAAAGGCTACCCAACCAAACTGCATTTTTTGAAAAACTTGCCGAACTTGGTGCAACCCAATATCATCGCAAAAGTTTTGCACCAGTGGCAAAAAGCATTAAATTTAAAATAAGAGGAACAAACTATGACTACAGAAAAAAACTACGAAGAAACTATCTTCAGCAAAATTATTCGCAAAGAAATCCCTGCGAATATCGTTTACCAAGATGAATTAGTGACCGCTTTCCGCGACATCGCACCGCAAGCGGCAACACATATCTTAATCATCCCAAACAAATTCATCCCAACGCTTAACCACGTAACCGCAGAAGATGAGCTTTTACTTGGTCGCTTAATCACCGTTGCCTCAAAGCTTGCTAAAGAAGAAGGCATTGCCGAAAATGGCTACCGCTTAATTATGAACTGCAATGTTCACGGCGGACAAGAAGTCTTCCACATCCATATGCACCTTGTTGGTGGTGAGCCATTAGGGCAAAATGTTGAGCAAATAAAAATGCGTAAAATTTTTATCTTTAGCCTTTTTCTCTCTTTTTGACCGCTTGTGGTAGTAATCCACAAAGCTACATCACGCCAAAAATCAAGCCCAATTGTGAACATTGATTCAAGCTTAAATGCAACTTTAGACGTGAAGGCACAACCAGACTATTTAACAGTTAAAAATCTAAGTGAGCAAGCAGTGAATTTTGCTTATAAATTGTTTTTGGTATGATGGAAAAGGGTAACCCAAACCTCAGAACTCTCGCCACAAACTTGGCAGCCCGTTACTTTACGAGTAAAAAGAAGCAATGAAGGTTGAGTTAGCAAAAACCAACAGAGGAAAGTGAAAAATTATCGGGTTTATTTGAAACCTTAGATATAAAAATGGTTGCGTAAGCAACCATTTTTCTACTATATTTTTCTCACAAAAGCCTATTTCACTTGCATACCAGGACGAATACCTTCATCGCCTGAAAGTAAGAATAGATCCGCACCGCCTGTGCCCTGCAGATAAAATCATCCCTTCTGATACGCCAAAATTTCATTTTGCGAGGAGCTAGATTTGCCACCATAATCACAAAACGACCATTTAATTCTTCTGGATGATTATAAGCCGCTTTAATTCCAGAGAATACTTGGCGTTGGTGATCACCTAAATCTAATTGGAATTTTAACAATTTATTCGACTCTGGCACTGCCTCACAGCTAATCACTTTAGCCACACGTAAATCTAATTTTTGCAAAATCATCAATGGTGATTTCTGGGGCAATTGGCTCAATTGCAAGATTTTCTTGATTTTCCACCGCTTGTTTTTCCTTTTTCGGTTTCGTTTTTGGTTTGTTCAGCAAAAAGCTGTTTCGTTTCTTCAATCACTGCATCAATCTGTTTTTTCTCAAGACGAGAGAACAATGATTTAAATGGTGCAACTGTTTTGCCTAATAATGGTTGGGCAACGGTTTCCCAGCTTAATTCTGTTTGTAAGAACGCTTCAGCACGTTCTGCAAGCTGTGGTAAAACGGGTTTTAAAATAACTCATTAACACACGGAATAATTCAATACCCATTGAACAAACGGCTTGTAATTCCGCTTCTCGACCGTCTTCTTTAGTAATGACCCAAGGCGCTTTGTCATCAACATATTTATTTGCGCGGTCGGCTAAATCCATAATTAAACGAATTGCTTTATTATACTCACGGGCTTCAAAATGTGCTGCAACTTGCTCTGATTGTGCAATAAATTCTGCGAAAAGTGATTCATCTTCAAGTTTATCCGCTAATTTTTCCTTCAAAACGTTTTTGCAATAAAACTTGCATTGCGAGAAGCTAAGTTCACTAATTTGTTGACGATATCGCTATTTACACGTTGGACGAAATCATCAAGACTCAAGTCTAAATCTTCAATACGCTCATTTTAATTTAGCAGCATAATAGTAACGTAAACATTCAGGATCGATATGTTTTAAATAGGTGCTAGCTTGAATAAAGGTTCCACGAGATTTCGACATTTTTACGCCATCCACCGTCACATAACCGTGAGCAAATACATTGGTTGGTTTACGTTGTTCAGCAGCCATCTAACATCGCTGGCCAAAATAAGCTATGGAAGTAAACAATATCTTTACCGATAAAAATGATAAAGCTCTGTTGTTGAATCTTTTTCCAGAATTCGTTGTAATCAATACCTGTGCGGTCGCAAAAGATTTTTGAATGATGCCATATAGCCGATTGGTGCATCTAACCACACATAGAAGAATTTGTTCTCTGCATCTGGAATTGGGAATCCAAAGTAAGGTGCATCACGGCTGATATCCCATTGTTGTAATCCGCTTTCAAACCACTCTTGCATTTTGTTGGCAATTTCAGGTTGAAGTGAACCAGAACGTGTCCACTCTTTTAACATTCCTTCAAAAACTTGGTAAGTCAAAGAAGAAGTGTTCGATTCTTTCACAATAGGGGTTGCACCTGAAACGGCTGAACGTGGATTGATAAGATCCATCGGGCTATAAGTAGAGGCACAAACTTCACAGTTATCGCCATATTGATCTTCTGCTTTACATTTTCGGGCAAGTCCCTTTTACAAAAGCGATCTGGCAAGAACATCTCTTTTTCTGGGTCGAAAAGCTGTGAAATTCACGACTTTTAATAAAAACCATTTTTCTTTCAGCTTTAAATACATTGCAGTCGTAATTTCACGGTTTTTCTTCGCTGTGAGTGGAATGGTAGTTATCAAAACTGATATTAAAGCCTTTTAAAAATCGGCAACATGATCGGTTTTTCGCTTTTTCGATAAGTTGTTCTGGCGTAATCCCCTGTTTTGCTGCATTAAGCATAATCGGCGTGCCGTGTGCATCATCTGCACAAACAAAAATGCACTTCGTTGCCACGCATACGTTGGAAACGCACCCAAATATCCGCTTGAATATGCTCAAGCATATGACCTAAGTGAATCGCCCCATTTGCATAAGGTAGGGCACAAGTGACCAACATTTTTCGTTTTTTTGGTTTGACATTGTTATTCTCTTTCTTATTTAAGTAAAAATCTGAAGGATTTTTAGCTCAAAAGGGCTATTTTTTTCTAGGTTAAATCAAAGGAAATAAGGGAAACAAGCGGTCTTTTTACATTTTCTTTACTAAAATTTGGTTATGCAGAAACATCAACAAACCGATAAATTAATAAACTATTTTTTTGATAAAAAGTTAATCATTTGTAAATATTGAGTTACTCAAATTTTTACTGTTTGACCTCCTATTGACTTAGATCAAGAATACCTCTTATGAGTAAGTAAATTTTGGTGCAAATCGTTTGCAGTTGAATAATAATTTCAACAGTTAAAGAATTTTTAGATTTTTAATTTTTAGAGGAAACCAAACTATGGCTAAAGCAACTCAAACTGCTCAACCTTATGATGCTCAAGCGAAGTGAATGCACTTGTCGAAAAAGGCTTGAAAGCCCTTGATGAGTTCCGTCATTTAAACCAAGAGCAAGTGGATTACATTGTCGCAAAAGCATCTGTAGCGGCATTAGATAAACACGGTGTGTTGGCAATGCACGCATATGAAGAGACGGGTCGCGGCGTATTCGAAGATAAAGCCACTAAAAACTTGTTTGCCTGTGAATATGTGGTGAACAATATGCGTCATCTAAAAACAGCGGGCGTAATCAGTGAAGATGATGTCACAGGTATCACTGAAATTGCTGATCCAGTCGGCGTTATCTGTGGCATCACACCAACCACCAACCCAACTTCAACCACTCATCTTTTAAAGCGTTAATCGCCCTTAAAACACGTAACCCAATCGTTTTTGCTTTCCACCCTTCTGCTCAACAATCTTCAGCTCATGCAGCACAAGTTGTACGTGATGCGGCTGTCGCTGCGGGTGCACCAGAAAAACTGCGTGCAATGGATTATCGTCCCATCTATGGAAGGCACTTCTGCGTTAATGAAACACCCTGGCATTGCAAACCATTCTTGCAACTGGCGGTAATGCAATGGTAGAAGCGGCTTACTCTTGCGGCAAACCAGCATTAGGCGTAGGGGCAGGTAACGTGCCAGCTTATGTGGAAAAACCGCAAAACTTAAACAAGCAGTTTACGATCATCGTGATGTCAAAAATCATTCGACAACGGAATGATTTGTGCTTCTGAGCAGGCTGCAATTGTCGATAAAGAAATCTATGCGGATTTCATCAAAGAGATGCAATCTTACGGCGTGTATTTGGTGAATAAAAAGAGAAAGCCTTTGCTTGAAAAATTCATTTTCGGTGTGGATAAAGCCCATAATGAAAACTGTGCAGGTGCGAAATTAAATGCGGCTGTGGTGGGTAAACCAGCAGCGTGGATTGCAGAACAAGCTGGCTTTTACCGTTCCACCAAAACCAATATTCTTTTAGCAGAATGTGCTTTCGTGGGAGAGGGCGAGCCGCTTTACTCGTGAAAAAACTTTCTCCAGTGCTTGCATTATTAAAAATCTAATAGCACAGAACAAGGCTTGGAATTAGCGGAAGCGATGGTGAACTTCCACGGTTTAGGTCACTCTGCGGCAATTCACACGCAAAATGCGGAATTAGCAAAAACTTTCGGCGAACGCGTTAAAGCGATTCGTGTAATTTGAACTCACCATCAACATTTGGTGGTATCGGTGATGTGCATAACTCCTTCTTGCCTTCATTAACGCTTGCGTTGCGGCTCATACGGTAAAAACTCCGTGGGCAACAATGTGAGTGCAGTGAACTTAATTAACATCAAACGTGTGGGCAGACGGAGAAATAATATGCAATGGTTTAAAGTGCCATCAAAAATCTACTTTGAGCGTGACTCAATTCAATACCTCAAATCCATGAACGACGTTCACAGTGATGATCGTAACCGACCGTTCAATGGTAGATTTAGGCTTTGTGGATCGTATTACCGAACAATTACGCCTACGCCGTAATAAAGTGATGATCCAGCTTTTCACCGATGTAGAACCAAACCCAAGCCTACAAACCGTACAACGCGGTACTGAATTAATGCGTAGCTTCCAACCTGACACCATCATCGCATTAGGTGGTGGTTCACCCATGGATGCAGCGAAAATTATGTGGTTATTCTATGAACAACCAGAAGTCGATTTCCGCGATTTAGTGCAAAAATTTATGGATATTCGCAAACGTGCGTTCAAATTCCCACAATTAGGGTCGCAAAGCGAAATTGTGGGCATTCCAACCACATCAGGTACAGGTTCTCAAGTGACTCATTTGCGGTAATTACGGATGGCGACATTAAATATCCATTAGCGGACTACTCATTAACTCCAACAATCGCGATTGTTGACCCAGCGTTAGTGATGTCTGTGCCTTCACATGTTGCGGCTGATACAGGTTTAGACGATTAACCCACGCAACCGAGGCTTACACCTCAATCCTTGCGTGAATGACTATACAGATGGCTTAGCCTTACAAGCGATTAAATTAGTTTTCGAAAACCTAGAAAAATCGGTGAAAGAGTTTGACGAAACCGCACGTGAAAATGCACAACGCTTCAACAATGGCAGGTATGGCGTTTGCAAATGCGTTCTGGGTATTTGTCACTCAATGGCACACAAAAATCGGCGGTAAATTCCACACCATTCACGGTCGTACCAACGCGATTTTACTCCCACACGTAATCCGGCTACAACGGCACACGCCCAACCAAAGTGGCAACCTGGCCGAAAATATACCAACTATGTAGCAGATATTCGCTTCCAAGATATTGCACGTATGCTTGGCTTACCCGCTTCAACTCCAGAAGAAGCCGTGGAATCTTATGCAAAAGCGGTACACGACCTAGCTATTCGTTGTGGCGTGAAAAATGTCTTTACGCGATCAAGGCGTAGATGAAAAAGAATTCATCGGCTCACCCGTGAATTAGCGTTAAACGCATTCGAAGACCAATGTACGCCAGCGAACCCACGTTTAGCAATGGTTGAAGATATGGAAGAGTTGATGCGTAAAGCGTATTATGGTGAATAATTAAAAGCTCATCGCCTGTAATGAATGAACTCCTAGCGGTTAAATTTCTGGTATTATGTAGCAGTTGCACAAAGATTTAATCTCTTGTTTCTGCTACATTTTTCTTATCTTTATCAATTATAAGGTAAGAATAACTCATAGCAAAGTCGATCTTAGAAGAAGAGCTTAAAAAGGCGATTACTTCGATTGAAGCAGAAGCTAGCGATATTATTAAACAGCTTAAAAAAATGCACTAAATGAAAGGAATAAGGTTATTCTGAATATCAAGTGGTATTAGAGCATGTACAAAGAGGTTTTAAACCTCAATGGGCGTAAACCAAGAAATATTCGTTTTCACTCTTCTCCACAGCAACTCATTGCAACGATTCTTAAACGTGAACCACAAAAATGGTTAAATAGAAAGGATATTATACCCGTCAAGCGATGGAGTTAGATGAACAGGAAGTTGGAGAAAAGCACCCTCAGCACAATTACAAAAGTATTGCTTACTCATTAAGTACCTTGAAGCGTAAGGATTTAGTGGAAAAATGCACAATGAACAGGGAAGATTATTGAAGATTAAAATCTTTGAATAGTAAATAACGGTAGAGATACCGCTATTTTTATGGCTTAAATTTAAAAGGCAGATGAAAGTATATTCTGCTGTTTTTCTTCCTCTCGATTTGTGTTCATTGCTACTGTAAGAAGATTCTGATTACTAGAATTAAACACAGCAGTATTTTATTGCTTCATTGGTTAACTGATATGCATAATTGGGTTCAATACTTCTTTGATACGAGATCGGGCTAAGTTGGCTGTAATCTAGTTTGCGATATGCCAGAACAGACGCATCGATCATTTCCTGTTGGGAAACGTTAGAAAAATCCAATTTATAGCCAGCCTTTTTCCGCTAATTCTGAAATAAAAATACGCTGAACACGTCCGTTTCCTTCCCTAAATGGATGATTAACATTTAATTCGCCAAGATAATAAGCAAGGCGTTGCGTTATTTCTTCTTGATTTAATCCTTGTAAGTAATTTCCTGATTTTAATTGGCTAAATAATTTATTAAGTTCAGGTGCACTGTTCTGGATAAGTAAAAACTGTGCCACCTTTAGCCAGTGAACCATCACGAATTTCACCAGCCCAATCATAAACATGTGAAAAATAAAGTGATGAATATCTTGTAAATGTTTTAGGTCAAAAATTACCGTTAATTGGCGAATCTTTTAATTGAGCAATACGGAAAGTAGTAATATCTCTTTCTCGACTTTCCAATTCTTCATTGGTTTTTGCACCTAATTTGTTTTTCAGAACACCATTTTTCGTTAATATGAAAAATCATTACTGCCATAACGCATACATTTTATTCTCCGCTTCTTCTAGCGTAATTTCACCGTTTACCCAGCGATTTAATAAGTCTTTTGCTTCATCACTCACAAAAAGCCCTTCTATGGCATTATTGTTGATCGCAAAATTAGCTGCTTTCTTGTCGTTTTTGTTTTTCTAAAAAGTGCTGCAAGCATAATATTTTCTCTAAGAATGAATAAAATTAGTTAATTATCTTTAAATTTCTATTTCACGTCCACCACATTGATCTCCAAACGCTCAACAACACCCTTATCAAACCAATATTTGAGTGCTGCACGTATTGAAACAGTATGTTGCTGATGAATAATCGGCTCTTGCCCATATTTGACTAGCATGCGTTTAATCAGTCCATTCACTGTAAAATAGCGGTGAGGCTCTGACTTCAATTCCATCAACAATAATTGGCGGAGCTTGCCGTTAAAACGTCGTTTATAAGTGCGGTAAGTATAGAGTTCCGTATTGTACTCATTGGCATTACTCAAGGCTTCTTCTGCGGTATGATGTAGCAGTTGCACAATTGATTTGAGCTTCTTGTAGAGGCTGGGTTTAGGCAAAAATCATCTTGTGCAACTACATAATACTGGTCTCTTTACCTTTCTTATTAGGCTTTCGCCATTTAAAAAAAGATTAATATGCTCTAGCATCTTTTTACGTAAATTGTGATTTATATCACAATCTTACGCTTGAATTTTATCTCTGATAAGCTCATAATTTCTATGAGGAAATCACTCAAATTTTTTATTACCTTACATAAGGACTATATTATGAAATGTGAACTTTTAAAACGTACTGCGATTGCCTTATTTGTGGGAAGCATTGTTTCTACTTATGCTATGGCAGAAGATGATACGACAAATACCCTTAAGAGCGCTTGTTTCTAAGCTAGCTACGGGTATTAAAGATAATCTATTACCAGCAATTGCAACAAACCGTACAGAGATTGGACAAAAATACCTCGAATATTAAAGAGTTAGCTGAGGTATTCAAGATAATATCTACCAGCTCTTGAAGCAAACCGTACAGACATTGATGCTAATAAAGCAGCGATTGGTGAATGAAGCGAAAGCAACTGATGAAGCTGTGACAAATCTAGGTAATGCAGTAAGTGGCTTAGATGAAGATTTAGTGGGAACCCAAGATGCTGTAGCAGAAAATCGTAAAAGATATTGACAAAAATACCTCGAATATTAAAGAGTTAGCTGTAGGTATTCAAGATAATATCTTACCAGCTCTTGAAGCAAACCGTACAGACATTGATGCTAATAAAGCAGCGATTGGTGAATTAGCGAAAGCAACTGATGAAGCTGTAACAAATCTAGGTAATGCAAGTGGCTTAGATGAAGATTTAGCGGGAACCCAAGATGCTGTAGCAGAAAATCGTAAAGATATTGACAAAAATACCTCGAATATTAAAGAGTTAGTTGTAGGTATTAAAGATAATATCTTACCAGCACTTGAAGCAAACCGCACAGACATTGACAAAAATGCATCACGTATTACAGATACTCGTAATAAACAAGTACTTCAAAATGCTCGTATTGATGCAAATAAAGCTGCATTAGAAACTAAAGCAGATAAAACCGCATTAGAAGCTAAAGCAGATAAAACCGCATTGAAGCTAAAGCAGATAAAACCGCGTTGGAAGCTAAAGCAGATAAAACCGCGTTGGAAGCTAAAGCAGATAAAACCGCGTTGGAAGCTAAAGCTGATAAAACAGCATTAGAAGCTAAAGCTGATAAAGTTTATGTAGGCAGTTTAGAACAAAAATATTAGAGATAATAGCAATAGAATTGAGACAAATAAAGTTGCTGTGTCTGCATTAAGAAACGATATTAACAGTCATGCAAACGACTTGATCATTTTAGATAATAGAGTTAATAAACTTGATAAAGATCTTAAACGTGGTCTTGCTACTCAAGCTGCTTTAACAGGTTTATTCCAACCATATACTGTAGGTAAAGCAAAACTTTACGGCTGCTGTTGGTGGTTATAAATCCAAACTGCGGTTGCTATTGGTACAGGTTACCGTTATAACAAGCATGTTGCAACTAAAGCGGGTGTCGCATTTACTCGCATGGCGGCGCTGCTTTATAATGTTGGTGTAAATTTTGAATGGTAATAGATAACGAAGTTTATCTAATAATCTTAGAAAATCAATACCTGCTTTTTGAATGATTTCAGAAACAGGTATATTTGTTAATTCATTAAAAGATCTGAATGAATATGTATATGCAGTACTGAATTAATACGTAGCTTTCAACTAAACACTATCATTTTTATCCTTTCACAATTTTTCACCAACTCACGAATATCTTTTTATCTCATAAGTTGGTTGGATTTTAGTGTCATTGACAAGATTAGCGTGATTAAACCAGCAGGTGTCAATGCCAGAATTATAGCTACCTAAAATATCTGAAGCGAGTGTATCGCCAACCATAAGGATTTTGGTTTTATCCAAATCATCCATTAGTGAGAAAGCATAATCAAACACTTTGCGGTCAGGGTTTTGCTACGCCAATTTGTTCAGAAAACCACAACCATCTCGAAGAACCTTTCGGTTTGGGTGTTTTGTAAACGTTGCTGTTGTAGCTCAGTAAAAACCGTTGGTGATAATACCCATTTTAACTTCAGGATAGAGTGCCTCAAGCATCTCCATCACGCCATCAAGCGGTTTGCTGACCTTCGCCATCTCCGCCATCAGTTCTTGGTTGCTTGAATTTGATTCACACCTGTTTGCTTGGATAATTTAGCAAAGCGTCGCATTTGAATATCTTCCGCAGTGATTTCATTGTTCTGGTATGCCACCCAGAGCAATTTATTGACCGCTTGAAAAAGCATCGTAATCTTCACGCGTAAAATCAATGCCATAGCGCTTGAGCATTGCGGTTAAGCCTAGTAGGAATTGAATGAAAACAGCGTTTCATCCGCATCAAAAAGAACCCAGTTATATCTCATTATTTTCCTTATTTATAGCTGTTTTTAATCTCTTCGGTAATCCAATCGACAAAGCATTTCACCTTGGTGCTTTCCGCCATTTGCGGAGGATAAACCACATAGAACGCTTTTTCATCATAAACATTGGTCATTAATGGCTCAACAACCGAGCCTTCTTCGATCCTCATCTTGAGCAAGCATTCGGTTTGCGACCACCACGCTTGCCCGTGTTTCGCCGCTTGATACCCATTGAAGTTGTACCAAACATCGGCCCCTGTTTCAATGTCCATATCGAGCTTAAGATGATTCACCATCTGTTTCATTTAGTCGAAGAACAAACGTGGATCAAGTTTTTACCCGCCAGATCTTCTGGTTTTTCGATCGGGTTATCTTTCAAATATTCAGGTGAAGCGAGTAACATAATTCGGGCTTTTACCAGCTCAATCGCCTCCAAGTTATTCCAGTTCCCTGTTGCCGTAATAAATAGCTACATCAGTATCTTTTCCGAATAAACCTTCGTCTTGTGGCATTGTCGTTAAAACGCACTTCAATATCTGGATAGCGTTGGTGGAAATCATTTAAACGCGGCACAAGCCAGTGCATTCCAAATGAAGGAGTGGTGCTAATTGCTAAAATTTGGCGAGCAGTTTTGAGTTTTACTTTTTCTGTTGCACTCGCAATTTTCTAAAAGCGGTTGAATTTTCAGCAAAAATATTGCGAGCCAACTTCAGTAAATTCAAGTAAACGATTTTTACGGTGAAAGAGTTTTACACCCTAAAAAATCTTCCAAGATTTTGATTTGATGGCTCACTGCAGCTTGAGTAACAAAAAGATCTTCGGCTGCTTTTTGTAAAGTTAAGATGGCGTGCTGCCGCTTCAAAGGCTTTTAACGCATTAAGTGGTGGAAGTTTTTTTATTCATAAAATTTCCTTTTTAGCTTGAAACTTTGCCTATAAAAGCACATAATCAAGCCTCGTTTTTGCTATTCTTAATAAAAATAACATTTCTTTTATTATCCTCTCTATTATTACATTATTTTTCTAATAGTCTAAATAAAAATTTCTAGCTTGTTTAACTATTCCGATATATCTATAATTCGTGCCGTACTTAGACGGATAGTGATAGTAATTTTACTATTTCTAATTTTAAGTATGATGTTGTGTTTGCATATTGGTCTAGGAAACTAGACTAGAGTGAAAATCTTTGATTTTACTCGTTTCACTTCCTGTATATTCTTTAAACCCTTTTTGTTTTATGCCCCTCACTTTGAGGGCTTTTTATGGTGTCAATTTAGGTTTTATCTATGCAACCCTTTTTATTCAACAAGCCAATGCCTTTGGTGCAGCCAGAAAACCATTTTTCTTCTTAATTGATTTTGAACAAAATCAGCCCATTCTGCTCCCATTAGCAGAGTGCTCTCACATCAGATCTTTTTCCAATTTCCTGACTACAATAACGCTTCATGCTTTGATTTTTAACAAAACCATTTGAATTTAGCAGAACCCCATTAAAATTTTTCTCGCTATCAGGTTGCCTTTGAATTGGTAAAAATGAAATTCAAAAAGGAAATAGTTATTTATTAAATCTTGCATTTGCTACTAAAATCCAAAACAAATTATTCGCTTAAAGAGATTTTTATTAAAAAGCCACGCAAAAATATAAATTATTCTATCAAGATAAATTTATCTGCTTTTTCACCTGAAACCTTCATTCGCATTAAAGAAAATAAAAATTTTCTCTTATCCAATGAAGGGCACAATTAACGCAAGTGAAGAAAAATGCAAAACAAAAAAATTATTAAATTCAAAGAAAGAGTTTGAAGAGCACAATACCATTGTTGATTTAATTCGAAATGATTTAGCGATTGTTTCTCAAAAATATTCGAGTAACAAAATATCGTTATGTTGAAAAGATTGAAACACACTCATGGAGCAATTTACCAAACAAGCTCTGAAATTTGTGGCGAACTCACTGAAAATTGGCAAGCGAATATTGGCTCAATTCTCGCAAAAATTATTACCTGCTGGATCAATTAGCGGGGCACCTAAAGAAAAAAACTGTGCAGATTATTCAGCAAGCTGAAGGCGAAAAACGCGGTTATTACACGGGTATTTTTGGTTATTTTGATGGCAACAACTTGGAAAGTGCAGTCGCCATTCGCTACATTGAAAAGAATGAACAAGGTAAAAATGCTATTTCGCAGCGGTGGTGGTATCACTTCACAAAGTAGCCTAGAAGAAGAGTATCAAGAAATTTTAGAGAAGGTGTATGTCCCAATTTCCCTGTGTTTGAAACCATTGCGATTCTTGATGGCATTCCGCAAAATTTAGCTTTTCATCAAGCAAGAATGGATAATGCAATAGAAAAATTATTTAAGCAAACCTCGGTATTTAATTTAGCAGAAATTATCCAAGTACCAGAAAGATATCAGAATGGATTAGTGAGATGTCGCATTGATTATAATCAACAAGATTATCATATCATTTTTCAATTTATCAAAAAAAGAGAAATAAAAAGCTATCAAACAGTCTATTTCGATACATTGATTACATATTTAAATATAGCAACCGAGAAAAATTTTTGATTTAATAAAAATCGAAAAAGATGAGGCTATCATCATTCAAAATGGAAAAGTGACCGATTGCCGTGTTGGCAATTTACTCTTTTTGAAAAATAATATTTGGTATAGTCCGAAAGATTATCTGCTTAAAGGCACTCAATTAAGCTATCTATTAAGCCAAAAATAAAAATTAAGCTGGTAGAAATTAAGGTTGAAGATCTGCACCAATATGAAAAATAATGATGATCAACGCAATGAATCCATTTGACGAGAGCCGAGCGATATCTACTCAACATATTACTTTATAGACTAATATGCGATTCCCTTTATAAAATAGCGAAGTTTTTATTACAACGAGGTTTTTATGAAAAATTATTCTTTTAGGTGCACCAGGTGCAGGCAAAGGCACACAAGCACAGTTCATTATGAACAAATTTGGTATCCCACAAATCTCAACAGGCGATATGTTCCGTGCTGCAATCAAAGAAGGCACTGAGCTTGGCAAACAAGCAAAAGCGTTAATGGACGAAGGTAAATTAGTACCAGATGAATTAACGGTTGCATTAGTGAAAAGACCGCATAGCTCAACCAGACTGTGCAAACGGCTTTTTATTAGACGGCTTCCCTCGCACCATTCCACAAGCAGATGCATTAAAAGAGTCAGGCGTGAAAATCGACCTTGTGTTAGAATTTGACGTGGCTGATGAAGTGATCGTAGAACGTATGAGCGGTCGTCGCGTACACCAACCTTCTGGTCGTACTTACCACGTGGTTTACAATCCACCAAAAAGTAGAAGGTAAAGACGATGTAACAGGCGAAGATTTAATCATCCGCCCAGACGACAAAGCAGAAACCGTGTTAGAGCGCTTAGCAATCTACCACAAACAAAACCAAACCACTTATCGCTTACTACACAGCCGAAGCCGAAGCAGGCAATACCCGCTACGAGCGTTTAGACGGCACAAAAACCAGTAGAAGAAGTAAGTGCTGAATTAGAAAAAAATTTTAGGCTAATTAAAAATTATATATTAGCATAATAAAAAGCCTTGAAGTTCTTGATGACTTCAAGGCTTTTTCTTATTTAATTCGCTTCAACTGCGTTCTCAACGTTCGCTTGAATGCCTCGGCAAGCACTTCGCAACTCAATGCCCCTTCCAAATCTGCCTTCATCGCTTCATTTGGCTTTTTGAGCAATGAGTTGATTTAAATGCATAATATTGAGTTTCCGGGTAGGCTGTTGCAAGCGGTGAATTTTTATCGCCTTTTTGCAAACACCTGTTTGAAGCACTACGAACATACCAGCCAGTTAAGCCTTTTTCTCGCACAATTTCTTGAGTTTCAGAATGCTCGCTATTGAGCGACAAACGCTCACAAGGTTTACGTGGCTGAGAAACTTCTACAATAACCTCACCAATTTGATAACGATCACCCACGCAAACATTATATTCATCTAAAACCAGAAACGATGAAATTTTCACCATAAATCGCTCTACCTTGCCAGTCAAAATCCTTGCCAATCAAACTTGTAAGATACTCAAACGTTTTATCTGACATAAAGAAAAGGGCTTTATCCACGCCACCGTGATGAGCCTTTAAGCCAACATCGTTACCCTCAGCCCCCATTTTATTTACCACTATTTGCTCAACTGGTTGCTTGCGGATCGCACTTTCAAGCGTGGTACCATCAGAAAAAGTCACTTTTTTTCCACTAAGCCAATTTTCATTGCTAACACTTCTGCATTCATTTTTCTCCACATTTTCACTGTTAATCATATTTTCTATCGCTGATTTTACCACTGAAGAAAGATTATCCGATGTGGTAATAATAACAATAGTTGTGAAGTATGTTCATTATAATTTTCCTATGATGTTATATTATTCTTTTTGTTGAATTACTTTTTCAAAGCACTCCTCAAAAATTGAGAATATCACTCTTTTTGAAATTTCTTCCCTTTTTGATCATTTCTCATATCAATTAAAAATTGATCGCAATCGTTTGCCTAAAGCGGTATAATTTGCCTAATTTTTACATTCACTTCAAATAGGACCTCAAAATGCAAATCAGCTTAAAAATCTACTCTGGCAAAGTGCGTGATTTATACGAGATTGACGACAAACGTATGCTTATGGTGGCAACGGATCGCTTTGTCTGCCTTTGATGTTATCTTAGATGAGCCGATTCCGCATAAAGGCGAAATCTTGACCCAAATTTCAAATTTCTGGTTTAATAAATTAGCCGATATTATGCCAAATCACTTCACGGGCGATTCTGTATTTGATGTGTTACCAAAAGAAGAAGCCGAGGCAATTCAACATCGTGCGGTGGTGTGCAAGCGTTTAACACCAGTGAAAAATTGAGTCAATTGTACGTGGTTATTTAACAGGTTCAGGCTTAAAAAGATTACAAAAACAGGCACGATTTGTGGTTTAGCTTTGCCAGAAGGATTAGTGGAAGCAAGCAAGCTACCTGAACCGATTTTTACACCATCAAGTAAAGCGGAAGTGGGCGATCACGATATCAATATTAGCTATGAAGAGTGCGAGAGCCAAATCGGGAAAGCACTTGCTAAACAAGTAAAAAGAGGCAGCCCTTGCACTTTACACCAAAAGCGGCTGAATATGCGTTAACAAAAAGGCATTATTATTTGCGACACGAAATTTGAATTTGGCTTAGATGAAAATGGCGTATTAACTTTGATGGATGAAGTACTCACGCCAGATTCAAGTCGTTTCTGGGCGGTAGAAAACTACAAAGAAGGCACAAAATCCACCATCATTCGATAAACAATTTGTGCGTGATTGGCTTGAAAATAGTGGATGGAATAAACAAGCTCCTGCACCGAAAAATTCCACAAGAAGTGATTGAAAAAAACGGTTGAGAAATATCAAGAAGCATTGGATTTATTAACGAAATAACGACAATCAGATTATTTTTAAACAGACTTAGATGAATAGGTGTTGTATTATCAACATCACCGTCCCCATCAAGGTAAAATGAGTTATTGAATAACCTCAATGAAAATATTACTTGATGGGGTTTTTAGTCGTTATCTAGTACAGGCTCTAAATTATTTGTTAATATCAAACGTCAAGCTTGCATAATGCTTATGTTTTTGACATTGTTCTGGTTTCTCAAATGGTGTTTCATACACAACGGCTGCTTTCCAGAAACCATCACGAAGTGGGATAATATCGACTGTACCATCTGCACCTGTGGTGTCAGAGAAAGCTTGATGCTTCCACTTTGTGGGTATGCTGGTTATCTGAATTATCAAACCTTTGAACGTTGCTGTTAATGTTGCATTCGGAAGCGGTCTCGCCTTGGTAAAAGCACTACTACTTTGAAACGCTCACCCACTTTAATAGTTGCAGGATTGACCATTGGTACGATTTCCAATTCATGTCCAACTACTTCTGCCACATCATTTTTCAGCTGCTTTGCCAATATTCACAATATTTTTTTGCCATACATTGCAGTACGTTCGCAATAAGTTGCGTTAGGCGTGTTTTGCATATCCGCTTGCTTCCAACCTTCCGCATTTTGCGACCAGAATGTCGGTTTATATTCTGCGGCTAACACATAGCTTCCTGCTTTTTACAGGCTTCGCACTTTCATAGTGATAATTCTCGCCTTTTTGCATGAGCTTTTGTTTTCCTTCAGCATTAACTAAAAACCATGCCTTTTTCAAAGAAATGCAAGCGTTTTTTTCTGCAATCGGTTCAAGCGTTGGAAATTCGCCATATCCGATGTCTGCTTTCAAAATTTCACCTGCTTTAGTAGGTTCACTTTTGCACCCAAACACGGTGGGCTTGAGCTGAAAAAAAGAAACCGTGCAAAATGGCGGTAGCAAGAAGTAGTTTTTTTCATAGATTCTCCGTTCTATTTGCCTATTAACGTTGGCGGGCTTTTAAACCTTGGGTTGCTCTTACAAATAACGTAAAGTTTACCTTTACGACGTACAATTTTGCAATCTGGATGGCGACTTTTCGCACTTTTTAATGAGTTGAGAATTTGCATTTGATTTCCTTACTTTTTCGCCACTAAACTTGCCATACCTTTAAATTTATCGCTAAAGCGACTTGCACGTCCTTCACTATTTACCTCACGGCGTTTACCCGTATAAACAGGGTGAGAAGCGGAAGAAGTATCTAGTGTATAAAGCGGATATTCTTTTGCCGTCTGTCCATTTCATGGTTTTTGTTGTTGCGGCACAAGAGCGAATAACCCAGCCTTGTTGTACAGAAGCATCATAGAAAAAGCACTTCACGATAGTTTGTCGGATGAATCCCTTTTTTTCATTTGAGTTGTCTCCTTTTGTATTTTGACCCGTTTCAAAATGGTTAATATCCATTTTTAAATTATGGAAATGCATCATACAGTAATTTTTATTTATTTCAATAAATTTTTTTATGGTTTTGTGCAACTATTTTTTTAACAATCAAAAATTTTGCAAAAAGAAACCAAAAACTCGACCGCTTTTTGTAGTAGGCTATGCCTGAAATTTTCAGGCTACCTTGGAGAAAAAAATCTATGGCACAGCAACCTTTTTAATTGCACCTTCTATTCTTTCTGCTGATCCTCGCTCGCCTTGGCGATGATGTGAAAAGCCGTGCTTGAAGCGGGTGCAGACATCATCCATTTTGATGTGATGGATAACCATTTTTGTTCCAAACTTAACTTTCGGACCGGCTATTTGCCAAGCACTACGTGATTATGGCATTACCGCACCGATTGATGTGCATTTAATGGTAAAAACCTGTTGAGCGTTTAATTCCTGATTTCGCCAAAGCAGGGACAAATTATATTACCTTCCATCCTGAAGCAACCGACCATATCGACCGCAATTTACAGCTTATTCGTGATTTAGGTTGTAAATCTGGCTTGGTATTCAACCCCGCAACGCCATTGTATTATCTTGATTATGTGATGGATAAAGTGGATATGATTTTGTTGATGGGCGTGAACCCCTGGTTTTGGCGGGCAGAAATTTATCCCTTCAACATTGGAAAAAGTGCGTGAAGTGCGTAAACGTATTGATGCAAGCGGTTTAAATATTCGCCTTGAAGTAGATGGCGGTGTGAAAGTGGATAACATTGCAGACATTGCCGAAGCAGGGGCAGATACTTTTGTAGCAGGCTCTGCGATTTTTGACCAGCCAGATTACCAAGCGGTTATTACTCAAAATGCGAAAAAGCCTTAGAAGGAAAATAGCAAAATAAATCGAACAGAAATTTTTATGCTTGTGTGATAATTTCTATTCATAATGGTAGAATATATCAATCCTCGCATACATAAAATGTAGGCAAACTTTTTAATTCTTGTGTGTCTTAATGGCGTCTGGTTCGACCTATCTCTTTTAGGGTTGCATTAAACAAAATTTCGATTACACTACTTTAACTCTCGCATTCGCGATTTTTATATAGGAAACCAAAAATGAGCATTGAAGAACGCGTATTATCGTTGATCAATTAGGGTGCAGACGCTGCACAAGTTAAACCTGAAGCTTCATTCATCGAAGATTCTAGGTGCTGACTCTTTAGACACCGTTGAATTAGTAATGGCTTTAGAAGAAGAATTCGATATCGAAATTCCTGATGAAGAAGCTGAAAAAAATCACCACAGTTCAATCAGCGATTGACTACGTGACAAAAAGCTAACGCATAATTCTACAAATAAGGTGGTTTTTAAACCGCTTTATTTTCAATAATTTCTCCTATTAGCATAAAGGCATATATCATTGATATATGCCTTCTTTTTACTATTTCACCCAAAACTGCCCTTTGGATAATTTATAAATTGTTAAACTGATTAACCCTAAAAATCATCACATTCGCAAATACAAAGGCGAAAAATCGCAACGCCTGGGGAGCACATTAGTATGGTAAAACGCAACCGCACTATTTGCCATTGATGCCAAACCGAATGAGAAACCCCAAAAGCCGATATTTAAGCCTTTTTCTGCAATCCATGGTAACAAGCGAATTAAGAAAAAGAATTGCAAGAAGCCATATCCCCAAAGAATTTTTACGAAAGTATCAATTTCACCATGATTCACAGCTAAGTAAGCTGATGCTCCAACAAAAAGCTGGGGCAAGGATAATCCCCATCGTTGCTCGGAAAGGCGGTTCAACAGATGAAATTCTCAAGTGTTGCAACAACACTGGCTCGAAGATAATCCACGCAATTAAAACCTGCCCCAAAGAACAAATAGCCCAAGTCATGGTAACCAATCAAAGCAAGTGAGCTAGCACTGGTAAAGTTTGCTGCCACCGCAGGCAAATAGAATGGTGGACGGCAGATTTTTGTTCAAAAAAATACCACCTTTCCATAATTCCCCGATGCGAATGGATGAAAAAAAGCAACTGCCCAATTGTGCCAATCCAGATCATTACTTCTCCCAATAACGGTTGCCAGCGATATAAAATATCTGCGACTAACATCGTAGTAATCGGAATTAACGCAAGAAACGAGAATCTCACAGGGCAATGATATTCTTCTAAAACTTCGTGTTTAAAATAGCGGAGTTTATACAGATAAAAGCCCAATAAACAGAAGCCATACAAGAATAGCACTAATGCTCTAAAAAGATTACTGATGGTATCAGTAAATGGCGAGTGAGCGAGATGTGACCACGCAAGGGAGAGAGCATCCAAGCCAAGCGGGATACCGAAATATCCCGTTGGCAATGGGAAGGGGGTGTTAGTATTCATATTTCCTCCTGAAAAGTTAAAAACGATTTGAGTATAGCACTTGTAGTCAAGAGGAGGTATATGAAATTTTTAAATTTTTGCGAGATCAAACATCGCTAAATCAATCACATCTGGCGTACCATAAAAATTTTGCCAACGCTTTACGAAGTGTTCTCTGCTCGTTTTGGCAAATAACCTCGCTCTGCGTAAACTTTTACCCTGATTATAAACCGCTTGTTTTGAAAGCTGAATTATCGCCTGGGTTGCCTAAAAGATTATCCGCACTCGCAAAAATAACGAAAAACCTGCAGCTGTCGCTAATACCCATTCTATCGCTTGCGGTTTAACTTCCACCGATTCAAACTCACGTTGGCGTTCTGCTGAGCGACCATCAGGTTCATACCAATAGCCAAAAATCCTCTAATTGGCGGCGTGCTTCACCCTGCCACAAGCCAATGCGAAATTTCGTGTAACGCGCTGCTGTAATAACCGTGAGCAAATAAAAATCACATGATAAGGTCGCTCTGATTTCACGCCATCTTCCTCAAAAATGCGGGTAAGTAGATAGGGTAATCATCGCCTTTTTTTCTAATCGAGTGTTGTATTCCGTGGCAAAAACATTCGTTGAAAATGCGAATAATATCTTCGATCTTATGGTTATCTTGGTTCATTTTGTGCCTTTTTAATTGTAAGGTGGACTTTTTAGCCCACCAATCAAAGTGTAGAGTTTTTGTGGTGGGCTAAAAAGCCCACCCTACGATTATTTTATCCAATCTAAAAACTTCTCAGCATCCAAAAATCCTGTGATTCGCATTTGGCTTATCTCTTGCCCTTGTTCATCAAAGAACAAAAATTGTTGGTAATCCTAGGATTTGGAAGCGTTGCATAATAGCATCGTTGTCAGATGAGTTTCTGAGTCATATCTACTTGTAATAACACCATTTCATCTAATTTTTTTGTTGCACTTTAGCATCAGAGAAAGTGTATTTTTTTCGAACTCTTTGCAAGCGACACACCAGTCGGCATAAAGATCAAACATCACTTTTTTTACCTTTCGCTTCGGCAAGTTGAGTGTCTAATTCCGCTAATGAACTAATGCGAATAAATTTGGCGTGCGATGAGGTTTCTACTGAATGTGAACTATTGCCCCATACTAAATTTGCCCACGGATAAGCGGATAACGCAAACAATGCAAAACAAAACCAATGCGAATCGCATTTTTCAACACACCTGTAGCAGGAATAACGCTAATCAGCCAACCGAAGAATACTAATGCTAAAGTAGACCAAAGTAAGGGTTCAATTTGAGTTGGCAATAAGCGGGCAATCAGGAAAAATCGGTAACGCTAACATTACAAAAACCGAAAGCTGTTTTTACTTTTTAGTAACCAATCGCCTGATTTAGGCAGAATTTTTGTTACCAAAGAGAGTGATCAACACAAGTGGAATACCCATTCCAAGTGCAAGTAAGTAGAGTGCTTCAGCGCCTGTGAATAAATCGCCACTTTGTGCCACGTAAAGCAATGCACCCGAAAGTGGAGCAGAGGTGCAAGGTGAGGCAACTAAGCCTGCGATTATCCCCATGATAAACACGCTACCGAATGCACCACCTGATTGTTTTTGGCTGAGTGCATTCAACTTTTGTTGCCACGCATTTGGCAAGCGAATTTCAAACAAGCCAAACATGGAAGCCGCGAGCAAAGTAAATAAAATCGCCAAACCGATCAGCACAGGTGGGCTTTTGCAAGGCAATTTGAATGGCGTCAATTGCTGCTACAATCAAACCAAGTAAGGTGTAAGTGAGTGCCATACCTTGCACGTAAGTGAGGCTGAGTAGCAATGCTTTTAGGCTATTTGGGCGTTGTTGGTTGCCGATTACAATCGCGGAAAGCAATGGCAACATTGGCAACACACACGGGGTAAATGCCAAACCTACCCCCAACACGAAAACCAGAAAATCGACAAGCGATTTTGTGAAAGTTGGCTTTGCAAGTTGGTCTTGTTGGCTGATACCTGCCATATTAGAAGCAGTTGAATTTTTGCTAGAATTTGCAACAGCTGAATTTGCAATATTTTTGAGCAGAATCGACCGCTTGTGCTTCCACATTTTGCAGAGGCACGCTCACCGTTTCAGGCGGGTAGCAGAAGCCTTTGGTGCAACCTTGATAGCGAATTTCTACCGAACCATTTTTGAGCCGATTTTTAGCGGAATCTGTAACGCCAATTCGTTGCGGAAAAATTTCCACATCGCCGAAAAATTCATCTTGATGGCGTTCCGCTGGCGGAAATTCGCCATTCGCCCAATCTCGGCTTGTGTTGGGATAATTTGCACCTCTTTTTGGTAGAGGTAGTAGCCATCTGCGATTTGCCAATTTAGTGCCAATTGGTTACCCGTTTGCTTGGCGTCAAATTGGAACGCTTGTTGGCTTGTAAGGAAAGTTGGTTTTTTTATCAAATAAGCCCGCCTGACCATTGAGCGAGAGGCAGAGACTTACGAGAAGTATCAAAATACGTAACATTTTTAAATCACACTTTTTAAGTAAATAGAGAGTATAGCCTACAAAACAGAGTATCAAAAAGAAATCCCTCAAAGCGGGTAATTTTACCTTTGTTTTGCGACTGAATGGATAGCAGCAGAGAGCGAGTAGCACTGTAAGCGCAGACATCACCAGCATATCGCGACTGAAAATATCAGGCTCAACGTGCATTGGGCTAATTACTCCCGCAATGCCAACTACCACCAAGGTATTAAAGAGGTTTGAGCCGACAATATTGCCGAGGGCTAAATCAGATTCGCCTTTGCGTGCTGCGATAATGGAAGATGCGAGCTCAGGTAAAGAGGTACCCACCGCCACAATGGTTAAGCCAATAACTAAATCGCTCACGCCTAACTCTTTGGCAAGCGACACTGCACCAACTACCATCAGTTTTGAGCTTGCCATTAACAGCAATAAGCCGACTACAAGCCAGAACACCGATTTTTAAGCGAAACAGGCATTTGGTTTTCTTCTTCCTCAATCGCATCGGGCAATTTTCTCGCCTCCCAAATTCGCCAGCCCATATAAAGGGCAAAATGACCAATAAAATGACCGCTTCTGTTTGAGTAACTGTCGCATCAGTTAAAAATAGGCAGAAAGTGCAGTGATTGCCAGCAATGCAGGAAGCTCTTTTTGAGTACATCTTTTGCTACCAAAATTGGTGAGATCACAGCGGTCATCCCTAAAATCAGGGCAATATTGGAGATATTCGAGCCATAGCGTTGCCCAACGCTAAGCCAGATGCCCCATCTAATGCGGGAGGAGGCAGAGACGAGCATTTCAGGCGTAGAGGTGCCAAAGCCTACGATCACAATGCCGATAAGTAGAGGCGAAAGCCCCAAGTAGCGTGCAGTGGCTGATGCACTGTCCACAAAATTTATCGGCACTCCAAACGAGGGAGGATTAAGCCGATGGCGAGGTAGAAGATGTCGAGTAGCATAAATATTCCTAAGTGTTGTGACTTAATTTCTTCGTTAATAGATACCTACAAATCTCCCTCCCTCTTTGCGAAAGAGAGGGAAGTTCTTGATGAAGAATAGAGTTCTCCATTATTTTCGCAAAGATAAATCCCCTCTTTAGCAAAGAGGGGTAGGGAGATTTGGCAGAAGCTAAAAGCCGAAGAAATTAGCTAATAAATTTACGAAAATTTTTATGTTTAAAAATTCAAATCAGGGTACTTAAACCCAAAACCCATCCGCCAACAAATGCGTTGGTACAAGCGGTTGATTATCCAACAAAATTGCCGAACGTTCGCCCAGTAGCCATTTCAATACAAAAAGCAGGCACGTGGCAGAATGCAGGTTTACTACTCTGCTCTGCCAACCAGCAGTTGAATTCCGCATTGGTCACAGGATAAGGCGAAACGAAATTATACACCCCAACGCAGTTCGGATTTTCCAATAAGAAACATAGGGCACGCAAATAGTCCTCTAATGCAATCCATGCCCAATGCTGTTTGCCATTGCCTAGTTTCCCTCCAAGCCCTAAGCGATAAAGCGGGAGTATCCTTTTTAATGCCCCCTCGTTCGGAAAAATACAATACCCGTGCGGATAAGGCAAAGCCTTGTGATGGCTTCTGTTTTTAACGCCTCTACCTCCCACTGTTTGCATAATTCTGCAGTAAATCCACCGCTTGGAGGCGTTTTTTCAGTACCAGATTGATCTGTCGGCAAATCACCGTAAAAGCCAGTGGCAGAACTCGAAATAAACACGGCGGGCGGTTGTATGCTTTTTAGCAAAGAGATCGGCAAGTTGAGCAGTCAGTCGCACGCGACTGTTTAGCAATTTTTTTGCTTCTGCTTTTCTGTCCAACGTTTATCAAAAAAATCGGTTCGCCTGCGAGGTTAATCACGGCATCAAATTTATTTAAATCTCTGAAGTTTGTAAGGGTTTGCACAAATTTGACCGCTTGCTGAGGCTGTCTTATTTTACGAGATAAGAGCGTGAGATTATGCCCTTTTTCAAGCAAAATGGGCACTAAATGCGAACCAATAAACCCTGTGCCACCTGTAAGTAAAATGTTCATTAAAATGAGCTTTCAAATAGGGAGGCGGACAGTTTGCATTAAATCATCCATCTCTATTCCCCGAGTTGGCGTAATGAAAATAGTGTCATCGCCTGCGATAGTACCTAAAATGCCTTCGCTTTTACCGATGGAATCAAGCAAGCGTGCAATCAACTGTGCCGCACCAGGGCTGGTTTTCACTACAATCAGTAGATCGTTGTGATCGATGTCTACCACCAAGTTTTCAACGGGCTGGAAGTGGCTGGTACACTCAATTCATTCGGCAGTTGATAAACCATTTCCATTTTGGTATTACGGGTACGAATAGCACCGAATTTAGAGAGCATTCGAGAGACTTTAGATTGGTTAATGTTTTTCAAAGCCTTGCTCCTGTAAAGCCGTCACAATTTCGCTTTGTGAACCAAACTTTTCTTCTTTTTAATAGAGCTTTGAATGCTTCAGAAAGTTTATCCATGAGTTTCCTTTTTAGTTAAAAATGCAATTTCTATGCAGAATTTTTGCGTATCTATGCATAAAAAGCAATTTATTCTGTTAATTTTCTTAATGAATCAAATGATTATTTTGGTAAAAACTTGATTCAGATTATATTTTCAACAGAACAAACTCCCCTTTTTAGGTAAAAAAATCTGTTAAAAATTTCTCCAATTTTTGAGATTAAATTCTTTCATTTTAATAGGAGTTTTTATGAAATTAACCCTTTTTAGGTGCTGCTGGTGGTATCGGTCAAACTTTGGCATTATTGTTAAAATTACGTTTACCAATAGGCACAGAATTAGCCCTTTATGATATTTCGCCTGTTACCCCAGGTGTTGCGGTAGATATTAGCCATATTGCAACTTCTGTAAAAGCAGTAGGCTATGCAGGCGAAGAGAGCTTAGCCGCAGCATTAAAAAGATGCACATATGGTGTTAATTACCGCAGGCGTGGCACGTAAACCTGGTATGACCCGTGCAGATTTATTCAACATCAACGGTAATATCATCAAAAACTTGGTTGAAAAAGTAGCAGAAGTGTGCCCTGATGCGTGCGTGGGTATTGTAAGTAACCCTGTAAATACATTGGTGCCATTAGCGGCTGCAGTATTACGCAAAAAGGCGTGTATGACAAACGTAAATTATTCGGTGTTTCCACTTTAGACGTCGTGCGTGCGAAAAAGCTTCGTATCTGAATTAAAAGAAAAAAACACGCTGAAACCGTGAAAGTGCCTGTTATCGGAGGGCACTCTGGTCCAACTATTTTGCCATTACTTTCTCAAGCGTTATCTGAAGGTCGTAAAATTGAGTTCACACAAGAAGAGATCGAATCATTAACCCACCGCATCCAAAAATGCAGGAACGGAAGTAGTTGAAGCCAAAGCTGGTGGCGGATCAGCAACCCTTTCAATGGCAGAAGCGGGTGCACGCTTTTGCCGTAGCGGTATTCAAAGCATTACTAGGTGAAGACTGCGTGCGTTATGCGTATGTAGAAAGCAAAAAAGACAGTGGTTACCCAGAATTCTTCGCTCACCCTGTGCGTTTCGGTTTAACAGGCGTGGAAGAAATTCTGCCAATTGGTCAGTTAAGCGAATATGAAAAAGAGAAATTAAAAGCACTTGAAGAAGTATTAGAAGCAGATATTAAGTTAGGCAAAAGGCTTTGTAAACGGTTAATTTTCAATGAAGTAAAAAGGGTCGATTTTATCAACCCTTTTTCCTATTATTTGGGAGTTAACGAAAGGAGTTATCTATGAATAAAACTTATTTAGTTGGTTTAATGACTATGGTGGTTGCTTTGGCTGGTTGTAGTAATCCGCCTGTTTCTGTGAAAGGCGATGTATCTGTTGTGGCAGCGAAAGATACAGAAACAACGGATCAGAATATCCATATTAATGAGGCGAATACTCAGGGCATAATTTCAGCAGTACAACCGCAATCAATGTCCCAAAATGCAAAAATTCCTGAAAAAGCGACCGCTATTTGTAATGATGGCACTTTCTCTATGTCGCTTCTAAACGAGGCTTGCTTAAATAATGGCGGTGTGAAAGAGGCAATCCAAAGATATTATTCGGAATAATATTCATCTCTTACCTATACTCAGCCGAGGGTCCATTACCTTCGGCTTTTTGCGTTTTATATTCTTCCTTCAAAAATTTCCTCAAAAACTTATTGCATAATTATGCAAAAACTCATAATATTCATTCAATTTATTGATTTACATAACAGGACTTAACGAATGGCAATCCGTCTTCATCACGTCAATTTTTCTATGGCAGCAACCAAGCACTTTTTGACATCAATCTTGATGTTGAAAAAGGCGATGGTGAGTGTTGCTTGGCCCGTCTGGGGCAGGGAAAAGCACGCTTATTCGCACACTGAATTTACTAGAAGTACTCAAGAGGGTACACTTGAAGTGGCAAAACACAGCTTTGATTTATCCGCCAAAATGGATGCAAAACAGATAGCACTACTTCGTCGTGAGGTGGGAAATGGTGTTCCAGCAATATCATTTATGGAACCATTTAACCGTGCTACAAAAACTTAATTGAAGCACCGATGAAAGTATTGGGAATATCGAAAAGAAGAAGCGATTACACAGGCAAAAAGTCCATTTAGAACGTTTACGTTTAGGCGAATTTACTGATCGTTTTCCGCTTCAACTTTCAGGTGGTCAGCAACAGCGTGTGGCGATTGCTCGTGCTTTGATGATGCAACCGCAGGTGTTGTTATTTGATGAACCAACCGCAGCGCTTGATCCAGAAATCACCGCGCAAGTGGTTGATATTATTAAGGAATTGAAAAATACAGGCATCACGCAGGGTAATCGTAACGCACGAAGTGGGCGTAGCTCGCAAAGTGGCAACCAAAGTGGTGTATATGGAGAAAGGGCATATTATTGAGCAAGGCGATTCAAGTTGTTTTGAACAGCCAAAAACCGCAGAGTTTGCTCAATATCTTTCTCATTCTGAATAATTAAACACATATTTAATAAGGACTTTCTTATGAAAAATTACTTATCGCATCCGCTATTGCATTCGCAACTTTCTCCGCACAAGCAAAAGATTTAACTTTCGCGATGGAGCCAAGCTACCCACCATTTGAAACAACCAACGAAAAAGGTGAAATCATCGGTTTTTGACGTCGATATTGCCAATGCAATTTGTAAAGAAATCCAAGCAAACTGCTCATTCAAAAGTCTCTTTTGACGGCTTAGTGCAGGCGGTAAAACAAAAACGTATCGATGGTGTAATTTCCGCAATGGACATCACTGAAGCACGTAGCAAACAAGTACTTTTTCTCTAATGCCTATTATGATAGCTCAGCAAGTTTCATTGCCCTAAAAAGGTAAAAGCAGACTTAAGCACCGCGAAAAACGTAGGCGTACAAAATGGGACAACTTTTCAACAATATGTTGTAGCCGAAGCAAAACAATACGCTCCTAAAGCATATAACTCAATTCAAGATTCAATCTTAGACTTAAAAAAATGGGCGTATTGATTTAATCTTCGGTGATACTGCTGTATTAGCCGATATGCTTTTCAAAAAGAAACAGATTTAACCTTTGTGGGCGAAAAAGTGACTAACCCAAAAATACTTTTGGTAATGGTTTGGGGATTGCGATCAACAAAGGCAACAAAAGATCTTGTGGATGAGTTAAACAAAGGTTTTAGCAGCCATCAAAGCGAAGGGCGAATACCAAAAATCTACGATAAATGGATGACAAACAAGTAAGCTATGTTTACAGAATATCTTCCTTTAATTTACAGTGCAACGCTCATGACGCTTGGGCTTGCACTGGCGTCTCTTTGTCGTCGGCTTATTACTTTCCATTCTTTTTGTAAGTTTGGAGATGAATAAGACCGCTTGCATTAGCAAACCAACCACGGTTTTTTTCTCACTTTAATGCGTGGTTTACCTGAAATCTTGGTCGTGTTGTTAATCTATTTCGGTTCAACTGAGCTGATCGAAAAATCACAGGTGAATACATCGAATTTAGTGCTTTTAACAGCGGTGTGCTAGCGTTAAGCTTTAATTTTTTGCTACTTATGCTTTCCCACCACTGCGTGGGGCACTCAAGCGATTCCGAACGGACAGTGGGAAAGTGGTGCGGTGTTAGGTTTAAGCCGCCGTTATACTTTCATTCACATCATTATGCCTCAAGTATGGCGACACGCTTTGCCTGGTTTAAGTAACCAATGGCTTGTATTGCTTAAAGATACCGCCTTAGTTTCGCTGATTGGTGTCGATGACTTAATGCGACAAGCCGACCTTATCAATACCAACGAGCATCAACCATTCACATGGTATGGCTTTGCAGTATTGATTTACCTTGCAATTACCCTGATTAGCCAAGTGATTATTCGCCGTCTTGAACTGCGTTTCACCCGTTTTGAGAGAGGAGGCAAATAATGTGGGATTATTTCTTAGTGATTGCCCAAGGTATTCCAACCAGCCTTAGCCTGATGGCAGTTTCGCTCATCATTGCCTTTGTGTTGGCAATTATATTTACTTTCTTGCTTTCCATGGAAAGTAAAATCTTGAAAGGGTTGGTGAACGGCTATTTAATGTTATTCACTGGCACGCCATTATTGGTGCAATTTTTCCTGATTTATAGTGGACCAGGGCAATTTGAATGGCTCACGCAAAGCCCACTTTGGGCATTATTTTCTGATGCGTGGTTTTGTGCAGTATTGGCTTTAGCCCTTAATAGTGCGGCATACTCAACGCAACTTTTCCACGGAGCAGTAAAAGCGATTCCGAAAGGACAATGGGAAACTTGTGCCACGCTTGGTTTAAGCCGTTTAGATACGCTCAAAAATTTTTGATTCCGTATGCGTTAAAACGAGCATTACCTTCTTACAGCAACGAAATCATTTTTGGTTTTCAAAGGCACATCACTTGCCTCCACCATCACAATTTTAGACATTATGGGCTACGCTAAACAGCTCTACGGCACAGAATATGATGCAATTACCATTTACGGTATTGCTGGGGCGATTTATCTTGTGATCACTGGCATTATGACTGTACTATTGCGTAAGTTAGAACATAAAGTGCTGGCATTTGAACGAGTGTAATTTTCACAAGCGGTCAATTTCTGGCATAAATTTGCAATCTTGCTTGATCTTTTCACACAAAGGGCGTATTATTCGCCCCTTGTTTTTCTGGGTTCCCTAACCCCAACTTCAACTAAAAAGGAAAATTATGCATTACCCCATTCCATTTTCTGATCCGCAAAAAGATCTTCTCTAAAAACTTTTAGCCTTTTTCCATATTTTTTTATCTTAACTATCAGCAATTTCTTAGTACAACGCACCTTTGAAATTACTGTACCCTTTACCGATTATGTCATCCCAACCACCTGGGGTACATTCACATTCCCATTTATCTTTTTAGCAACAGATTTAACAGTGCGGGTATTTGGCGCTGAACTAGCACGTAAAATTATTTTCGTGGTAATGTTCCTCTGCCTTACTGATTAGCTATGCCATTTCGGTGCTCTTTTTGAAACCCAATTTCAAGGCTTTGTCGCGTTGGGCGAGTTTAATTTCTTCGTATTCCGCATTGCGTTGGCAAGTTTTGGCGGCTATGCGGTAGGGCAGATTTTAGATATTCTGGTTTTTAACCGCTTGCGTCAAGGCAAATCGTGGTGGCTTGCCCCAACCTGCTCGACCATTTTTCGGTACGATGATCGACACTTTCGTCTTCTTTGCGGTTGCTTTCATCAAAGCGAAGACGCCTATATGGCAGAGCATTGGTTTACCATCGGTACGGTTGATTACGCCTTCAAACTTTTTGTCAGCTTACTGCTATTCTTACCACTTTATGGCGTGGTGCTAAAAATTTATTATGCAAAAATTCCATTTGAAATAGCTATTTCAACCGCTTGTAAGGCTTATATTGTAACCCTACACTCAGTGATTACACTTTTTCGAGGAAGAACGCAATTTGGGAATCAATTTGGGGAATCGCACCGAAAAAAAGGTATAATTCCTAAAATGTGTAGACATTTCAAAAATATCTGGCTTACTTAGGTCATAATTGCCTTTTACTGCAAGTCATTTTGAAACATCTTCAAAAGCCCCTACTTTTTAATGATAAAGAGAACGTTATGAGCAATATTCCATTAAGAAATGAACAAGAAATCGAGAAACTTCGCGTAGCCTGCAAATTGGCTTCCGATGTGTTAGTAATGATCGAACCCTATGTGAAAGAGGGCGGAGTACGGGGCGAATTAGACCGCATTTGCCACGAATATATGGTTAATGAGCAGAAAGCGATTCCTGCCTGCTTAAACTATCACGGTTTCCCAAAAGCGACTTGCATTTCAGTCAATGAAGTGGTTTGTCACGGGATTCCAAGCGATGATAAAAAACTGAAAAATGGTGACATTGTGAACATTGACGTAACGGTGATCAAAGACGACTATTTCGGCGACAACTCCAAAATGTATGTGGTGGGCGAAGCTTCTATTCGTGATAAACGCTTGTTAGAAGTAACACAAGAATCACTTTACATTGGCTTACGTCAAGTAAAACCAGGTATCCGCTTAAAAAGAGATTAGCACAGCGATTCAAAAAAATATGTGGAAAAAGAAGGCTTCTCTGTGGTGCGTGAATATTGCGGTCATGGCGTAGGCACAGAGTTCCACTGCGATCCACAAGTGTTACACTACAACGGTGATGATGGTGGCGTAGTGCTAAAAGAAGGCATGGTGTTTACCATTGAACCGATGGTCAATGCAGGTAAAAAAGAGATCCGCACGATGAATGATGGTTGGACGGTAAAAACCAAAGACCGTAGTCACTCGGCTCAATATGAGCATCAAATTGTGGTAACCAAAGATGGTTGCGAAGTAATGACCATTCGTGATGAAGAAATTGCCGAAGGGCGAATTTCACACATTATGAAAAAAACGCATAAAAACCAATATGAAAGCCTATAAACTTTGCAATTCTGATCTGCCCTAAAAAGTTGGGCAAGGATGCTTACTCTATCAATTAGCCTGTTTAGGCTAGAACTAAGGTGGAAGCGGCTATTCAATGAAAATAATAAGCTGAAGTGGTTTTATCTATATTGACAGGCGACTTTTTCTTATTTAGCTATCTTAACCTAAATAGAATTTTTAGTCGTTAGCTAGGACAGCCCCCAATTTTTTTCAAATTTCAGGTAAAATTAAACCGCTTGTTAGCAAAAACATGATCTGCACCCCAAAACCTGGACACCCAATTTGAAGTGCAGATTATGCCCTACTCTTATCAATTTCGTTTGAAAATTATCAAACTTGATCGTCTTTATACAAGCCTTCAACCCCCAAAAATAGTGAAGCCAAAAATGAAAAAGAAAGACATTGAAATTCCAGAAACCACTGACTTTTCACCCTAAAAGCGTTTAAAAAGTTACAGAGAGGCTCGCCTTAGTTCGAGCGGAGATTGCTTACCTAAAGGGGTTGGAGGCACTCGACCGTCAAAAACAACGACAGAAAAAGAAAAAATCATTGAAAGCTTGAAGCCAGACCACGCGTTAAATGATTTACTTCATGTAGCTAAAAATGCCTCGCTCAAGCTTTTACTATAAAGAGATTAAGCGAGATTATCACGAGGTAAAAAGAGGCTATCTTATCGCTATATAAAAAGAACAGAAAACGAGATGGTTATCGCCCTATGACGTGTAAATTACGCCAAATGGGTTTTCATTTGAATCATAAAACGGTGTTAAAGCTGATGAACGAGTTAGGTATTCATTCCATTTTACACAAAAAAAGACATGGAAAAACGAGGAAAAAACATCGCATATTGTCCCGAATTTACTGAATTGTGATTTTACCGCAACGGCACTCAATCAAAAATGGGTAACGGATATAACGAAGTTTCATGTTGGGCAAGAAAAAGCTTTATTTTCACCGTTGATGGACTTAGCTAACCGAGAAATTATTGCCTATAACTTTTCAACACGCCTCAAATTTTCATTGGTGAAAAAGAGTTAGCACAAGGGCTTAGTTGGCTTAAATCGACAGAATACCCGATTATTCATAGCGACCAAGGCGTATTGTATGACTCGGCGGAATGGGGGAAAATGTTGGAGGGTAAAGCAGTGCAAAGTATGAGCCGCCGAGGAAATTGCTACGATAATGCGGTGATTGAAAGTTTTTTGCGATATTAAAATCAGAGTGTTTTACTCACGGAGTTATCATTCAATCGCTGAATTACAGGCTGAAATTGAAGAATATTTAGTGTATTACAACCAAAAACGAATTAAACTTGGTTTCAAAGGATTGAGCCCAGTACAATACAGAGCTCAATATTTAAGTTAACTAACCTGTCCAACTTTTGGGGGGCAGATCATAGTGCTTTTCTAACTTTCCGCTGCGTGCAATGCCAAAATCTTACACAGCAACGAAAATAGTGCTGGGTAAAACTGATTTTGAAGGGGAATTTTTGCCAATTTTTCTGCCATCTTCGGCAGCCACGTTTGCAGCTGTTCGCGGATAAATTGACGTTGTTCAGCAAGCGTTTTTTGCTCAATAAGCTTAAGCAAGATTTCCAAATAGACGCAAAGATGATCGCTCGGTTCATTCACTTGGCGGTTGGTTTGCAGACCAAATTCTGTTAAATAATCATCCATTTTTTGCAAGTTTTGTGTCAGTTCCTCGCCTGCTAAATAAGCGGAAGCATAAGGCATTGCACTGATTTTTCCCTCTAGCAAAAAAGCATTCGGCAAAATCGGCGGCAAACTCTAAACGGGCGTGTGGGTGGAGCTGCAAGCTGGTAAGTGCCGTTTCAATCTGTACGATTTCAGCAGCAAAGCCCGTCTCTTTCAAAAAGGCAAAAAACGGGGTAAATTCGCCCACTTGTAAGCTTTGCAATTGTGCATCGGTAAGTTCCCGTCCGAGTATATTGCTAAACCAGCGATAGATAAATTGATGCTCTTCTCTTTGAAACATTAGCACGCTCCATTATTTTCGGACCACTAAAGCCGTTTGGCTCAGGAGCTTCGCCTTGCCATTTTTCCACATTAACTAAGCAAGTGCTGACACATGTGGGCTTGCGAGAGTTTAGATGCCCCAATGTCTAACGTTAAGGTATTTGGGCAGCCGTAGGTGTCAATTGAGCCAACTTTTTCATCAAGCGGTGAGAACCACGCTCCTTCTTGCAAAACGCACCACACCTGTTGGAAAGTTATCCGATAATACTGCCCCAACTAACACTTGCCCGCGTTCGTTGTAAACACGCACTAAATCACCGTCTTGAATACCAAGTTTCGCCGCATCTTGCGGGTTCATATAGAACGGTTCGCGACCTTTACGCTGTATGTATCACGTAAGTTTTTCGCTTCGCACAGCTGAGAATGCAAGCGTTTGTCGGGGTGAACTGATTGCATCCAGAACGGGTAGCGTTCTGAGTTTGATCCGCCGTGCGAGCGTTCGGCTTTTTCGAACCACATTGGATGTCCTTTGCAATCAGTATAGCCATAGCTGGCGATTTTTGGCTGTAAATTTCGATAAAGCCTGATGGCGTGCCAGGGCGCAATTCAGGATCTTCACGGAAATCAGCATGGCGTACCCAAGGTTTGCCCTCTGGGAAAAAGCACGTAGCCTGTTTTTCCAAAACTCCTCAAACGAGGGGCATTTCAAACTTGCCACGGTTAGCATTGCGACAATCACGGTAGAGGCGTTCCACCCATTCCATTTCGTTCATTCGCGGCAATATTCTTCCGCTTTGCCAAAGCGTTCGCATAGCTTTTGTAAAGATCTCGAAAATCGGAGTGGGCTTCATACATCGGCTCAACCAATTTGTGCATCGCTAATATCCCACGGTTGCTGTAAGAGCCATAGGCGTCGATGTCGTTACGTTCAAATGGCGCAAGCAGGTAGCACGATGTCTGAGAAACGGCAAGTTGCCGTCCAGCTGTAATCAAGCGAAACCACGGTTTCCAATTTTTGGAAGGCTTGCTTCATTTTGTTCAATTGCGATTAGCGGCTCCACTGGTTACAGCCTGAAAAATCGCCATTTTGTATGGGGCGTAGGTGATTTTTGCCGTTGTAATCAATAGTTTCACCCGCGTGAAGTAATGCATCGGTGGTACGAGCCACAGGGATAACTTCACTATAACCTTGGTAATCTTTTGTTGTTGTATTTCGGTGTTTGCCCTTCATCTAAATTCGATGGGAAGGAGCCTGGCATTGAAGCCTCCCAGAACTTGAAACGCCCACCGAACTGTAATGGTGTGCGTAGCTAATGCCTCCACCTGCTAAGCCAATTTGTCCCAACATCGCGGCTAATACTGCACCCATCCAATAAGGCTGCTCGCCGTGTTGTTGGCGTTGGATTGCCCAGCCAAAAATCAGTTGGGTGCGTTTTCCTGCCAACATCCGTGCAAATTCGCGGATTTTTCTCGGCAGAAACGCCACAAATTGGTGCAGCCCACTCTGGCGTTTTAGCGATTTTATCTTCGGTTTCACCCAGCAAATAAGGCACGAATTTCTCAAAACCAAGGTGTGAAAACATCGAGGAAGGCTTTGTCGTATAAATTCTCAGTATAAAGTGTATGGGCAATTGCCAACATAAACGGCATATCCGCTTGTGGGTTTACGTAAAAATGGTCGCAGCCCAAATAATTTTGTGTTTTGCTTTTCACAGGATCAACACAAACCACCTTGATCGCTTTATTTTTTTCACTTTCTCTTTTAGCTGCTCAAAATAGGCGTATGCCCTCGTGCGTTTCTGCAGTTCCAGCCCACTTGTAAATTTTTGATTGATCGTTCGCCCAGAAGATCAGGGTTTTTGGTCTCTTTTTAAAAATGATCTCCCATGATGTGCCTTGCGAGTAAACCTCAGTTGAGCCAAGTACATATGGCAGAATAGTTTGTCCAGCCCCTGTGGAGTAATCGCCCACTGTACCAACACTATGCCCGTGCATCGCAATCGCTCGGATCATATGGTTACCGCAGCTGTGAATTGCCCTGAAGAACGCCAGCCGACATTGGCAGTGTGAAGTGCCCAAGGGCCGTAATTTTGCTGGATGCGTTCCAGTTCTTGATAGAAAAGATCGAGTGCTTCATCCCAACTGACGCGAACAGCGGTTGTCGCCCCGTTGCAAGCGGTCGCTTTTTCGCGATTTTTGAGCCAATCTAATCTCACCATCGGATAACGCACGCGAGATTCGCCATACAAAAATACCTTTTGATGCCTTGGATCATTTCAGTCGGGTGTTTATCAAATTCAAAGGGTTTAATTTTTAGCGAGTTTGCCATCGACCACTTTTGCACGCACCGCCCCCATTGGCAACCTGTGACTTTCCATTCATCGGGTGTGCTTGTGCCTTTTGCTTTTGCTTCACGCGGAACAAGGAAAGAGGGCATCGCAAGCGTTGCGGTCATCAGCGACATTTTTGTAAAAATTGGCGACGTGAAAAATTCAAGAGAAGACATACAAATTCCTATTTTGACGCATCAGCGGCGTGTAATTGTAAATAACGAAGCACTTGTTTTTGTTGCTGTTTATCCATATCGGTAAAAGCCAACCATGCCATTAAACACCGCCACCCATTCATTCGCATCGTGCATTTTGGATCGCGTTGTTTGTGGCAAACGCTGCATTCAGTTTTGAAAGTGCTCTGCATTCGCCCAGAATGCGGTGAGATTTCTAGCTAAGTTCCGATACCCAAACTTTTGTTTTGACTTTCTGCCAAACTAAACCTGTGAGCGGATCTTCTTTGTTCTCCAACCCCTCAAAATTGGCAGCGTTTTGCGTGAAGTTTTTATCAAACACTGCATCGGTAATATGCTTGGCAAATTGGTTATACCAAATTCGCCTCAAACCCTTTGGTTTTTCGCCACATTTCCAGCTCAAGCTGATCAGCATTTTTGCGTGGTTTGTACCAGTTTTTACGGGCACGCCTGCTTCTAGTTCGCCAATGGGTTTGGAAAGGGCTTCATCTGCATACAACGACAGACTTTCTGACGTGTAAGAATAAGGGGAAGCGGTTGAATTTGGGGAAAATATGTAAAATGACAAGCTCAAAATGAGCGAGGAAAAATAGGGAAGAAAAATCGCATTTTCATGAGAAATCACTCGAAATAATAAAAATATCGTCACAACTGAGTTGTTCGGGTATGGGGGCGTGTTGCACACACTCTTTTACATCATTGGTATATCAGGCGTGTGAAACATACCCCTACGAAAGAAAATAGATGGTATCAATTATCCACAACCTTCATCTATTTACCTTGATTTATATCATAAAATGCAGGATTTTAATGTTTTGGTAAAAATTTCAGAATTAACCGCTTGTGGTGTGTAAAGTGATACTAAAACATCTCTCGTTTTTTTCTTCCTCAAACGAAAAATAATCGCCTTTACCGACACAATATGATCAACAAACCGAATATCGACCAAATCGCACGCCAGTTCAATACGTTTGGTAAGATGGCGGTCGGCATCACTTGGTGTACACTCGCCAGAAGGATGGTTATGAGCGATGATAATCGCTGCTGCATTACATTTTAGTGCCGCTTTTTACGACTTCTCGCGGGTGTACACTGGCTTGATTTATCGTGCCAAAAAACATTTTTCGGTACGAATGAGGCGGTTTTGATTATCTAAAAAGATCACCATAAACACTTCACGCTCCCAATGCTCAAGCTCTGATTGGAAATACATAATTGCCATATAAGGCTCACTGATGGTTTCGCTAGCCTCCATTTGCTGTGAAAAGATAGCGTTTAGTCATCTCTTTTGTTGCTTGCAGTTGAATATATTGTGTTTTGCCTAAGCCTTTGACTTTACAAAAATCTTCGATTGAAGCAGTTAATAATCCGCGTAAACTGCCAAAGGTTTTGAGTACATTTTTCCGAAAGTTGCATTACGGGAATGCCACGAATTCCTGTGCGTAAGAAAAATTGCTAATAACTCTTGATCGTTCAATGCTTCTACGCCTTGTTGTAATAACTTTCGCGTGGCATTAAGATTTTTCCATATTACCCTCTACTGATTAAATCTTTGAGAGAATAAAAAGATAAAGCAAAGAGGCAAAAAGGCAATTACCAAATTTTCGAGCAAGATCGCAAAACTTTTTAGTTGTGAGTATCTGCTTGTTTTTGTAGAATGCTGTACTTATTTTTCACATCTTATTTCATTTTATGCTGAAAAATAAAAATTTCTGGTCGGCATTACAGGTGGTATTGCTGCTTATAAAAAGCATTGAGTTAATTCGCCATTTCAAAAAAATGAGAATGCAGACATACGTGTGGTGCTCACTCCTGCGGCAGAAGCCTTTGTAACGCCGTTAACCCTGCAAGCCATTTCAGGTAATGCGGTTTCTACTTCGCTCTTAGACCCACAAGCCGAACTCGCGATGGGGCATATTGAGTTGGCGAAATGGGCAGAGCTGATAGTGATTGCCCCAGCTTCGGCAGACTTTATTGCTCGCCTTCGTGTGGGAATGGGCAATGACTTACTTTCCACTCTTTGCCTTGCGACCGCTTCTCCAATTCTGCTTGCACCCGCGATGAACCAGCAAATGTTCAAACAAGCAGCAGTGCAAGAAAAACTTAGCGAGTATTGGCGGAACGTGGTGTGAAAATGATCGGGCCGAACAGCGGTTTTTCAAGCGGTGGTGATGTCGGTAAAGGGCGAATGTCTGAGCCGAGCGAAATTTTTCAAGCTGTGTGCGAACATTTTACAGGTAGACAAGATTTAGCCGATCTAAACATTACTATTACTGCGGGGCCAAAGCCCAGGAAGCGATTGATCCTGTGCGTTATATTAGCAACCATAGCTCGGGCAAAATGGGTTTTGCGATTGCTGACGCTTTTTGCCAAACGTGGGGCGAAAGTGACGTTGATTGCGGGACCTCAGAGTTTAGCGACCCCCAAAAATGTGACTCGAATTGATGTACTTTCAGCCCAAGAAATGGCTGAACAAGCGGTGAAACTTGCTCAACAATCTGCAATTTTTATTGGCTGTGCTGCGGTGGCAGATTATCGTGTGGCAGAAGTGGCAAACCCAGAAAAAATCAAGAAAAACGGCAGATAGTGATGAATTGATGCTAAAACTCGTGAAAAACCCTGATATTATTGCAAAAGTTGCAAACTTACAGGAATATCGCCCATTTGTGGTCGGTTTTGCGGCAGAAACACAAAATGTGGCGGAGTATGCTAAAAGTAAATTGCAACGTAAAAATTTAGATTTGATTTGTGCAAATGATGTTTCTGGTGGGCAAGTGTTTGGGCAAGAACAAAATGCTTTTACAGCTTTTTGGCAAAAAGGTGAGAAAAATCTTTACCGCTTGCAGATAAGGGTAAATTAGCTAAAAACATTGGTTGAAGAGATTATCCAATTGTATAATGATAAAAAGGAAAAAATAATGAAACAAATTGATTTAAAAATTTTAGATAAGCGTATTGGATCAGAATTTCCACTGCCAGCGTATGCTACTGAAGGTTCCGCAGGCTTAGATTTACGAGCCTTTGATTGAGACACCAATGACGGTTGAAGCAGGTCAAACGGTACTTATTCCAACGGGAATTTCTATCTATATTGCGGATCCAGTTTAGCTGCGGTAATTTTACCGCGTTCAGGCTTAGGGCATAAGAATGGCATTGTGTTAGGGTAATTTAGTGGGTTTGATTGATAGTGATTACCAAGGTCCACTTATGGTGTCACTTTGGAATAGAAGTGATAAACCGTTCAAGATTGAAGTAGGTGATCGTATTGCACAGTTAGTATTTATTCCTGTGGTACAAGCGAGTTTCAACATCGTAGAAAATTTTGAACAAACAGAACGCGGTGAAGGCGGTTTTTGGGCATTCAGGTAAACAATAATATAACCGTACACTTTCATTCAAACGTTTTATTGGGAGAAAAAGTATGTCAACGCTACAAGTCAAAATGCTGAAAAACTAAAGCAGAACGCCAACAACAGGTCTTAGAAACACTGATTAACGAGCTTAATTCTGAAGGTGGTATGCAACGTGTGACTACTGAGCGATTAGCCAAAAGCAGTGGGGTGATCGAAGGTGCGTTGTACCGCTATTTCCCAAGTAAAAGCGAAAAATGTTTTGAAGCACTAATCGAAAAAAATCGAACAAACATTGAATAGCTATGTAGCAGCAAGTAAACGTCGAGAAAATGGCACAGAGGCGATCATTAAATCGATTATCTATTCAGTGATCGAATTTGCTCGCAAAAATCCTGGTGTTACCCGTATTCTTACAGGGCATGCTTTGATGTTTGAAGATGATACCTTAAAAGCCCGTATCGCCAAATTTTTCTATAGCCTTGAGATACAATTTTCCAATATTTTGCAGATGAGCAAATTGCATGGCGGTAGAGCGTTTGATGACGAACGTGCGTTAGCTGCTTATTTAGTGAATTTTTGCGAAGGACAATTTTTACGCCTTGTTCGCTCAAATTTTTAATCCTCTCAATATCAATCTTTTGAAAAGCAATGGGCTATGCTCAAGCCGCTTTTTGAATAAGGAAAGACAATGATTATTCCTTGGCAAGAACTGGAAGAAGAGACACTTTTATAATGTGCTTGATTCCTTTATTCTACGTGAAGGCACAGATTATGGTGCTCGTGAACTTTCATTAGATGAAAAACGAGAACGTTTATTAGCACAACTAAAAACAGATAAAGTGGTAATTGTGGTCGGAATTACACGAAAGCCTTGATATTAAAGATAAAAAGATCTTTCTTAGGAAAATAATGATTAGGAGACAAACACCGTGCTACAATACTTTTTCCTATAACTCAAAAATAAGTAAAAAGGATTTTTATGCAAGACATGATGCTTAGCACGCCTCAATTGAGGATTTAACGCCTGCTCCATCTATCAATGATCCCTGTGGTGGAATGGTTCTTAACGCAATGCCACGTGCACCGCTACCCTGCAAAAATATACATTGATCCATGCAGGCGAAAAAGGCTGAATCGCTTTATTACATCGTAAGTGGTTCGGTGTCTGTTTTTGTTAAAGATGATGAGCATAAAGAAATGCTTTTTAACCAACCTTGGACAGGGTGAGTTTTTGGGCGAAATTAGTCTCTTTGAAGAAAAACTGCAAACTCGCACTGCTTGGGTGAAAACCAAAGAAACCTGCGAAATTGCTGAGATTTCATACAAACGTTTCAAACAGATTGTACATATTAACCCTGAAATTTTGATGTATCTTTCTGCTCAAATGGCACGCCGTTTACGACAAACTTCGAGCCAAGTGAGCAATCTTGCGTTCTTAGATGTAGCAGGAAGAATAGCCCAAACTTTGATGAATTTAGCTCGCCAACCTGATGCGATGACCCATCCAGAAGGAATGCAGATCAAGATCACCCGCCAGGAAATCGGTCAAATGGTCGGCTGTTCCCGAGAAACGGTTGGACGTATTCTAAAAATGCTTGAAGATGATGATCTGATTTCAGCTCACGGTAAAACGATTGTGGTGTTCCACAAGCAACTACAGAAAAGCGATGGGCGTATAAGATTTTCTGGTATTTATAAAAAAATAACTTTGTGTACTGCTATATCGTATTGGATTTTTACTGTTCAAGAAGAATTTAATAGAGATATGCTGAAAAATCCACTTCTACTTTCAATGTTTCTAATGCCTTGGCAGAATGTTGTTCTGCTTCTGCCAATAAGTTCACACCATCGCTGAGCATCCAAGCGGTTGGCATTGGCAAAGATTTTGCAAAAATTCGACTAAATCGATCGCTTTGTTCATTTAATAATTGGAAAAATCAGCTGTTGGAAATTTTGCCTCGTAAGCATTTTGGCACGGCTGAAATCATCAAGCGAGTTTGCGATTGCCAATCGTTTCTCGCTAATTTGAAAGCCAAGATTTTCCAGTCTATCTTTCACTTTTTTCCCAATACTGTTGCTGTGTTTCGTCTAGCGTTGCTTAGTGGAATAAGCAAAGTTTGCGGTCCGGCTTTTTAGCTGTTCGACAAATTTTAAGCGATACAATTGATGGAGCGAAACTAAATAGAAATCATCGTTTTCCTTGAGCAATAATGCCTGATTTTTTACTATCGCAAGCACGCTTGAACGTGTTGAAACCGCCGTTTTTGCAACATATTCTGTTTTTCTACCGCTTGTTCGGTAGCCTCGTCTTTTCAGCTACTTCAGGCTTTGCAAAAATCGCAGCGACTTGATGTGGTTGTGGCTCTGCAAGCGGTATCACTCTGGTTTGCGAATCTGCATTGTTTTTCCGTTTTGACTAACTCGTTATACCAACGCTGTGCTGATTTGTTTGAAATGCTCGAACGTGGCGTATATTGCGGAGAATGTGCACGATGTTGCGTAGAACTATCTAAAAATTGCACCGCTTGCGGGTGAAGTTCATTGTCTGTAAGCGGGAGGCACAAACATATTCGCACCTGCTGCCTGACGATTGCGGTCTTGTACGTATACGGGGAAACTTTCGCGCACTTTATCCACAGGCACTGAACTCGCTGTGATTAAATCTGCTGTGGTTGCAATGTTTGTAACACACCTGTAAGATAAAAATCGTGCACCAAACGTCCTTGGTGGAAATGCACCGTGTTTAGCAGGTGTACATTGACATCCACGGGTTGGGTCTAACCAAAACAGCACAACGCAGGGTAATCGCCTCAGTGCATATGCTCTCGTAGGCTTGGCGAATGGCGTGTTAATGGTTTTATCCCGCATCATCCGCCCGTTTACGTAGCTATAACAGAGATCGTTTTGCGGACGAGCTAGTTCAGGTGAACCAATCCAACCATGCAGATGTAAATCCCCGTGCTGCCAGTCCAAAATAATTTTGCGTGTGCTGAATAAACTGTTCACCACAGATTGCTGCCACGTTTCTGTTTTGTTCAATCGAGTTATCCAGCCAGTGCGACATTGGCGAACAATTTGCCATTGTGCGAAAGGGGTAAAACTCACGCGCGGTTTTGCAAGAGCAATGCGACGCACAACTTCATCAATATGCTGAAATTCAGTTTTGTCGGTGCGTAAAAATTTCCGACGAGCAGGCGTGTTGAAAAAGAGATTATTCACTTCAATGGTTGTGCCGACAGGATGCGAAGCGGGTTGAATGTCGATCGCCACTTTCGCCCTTGAGCAGTCAGCCTGCCACGCTTCAGCTTGCCCTTCAGGACGGAGAGGTTAAGTGCAAACGCGAGACCGAGCTGATACTCGCCAAAGCTTCTCCACGAAACCGAGGCTTAAAATTGCCTCTAAATCTTCCAGTGAACTGATTTTGCTGGTGGCGTGGGCGAGCCAAGCGCAAGCACTAAATCTTGCTTGGCAATGCCACAACCATTATCACGGATTTTAATCAGCTGCGAGCCGCCTTTTTCAATCTCAATCATCTGCGTTGCCCCTGCACTCAAGGCTGTTTTCAACCACCCTTTGACGATGCAGAGGAGCGTTCTACCACCTCGCCCGCCGCGATTTGGTTGGCTGTTGAGGAGGAAGAATATTGATGAGGTGTTTTTCAGATGGTTCGATCATATTTTGCGTGCTCTTATTGCATTTTGCCAAATTTTAGCATAATTTGACCGCTAATGACGTTTTCAAAAAAAGGATAAATGATGACCAACGTTTCACAAATTGCTCAACAAGCGAAAACAAGCAAGTGTGGCACTTGCTCTATTCGGTCAACCGCAAAATCAGGCACTGCTCACCATTGCTGATAGCCTTGAAAAGCCGTGCGGCAGAAATCTTACAGCAAACAAAAAGACATTGAATTTGCGAAATCAAGGCATTTCAGCGTTATTATCGACCGCTTATTGCTCTCCGAAAGTCGCTTAAAAGCGATCGATGATGTCGCAATGTGGCAAGCCTTCCGACCCTGTTGGGCAAGTAATTGATGGTGGCGTGTTAGCAAGCGGTTTGAAAATTGAACGCCAACGCGTGCCTTTTGGGAGTGATTTTAACCATCTATGAAGCACGCCCAAATGTGACCATTGATGTTGCTTCACTTTGCTTAAAAACAGGCAATGCGGTCATTTTACGTGGTGGCAAAGAGACCAAATTTACCAATGCCGTGTTGGTCGAAGTGGCAAAAATGCGTTGGAAAAAGCAGGCCTACCGAAATTAGCTGTGCAAGCGATTACCGATCCAGACCGAGCCTTGTTGCTTGAGTTGCTCAACTTCGATCGCTACATCGATATGGTTATCCCTCGTGGCGGAGCGGGTTTACATCAGTTCTGCAAAGAGAATTCTGACCGTTCCTGTGATTGTGGGTGGAATAGGTGTTTGCCATCTATTTGTAGAAAACAGCCGACCAAGAGAAAGCGTTGAGACGGTATCGTGAATGCGAAAAACGCAGCGTCCAAGCACCCGCAATACTTGGAAACCTTATTAGTGGATCGTGCAATTGCTGCTGAATTTCGCCAAAATTAGTTGCGAAAATGAAAGAGGTAGGCGTTACACTACACTGCGATGCTTTGCAAAAAGCAGACGGAATTGAACCGCTTGATCAAGATAAATTGCGCTGCTAATGGCTTTCGCTCGACGTAAGTGTGGTGTTGGTTGATGACTTCGGATGCGGCTGTTGCCCATATTCGTGAATATGGCTCGCAACATTCAGAGAGTATTCTAACCAGCGATTGGCAAACTCGCCGTCAGTACCCGTTACTCAGGGTGGATGCAGCCGCGGTTTACATTAACGCTAGTACGCGTTTTACCGATGGTGCACAGTTTGGTCTTGGTGCAGAAGTAGCAGTGAGTACACAAAATTGCACGCCCGCGGGCCAATGGGATTAGAAGCACTCACCACTTACAAATGGGTGTGTGAGGGGATTATTTGAGTGAGGGGTAGGTTTCTGACACAATAAGCGGTAGAATTCTGCCAGAGATTTACAAACTAATTGGGATACAATAGCCTTTTTAAGGATCCTATGAACTACTTACAAACCGCCAAAGAAACCCTTGATCTTTATACCCAAGAAATTGACCGCTTGAAGCAGCGATTATCAGATGAATTTAACCAAGCGGTTGAATTAATGCTCTATTGCGAAGGGCGTGTTGTCGTGGCAGGAATTGGAAAAATCGGGCTTAGTGGGCAAAAATGGTGGCAACTTTTGCTTCCCACGGGTACACCAAGCTTTTCTTACATCCGACCGAAGCATTCCACGGTGATTTGGGTATGCTCAAACCGATTGATGTGGTGATTTTAATCTCTAATAGTGGTGAAACCGATGATGTGAATAAACTCATTCCAAGCCTGAAAAAGTTTCGGAAATAAGATCATTGCGATTACGGGTAACCCGCATTCAACGTTGGGTAAATATGCCGATGTGGTGTTAAATATTCATGTGGAGCGGGAAGCATGCCCGAATAACCTTGCTCCGACCACTTCAACGCTGGTTACCATGGCATTGGGCGATGCTTTAGCGATTGCTTTAATCAACGCTCGCGACTTCCGTGCTGAAGATTTTGCACGCTTCCACCCTGGTGGTAGTTTAGGGCGTAAAATTGCTCTGTAGAGTGCGTGATGTGATGAATCCAAACGTGCCCGTGGCTGAACCAAGTGCGACTTTCAGTGAGTGCCTTCTGTAATGAATGAAGGCCAGAATGGGCGTGGCGGTGATTATGCAAGCGGGCGAATTATGTGGCATTATTACCGATGGTGATATTCGTCGTACGCTTGCGAAATTCGGGGCAGAAAGCTTGAATAAAACTGCTGAACAGATTATGAGTCGTAGTCCGAAAACTATTGCTGATAGCACTTTCTTGGCAAAGCTGAAGAGATGATGAAAGCACTACATATTCACTCGCTGGTTGCGTTAGATGAGCATGGCAAAGTGAGGTGGATTGATGGAATTTTCGAATTAGTCGCAAGTATTTTTGAAATGTCTACAAGCTCCCTCAAGCGGTGACATTGACCTTATTTTTGCAAAAGGATATGATATGACAGCAACTACTTCGCCCCGGTTACCGTGCTTGGTGCAGGTTCTTACGGCACAGCATTAGCGATTGCACTTTGCACGCAACGGACACAAAACTTACCTCTGGGGACATCAGTCTGAAGCAATGGCAAAAATTGTGCTAGAGAGAATGAACCAAACCTTTTGCCTGATATTCCTTTCCTGAGGCACTTGAAATTGAAAGCGATTTGGCTACAAGCATTAAGTAAAGCACGCGATTTTACTGATTGTTGTTCCAAGCCATGTATTTGCCGAAGTGCTACAAAAATATCAAACCGTTTATTCGCCCTGAACATCGTATTATGTGGGCAACCAAAGGCTTGAACGCAACACTGGTCGATTATTGCAAACGGTGGCTGAAGAGATTTTAGGTAAATCACACTCACTAGCGGTCTTATCTGGTCCTACTTTTGCAAAAAGAACTCGCAGCTGGTTTGCTCTACCGCCATTGCCCTTTGCTTCAAACGATCCGCAATTTGCGGATGAAATGCAGCAACGCATTCATTGCTCAAAAAACTTTCCGTGTCTATATCAACAATGATATGGTCGGTGTTCAATTAGGTGGAGCGATTAAAAAATGTCATCGCAATTGGGGGCAGGTGTTTCAGATGGAATGGGCTTCGGGGCAAAATGCTCGGACGGCGTTGATTACCCGTGGTTTGGTTGAAATCAGTCGTTTAGGTGCTTCGCTTGAGCTGATCCAAAAACCTTTATGGAATGGCAGGTTTGGGCGATTTGGTGCTTACTTGTACCGACAACCAATCACGCAACCGTCGTTTCGGTTTAGCATTAGGGACAAGGCAAAAAGCAGACGATATTATTGAAGAAATCAGGGCAAGTAGTGGAAGGTTTCTACAACACTAAAGAGGCTTATTTACTTGCTCAAAAACAAGGGGTGGAAATGCCCATCGTCGAGCAAATCTACCAAATGCTGTTTGAAGGAAAAAGTGCCGTGGATGTTGCTAAAGCTTTGTTAGGACGCGAGCGTAAAGGCGAGTAAAAAGGAAGAATATGATAAACGCACAACAACAAACCATCATCTGGCAAGAGATCCGTCAAGAAGCACAGGAATTAGTGGAAAGCGAACCCATGCTTGCCAGCTTTTTCCATGCGACTATTTTAAAACACCTTAATCTCGGCAGTTCGTTGAGCTATATTTTGGCGAACAAGTTAGAAAATCCTATTATGCCTGCGATTGCCCTAAAAGAAATTGATTGAAGAGGCATATCGTGCGGATCCGCAAATAATTTTGAGTGCAGCCTGCGATATTGATGCGGTTCGTAGCCCGAGACCCTGCGGTAGATAAGTGGACAACGCCACTGCTCTCACCTCAAAGGCTTTCCACGCCTTACAAAGCTATCGCGTGACCCATTATTTGTGGAAGCAAGGTCGCAAAGCGTTAGCAGTTTATCTACAAAAATGAGATTTCAGTCGCGTTTGATGTGGATATTCACCCTGCCGCACGTGTCGGCTGTGGCATTATGTTTGACCACGCAACAGGCATTGTTGTGGGCGAAACCGCGGTAATCGAAAATGATGTGTCGATTCTGCAAGGTGTGACTCTTGGCGGTACGGGAAAAAGAACATGGTGATCGCCACCCGAAAAATTCGCGAGGGCGTGATGATTGGTGCAGGGTGCAAAAATTCTTGGCAATATCGAAATTGGGCAATACGCGAAAATTGGAGCAAATTCAGTGGTGCTTCAGCCTGTGCCCGATCACGCCACTGCTGCGGGCGTGCCTAGCTAAAAATTATCAGTAAATCTTCCGATCAAAAACCTGCCTTTGATATGAACCAATATTTTGAGGATACCCAAGGAATGTTTGGAGATGGGATTTAGCATAATACGAATGGAAAAAGACCGCTTGTTGATCTACCCCCAAAAAGTTGGACAGTTAGTTAACTTAAATATTGAGCTCTGTATTGTACTGGGCTCAATTAATTCAGTCTTTGGTTTGTAATACACTAAATATTCTTCAATTTCAGCCTGTAATTCAGTAATTGAATGATAAGTCCGTGAGTAAAAGCACTCTGATTTTAATATTGCAAAAAAACTTTCAATCACCGCATTATCATAGCAATTTCCTCGGCGACTCATACTTTGCACCGCTTTACCCTCCAACATCTTTACCCATTGCGCCGAACCATACAATACGCCTTGGTCGCTATGAATAATCGGGCATTCTGTCGGTTTAAAGCCGACTAAGCCCTTGTTCTAACATCTTTTACCAATGAAAACTTCGGGCGTGTCGCGAAGTTATAGGCAATCACTTCTCGGTTAGCCAAGTCCATCAACGGTGAAAAATAAAGCTTTTCTTGCCCAACCTGAAATTCCGTTACATCCGTTACCCATTTTTGATTGAGTGCCGTTGCTGTAAAATCACGATTCAGTAAATTCGGGGCAATATGCGATGTTTTTCCTCGTTTTCCATGTCTTTTTTTGTGTAAAATGGAATGAATACCTAACTCGTTCATCAGCTTTAACACCGTTTTATGATTCAAATTAAAAACCCATTTGGCGTAATTTACACGTCATGGGGCGATAACCATCTCGTTTTCTGTTCTTTTTATACAGCGATAAGATAGCCTCTTTTACTTCGTGATAAGTTCGCTTAATCTCTAATAATTTTTCTTTTTCTGTCGCTGTTTTTTTGACGGTCGAGTGCTTCCAACTCCTTTAGATAAGCAATCCCCGCTCGAGCCTTTTTAAACGCTTTAGGTGAAAAGTCTGTGGTTTCAGGGAATTTCAATGTCTTTCTTTTTCATCTTTGGCTTTTACTATTTTTCGGTATTTGAAGGTTTGTATAAGACGATTTTTACGCCATCAAGCCTCTCTTTCGCGAAATGCTTTTAGCCAATAAATGACGAGAGCGTGGGAAATTTGATGAAGTTTAGCCACCTCACGGATACCATAATCTTGTTCGGTGACGAGTTTGATAATTTTTCAAACGAAATTGATAAGAGTAGGACATAATCTGCACCTCAAATTAGGTGTCCAGGTTTTGGGGGGCAGATCACTAAGCGGTTCAATTTGGTAAAAGTTTTACCATTTTGAACCGCTTTTGCTTTAATTAGTGTTTGTGATCGTGATGATGCTCATGTGGGGCATCATCTACCTCAACTAATGTCACCATAATGACTGGAGTCCTCCGCAGCTTCGCCTTGAATAAAGTATTTTTCCATCAAAGTTAAGCACTTGCCCTACGTTGATTTCATGTTTTTCATTGTCATTCAATACCACATTCATTTTTCCGCTTAGTACGGTAAAAATCACACTATCGCCTTCGTGGTTATGACGTTTTAGTTGCTCCCCTTTCTTCAAGGCTTTTTTCACCACGGTAAACTGTTCCGTTTGCATAATTTTACCGAAGCCATCTTTTACTACACCAATATCTGCTTGTGCAATAGAGGCAATACCAAAGCTGAGTAATGAGGGCTAATAATACTTTTTCATAACAAGTCTCCTTTTGTGTTTTGAATTAGATGTCCTAATTCTGACACTTTTACTCAACTATTTCAATGCAAATTATTCTCAAATACAAAAAGCATCACAAAAATAACTCTTTATTACATCTTTTTCTCAAAATGATCCCCATCCGTTTTTATTCAATTTCAATACAGTTAAAACAAGAATGATTGCAAAAATGGTTGAAGTGAGGAAAGTGTAGTTAAAGGCTTGTTGTAAGCCTTCGCCCTCATTGCCGAAAATGGTAGCGGTAGAGGTTTAAAATAATGGACGAGACCGCAATACCAAAAGCCAATTCCGAGCTGTTGTACAATGCTAAGTACGGTTGAGCCTGTGCCCGCTTATTCTGTAGAGAGATCCCCAACTGTTAATGTATTTACTGCCGTGAAAAATCATCGACATACAAGCCCCATACCACATTAAATTCACTACTATCCAAATAAGCGAAGTTTGTTGATCAATTCACGCCATTGAAACCACTGACCCCGCCATTAACATTGAGGGAAATTAAGAGTGTGGTTTTGTAGCCTAAACAATTTAAAATGCGACCAACCAATGTTTTGAAAATTACGGACATCAATGCAATCGGAGCAAGTAGCCAGTCCGACATTTCCGCACTATAACCAAAATGAAAGTTGGAACATGAGTGGTAGCAAAAATGGCACACCTGAGCTAGAAAGGCGGATAAACGTGTTAGCAATAATGCCGAGATTAAAGGTTCGTGTGCGAAACAGCGAGAGTGGCAAAAATCGCTTTTTCATTGTTGTTAGCGTAGAAGCCATAGCCAAAGCAACAAAATGATTCCGATTGCGAGGGTGCTATAAGTGAGCATTTTATTGTGTTCGCTTTCGCCCAATAAATCTAATCCTAGCGTTAAGCCGACTAAACTGAGTGAAAAAGAGCAAAAATCCTGTCCAATCGAGTTTTGATTGCTTTGCCTTTGGTGTTGCTCATAATTTGCCCAGAAGCGATGATACCCAGTAAACCAATAGGAATATTGATTAAGAAGATCCAGTGCCAGCTGGCATTCATCACCAGCCAGCCACCAAGAATAGGGCCTAAAATCGGACCGACCAATCCCGCAGTTGCCATTAAATTCCACGCATTGAGTAACTGTTGTTTCGGTACTACTTGAATGATAGCAAGGCGAGCAACGGGCATCATAAAAGCACCGCCAATGCCTTGTACCACGCGTGCAAGCACAAGGGCGTTAAGGTTAGGAGCAAATGCACAGCCAATGGAGCCCAATACAAAAGTCGCCACTGCACTGCGGAAAACCGTCAACGTGCCGAATTTCACCGCTGCCCAAGCGGTAAGCGGTATAAAAAGAGCCACCGAAAGCGAATAGGCGATAATTGCCATCTGCATTTCAAATGCTGGTTCATGCAAATCTGATGCAATGCTAGGCAGGGCGGTGTTGAGGATGGTGGCATCGAGGCTTTGCATAAAAAGAGCCATTGCAGCCACCCAAAGCGAGACCTTTGTAGTTTTGGGGACGAGGTTGAGATTGGGGCATTTGCGATCCTTAATTTATTATAAGCTCCGCTAATCACTACTGCCACAAACGCTTGCGTTTTGAACGTTGCTATAGCAATGGCATGGAGTGTAGCACAGCAAGTAAATCTCCCCTCCCCTCTTTAGCAAAAGAAGGAGGGAGATTAACAGAAGATTAAAACGAAGAAATTAGTTTGTAAATTATACTATGTAAAAATATACAAAACCTTGATATAACCTAAAAATTCTATTCCGTTCCATTTGCTTATAAACCTGAGCAATTTACTCTACCTTTAATTGTGCTATGATGTGGACAATAATTTTCCTCTTAAAAAAGGACACAAAAATGAAATTACAGCAATGGATTAAGCAAAAATCAGTTGGGACTACTGTTTCAACAAAGGCAGTTTTTGGCTTGGAAAAAGAGAGCCAACGTATTGATGAAAACGGCAATATTGTCACTACACCACACCCTGCGGTGTTCGGTAATCGTGCCTACCACCCTTTTATATTCAAACCGATTTTGCTGAAAGTCAGCTAGAACTGATAACCCCACCAAATAATAAGCTTGAAGATAGCCTACGTTGGCTTTCTGCGATTCACGAAGTTGTTTTTACGTTCTTTGCCTGAACAGGGAATTCATTTTCCCCGTTTAGTATGCCAGCAGGCTTGCCGCCTGAAAGTGTGATTCAAGAGCTCAGCTTGATAATGTGGAAGACGTAAAATATCGAGAACATCTCTCGCAAAAATTATGGAAAATATAAACAGATGGTGAGCGGCATTCATTACAACTTCCAACTCTCACCTGAATTTGTAGAAAGCCGTGTTCAGCTTACAAAAATGAGTATACGGAACTCAAAGATTTCAAAACGCCTTATATATGAAATTGGCGAATAATTTCCTGCGTTATCAGTGGATTTTTGGTCTATCTGCTGGCAGCAACACCAATGGTGGAAGCCAATTATTTTTCGCGAAACGGTGTTGAAAATTCACCGCTTGCAGCAGGGCAATTGGTGCGAAGCCTACGCTCTAGCCCTTATGGTTATGTCAATTCACCTGATGTAGTGGTGAATCACGACAGTCTTAAGCTATGTGGAAACGCTAGAAGAACAAGTGAAAGCAGGTCGTTTGATTGCAGAAAAAGAGTTCTATTCCAACGTGCGTTTGCGTGGGGCGAAAAAGCACGTGAATTACTGGAAAAAGGCGTGCAATATGCCGAATTCCGCCTATTTGACTTAAACCCGTTTGAGCCGTATGGAATTAGTTTAAGCGATGCAAAAATTTATTCATAGTTTCTGCTCGGAATGCTCTGGATAGATGAAACAGGCGGTCAAAAAGAGGTGGAACTTGGGCAAACAACGTTTGTATCAAGTTGCTCTTGAAGATCCGCGTGAACCAACGGTATTCCAAGCGGAAGGCGAGGCGGTATTACACCAAATTATTGAGATGCTGAAAACCATCAATGCGGACGAAAGTGTGGTAAAAGTTGCGGAAGAAAAATTGGCACAGTTTGCCGACCCAAGCCAAACAGTAAACGGTAAAGATTGCTGAAGCGATTGAACAAGCAGGCAGTTACAAAGCATTAGGTGCAAAACTTGCACAACAATATAAAGCCCAAGCCTTCGAGCGTTTTTATGCTCTCTCGGCATTCGACAATATGGAGCTTTCTACTCAAGCGTTGCTATTCGATTTGATTCAACAAGGCATTAGTACGGAAATTTTGGACGAAAACGATCAGTTCCTTGCCCTTAAATTTGGCGATCATCTCGAATACGTCAAAAACGGTAATATGACCAGCCACGACCAATACATTTCACCACTGATTATGGAAAACAAAGTGGTGACCAAAAAAGTATTAGCGAAGGCAGGTTTTAATGTTCCGAAAAGCATTGAGTTTACCAATGTGGAACAAGCCGTGGCGCACTATCCACTCTTTGAAGGCAGAGCGGTAGTAATTAAACCGAAATCGACCAACTACGGCTTAGGTATTACATTTTCCAACAAGGCGTAAGCAACCGAGAAGACTTCGCTAAAGCGATTGAAATTGCTTTCCGCGAAGACAAAGAAGTGATGGTGGAAGATTATTTGGTCGGCACAGAATATCGTTTCTTCGTACTAGGGCGATGAAACCTTTGGCGGTATTGCTCCGTGTGCCTGCCAACGTGGTGGGCGACAGGGGTAAAAACTGTGCGTGAATTGGTCAATTCAAAAATACTGACCCACTGCGTGGCGATGGATCCCGTTCGCCACTGAAAAAAATTGCTTTGGGAGACATTGAATTGTTGCAGCTTAAAAGAACAAGGCTTTAACGCCAGAAGTGTACCTGCAAGCGGTCAAATTGTGCAACTGCGTGCCAATTCCAACATCAGCACGGGTGGCGACTCCATTGATATGACCGACCAAATGCACGACAGCTATAAACAACTTGCTGTCGGCATCGCCCACGCGATGGGTGCGAAAGTGTGTGGGGTGGATTTGATTATTCCTGATTTAACGAAACCTGCCGAGCCGTCGCTTAGCTCCTGGGGCGTGATTGAAGCAAACTTTAATCCAATGATGATGATGCATATCTTCCCATACCAAGGCAAAATCAAGACGATTGACCAAAAATGTGATTAAGATGTTGTTTCCTGAGGTGGTTTAATTAATAAACATTTAGCAAAAAACATGATTTATTGGACTGCAGGATTTGATTTTGCCTCTGGCAAGATTCAGAGGCGACTTGATAAGTATAATGAGCATAGCTCTATACAATGCTATAGATTTGGTGCATATAAACTCCCTTTAATTGGGGTTTAAGTTACATTTTTAAATAAAAATCACGGGTCAGAACCACAAATTCAGGGCGTGTATTGGTTTTGTTCGTTATAAATCACAAGCGGTTTAATTTTTGCAATCCAAATGTTCAAACTGAAAGGTTAAAATCAATCGTTTCGGAGGTTGCCCATTTTTAGTGATGATTTGGTAAATTTTAGTGCAAAATAATCCGCTTTTGCTCTGTTCGAGCAGTTTTTCCGCCTCTTGAGTAGGCAAAAATAAAGCTGATTTTCCCTGTTTGAGCAAGCCATTTTTCGCTTGCATCAACCAATCAAAATGGCTTTTTGAAGACTGCGGGCAAGATCGCGTTCTGCAGTTCGGCTGGCAAGGCTGTCACGAAAATAGGGCGGGTTCGACACAATCAGATCGAATTTTTGTGGAAAAATCGCTCTCAAAGATATCGCCTTGTTTAATAGAAATTCTCCTTTTCCACGTAGAATGTTGTGCATTTTCAACCGCTTGTTGGTAAGCATTTGGTTCTAACTCAAGGGCAGTAATGTCACAATTTTCCTCCGTTCGCTATGCAAGCATTATCGCAATCAAGCCTGTACCTGTACCGAGGTCAAGAATTTGCTTGGCATTTTTTTATTTCCGCCATTGCTCCAAGCAAAAATGCCATCGGTATTGACTTTCATCGCACATCTATCGTGGGCGATAAAAAAATTTTTAAATTGAAATCCTGATTTTTCATTTTGGGGGTTATTTTTGTAGAAAGATGGGCTATAATCTCATTGTTTTTTTCATCTTCGACAACCCAAGACAGAGATTTAAATGAGGATACAATGAAACCATTAAAAAGATTGCATTAGTCGCAATACTGAGTACTTTTTGACCGCTTGTATGAGTACGCAACAAATTAACGCAGAAGCTTCGCAAGGTTATAGGCCAAATGAAACAACAAAATGCCAAAAGCGATTGATACTAGCTCCGTGACTGCTCAACGGGTACATAAAATTTTTAACAAAATGAAACCTTATGCAGAACAAGAAAATAAAACGGGCGTACCATTCCAATGGGAAATTACTGTTTTTCGTACCAATGAACTCAATGCGTGGGCAATGCCTGGTGGCAAAATGGGCTTCTATACGGGTTTGGTTGAAAAGCTCAATATGAATGATGATGAGATTGCTACCGTAATGGGGCATGAAATGGCTCACGCCTTACAAGAACACGGTAAAATCTTCTCGTAATGTGACATTGATTACAGGTATTGTGGGACAAGTTGCAGATGCGGCAGTGACTGCAACAACGGGTGTTGATACTCAAGGTTTGTTAAGTGTTGGAACTGATTTAATTGCGAATAAACCGTTTTCACGCAGCCAAGAAACAGAAGCCGATGAAGTGGGCTTGATGTTGATGGCAAAATCAGAGTATAACCCTTCGGCTGCACCAAATGTGTGGGTAAAAATGAGCCAAGCTGGTGGTAGCGGTGGTGGGATTTTCTCTACCCATCCTTCGAATGCAGATCGGCAAAAATCTAGAACGTTTAATTCCTGATGCGATGAAGCTTTACAAAGCGGGTCGATAGCTAATACATAAGGGCGGATACAATGCGATCTTTACCTCAAATATTGCACTAAATATCTAACTGATTAAAGTGCAGATTTATATGGTCAAATTGTAGATAGCTCTCTAAAGGTAACCTGATAAAACGCCTGAAAAATCGTTTTGTGGAAACATTCATTTTTATTGTGATTTGTCAGATTAAGTCTGATCTTCTATAGGAAAGGCGATTCTGGTGTATAATCTCCCCATATTAATATCAGCAGAAATATTTAGCGGAACACAAAAAGGAGTTGCTATGAGTCAATTTTTCTACATTCACCCTGAAAATCCGCAGCCTCGTTTGATTAACCAAGCGGTTGAAATTATTCGTAAAAGGTGGTGTGATTATTTATCCGACCGATTCAGGCTATGCTCTTGGTTGTGGGATTGGCGAAAAATCAGCGATGGAACGCATCGTAAGAATTCGCCAACTGCCTGAAAATCATAATTTCACGCTGGTGTGTAGCGATTTATCGGAGCTTTCTACCTATGCGATGGTGGATAATCAAGCTTATCGCTTGATGAAAAATAACGTGCCGAATCCGTACACTTTTATTCTACCTGCTACCAAAGATGTGCCGCGTAGGCTACAAACTAAGCGTAAAACTATCGGGATTCGAGTGCCAGATAATGCGATCGCATTAGCATTGATTGCTGCCCTTGGCGAACCACTGCTTTCTTGTTCTTTGATGTTACCTGGCGAAGAAAATGACGCAGTCGGATCCCGAAGAAATCCGCGCTATTTTTAGAACACCAAGTGGATTTGATTATTCACGGTGGTTATTTAGGGCGTTGAGCCGACAACGGTTGATTGATTTAACTGGCGACAGTCCAGAGATTATCCGCGAGGGATCAGGCAGCCTCACGCCATTTATTTAAACCATTTTTAAAAATATTTAGACGCTTGTGAAAGCGACAAGGACAAACAATGAAAACCTTTCAAAATAAACAAAAACCAACATTTAATCGTCAATCTGATGAGAAAAAGAAGCAAAAAAATCCAAGCTTAGTGGAACGTAATGAACAGCGTGCGGCTCGCCCAACTTCTCGCCCGCTTGCATTGCAAAACCGACCGCTTCTTTAGATAAAAGCCACTGAGAAAAAGAGAAAGTTTTAGGGCGAAAAATTACAGAAAATTTTAGCCCGTGCAGGACAAGGCTCACGTCGTGAATTAGAAGAGGTAATTGCGGGCAGGACGCGTGAGTGTAGATGGTAAAAATCGCTTCATTAGGTGATCGTGTTGTCGTTAGTTCGGCAACCAAAATCCGTATCGACGGGCACTTTAATCAACATCATTCCAACCCAAAAAAAGAGATTTGCCGTGTGTTGATGTATTACAAAACCTGAAGGCGAGACTTTGTACTCGCTCTGACCCTGAAGGTCGAGCGACCGTTTTCGACCGCTTGCCACGTTTAACAGGCTCACGCTGGATTGCGGTGGGGCGTTTAGATATTAACACTTCAGGGCTTATTGCTGTTTACCACAGATGGTGAACTTGCCAATCGTTTAATGCACCCAAGTCGTGAAGTAGAGCGTGAATACTCCGTGCGTGTATTCGGCAACGTGGACGAAGCGATGTTACAACGCTTACGCAAAGGCGTGCAGTTGGAAGATGGCCCTGCGAACTTCAAGCAAATTAAAGCAGTGGGGGAACGGGAATCAACCAATGGTTTGATGTGACTTTAACTGAAGGTCGCAACCGTGAAGTACGTCGTTTGTGGGAATCGCAAGAAGTGGAAGTGAGTCGCTTAATCCGTATTCGCTATGGCAATATCAAGCTCGAAAAAAGCTTACCACGTGGGGGCTGGGAAGAGATGGGGGCTTGAGCAAGTGAACTATCTGCGTGAATTAGTTGGACTCCCTCTAGAAACGGAAACCAAAGTGGATGTGACTAAAAAAATAGAAGACGCACTAGCATCCGTCAAATTCGTAAGGCGGTCAAGCAGCATACAAAATATAAAGTAAAAAAACTAATTTAGATATGAGTTAATTAGCGGTTCTTAAAAAAATAGGTTTATTTAATTCAAGGACTAAGTGCTGTAATCTACAGGGCTTAGTCCTTTTATTTCTAGACTTTTATTGTATAAAAAAATACTTTACTGTATATTAAATCAAAATGTAATATAACACAAGTTACTATTTATACAGGTATTCGGTATGCTTACTCAACTAACTATCAACAATTTTGCGATTGTACGCCATCTTAATCTTGAACTTTCTGAAGGAATGTCGGTTATTACTGGAGAAACGGGAGCGGGGAAATCCATTGCGATTGATGCCCTTGGGCTTTGTTTGGGTTATCGATCTGAGAGCAGTATGATCCGTAATGGTGCAGATAAAGGCCGACATCACTGCGACTTTTCCAAATGCAGCCAAATAGCCCTGCCTATTTATGGTTGAAAGAGCATGAATTACTAGATGAAGAGAATTCTCACGAATGCATTTTACGCCGAATGATTAACCTTGAGGGGCGTTCGAAGGCTTTTGTGAATAATCGTCCATTGCCGATTTCTCAATTACGTGAGTTAGGGCAATATTTGATCCATTTAAACGGTCAGCACGCACCACAATTGCTGTTGAAAAGTGAGTATCAGCTTGAGCTTGTAGATAATTATGCGGGCATTCATAACTTGCTTGGCAAGATGCAAGAGCAGTACAACAAATGGCGAAAATTACATCAGCAAGTGAAAAACTTTCGCCAACAATGCAAAGAGAATGAGGCTCGTAAGCAGTTGTTGCAATATCAGGTAGATGAATTGGATGAATTCGATATTAAAGAGGGCGAATTTGAAGAAATGGAAGAGACGCATACTCGTTTGTCCAATTCTGAAGAGCTTACTGAAATGTCGCAATCAGTATTGGATTTATTGAGTGATGATAATTCGAATGCTGATTCTCTGATTTACAACGCTATTCGATATTTGGAAGATTTGGTGGATGTGGATGCAAACTATCAATCTTCGCTTGATATGCTTAATGAAGCCTTGATTCAAGTGCAAGAGGCAAGTTCGGAAGTGCGTGCATTGGCAGATAGTATTGAGCAAGATCCTGAATTATTAGCGGAATTGGATGAACGTATTTCTCGTGCGATGTCGCTAGCGAAAAAACACTATGTTTCGCCAAATGAGTTATGGCAACATCATAGTGTATTGCAAGATGAGCTACAAAAACTCGTTGATTTTGAAGATAACGAAGATCAACTGATTGCAGATGAGAAAAAAGCATACCGTGAATGTGTAGCGTTAGCAGAACAAATTTATCAAGAGCGAGTATCTGCTGCTCAAAAATTGGCAGAACAAGTAACTAGCCAAATCAAAGCACTTTCGATGGAAAATAGCGAATTTTATATTGATATTCAGCATGATGTGAAAAAAACTCACACCAAATGGGGCAGATTTTTGTTGAGTTTAACTTACGCAGTAACTTGGGGCAAAATGCTCAGCCTCTCGCTAAAAATTGCTTCGGGTGGTGAGCTTTCGCGCATTTCTCTTGCCGTACAAGTTTTTAACCGCGAATAAACTTTCGACACCGACAATTATTTTTTTGATGAAGTGGACGTGGGAATTAGTGGTATTGCTGCTACAACTGTAGGCAGATTATTACGCCAATTAGGCAATAAATGCCAAGTGCTTTGCGTGACCCACTTACCGCAAGTGGCAAGTCACGGGCATCAACATTTCAACGTACAGAAATATGTGAAAGACAATCAGACCGAAACACAGATGAGCTTGCTGTCTGAACGAGAACGAGTCAATGCCTTAGCTCGTCTATTAGGGTGGTAGCAAAATTACTGATGCGGTATTAGCGAATGCTCAGGAAATGTTAGATTTGGCTAAGATTGAATAGTACTAGGGTTTAGTAATAAACTCTCTTAGAGAAAGTTAATGATTTTGGTATTATGTAGCAGTTGCTTAATGAAACGATTAACTTGATGTTTTTGTTACAACGGTGGTTTTAGGTAACCATAGTTGCTACGGGCAAGAACGATGATATTTAGATAAAAAAATGACTTGTGCAACTGCTACATAATACCGAATTATTTTATCCCCACTTTTGCCAACTCAATACACTCTATCAATTCAGGATATTGCTTCGCCCATTTATTCCACTGCACTTTTGTCAATTTCAATGTTGATAATGCGATCGCCAAATTCATTGAAATGCTCGGTTTTAATACCGTTTTGTTGTTTGAAAAGCGTATAAAGATTGCCAGAATTTATCGGAAGAAGAAGCGTTTCTTGCACTAATTCGTTGCGTAACCGTTCGCGGATTGCTTCAAAAAGTGATCGATACCTTCGCCAGATTGAGCAGAAAGGTAAACCGCCGTTACTTTTCCTTCATTATCACGTTCGACAAAAGGTTGAATGCCGTCTAGTTTATCTACTTGTTATAAACCAAAAGAGTCGGAATATCTGCAGCACCAATCTCTTCCAATACTTGATTTACCGCTTGGATATTCTCATTTTTGCGTTCATCTGCAACATCAATCACGTGCAATAAGAGGCTGGCTTCAACTGTTTCTTGCAAGGTAGATTTAAATGCAGAGACCAAATCGTGTGGCAAAAAGCGAATAAAACCTACGGTATCAGCAAGAATAGTGGTGCCCACATCTTGAATTTGCATTCTTCTTAGCGTTGGATCAAGTGTTGCAAAGAGCTGATCAGCGGCATAAACGCCTGCTTGCGTAATCGCATTAAACAGGCTTGATTTCCCTGCATTAGTATAACCTACAAGAGAAATGGTTGGGATGTCCGCTTTCTGGCGAGTTTTGCGATTTTGCTCACGTTGCTTACTCACTTTCGCCAAACGATTTTTGCAGTTGTTGAATGCGAACTTTTAATCAAACGGCGGTCTGTTTCAGCTGAGTTTCACCTGGCCCACGTAAACCAACAGCTCCCCCTTTTTGCTGATCTTGATTACCCTAAACGACGTACTAGACGAGTCGCAAGATGCTTAAGCTGAGCTAATTCCACTTGCAATTTTCCTTCGTGACTACGGGCACGTTGGGCGAAAAATATCTAAAATTAAGCCTGTTCTATCTACCACTCGGCAATTGCATAGCGATTGCAAATTCCGTGTTTGTGAAGGGCTTAATTCGTGATTAACCAGCACGAGGGTTGCTCCCAAATTTTTCGACCGCTTGTTTAATCTCTTCTGCCTTGCCTTTACCGACAAAAATAGGTAATATGCGGGCTAGCACGAGAAGTGGTTAGCGTGCTTAAAATTTCTACGCCCGCTGATTCGGCAAGAGTGTGAAATTCAACCAGATTTTCTGTGTCTTTTGTTGGGAAAGATAGAGATGAACCAAAATTACTTTATCAGCTTGATGCGAGTATTCAAGAGATGAATTTTTTTGGTCTTTAGAAAAAGAGAAACCAAGCGGCTGATTTTCATCATCGCTTGGTAAAATCATTTTTGAGTAAGATTTGAAGTGTTAATAATCTTATTCCGTTACGTTTTTCAACAATTTCAACGGTTTGTGTCACTTGCACTGGGGCATGTGAATTGTGGTTATTGCCGTGAGAAATTGCTCGAGCAGGCACCACAGTTGAAATCGCGTGTTTTATAAAACCATTTGGCTTACCGTGTTTTTCAACAAAATAACGAATTGGTCAGAATGATTCGATCTGTCCTTGTAGTTTGATTCCATTAACTAAATAAATTGAAACTGGAATACGTTCACGACGTAGTGTCATTTAAGTAAGGGTCTTGTAATGATTGACCTTTTGCCATATTCATTTCCTCTTTGCTTTTTATTGTTATGTGGAATTCTATTTTTCGAGCGTAGAACATCAAATTCTACGCTCGAAATATTATCACGTTTCGATTTGGTTCGCTATCATTTTCAGAGTCCGACGAGTTGCGTCAAATCTCAAATTTCCCCTCATACTTCCTATCGCCACTCTTGCAAAGAAAAATCGCAAAGAGGAAATCGCCAAATCCGTAACTCGCGAAAAAGCAGAAATAGACCATCGATTGCCCCTGCTAGCACATCCAATTTTTCTGGTGTAGTCAGCAACCAATGTAACCAAGCCCCGAAGTAAACCAATTTTTCTACGCAGAAAACCCAAAAGTAAAAACTGGTACTTGCTAGAAACGTTTGGCGACCGACCAATACGCCAATCCCAAAGCAAAATAGAAATTTGTCCGAGCCATGAGAAAACAATCGGATCGTTATCCATTAAAAGTGGTATCAGTAAAAATTGGGTAAAAGCCTAAAAACGCCAATCAGTTATAAAGCCCCGCTAAAAAGAAACCTTCTCTTGCACTCTTGAGTTGCACGTTTTTCCTCCGTTTTTTCTTGTATTATACATAAAAATACGATTGAGATTTTTGCGAGAAACAGGATAAATTTACAATTTATATGCTATTATTCATCAGAAGCCGTTTGCTTTCATTTGAAATTATTATTGAGGTCTTCTATGAAAACACAAAAAAATTTTGAGATTAACTTTATTAACTCTTACTTTAACTGCTTGTGGAAGTGGTGGCGGTGGTAGTGGTTCTTCAGAAAAATCAAAATGGTTCAACAGCACAAAATCAGCTAACTCAACCTGTGACACCGAGCCAGCCAACTCAACCGACAAAAACCAAGCCAACCAGCAAAACCTGAACAGCCTAAAGCCGAAAAACCGAAAGATACAATTACGGGTATATATCGCGAAGGTTTCTGGGGATTTGATCGTGACCTTTCTGGTAATGATATTAACGCGATTAAAGTGTGGGGAACCGAAATTCAGCTTCTGAATCCAGCAATGAAATCTGAAAATGGCTGGCTTTCTGATTCTGTTGATAAGCGCTCAAACCGTATTGTGAGCGACTTTTTAACAAATGCACGTTTAGGCCTCGCTATTAGAAGTAGTGAAGTCGTTGCCTTTGCTCAAGGTAAAAGCAACGCTAGTTGAAAAATATGCCAACCTTAGGTAGTGCAAGTTATAAAGGTCAACACATCCTAGTAGTAGAAAATTCAAAAAGAAGCTCAACAAGAAACTAAAAACTAAATATAGTTCATTCCGTGGTGAGGCTTTATTTGATGTCGATTTTGCAAATAAAAATGACTGGCTCTTTAGAACTGCCTAAAGCAGAAAACCAAACTGAGAAAAGCTTACTTACCAATCTCAGCAGATATTAAAGGTAATACTTTTGAAAAAGAGGCTTTCTTTGATGGATCTTACGTAAAAGGTAAGTTCTACGGTGAAAATGCTAGCGAGATGGCTGGTGTTTACCAACAAAGAGATAAATTTTTCCAGTGCATTTGGTGCTAAAAAAGAAAACAAAAAAATAATCTTTGTTTTTGTCTAAAAAAATACCCGCAATAAGCGGGTATTTTTATAAAACTATTTGCAAATAGCTTACGCCACCTTCTTCAACAACTCATCCGCCGCTAAAATCCCAAGATTATTTGACGCAAGCGGGCTGTCGCCTGTTAGTACATTACGATCTTTGTTCACTTGACCAGTAATGCCTTCGTTCAACACTTTCACGCCTAAAAGCTTCTAAACGTTCTGCCAATAACCATTGTAATTTGCCCGGAATGTAGCCGATATCCACGTTTGCCCCTTCGTCTAACGCATCTGGGAATACGCAGATTTCATAGCTGTTGAATGGGAAATCTTCAGGTTTTTGCATATGCTTGCTGCTAAGAATGCTGCAGGCCCGTGGCATAAGCTGATGATATATTTATCATTTTTGAACGCCCAGTTTAATACCGCTTTCATATCGGTGCTAAAATGGAAGACCATGTAATGCTGCGTGACCACCTGGGACTAACACGCCTAAGTATGGTGAATCTTCTGCGGTTACTTCTGCCAAAATATCCGCTAATTTGTGTGGATTTTTGAATTTCGACAAGTAGGGTTTCGTATAAGCCCATCACAGCTTTATCTTCGATTGGCATCGCCCACATTTCAAATTTTACCAAGTTACCTGAAAGAGTTGCCACTTCAATTTCAAAACCAGCGTGGTGAATATGCAACATTGGCAACATTGTTTCTACAGGGTGGTTACCCGTTGAGAATAATTTGCCGTTTTTCATTTCTAAATAGCGTTCGTCGAAGCCACCATTAAAATTTTTGTGTTTGCCACCTGTGTAAGGTTTGTCGAATTTAAAACCGTCGAAGTCAGTTTTTTTCGCTACATATTGGCTTAATGAGTATTCTGATGGGAAAAATGCGTTATGTTCTGCACGGTCTGCTACTGGGCTTTTAAATCTGCCATTTTCTTCTCCTAATGTTAAAAGAATGTTTAAAAAGATTGTTTGTTGTAATGGGGGCATTATATCCTAGTCTTTTAGTTTAAAAATCAATAAAAATAAGAATAAACTATTCTAAAAAGGAATAATGATGAATAAAATTTAGAAGCTCTTCGTTATTTTTGCTCCGCTGCGAAACCCTTAATTTCCGTGAAACCGCTCAATGCCTTGCCGTTTTCGCCCTCAGTAGTTACGAGAATGATTGCTGATCTCGAAACGTTATTAGGCGAAAGCCTGTTCAAGCGTAACACTCGAAACATCAAACTCACCGAATTTGGCGTTGCATAATGTCGGGTCGATTGACACCCGCATATGCGACTTTCACTAAAATTTTCGCCCGCTTGTGGTTGGGAAATTTCCGTTTCTTCGATAAAAGCACATCGGGCGTCCCTGTTGTTTTCATATTGATTTGTTGCATTTTCATTGAGTTTTCTCGATAAATGGATTTTTATTGCACCTTATTATACGTGGCTTTTTCGACAGGGAAAATCAATAAAACGGAATAAACTATTCTGAAAAACAGAATAAAAATGGCTAGAAAACCTCAGCCATTAGCATATTTATTCTCCTGTTTCTCTTTCCAATTCTCCTAGTGTATTCTCTTGCATCAAATGCTGTAATTGCGGAAGCAGCTGCACTATCAGGCGTAATTGTTGGATGAGGACCAAGCTCAACTCGTCCTGTTTTTCGTGATGTGTTTGCTCAAATTGGGCAGATCGCTATCAACAGCGGTCAAATTTGCTTCCAATTTTTGCAGGCAAACGTTTGCCCTCTGCCATCTGTCCGATAATGGTTGCCACTTCCCGTCCGTGTGAGAAGAAAATCGCGGAAAATCCACTTGTTGATTCAGCATGGGGCTGGCGATGCGATAGGCACCCATGCAGAAATATAGCCAAGTAAAGTATAATTTATACCTAGTAAATTCTGGGGCAACTGCTGAAATCGCTTGGTATTTTTCGGCTCGCCGTCTAGGTTTGACACCGCAGAACTCAAAGCAGAAATGTAGTTGTGCACTTCTGCGGCGAGCGGTGCGGTATAGCAACTGTTCGTTATAGCCAAACCGCAGCTGTGCGATGATGTGGCGTAGGTAGTTACCGCTTGCCAGCACGGTCGATTTCAAGTTCTGTTTGAGGTTGATATACTTCCAGTCGGGGGAAAATAAAAGAGACGGCAAACCACGCAATTGATGTACCGACCAACGTATCAATCACCCGCGGTAAAAATGCCTCATCTGCACCAATGCCAATAATATCAAGGCTTATCAACACCAACAGCGTGATGTAGAAGGTTGAGAAACTGTAATGACGGAAACGGAAATAGGTGTAAAAGGCTGGCGGTAATCACAATCAAGCCCAGCTCGGCTTCCAGCGTAGAAGTAAAGGTAATATTCCCGCAACAGCATACCGACTAACACGCCCAAGATAGTGCCATAACTCGCTGTCCTAAACGTTTCTTAGTTGCCGAATAGTTCCGGCTGGCAGACGAAAAATTGCTGTGAGTAAAAAACCCAGTAGCCTTTGCCGTCTAAAATGGAAAAATCGGCACGATGGCACTACACAACCCTACCACGACCGATAAAACGGATGGCGTGGCGAAAAAGTTGCGATGAGAGGTTGCAATGGCTTTTGAATGGTTTGCCACATATTGCGAAAAACCTGACACATTTTCTGCCAACAAGCGGTTAGAAAGGTGCTGCGATTTGCTAGATGCAAATTTATTGTTCATTTTAACCGCTTGTTCCATGCCCTCTCTTGTTCGCTTTGGCTGTGCTCAATCTGGCAAAGTTGGCTTTCAATATTGCGTAAATTTTCCGCAATCGACTGCCAGCGATACGCACTTTTTAACCCCTGTTCTTGATGATAATTGAGAGAATTAAATAAGCCTTGCATTGCTTTTTCCCCGCGAGAGCTATGCTGATAACGTTCCGCATAACGCAACGCCACCGCGACTTTTTGGCACGCCATAGCTTGCAGCTCCAAGACACGTTGGAAGCGAAAAATCAAATCGCTATTTTTAAGCTGTTGGAAGAATTCGTGATATTGATAATGGCTTGAACTGGCTCGTTCCAGAATATCTTGGGCGGTGTAGTAATAACGCAACATTTTTGCGTCCGAGTTTGGCGATTATGGCGACGCAAGCGATAGAAGAGCGACACGCTGAGTTTGTTCAAATGCCTGAATAACTTCACTTTTATTCGTGCGTGCTAAAGCACGCTGCTTAGCTACTACATCGTCATCATCGGATCAAAATAGGCAGCTTTCGCTTGTAAATATCTGCCCAATGCCTCGTAAGATTTCGCCAAATTCTCTTGTACCGTGCGGTTTGGAAAGACGATATACACTAACATTGCAACCAAACCATGAGCAACGCCCCGCTAAAATCAGCAATGTATTGGTGTACCAAGTAGTTTCAGGGCATGTAGGTAAGCGAGGCATAAACAGATACAACGAGCGTACCAAAAGCGATGGTGCTATAACGCTGCCCAATGCTGCTGAGCATGACCAAAATAAAGGTGCTGAGCACCGCAAGCGGTACAAAAAGCCAGCCAAATTCCAAAGAAAGCGTTGCCCCTGCGGATGAAATCGCAAAGGCAATCAGGTAATGATAAAGGTTTTTAAATCGCCCAGAAAGGTTGTTGTCTAAATCTACCAAACCGCCTGCAATAATGCCCAAAAATCAATGGCATACTGTGCTCAGAAATATTAAGCAACCAGATACCAATAGCGGCAAGGTTGGTGGTAGATGCAAAGTGCTCAACACGTGAGCACTCAACCAATGAGATGGCATTTTTGTTGCAATTTTCATTGTTTAATTTTTAGTCCATTAATGCTGTAAACGTTCCGTCAAATAGACGATCGTAATCAGGCACTTCAATCTCTACTTCGTGGTTAAAACAGCTAGAGTGTAATAAGAAATCAGCGGTTGCTTCATTGATTGCTGCAGGAATATTCCAGACAGTCGCAATACGCATTAAGGCTTTTACATCAGGATCGTGAGAGCAGCATTCATCGGATCCCAGAAGAAAATCATCAAGTCGATTTTTTCGGCAATCAATCCTCCCAGCTGTTGATCTCCGCCCATTGGACCGCTCAATAAAGCGTGAATTTCAAGCCTGTTTCACGAGAAAGTAAATTGCCCGTTGTACCAGTGGCGTATAAAGTATGCGGCTTCAAGGCTTCAGCGTGTTTTTGTCCACGCCAGTAAGCTCTGTTTGCAGCTGTCGTGCCACTAAGGCAATACGTTTGTGTAATTCAATTTTGCGAGTGGTTTTGTACATTTTTTGCTCCTTTTGCTTTTTCGCAAGATAGTAAAATCATACTCCCTATTTGGAAAAAGGTTAGCAAGCCCAAAGCCAAGAATGGGGAATAATTCCTGCGATTTGCAAAAATTTTTGAAGATCTGACCGCTTGAGATTGACTAAGCTCTGCATAATAGTTAAAAATCCAGATAGTTTGTAGCAACGATGTTGCTCTTTAATCTATTTGGGTGGGGATAAACCCGCCCCTACGCATAACTCCATAAATAGTAAAAGGACATTCCGAATGAATTTTATACAACATCAAACACCCAGAAGAATAAGTAAATTCTCACAGGGCGTGCGTCAAGGTTTAGGTAAAGATCAGGGCTTTTTCCCTGAAGTGCTACCAAAATTTGATGATATTGATGCACTTTAGCCTTACCATTAGTTGAACGTAGCCATAAAAATCTTAGGGTGCGTTAATTGGGGATGAATTACCGAGAGAGACACTCAACAAAATGGTGGTAAATGCGTTTACCTTCCCTGCACCACTTGCTTGTGTGAATGATGATATTTATGCGTTAGAGCTTTTCCACGGCCCAACACTGCATTTAAAGATTTCGGCGGTCGCTTTTATGGCACAAGCATTAAGTGCAGTGCGTGGTGAGAACAAAATTACCATTTTAACTGCAACTTCTGGCGACACAGGTGCGGCAGTGGCACACGCTTTCTATGGTTTAGAGAACATCAATGTGGTGATTTTTGTATCCAAAAAGGCAAAATCAGCCCGCTTCAAGAAAAATTATTCTGTACCCTTGGCGGCAATATCCGTACTGTAGCGATTGAGTCTGACTTTGATGCTTGCCAGCGTTAGTAAAACAAGCTTTTGATGATGCAGAACTTCGCCAAGCGATTGGCTTAAACTCAGCAAACTCAATTAATATCAGCCGCCTGCTTGCTCAAGTATGCTACTATTTTGAAGCCGTGCACAATTACCGAAAGAGAAACGTTCAGAAGTGGTTGTTTCTGTGCCAAGTGGCAACTTCGGCAACTTTGACCGCAGGTTTAATTACAAAAACTTTAGGTTTGCCAATCAAGCGTTTCATTGCTTTCAACCAATGCAAATGACACAGTTCCACGCTACTTAAAAATCAGGGCAAATGGGAGCCGAATGCAACAGTGGCAACGCTTTCAAATGCAATGGATGTGAGTCGTCCAAACAACTGGCCACGTGTGGAAGAACTTTTCAAACGCAATGGCTGGAGCTTGTCTGATTTAGGGTTCAGATACGTTAAACGATGCAGAAACTGAAGCTGCATTAAAAGCACAATATGCGGAAGGCTACCTCTGCATGAAACCACATGGTGCAATTGCTTAGCAAGTGTTGAAAGACCAACTCCAAGCAGGCGAAACAGGCATTTTTCCTCTGCACAGCCCACCCTAGCGAAATTTAAAGAGTCAGTAGAACGCATTTTAGACATTAAGTTACCATTGCCAGAAGCATTGGATAAACACAATAAATGGAATTGTTATCCGACACAATGCCGTGCAGATTTCGCCACATTGCGTGCGTATTTGTTGAAGTAGATTAAATAAAAATTCGCACCTTAATCAGTTAGAAGTTTAGTCTAACTTTTTGGGGTGCAGATCAAATTGTGGGATTTTTATTTCATAAGGTTATCCTATTTCTCAAAATGCTCCAATCCAAAACTGATAAAGGGCGTTTTTCTATAGCAAAAAGTCTCTGCCACGATGCTAGCGGCTTTTTCATTGGCATTTCGTTGGTTAAAAGTTGAATAATTTAACCGCTTGCGGGCTGAAACTTTCTCTTCGGTTTCGGGTTTGCCTTCCACAATCAGCACGATTTCGCCTTTAGTGCGGTTGCTGTCTTCATTCAGCCATTCGATTAGGTTGCCGAGCGTATCGCCGTAAAATGGTTTCCCACGTTTTAGTGAGTTCTCTTGCCATGTATGATATAGCGGTCAGATCCCCAAATTTTTTTGCATCATCAGCAAGCATGTCTAAAATGCGGTGAGTTGATTCGTAGAAAATCAGCGTTCTAGGCTCTTCGCTTAAGGTTTCTAATTTATCGCAACGTGATTTTGTTTTGGCAGGCAAGAACCCTTCGAAGACAAAACGGTCTGAGGCAATGCCCTGAACAGCTTAATGCGGCAATCGTAGCACAGCACCGACTACAGGCACAACGCGATGCCTGCTTGTCGGCAGTGGCGAACGAGGTGAAAGCCAGGGTCACTAATGAGTGGTGTGCCCGCATCTGAAATCAGGGCGATATTTTCGCCTTTGGTTAATTTTTCGACCAAACGACCGCTTTCTGCTGTTCGTTGTGGTCGTGTAGAGCAAAAAGGGCTTTTTAATGCCATAGTGACTTAAAAGTAATCCGCTATGGCGGGTATCTTCAGCGGCGATTAAATCGACTTGTTCGAAGGTGTCTAATGCACGCTGAGTGATATCGCCTAAATTACCAATCAGGGGTGCAACAATATATAAAAATGCCGTTTTTGTTCGTTTTTCATTTGATTTTCAGATATTTGATAAGTAAGATTTAAAAATATTACCGCATTATACTTTTTATGCATTTTTAGGGAGAATAAAATGGCAGTAGCACTTCGACAAAAATGAAAACCGTTTTTGTCCCAACTCTTGTGGCTCTTTTTAGTAGCAGCTGTAGTTCGCCCTAATTTAGTGACGGAATCAATGAAAAATGAGACATACGCAAGCTCTGAGTTTTACATTAACAAAGCAGATCAAGCGAAAGAAGAAAAAGAAGATAAAGTTTCTTATCAGCTTTTAGCAGTACGTAAGTTAGTGGAAGAGAATAAAAGCAGACGAGGCACAAGATGCGTTAAATGAGCTCACGCCATTTATGAAAGATATTCAAGAAAACCCTGTGCAAAAAATTAGAATATGCGTTAGTTTCGGCTCAACTTGCGTATTACAAGGTATGAGAGCTTTGAATGGTTTTGAGAGCTTTGCAAAATAATGCGAAAAATGAACCGCTTAGCTAAGCTCAGATGTTGCGAGTTTACCAAACCCAAGCTCAAGTGGCAGAAAACCATAAAAATGTGGAAGAAATTGTGCGAGCTCGTTCGTTGATGAATGGTTATTTGTTTGACAACAAAAGCTCGCCAAGAGAATAACGATATTATTTGGAATACGCTTAGAACGGCTAATCAGTGGCATTGAACAAGCCCAACCACAAGCAGGCGAAGTGGAATTTTGCAGGTTGGATTGCCTTGATTTCGCTTTACAATCAAAATGTGATGAATCCAGCACAAATGCAAGCAGGCGTTGAATCAATGGAAGCACAATATCCAAAATCATAGTGCGGTCAATGTGATGCCAGCTGAGTTACAAAATGTGAGTGTTACCAACAAACGCAGCTTAATGGCGTGGCAGTGTTATTACCGTTAAGTGGTGATGCACAAATTTTGGGAGCAGTTGGTGCAAAAAGGCTTTTAATGATGCACGCGGCAATGATGGTACAATGGTACGTTTTTATGACACCGCAGCAACGGATGTTAATAGTCTGATTGCACTAAAGCGAAACAAGAGGGGCAAAGCACGATTGTTGGTCCATTGTTGAAAGAGAATGTGGATGCGGCATTCGTAGCCCAGAGCTTAACAATGTAAATTTATTGGCGTTAAATGCAACGCCAAATGCGAGAGACGATTCCTGCAAAGTTTGCTACTACGGCTTAGCTCCAGAGGCTGAAGCGAAAGCGGCTGCGAGATCGTATTTACAATGAAGGTAAACGCAATGTGATTGTTTCCGTACCGCAAGGCGATGTAGGGACAACGTTCAGGCGATACTTTCGCACAACGTTGGCGTCAGCTCACAGGTAACGATGCGGATGTGCGTTATTACTCTTCTGCCGAAGATGCCATTGCATCTATTTTAAGTGCTGGTATTACGCAAGGCGGTTTGTATTTGCTCGGTTCGCCAGATGATGTAGTGTTGATTAAACAAGGCATCGACGCTTCGCCATTAAAAGATCAGTTGGCGATTTATACCTCTTCACGCACGAATTCGCCAACGAATGATGCAGATTTTTATATCGCGATGGAAGGTGTAAAATTCAGTGAAATCCCACTGTTAGCTGATCCAACTTCAGATGAATACAAAAATCGGCGAATTTATCCTCAGGTGATTTTGCCAAAATGCGTTTATACGCAATGGGGGCAGATGCGTGGTCTTTAGCGAATAAATTTAATGAGTTAAGCAAAATTCCTGGCTATAAGGTGTCTGGTTTAACTGGCGTGTTAAGTGCAGGACAAAAATTGTAATATCGAACGTAATTTATCTTGGTTTGCAATATCACTAATGGCGCTGTTGAGCAAGCTCAGTAACAAGCGGTCACAAGGTTCGATTTATGAGCAAAAAGCCGAGTTTATTTAGAAACACAAGGGCTGAAATTCATTGCGGCTAACCAAACTTTTAAATGTGGTGAGCTAGATTTAGTGATGACAGATGGCGATACTATCGTGTTTGTAGAAGCTCGCCAACGCAAATCGAACCGCTTTGGTAGTGCAGTGGAAAGCATTGATTATCGTAAACAGCAGAAATGGATAAATGCGGCAAATATATGGTTGTTACTAAGCGTAATCAGAGTTTAGACACTGCAAAATGCCGTTTCGATGTGGTTTGCCTTTGAGGGCGATAATCCGCCTCTTTGGTTGCCCAATTTTGTAGGATAATGCCAACATTATGATGTTAGAAAAATCCAAAAATAGCTTTTACCGAAAGCATTCAACTCCAAATTGCCGCAACTCGAACTATTGCCCGCAAAGCTAGAGCAAGCAACAAAACAGATGCAAGGCTGTTTGTTACGTGGTAATCAAAATTATTGTTTGCGGGCACGGGCGTTCTTACGGTAATGCACAGTTGTTGGTCAGCCATTTGCTGCATCAATATGAGCTGGCTCGCCCAACGCTTTATGCGGTGCAATTAGACCTCCACAGGCACAGTGGCAGGGTGGCGGTTCAACGCAAAGAGCTTGATCTGCTCTACCAAAAACAGCTACAAGCTGTATCGGGAAGGCGATATTTTTCGTTTGCTTTTTCGCCACTTGGTAATGAAGAAGCAGTCTTAAATGCGATCCATTTTTGCAAAAAGGCGAAGGCTTGGATGTCATCGTTTTTACCAGCAGCCACAATGAACACACTCAAGGCTTGCTTGAGGAAGATGATATTGAAATTGCGTTCCCTCCATCAACGAAGCACGGATTATCGAAGGACATTTATTTTGCGTGAATTTTACTGTGCGAATTGGTTGATCATTTACTTTTTGTTTCAGAGGAACAGATATGAAAACATTAGTTAAGCCTTTTAACGCTCTTATTTGGCACGGCATTACTCTCATTACAAGGCTGTATTACCACCGCTGTGGTGACAACCGCAGCTGTTGCGGGGAAAGTCGCGACGGATCCACGCTCAACAGGTACACAAGTGGATGATGAAATTTTAGAAGAAAAAGTCGCTCAGAATTTAAATAACGATGCACAATCAAAGACAGAGACTCGCATTAATGTCGTTGTTTACAATGGTAAAAGTCTTATTGATTGAGCAAGCACCCAATTATACAGCCGCAGAAACAGCAAAAAATATTGCAGCAGGTGTAGATGGTGTAAAAGAGGTAGTGAATGAAATTCGCACAGGTGAAGTCATTCGTAGCTTCCAAGTTGCGATAGACAGCTGGATTACCACGACAATTAAGTCTAAGCTTCTTTTTAAATGGTGAAGTGAAAACTACAGAAGTCAAAAGTGATTACCGAAAATGGTGAAGTCTTCTTAATCGGTAAACTTTTCGCATACACAAGCGGATGCAGCTACTGAGGTTGCTCGTAATGTGCGTGGGGTTTCTAAAGTGGTGAAAGTTATTACTTACGCGATGTAAATTTTGTAATCAATGCCATAAAAATCTGCACCTTAATCCGTTAGAAGTTTAGTCTAACTTTTTTGGGGTGCAGATCAATCAAACTTTAGTCTTTTTTATTACTTACCTAAATTTCCAAAAAATTCTTAACGCTATTTAGAAATCCCTCTTGCTGTGGGCGATGTTTCCCTTGCACATCAAAACTTTCTTCCAATTTACGCAGAAGTTCTTTTTGTTCTTCGCTTAATTTTTACTGGTGTTTCAACAATCACTTTGCAGATTAAATCACCTGCGTAGCCACCTCTCAGGCTTGCCACTCCTTTACCTCGTACACGGAAGAGTTTACCCGTTTGGGTTTCGGCTGGAATTTTTAAGTTTCAATTTGCCTTCTAAAGTTGGCACTTCAATCTCGCCACCTAATGCAGCTTGAGTGAAGCTAATTGGCACTTCGCAGTAAAGGTTTGAACCATCACGCTCAAAAATTTCCCATGGTCACGAACATGGATTACTACGATATAAATCGCCCGCTGGTGCACCATTTTTCCCCTGCAGCACCTTCGCGCCTGATAAGCGTAATTGGTTACCTGTATCTACACCTGCTGGAATCGTGACCGATAGATTTTTCGCTTTTTGAACACGCCCATCACCGTGACAAGATTTTACATGGTTTCTCAATTTTTCTTGCCTGAACCGTGACAGCTTGGGCAAAAGCGGATTCACTTACAAAGAAACCTTGTTGACGACGAATTCGACCAGAACCATGACAATGCGGACGAAAGTTTCCACTTTAGGAATCTTTTTCTGCACCAGTGCCATGACAGGGTATCACACTCTGCTAATGTCGAAATGCGAATATCTTTTTGCAACCTTTCACTGCTTCTTCTAGCGTGATTTCGATATCGTAGCGTAAATCATCGCCACGCACCACACGTTGACGACGACCGCTGCCACCGCCAAAAACCACCGCCAAACATTTCGCTGAAGATATCTTCAAATCCACCGGAACCACCGCTACTAAAGCCTTCCAAATCCGCCAGCCACCGCTCCGCTGCCACCTTGTTCAAAGGCTGCGTGACCGTATTGGTCGTACATCACACGTTTTTGGCTGTCGCCTAGCACTTCATAGGCTTCGTTGATCTCTTTAAATTTTTCTTCTGCTTTTTGCTGCCTTGGTTTTTATCCGGGTGATGTTTAGATGCCAAACGTTTATACGCACGTTTGATGTCATTCTCACTCGCCCCTTTTTCTCAAAACCAAGGACTTCATAATAATCTTTTTGCCATAGTATTTCCGTATTTTTATTTGCAAATATTTTGTTATTTCGTGACCGTTTGCATTCGCTATTTTTAGCAATGTGGGCGAATTGAAATGTAAATATCCACTTTGCCATGTGGATAATATTTCTCAAAAATCCACTTTATAAGCACGTTTTAATAACCTTGCTTTTCCTTATTCCAAATATGTTGCCACGTTTGAACTACTGATTTGCCAGTCGTAGGGAAGATTTCATACCAAGTCAGATCTTCAATTTCAATGGTTGAGGAACTGTTTTCTGGTTTTACTTTCTTGAGCAACAGCAACATCATAATAGCCCGTAAAATCCGATTCGTAATTTAGATAAACACCATAATAAGGCTCATTTTTAAGTCAATTTTTGTAAAATTATTCTGCCAAAGCTGTCCAATCTTTTCCGCGGTATTTTCCTTTATGTTATGCGTACGAATTGTAGCAAAGTGAATAAAGTATAAGTGGTATAGCTATTCATAAATTTACAAAAATTCTGCGTAAAATTTGACTGCTTGTAGATAGTACCCCTCTTTAGCAAAGAGGGGCGGGGAGATTTGGCAGAAGAAATTTAGCTCATAAGAAAAATTTAATATCGCTATCAAATCTTCTAACCCCTCTTTTTCTAAAGAGGGGGATCATTTTATATACTCAAAAGGGCGTGTTTCCACGCCCTTTATTTATGCTCGAAGAGCTGTGAATTATTTGTTGTCTTTCACTTCTTTCAAATTCAGCATCTACCACGCCATCATCTTTTTGCTGATGATTGTTGTGGTTGTTCGCCAGCTTGTGCTTTTTGCTTGCGCTGTTTAGCATTAACGGGCTCAGATGCTTTGATTAATGCTTCAATTTTCGCTTCAATCTCAGCTTTGTCTTCGCCTTTTTGCTGCAGTTTCAAGTTCACTCACCGCTGCTTCAATTTTCTCTTTGTCTGAAGCAGCTAGCCATCACCTGCTTCGGTAATTTGTTTACGAGTTGCGTGTGCAATACCGTCCTGCTTGGTTACGTGCTTGTACTAACTCTTCAAATTTACGGTCTGCATCTGCATTCGCTTCTGCATCACGCATCATTTGTTGAATTTCTTCATCAGATAAACCTGAAGACGCTTGAATGCGGATTTGTTGCTTTCTTTACCTGTGTTTTTATCTTTGCCGATACGTTGATTACGCCGTTTGCATCGATGTCAAAAAGTAACTCAATTTGTGGCATACCACGCGGTGCAGGGGTTGATACCTTCTAGGGTTAAATTGACCTAAAGATTTATTGTCTGCCGCACGTTTACGCTCACCCGCTGAACACGTGAATAGTTACCGCTGCTTTGGTTATCTTCCGCAGTTGAGAACACCTGCGATAGTTGGAATCGTGGTGTTTTTCTCAATTAAAGGTTGTCATCACGCCACCCATGGTTTCGATACCAAGTGATAATGGGGTTACGTCTAATAATAGAACGTCTTTCACATCACCTTTTCAATACGCCACCCTTGAACCGCAGCACCAATTGCCACCGCTTCGTCTGGGTTTACGTCTTTACGATGCTTCTTTACGAAGAATTCAGCTACTTTTTGTTGTCACTAATGGCATACGAGTTTGACCACCCACAAGAATGATATCGTGGATTTCGTTTACACTCTTACCCGCATCTTTTAATACTGCTTTAATGAGTCAATTGAGCTTGCTACTAAGTCTTCAACTCAATGCTTCTAATTTCGCACGGGTTACGCTGATTGCTGGTGTTTAGGGCCCTGTTGCATCTGCAGTGATGTACGGAAGATTCACTTCTGTAGATTGCGCTGATGAAAGTTCAATTTTCGCTTTTTCAGCTGCTTCTTCACACGTTGTAATGCCATTGGGTCGTTACGTAAATCAACACCTTGCTCTTTTTGAACTCATCAATGATGTAGTCGATTACGCGGTTATCGAAGTCTTCACCACCTAAGTGAGTGTTACCACCTGTTGCTAATACTTCGAAAGTTTGTTCGCCGTCGAAGTTATCAATTTCGATGATTGAAATATCGAATGTACCACCACCTAAGTCGTAAACTGCAATTACTTGGTTTTCTTTTGTTTGAACCTAAACCGAATGCTAATGCTGCAGCTGTTGGTTCGTTGATGATACGTTTTTACATCTAAGCCTGCAATTTTTACCTGCATCAATAGTAGCTTGACGTTGTGCATCGTTGAAGTACGCAGGCACAGTAATTACTGCTTCTGTTACTGGCTCACCCAAGAAATCTTCTGCCGTTTTTCATTTTTCAATACTTCAGCAGAGATTTGTGGCGGCGCTAATTTTATCGCCTTTTACATTTACCCACGCATCGCCGTTATCTGCACGCACGATTTCGAAAGGCATAATTTTAATATCGCGTTGTACTCTTCACTTTCAAAACGACGACCAATTAAACGTTTAATCGCAAATAATGTATTTTTTTCGGGTTAGTGATTGCTTGACGTTTTGCTGGCTGGACCCACTAAAAGTTTCATTATCTGTATAAGCACTAATTGAAGGGGTTGTACGTGCACCTTCTGCATTTTCAATTACGCGAGCTTTGTCGCCATCCATTACTGCTACACAAGAGTTTGTTGTACCTAAGTCAATACCAATGATTTTTCCCATGATCCTTCTCTAGATAAATTCGTTTGAATTAGTTTATGTTGCCGAAAAGATAAGGTTCGTTTAATGCTTTTCAAGCCCACCGTCTAAATTTCTTATCAGCTGTGATTCAAAAGAATGGAGCGTTTGAATTCGCTCATTCAGACGGGAGCAATAAATAGGGACAAAAACACGCTTCAAGGCAAAATTAAAAATTTTGCAAAAATTTTGATAAAATATGATCGGTTAAAATTAATTATCAAACAATTCTGTGACTTTTAGTGTAGGATAGGGTTTATTCCCTCTCTAAATAGTGGGATAAAGCCCTCTTACGTAGAAAATGACCAGATTGTCCAAATAAAAGGAGAAATTAAATGAACCTCAAAAATTAGGCATTAATCTCAGCCTAATCAGCTGTGCTTTACTCACGGGTTGTAATGTTACCCAACACTATACAAGCACCTTAACCGAAGGAATGGATAACAACATCCTCCTCGCCAAGATTTCTATCGCTATGTTAATGGTAAATGGGAAAAATAGCACGACTATTCCCGCTGATCGCACTTCGTGGGGCACGCTTGCTGAGCTTAATGAACTTAACGAAAAACGCTTCGCTTACACTGCTACAAGCGGTAATTTCTGATGCAAAAATTTTGCAAATGATCCCAAGGCTCAACACATCAAAGCCGATCTTTCAAAACCTATACCGATCTAAATGCACGCGAAAAAGCAGGCTTAACCCCTGTAAAAGCAGATCTTGACAAAATCCAAGCTATCCGAACGCTTGCTGATTTAGAGCATTACATCATCAACGAAACTAAACAAGGCAATGATCCGCTTTTTAGTTGGAGCGTGCTCGCTCACCTTAAACATTCTCGACAAAATGCCGTCTATCTTGGTAACGAAGATCCCGGGTTTAAGTAACGATTATTACCAAAAAGATACTCCAGAAAATCGCCAAATACTCGCTAAATATCAAGATTATGTCGCTAAAATTCTCGAGAAAGCAGGGCTCGATAACGTAAAAGCACGCTCTCAAGCCATCGTTAATTATGAAAAGCGATTACTAAAACCCTCTTTACTAACGAAGAGGAACGCGATATTCAAAAAGCGCTACAACCCAATTTCTACCCAAAATTTGGCAAAACTAAGCAAAAATTTCAATCTTGCGAATTATCTACAAGCAGTTGGTGTCAAGACGGACGATGTGATTTTATGGGAACCGCGTTATTTCCTGAGCCTTCGATAGCCTGATTAACGTCCAAAAAATTTAGCGGTGATTAAGGATTATATGATCTTCCGCACCCTGTCTGGTGCATCACCGTATCTCAATAAAGAAATGGACGAATTACATTTCAATTTCTACGGTAAAACGCTCACAGGGCAAAAACAGCAACGCTCATTGGAAAAACGAGCGCTTTCAACTGTGAATAATTGATCGGGCAAGATTTTTGCACAATTCTATGTTGAGGAATTTTTCCCTGAGACGGCTAAACGAAATTTGCTTGAAATGGCACAATATTTAATTAAGGCTTACCACCATCGTATTGATAATCTAAATTGGATGTCGCCTGAAACCAAGCAAAAAGCGAAAGCGAAATTAGACAAATTCCTCACCGAAGTAGGTTATCCAAATAAGTGGAAAGATTACAGTTCACTGCAGCTTAAAACGGTTGAGCAGGGAGGCACGCTCTACGCTAATATGCAAGAAATTGCCAAATGGAACTATCAATATAGTCTGAATAAAGTCGGTAAAGCAGTCGATCTAAATGAATGGGGAATGCTGCCACAAGTAGTGAATGCCTCTTACAGTCCATTAATGAACCGCATTGTATTCCCTGCTGGGATTTTGCAATCGCCACTTTTACGATGTTAATGCCGATCCTGCGGTGAACTTTTGGTTCAATTGGTGCAATTATTGGACACGAAATTACTCACGGTTTTGATGATAGTGGTTCAAAATTTGATGGTGAAGGCAATTTAACTGATTGGTGGACAATTAAAGATCGCCAACAATTCGAACAACTTGCCGACAAACTCGTAGCACAATTTAATCAGTTTGAAGTTGCTCCAAACGTGCATGTAAATGGCCGTTTTACACTTGGTGAAAACATCGCTGATCTTGGTGGACTTAGCATTGCATATGATGCTCTCAAACTTTTCGAGCAAGATAAAGGCAAAAGCCCTGTGCTTGAAAAACCTTACTCCGATCAACGCTTTTTATGAGCTGGACACGCTCTTGGCGTTATAAAGCGACGGTAGAAGCCTTAACGCATCAAGTAAAAAAAGTGACCCACACGCACCAGGTCATTTCCGAGCTTTCGCTCCTGTGCTGAATATTCAAGGCTTTCACCAAGCTTTTGGCACTCAACAAGGCGATAAAATGTACCGCTCACCAGAAAAACAGATTCGGATTTGGTAGGAAAAATATGGCATTACATCGTTGCCCAGAATGTCGCAAGAAAATCAGCGAAAGTGTGCAAAGCTTGCCCACATTGCGGTTTCTCGTTTAAAGAGGCAGATTTAGAAATCTATTGCCAAAAACTTGAACAACGCAGAAAAATTAACCAAGAAATCAACCAACAAAACAACAAACTCCAACTCGTTTGGTTGTTGATTTTTGCGGTGGTAATTGAGTTACGAGTTGGTGGGTAAATCAGTAAGTTTTTGAGAAAAAATGACCGTTTGTTGATCTGCCCCCAAAAAAAGTTGAACAGTTAGTTAACTTAAATATTGAGCTCTGTATTGTACTGGGCTCAATCCTGAAAATAAGATAGCCTCTTTTTACCTCGTGATAATCTCAGCTTAATCTCTTTATAGTAAAAAGCTTGAGCGAGGGCATTTTAGCTCATGATAGTAAATCATTTAACGCGTGGTCTGGCTTCAGCTTTCAATGATTTTTTTCTTTTTCTGTCGTTGTTTTTGACGGTCGAGTGCCTCCAACCCCTTTTAGGTAAGCAATCTCGCTCGAGCTAAGGCGAGCTCTCTCTGTAACTTTTTAAACGCTTTAGGGTGAAAAGTCTGTGGTCTCTGGAATTTTCAATGTCTTTCTTTTTCATTTTTGGCTTACTATTTTCGGGGTTTGAAGGTTTGTATAAGGCGATTTTACGCCATCAAGCCCTCTTCTCCCGAAAATGCTTTTAGCCAATAAATGACGAGCGTGGAAATTGTATGAAGTTTAGCCACCTCACGGATACTATAATCCTGTTCGATGACGAGTTTGATAATTTTCAAACGAAATTGATAAGAGAGACATAATCTGCACCTCAAATTAGGGCGTCCAGGTTTTTGGGGTGCGAATCACTAAGCGGTCAATTTTCGCAAAAGTTTTGCAGAAATTGACCGCTTGTGTTTCTAGAGCTAATATTCCCCACGATACTCGCGGATATCGACTGTGGTATCATAAAAGCCCGATCTGTTCTGGATGATGTTTCACAATGCCGGTGTACTCAAGGCTGCTATCCTCATAACGCTAAAATTTAAACACCGCATCGTTCATCAAACCTTTATTAAACAAATTAAGGCTAACTAACAAATCAAAATCGGCTTGGTTCAATCCTGTCACTTTTTGGAACAAGCCTGTATCAATCTGACGAATCACATCTTCTAACATATATTCGCGATAATCGGTCAAATACATAAAAATCGGAATACGCATGCAAATTTCATCAATTTTTCTTGAATCTGTTTACGCAAACTTTTCTCCGCTTTTTTTCTTCCTCCGAAATCGCTTTTTCTGTTGCGGTGTGGGGATTATCGCCTGCCTCTTTTTCGCTTTTTAACCGCTCCTGATTTATTGAGGATGGTTTCTACATCCGAATTTAGCTGGCGGAAACCCTCAATACCCATTAAGGCTTTCATTGCCTGATCGTTATTTTTCAGTTTTCTAAGTGTGTCATTATCCACGTTCACCAACAACGCACTTTCCCAACGGCGTGCTAAAAAGTGTTGCCGTTGTGCCACTCATCGCCATATCTAAAATGCCCGAGGCATCAATCGCTCGCGATTGAACTGCCATCATATGCCAACACAGGCAAAAATTGGATAAATTCCGCCACTTTTACGTTCTGGGTTTATGTTGTCTCGTATTCAGTTGGCAACTGTAATCGGCAAGTTGGCGTAATGCGCGATCAGGTGCAAAAATCAAACACATAACAATTCTCTTTTTAAAGATACATTGCGCATTGGGATTATTCGGATCTTGTCCACGTAATACCCACGGCGTTTGGACACGGAAGGCTGCTTGGAAATAGGTTTCCGGGCTAGTAAGGTTTCGCAACATAAAAAAATCCCTGCCCAAGGCGCAACGGATACACCTGTGGTTAATTTGCCGCAAGTAAGCGTAATGCTTTTTGGTTTTAAGCGGATCTTGCATCGCCTTTTTCACGGGAATTAATGCATCAGCCCCTATGCCTGCTTCATTACCTGCCGCCACAATAATTTGATAATTGTGATAAAAACGTATTTTGTGGTTGAGCCAATAAATTCCGCATTGCATAACAGCTTGCCACATTTGGTAAGAACCAAAGAGTGTGCAACAAACTACCTAGTAAATTGGCGTCGCTAAAATGGGCATTGGGGGCGATCTGCACCCATTTTGAGATTATCTACCGTAGTAGAAAGTAGCTGCCCACGAATAAGATCTAACCATTTTTGCACTTCATTTTGGTATTTAAATTTCGCTTTTTCTCCTTCACCTGTAGCAGAGAAAAATACGTTTAAATCAAACTCAGCAAACTCTCCTTTTAAAGCAACTTCTCGAGATTTCATCAGGCAACTGATAAGTGAGCATCACCATTTTCGGCAAGGCTAAATAAGGGTTATCTTCACCCTCCCACGCATTTTTGCCTTTTTGCTCATCAGAATACGTCCAGTTGAAAATTTGCTCTTCAATAAACTCGCCCGAATTGATGGCACGGAATGGCGTACCCGATAAATAAAGGTAGTGATCGGTAGTAATTGGTAACAATTCTTCATCAAAGTAGTTGGGCGAATCAAGCTCCATTTCGTGCTCTTTCGGCTTTCTGTTGCTTGGATTGCTCTTTTCTCCCAATCGTTATCAGCAAAGAGATCTTTCGCCTTGTCGCGCCATGCCCCGTAGTGATATTCATCAAAAACCACAATCCCAATTGATAGCGTGTACCCATTCATTTTTGAGCTTAATCCCGCCCGCTTTGCTTTTGCCCAAATAATCTTGGAACGAACCAAAACAAACCTGCGGAAAATTTGCATTCATTTGCCAATCTTTTTCTTCCGTCACAAACGCCCAATCTTGGAAATCAAGGTGATTTTCCAAATCTTCTTGCCACGCGTTTTTGTACTGCAGGTTTAAACGTTAGTACTAATACCTTCTTCCACCCCATTCTTTTTGCTAATTGGTACGCTGCAAAGGTTTTTCCCAAAACGCATTTTGGCATTCCAAAGAAAAATGGGGAATTTTATCTTGATTAAGTGGGTCATTTGCAAAATTTTTGGAAATAATCAACCGCTTTTTCCACCGCACTTTTTCTGTTCAGGGCGCATGCCGAAGTTAAAAAATCGCTTGGCGTTTCTGCACTACGCCCGTTTTTTTACTTCTAATAATGCCGCTTGTACTGCTTTTAAATCACATTTAAACCATTCGCCATCAAGACGTTCTATGCCATGCTTAAGCAGTACTTGATGCACTTCGTGATCGGTAAAAATGAGCCATCTTCACGGATTGCCTCTTCGTCTAGTTCAACACGGTAGCTTTGAGAAGGTAATGTAACAGGATATTGTTCTTTTTAAGCGTTCTGTCACGGTTCTTGTGGTGAAACTGACTTTTAAGCAATTGGGATAACAGGGTGTCAGCGTAGGCGTAAATTCTCGGACGGCGTAGCGGTGAAAGGTAGCTCATTGTTTTTCCTTTTGTGATATTACAGGCGTATAAAAGTATAAATTTTTCTCAAAAACTCCTCTTTAGCAAAGAGGGGTAGGGGATCTTGAGCATTATTCATTAGAAACAGGGCGAACCATTGATTCAATATATTCAATTTCTGCTTGGGTTAATTGATATTTTTCGTAGAGTTCTTTATCTGTCCATGGTTTGGAAAAATCTTGTATTGGAACTAGTTCATAGACTTTTTCGTAGCATCTTGCGTGTTCTTTTTCAAAGTAAGTAGAAAAATGGAAAAATTTTGTACTGATATAGCTAATTACATTTTCTACAGATTTGCTTATCTTCAAATGGCCTATAACAAGATAAGTTTCCGTGCAAAGCAGTATTGGGTTCAGCATAAATCGGTTTTACCCAGTCGGTTTTACTATCTCCCTGAGCCAATTGCCTTTTGGTACAAATAATTTATGTTGATCAATAAGTTGTTTATTTGTAGGGATTTCTTCTCGTTTTACGTAAGAGATACTTTTATTTTTGATAAAGTGTGACGTTATTATATTTATCACTATAAGGTTCTTTTTCCTTTAAAAAGTTGTTGGTAAATAAAACGGTTTTTTCTTGCACTAACTAAACTGCTAAAACTACTTTCTTGTTTACTTGATACTTTTCTTAAAATATCAATTGCACTGTTATAACGAATTAAAAATCTAATCCTCTTCTTTAAGCGGTCGTTTCATTTCAGAAATTTTGCGAATTTTTCAGTGTGTCACAATTGAGCAATCATCGTTGTGTTGTTCTTCCCAAAGGAAATAACAAACCCCACCTTTAATTTCTACACCAGTAAAACAATCATTTGAATTTGGAAAATCATGAATTTCTGAAATTCGTCGGTCATTGAGCATTTGATCACGAAAATCATCTAAACCTTTCCCACCGGTAAACCATCTTGCAGGAATAATCATCGAAAGGTATTTCGGCTGTAATTTAATGGCTTGTTGCTGAAATTGATCATAAATCGGTTTGGCACTGGCTAGCTGCACCACCATCACTCAACTGATACGGCGGATTGCCGATAATGACATCAAATTTCACGGGTAATTTCTCATTAATATTGGCTAAATCTTTGATGAATAAAAAGAATACGCATGGTTTTTCTAATTCATCACCACGGTCATAAACTTGTTCGCTTGCACCGCACTTCACGCAACGTCCGTTTTCCCATTGGTGTTTTAGCGGAGAATAAAAATATTGCCTTGCGGATCGTTAAATCCCTCACAAACAGAAAATTTTCCATTGGCTTCACGGCTGCAATAAAGTGTGCGACGGGCAAAGTAAAGGCAGTGAGTTCGGTAATCCCTAAACCAAAAATTTTGTTTGGTTAGAATATGGTTGATTCGTGTTTGTAAATCGGGGATTTCGTCTTTCAGCCCTTCAATAACCGTTTGGCAATTTCTCGTAAGAACACCCCTGATTTAGTGGCAGGATCGAGAAAATGTTGTTTTTGATGAACGGAATAATTCTTGCGGCAATAAATCCAACATTTGATTGGCAAGTGCAGGCGAGGTAAACACTTCATCATTTGATAAATTCGCTAAAGCAAGAAAGCACGTCAGGGGTTATAGTTTATCGATGGGTTTTGCATTTTGGATGTCCAGAAAATAGTGTGAGTAGAATTCTTGTTTTGAAAGTGATTGGTAAGATTGCTCCCTTTGATCTACTAAATTTTTGAAGGTGAAATCATGGCGTTTAATTTTCCATTTCAAATAACCTGCCCCCATTTCTTGTGCTGTCCAATGAGTAAAAGTTAGCATTTCATATTCACCATTCTGATTAGGTTTGGCATAGGTCATCGAAAGTGCATTTCCATGAACAATGTTTAGTTCTAAGATATGTTTCAGCACTGCATAGAATTTTTCATTAATCTCTTGATAAAGCCGTTCATACTCTTGCTGCATATAATGAAATAAGCGCATTCGGCAGGCGTTGACGTTATCTTCCAATAGTTCAATCCCGTAAAGGCAATACAAAGCTCGGATAGCATAAAATTCATATTTACGTTGATGCTTTTTGTATAATCTTTCTACCTTTGCCAACTTCCTTTTCAAAATGGCAATTAAGAAATTCCCATCACCACAAGCAGGCTCTAAGTAAGTTGCTTCATCTTGTAATGATCGAACTGATCAGATCTAACATCGCATTTACTTCTTGCTCACGAGTAAACACTTCCCGTGATCCGAAACACGCTGTTTTGATTTAATTTGTTTTGGTCATATTTGGCTAAAGAGAGTTTTTGACAATTTATCAACTGTCACAGATATTTACGTAACTTTCATTGAAAGTTACGCTAAATAAATTTCCGTTAGCTAGCTTAGAGGAATGAATGAAAAAAGAATATTTTGCGGAAAAATTACGTACAACTTTATTAGCAAAAGGTTACGAAACCCAAAAGCTTCAGTGATCGAACGTGAATTTAACTTACGCCATTATGGTAAGCCGATTGGTTTGCACGCTGTGGCACGTTGGTTAAGAGGGGAAGGATTACCTTCGCTTGCTCGTCTTCAAACTCTTACCAAATGGCTTGAAATTGATATTCACGAATTGGTTTCAGATGAAAAAGCCTACCAAGTTGCCAAATTAGAGAAGAAAAAAGAGCCGAATAAACACATTTTGGGAAAGTGCGGCAAGCTATCAAGATCAAACGCTATTTCAGATTTTCTTAAACTTACCGCAAGAGCAGAAAAAGGTAGTACGGGAAGTAATTATGGCAATGGATAAGGCATATCACCTCACGAAAAAAATAGGCAATTTTGAGAGAAGAGCTTGAATACAGAGAGAAAAAACAAGTATAATTGCAAACCTTTTATTATAGTCTTTGGTCGGGTTTATACCTGACGAGGTAGTGAGTACGCTGTGTTGAGTCAGCACTCATCGCCCGAACCATACAAACTTACTTAAGTAATTGGAGAATTAAAATGTCAAGAGTTTGCCAAGTAACCGGCAAGCGTCCAGCAGTTGGTAACAACCGCTCACACGCATTAAACGCGACTCGTCGTCGTTTTTACCTAACCTTCACACTCACCGTTTCTGGGTTGAGTCTGAAAACCGTTTCGTAACTTTACGCTTAACAGCGAAAAGGTATGCGTATTATTGATAAAAAAAGGCATTGATGCAGTTTTAGCTGAAATCCGTGCTCGTGGCGAAAAAATCTAAGGAGCTAACCAATGGCAGCTAAAGGTAACCGTGAGAAAAATCCGTTTTAGTTTCTACTGCAGAAACCGGTCACTTCTACACAACTGACAAAAAAACAAACGTAATATGCCTGAAAAAAATGGAAATCAAAAATTTGATCCAGTAGTGCGTAAACACGTTATCTATAAAGAAGCTAAAAATTAAATAATTTTAGATATTTTTAAGCCCGAACAAAATGTTCGGGTTTTTATATATTCTTATTGCAAACGTTTTGCTTTTTATTTAGCCGTTCGGCTCACAAGCGGTTGAATTTGCTTTCCATTTTCGCAATAAAAATGTACAATAGCCCCGTTTTTGATGTAACCCTACATCAAAATCTGTTTTCCAACCTAGCCCGTCCTTTGGGCAAACTAGGTAAAAACAAAAAGCTGAAACGCTTTTTAATAAGTAGCGAGTCAAATGCCCCATGGCATCTGGTCTTTTAGGATCAGAAAGCTTAGGCTTCCCGCAAGGCACCCGACTTATTTTTTCACCTCTTTTAGAAGGTTTTAGTTAAAATGACAATTACCACACCTGTACAAAGCAATCCTTGCTTCAAACCAACATTTCTTAGACCGCCAAGATGCGATGGAATCTAACGTGCGTAGCTACTCACGTAAATTGCCTTTTTGCCTATGCAAAAGCACAAGGCTGTTAGGGTAACAGATGTTGAGGGCAACGAATACCTCGACTTTTGTAGCAGGGCAGGAACCCTTGCATTAGGACACAATCACCCTGTGTTAATGCAAGCCATCAAAGACGTTTTTAGACAGCGGTTTGCCGTTACACACTTTAGACTTAACGACCCCGCTGAAAGACGCATTCACTGAAGAATTATTGTCATTCTTCCCGAAAGATGAGTACATCTTACAATTCACTGGTCCTTCAGGTGCAGATGCCAACGAAGCGGCGATCAAATTAGCGAAAACCCTACACTGGTCGCGGCAACGTAATCGCCTTCTCTGGTGGCTTCCACGGTATGACCCAAGGTGCATTAGCCTTAACAGGTAATCTTGGTGCAAAAACGCGGTGCAAAAACTTAATGCCAGGCGTACAATTCCTACCATATCCACACGAATATCGCTGCCCATTTTGGTATCGGTGGCGAAGCGGGTGCAAAAAGCGGTTGAGCATTACTTTGAAAACTTCATCGAAGACATCGAAAGCGGCGTAGTAAAACCTGCTGCGGTGATCTTAGAAGCAATCCAAGGCGAGGGCGGCGTGGTGCCAGCCCCAATCAGCTTCTTACAAAAAGTGCGTGAAGTGACCCAAAAACACGGCATCTTACTGATCGTGGACGAAGTACAAGCGAGGCTTCTGCCGTTCAGGTAAAAATGTTCGCCTTTGAACAGGCAGGCATTCAACCAGACATCGTGGTAATGTCAAAAGCTATCGGCGGCAGCTTACCATTAGCCGTATTAGCAATTCGCAAAGAGTTCGATGCTTGGCAACCAGCAGGGCACACAGGCACATTCCGCGGCAACCAATTAGCGATGGCAACAGGTTACGCTTCACTTAAAATTATGCGTGATGAAAACCTCGCACAAAATGCCCAAGAGCGTGGCGAATACTTAACCAACGCATTACGCGAATTAAGCAAAGAATATCCGTGCATCGGCAATGTGCGTGGTCGAGGCTTAATGATGGTATCGATATTGTAGACGAACGCCAAGCGAAAGATGCAACAGGGGCTTACCCACACGATTGTGAATTAGCGGCAGCAATCCAAAAAGCGTGCTTCAAAAACAAACTCTTGCTCGAACGTGGCGGACGCGGCGGGAACGTGGTTCGAGTACTTTGTGCAGTGAACATCAACCAATCTGAGTGCGAAGAGTTCATCAAACGCTTCAAACAATCCGTTGCAGACGCATTAAAAGCGGTACGTGGTTAATTAAAAGCAGTCGGATTTTGCAAAAGTTTTGCGGATTTTGACCGCTTGTAAATTCAAAATGGTGGGGAAATCCCACCTTTTTTCTACTCAACTGTACAAAACTGGGATATACTTATGCTATATACAATTAAGCATAAGGAATAACTATGATTGAAGCCTCTGTTTTTATGACTAATCGAAGTCAAGCCGTGCGTTTGCCCGCTGAAGTTCGCTTTTCTGAAGAAATCAAAAATTATCGGTTCGTGTATTGGGCAATGATCGGATTTTATCGCCTCCCAACCAATCTTGGGATAGTTTTTTCTTGAATGATCAAGCAGTTAGCGATGATTTTTATGAATGAACGAGAAATTACATTTCAACCAGAGCGTGAGGCTTTATAGTGTTGAAATATATGCTTGATACTAACATTGTGATTTACGTGATTAAGCGTAGACCATTGGAAGTTCTTTCTCGCTTTAATCAAAATGCAGGAAAAATGTGCGTGAGTAGCATTACTGTGGCTGAACTCTATTATAGAGCTGAAAAAGCGAATATCCCGAAAGAAACCTTGCGGTTATTGAAGATTTCTTATCACGCCTCACCATTTTAGATTACCAACCAAAGCATGCAGCCCATTTCGGCAATATTAAAGCTGAACTCTCTAAACAAAGGAAATTGATTGGCGAAAATGATATTCATATAGCTGCTCATGCTCGTAGTGAAGGGTTAATTCTGGTTAGTAACAATCTAAGAGAATTTGAGCGAGTTCCCGCATTGCGTACAGAAAATTGAGGTGTAATTTATATCTAGGAATAATTATGTCAAACCTTGAACAACACAAACAAGCTTTTGTTTTTGCAACGATAGCAAAGCAATCACTGACTACGAAACTGCGATGCCAATGCTGTACAAGCGGTTTCTTCTTGGCTGAAAAATGAAAAATGTACACGGGCGGTTCTATCAAAAGCAAATGCGTGCGTTGGTGGACGGCTTTAAAACCCACGAAAAGAAGGTATGGGCGTTCAAAAATCGCTCGATCACTTAGTGGAAATTTTCCTTAATCCAAGTTTGAAAGTGCATCATCCGCACTCACTCGCTCACTTACACTGCCCAACAATGGTAGGCAAGCCAAATTGCGGAAGTGTTAATTAATGCTACCAACCAATCTATGGACTCTTGGGATCAAAAGCCCTGCTGGTTCGATTATGGAAGAGCATTTGATCGACTGGCTCCGCCAAAAAGCGGGCTATGGCGAAGGCACTTCGGGCGTGTTTACTTCTGGCGGTACGCAATCTAACTTAATGGGCGTATTGTTGGCACGCGATTGGGCGATTGCAAGCCACTGGAAAAACGAAGACGGCTCTGAATGGTCAGTACAACGTGATGGTATTCCTGCTGATGCAATGAAAAAAGTGAAAGTAATCTGCTCAGAAAAACGCTCACTTCTCCGTACAAAAATATGGCGATGATGGAATGGGTTTCCAATCTGTCGTGACCCGTGCCATCGAATGCAAATGCTCAAATGGACGTAGCCGCTCTTGAACAAACGCTTGCCCAGTGAAAACCGAAGGTAAAATCGCCGCTTGTATCGTGGCAAACGCAGGGACGACCGATGCAGGTGCAATTGATGATTTAAAAGCCATCCGAAAATTAGCAGACGAATACCAAGCGTGGTTACACGTTGATGCTGCGTAGGGGCGGAGCGTTATTGCTTTCTAAAGATTACCGCCATTTCTTAGATGGTATCGAATTGACCGATTCCATCACACTCGACTTCCACAAGCACTTCTTCCAAACAATCTCGTGTGGGGCGTTCTTGTTGAAAGAACCTGCGAATTATCGCTTTATCGACTACAAAGCCGACTACCTCAACTCAGAATATGATAGAAGAGCACGGCGTACCAAACTTAGTGTGGCGAAAATCGCTACAAACCACCCGCCGTTTTGATGCATTGAAATTGTGGTTCACTGTTGAAGCATTGGGCGAAGAACTTTACGCCTCAATGATCGACCATGGCGTGAAACTCACCAAAGCAGTGGAACAATACATCAACGACACCGCCTCGTTAGAAATACTCGTACCAAGCCAATTCGCTTCCGTGCTATTCCGCATTGTGCCAGAAGGCTACCCAGCTGAATTTGTTGATGCCTTAAATCAAAACGTGGCAGATGAACTATTTGCACGAGGCGAAGCGAATATTGGTGTGACCAAAGTGGGCGATAAACAGTCTTTAAAAATGACTACATTAAGCCCGATCGCAACTTTGGAAAAATGTGAAAGTCTTGCTTGCACAAGTCTTAGTAGAAGCTAATCGCATTAAAGAGGCGATTGCTAATGGCACTACATTCCACCGATTGATTAGTTAATTTACTAAGAAAAATAACCGCTTGTATTCAGATACAAGCGGTTATTTTGACATATAGAGCAAAATAGTTGGTAAAATCTATAGCACTATAAAATGTCTTATCTGCAATAAAACATTTGACTTTTAGATCTAAAATTAAATTCCGAGCAAATTTTAGTTTGATAAAAAGGTTGTTAGCTAAAACTAACAACCTTTTTCATATTCTAGAAATTATTTATATTCAACTACTATATCTTTCTCACTAATCGCATCACCATAAACAGGCAATAATGTTTTGTCGTATGCTTGTTTTAACACCCTTCTTTACCTAATTTTGGATCTCTGCATTTAACCAATTAACTAATTCAGTGTCACCTTTTTCACAGCTGGGGCGATGGTATCTTGATCACCCTAAATTTTTAATGCCTACGGTAAAACCTGGGTTTTCTTTTGCCCAAGCAAAGAGCAAGGTGTTATCGTGAGCAAGTGCATCACCTCTTCCATCACGCAGTGCCTCAAAAGTTTCGGTATTTTGTTCGAATTTTAAGGTTTTGATGTTTGGATAGTTTTTAGTGAAATAAGCATCAGCCGTTGTGCCTTTGTTTAATAACAAGGTTTTATCTTTAAGCTGTTCTACATCGGTAATTACGCTACCATCTTTAGACACCACACCCAATGCCACTTTCATGTATGGATCAGCAAAATCAACCACCTCTTTTTCGTGCTGGTGTGACGGTAAAGTTAGCAAGGATAATATCCACTTTTATTAGAAAACCAAGTATTCCGCACGGTTTGCTGCTTCTACAAGCACAAATTCAACTTTGTTTTCATCTCCCAATAAATCTTTAGTAATTGCTTTTAGCAATTTCTACATCAAAAGCCTTTGGCTTTTACCATTGGCATCAACATAACCAAATGGCGGTTTGTCACTGAATACGCCAATACGTACTTTACCTGCTTGTTTTAGCTGCTCAAGGGTTGAGGTCGGTTTTTGTGCCACTGGCTCATCTTTATCGTTGCAAGCGGTCAACCCTGTGGCAAAAAATTGTAGCCGCAATGAATGCACCGATTTTTGAAAGTTTTAGATGTTGTCTTCATAGTTTGTTCCTCTCGGTTCGTAATTTAAAAATATTAAGAAATGCTTTCGCCCGATCTGTGCTCGGATTGGTAAAGAAATCTTCTGGTTTGGCTTCTTCAATGATCTTCCCTTTGTCCATAAAAATAATGCGATTCGCAACTTGACGAGCAAAAACTCATTTCGTGAGTGACAATCAGCATTGTCAATCCTTCTTTTGCTAAGCCTAAAATGACATCTAATACTTCGCGCACCATTTCAGGATCAAGGGCTGCGGTCACTTCATCGAATAAAATCACTTCAGGATTCATACAAAAGGGTACGAACAATGGCAATCCGCTGTTTTTTTGACCACCCGATAATTCACGCGGAAAGGCATTTTTACGTTCGTATAACCCAACACGTTTAAGCAAATCATCGGCTTGTTTTTCTGCTTCAGCTCGATCACGATTTTGCACTTTAAGCGGACCGAGCAAAATATTGTCAATTACTGATAAATGAGCAAAAAGTTCGTAACTTTGGAATACCATCCCAATGCGTTGGCGGGCTTTTCGTCCAAGAAATATCTTTGCTAAGCTCTCCGCAATTTTCTAGCAAAATTTGACCACTTTTAATCTCTTCTAAGCCGTTAATGCAACGTAAAAAAGTACTTTTGCCACAGCCAGAGGAGCCAAGGATAACCACCACTTCGCCTTTTTCCACAGAAAGGTTAATGCCTTTTAAGTGCGGTGACTTCACCGTAGTTTTTGATTAGATCTTTGATTTTCTAAAAGTGCCATTTTTTATTCCCACTTGTTCTCTAAAAACTTCGATACCAACGACAACGGGTAACAGATCACAAAAATAAAGCCCGAAAAATCACGCTGTAAATCCATAATGCCACCGTTGGATCAGTAAAGAGCGAAGTTTCAATAATTTGTTGTCCTACTTTGATGACTTCCAAAAACACCTATCAGCATTGCCAGAGAGCTAGTTTTCACCATACGAGTGAAAAGGTTAATTGCACTAGGGTGACGCGTTTAATACTTTGCGGTAGCAAAATGTAGCGGAAAGTTTGTAGTTTGGTAAGCCCCAATGCATAAGCGGATTCCACTTGATGCTTTTCAATGGAGGTTAATGCACCTCGTACCAAGTCGCTCATTTCAGCCGTGCCCCAGAAAAATAAAAACGATAATGCAAACGGTAATACCGCTTAAGTGCACATTGAACCATTTTGCCACGCCGAAATAAGTAATAAATAATAAAGCAAGCAATGGAATGATGCGGATAAATTCTAAGTAAAAATGACTGGCGGCTTGCACGAGCTTGTTTTTGCTAGTCATTACCACACCCAAAAATCACACCCAAAAATGCAGGCAAAAAGACCGAAATAAAGGCGATTTCTGCGGTAATGACTAAGCCGTTCAATAATCGCTCAAGATTGTTACCTTGCTACAATAAACTAAGCCCCATATTTTGCTCTCCGATGTGCGACGTTCTAAATAACGGATAAAAATCGACATTGGTAACAGAATAATGAGATAGAAAGCGACCAGTAAAAATAAAGCTTCATTGGTTTTATAGTCCATCCCGATAATCTCTTTTGCCATAAACATTATCTCAGCGACAGCAACGGCACTGATGACCGAGGTCTCTTTCATTAAAAAGAGCGTGTTTGCCCCAATTGCAGGTATAGCAATGGCAAAGGCTTGAGGGAAAATTACATAGCGAAAATGCTTGAAAAGGTGTAAGCCCAATGCTGAGTGCTGACTCAATTTGCCCTTTAGATACAGCTTCCAATCCACCCCCGAATTGCTTCTGCCATATAACTGCCACCCAAAAATGCTAAGCCAATTACGCCGCACGTAAAACCATCTAACTTGATCCCAATTTTAGATAAACCAAAATAAAGAAAAATACTTGAATGAGCAAAGGCGTGTTACGTGAAAGCTCGATATAGCCTTTCACTAGCCAACTCAGTGCATTGACTTTATAAGTCATAATTACCGCACAGAACAAGCCGATAAGAAGCGATAACACGATACCCCAAAAAGCGAGATGAAGTGTCATAATGCTCGCATCCACGAAGCGTGGCAAAGCTTGCCAAATATATTCCCAGTTCATGATGGTTTTCCATAATGGTTTAAAAAAATGGTTAAGTAATCGTTTGTATGAAAAAAAGATGTTAAAGGAGACTGATAAGAAAAAGGAAAAGAATGGAAAAACTATTTTTATGCTAAAAAATTATAAAAAGCCATCATAGACAAAAATTGTTACTAAAAATAGCTACATGTTTACTTTTTAGTAACATTCTAATCTGCTGATTATTCTGACTTTCATCTAAAAATATCTATTTGCTAAATTTTTTACATAGTTGTTTAATATCAATGTAACTTTCTGTGTTTAGTAATAGGCAAAATTGAGAAGGCTTACTACAATTTATAAATGTTTGCTTTGCTATCTGAATTTTTGTATTAGAAGTGACAGCCCGAGCAGCGGCTGATTTTACTCGGTATCCAAGCCAATTCAGCAATTTTGTTTTACCGAAAAATTCGTGAAGTCATTAGCTATCATTTAGCCCCTTGAAGCCGATGAGGTTTTTTGATGGTCAAATTAAGCTTGATGAAAGCTATTTTTGGCGGTCATCGTAAAAGAAAACGAGGTCGAGGCGCAGCAGGAAAAAGCTGCCGTATTCGGTTTGTTAAAGCGAAAAGGAAAAAGTATTTTACAGTCGGTAGAAAAATACCAAAAACAGAGACATTAATGCCTGTTATTGTGAGGAAACTCAAACCCTGACAGCTGGGTTTATACCGATACTTATCGAAGCTATGATGTCCTTGATGTGAGCAAATTTCACCACGAACGAATCAATCATTCCAAACTATTTACGGTGAAACAAAACCACATAAGTGGAATAGAAAATTTCTGGAGTCAGGCGAAGAGAATCCTCCGAAAATATAATGGAATCAACCGAAAAACTTTCCTTTATTCTTGAAGGAATGTAAATTTTCGGTTTAACTTTGGAGCACCAAAAAGAACAGCTTAAAAATATTGAGAAAAACGGTGTGGTATTTAGGGCTAATCTACGTCAGCCCCCTTAGTATTTATTTCACTAAACATTTCGTAAACTCATCCGCAATGCCTTGCAAGAACTGTGGATAAGCTTCTGCACTCATCTTAACTTTCGCACCAAGTGGATCAAGCTGACCAACACCCACTTGTGTACCTTTGCTTAAACTTTCGACTACACGTGGTGTAAATTGCGGCTCAGCAAACAAGCAAACTGCTTTATGTTCCGCAATATGCTCTTTGATTTTCGCCAAAGTTTTTGCTCCAGGGGCAACGGTTGGATTGATAGTAAATGAACCGAGCGAGTTTAAACCATAAGCTGATTCAAAAATAACCGTAAGCTTCATGGAAGGTGTAGTAGCCTTTACCTTTTACTGGCTCAAGCTGGGCTTTTAATTGCACAGTTTTGGCATCGACCGCGGTTTTAAATTTTGCTAAATTTTCTGCAATTTTTGCTTTTTCGTTGGATACAATTGCGTTAAACGATCTGCGATTTGCTCTGCTGCAATTTTACTCGCATCGCTTGAAAGCCAAATATGCCAGTCGTGACTGTGGTCATGTCCATGATGATCGTGACCATGGGCATGTTGATGATGCCCGTGATCGTGGTCATGGTCGTGATCTTCGTGATGTGTTGCTTCAATAATCTCTTCGATTGTAGGCACTTCGCCCAATTCTAACACTTTGCTTTTCAGGTAATTTTTTTCAACCGATTTTTTTCTAAAAATGATTCAAGACCGTGACCTACCCAAACCACTAATTCTGCTGATTTTAATTTTTTTCGACATCAGATGGTTTTAAACTGTAATCATGCGGTGATGCACTCACAGGTAATAGCACTTGTGTTTCTGTCACACCATCGGTAATCGCATTCGCAATAAAACCAAGCGGTTTGATAGTGGTTAATACATCCGCATGAGCAAATGAAGTTGTGGCTAAAAATTCCTGCTGTAAGTAACGTTTTTCATAATGTATCTCCTGTTAATAAAAGCGTTAAGTTTGAGCATTCTAGCAGAATGATTTTTAAATTACCATTATTTTTATGGGCTTTTTAAGTTGGTATTCTCGATAATGATAAATTCTTTTTTTATACATCCAATTATTTCGTTATAATATCCAAAATGACCATCACGATAGTGAGACTAATCAATGATACACTCATCTTTTATGCTATTTGTAGCATTATGTAGTATGCAATCTATGGCAGAGCAACCTCATGTCCAATCAAGTAACAAACAAATAACGCAACAATCATTAACACACCAGTTAGCGATGGCTTTTAGCGAAAGAAGATAAAAACAACTATCTGCTTTACAAGTAGCTTTTTTTAAAGCAAAACGCATTATCTACTGAACAATTTCATAGACAAACTCAAATCACAGAAAAATATTCTCACCCGGATTTTTAAAAACAGATAAAAATCTCACCCCAAATTTTTAGACTACCTCTATTTCGAACCAACTGAAAGCAATGATGCTACTCTCAATAATGCAATGAAACAGAATTTTACTTGTTTCTTTTTCGCAAATGAGAAGGCTAAAATTTATATAAAACATAGTTCAAAACACGCAAACTTTCATTGATTTATTGCTTTGAAAAATGGTGCAAAATCTTCTCAACTTGTGCAAGTTGAAGGTTCAGCTAAAAGCGATCTTGCAAAAGCATTGCTCAACAAATGCAACAGGATTTCTCCCCTAAAACGGTATTTTCAATTACAGAGAATCGCATTAGTTTTAATTGTTCCTTCTTCACTGATAAAAACCTCGTTTAGCATTGGCTAACGCTATTTTTGATAAACAATTCAAAGGGGTTGAAGTGGATGATTTTTCATATTTAGATCAACCTCGAAGCAATTTACAGCATAACAATCAAAACCATTCGTTATAAAACTTTCCAAGCTATGCTAGAAGGTTTGGAAAACTAATCTTACCCAACAGGAGTTTATTATGACATTTAAGCTGAAAAAGCACAATGGCTATTTTTAGCATCACTACTGCTTTATTTGCAATGCCTACTATCGCAACAACATCAATGCCTGAACATAAGGCAGTAGAATTAAGTATTTTACATATTAACGATCACCATTCTTATTTAGAACCTCATGAAACCCGTATTCAACTTAATGGAAAGCAAACCAAAGTTGATATTGGTGGTTTTTCAGCAGTAAATGCAAAATTAAAAGAATTACGTAAAAAATATAAAAATCCGCTTGTATTACATGCGGGTGATGCTATTACAGGCACGCTTTTATTTTACCTTATTTGGCGGTTCAGCTGATGCGGCAGTGATGAATGCTGGTAATTTTCACTATTTTACGTTAGGAAAATCATGAGTTTGATGCGGGTAATGAAGGCTTATTAAAGCTCCTTGAACCACTAAAAATTCCTGTTTTATCTGCTAATGTGATCCCTGACAAAAAGTTCTATTTTATATAACAAATGGAAGCCTTACGATATTTTTTTACTGTTAATGGCGAGAAAATAGGCATTATTGGGCTAGATACCGTTAATAAAACGGTTAACTCATCATCACCTGGTAAAGATGTTAAATTCTACGATGAAGTGGTCACAGCTCAAATTATGGCAAATACCTTAAAATCGCAAGGCATTAACAAGATCATCTTACTTTCTCATGCAGGCAGTGAGAAAAATATCGAAATTGCTCAAAAAGTAAATGATATTGATATTATTGTTACAGGTGACTCCCATAATTTATACGGCAATGATGAACTGAGAGCATTAAAATTACCTGATGATTTATGAATATCCACTTGAGTTTAAATCTCCAAATGGTGAGCCTGTTTATGTCATGGAAGCCTGGGCATATTCTGCTGTAGTAGGCGATTTAGGTGTGAAATTTAGCAAAGATGGTATTGCAAGTATTACGAGAAAAAAATTCCTCACGTACTTATGAGTAGTAATAAACTGCAAGTAAAAAGATAAAGAAGGAAAATGGAAAAGAACTTGAAGGTGAAGAGCGTAAACAAGCTGTTGATAGCCTAAAAAGCAACGCCAAGTATCTCATTAGACTATAGTGATAAAACTACTGATAAAATCATTGCTAAATATCGTCATGAAAAAGACCAGTTAGCAAAAAGAAGTGGTGGGTACTATCAAAGGTAATGTTATGCCAGGTGGTTCTGACAACCGTATTCCAAATAAGGCAGGTTCAAACCCTGAGGGTTCAGTAGCAACACGCTTCATTGCAGAGACTATGTATAATGAACTTAAAAATGTTGATTTAACGATTCAAAATGCAGGTGGCGTTCGTTCAGATATAGTACCAGGAAATATTACTTTTAATGATGCTTATACCTTCTTACCTTTTTGGTAATACATTATTTACCCTATAAAATGGAAGGGGCATTAGTAAAAACAAGTGATTGAAGATGCGCTGCAATTTTCTTTTAGTTGATGGTTCAACGGGTGGTTTCCCATATGGAGCAGGTATTCGCTATGAAGCTAATGAAATGCCTAATGCAGAAGGAAAAACGTTTAGTGAATGTAGAAGTATTTAATAAAACAAACTCAACAATGGGAAGCTATAGATGATGCTAAACGTTATCTAGTCGGTACTAACTCATATATTGCAAGCGGTAAGGATGGCTATAAAACATTTGCAAAAATGTTTAACGACCCAAAATATGAAGGCACTGATACTTATCTGCCAGATGCTGAAAGTTTCATTAAATTTATGAAGAAAAACCCTTCTTTTGAATCTTATAGCACATCAAATGTGAAATTTAATGTAGTCAACGACGTACTACCTAAAAATAATTATCTCTACAAAATAGATTGCGGTGTAGTAAGAAAGCTTACCACACATGCAATTTTATTTATAAAAACGAGTTAATTTTTGTCATTTGCGTTCAGCTATGAATGTGTAAACTTTGTAGTAATTGATTTCTTATTTTTTTGAGGCTTTTATGCAATTTTCAAGATTATTTAGCAACCTTTCCCAGCATTGATCATCTGGCAAGTTTAGAAATTAAAAATAAATCAGATGAAGTGATTCATTATATTCCAGCAATTGAAGGAAATTAGGCTCTTTAAAGCTATATAATGCATTATTTGCAAAATTTAATGGCAAATTAACCGCTTTAGCAGCCCAACAGGGATTAGAGTGGTTTGCAGAACACGTGGAAGATGCAAAATTACATCATGGCAAACATCCTAATATTGATTTGCTTTTTGATGTAATTGAAAAAAATATCACTTTAACATTAGTCCCTATTAATAAAGCCTAACGATTGAATAACGAGGAGTTTTTATGAAATTATTAAAAATCATTAGTAATTTTAGGTTTATCATCTTTAATAGCAGTAACAACTAGCCAAGCTGCAGAAAAACAAGTACCACAACAAACACAAAAAAACGCGATATAGCACTTGAGCGTTTTAACCAAAATGTAGGAATCCATCTTGTTTCACGAGGATTACAAGCAGATAAAAATAATCAACCTGTTGTAACACTAACTTATACTATTCAAAATAAAGGTCAAAATAAAATTAGGTCTCTAAATTGGGTATCTGCTTACCAAATTGAAAACAAAATTTTCTATGTGCGAGAACTCCCTGATTAACTTTTGAGCCTTCACTGGATTCAAAAACAACAGATTGATGTTACATTTAATGTACCTTTATCAGAAATGCCTGAACAAGCACAGCAATTATTTGCTAGCCGAGAGGCTAAAATTAGTGCCATCAATGGTGCTAAAAATGTTGCTTTTTCAAATGGCAAACGTATTGTTGTAGCTAAATAATAAAGCCTTTGTTTTAATATGAGCATCCCAATTAAATGCCAATAATAGGGATGCTTTTTCTATCTTTTGAAAAAAAGTGATTATGCACTAAACTTAGCCCACTTTTTCCAACACAACTTCGCGCCCTTTTCAGGTTGCAAACTATCCAACCACGTAATTTCACTTTGCCAACCACGTAACCAAGTGATTTGGCGTTTCGCAAGCTGGCGAGTAGCACAAATACCTTTGAAAATCGCCTCATCAAGCGAAATATCGCCTTGCAGATATTCCCACATTTGGCGGTAGCCCACACAACGAATAGACGGCAAATCAATCTTCAAATCGCCACGCTCAAATAGTTTTCGTACTTCTTGTTCAAAACCAAGCGCAATCATTTTATGAAAGCGCTGCTCAATGCGTTGGTGTAATACAATCCGATCTTCAGGGGGCGATAGCAAATTGCAATACATCATAGGGCAAACTTTCGCCTTGTTGGGCAAATGAGTTCAGTCATCGTTTTACCAGTAATGTAGAACACTTCCAACGCACGGTTGATACGCTGGCTGTCGTTGGGATTGATACGATTTGCCGAAACAAGATCGATTGCCATCAAATCTTGGTGCAAAACTCCCCAGCCAAATTCTGCTGCTTTTTGTTCAATTTTAGCTCGCACTTCACTGTTAGCAGAAGGTAGTGGCGAAAGCCCTTCAATCAGAGCTTTGTAGTAAAGCATCGTGCCGCCAACAAGCAATGGAATTCGACCGCTTTGCAGTGATTTCTGCCATCTCTTTTAAGGCATCGGCTCGGAAATTCATAGCGGAATAGCTTTCTGCTGGGTCTAAAATGTTGATCAAGCGGTGTGGTGCTTTTGCCAATTCTTCAGGGCTTGGCTTTGCTGTGCCAATATCCATTCCTTTATAAATCAAGGCGGAATCTACACTAATCACTTCCACAGGCAGGCTTTCACGCAAGGCAATTGCCATGTCAGTTTTTTTCCCGAAGCGGTCGGCCCCATTAAAAAAATTGCTTTTAGGTTTATTGTTCATCTTTTATTCTATTTTTATTCTGATCTGAGCGACATCTCGCCAATCGCAAAAAGCATTCAATTCGCCATTTTGCTCAAGCAGTAGCTCGCCTTGTTCGTTAATACCACGTGAAGTACCGTGAAGTTCGTGATCGTTAGCAATCAATTTAACGGCTCGATTTTTGAAAAATATCGAATGCTTGCCAACGCTCTTGATAGTGAGAGAAGCCAACAAGCGGGTAAATTTTTCAAGTTTTTGCAATGCCCTGCACTAAATCGCAGACGAGTTTATTACGGTCGAAATGGTATTGCGAAAGATCCGACCACGCTTGCGTGACGATTTTCTCATCCACTTGCGTCATCCCTAAATTCAGCCCGATCCCTATCACCAAATGAATACCCTCTCGGTTAGCTTTTAGTTTCAATCAAAATCCCACCCATTTTTTTGCCTTGGTAATAGACGTCATTCGGCCATTTGATCTGAATATCTTGCACATTTTGGGCTTGCAAAGCTTCGGCAATAATCAGCGAAACAACCAAGCTCAACGCTGGTAAATTCTCTAATTCGTTTTGTTTGTAATGCCACAAAAATCGAGAAAAATAGAGGTTCTGACTTTCTGGCGAAAAACCATGTTCTACCCCGTCTGCCACGCCCTGCGGTTTGGGTTTCCGCAAGACAAACCGTGCCTTGTTCTAACGTTTGATAATGTTCAAGCAAGTAAGCATTGGTAGAGTTAATTTCATCAAACACAAAGGCTTGCCCGCAATGCAAGGCTTCTTGAATTTGAGATTGATTGAGTTTCATTTTTTTCTCATAGTTTGCAGAGAAAAATCACCTAGCAATGCGGTTGATCCACAATACTAGGTGAAAATCATATCATATTATTTAAGCTAAAATTAGGCTTTCGTTAAGTCTAAATCTTTGGTTTCTTTTTGATGCCCATAAAGCGATAAAGGTAATCAATGCATTTACCGCTAAATAGATGCCGACACCTAAGATCCCGTAAGCGGCATTAATTTTTGATCGCGAAGGTTGCCGCAATGGTTGCCCCCACAATTGACGCGAAGTTATACGCCAATGATGCACCAGAATAACGTACTTCTGTTGGGAATAATTCAGGAAGTAATGCTGCCATCGGACCGAAAGTGAAGCCCATTAACACCATACCCACGACAAGGAAGAAGAATACAGACATTGGAGTACCGTTTGATAGGAATAATGGCATAGCTAAGCCGAAAATCCCCATTGCAAAGGTTACCCATAATAAGAATTTACGACGACCAATTCTGTCTGCATAAATGCCTGAAATGCTGGTAAAAAAATCGCAAAATACGATAGCATTTAATAACAATAAGCCTGTAAATGTATTAGGTGCAATGCCTAAACCCATTGCGTGTCCTGCTTCAGAGAGTTTTGCTGGCGAGCGAGAATACACTTGATGCGAACGCCGTCATAATATAGAACAACACGTAAGTTGCCGTCATAATGAATGTACCAAGAATTAACGGTTTTAAATGATGACGGAAGACCACAGAAACAGGGGCTTTTTGCGTTTTGCCTTGTTGCTCAGCTTCGCGGAATACGTGGCTTTCGTGCAAGGTTAAACGCACCCATAAGCCCACCATAACCAACACAATTGAAGAGATGAACGGAATACGCCAGCCCCATTCTACTAAGCCTTCATGACCTAAAAAAGTAGCTTACTAAGAAAAAAATGAAGCATTTGCTACGAACAACCCAATCGGTGCACCTAATTGAGGAAAAGTACCGTACCACGCACGTTTGCCTTCAGGTGCATTTTTCTGTTGCAACTAATGCAGCACCGCCCCATTCACCGCCTAAACCTAAGCCCTGACCAACACGGCATAAGCAGAGTAATACTGGCGCCCAGATACCGATGCTTTCACAGGTCGGGAGCATCCCGATCATCACGGTTGAACCACCCATCAATAATAAAAAGAGGCAACTAAAAGTTTTTTTACGACCGATTCTGTCACCGAAGTGTCCAAATAATGCTGAACCAATCGGGCGAGCAAAGAAAGCTAATGCTAAAGTAGAAAGGGAAAGTAGCTCATCAGAAACTGGATCGCCACTTTTTAAAGAATTGCGTGTTAAAGACCAACACAGCCGCTGCTGCATAAATATAGTAATCGAAGAACTCGATTGCAGTGCCGATCATTGAGGCAATTGCCACTTTTTTTCGGATCATTACGAAGTTGATTTGACATGTTGTTTTTTTCTCAATAAAGTAAAAATTTCTCAAATCCTACCATTTAAAAAAATTCTGTGAGCAATGTCATGAAAGCCCATAAAAATCGGTAATGTTTTTTTATAAAATATTTAAATTTTATACTTTATTAGAGAAAAATACTATATTTTACAATACAAACAGTTTCCTTATAGAGAATTGAATATTGATAGGTATCATAAAATTTTTTAATCAATTAAGCGTTAAATATTATCGAGTAATCAACTCACTATCAATTTTCACTATTTTTACCCATAAAACGCACTTCAGGGTGCAGCTCTACGCCAAATTTTTCACGAACTTGTTGGCGAACAGCTTTGGCTAAATTCACAACATCCATTCCCGTAGCGTTTTCTTTGTTGATCAACACCAACGCTTGTTGAGTATGCACGGCTGCTCCGCCTACTTGAAAACCTTTTAAACTGCATTGGTCAATTAACCAGCCAGCGGCCAGTTTGACCGTACCATCCGCTTGAAGATAGTTTGGAATGTTCGGATAAGCGGTCTGAATTTGCTGAAAAAGTGGCTGGATCGATCACAGGGGTTTTTGGAAAAACTGCCTGCATTACCAAATTCATCTGGATTTGGCAATTTGCTTGAGCGCACAGCACACACCTCTTCAAACACTTGCTGAGCCGTTACCGTTTCAGGATCAAACTGTGCCAATGAACCATAATTCAGCACAGGGTTTCCACTCTTTTGGCAATTTCAAACCAACTGCAATAATTGCATATTCATCTTTGTATTCGTGCTTGAAAAATGCTGTCTCGATAACCAAAACGGCAGGCTTCTTTTGCTTAAACGAGAACGTTCACCCGTTGATAGATGCACAACATCGACAAAATCACATACATTCGCAAATTCCACGCCATAGGCACCGATGTTCTGAATTGGTGCTGAACCTGCCACACCTGGAATCAAAGCTAAATTTTCTAAGCCGTAAATACCCAGTGAAAGTGCCGTTTTTACGAGTTCGTGCCAATCCTGCCCACCTTGCACGTGCAAATAGTGGAAAGTCCGCATCTTCACGCTGTTCAATTCCTTGCATTTTATTGACCAGCACAACACCGTGGAAATCATCGGTAAAAAGTACATTCGAGCCTCGCCCTAAAAAGCAAAAATAGGTTGATTAGCGTGAGTTGCGGTTTGCCACGCAGTTAAAAGCTGTTCGACATTAGTATATTCAATAATTTTTGGAAGCCTTAACAGGCAGATGAAAGGTATGAAAAAGGCGTTAAGTTTTGCATAATATTTGTTCAGTTAGAAAATTTCAGGGCATTTTAACATAAATACACAGATTATTTTGGTATTTGATATTTCCCAACATATGAATGTTTCTTTAAATAAGCGGTCAAATTCCCTAGAAAATTTTGCAAATTCCCTACTTAGGTTTATACTTGCCACATTAAAACGAAAATAAAACGGAGCCTATTATGCGTATTAATACCTCAGCACTTTGCGATATTTATTCAGACCAAGTTGATGTGGTTGAGCCAATCTTCTCAAGCTTTGGCGGTGCGTCTTCTTTCTGTGGTCAAATTACAACCGTAAAAATGCTTTGAAAGTAACGGTTTAATTGAAAAAGTTTTTGGAAGAAGAGGGTAACGGGCGCGTGCTACTTGTTGATGGTGGTGGTGCAGTGCGCCGTGCGTTGATTGATGCGGAGTTAGCACAATTAGCTGTCGATAATGGCTGGGAAGGCATTATTGTTTATGGTGCGGTGCGTCAGTTAGATGTGTTGGAAACCTTAGATATTGGCATTCACGCTTTAGCCCCAATCCCTGTTGGTGCGGACGATACTGAAATTGGCGAAATTGATACGCCTGTGAATTTCAGTGGCGTGACATTCTTCCCAGAAGATTACGTGTATGCGGACTTAACAGGCATTATTCTCTCGCCTGAAGCGTTGGATTTAAACGAATTAGAAGAAGAGTAATTTTGCTTTTTAATTAAAGATGCAAGCACCATGCTTGCATTTTTTTATCGTAGGGTAGGCTTTTATCCTACCGTTAAATATCAATATCATAAAATGGTGGGATAAATCCCATCCCTACGTTAGGAACTAAATTTGAACGACTTATTTATTATTGACTCCCACTGCCACCTTGATGGCTTTAGACTATCAAACGCAACATAAAAGCGTTGATGAAGTGATCGAAAAAGCCAAAGCACGTGGTGTGGGACATATTGTTTCTGTTTGCACTACACTTGGATGTTTTGAGGGCGATGAAACAGCTTACCGCTCATCGCAATGATGTTTCACTAAGTTGCGGTGTGCATCCGCTTAATGTAGATGAAGAACCTTTCGATTACGAAAAACTCTTGGCCTATGCCCAAGACAATAAAGTCGTTGCCATTGGCGAAACAGGCTTAGATTATCACTACACGCCTGAAACTAAAATGCTTCAACAAGAGCAATTTACGGCTCAAATTGATGTAGCGAAAAAGGTCAATAAACCGCTGATTATTCACACTCGTTCAGCACGCGAAGATACTATGAATATGCTTGAGCAAGGCGGTGCAGAACAATGCGGCGGTGTGTTACATTGTTTTACTGAAGATTATGTGATGGCAAAACGTGCATTGGATATTGGCTTTTATATTTCGATTTCAGGGTATATTACCTTCCGCAATGCAGAAGAATTGCGGGATGTGGTCAGAAAACTACCGCTTGATCGCCTACTGGTCGAAACCGATTCACCGTATCTTGCGCCAATTCCTTACCGTGGCAAGCCGAACCAACCAGCTTATGTGCGTGAAACGTGCGAGTATTTAGCAACGTTAAAAGGTGTTTCGACTGAAGAATTGGCTCTCATCACCACACAGAATGTACAAAAAATTATTCAAAAAATTAACGTGTAGGACTTAGTATGAAATCAATCCTCAAATATTTCTTATTTCTCGTTTCGCTCTCATTTTTCATTGTCATCGCAGGCACAGTAAACTACGTAATGCCAAGTTACGATGAAACGGTGGTAACAGGAATGGAAGTGCGCCGAATGGACAAAGATGGCGTCATCAGTAAATCTAACCCTGCAGATGGCGAAGTACGTGATGTATATTTTTTTGTTCACCGAGAATCCAGACAGCAAAAACGATGGTTTATCGTAATGAAGATACAGGCTGGGGATTACCGCCTTACTTCAAATTCAGCTCTGCTGATATGCAAGCGAAAGCACAAGCCTATGCGAACGAGCATCAACGCGTGCAAAATCAAATATTACGGTTGGCGTATTAACTGGATGAATGAGTTCCGCAACGTAGTTTCCATCAAACCACTTGCCGAAGGCGAAACGCTATCCCAACCGATTGTAAGCTATATTTTATATGCCGTGCTTGCTTTCTTATTCTTCCTTTCTATCCAATTTATTCGTGGCGTTTTTTTCGTGATAAATAATCGCGAATCTACAATGTGATAAGAGGTCACTACAGTATCTCTAAATTTACTCTCCCAAATATCGCCGACCTTTTAGGGTCGGCAAACCACTGATTTCTCGTTGCCTACTCACAAACCCAACACTAACATGTCGATGTAAACTAAATTTACTGTTCCGTTTTCCCCCTAAAATATTAAAAATTTTTCATAATCAATAAGAAAATTATGAGGTTGCATAATGTAAGAAAAAGTTAGAAGATGTGAACCAAGCAGTTTAGACGGCTAAACGTCTAAACAAACCCGATTTAAAAATAGCAGGAGTACATTATGACAACAGCACACATCTTAGGGCTTTCCTCGTGTAGGAGCAAAACGTGAATTAAAAATTTGCACAAGAACGTTATTGGCGTAAAGAATTAGCCGAGCAAGATTTATTAGATTTAGCGAAAGCATTGCGTGAAAAAACTGGAAACATCAAGCAGCAGGCAATGCAGATTTTTGTTGCAGTGGGCGATTTTCACGTTCTACGATCATATTTTAGATTTACAAGTGGCAACTGGGGCAATTCCTGCTCGTTTTGGTTTTGATAGCCAAAATTTAACCCTTGATCAATATTTCCAACTTGCACGTGGTAACAAAGATCAATTTGCGATTGAAATGACCAAATGGTTTGATACGAACTATCACTATCTTGTGCCTGAGTTCCAAAAATCGACCGCTTTCAAAGCAAATCCAGCTCATTACGTGAATCAAATTCGTGAAGCGAAAGCGCTAGGCTTAAACTTCAAACCAGTGATTGTTGGTCCATTAACATTCTTATGGTTAGGTAAAGAAAAAAAGGCGAAGTATTTAACCGTTTCGATTTATTAAATCAATTAGTGCCTGTTTATGTTGAAATCTTAAATGCATTAGTGGCTGAAGGTGCGGAGTGGATTCAAATTGATGAGCCTGCATTAGCATTAGACTTTACCTGCAGAATGGGTTGAAGCCTATAAATCTGTTTACGCTGAATTAAGCAAAGTGAATGCAAAATTATTATTAGCTACTTATTTTGGTTCCGTTGCACAACACGCTGAGTTATTAAAAGCCTTAACTGTTGCAGGCTTACATTTAGATTTAGTGCGTGCACCAGAACAGCTTGCGGCATTTGAAGATTACAGCAAAGTATTATCAGCTGGCGTGATTGAAGGCCGTAATATCTGGCGTGCAAACTTAAACAAAGTGTTAGATGTATTAGAGCCATTAAAAGCAAAAATTAGGCGAGCGTTTATGGATTGCACCAAGCTGCTCATTATTGCACACCCCATTTGATTTAGAAGTGGAAGTGCAATTAAAAGAGAAAAATCCTGCACTTTATAGCTGGTTATCTTTCACGCTACAAAAAGTAGAAGAATTAAAATGTATTAAAACAAGCGTTAAATCATGGCAGAGCTTCTGTACAAGCGGCATTAGATGCAAGCCAAGTGGCAGCAGATGCACGTGCAACCTCAAAAGAAATTCATCGCCCTGAAGTGGCTGAGCGTTTAGCAAACTTGCCAAAAGGTGCGGATCAACGTAAATCGCCATTTGCAGAACGTATTGTTAAGCAAAATGCGTGGTTAAATTTACCGCTTCTGCCAACCACAAATATTGGTTCATTCCCGCAAACGACTGAAATTCGTCACGCCCGTGCAGAGTTTCAAAAAGGCGAGTTATCTCTTACAGATTACGAAGCGGCAATGAAAAAAAGAAATTGAATATGTGGTACGTCGCCAAGAAGAATTAGATTTAGATGTGTTAGTTCACGGTGAAGCGGAACGTAACGACATGGTGGAATACTTTGGGGAATTATTAGACGGTTTTGCCTTCACTAAATTTGGTTGGGTACAAAGCTACGGTTCACGCTGTGTGAAACCGCCTGTGATTTACGGTGATGTAACTCGCCCAGAGCCAATGACAGTACGCTGGTCACAATATGCACAAAGCCTCACAAACCGTGTAATGAAAGGAATGCTTACAGGTCCTGTAACTATTTTACAATGGTCATTCGTGCGTAACGATATTCCACGTTCAACCGTATGTAAACAAATCGGCGTAGCGTTATCTGATGAAGTGTTAGATTTAGAAGCAGCAGGCATTAAAGTTATCCAAATTGATGAACCAGCAATTCGTGAAGGTTTACCACTTAAACGTGCAGATTGGGATGCGTATTTACAATGGGCAGGCGAAGCATTCCGTTTAAGCTCAATGGGCGTGCAAGATGATACGCAAATTCACACTCATATGTGTTATTCCGAGTTTAACGACATCTTACCAGCAATTGCTGCATTAGATGCGGACGTGATTACCATCGAAACCTCACGTTCAGATATGGAATTATTAGATGCCTTTGTGAAATTCAACTACCCGAATGACATCGGTCCAGGCGTGTATGATATCCACAGCCCACGTGTACCAACCTCAGGTGAAATTGAACACTTATTACGCAAAAGCATTAAATGTAATTCCAAAAGAACGTTTATGGGTAAACCCAGACTGTGGTTTAAAAAAACGCGTGGTTGGACAGAAACCATCGACCAATTAAAAGTGATGGTGGATGTAACCAAAAATTACGTGCGGAATTAGCGTAATAAGCGGTGAAATTTAACTTATAATTTGCAAACACATAATAAAACCGAGCTTTAAAAAGCTCGGTTTTTCTATTTAGTTCCGTTGTAACCGCTATATTAAGGTCAGAAAAGAGGGATAATTACATAACTATAAAATTTTTCATTATCTTCTAGTGACTAGATTACATAGAATAGTAAAATTTCTTTAATTCTAATCATTTGCAACCTCTATTGTTGCAAAACCATTTTGAAAACTCTAGCATTAACCTGGCTTTTATTTTCTCTATACTTTTAATCTATTGATTAAAAATGTATTCATAAAAATAACCACTTTTTGCTAAATTTAAAATATGAGGCACTTTTAGATAAATCTTATGAAAAACTGTATTTCGTCTTAATTTTTAACCGCTTGTATTTCATTAGGGATAGCATCACAAGCGTGGGCAGGACATACTTATTTTGGTATTAGTTACCAATATTATCGTGATTTTGCAGAGAATAAAGGGAAGTTCACAGTTGGAGCCCAGAATATTGAGGTTTATAACAAGAAAGGGGAATTAGTCGGTACATCAATGACAAAAGCACCGATGATTGATTTTTTTCTGTAGTGTCGCGCAACGGCGTAGCGGCATTAGTGGGCGATCAGTATATTGTGAGTGTTGCACATAACGGTGGATATAATAGCGTTAATTTTGGTGCGGAAGGACAAAAATCCAGATCAGCATCGTTTTTCATATCAAATTGTAAAAAGAAATAATTATAAGCCAGACAAAGATAACCCTTATGATGGGGATTATCACATGCCTAGATTACATAAATTTGTCACTGATGCTGAGCCGATAGAAATGACAGAAACAATGCATGGAAATACGTATGCAGATCATACTAGATATCCTGAACGTGTTCGTATTGGTGCAGGTAGACAATGGTGGAGAACCGCTGAAGATCAAGAAAAGGGACGTAATAGCTCATATTGGATTGCTAGTGGCTATCAATGGAGAACTGCTGGTAACACGCATTCCCAAGGTAGGGGCAGGTAATGGTACGGTAAATTTAAATGGAGATCTGACAAAACCTAATGATTATGGACCTTTGCCAATCGCTGGTTCTTTAGGCGATAGTGGATCGCCAATGTTTATTTATGATGCAAAAAAACAAAAATGGCTGATCAATGGCGTATTGCAAACAGGTAACCCTTTCTTGGGGGCGGGAAATGGATTCCAATTAATTAGAAAAGATTGGTTTTATGACAATATCTTTGCAGAGGATTTGCCTATAACATTTTTAGAACCAAGAAGTAACGGTCATTATTCATTTACTTCAAATAATAATGGAACTGGTACGGTTACTCAAACGAATGAAAAAGTGAGTATGCCTCAATTTAAAAGTCAGAACGGTTCAGTTATTTAATGAAGCATTAAAAGCAGAAGATAAAGAACCTGTTTACGCCGCAGGTGGTGTAAATGCTTATAAACCAAGACTAAATAATGGTAAAAATATTTCATTTATTGACTATGCGAAAGGTGAAGTTACTTTTACTAATAATATTAACCAAGGGGCTGGCGGTTTATATTTTGAAGGTGACTTTACAGTATCTTCAGAAAATAATGCAACTTGGCAAGGGGCAGGCGTACATGTAAGTGAAGGTAGCACCGTTACTTGGAAAGTAAATGGTGTTGAAAATGATCGCTTTTCTAAAATTGGTAAAGGAACGTTACATATTCAGCAAAAGGTAAAAACTTAGGCTCAATTAGCGTTGGCGATGGTAAAGTAATCTTGGATCAACAAGCCGATGAAAATAATCAAAAGCAAACCTTTAAAAGAAGTTGGCATTTGTAAGCGGTAGAGCAACAGTTCAACTCAATAGTGCAGATCAAGTTGATCCTAACAATATTTATTTCGGTTTTTCGTGGAGGACGATTAGATCTTAATGGTAACTCATTGACTTTCAAACGTATTCAAAAATACTGACGAAGGAGCGATGTTAGTTAACCACAATGCAACTCAAGCATCAGAAATTATCATTACTGGCAGTGATACTACCAATAATCAAGGAGGCGACTTAACCAATAAACGTGATATTGCTTTTAATGGTTGGTTTTGGTGATAAAGATGATACTAAAAATACTGGACGTTTGAATGTTAATTACAATCCGCTTAACAAAGATAATCACTTCCTTCTATCAGGTGGAACAAATTTAAAAGGGAATATTACCCAAAATGGCGGTAACTTAATTTTTAGTGGTCGTCCAACGCCCTCATGCTTACAATCATTTAAATCAAAAATCATGCCAAGATAGAAGGTTCAACTCGAGGAGAGGTCATCATCGATGATGATTGGATTAACCGCACGTTTACGGCTAAAAACCTCCAAATTAAAGGCGGGCAAGCGGTGGTTTCTCGCAATGTTTCTACAATTAATGGTAATTGGACAATTAATAACAACGCCTCAGCAACTTTTTGGTGTGACACCAAATCAAGAAAATTTAGTTTGCATTCGTTCTGATTGGACAGGACTCACTCAATGTAAATCAGAAAAACTGACTAATGAAAAACCATCAATTCGTTACCAAGAACAAAAGTAAATGGCAACGTGCAGTTATCTAATACCGCGAGCCTCGTTGCATCAGGATTCGTGGATTTAATTGGCAACGTGAATTTAACCGAACAGAGTCGATTTACCTTGAGTCATAACGCAACACAAACAGGATTATTGCACTTGAGTAATCAGGCAAATGCCACGGTGAATAATGCAACCTTAACTGGTGATGTTCGTTTTGAGTAATAACGCTCATTTTAATCTTATTAATACTCAATTTACCCATCAAATAAGCGGTGAAAATGGCTCTCAAGTCAGCTTGGATAATGCGAACTGGACAATGCCAGCTAGTACTACTTTAGGTAGTTTGGCACTCAATAATAGTGAAATTACGCTGAATCCTGATTTTTGCGACTCAAACAAATAATAGCCAATTTAATACGTTAACGATCAATGGCAATTTAAGTGGCAATGGGACGTTTAATTATCGCACTTATCTGACTCAATATTTAGGGCGATAAATTGCAAATTAATGGACGTGCACAAGGTGACTTTAAAGCTTAATGTGCATAATACGGGGCAGAACCCACAACACTTGAACAATTAACGCTAGTTACCCTTAAACAAGCGGTAGATTCAGGCTTGAACTTTACCTTAGCCAATCAACACGTTGATGCTGGTACTTGGCGTTATGAGTTAACTAAAAAGGGAATGAATACCGTTTATATAATCCAATTAAAGAACAAGAGTTAACTCAAAACTTAACCAATGAAGCTCAAAAGTTAAGTGAATTATTAGCGAAAAACGGCATTAACCGAAAAACGTCATGCTCAAGAAGAAAAAGTGCAGTCAAAAGATCAGTATTATCCGAAGCATTGCCTGATCAAAGCCATCTCAACACATTAAAAACGGAATTAGCAGCACTTCAACGTAACAAAATGCAGCACGGGAAGTGCAAAATCAGAAAGAAATGGCACTAACCCAAGCACAAGCTACAGTACAAGCTGCTCAAGAAAAAGCACAAATTGCAACCAATGCGCACGAATCCGCTAAAAGCCTAGAAACTGCTCAAGCTTTAGATGAAGCAAATATCGCTTTAGCGACAGCACAGGTGAAAAAAGAGGAAGCTCAAATTGAGTTTGCCACAGCTAAACTTGCACAGCTTAATCTCATAAAAACAGCAACAAGAAAAAGCACTGGCTGTTGCTGAAGAAGAAAAAGTGTTATCTGAAAAAGAGGCATCTTTACAGGCTGAAAAGCAGGCTTTCTATTTTATGGTGTTATCACTTGAGGAAGTGAAAGAGGAGCTTATCATCACAGAAGAGCTTCTCCGACAAGCACAAGCTAACAATGCAGAATTGAAAGCGAAAAAGCATTACTTGAACGCGACTTAGCAGAACAAGCTAATCAAAATAAAGAGGCTCAAACCTTAAAAACTACTCTTGAAGAAACACAGCAAGAGAAAGCAACCGTAGCTCAAGAAAAAGCAAAAAGCAGCAGAACAAAAATAATAGTAGCTTAAGTGCTCTTAATCTGGCGAATCAAGCTGTTATTGCTAAACAACAAGCGGTCGAAAATCTTAAAAATAGCACTAATGCACAAACTCAAGCATTAACGGCAGAGCAAAGCAAAAAGTCGAACAAGACAAAAACGCAAGCAGAGCATCACAAAGTAAATGCTCAACAACGTCAAACCGTTGAGCAAACTATGCCCGTTACTGCTCAATTCCGTCAAGAGGAAGAGAAACGTGTAGCTGAAGAGAAACGTATCGCGGAAGAGAAACGTATCGCGGAAGAAAAACGTATTGCTGAAGAAAAACGTATCGCGGAAGAAAGACGTATCGCAGAAGAGAAACGTATCGCAGAAGAGAAACGTATCGCGGAAGAAAAAAACGTCAAGCTGAAGAAGCTCGTAAGGCAGAAGAAGCTCGCAAAGCGGAAGAAGCCCGTAAAGCGGAAGAAGCTCGCAAAGCGGAAGAAGCCCGTAAGGCTGAAGAAGCTCGCAAAGCCGAAGAAGCACGTAAGGCAGAAGAAGCTCGCAAAGCCGAAGAAGCCCTGTAAGGCAGAAGAAGCTCGTAAAGCTGAAGAGGCACGCAAAGCTGAAGCAGCACGTAAGGCAGAAGAAGCTCGTAAAGCCGAAGAAGCTCGCAAAAGCGGAAGAAGCCCGTAAGGCTGAAGAAGCTCGCAAAGCCGAAGAAGCACGTAAGGCTGAAGAAGCTCGCAAAGCGGAAGAAGCTCGTCAAGCGGAAGAAGCACGTAAAGCGGAAGAAGCTCGTAAGGCTGAAGAGGGCTCGTAAGGCTGAAGAGGCACGTAAAAGCCGAAGAAGCTCGCAAAGCGGAAGAAGCACGTAAAGCGGAAGAGGCTCGTAAAAGCGGAAGAAGCTCGTAAAGCAGAAGAAGCTCGTCAAGCGGAAGAAGCTCGTAAGGCTGAAGAGGCTCGTAAGGCTGAAGAGGCACGTAAAGCCGAAGAAGCTCGCAAAGCGGAAGAAGCACGTAAAGCGGAAGAGGCTCGCAAAGCGGAAGAAGCTCGTAAAGGCAGAAGAAGCTCGTCAAGCGGAAGAAGCTCGTAAGGCTGAAGAGGCTCGTAAGGCTGAAGAGGGCACGTAAAAGCCGAAGAAGCTCGCAAAGCGGAAGAGGCACGTAAAGCCGAAGAAGCTCGCAAAGCGGAAGAAGCCCGTAAGGCTGAAGAAGCACGTAAAGCGGAAGAAGCTCGCAAAGCGGAAGAAGCTCGTAAGGCTGAAGAAGCTCGTCAAGCGGAAGAAGCCCGTAAGGCTGAAGAAGAGCTCGCAAAGCGGAAGAAGCACGTAAGGCTGAAGAGGCACGTAGGGGCTGAAGAGGCACGCAAAAGCCGAAGAAGCTCGTCAAGCGGAAGAGGCTCGCAAAGCGGAAGAAGCACGTAAGGCTGAAGAGGCACGCAAAGCCGAAGAAGCTCATCAAGCGGAAGAGGCTCGCAAAGCGGAAGAAGCTCGTAAAGCAGAAGAAGCTCGTCAAGCGGAAGAAGCTCGTAAGGCTGAAGAGGCTCGTAAGGCTGAAGAGGCACGTAAAGCGGAAGAAGCGCGTAAGGCTGAAGAGGCTCGTAAAGCGGAAGAAGCACGTAAAGCCGAAGAAGCTCGTAAGGCTGAAGAAGCTCGTCAAGCGGAAGAAGCTCGTAAGGCTGAAGAGGCTCGCAAAGCGGAAGAAGCACGTAAAGCGGAAGAAGCACGTAAGGCTGAAGAGGCACGCAAAGCCGAAGAAGCTCATCAAGCGGAAGAGGCTCGCAAAGCGGAAGAAGCTCGTAAAGCAGAAGAAGCTCGTAAAGCAGAAGAAGCTCGTCAAGCGGAAGAAGCTCGTAAGGCTGAAGAGGCTCGCAAAGCGGAAGAAGCACGTAAAGCGGAAGAAGCGCGTAAGGCTGAGAGAGGCTCGTAAGCGGAAGAAGCTCGTCAAGCGGAAGAAGCTCGTAAGGCTGAAGAGGCACGTAAAGCCGAAGAAGCTCGCAAAGCGGAAGAAGCACGTCAAGCGGAAGAAGCTCGTCAAGCGGAAGAAGCCCGTAAAGGCTGAAGAAGCTCGCAAAGCGGAAGAAGCACGTAAGGCTGAAGAGGCACGTAAGGCTGAAGAGGCACGCAAAGCCGAAGAAGCTCGTCAAGCGGAAGAGGCTCGCAAAGCGGAAGAAGCACGTAAGGCTGAAGAGGCACGCAAAGCCGAAGAAGCTCATCAAGCGGAAGAGGCTCGCAAAGCGGAAGAAGCTCGTAAAGCAGAAGAAGCTCGTAAAGCAGAAGAAGCTCGTCAAGCGGAAGAAGCTCGTAAGGCTGAAGAGGCACGTAAAGCGGAAGAAGCGCGTAAGGCTGAAGAGGCTCGAAAAGCGGAAGAAGCACGTAAAGCCGAAGAAGCTCGTAAGGCTGAAGAAGCTCGTCAAGCGGAAGCTGCACGCAAGGCTGAAGAAGCACGTAAAGCCGAAGAAGCTCGCAAAGCGGAAGAAGCCCGTAAGGCTGAAGAAGCTCGCAAAGCCGAAGAAGCACGTAAGGCAGAAGAAGCTCATAAAGCCGAAGAAGCCCGTAAGGCAGAAGAAGCTCGTAAAGCTGAAGAGGCACGCAAAGCTGAAGCAGCCGTAAGGCAGAAGAAGCTCGTAAAAGCCGAAGAAGCTCGCAAAGCGGAAGAAGCCCGTAAGGCTGAAGAAGCTCGCAAAGCCGAAGAAGCACGTAAAGGCTGAAGAAGCTCGCAAAGCGGAAGAAGCTCGTCAAGCGGAAGAAGCACGTAAAGCGGAAGAAGCTCAGTAAGGCTGAAGAGGCTCGTAAGGCTGAAGAGGCACGTAAAAGCCGAAGAAGCTCGCAAAGCGGAAGAAGCACGTAAAGCGGAAGAGGCTCGCAAAGCGGAAGAAGCTCGTAAAGCAGAAGAAGCTCGTCAAGCGGAAGAAGCTCGTAAGGCTGAAGAGGCCTCGTAAGGCTGAAGAGGCACGTAAAGCCGAAGAAGCTCGCAAAGCGGAAGAGGCACGTAAAGCCGAAGAAGCTCGCAAAGCGGAAGAAGCCCGTAAGGCTGAAGAAGCACGTAAAAGCGGAAGAAGCTCGCAAAGCGGAAGAAGCTCGTAAGGCTGAAGAAGCTCGTCAAGCGGAAGCTGCACGCAAGGCTGAAGAAGCACATAAAGCCGAAGAAGCCCGTAAGGCTGAAGAAGCTCGCAAAGCGGAAGAAGCTCGCAAAGCCGAAGAAACTCGCAAGCAAAAAGAGCTTATTAGTCGTTATTCAAATAGTGCTCTTTCTGAATTGTCTGCAACGGTAAATAGTATGCTTTCGGTTCAACATGAGCTTGATAAAGTTTTAGTTTTCCGATTCAGATCTTTCAGTATGGACGAATATTACGCAAGATAAAAACGTTATGACTCAGATGACTTCCGTGCTTATCAACAAAATATGAATTTACGCCAAATTGGTGCTCAGAAAAAAAGTTGAGAATGGACGGATAGGGGCGATTTTTCTCACATGGTCGTGCTAATAATACCTTTGATGAGCAGATCTCCAATCAGATGGATCTCACGATGGTGTCAGCATTTGCACAATATCAATGGCATGATTGGCAATTGGGTCTCAACGCAGGTTATGGGGTGAGTTCAAGCAAAATTTCAGGTGAACAAAGCCAAAAAAATCCATCGTCGTGTGATGAGTTATGGTCTTAATGCGAATTATCAGTTCCGTTTAGGAGAATTAGGGTGTTCAGCCTTATCTTGGGTGTAAATCGCCATTTTGTTGAAGGCGAAAATTACCAATACGAAGGCGTGAATATCCAAACACCAAAAAAATAGCATTTAATAGTTATACTACAGGGGCTAAAGTAGATTACACCTTTACACCAGCTCAAGATGTAACAATTAAAACCGTATTTCTCAATAAATTATGTCGATGCTTCAAATGCTCGCGTGCAAACTAAAAGTCAATCAGGCGACTTTACAACAACAGTTCGAGGCGTTATTGGCAAAAAGAATTGGGTGTAAGTGGTGAGATCTCGCATTTCCATATATCGGTATATGCGACTCAATCTCAAGGTTCACAATTAAGTAAACAGAGAACAATTGGTGTGAAATTAGGGGTATCGTTGGTAGCCTAAGATCGAGTTCTTAAAGAGGCTTTTATGTTGTAACTGAAACAATGTAAAAAGCCTCTTTTTATTCTTTTCAACTGCATTTTTTTCGCCTTTATCCGTTTTACGGATTCAAGTATAATACCAACATTTTTTTAATCACATTAGATCAACGATTATGAGCACAAAATTTAACGTAAAAACATTCCAAGGTATGATTTTAGCCCTGCAAGAATATTGGGCAAACCAAGGCTGCACCATTGTGCAACCTTTTGATATGGAAGTGGGCGCAGGTACCTCTCACCCAATGACCGCATTGCGCGCATTAGGCCCAGAGCCAATGGCATTTGCTTATGTGCAACCTTTCACGCCGTCCGACCGATGGTCGCTATGGCGAAAACCCAAACCGTTTACAACATTACTACCAATTCCAAGTGGTGATCAAACCTTCTCCAGATAACATTCAAGAACTTTATTTAGGCTCGCTTGAAATGCTTGGTTTTCGATCCGACCCAAAAACGATATCCGTTTTGTGGAAGATAACTGGGAAAACCCAACCTTAGGTGCATGGGGGTTGGGCTGGGAAGTGTGGCTAAACGGCATGGAAGTGACTCAATTTACCTATTTCCAACAAGTGGGTGGCTTAGAATGTAAACCTGTAACGGGCGAAGTGACTTACGGTTTAGAGCGTTTAGCCATGTACATCCAAGGCGTAGATTCTGTGTATGACTTAGTTTTGGTCTGACGGTCCATTGGGCAAGACCACTTATGGCGATGTATTCCATCAAAATGAAGTTGAGCAATCAACCTATAACTTTGAACACGCAAACACAGATTTCTTATTCTACTGCTTCGATCAATACGAAAAAGAAGCACAAGAATTATTAGCCCTAGAAAAACCGTTACCATTGCCAGCTTATGAACGTATTTTTGAAAGCAGCACACAGCTTTAACTTGTTAGATGCACGTAAAGCGATTTCTGTCACAGAACGCCAACGCTATATTTTTACGCATTCGTGCCTTAACCAAAGGTGTGGCGGAAGCCTATTATGCAAAGCCGTGAAGCCTTAGGTTTCCCTGGTTGTAAAAATAAAGGCTTAAACAAATTCACAAAAGTGCAGTGAAATTTGACCGCACTTTAGGAGAGAAAAATGAGCAAACCAATTCTTTTTATGCAGAAACATGCCCAGATACCGCACCATTTGTTGCGGAGTTGGATCGCTTAGGCGTGGATTACGATGAAGTAGAAATTATGACTTCATTACCTAATCTCAAGCAGTTTATTCGTTTACGCGATAGCAGAGCAGAATTTGATAACTCGAAAGCAAATGGCTATTTAGGCATTCCTGCGTTGTTATTACCAAATGGCGATATTGTTTTAGATGAATCCAAATTAAAAGAGATTTTCTAAAGTGATAAAAACGTTAGCTCTTGCAACTTCTACCATGATTTTTGACCGCTTTGTAGCAATGCTCAACCGCAAGCTGAAAATGCCAACTGTGGGCGGTCAAACAGATGCTCATAGTTGCTTACCAGTGCGGGGCAGTCTTATTCTTATGTGAGAAAAGCCTGTGTACAAGTGTTTGATGTAGCGGATATTAAGCTAGACGACCCTGCCAATAAAACCCAAGCGGTTTACGGCATTCTTTTCGGAAGATAAACAACAGGTTGAAGTGTTTTGCGTCTGATTTGCCAGAAAAATACGGTTTTAGATGTGGTAAAAGGCGGCTATATCTCAAAAGATGGCAAAGTGCGTTTAATGAAAACCAAGACAAGTTGGAAGATTAGTAAGTAATGAAGAAGGTCAGTTTTTACAATTTTTATTTAAAAATTGGCGATGACTATTTTAATGTTTCTACGAAATTTAACGCCTGCAGTGTTATTTTTATCACTGGCATTATTTATGTTTTCTGAGCTGGATTGGGTACATTGGGGGTGGAGTGATGTACCAGTGCTGTTTTTATGCCTCGCTTCTGGATTTATTGCACTCAGCGTCATGGCAATAAATACTGTCGCTTTTGTACGCGAGATGCTGAAAAACCTTAAGAACACTAAGCGGAGAGGCGAACTTGATGAAAAATATTGGTACGCTCGCATTATTTAAAAATGCTCTGGGTGGAGAGCAACAGTAAACAACTAATCTTTTTGTGGTAGTCAATATTGTTGCAGTATTTATAGTGTTAGTTTACGGCACCAAATATACCTTTGAATTTTTATAGCTCAATTTCAACATTAAAATGATTAGGTATCGAATATGAAAAAAATAACCCTAAAATTCACCGCACTTTTTGCTTGGCTCAGCTTTTAGCAAGTAGTGCGTTTGCAACAGAAAATGGTCAAACTTCCTCTAGTTCTGATTATGAATTAGAGAAAGTATTGATTTTCAGCCGACACGGATTGCGTTCACCAGTGGAAAAAGATCCGCAAGAAATGGCGAAATATTCCCCTTATGAATGGGCGAAAATGGGATGTGCCATCAGGTTATCTCACGGCAAAAGGGACGGTATTAGAAACCTATTTTGGGCAATATTTAGGGCAGTGGCTAGCGGATAAAGGATTATTAACAACAGAACGTTGTGCATCAGGGCGAAGGTATTTTCGCTTATGCGAATGGCGTGCAACGCACCATTGCAACAGGGCAAGCGATAGTTTCTGGCGCATTTGCCGGCTGTAATGTTCAACTACAACATCACGGTAAAATTGGTTCTGAAAAAGATCCGATTTTTAATGCACAAGCGCATAATCCAAGTCAAGCCTTGATTGAATCTGCAAAAAATAACGTTGATTTAACCGCTTTACAGCAGAAATTAGCGCCGAATTATGCGCTATTAAGTGACATCATCGATTACAAAAACTCACCAAACTGCTTGCAAAAAGGCGAGATGTGATTTAGGGTGGAAAAGTCGGTGAATACAGTATTAAAGACGCAAGTCGGTCAAGATTACTGGCTCTATCAGCACAGGAAAGAAAATTGTCAGTGCATTATTGCTCGCGCATATGTGGGCAAAGCCTAATTCGAAATCGCAAACGGTCGTGTGGATAGCCAAGAAAAAATGGCGTGCAATTAACGAAATTAAAAACGAATATTACCGCACGTTATTTAAAAACAGCGAAACGTTAGCACAAAATGCCTCATATCCGTTGTTAGCATTTGTTCAGCAACAGCTAAATAGTGAAAACAAAATTAACTTATTGGTTGGACACGATTCTAATATCGTCGCTCTGCTGGCAGCACTAGGTGTTGAGCCTTATGAGGTTGGATGATTCATTAGAAAAATATCCCAATTGGCGGAAAAACTGATGTTTGAAGTGTGGAAACACAAACCCAGTGGCAAACTCAAATTTAAGTTGGATTATGTTTATCAAACAACTGGACAGCTGATTAATATCACACCATTAAGTTTAACGACACCACCGAAACCAAACAGCCTTAACCCTTAAAGGCTGTAAGAAAGATGAAAATGGCTTTTTGTGATTATGAGCAGTTTCAAAAGGTGTTGAGTGAAGGGATTGAGAACGGCAAAAAATAGCGTTCATGCAACCCTATGAAAAATGCTAAAAGAGAATTCGCAGAAATTGCGAGTGGATCAAACGGATGCGGAAAGAAAATTGTGGCAACGCATCAATCAGGATCAGTTATTAGGATTTCGATTTAATCGACAAAAAGCCACTTTTTAAGTTATATCGTTGATTTTTATTGTGCGAAAAGCAAAAGCTGATAATTGAATTAGATGGTAGTCAGCACTATGAACCTGATTATCAGGAAAAAGATGCATTTACGAGGATGCAGAATTAAATTCACTTGGTTTTACGGTGATACGATTTAGCTTAATGATGAAGTAATAGAGTGAAATTGAAGCGGTAGTAGAGCAGATTTATTTGTTTTTAGAGAATGTGAGGGGCTGATTGAGTACGAGCGTTAAGTCGCTCTACCAAATCTCCCCTACCCCTCTTTGCTAAAGAGGGGAATTCTTAAAGTAAATTGATTGTAACTGGCTCATTTACATTTTAATTTTAATTTTAATTTTAATTTTAATTTTTAATTTTAATTTTTAATTTTAATTTTAATAGAGATTAAATTATCTGCTTTCAAAAATGTTAAAAGTAAAACATAGATATTTAACTCTGCAGAATCAATCCCTCTTTAGCAAAGAGGGGAGAAGATTGGCAGAAGTGAAAAACGAAGAAAAATATAATGAAGCAACATACTTATCAAACTACCGTAGAGTGGGTTGGAAATTCAGGGCGAGGCACTTCTTCTTATACTGCGTATGAGCGGGATTTTATTGCTTCGGCATTGAATAAACCTGATATTTTTAGGTTCTGCTGTTCCAGCTTTTCGTGGTGATAAAACACAGTTGGAATCCAGAAGATATGTTATTAGCCTCTATTTCTGCTTGCCATAAATTATGGTATTTACATTTTTGTGCCGTTAATAACATGTATTGTGCAGGCATACCGTGATGAGGCTATCGCAATTATGGATGAAGGCAGTTCTGAACGAGCAGGACGTTTTATTTCAGCAACATTAAAACCTCGTGTGAGAATTTCAAGTGAGTCGGATGCTGTTAAGGCATTGGCATTACATGAAAATGCGCATCACGCGTGTTTTATGCAAAATTCATAATTTTTCCAGTGAAATGTGAAGCTATTATTGAAAAAGATTAAATTAAAAATAAAATGGTGCCAAGGAGCACCTTACCAGAGAAAAACAAAAATGACAACCCAAAAACTTCCTAGTAGAAATTGGCACAGAAGAGCTGCCGCCAAAAAGCTCTCAAAACATTAGCAACCTCTTTTTGCGGATAACGTTGAGGCGGAATTAAACCAAGCGAGGCAACCTTCGACAAAAATCGAGATGGTTTTGCAGCACCGCGTCGTTTAGCAGTTAAAGTGTTGAACTTAGCCACACAACAACCGAGCAAAGAAATAGAAAAACGCGGACCAGCGGTATCAGCAGCCTTTGATGCGGAAGGTAAAACCAACTAAAAGCGGCAGAAGGTTGGGCGCGTGGTTGTGGTATTACCGTTGATCAAGCAGAGCGTATTGCGACTGATAAAGGCGAATGGTTAGTTCACCGTGCGAAAATTGAAGGTCAACCGACTAAAAAACTTACTTAACGACATCGTCGCCAATGCATTGGCGAAATTGCCAATTCAAAACCGATGCGTTGGGCAGATAAAACCGATGCAATTTATCCGTCCGGTTCATACTGTGACTATGCTGTTAGGTGATGGAGTTAATCGAAGGCGAAATTTTTAGGGTGTGGCAAGTGCGCGCACGATTCGCGACCACCGTTTCTTAGGCGGAAAGAATTTGAAATTCAACATGCAGACCAATATCCACAATTGTGCGTGAAAAAGGTTCTGTAGTGGCTGATTTCAATGAGCGTAAAGCAAGAAATTTTGGCAAAATCTCAAGCAAAAAGCGACGGCACTTGGCGGCGTGGCTGATATTGAAGAAAGCTTGCTTGAAGAAGTGACTTCGTTGGTGGAATATCAAACGTTTTAGCGGCTAAATTTGAAGAACGTTTCTTAGCCGTGCCTGCGGAAGCCTTAGTTTACACCATGAAAGGTGACCAAAAATATTTCCCAATTTATGACAAAAGACGGTAAATTATTACCGCACTTTATCTTTGTATCTAACATCAATCCTGAAGACCCAACGGCGATCATCGAAGGTAACGAAAAAGTGGTTCGTCCACGTTTAACCGATGCGGAATTCTTCTTCAAAACAGACTTAAAACAAAAACTTGTTGATCGTTTACCGCGCTTAGAAACCGTGTTATTCCAACAACAACTGGGCACATTAAAAGACAAAACAGACCGCATTGAGCAACTGGCAGGCGAAATTGCAAAACAAATCGGGGCAGACGAAGCGAAAGCAAAACGTGCCGGCTTACTGTCAAAATGTGATTTGATGACCAACATGGTATTTGAATTTACCGATACGCAAAGGCGTAATGGGGATGCACTATGCTCGTCATGATGGTGAAGATGAAGAAGTCGCAGTGGCATTAAACGAACAATATATGCCACGCTTTGCGGGGGATGAATTACCAAAATCACTTGTTGCAAGTGCGGTCGCTTTAGCGGATAAATTTGATACCTTAACGGGTATCTTCGGTATCGGACAAGCACCGAAGGCAGTGCAGACCCGTTCGCTCTACGCCGTGCAGCACTAGGTGCATTACGTATTATCGTTGAGAAAAATTTACCACTGGATTTAGAAGATTTAGTGAAAAAATCAGCCGCACTTTTTGGTGATAAACTCACGAATCAAAATGTGGTTGCCGATGTAGTAGACTTCATGCTCGGTCGTTTCCGCGCATGGTATCAAAGATGAAGGTATTGCAGTGGATGTAATTCAAGCGGTATTGGCGCGTCGTCCAACTCGCCCTGCTGATTTTGATGCGCGTGTACGTGCGGTTTCACACTTCCGTACTTTAGATTCAGCAGAGGCGTTAGCGGCAGCAAATAAACGTGTAAGTAATATCTTAGCGAAAGCGGATGCTGCAATTGGCGAGATCAATTTAACTGCTTGCGTAGAACCAGCAGAAAAAAAGCCCTTGCTGAAGCGGTACTTGCATTACGCACTGAAGTACAACCGCTTATTGCAAAAGGTGATTACACTGCAGTATTAGATAAATTAGCGAACTTACGTGCACCAGTGAGACAGCTTCTTTTGATAACGTAATGGTAAATGCTGAAGATCCAGCACTGCGCCAAAACCGCTTAGCGATTTTAAATACGTTGCAAGGCTTGTTCTTGCAAGTGGCGGATATTTCTGTTTTACAATAAAAACACAAAGGGCAATGAAAATTGCCCCTTTCATTTACCCCAAAATAAGAAGGAAACACAATGTCAAAAACTGAAATTTTATTTAGCAATAACTGGAATGTTCGTGTGAGTGATCCAGGTGAGGAAGGCAATGTAAACCATTTTTCGAAACTGTTTATCTTACGCTTGAAGCAAAAATTTGAGAACGGCAAAAGCAACTTATGAATTCGTGCGTAAAGTGGAAGATGATGTGAGAGTACAACGTCAATTCACCGAATTAGACGAGCTTTTCGAGTTCTTAGGTCAATATTTAAGCCCTGTTGCATTGTGGGAAATGTGGGCGTGAAAGATTGGTCAGTTGAATCTTGCGTAATTAGCTTTCTTTCTGTGGAGGAAGAGGTCGAAGGCGGAGGGAGAGAAAACAAGCGGTCTAATTTGGCTCATTTTTGCAACTCCGTTACAATCTCTCCCCGTTGCTTTGCAACAGCCTCCACAAGCATAGGGGCGAAGTAATCTTTTTAAATAACAAATTTATGCCAAGCACAACGAATCCTTTATTCCAACAAACCTCCCTTACTGGGACTTCCTTCGCCTTGAAAAACAGGCGAGTCCCCATACGCTCAAAAATTACCAGCGCCAATTGTTTGCCATTTGTGAATTGCTTGATCGTGAGCAAGTCCAATCTTGGTTGGATATGGATAGCTCAACCGTACGTTGGGTGTTAAGCCAAAGCCATAAACAAGGGTTGAGTGCCAAAAGTATTGGCTTGAGGTTGGTCGTGTTGCGTCAATGGTTTGCCTATCTTTTAAAAATGGGGGAAATCAGCGTGAATCCTGCAGTAGGCGTAAAAGCACCAAAGCAGCCAAAATATTTGCCAAAAAATGTGGAGGCGGAACAACTTTCTCAATTGCTAAATGTGGAAGCAAATTCACCGCTTGAAAAACGCAATTTGGCGATGATGGAGCTGATGTATAGTTCAGGTTTGCGGTTGTCTGAATTGCAAGGTTTGGATTTAGATAAGCTCGATTTACAAGCGGGAGAAGTGCGTTTGCTTGGGAAAGGAAACAAAGAGCGAATCGTGCCTGTGGGTTCGAAAGCAAAACAAGCGTTAGAAAATTGGCTGGCTGTGCGAGGTTGTTTCGCTCCGAAAGAAAAATGCCCTTTTTAAATAAACATGAGGGGCGATTATCGCACCGTTCAATTCAGCTGATTATGGAAAAGTGGGGCAAAAACAGGGGTTGGAAACCCATCTTAATCCACATAAACTCCGCCACTCATTTGCAACGTATATGTTGGAAGGCTCAGGCGATTTACGATGCTGCAGTAGCAGAGTTGCTAGGGACACAGTAGCCTTTCAACCACCCAAATTTATACGCATTTAGATTTCAACATTTGGCTCACGTATACGACCAAGCACATCCGCGAGCACATCGTATAACAAAAATTTGTGAGGGGCTATCCTTCCCTTAAAAAGATATAGGATGGGGATAAAAACTCCTATGCCAATATTAAGGCTATGGCTATACTTGCTCCTTGCTAACCATTATGATTTTTATCCCCAACACAAGTGGTTAAATTATCTTGCCCCATGTCAAATAAAAGTTAAGATAGTTATGCAAGCATACACAAAAATTTGGTACACTTTTCCTCGTTCGTATTTCTAATTTAACAGGAGAATAAAAATAGCACGTCGTCCACTTGTTATCGGGTAACTGGAAATTCAGCAGCAGCAAAGTATTCACAAAAAGAATTAGTTGCAGGTTTAAAAAGCAGAATTAGCAGATGTTAAAGGTTGTGATGTGGCAATCGCTCCACCTGTAATGTACTTAGCAGAAGCAGAAGCAGCATTAGCAGGTCAATCAGTAATCTCATTAGGTGCACAAAACGTTGATGTAAACGTACAAGGTGCATTTACAGGTGATATTTCAACAGAAATGTTAAAAGATTTTGGTGCTAAATACATCATTATCGGTCACTCTGAGCGTCGCACTTACCACAAAGAGAGCGATGAATTTATCAGCGAAAAATTTGGTGCATTAAAAGTCGCTGGTTTAGTGCCTGTAGCATGTATCGGCGAAACTGAAGCTGAAAAACGAAGCAGGTCAAACTGAAACAGTATGTGCACGCCAAATTGATGCAGTAATTGATGCATTAGGCGTAGAAGCCTTTAACGGTGCGGTAATCGCTTACGAGCCAATCTGGGCAATCGGTACAGGTAAATCTGCAACGCCAGCACAAGCACAAGCAGTTCACGCATTCATTCGTGGGTCATATCGCAGCAAAATCTCAAGCAGTAGCGGATCAAGTGATTATTCAATACGGTGGCTCTGTAAACGATGCTAACGCAGCGGAATTATTCACTCAGCCAGACATCGACGGTGCATTAGTGGGCGGTGCATCATTAAAAGCACCAGCATTTGCGGTGATTGTAAAAGCTGCAGAAGAAGCAAAAAACAGTTAATTTTTGGACACAAGAAAAAGGGTTAAGTGGAATGCTTAACCCTTTTATTCTTTTTTCACTAAATTTTCACAAAAATCTACCGCTTGCCTCTACATTCCTCATCTTTTTTATCTTACAATGCAAAACATCTCAAATTTTCATTCACAAAAATAAAGGGCACAACAATGGCTTTAAAAGATTTAAACTGGGCAAATTTAGGTTTTTCATATATTAAAACAGATTACCGTTTCATCGCTCACTGGAAAGATGGCAAATGGGACGAAGGAAAACTCACTACAGATAGCACATTACATATTCACGAAGGTTCAACCGCTCTTCACTACGGGCAGCAATGTTTCGAAGGCTTAAAAGCCTACCGCTGCAAAGATGGTTCAATCAACTTATTCCGTCCGCAAGCCAATGCAGAACGTATGCAACGTACCGCAGACCGTCTTTTAATGCCACGCGTACCAACTGAATTATTCGTACGTGCCTGTAAAGAAGTGGTTAAAAGCTAACCAAGATTGGTTGGGCCCTTACGGCTCTGGTGCAACCTTATGCTTACGTCCATTCTTAATTGGTGTAGGCGAAAAATATCGGCGTGAAAGCGGCACCAGAGTTTATTTTCTCTGTTTTCTGCTGCCCAGTGGTGCTTACTTCCAAAAGGCGGTTTGGCTCCATCAAACTTCATCACGACTGATTACGACCGTGCTGCGCAATGGGCACTGGCGGCGTGAAAGTGGGCGGAAACTACGCGGCAAGCTTACTTCCACACGAATTAGCGGCAGAACAAGGTACGCCAGAACGTAAATTTGCTGATGCTATTTATTTTGAGATCCAAAAACTCACACAAAAAATTGAAGAAGTCGGTGCAGCAAACTTCTTTGGGATCACAAAAGATAATAAATTCATCACACCAAAAATCAGAGTCGATTCTGCCAAGTATCACCAAATACTCATTGCTTCATATTGCCAAAGAGCGTTTAGGCATGGAAACCATCGAAGGCGATGTTTATATCGATCAACTTGACCAATTCGCAGAAGCAGGTGCGTGCGGTACCGCAGCAGTGATCACCCTGTTGGCGGTATCCAACACAAAGGCAACTTCCATGTTTTCTATTCAGAAACCGAAGTGAGGCCCTATAACACGTAAACTTTACAACGAATTAACAGGCATTCAATTCGGTGATGTAGAAAGCCCCTGAAGGCTGGATTGTGAAAGTAGAATAATCTTTCTGAAATAAAAAGCGATAACTCTCCTAAAAGTTATCGCTTTTATTTTTATCAAATAACTAAAAATCCTTTTCCACCAACATCTGCACATATTTTTTTCTGAATAAGAAAAACATTGAAGGAATGTTACTCTTGTTTTTCCAACGGAATTGCACTTTCGGCGTAAAACCTAAATACTGCCAATCTTGTTTCCATAAAGTTAAATTCAGAGAATAGATTTTTATCTCGACGAATTTTTATTTAACGGCAAAATTCCACCAAGAGAAACAAAAATCCTTATACTGTTTCAACGCAATAGAGCCATTAATTTGACTTGCAATTGCATAACCCCAATTTTGCCGCCAACCTAATCGCAGGGCTTTCATATCATTACTATATTGTTTTTATACGTGTGGTTTCTCGAATAAAATCCGTACCTAAATAGTAATAACCTTTTTCGGTGGGTTGCCAAATAAACGTGGTGGAAGCCAGTTTAATGTTACCATTGCGATCAGGTTGAGTGAAATAACGAGGCTGACTGAACTCAAAAAGCGGTCGAAATTTGCCAATGTTTTTGCAAAAACTCAGCCCATATTCCGCCCTTGCCCCATTTGCCCAGTTATACCGATGACCGCCCAACCATTGTCTCTCATAAAACGGTTTTAACACTAATTTATATTTAGCATTTTGATATTGATAGCCTAAATAAGTGCGGTTAGTAATTTTCATCATAATTATGATTATCCCAATAATTTTTGCCATACAGATTATTCGCAAAATGCAGATAATGCGAACCCGCTATGTTCCAATTTTTCTGAGCATCAAAATAATAAGCAAACCGTGTGCCGATTGTGGCAACATATCATCATTTTTCACAAAATCCGTGTTTTCGATATGTCGCTCATTAGACGTATTATTCACATTCTTAGTTTGTAAATAATTCCCACCTAAGGAAAATTGCCAACGTTCTCGGTTTTCAATTGCTTGCAAATAATTTTGAATAATCGACCGCTCTTCATAATTTACATTTGCTTCCGTTTGCAATGCCTGAAAAAGCCTTTTTGCCTTGTTATTTTGATAATCTAAAAATAATGATCTCGCTTGTCTTATTTTGGCGTAATTAACCAATCTTAGATTTTTTTCTCTGAAAAGCTTTTGATAAATAGGTAACAAACGATCCACTAAATCTATTCGATCAATACTTAACATATCTGAAAGGAGTTTTTCAGTAAGACCTTGATCTTGCTCTAATTGTGCAATAGAGTAGGTTATATTATTTTGCAATAGCAACACTACAAATAAACAATATAAGATTTATATTTCATATTCAAAAATCCCACAATAATATTATTGTGGGACAATAACTATGTCTGTATAAAGTAGTGTCGGCAGTCCAAAGTCTATATCTCCCTCGCCTTTCTTCACTTATTACACGATTAGAATCATTTTCGGAGGTTACTTTATACCTTACCTTCATTTCAGAGAATGGACTAGATTCTCCATAAATAACACCCGCATATTGGCCTGTAAATTTTTTTCCTGATTATGTGTAGCAGTAGCATCTCCTTTAAATTGATATCTCTCATTGTAGCTAGCATAGTTTCCATAGATATTATATTTTTGATGATGTTTTATATAAGGCAGCGTTATTTAAAGCAATATTTACATTTTGATCATCAATCTTCCCTACGGCACTACCTGAAATAGTTCTTTTATCAAAATCCGCATCTAATCTAATTGTGCTACTGGCAGATGCATAAGTCGCTTTACCTGTTGCATAACCATCAGAGCCAACTTTAAATGTTGATGGAGTGATTGAAGGAACCGTAACTGTTGCATTAGGCTGAGTTAGGGTTCACAGAGTTATTTGCCGTGTTAGAATTATTCGTATCAACATTTGGTACGGTGATTGAAGCTGTATTGTTCCCACTTGAAGTTGTTGGTTCATTTGAACCACCGCCACTACCTGAACTACAAGCAGTTAACCCCAACATTACAACCGTTGCTAATAACGTTTTTTTGAGAATGTTAATTTCATTATAAGATCCTTATGGTTGATTAAGAATTTTGTTTATGTAATACAATTAAAATTGCATTAACACAGTGGTTTGATTAAAAATAAAAATCTACTTCAATTTTTAGATAAATCATTATGTTTTTACATTTTCATTTTGATATTTAGTAAAAATCAAAAATAATAGAAATATAAAAGATTTTTTTGACTTGTACATTTATATTACTTTTATCTAAAAAACTTACCTAAATCACTTTTTAAATTTTCTACCGAACTTTTACTTTGAAGAATATCTTTTAACTAAAGCTTCAAGAGAACAACGCAAATCATCAAGTAAATTTCTTTTGTACATTTTGCAGCTCATTTTCTAATGCATCCTCATAGTATTTTTAGCTTCAGGGTAACCATCTAACCAATTTTTGACTTGATTAACCGTTTCTAAAATTTGTTCTGCGATTTCTTGAGGAGCAAGATGGTAATAATCTCTAGTTAAAATTACTTTTTAATTCATTGACTTGTTCATTATTGGAAAAACTTTTCTAAATCGCATAAATCTCGAATAATGACAAACTGCTGCTCAGGCTCAAAGCAAGCTAAATTTTCTCGTAAAAACTTGTGCTTTATTCGATACTCCTTTTGCAAAAGGTAACTTTGTATGTTTAATTGTTTTTGCGTATTTAACAGCATATTGATTACAAAACTTACAAATTTCTGAACCACTTAATCCTTCATTAGTATCAGCTAAAATTCTAGCTGCATAACTTAAATACTCATTATTAATCATCAGCAACTCCATAAATTTTTGGATAAATTTCGCGTAAATGTTATACTCAACCCCAATTTTTCACTACAAACGAACAGTGTCAAAAACTGATCTGCCACTACCTAAAACCGCACTTTAAGGAAATAAAATGAAGTCCACGATAAAAATTCGCGTAATGAGAGAAATCAATCAATGGTCACAAGAAGAAATGGCGGAGAAACTTTCAATGTCACCGAATGGATATGCCAAAATTGAGCGTGGACAAAAGCAGTATTAATTTAGATAAATTACAGCAAATTGCGAATGTGTTTAATATTGATATGGGTGAATTGATTACTTGTAAGGATAGATCGATTTTCTTTGCGGTAGGTGGCGATAATTCTTATAACTTAACTAACAGTCATTTCGGTACTAATGAAGTATTAACTGCTGAAAATGAAAAATTAAATAGTTTACTGACAATGAAAAGATACGTTATTAGCTCAAAAAGATGCGGAAATTGTGGCATTAAAAGAGATTATTGAGTTGTTAAAAAGCAAAATAGGGAAAATATGATTAAACGAATTGATGTCAGCCATCGTTTTTCAGAAGTAGCGATTTACAATGGTGTCGCGTATTTAGCAGGACAAGTACCAACCGACGCAAGCAAAAATGCCTACGAGGCAAACTAAACAAGTATTGGGCGAGATTGATAAATTTCTTGCGAAAGCGGGTACAGATAAAAGCCAAATTTTAATGGCAACCGTTTATCTGGCAAATATGGGCGATTATGCGGAAATGAATCGTGCGTGGGATGAATGGGTTGCTGAGAATAATGCCCCACCTCGTGCAGCAATTGAAGCAAGACTTGCCGATCCAAATTGGAAAGTAGAGATTGTGGTAACAGCTGCTGTTGCTTAGCCTTTCCAATAAATCAAAGCCATTTAACATGAAAGTTAAATGGCTTTACTAATACTAATTTGTAGTAGTTTCTTCAGACTCTGCTTCTAAACGTTCAAGGTAGTCCGCAAACAATGCATTAAAGTTTACTGGAGAAAGATTTAATGCTGGGAATGTACCTCGGTTTACTAGAGCTTGCGATTAATTCACGAGCGTAAGGGTAGAGAGATTTCTGGGCATTGTGCAGATAAGCAGTGCTAATTGTAATCCTTCTAAGCCTTTGATGGTAAATACACCCGCTTGTTTTACTTCACAAATGAATGCGGTGTCGCCACTGCCTTCTAATGTAGTTGAAACATTAATATGTAATACTACCTCGTAAAGATTTTTCGCCTAATTCACGCGTTTCAGTATCCAGTTCAAAATCTAATTTTGGTGCCCACTCTTGGTTAAAGATATTTGGTAGGTTAGGTGCTTCAAAAGAAACATCTTTTACATAGATACGTTGAATTTGGAATTCAAACTGTTGTGCTTCTTGTTCTGTTGCTTCAGCAACTTTGTTTTCTTCAGCCATAATATTTCCTTATTTTTACTGTTGGCAGATTTGCTGCTTTCCAGCCCATCATACCTTCTTTCAGTGCATAAACTTTCTCGAAACCGTGCTTAACTAAGCTGTTCTGCAATTTTAGTTGCACCAAAACCGTTACCATCTATCACGATTACTGGACGAGCTTTAAATTTATCAATTGCAGTGGTTTTTCCCTCTTTGATATCAGCTTTGGGTGAATTAAGTGACTTTCTACAATGTGTCCTTTTACGAAATTCATCATCAGTACGCACATCTAAGAACACGCCTTCTTTATTATTCACCAACTGAACAGCTTCAGCATTTTCAATCACTTTGAATTTGCTGGTTGCCCCTTTGAATAAAGTATAAAAGGGTAATCACAAATACTGCCACCCACGCTGCAATCAGCAAAGGATGATTTCCGATAAATTGTTGAAGTTGTTGAGTAAACGTTAAGTCCATAAATCCTCTCTTTGGTTGCAAATACTGCAAATCAAGCGGTCAGATTTTGCAAAAAGTTTTGCGAAAACAAACCGCTTGTACACGAAAAACCGCTCACAGCGGAGCGGCTTTAAAGATTAGGCTTGAACTTGTGATTGCATTAACTCGTCAAAATGACATCGCTTTTTCAGTCACTTTCGCTTTCGCTAATACTGCGTCAACCGCTTGCTCTTCTAATACCACGTTACGGATATTTTCAGTTAATTGACGGTTTTTCGCGTAGTATTCCACCACTTCAGCAGGTTGTTCGTAAGCTGATGCAATATCTGCAATCATCGCTTCAACGCGTGCTTCGTCCACTCTTTAATTCGTTAGCACCAATTACCGTTGAAAGTAATAAGCCTACTTGAACTCGACGTTTTGCTTCTGCCTCGAATAATTCAGCAGGTAGTTGTGCTGCCATTTCTGGTTTACCGCCGAAACGTTGAACCGCTTGTTGACGTAATACATCCACTTCTTCCGCTACTGCTGCTGCAGGCACTTTCGATATCGTTTTGCGCAATTAAACCATTGATTACTTGGTTTTTCACACGTGCAGTGACTGCGTTGTTTAATTCACGTTGCATATTTTTCTTAATTTCTGCACGTAAATCTTCTACTGATTTTGCGTTACCGAATTTTTCACGAACTCTTCAGTTAATTCAGGTAATACGATGTTTTCTACTTTTTCAAGGTAATCGCAAATTTCGCTGCTTTACCTTTTAAGTTTTTCAGCATGGTATTCTGCCGGGAAAGTCACATCAATATCGAATTGCTCGCCAGCTTTGTGGCCTACAATACCTTCTTCAAAACCAGGGATCATACGACCTTGACCCATTGCAAGTACGAAGTCAGTTGTCTTTTACCACCTTCAGAATTCTTCGCCATCTACAGAGCCTACGAAATCAATTGTTACGCGATCTTCTGCTTTCACTGCTTCTTGGCTTTCTGTCCAAGTTGCTTGTTGTTTGCGTAAAAACATCAACCATTTTTGTCTAAATCTGCGTCTGAGATTTTCAACCACTGGTTTTCAACTTCAATGTTTTTCTAAGCCTGTTAATTCTACTTCTGGGAACACTTCAAAAGTAACAGAGAAAGAGAACTCTTGACCTGGTTGGTAGTTGTTTTGGGGTGAAAGTTGGACGACCTGCAAGGTTGATTTTTCTGCGATAACGGCATCAAAAGAATGCACGTTGCATTTCATCAGATAACACTTCTTGACGAGCTGCCACGCCAAAACGTTGTTCAATAATTGAGTGAGGGTACTTTACCTTTACGGAAACCGTCTACGCGAGCGTTTTTCGCATAGCCTTTAACTGTTCTTTGTAAGCTGCTTCGATTTTTATCTGCAGCTACGGTAATTGTTACACGGCGTTGTGAAAGCCTTCTAAAGTTTCGATAGAAATTGACATTCTTAAACCTCAATGGTGAGCATATAAAAGATAGATAAATAGACAGGCATTGTAACGTTCAAAGCCATATCTTGCAAGCACTAACAATGCAAGGGGATTTAATATATAAAATAAAAAACGGAGAGGAATAAAATTTTCTCCGTTTTTCTATATTAAATGAAATTATAAACCTTTTGGAATACGGATTTTTGACCTGGGAAGATCTTATCCGCATCTTTAATCACTTCACGGTTTTGCTTTCAAAAATAGCCGTATATTTTGCTCCGTTGCCATAAGCCTTTTCTGCAATTTTTCCATAAGCTATCGCCTTTTTGGATCATATAAAAATTCGTCATCCGCACCAATTTTTCACCGCTTGCAAGCTGAACATTATCAATATTGACAGAAGTAATCCCTGCTACATTACCCGCCATTAACACCGCTTTCTCAATCGCTGCGGCTGTCGTTGCTGCACCAGATACAGTTGCCACACCATTTTCAACTGTCACTTGCACGTTTTCAATACCAGGATTGTCTTCTGCTAAATGTTCAGTAACCGCTTTTGATGCGTCTTCTTCTTTATTAAATAATTTACGACCAATGTCGCCAACAAAATCAAATAAACCCATAATAACTCCTTAAAAATAAATAAAAGTGATGCGATCTTACCACTATTTTTTTATCGAAATAGTGTAAGTGTTGTGTTAGAGTATTGTAAATTTATTTAGTTCAAGGACACACTATGAAATTAGCAGAAGCCTTAATTGAACGTGCCGATTTACAATGCCGTTTAGAACAACTAAAACAACGTTTAAACCAAATGCCCAATATCAAGAGGGCGAAGAACCTGCAGAATCACCAGAAGCATTATTAGCAGAATATCGCCAAGCGGCAACAAAACTTGAGCAGCTTATCGTTAAAAATCAATTTAGCCAACAACCGTATTCAACTTGAAAGCGGACAATTGATGGTTGAAGCATTGGCAAAACGTGATCGTTTGAAAAGCCGAACATAACACGCTAATTAATCTTGCGGATGCTGCTACTCAAACCTCTGACCGCTACAGTCGTAGCGAAATCAAAAACCCTTTGCGGCAATTGACGTGAAAAATATCCGCAAGCAAATTGATGAAATCGCGAAACAACACCGCCAGTTAGATACTCAAATTCAACAGGCGAATTGGTTGAGTGAGATTTAGATAAAATCAGGCATTCCAATTCAAAGCGAATACAACCTCGCTTAAGGCATAGCAATTAATAAAAGCAGAAACCGCGGGCAGTTTCACTTCATACCGTGTAGCCCCTGCACAAGTGACTTTTTATTGTGATTGCGTACTTTGTACTACCACGTATTGATTGAATTGAAGGGTGGGTTAGGGATTTTTAAGTAGGAAATAGTAGTGAAACAGGCTCAATTTTACGTTTTAAACAAAGATAATATTCACGAACAAGCGTGTGATTTAGCAGCAAAAGCATGGAGACTTGGCAAGCGTGTATTGATTACATGTGAAACTGAGCAACAAGCCTTTGAAATTGATGAACTACTGTGGGCAAGGGAGCCTGATTCTTTTGTACCGCACAATCTTTCGGGCGAAGCGACACAATATCCAACGCCTATTGAAATTAGCTGGAAAAGGTAAACGAAAACGCTCAACGCCGAGATTTGTTGATTAGCTTTGCAAACACAAATTCCTGAATTTGTGACAAGTTTTAATCAAGTGATTGAATTTGTACCTGTAGACGAAACTGAAAAAGCTCAAGCCCGTGAGCGTTACAAGCAATATCGTCAACAAGGCTGGCAACTCTTAACTGAGCAAATTTCATAAAAATCAATGTGAACTAAGATTCAATGGTAAAATAAAAAGAGAATTCATACAACGAACTCTTGAGCAAGTCAAAAGTTATTGGTGTTTAAACGCCATATCAAATCCTTTCCACAGCTTCCTTTTGCTCTCTGTCTTCAACAATTCTGCCCAATTTTTCGACATGTAACTGCAGCTGATTTGCATATTTTTTTCCTGAATTTCTGACCGCTTGCTCTTCGGCTTCTACCACCAAGAAAAATGGCTTATGTTCGAAACGGATTCGCTGAAATTGCTCGTAATTTACCCAGTAAAATTCATTCGATTGTAATGAAAGTGCAAAAAGCAAGTCTTGAAAAAAGCCTGCTTTTTGTTGTTCTTCTTCACAAATCACTACTAATTTGACCGCTTGATCTCAACCGAATTTGAGCATCGCCTTTGAGTACTTGAGGCTTAACCAACTGCCATTGTGTCACGCCCATTGCCTGCAATAATAAATCTCGTCTATTCATCTTGTTCTCGCAAAAATTGATAGGGAATAGTAGCAAAAACTGGGTAAAATGCGGAAATTATTTTTTTAAAGGAAAGGAAATTATGTTCTCTCTGAAAGCGAGGTATTAGCTCGCCATTTGCCTCTGTTTGCTGAAAAACAGTACTGTTTTTGGTTATGTGCGTGATGATTTTTGCCCAAAGTTTAAAAAGATGCCAAAAATATTGCTGTGTTTAGCAGCTATTTTGACTACGCTCACTCACGCCAAGCTGTCGAATTTGGTGTAGAAAACAGCAAAAAGCTGATTTAGCTGTGTATTATTGGGCAAAGAACAAGCAGGAATGCCAATATCAATTGTTAGAATGGCTGGCTCAAGCACAAGTTGGGCAAGAACTGTTGATTATTGGAGAAAAATCGTGCCGGAGTGCGTTCGGTGGAAAAAAATGCTCGAACCGTTCGGCAATATTGCCAAAATTGATTCGGCTCGTCGCTGCGGTTTGTACCATTTTGAGCTGCAAAAACGTGCCGACTTTCAATTCAGAAAAATTCTGGAAAAAGCTATGAGCTCAATGATTTAACGATTTCTACTTTGCCCGCGGTGTTTAGCTCGGCAGAATTGGATGGCGGCACAAGGCTGTTACTTTCCACCTTCCATAAAGCTGACGGCTTAAAAGGTAAAGTGTTGGATTTAGGTTGTGGAGCTGGCGTAATTGGGGCGAGTTTGAAAAAACAGTTCCCGAAAATTAAGCTGACGATGAGCGATATTCACGCCATGGCGATTGCTTCTAGCCAACGTACTTTTGGCAAAAATGCATTAGAAGGTGAAGTGTTAGCAAGCGATGTATTCTCGCATATTGAGGGACGATTTGATCTCGATTGTTTCCAACCCGCCATTCCATGATGGTGTGGATACGGCTTATCAAGCGGTCGAAAAATTTGATCTCACAAGCGAAAAACCATTTAACCAAAGGTGGAGAATTACGCATCGTAGCGAATGCCTTTTTACCTTATCCAAACTTGCTAGACAGTGCATTCGGCAAGCACGAAGTGGTAGCGAAATCGACTAAGTTTAAGGTCTATTCAGCACGAAATTAAGCAGACGGGGCGTATCAATAACGCCCCTATTTTCTGACATAAGCGGATGCACCGTGCATCAGCATTCTAAGTTGAGTCATCACCCGTTTTTGAGTTCATCACGCTGGTTGTTGCTCATATCTAAAGCGTGTGAGCCTGCAGTAAAAACAAGAGTGACTAAACCTTCTGCTTGAATATGAGCGATTTCACGCCCCTAATTCAGGGCTTTTCATTAAGATGTAATCAGTGAGTTCTGCAATAAAATGCTGAATTTCACGCGAAGCTGCAGTTCGAAAAGCTTGCGATGTGCCTGAACTTTCACGCAATAATAAGCGGAAAAACGTTTGGGCGGTCGTTAATCAGTTCAAAGAAAGTTTCAACCGAAAGGGCAACCACGCTGCCGCCTTTCTCAATACGTTTACGAGCTTGACGCATTAACTGACGGAGTACTAAGCCTGATTCATCTACCATTGCCAATCCCAATTCGTCCATATCTTTGAAGTGGCGGTAAAACGAGGTTGGGGCAATGCCTGCCTCTCGTGCGACTTCCCGCAAACTTAAGTTGCTGAAACTTTTTCGGCACTCAATTGGTTGAACGCCGCATCTACAAGGGCACGGCGGGTTTTCTCTTTTGTTGTGCTCGAATGCCTACATGACTCATTTTTATCTCTGTGTCGATTATTCAACATCTTGTTTTTCATCACTTCTTCGATACCTTTGGCAAGGCGTTCATAACGGGTGCGAAGTGGTGAACCTGGGCGATAAATTAAGCCAACCGCGCGGAATGGTGTTGGATTGCAAAATGAGATATATTTCACACCGCTTGTGTCTTTTTGCAGCAAATTTTTGGAATCAGTGAAATGCCCACATTGGCTGCCACCATATTGCGGAGTGTTTCCAAGTTGGTCGCTTTAAAATGGGCACTCTCTTTCGCACCAACCGATAAGCAGTAATCTAGCGTTTGCGTGCGTAGGCAATGCCCATCATCTAAGAAAAAGTAGTTCTTTATCTTTTAAAAACCGAAATCGGCAGTTGTTTTTTTCTTTTCGCCCATTCGTGCTTATCTGATACAGCAAGCAAAATCTCTTCGTTAAAAAGTGGCACTTCGATAAAAAGGCTCGCTCTCTTTAACAAAAAGCTAAAATACCACAATCGAGCTGACCTGCAGAGAGCTGATCCACCATTTGGGATGTTTGTAATTCGTATAAATAAAGCTCAAGCTCAGGGAATGTCTCTTTCATTGTGGGCACGATAATAGGGTGACAGGTATGGACCGAGCGTAGGTAAAATGCCTACGTGAAGCGGCCCCGACATCTCTTTGCCCTGATTACTTGCCATCTCTTTTAATACCTTCACTTCACGCAATACTGATTTTGCTTGATCCACTAATGCCAAACCTGCTTGGGTGAAAAGCACTTTACGGCTAGTACGTTCAAGTAAAAATCGTTCCTAATTCATCTTCTAATTTACGAATTTGACTGCTTAAAGTTGGCTGACTTACGTTACACGCATCGGCAGCACGACGGAAAATGTTTGTACTCTGCTAATGAAATTAAATATTCCAGATCCTCGGATATTCACAATAATCTTTTCCTTATTTTTATTTATAAATCTTACCTATCAATAGAATAAGATGAATTATGGCATATTTATCTGTAAAATGCGTCAGATTTTTTTAATTCTTATTTATTTTTTTGGAGAAAAAAATATGTCTTTAAAAGATATGACAGGTCAAAAAGTTCCTTCAGTAACATTCCACACACGTCAAGGCGACGCATGGGTTGATGTAACTACAGATGAAATCTTCAACAACAAAAAGTAGTTGTTTTCTCATTACCAGGTGCATTTACTCCAACTTGTTCATCAACTCACTTACCACGTTACAACGAATTAGCGAAAGAATTTTATGCATTAGGCGTTGATGAAATCGTGTGTGTATCTGTAAACGATACATCTCGTAATGAATGCGTGGAAAGAAGACCAAGAGTCTGAAAATGTAACAGTTATCCCAGATGGTAACGGTGATTTCACTCGTGGTATGGGTATGTTAGTAAGCAAAAATGACTTAGGCTTCGGTGACCGTTCATGGCGTTATTCTATGTTCGTGAACAACGGCGTAGTTGAAAAAATGTTCATCGAACCACAAGAACCAGGCGACCCGTTCAAAGTATCTGATGCAGATACAATGATCAAATACTTAAACCCATCTTGGGAAGCGAAACCATCAGTGTCAATCATTACTAAACCTGGTTGCCCATTCTGTTCAAAAGCGAAAAGCATTATTAGAAGTGAAAGGCTTACCATACGAAGAAATCATATTAGGTAAAGATGCTTCAACCACTTCTGTACGTGCAATTACTGGTCGTACTTCTGTTCCACAAGTATTCATCGGTGGTAAACACATTGGCGGTAGCGACGATTTACAAGCATATTTCGATGTAAAATAATTGAAATTTGATTAGAGAAAGGCTAGGTTCTTATGGAATCTAGCCTTTTTTGTTATACTTGATTGATAAGCTGCCCTCTTTTTCTAAAGAGGTGGATATTTTTACGTAAATTAAAATGGATCTCCAATGAAACAAAAACACATTCACATCCTTGGCATTTGTGGCACATTTTATGGGCGGTGTGGCAATGATCGCACGCGAACTGGGCTACAAAGTCACTGGCTCAGATACCAATGTTTACCCGCCAATGAGCACCTTTTTAGAAACACACGGCATTGAAATTATCCCTAACTACAATGTGGCTCAACTCAACCCACACCTGATTTAGTCGTGATTGGTAATGCAATGAGCCGCGGTAACCCTTGTGTGGAATATGTCTTAAATCATCAGCTTAATTATACTTCAGGCCCGCAATGGCTACACGACCATCTCCTTAAAGATCGCTGGGTGCTTGCTGTTTCAGGCACTCACGGAAAAAAACCACTACTACAGGAATGTTAGCGTGGATCTTAGCTCAAAAACCAAATCGACACAGGCTTTTTAATTGGTGGCGTTGCGGGCAATTTCGGCATTTCCGCACGAGCAGGTTCAAGCAAATTCTTTGTGATTGAAGCAGACGAATACGATTCTGCCTTCTTCGACAAGCGGTCGAAATTCGTGCATTATTCGCCAAGAACCCTGATTATCAATAACATCGAGTTCGATCACGCCGATATTTTTGAGAACTTGCATGCGATTCAACGCCAATTTCATCATCTCATTCGTACCATTCCAAGCGAAGGGCGTATTTTTGGCAGCAAGCGACGATCAAAAACGTACAAAATACACTCAAAAATGGGCACATACAGTGAAGTGCAAGCGATTGGTGAAAGCAAAGAGTGGTTTGCTAAAACCATTGAATGCCGATTGCTCACAATTTGAGGTTTACCATTTCGGTGAGAAAGCAGGCGAAGTGCATTGGAATATCATCGGTCGCCACAATATGCATAATGCATTGATGGCAATTGCCGCTTCACAACACGTAGATGTAAGCATTGAAGGGCTTGCAAAGCATTAGGTACATTTATCAATGCCAACCGCCGATTGGAGGTGAAAGGCGAAGTAAATGGCATCACCGTTTATGATGATTTTGCCCACCACCCAACCGCAATTGAAGCCACAATCGATGCACTTCGTGGCAAGATTGGCAAAAATGCCCGCATTATCGCGGTTTTAGAGCCTCGTTCAAACACAATGAAAAATGGGTGTGCATAAAGATGACATTGCACCAAGCCTACACGATGCACAAGCGGCCTTTATTTATCAGCCTGATACCATTCCTTGGAAAGTGAGCCAAATCACTGATGCATTAACTCAACCAGCGAAATGGTCAGCAAGCATTGATACGTTAGTTGAAATGATTGCCCAAGAAGCAAAAATCGAGCGATCATATTCTAGTGATGAGCAACGGTGCTTTCTGGTGGCATTCATCATAAATTGATTCAGAAATTGAATGGCTAATTCCGCCAAATAATAAGCCGTTGGAAATAAAACATCATCGTCAACACGGAATTGGGGGTGATGCAACGCATAAGGGCTGCCAGAACCGACCATCACAAAGACACCTGGTACCTCTTGTTGATAAAAGGCAAAATCCTCACCGATTGGGCTAGCTTCAACAATTTTTGCCTCAAAACCGACCGCTTGTGCAACTTCTAGCGTGAGCGGAACCCATTGTTCGGCATTATTCACTGATGGTGGGCCTGCGTGCCATTCTAGTTCAATTGAAACTTCAAACGCCGCAGCGATCCCTGCTAAAAGGATGCGGAAACGTTGCTCAATTTGCGTGCGAATTTCAGTATTAAAGGTTCGCACCGTCCCTTCTAAATAAGCACTATCAGGAATCACATTCCAAGTGTTACCACTTTGCACGTGGGTAATGGAAACTACCGCATTTTCGTGGGTCGCCACATTACGGCTATAATAGTTTGTACGCTGCTGATAACCTGGGCTAATACAATAATCGGATCTTTTTCCATCTTGCGGGCGAGCAGCGTGCGTGCCTTTCGCGTGAATATGAACTTCGAAAACGATCCACGCCCGCAGTGAGTGCGTGCGGCTTTGTGCCAAGCGTACCAACAGGTAAGGTAGGATCATTATGCAAGCCAAAAATCGCATCAACACCTTTTAATGCCCCTGCTTTTAACACATTCAGTGCGCCCAATCCTGTTTCTTCTGCCGCTTGGAAAAGAATTCGAACGGTGCCTTCTAGCTTATTTTCGTGCTGTTTAAGCAAAATAGCCGCCCCTAATGCTGCTGAAAGATGGAAATCGTGACCGCAAGCGTGCATTACGCCTTCTCGCTCGGAACTAAAAGGCACGCCTGATTCTTCCAAAAATAGGCAAGGCATCAATGTCTGAACGTAACATCACCGTTTTGCCCAGTTTTGCGCCTTTGATTTCGGCAACTAACCCTGTTTTCAACGGAAAATCTAAAATCGTGATGTGATGTTTTTCTAACTCACTTTTAATTTTTTTGCGGTCGTTTCAAACTCCTCATTTGAAAGCTCAGGAAAACGATGGCGTTCTTGACGAAATTGGCGTAAGAAATCGGCTAGTTCTTGGTATTGTTGGGTTAACTGATGTAATTTTTTTCCATACTGCTTCTCACAAAAATAGATTGGTAGGTTTGAATAAATGCGTTCATTTCGACGCCTTCTGGTAAAGCAGAAAGCGCTTGAGAAAAAATCGCGATAGATGGCTTCGTTATTTATTGCTTGAGCCAATTTCTGGTTGAGTTCTTCATCAGAATAAGGCTTCATTGGGCTGCCTTTTAGGGTAATCAGATTGCGCTTGTAAAACTGCACCGTTTTTAACCGCATCACAATAGTAACGGCTCTTTTATTCTCGGGCGTTGCTTGATACAAGCGGTCGATTTTTGTCATCAACTTGCAAATATCAGGCTCGCATTCTGCTTGTTCAAAATGCTGAAAATCTAGCCTTTTACCGAGCAAAATGGCTGCCACCAGATATTCCGCAGAAAAATGCCCTTCACTTGTTTTTGAACCGCTCGATAAATCAATGCTGCATCTGCATTTGGGTGAAAAAGAGCAAAAATTTGCTTAATCTCATTAGGGTCATCCAATTCTTCTCTGTTGATAAGCTGCATCCGCAATGCCCGCAGCTGCTGAGCAATAGGGATAAGTTTTAAAACCAGAGCTGATGGATTTGCCAATTTTCGCCCCATTTTTCAAGCAAAGTTTGAGAAGGATTTTTCTCTGCCAAAAGCACAAAAAAGCCGATGTTTTCATCAAAAGCATTTTGATCAAGCGATAATCCTGCTTCTAGCCATTCCACTGCTTGAATAGCAGATTGTGCTGTCATTCCTGCGTGCAACGCTTTAATTGGAGAGCCAAAAACCATTCGCATACCTGATGCTTGAGTGGCTGCTAGTGGCAATGGCTTGAGCCAAAGAATCGCTTTTATACAAGTAGCATATTGCACAGGTTGCGGCAATTCCGCCAAGGGTTGCTGTGCTGTGCCAGCCTTTTAAGTAATGGGCAGGGATTTACTGCTTTTTCCTAAACGTGCCATCACTTCAACACCAATAATGTAAGCGGTCAAAAACGCTGGCTATTTACCAAAGACGATTTTTTTCAGAAGAAAGCGTGGCAAACAATGCACTTAAAATCACTGCTGAAGGATGCCCTCGAATATCAGAATGCACATCGTCATAATCTAGTAAATGGGCTTGAAAGCCGTTAAATAGTGCAGCTTGGCGCACTGTTACCTCTGCCTTCTGCCCAATTAACCACGCCACAGGTTTACCACCCTCTCGATTTATCCACGCTTTAAAATCTTGCAGCACTTTTTGATGACGAGCCTGAAGGCTGGCAGCAAAATAATCCATTACTCCTTGCTGTGCTTTTTAATGTCGCGGAGTCGGTAATCAGCGGAGTGGATAAAATCTGCTCGGCAAAAATCAAAAAGCATTCATTAAATATAAAACTCGACAGGATCTGCAAATTGGCGAACAAAGCGTTTGGTTTGTTCTTGCTGTGGAAAATCGATCACTTGTTTTGCAGGCCCTTGCTCAACAATATGCCCATCTGCCATAAAAATTATCCGATCGGCTACGTGTTTCGCAAAAATCCATTTCGTGGGTCACGATCACCATTGTGATCTTTTGTTTTTGCCAACTGCTGAATAACTTGTAAAACTTCATTCACGCGTTCTGGATCAAGCGCTGAGGTTGGCTCATCAAACAACAATACTTTTGGTTTTACCGCAAGTGCACGTGCAATCGCAATGCGTTGTTGCTGCCCGCCTGAAAGGGTAACGGGATATTGATTGGCTTGTTCTAAAAAGCCCAACTTGTTTTAGTAAACTTAAACCAAGCTCCGTTGCTTCGGCTTTATTTAATTTTTGGTTTACTAAAGGTGCAAGCGTAATATTTTCCAATGCAGTTTTATTTTTAAATAAATTATAACTTTGGAAAACCATTGCAGATTGATTGCGCAAAGCTAATTCTTCTTTCTTAGAATGCTGTTTTTACATCTAATTCTGTTTCTGCACTTTTTATTATGCCATTATCTGGTTTTTCTAATAAATTTAAACAACGCAATAACGTAGATTTACCCGAACCAGATGGACCAATAATAGCAACCACTTCCCCTTCTTGAATAGATAAATCAGTATTATCCAACACGATATTTTCTACCAAAAGACTTGGTAAGTTTTTCAACTGAAATCATTGTAGTCATCTTAATTCCTTAACGTTTATAAGGGGAAGAGAGTGTGCTTTCTAACCATTTCTGTGCCCAAGAATAAAGCACTACTGTCAACCAATAAATAATGCCAACGGCTAAATAGGTTTCAAAGAATTTATAAGATTCTGCCGTAATCAATTTACCTGCCGACAATAATTCTGGCACGCCGACAAAGAAGGCTACAGATGAATCTTTTAATAGCGAGATAAACATATTCCTGTGCTTGGCAAAGCATTTACAAAGGCTTGTGGCAGAACGATATGGCGATAAATATTGGTAAGCGATAAACCCATTGCCATCCCTGCCTCACGCTGACCATTATCGACAGACTCCAAACCCGCACGGAAAAATCTCAGCAAGATAAGCAGAATATTTCAGGCTAAAGCATAATAATGCTGCAGCCATCGCTGAAATCCCTTTCAGGCTTGGAAATAATTGAGGTAAACCATAATAAATAATAAAAAAGTAACACTACCGTTGGCATACCGTGAAATAATGAAATATATAACGCAAGTAAACTATCTACAACCAACACTTTTTGCACTCGAATTAACGCAATAAATAAACCAACAATAATAGCAATAACAATCGAAATAATTGTAATAAAGAGTGTAGTAGGTAGATAAGTAACAATCTCTGGAAACACAGAAAAAATAGCTAAAATCAAAAATTCATTAGGTTTACCTTGTAAAAATTTTCGTCTAAAATAACTGCTTGCACTCACCCTTTTTAAAAAAATAAAGGGAGAGTATTTTATTTTACTTGGTTCAGTAATATCTTCGCCATAATATTTAATGGAAAGTGATTTTTAATGTGCCATTTTTCTTTTTAGTTTTTGAATTGCTTGGTTAAACTCTTGGCTTAATTTTTCACCTTTCTCATTTTTTTCTCAAATGGAAAAACCTACTTCTTCAATCACAAGAGGCTCGCCCACTAATTTAAAAAGGCAAATCTACTGCGCTTAATTTCTTGCTAATAAAAATAGGTTTAGAGTTTACGTAGCCATCTACACGTTGATAAACAAGGTCATACATTGCGCCATCACGAGTTTCGTATGTTTTTACGTTAACTTCGTCATTTTGGGAATTGTTTTTGAAGGTTTTTAAATGGTTTGAGCCCAACACACCCGAAATCGTTTTTGCCTTTAAGATCTTCATAAGTATTGATGTCTGCATTATCTTTATGGGTCACAATCTGGCTACCGTAGTAGCTATAAGGCTGGAGAAGGATATTTTTGCTTTGCGCGCATCTGTAATTGCCACGGCATTCGCCACCGTATCTAAAACGACCTGAATCAAGCTGCCCCATTAGGGCCCGAAAATTCTGCCGTCGTCCACTCCACTGTATAACCCAGCTCTTTAGCAATTGCTTCGGTTGTTTCGACATCAAAGCCGACTAATTTCCCTTCTTGTTTGAAGCCATTTGGATAACTTTGTCCTGTAGAGCCAACTTTAAGTACTTTATTAGTGGCTTCAGCTTTTTGCAGTTTCTGCTTGCTTTTCATCACAACCTGCAAGAATAAAAGTGGCTGCAACTAAAAGTGAGTGATTGCGGTAGTTTTAAAAAGACATAATGATCTCCTACTGGGTATGATGTTGTTTGATAATCTTCAAATAAAGTTTTGGTTTAGAATTTTTGCGATAATAAATCGTTGTATGATCTGCAATTAAGTCTCGCACGCCCTACTTTCTTCAAAACCTTGGCTTAAATAAAAACTGAGAAAAGCCAAGGGATGATTTTCTGCAGTACCTAAGGTTACAAAAAGGCACTAAGCTGCTGTAATAAAATGTGCTTTTCCACCCAGTTTAATAGCTGTATGGCTAAGCCCTGTTGTTTATAGTCAGGATGAGTAGCAAGCCAGCCGATATGCGGCACACCAAAAAGGGGCAGGGTTATTACCCCAAGGCAAACGCAAACTTATCGAGCAAACCAGCTTACCTTGAATAAAACACCAAAAACCAAATTTGTATGTAAATGTTGTGAAATCGTGGCTAAATCTGCCGTTGCAGCCGCAAAATGAATACCTAAATCTAAAACGGGCGATAAGCCTGATGCAGTAGCTTTTGCAGACTTCCGCATCTTCTCTCTCTAATGGTCGAATTTCCATATCGCAATTATTCCTCTAACAAGCCAGACTGTCTCTGCATAACGAATAACGACATCCACTTTTTCAGGTGCACTCCCTAAATAATTTTGTGGAATGAGCCACTCTGAAATTTCTTCACTAAATTCCGCTTTAATCGCTTCATTTTCCAAAAAGTACTTTTAAATGGTTGCCTCTTGTTCAAAAAGCCTGCATTGAACATTCATAAACAAGATGATGAGCGGTCTGTTTTTCCTAATCTTTTTCCCAATTCAAACATAATTTTTCGGAAAAAGAAGTAAACCGTTTTGTAACTCTAAATTCTTCATCATTTGAGCGGCATTCACTTTCATCCCCTTCAAAACCGCAAGGGCAATTTGTAATTGTGCTGAGAGATAAATATTCATTTCTGGCAAAAGCAATCCATTCTGCGCGCCAGCTCATCGCATCACGCTCGTGCTCTACACGCATAGATTCGTGAATAAGGGCAACGCTTTTAAAAATCGGTGAGGTTAAACTAGCCATTCCTCTAGTGCCGCAGGGGTTACGCTTGTGTGGCATTGTGGAAGAACCAATTTTTCCTGCTGAAAACGGCTCTTCGATTTCGTTAATTTCGGTACGCATTAAGTTGTAAAAACCTCATTGGCGATTTTACCCTAAAGTGCCGCTAATTAACGCCACGATTGAAGCGTATTCAGAGAAACGATCGCGCGCTGCTTGCCAGCCAATATTTGGTGTATTTAAGCCAAGTAGTGTTAACGCTCGCTCTTCCACTTCTGGGCCTTTTTCACCAAAGGAGGCGTATGTACAAATTGCTCCGCTAATATTGCCCACTCAAAACACGTTCACGAATTTCATTTAAGCGCTGTAAATGGCGAACAAACTCATCTAGCCACACCGCCAGTTTAAAAACCAAAAGTTGTCGGTAATGCTTGCATTCCGTGCGTGCGCCCCACCATTGGTAAATATTGATATTTTTGCCAGTTGTTTTAAGGCTTTGTGCCACTAAACAGCTATCACGTTGCACAATATCAAAGGCTTGTTTTAATTGAAGAGCGGTTGCGGTATCCACAATATCTTGGGTGGTTGCACCATAATGAATATATTCACCCGCTTTACCAGATTGGCGTTGCAACGCATTGATGGTTGCCATAAAGGTATGCTTTAACTTGACAGCTTCATCTGCAAGTTGATTAAAATCGAGCGCATTAGCATCTACAGATTTTTGCGATTTTCTCTGCCGCTTCTACAGGAATAACACCCAGTTCGCCTTCCGCTTTTGCTAGTGCGACTTCAACTTCAATTTGTTGACGTAAGCGATTTTCTTCCGACCAAACAGCACGCATTTCAGGCGTACCAAAGTTATTACCAAGGGTTAGAAAAATCAATTACGTGAGCAGCCATTTTGTTTTACCTTTACTAAATAAATTTTGGAATGGCTTGATTCTATAAATCTTTTTATACCAATCTAATAATTTATCTAGCCATAATATTCCATAAAGTTATATGGAGGAAAGAAAAAGATACTAAGAAGAAAAGTAGAAATGAAAAAGGGCATCTCTGCCCTTCAATAATAAGAAATTCAACCTCAAGAAATTAACCCAATTCTGCCTGTCGATAAACATAGTCTATTTCGCTGGGTACAAACTCTAATAAATGGGTTAAGCAGTTTGGTGCATCGCTATCTTGATGAGAAACAAATAGCAACTGCATTTCACTATTTTGAACCAATTGTTCGATAAACTGCTTCACTAGTTGGCGATTTAAACCATCTAAACCTTGCAGTGGTTCATCTAAAAATTAGAATTGGCGGGTGTTTGATCATCGCTCGTATAATCAACAATAACCGTTGTTGTCCCCAAGAAAGAGAGCGGAATGGCGTTTGAGCAAGATTTTGCAAGTTTAATCGAGCAAGCCACTCCATCGCTTTCATTCTCACACTTTCGGGAATACGTTGATAAACACCGATGGAGTCAAAAAAGCCCGAAACAATCACTTCCAACGCAGAGCAATTCACGCGATAATCCATATGCAATTGGCTGCTTACGTAACCAATGTGCTTTTGATTTCCCAAATGGTTTCCCCAGTTCCCCGTTGGCAACCGAACAATTTAACTTTGTTCGCATAAGCCTGCGGGATGATCGCCTGTGATAATCGAAAGCAAGGTAGATTTCCCGCACCATTTGGACCTTTAATCCACCAATATTGCTGCGGCTGCACCGTCCAAGTTAAATTATCAATAATTTTTGTTCTCCATATTGAATAGTTACATTTTTCTAGCTCAAACGGATTACCTTCAATTTTCTCTTTTTGCCGAGAGGCTTCTTGGCAGAGATGCGTCATATTTTCTTCTGCAAATTTTAGCTGAGAATAGACCGCTTGTTGCTCAACATTCGCCCTTTTACCTTGCAAAATCAGCTGCAAACTATCCAACAGTGCAATATGGGTTGCACAAGTAGGAATATCTCCAAAACGATTAACAATCAGTACTACTGTCATTTTCTTACGAACTTCCATCATTAATTGCTGCCAATAATGTTGAGAGGCTGATCTAACCCTTCAAAGGGTTCGTCCAAAATCAATAAATCAGGCTCTCTGACCAACATTTGGCAAAACAGTACTTTGTGACTCTCACCCGTAGAGAGTTGCATAAATGGGCGCTCAAGCAGAGAGGTAATCCTAATTTTTGCTGCATATTCTTCACATAAATCTTCATTTTTTTGCGTCCGCTAAAATTACTTGACGAGCGGTGAGTCCAAAATCATCAGGGCTTACGGTATCGTTATTGCGATCATTAAAAATCGCTTCCATTATTTTCTATTGCTGCTCAAAAGAGAGCATCGCAATAAGTTGAAAATCATTTTGCAGCTCACCAGCCGAACAAGAAATTTTTCGCATAATGCTTGAGCTGAGGCAGATTTCCTGAACCATTTCCGCCCACAATTGCCCAGAAATCATTGGCTTGAATCATTAGATTTTTCAATGTTTAGTTTTTCGTTGGTCGAGTGGAAAGGTGGCATTTTTGGAGACGAAGTTGTGGCATAGTGTTATTCTCATTCTGTTTTTGTTCACTTTAACAAAAAGCGGTTCAAAATGGTAAAACTTTTACCAAATTGAACCGCTTGTTGTTTCTAAGCGTTTAGGCCTCATTTTTTCTCTTCCTTAATCATATCTTCAGGAATGAAAGATTTTTGGACTTTTTCCATATGTGGAAGATGGTGAGCAATCCCTTTGTGGCAGTCGATACAAGTTTTGTTTTTGCTCTTGTGCCAAAGCGTGCATTTGCTGTGCCACGGTTTTTTTGTTGGGTGAAGTCCATATCATCAAAGTTGTGGCAGTTACGGCACTCTTTTTGAATTATTGGCTTTCATACGTGCCCATTCACGTTCTGCCATTTCTAGACGGTGTGCTTCGAATTTCTCTTTGGTGTCCACTTTACCTGTGATGTGTGCCAAAACTTCAGTAGAAGCCTGCATTTTACGGATCATTTTCGGTACAAATTCGTGTGGTACGTGGCAGTCTGAACAAACCGCTTTCACGCCAGAACGGTTGCTGAAGTGAATCGAGGCTTGATATTCAGGCACAACATCGTTCATATGGCAGTCAGAACAGAACTGCTCGGTGTTGGTCATTTCCATCCCTTTGTTAAAGCCAGCTGAGGCAATTAAAGTGCCAACGCCGATGATAATAATCAATGTACCAATTGCTAATTTACTCGGCGTACGAAACCAAGTACAAATTTTTTTAATCATTTCGTTGCTCCTTATTTGCTTTGTGCCTGGCGAATAGTGTCAAATTTATTTTGAATAATTGGGTTTACATTTGCTTGCTGCACATGGCATTGTAAGCAGAAGTAACGGCGCGGTGATGTACCTTCCGTGCGTTTGCCATCGCGATCTAAGAAATGGCTTTCTGGCACACGTGGAGCACCTGTAGTTGGAGCAACATCAGGTGAGTGGCAGCCCAAACATTGGTTGGCATTTTTAGTTACTTGTAAACCACGAATGCTATGTGGCACGAGTGGCGGTTGGTGTGGGAAAAGTAATCGGAATATTACCCACATCTTTAGGGAGGGAGTGAGTAAAGGCTGGGGCAATGCTTTCTGCCGCACCTTCAATATTATTTGCCACTTTTGGGGCATCTGCTAAAAGCCACACCCGAAAGGGTGACAAGCATTACAGCAAGGAATTTTTCATAAATCACTCCATTACAATTTTACAAATTTTTAATGTTAATTTGCTTCTCAAACCGAGAACCAAATGTAAAAACATTTTTCAGCACAAACGTCAATACAACGTCCGCAAGTAATACAATCTTTTGCCAACACAATCGGGCTATCTTCAGGCTTGCCATGCAAGGGAATACGTAGCACTTGTGGCTCTGGGCAGAACGTTGCAGCAGTCCATACAGCGGTCGCAACGGCTACGATCCACCACATTCACTTTCACTAAACTTTTTACACCAATCACGCCATACATTGCCCCAATCGGGCAGAGATGACCGCACCAACCGTGTTCGGCAACCAGCAAGTCGAACAGGAAAAATAACTGCAACTAGCCAGAGGGTTGCCCTAAGCCATAAACAAAAAAACACGTCCAAGAGCAGCGACGGGATTAATCCACTCCCACAATAGCGAGCCTGTAAGGCACTGCCCACTAAAATCACACCTAGAATGACATAGCGTAATTCACGGGAAATTTTTAAGCGATTGGCGAATCCCAAGTTTTCGGCGAAAGCCACGCTGCAGCATCTGCGATCATATTCATTGGGCAAACCCAACTACAAAAAGGCTTTGCTAGCCACCACCGCATAAAAACAGCACGATAATGAATGCCCCAATGAGCGTTGTCATTTTCAGGCAAATAGCCTGTGGCTAAACTTTCTGCGGTAATTAGTGGATCAGTAAGTGGTACAGTGTCGAATAACATACTCGAGCTGTAATTACCTTTTTAAAGATCCAGACATTCCACATCGGTCCGCTTAAAAACATCAAAATGATGCTGAGTTGGCTGATTCTGCGTAAAATCAAAAAGCGGTAAGCATGCCACCAACCGAGTTTTTGACGGGCTTCTAAGCCTGCATCTTTCGGTTTGTTTGGGGTATATTTTGGTACAACTGCCATCATTTCACCCCTTAATGTTTAAGTCCAAATTCGGGAAGTGCTCAGCTTCAGGCACCGTAGTTGAACTTGGCTCATAATCCATAGAAGCTCGGTTTGGCGTTGCCACTTTCTGATTTGGCTTCACTTGCATTGGTTTATAGCTTGCTTCGCTCATCCCTCTGGCATTCTCGCTTCAAATTGAGGACGCAATCCATCAGGGTGTTTTTCCTCAATTAAAGATTTTACCCGCATTCTGTTTCTCTTTCCAGCCGAGGCGGTAATGACGACCGAGCAAGCCTTTGGCTAAATCCATCGGTAGCACTTTTAATTGCTGCCTCTTCCAACACACAAGCCTGCTCACATTTGCCACAGCCAGTACAAGCATCAGAATGCACGGTTGGAATCAGTTTGGCATGAATGCCTGTACGATCGTTATGGACATTCTCAAGCGTAATCGCCTTGTCAATCAGCGGACAAACTCGGTAGCACACGTCGCAACGCAAACCTTGCCAGTTGAGGCAGGGTTTCGTGGTCAAGTAACACCGCTAAGCCCATACGGGCATCGTTGATATTTTTTTAAGCTCTTCGCTTAATGCACCACTCGGACAAGCGTTCATACAAGGAATATCGGGACACATTTCGCAAGGCTTATCGCGTGCTACGAAATACGGCGTTCCTGCTTCCATCGGAGCAATCAGCGAAGCTAAGTGCAACATATCGTAAGGACACGCCTGCACACACTGCCCACAACGGGTACAAGCGGCTAAGAATTCGTTTTCTGGTAATGCACCAGGTGGACGCAGTGCCACGCCTTCTTTCGCCTTAGCTTGCTGTTGTTGCAATCCAAGAATAACGCCTGCTCCACATACCCCTGCCGCAATTCGTGTCACATTTTTCAAAAATTGACGGCGGTTTGGATCCAGTTTCATCTTGTTTTTCCTTTTGTAAGCGGGCAAATTTTGCAAAAATTTCGCTATTTTTGCCCGCTTAACCTTTATTCTAGCTTTAGGCTTTCTCACTCTTACCGCACATTTTTTTGTAGTCGGTTTCGCCAGAAATTGGGTCGGTTGCATCTAAGGTTAATTTGTTCGTCAATTGTCCTGCATCGAAGAATGTTGTAAAAATTAAACCAGGAGGACATTTGTTTCGACCACGGGTGTCTAAATATGAAATCATTTCACCACGACGAGTTGTTAATTTCACTCTATCCCCATGACGTAAACCATATTTTTTAGCATCCGTTGGGTGCATCCACACTAAGTTATTTGGGAACGCACGGTGTAACTCTGGTACACGGCGCGTCATTGTACCCGTATGCCAGTGTTCAAGCACACGACCTGTACAGAGCCATAACGGATATTCTTCGTTTGGTGATTCTGCAGGTGGTTCATAAGGAACGCCAAGAATAATCGCTCTTTTATCTGGATAACCATAGAATGCAACTTCTTCGCCTGCTTTAACGTATGGGTCGAACCCTTCACGATAACGCCAGAGCGTTTCTTTACCATCTACTACTGGCCAACGTAAACCACGCACTTTATGATAAGTATCAAATGGTGCTAAGTCGTGTCCATGTCCGCGCCCGAATGAAGCATATTCTTCAAACAAACCTTTTTGGAGATAGAAGCCAAAGTGTTCTGCTTCATCATTCAAATAGCCAGGAATATCTGTTGGAATTTGATATTGATTAACCTGATCGTTAAGGTAAAGCACTTCATAAAGCGTTTTACCACGATATTCTGGGTTTTTTTAGCTAAAAACTTCTTCAGGCCATACTTCATCTGTTTTGAAATATTTAGAAAAACTCAACAATTTGCCATAAGTCAGAGCGTGCACTCACCTGGACCTTTTACTTGCTGACGCCATAATTGTGTGCGGCGTTCCGCATTACCATACCCCCTTCTTTTTCTACCCACATACAAGTCGGAAGAATTAAGTCAGCAGAAACCGCTGAAGCTGAAGGGTATGGGTCAGAAACCACAATAAAGTTCTCAGGATTACGCCAGCCTGGGAAAAATTTCTTCATTAATATTTGGACCACCTTGCATATTGTTGGTACACATCTGCCATAGGAAATTCATTTTTGCCATCTTTTTAATGCACGGCTTTTGCTGTACAGCTGGGTAACCAGGTACAGTTGGAATAACTCCTGTAGGTAATTTCCAGATTTTTTTCTGCAGTTGCCACATGTTTTGGATTGGTTACCACCATATCCGCTGGTAAACAGTGTACGAAAGTCCCTACTTCACGAGCCGTACCACAAGCTGATGGCTGACCTGTTAGAGAGAATGGTCCACAACCTGGTTTTGAGATTTTTACCTGTCAATAAATGCACGTTATACATCATTTGGTTTACCCACACACCGCGAGTGTGTTGGTTAAAGCCCATCGTCCAGTAAGAAACAATATTTTGTCTCTGGATCTGCATACATTTTTCGCAAGTGTTTCAAGCTGATCTTTTCGTACGCCAGATATTTCGTGTGCTTTCTTTCAAGCGTGTAAGGTTCTACAATTTTTCTTGAACTCTTCAAAGTCTGAATCGTGCATCTTACCTGCTGTTTTTACGATTTTTTTCGCTGCTACCTCTAATGGATGTTCAGGGCGCAAGCCATAACCAATGTCGGTTTCACCACGTTTGAACTTAGTGTGTTTGTTGACGAAATCCCAGTTCACTTTATCGTTTTGAATAATGTAGTTGGCGATATAGTTGAGGATCGCTAAGTCTGAATGCGGTTTGAAGATGATTGGAGTCATCCGCTAATTCAAATGAACGATGTTCGAAGGTAGACATCACCACAACACGCACATTATCATTGGAAAGACGACGATCAGAAATACGGCTCCACAAAATTGGGTGCATTTCCGCCATATTCGAACCCCAAAGCACAAATGCATCGGTTTTTTTCGATGTCATTATAGCAACCCATTGGTTCATCCATGCCAAAGGTACGCATAAACGCCACCGCTGCCGATGCCATACAGTGACGGGCGTTCGGGTCGATGGTATTAGAACGTAAACCTGCTTTCCACAGTTTTCACTTTTCGCATAGCCTTCGTAAATGGTGGTTTGACCTGAAGAGAACATACCCTACAGCATTTGGCTCTTTTTCTTCAAAGTATCTTTTACTTTTTCTCAGCCATAATGGTGAAAAAGCCTGATCCCAAGTCACAGGCGTGAAAGTCACCTTCTTTATGGAATTTGCCATCTTTCATACGCAATAAAGGCGTTTTGCACACGGTCTGCACCGTACATAATTTTTGAAAGGAAGTAACCTTTGATACAGTTTAAACCCACGATTTACTTCTGCATCTGGGTCACCTTGAGTCGCAACTACACGACCATCTTTGGTTCCTACCAATACGCTACAACCTGTTCCGCAGAAACGGCACGGGGCTTTGTCCCATTAATGCCCTATATCTTCGCGCATAGACGTGTTTTGACAGGGAATTGTCATTCCTGCTGCTGCCGCTGCTGCCATCGCTGCATTGGCTTTCATAAAAATCTCTACGATTGAGTTCCATAATTTTTTTCCCACGCTATTATTTTTCATCTAAATAATTTGAAATTAAATGACACTACAATTACACCTGAAATGTCTTTAATTTCATCCATTAAATCAGCTAAAGAGCTAATTGGCGGTTACTTTCAAGAGTCACCACCAATTTTCCCTCCTCAGGTTTCTCACCATGAATTTCTGCCGTTGGAATGGCTAAAAAATCTCAGCTTTCACCTGCTCTAATTTTTTTCTGGTCTGGCTTGCACTACAATGCTACATACATACCAATTTTTCGTTTTCGCTAAATTGACTCATCAGAAATCACTAAAATATTAATTATCCACAAGGCTAATTGCCTTAACTGGACAAACACTTAAACAAGCCCCACAGCCGTTAGCAAGCGGTTAAATCTAAAGATAATATTGCAATTCCGCCTAAACTTGGACGGAATCGAATGGCTCGCTCAGGGCAATAATCACCACAAGAACGACACTCGACTTTTCGTTGCAATAAACATTGCTCAGAAATTTCCACTTTATGTGACCAAAGCCGCTTCGCTAGTTAACAAAAAACAGGCTCTGGACACACTTTTTACGCATTTTTCGCAGAAGGTGCACTCCTTGTCGCCAAGGGTAAAATCTACTTCTGGAAAACCGCCCGCGCCTTGCTTGATAATCTTAGTTTCACAAGCTGTTACACACTGCCCGCAAGCGGTGCATTTTTCCAAGAAATTTGCCAAATCCGCCCAAGGTGGACGAACTGCTGAATAACCTTGTAGCTGGGTTTGCTCTGTTTTCAGCGTATTTAAAAATTGTCCTCGTAAGAAAGCTCTTCGTGGCAAATGTTGATCGGTTAAATCACTCAAAACAGATTTTTCACTTTACAAAAATATTGAATGGATATTATCCGATTTTTCTGATTTTCTCCTTATTACCTGAAAAGGGGTATTTAAAACGCTAATCTTCCTTTTATTGATGAGAATCAAAGAACGATAGAGAAAAATTTTCGCTACGCAGGTAAAATGTACTAAAAGCAAAATAACAAAAGGAACACAATATGACCCATCTTATTATCTATGCTCATCCCAATCCTGAAAGTTTCAACCAAGCGGTTTTGCAAAAAGTCGTTGAAGCATCAGCTGGACACGACGTTATCATTCGCGATTTAAACGGAGAAAAATTTCCCGCCTGTGCTGAGATGGCAAGAGTGCATCAACACCTTTAACAAAGAGTATGCCAAAGATGTGCAAGTTGAACAGAAATTTTTGGCAAGAAGCGGATTTAATTACCTTTGTTTACCCTCTCTGGTGGATGGGCTTCCCCGCAATTCTTAAAGGCTATTTAGACCGTGTTTTTAACCCACGGTTTTGCCTACCAAACAGGCAAAAGAAACCATCGGCTTACTCAAAAGGCAAGAAAAATACAACAATTCGTCACAATGGGTAACACTAATGAGAAATATGAACAAAAAGGCTTTTTGCAATCGCTCGACCACACTCTCGGTAACGGTTTATTTAACTTCTGTGGTATTGAAAATGTGCAAATGCACTTTTTAGGTGGTACGGGAATGCCAACGATAGATTATCAAGCTGTATTAGAAAAATATTAAACATATTACAGAAGCAAATTTAAAAAGTTAATCTTTCACGTTCAGCATGAGGCGATGAATTTTATCGCCTCATCACAGACATTTATTTTAACATTACATTTACTTTAGCTATCCTCTTAATTAAGCACACAAATGTGATCTCAAATCACAAAATTTACTCTTTGCAGTGCCTACTATTTTTTTCGTTACATTACTGCTAATTTTAACAATTTGATTTAACACCATGATCTCACTTTATATCCGATTTTGCATTTTAAGCTGAATCTACTCCTAAATTAACGGAGCTATTTTTTTGCAATTTATGCAAACAAAAGCACCGCTTGCGGAAAAGTGTTTATATTTTAGGTGATTTGTTTTGACTTTTGGATTGGTGATGATGAGCAATCCTCACTCACCGTTCAAATCAAACAAGCTATTAAAAACACTTACCTCAAGCGGTGTGAAATGCTATTTTTATTTGCGGAAACCGTGATTTTTTTAATTGGTCAACGCTTTGCTCAAGAAACAGGAATGGAGATTTTGCCTGATTATCAAGTACTTGATTTATACGGCAAAAAGATATTACTTTGCCACGGCGATACTCTTTGCATTGACGATGTCAAATATCAGCAATTCCGCCGAAAAGTACATCAAAAATGGCGACAAAAACTCTTCCTCTGCCTACCCCTTTTTATCCGCTTGAAGATTGCCAATAAAATTCGAGCCAAAAGTCAACAAGATAAGCAATCAAAATCTTTAACGATCATGGATGTAAATACACAATTTACTGCTGAAAAAGTAGCAGAATTTAAAGCAAAATTACTTATTCATGGGCATACACACCGAGAACATATTCATCAAGAAAAACGGCTTTTACTCGTATTGTCTTAGGTGATTGGAGAGACAATTATGCCTCCATCTTAGTACTCGATGAAACAGGAGAAAAAATTTATATGATTGATGTAATTATTCCTTGTTACAACGCCGAGCAAACCTTAGTGCGAGCGGTACAAAGTGCGTTAAATCAAGCTGAATTAGGCAAAATTTGGCTAGTTGATGATAGTTCAACAGATCGCACATTTGAACTGATGTTATCGCTAAAAAAGCAATTCCCTGAAAAAATTTTGCATTGAACAAATGCCGAAAAATTGCGGTGTCGCAAAAGCAAGAAATTGGGGGAGCATTGCAAAGTGAAGCGGAAATTATCGCCTTTTTAGATGCTGATGATGCCTACGAACCGCAAGCCTTACAAGTGGCTCAAGCCGTGATGGATTTCTGCCCTGATGTCAGCCTTGTTCGCCTTGATTTAAAAACCCTGTTGGCATTGCGGAAAAATATGCCACGCATCCGCAATTTGAGTATGCTTGGCAGCATATGCGAATGACTGGCGGTGGCAATGTGGTTGTCCGCAGAGCCTTTTTCTTCGCCTGCGGTGGCTTTCCGCAAAATGCCCTTTTTCCGTGAATTAGGAGGAGAAGATGGTGCTTTTAGGTATTGCGACAACTCAAATTGCCAATGTTGCCACCTGTTTCCAAGATGCGGGTGTATTGCACTATCTGCCATGAAGGAATGCACGCGAACGCCTGCTAAATTCAATTTTATTTGGTAAGCCACCAGAGGGTGTTACACCTGAAAAATGGCAGAAGCGGAAAGCGTAACCAGCCGCATCTGCCAACGAATTGAACAGTTAAGAGTAGGGTTAAATAGTCCGAAAAATTGGGATTAACCCATTGAAGATGGAATGGGATTAACTCTATTTTTACAGAGCTTTCCGGTACAGAACCGCTCAAATTCACATCTAATTGGTTAAATGGAATTGAAATACCTGCCTTATCAAAAAGCGATTTTCACATTTTTCAGTAACCTGCCAATAAACCGCATGGTAATTCGGCGTATTTACCCACGGACGAGCAATAATTTGTACGCTACTTGAGGCTAACGTGCTAACGGCAATAACTGGTTTAGGTTCTTTTAACACGCGGTCATCTTTTTTCTAAAATTTCTCGAATGATCTCTTTTGGCTTGAGCAATATCATCATCGTAAGAGATATCAAAAATAAAAATCGACACGGCGAGTTTCATTCGCAGAATAGTTAGTAATTGTGCTTGAAAAACACATTACTGTTAGGGTACAAGTACTGTTTTATTATCACCAGTACGAAGCTCAAGCACAACCAGTCCCATCTGGGTCACCGTACCACTAATTCCTGAAGTTTCAATAAAATCGCCTTTTTAAAGGGTTTGAAGATCAATAACATCACGCCTGCTGCGAAATTTTTGTAATGAATTCTGTAACGATAAACCAATCGCCAAGCCAGCTGCACCAATCAGTGCTACAAGTGAGCTAGTGTTAATTCCAAGTTGGGAAAGCGACGCAATCACGACAATAAGCAACAATAAAAAAATAACTAATTGAACGTACAAAACTTTGTAACATTTCATCTTTTGGTTGAAGCTAGCACAGCTTTACTCAGTAATTGGCTAATGCCTTTAGCAAGCCACTTACCTACCACAAAAATAGCGATTGCTAGAAAAACTTTTGTGCCATAAGGAATAATCCAATCACGGAGAATGGCATCAAAAACTCATTGAATCAAGTTGATTAAAAAAATTTTTTCCGTCGTGGCAATCACATCAATATTTTGCGTTGCTTGCGTTTCTGTTTGAGTTGGTTGTGACATTTTGTTTCCTTTTTATTGAAATTGCCCGCAACTTAGGGGCTATTGTGTTAGAATTCAGGACAATATTATCTCTAAATTTTTACATTTTATGACAGCAGAAAAAAAGCAATTAGTGCCAGCGTGCAATTTTTCACCATTTCCGATGATGAAGCGGGACAACGTTTGGATAATTTTCTTTTAGCGAAACTCAAAGGTGTGCCGAAAAAGTTTGATTTATCGCATCGTGCGTAAGGGAGAAGTGCGCGTCAATAAAGGGCGAATTAAGCCAGAATATAAACTTCAAGAAGATGATGTCGTGCGTGTGCCACCTGTGCGGGTAGCAGAGAAAAACGAAGCACCTGTTTCGACCAAACTCAACAAAGTGGCTGAATTAGAAAAGCCAGATTTTGTATGAAGATGAGGTGATGTTGGTGATCAACAAGCCTTCTGGCATTGCCGTGCACGGCGGAAGCGGTTTGAGTTTTGGCGTAATTGAAGCCTTGCGCGCATTACGTCCGCAAGCACGTTTTTTTAGAATTAGTACACCGTATCGACCGAGATACATCGGGCATTCTACTCGTTGCTAAAAAACGCTCAGCATTACGCAATTTACACGAGCAACTACGTGAAAAAGTGGTGCAAAAAGATTACTTAGCATTGGTGCGTGGGCAGTGGCAATCGCACGTAAAAGTCGTGAAAGCCCCACTACTCAAAAATGAACTTGCAAGCGGTGAAAGAATGGTAAAAGTGAGCGAAGCAGGCAAGCCGTCGGAAACCCGTTTTGTGATTGAAGAGCGTTACCCTCTGCTACCTTGGTAAAGGCCTCGCCAGTAACAGGGCGAACCCACCAAATTCGCGTGCATACCCAATACGCTGGGCATCCGATTGCTTGTGATGATAAATATGGCGACCGTGATTTCGACCAAAAAATGCAACAAATTGGCTTAAATCGCCTGTTCTTGCACGCTTATTCTATCCGTTTTGAACACCCCAGAACGGGTGAGGAGATGGTGATTACCGCACCTTTAGATAAAAAAATGAAAGCGGTATTGGCGAAGTTACGAGCGGAAAAATAGCGGTCGAAAAAGGAGAACAAAATGCAAATCCATTTCAAAAACCAACAAAAATCTGACCGCTTGTTGGATTTAACCCATCCCAATATTATGGGGATTTTTGAATTTCACGCCTGATTCGTTCTCGGATTCAGGCAAGTTTTTCGCTTGATAAAGCACTGTTTCAAGTAGAAAAATGCTCAATGATGGGGCAGACATTATCGACATTGGTGGCGAATCGACCCTGTCCGAATGCAGAAACTGTGACCGTTTCGCAAGAAATTGAGCGAGTTATACCGCTTGTTGAAGCCGTTAGAAGTCGCTTTGATTGTTTGATTTCAGTGGATAGCTCAAAGGCAGAAGTATTCCGAGAGTCAGCAAAAGCAGGGGCAGATATTCTCAATGATATTCGTGCCTTAACAGAACCCAATGCACTAGAGACCGCCGCAGAACTTGATTTACCTGTCTGCATTATGCATATGCAAGGCTCGCTGCAAACGATGCAACAAGCCCCTGCATTATGAGGATGTCGTCGAAGAAGTAGCAGATTTTTTTAAACCACCGCATTTTTAGAATGTACGCTTGCAGGTATTCCTAAAGAGCATATTATTTTGGATGTTGGCTTTGGCTTTGGCAAAACAGTTGAGCATAATTACCAATTATTGAAACATCTCAAAGCCTTTGTTGATTCTGGTTTCCCTGTGTTAGCTGGGCTTTCTAGAAAATCAATGATTGGGGGCAATTACGGGCAAACCTGTGGATCAGCGTGTAATCGGTAGTGTAACGGGAGCATTGCTCTCCGTTCAAAACGGAGCAAAGATCGTCCGCGCGCACGATGTTGCCGAAACAGCTGAAGCCTTGAGCATTTGGCAAGCGATGAATAGCGTAGAATAAGGAAGAAAAATGATTAAAGTATATGGCATTAAAAATTGTGACACCGTCAAAAAAAGCGTTGAAATGGCTAGCGGATAACCAAATCGAACATCAATTACACGATTATCGCGTTGATGGCTTTAGATACCGCTTGGATTGAACAAGCAGAACAAACCTTTGGTTGGGAAACGCTTGTAAATAAACGCTCGACGACTTGGCGTAACCTCGATCAAGCGGTTAAAAATAGCTTAGATCGTGCAACTGCATTACAAGTTTTAACCGAGCAACCAACACTTATCAAACGCCCGATTATTTTACAAGACGGCAAAGCCTTGATTGGATTTAATGAAGCAGAGTATAAAGTGGCTTTTGGGAAATAAAAATGAAACAACAAATCCTCTCTTTAGCACAACATTTAATTCAGCACCCTTCCATCAGCCCAAATGATGAAGGCTGCCAACAACTGATTGCAGAACGCTTGCAAGCGGTCGGATTTCAGATCGAATGGCTACCATTTGGTGACACGCTCAACTTATGGGCAACCCACGGTGAGGGCGAACCCTGCCTTTGTTTTCGCTGGGCATACCGATGTGGTACCTGTTGGCGATGAAAATGCGTGGACTTACCCACCGTTTAAAGCTCACATTATGGATAACATTCTTTATGGACGCGGGGCTGCCGATATGAAAGTGTCTCGCCTGCTGCCCTTGTAGTTGCTGCAGAAAAATTTTGTGAAAAATAACCCAAACCACGCTGGCAAAATCGCTTTTACTCATCACCTCCGACGAAGAAGCCTCCGCCAAAGATGGCACAGTAAAAAGTGGTTGAAACCTTAATGGCACGCAATGAACCCATCCATTATGCTGTAGTGGGCGAACCTTCAAGCGGTAAAGTGCTGGGAGATGTAATTAAAAATGGTCGCCGCGGTTCAATCACTGCTGAGCTTTACATTGAAGGCGTGCAAGGACACGTTGCTTATCCACATCTTGCCGAAAACCCTGTGCATACTTCGCTAGGGTTTCTTGACGGAACTCACCACGTACCAATGGGACAACGGCAATGAATTCTTCCCGCCAACCAGTCTGCAAATCGCCAACATCAAAGCAGGCACGGGCAGCAATAACGTGATCCCCGGGGAGCTTTATGTGCAATTTAATTTACGCTATTGCACCGAAGTGACCGATGAAATCATTAAAACTAAAGTAGCAGAAATGTTGCAAAAATATGGCTTAAAACATCGAATTAGCTGGAATTTGTCGGGAAAACCATTTTTAGCAGGCAACGGAAAATTGGTGAAAGCTACCCAACAAGCGGTCGAAAATGTCACCCAAATTACACCTCGCTTAGGACACGAGCGGCGGCACATCAGACGGACGTTTTATCGCCCTAATGGGTGCCGAAGTGGTGGAATTCGGCCCTCTCAATGCCACCATTCATAAAAGTGAACGAGTGCGTAAATGTGGACGATTTAAGCAAATGTGGTGAAGTTTATTACCAAATTGCGGAAAAATTGTTGATTAAATAATTGTAGATGCGTATTACACTCGCCCCTACTCAAAAACAACATAGTTGCTACATTTTATCTAAAACAAGCGGTCAAAAAAATGCCAAACTTTGCAAACCTTACTGATATTCTCACGGGCAAAAAGCCGTGAGCATTTAATTGCATTGCCGAATGCACTATCGGACAAACACGCCTTGCAACCAGAAGCGGTAAAAGCTTTTTTTAGCATTACAGCAAGCTACCAAAAATGCAGGCTTTAATTTACAACCCGCCAGCACGTTTCGTGATTTTGAACGCCAGAAACTGATTTGGAACGCCAAATTTAATGGCGAGCGTAAAGTGCACGATGATAAAAGGCAATGCGATTGAGCTGAAGGTTTGAGCGATTGGCAAAAATGCCAAGCTATTTTTACGCTGGTCTGCTGTACCAGGTGCGAGTCGCCATCACTGGGGAACAGAGATCGATTTCTTCGATCCTGATGTGCTGCCTGCAGGCAAAAATTGATGCTTGAACCTTGGGGAATACCAGACAGGCGGTTACTTCCAGCGTTTAACCAACTGGTTGTTAGCAAATGCTGAAACGTTTGGTTTTTACTTCCCTTTATGCCTGAAAACAACGAAGGTAAGCTCATTGGCGTTGAGCCTTGGCATATCAGTTATTTCCCAATTGCGGAGCTTTTACCAACAACAATTTGCTACAAACCACCCTAACACAAGCCTGGGAAACGGAAGAGGTTGCAGGTAAAAAGCACTTATCGCCCATTTTGACACTCTATTTGAAGATTATATTTTGTAATGAGCATTCAACTAATTAACGAAAAATGGCGATGAAAATGCCTTCCAAGCCATTTGTGAAAAATGGCAACTACGCCACAATCCAGATGCTATTTTAGCTCTAGTACAAACACCCGAACGCTTGAATTACGCAAATTAGACGAACCAAAATTGGGTACAATTGCGGTTAATTTTGTGGATGGTACAATGGCACATCGCCGTAAGTTTTGGCGGTGGACGAGGCGAAGCAGTAGCGAAAGCAGTCGGCATTAAAGGTAGCTACTTACCCACTGTAATTGATGCAACCGCAGGACTTGGACGTGACGCATTTGTATTGGCGGCAATTGGCTGTAAGTGCAATTGATTGAGCGCAACCTCGTGGTTTCCGCTTTACTGGAAGATGGCTTTAAAGCGGGCTTATCAAGATCCTGAAATTGGCGAATTTATGCAATCAGGATGGTTTTATTGCCATTTCATACCATTAGTGAATATGCTACTGCGAATGAAGCACCAGTTGATGTGGTCTATTTCGATCCGATGTTTCCACATAAACAAAAAGTGCGTTGGTCAAAAAGAAATGCGCGTATTCAACATTTAGTGGGTGCGGATTTAGATTCGGATGATTTTTCCAACCAGCGAAACAAGTGGCTCGCAAACGAGTGGTAGTCAAACGCCCTGATTATGCTCCGTTTATTGCTGAACAAAAACCTGATTTTAGCCAAAATGACCAAAAATCACCGATTTGATGTGGGATTTGTCGCATTTGCTTCATATTTAAACGGAAAATTCAGCAAATGTAACAAAAAATTTACAAAAACTTTTTAAAACTGAACTTGCCTAATTGATAGGCAAACGGACTATTTTTTTCAGTAAAATTTAGCACAATATTTTTAATTTAAGGTTCAAAGAAAAGATGTCTCGACACTCTATGGCTCGCTCAAAGAGATCAAAAAGGAATGAGCGTTTCCACCATATTATCGCTGGTTATCATTATTTTGTTAGCACTTGGACTAGGCTTATGGTTGATGAAAGAAAATGCACCAGCCCCCTAACCTCCGATTCCACAAACTGCATAACCCTTGCCGCAAGGGCACAACCTTGCCTAGTCGCCCTGAGGAAGTGTATAGCTACATTCGCGATTTAGAAACCCGTGAAGTGATTACGGATCCAAAACAAAGGGCAACCAAAAATCAGCTCAGCTCGAAAAGAGCAACTGGCACAATTAGAAGAAAAACGTAAACAGGAAGAAGCAGCTCGCCTTGCAGCGGACCCCATAGAGCCAGAAGTCGCAAGAGAGCAACCAGCAGTACCATCCGATGCTGAAATCGCAGCTCAAAAAGCACGCGAGCAAAAACTTGCTGAAGAAAACGTAAACAAGCAGAGTTAAAAACAGCAAGAATTAGCTGCGAAAAAGCGGAAGCAGAAAAAGCAAAAAGCGAAAGTAGAGCCAACAAAAACAGAGCAAGCTAAAAGTAATATCTGCAAAATCGGAAGAAAAAACCGACTCGCTTCTCAGCCAAAAACCTGGTAGTTTTGGACTTCAATGCGGTGCATCTCAAAAACAAAGCACAAGCTGAAAATATGCAAGCCCGCCTTGCTATGGCAGGTTTCAACGCCCGTATTGTTAGCGGAGCAGATTGGAATCGCGTATTTGTCGGTCCTGTCGGGAATCGATTCAGCAGCTGCAACTGCCCAATCTAATGCAAGAAGTGTGGCAGAATGCGTGATTGTAGCGATGTAATAAAATCAATACTTGTAGATGTTTATAATACATCTACAAGCTCTAATCAGCCTTCCTTACAATTCAACCAAGCTGTTCGTTGCCCTTGATAGATTTTGTAGTAAGTGGAACCGTGTTGACGAGCTACAAGCTCAACTGAGCCCCCTTCAATTGGGTAATATGAACGATAAATGACCTCAAAACGCGTACCTCGAGCATTCAATTCCCTATTTTGAATATGATCGAACGGCACAGCTTTTCCACCGTTTAGCTGAAAATAGATACCAAAATTTTCTTTTTTTCGACTCTCTCGTGAAAGCGGGAAATAAGTGGTCAGCGATGCCCGTTCACCTGTCATGACATTCTTACAAACATAGTAATAGCGTTTGTAATCTTTTAGATTATTCAATTCCTGACTGTGTAATATCTTCTTTTAGAAATCTTGCTTTGTGCAGATTTTTGGGCTGTTGCTTGTTAGGCATTGTAGTACAAGCAAAGAGTGTGACCAAGGTAATACCAACCAGGATCAATTTGGATTTTTGAGCATAATTTTCTTAGGAAAATAGAAAGGTAGCTATCATAGCGTAAATGAAGAAGAGTGAAAAATAACGATCTTTTGTATTAAAAGGCACAAGTCTAGATGCTTGTGCCTTTAGCATCTTAATAAAACTTCACTTCAAATGCTTTCTGAAGTTCTTCAACATTCTCCACTTTTCTCAAACCCCTGTGGTGAAATCGCATCAGTGGCTTTTTACTTTCGTGCCCAATGCCTGGCTGATGAAGACCAAACCTGTTGCTCAATCACCGCGTTTTGATAGAATTTCAGAATGTCATTTTTCGTCAGATTTTTTTCACCGCTTGCATCAACTTCTCTTTACGATCGAATTGTTGATTGCCTCGTGCATAATCAAAAACTAAAGTTTTCAAATTCTTGTGAAAGCGACTCAGGCTTTCTTTCCAATTTATTTAATAAACTCTCTTTGAACTGATCAAATTCAGACTCACTTAAAACGGTCAATTTTTGCAAACTTTCTACAAAAAGCGTTCATTATGTTGCATAATCCCTTTCGGACTCTGTATTTGGACTTTGCACCATAAAAACGAATACCTGATGTTTTGCCTACTTTCGCTTGAGCTACATACACTACATAGCCTAATTGTTTATTAGTGCGTAAATCATCAAAAATACCAGCGAGAAATAATATCTTTCAGCAACATTGCTCGCACTTCGCCTGCCAACTCATCATAGCCTTTTGCCATATAAGCAATCGAGAGTGCATTATCTTCATTTGGCACAAATTTAATGGCATTTAATTTTTGTGCTTTGGTTAATATCTAAATAGCGATATTTAGCTAATTCAATATTATTATTTTTTTAGCTATTTTTTTCTAACTCAGAAATAATATTTTTAACTTGATTATCAGTAAAATTACCTCACAGATATAGCCCGCACGCTTGTGGCTTTTGATAATAATTTCTCTCGAATAGATTGAATATCTTTTTAACGTAATTTTTGTCGATCATCTCACGCTGTTTATCCTCTTCAAAATAAGGATAACTAGAGAAATTCACAAAGATTTTCATTTGCTTGATTTAAACTATTCTCTTTACGTTTTCCATCTAAGGCTTCAATTAAACGCTGTTTCGCTTGTCACTAAATATTTTTCATTTAATTCAAATTGGCTAAATTGTTGCATTTTATCTTGCATTAATTGAGCCAAATGCTGTGTATAACCTTCTGCCCGCAATGAAAAACCATTTTCGATTAACGATAAGCCAGCCTCCATCCCTGCTACAGAAGATTGGAAATCCACTTTTGCTTGAGCTAATTCATTCATATAACTCAAAATGGTCGCACTGATGCTTTCTTTTAAGCTATCTGTTCTTGGCGTAATTGAAAAATTAACAGCAATATGAGCCTTCGGATCGTGAGAAAAAATATTGGCTTGACATTGCATAAAAGTTGTGTTCCTTTTTCTTCCTCAATCAATTTCGGCGAAGTTCTTTTTATCTTCTTTAATTAAAGAAAAAGTCAGTAGTGAAATAAGGATTTAATTCAGGTAATTTGATTCCAGGGTTTTTACTGAAATCTAGCCATGCTTTTTTTCTGTTCATCACTTATTTTTCAATAGAGAAACCCGCTTCAAAATAAGGCGATTTCTTATCAGTTTTTACATCATCGCTAACCAATAAAAATACGTGCATTATCGATATTCATTTCAGATAATTTTTCTTCAATCTCTTTTTATCCATATTTTTTTAACCAGATAATCCGCATCTAAAAATATGTTCTAAAGGATAAAACAGCATTTGTTCTGCGAGAGATTCAATATAATTCCCTGTTTTTCGACTTGTAAATGAGTAAATTCTTGTTTTAGGCTCTCACGTACTTCATTAAAAATAATTTTCTTGAATACCTTTGTTTTTTTACTTTATCAATTTGTTGGAAAAATAAGCGAAATAATATTTTCTTTTTCTTTTAATCCTTTTTCAGTTAATGCAACATAAAAAGGTAAAACTACCACGATTACGACTTACATTTGCTGTTGCTTGAGCAGAAATTCCACTATCTGATAAACCTTGCTTAATTAAATAATCTGATAAAAGTGCCATCAGTATTATTATTAAAAATATAGGCTAAATATTCTCCTGTTTTATTTGCAAATTTGTCTTCATCATTTTGCATATCAAATGAAATAGCTAACATTTTCATTGGTTGAATAGGTTTATAAGAGATAAGTACACTCTTATCTTCATCTCTAAAAAGTGGAATATCTATTTTCGGGGCAATTAGATGTTTATTTTCCACTTTTACCCAATGTTTTATCTGCTAATTTTGCTAATTTCTCAATCGGTTGATTAGAATATAAAACCACTTTCATCAAATTTGCAGAATAATATTTTATGATAAAAATTTCTAATTCTGTTTGTAATAAACTATTTTGGTTTATCTGAAAGTGTTTCTTTATTTCCCACAGTGAATTTTGTAATTGGATGTGCAGGGTTAGAAGTAGCTAAATTAACGCTATTTAATAAAATGTCCATCACTTGATTTTTGCACGCACCATTTCAGCATTCACAGCATTCACTTCTTTTCCGCATTTTCCTTAGAAAGCAGGGGAATGCGAGCGTATCAGCAAAAGCGAGTAACTGCTTTCATCGAATGCATCGTTATTTACTTCCAAATAATAAGCGGTACGATAAGCCGTAGTAGAAGCATTTATTATAGCTCCATTTTTGTTTAAAAATTTATCTAAACTATTGGTTTCTGGGAAGTTTCTTGATCCCATCAAGATCATATGTTCTAAATAATGTGCTAAACCTTGTTGAGAAATCGGATCTTCCATCGAGCCAATGGGAATTGCCATCGATATTAAGGACTTATTCGCCTTTTTCATCCGAAAATCAATAATACCGTCATTCCATTATCTAATTTAATGCCTTGATAAATGGCTTTTATCATTCAGGCTTTTATTGATTTGTGTTTTAATCAATTTAAAAGCCTAAATTAGTGTCAGTCTGCTCTTGAATAATAGCGGTCTGATTTTTGATTATTTTTCTGCAAATGCAGTAGGTGTCACATCTCAGTGCCAAAAATGTGGAAAGAATGGCATAACGAATAGTGTGATTTAATTGTGTTTTCTTCATATTTATTTTTTATTATCCTTTATTTTTAGATTTTTGCATTAAATCAAACCAATCTAATGTCGTTTGGTGAATATGAGCATAATCTAATTTTTCACTTTGATTAAGAATACGTCGTAGATAGATATTCTCATCATTATAACTTTCTGCAATTTTCAACTCAGTTTATTTTTCACAATTTTTTCTATATTTTCAGAAATGTTGTCAAAGTAATTATCTAAACTTAAGGTAATTTGCCAACTCAAATGTAACAAAACTGCGTAAATAGGCAGAAACATAACTTTTCAAGCTGTTGCTTTGCATGTTCTTTTTCTATTTTATTAAACTGAGTTTAGCTAACGCTTCGTTATTTAAATAATAGAAAAATAGGTGAGTTTTCTTTTTCCTGATAAAAATTGAGACAATATAATAAATCCAAAGTTTAATTACATCTTTATCTCGTAAACTACCCGTTCGCCATAGCACTATGCTATTACCAAATAGATGCGGAATATTGCCGATAAGTTCGGTTTGATCGAGCGTTAAATTGATTTCAAGCACTTGACTATCTTGATTTAAATAACCAGCCAAACCTGAACGCATATTCTCAATCCGAGAATTTAATTCTTTCTTGTTTTAATTTTACCAAAATTCAGTGCTAACAAATTTCCTTTTCAAGTACTCTTTTGCAAAGAAATTCTCTATTTCTTCATTTTTGATATTCAATAACTCATCTAATAGGAGCGTATTCATCTAAACGAGAAAGTGAAAAATGTTCTGGTTTCTTCAATACTCTTCGCTTAAGCTAAAAATTCACGCCTAATCGATGAGTAAAAATAACGAGCAGGTGATTGAATAAAGCTAATCAGATCGTCTAATTCAATATATTTTTGGCAACTCTACTTCATTAATAATTTGTTCTGAGATAAACTCTTTAACTCCATTACTATTCTGTACTAATGGCAACCACTCTTTATCATAAGAAAGATAATTTTCTTTAAAATTATTTTGGACTAAATACCGTAATAGGATGGTTTTGAATAAAATTGTGCTTTTTCTTCTAAATCAGAGTGCTCAATTAACTAGTCCATTAATTGAGAAACTAATATCGATGGAAAATACTCTTTATTATTGACTAATGATTGACCAATATAACTCATATAGAAAAATATCTTGAGCAGAGAGCAATGCTTCTAAGAATAAGTAACGGTCATCATCTCGTCTTGTACGGTCACCTTTTTGTGGATGATATTGCATTAAATCAAAACTATTGATTTGTTGCTGTCTTGGAAAAATCTGCTTCATTCATTCCCAATAAACAAACTACTTTAAATGGAATAGCTCTGCATTGGTAATAAAAGTACAGAAATTTACTTTTTCCTGCTAAAAAATTGCAGATGGCTTTTTGATAATTTAATTTCTTTAAAAATTGAGCCAATAATATCAATCGAAATAGGCTGATTATATTTTTGTTTGTTCAATTAACGAATAGCATTTTTCACACTTTCTTCGAAATCAATAATAATGCGTTAGTCGTCATTTCATTTTCTTGATAGAAATGATTGACTATATATTCCAGCATTTCTTTTCCATTTATCAATAGTATGACTTTTCCTGTAAAAAAATTTGCCCTAAGCTGTTAATTTCTCAATAAAATCTGCTAAATAACCCACTTGTTCTGAAATCAGCTTCATAACTCTCATTAAAAAGCAATCGTATTCTGCCAAATACCACTCTCTTTCTTTTTAAGCTTGTACCAAGCAGTAAACGATTTAAACCATTTTCCCAAGAATTATAATTATCCCATTGTTCATCTTGTTGAATAGTGAGCTCTGCACGAATACCGCTTGCTTTAAGCCAATTTCTTAATAAAACAATATCGTTTTCACGTAAATTAAATTTCTCACCAATCGCTTTAACTTCTAATAAATCTAATATTTCTTCAGACTAAATCTGCTTTCTTTCATTGAAAGCAGAGAAATAAAAACTAGAAAGAATAGGATCAACTTCACTGATTTTTTTGGTCTGAAATTGTAAATGGATATAACGTTTTATCTCTTTACGCCTTTTTCATCTTTTTATCATAACGAGAAAATACAGCTTGAAATATAAGGGGCATATTGCTCAATATTCGGTGACATTACAATAATATCTTTTGTCGAGAGTGTTTTATTTTGTTCAAAAATATGAAGCAATTGATTATGTAAAATTTCAACTTCTCGTAAGATACTATGTGCTGAATGAATTTGAATAGAATGATCTTGTTTGAAATCTAAATTAGGTTCGTTATGATACTCTAAAATCGCTTGCTTAATTTGGCTTAAATTATGGGTTTCAAAAGGTGGAATAAAACCATCTATCACATCGTGTTCTTTCTTCCACTAATTGTGCTAAAAATCTCGCCCTTGTTTACCCCAAATTGCGAGTAGTTGATTACCTTGTTGTGCTAATAATGCATCAATATCTTCTTGAGAGAGTTGTTGTTTTAATGCAAGTTTTTCTAATACGCTATCTTCAATACTATCACTCCCAATATTTTTCACTTGGGTTTAAAAAGAATAAATGAATATCACAATACTCACTTAATTTTTCTTAATACAGCAAGCTGAGATGGCGGAAGTGAAGAAATACCAAAAACAAAAAAATACGTTTAGGCAATTTTTGTTTTTTTCTTCTTCAGTCAAATTATCTAATTTTTCAAAAATATAAATTTTGTAAATAGGCACGTGTGAGGTAGTAAATAAAAAGTTCATCGTAATCCTTTTTAGTATCTTCAATCAATAAATTCCATAGAATACTTTTGCCAAAGTACATTTTTCGGCAATATCTTCTTCATTTCTGATTTTTATTAGAAAAATGATGTTTAATTTTCATCAATAACTAATTGTTGATTATTCTTTTCCCCAAGAAAACCAACCAGTGTGGACGATAAACCAAATATTGGTCGAAAAGATCAGCAATTTTATTGGCTAATTGATAAAGGCGTAAATCCGAACCCTCTTTTTCAGATTTAAGATAAGCTCGTAAGGCACTAAAGCCTTCTTGCTCAAGCATATTCGGGATAATTCGCATCAATCGCCACGCCATCACAGCACGTTCAAAAAAATATTCTCTTCGGCAGGTAAGGAAAAACAAGGCGATATTGCTGCCAAATAAAACTGGTCGGGAATGGGAAGTTGTAATTGCTCGTAATGCCTGTTTGCTCAGCAATTTCCATTTGTAGCTATTGAGCCATTCCGATACTTTTGTACCAAAATGGTTTCTTCGGCAAAAGGATCGGGATTTGGGAAATTTTTTGGTGCTGAATAGCATTGATGCTAAGGCATTGAGATCATTAGAATAATAAACGGTGAACATACTAAAAACCCTCATAGAACGAGCCATTTTGCTTGAATTGGCTAGAATATTCAACGCTTTTTAGCCGATTACTTTGTTTTTAATTTCAACCTTCCCATCGGATAACTGACCTTTATTAACTCCCTCACTGCATTGATGGTAAATCTTACATCATTTTCGACCGCTTGCGACTCGCAACTTAGCCCCTGCCATTCTTAACGCAATCTGGTTTTCTGCAATTTGCAATGCCTGCTGTTGCTGGTAATTTCTTGTCCCGCGTTCAAGCTGATCTTTTCTGCCAAGCGGTGAAATTTAACACCAAAATTGCAATAACGTTAATGCGACAAGTAGTGAAACTAAACTTTCCGCTTTTTAATTGTTTAACCATACTATTTATTATTTAATATATTTTTGAATTTGGTACTGAGATGCCACTTTGAATATTTCTGCTCTAAATTATCAACTACAGCTCTTCTAAACGTTAAATTACGCTCTTCTCGCTCGTTATCAAAGGTAGAATAAAGTACGCCATATACTCTTTGGAGCCTGTAATATCAAAAATAGTAGTCGGTAATAATAATGCCGTAAAAATGTTCGTCTAATCTCTTCAATTGCCTTTTTGCTACGACAATTTTTCGGATCATCTTCACTATTTTTAGGTAATTCAGATAATGAATTAATATAAATTATTTTGGGAAGCATAAGAATCTAAATCCAGCCAATTTTCAATATTATCTACTGCAATATATTTATCTTTCGTGGCTTTGGTTTAATAAATAGACTATTCATTTCACACTGGTAAGAATAAATAAGTTCGCCTATTTTTCTTCAATAATCTCTTTTTCTGAGAGGCACATTCATTTTTGATTTACTCTTTTTAATAATGTAAGTTTGGAAGATAAATATTGTTGATAATAGCTATTTGCAACACTTTCTTGTTTTAACCAATTTTTCTTTTGGTTAAAAACAGCAATGTCAAAATGCCTGATAAAATCAGTAACGAACTTAATAAACTATTAGCTTCTAATTTTTTTCATTGATAAGCTCCATTTAATAAATAAACATTAGCAATTAAACTATAGCTTATTTTATGATCTTTCAATTGAAGAAAGCGTTAATTCTATTTGCATCAATTTATTCTGTTTTTTTCCAATTGAATTGAAGTTTATCAACTAAATACCCTCTTTAGAGGTAAATTTTGTCCATTTATTTTCGCAGCTATCTAATAGTGTTTTTACATTTTTCGCCCAAGCAATTTTCAAAACGGTTATCAGCATAAAATGGATTTCTTTCTCTTCTAGCTTAAAGCCAAAAACTTCTTTTGCTAGATCTTTAGTATTATTTAGTTTCCCTGTTTCTACATAATGACTTTTTTGTCGCTCGTTTACCTAAACAACCATCACCATTGAGATCATAAAAAAAGATTAAACATTGATTATTTAATACAAAACGCTGATTATCTTTCTCAAACAATTCAAAATTACTCTCTTCTTTATTATTGCCTTGATAACCTAAATGCTGAATATGTTGTTGCAAATAATGTGCTAATTGATGGGCTTCTTTTTGTAAGAGAAATTGCTCTTTTTGTTTTTGCCAAGTTACATAATAATTTGAATAAAAAGTAAGTAAAAAGAAAGCAACAAAATGGAACCTAAAACCAAGAGAAATGAGTATTTCTACCAAGCTAAAGGCCTCTCAAATGGCTAATCTTACAGGTACTTTCGCTTATTTTTTTCACTAATATAAATTCTTCCCATTGATCGAATTGTAGAATTTCACTGGTATTATTTAGGCTAATATTGATACATTTAGACTTCAACTGTCCTGCATTGCCATACAATACTAATAAAAAGATTTTGGAAAGAGGCTTTTTGTTGCGTAATACAATGTTTTTATGTTGGTTTTCGTAAAGATGATATTCATCTGTCAGATACAACTTTTTATATTTAAGCAATTACAAATTACTTGTTTACTACTCTTTTTGAATCGCAATAATGCACCATCATTATTATTTTGTACAATGGTAAGTGAATAATTCTTTTTGAAAACGAGCTTTAGTTTGAATTTGATAAATAAAAGAAGAGAGATTTTCATTTCACTTTCTAACGCCCATTTATCTTGCAAAAAGAAAAAGAATAGGAGAAATAAATAAAATAGAAATAGTAAGAAGCGTTAAGGTAATTAAAATTTCAATTAGTAAAAAGTCGCCACATAATCTTTCCTCAAAAGAGAAGACACTATGGGCGAGTTTGCGAGAAAATGTAAATTTGGAATGTTTAAATTTTCGAGCGTGATCGAAAAATTAAATAACTAGAATGAAGAAGCATCTTTGGAATAGCCGACTTTCAGATCTCGTTGCGGTGTAAATTACACGATCATCCACTTCCACTTCGCCATCCGCTAATCCCATCACGAGCTTGCGGTTGATCACCTCGTTCATATGAATACGATAAGTTACTTTTTTCGCGGTCGGTAAGATTTGTCCTGTGAATTTCTACTCTCCAACACCTAAAGCACGGCCTTTGGCTCTTTTCCGCCAACCCAGCCTAAGAAGAAGCCAACTAATTGCCACATTGCATCTAAACCCTAAACAACCTGGCATCACAGGGTCATTGATGAAAATGGCAATCGAAAAAGAATAAATTCAAGGAATGTCTAATTCCGCTTCAATGTAGCCTTTATCGAACAAGCCACCATTTTCGGTCATCAAGTTCACCTGGTCCATCATTAACATGGGAGGTGCAGGCAATTGAGGACCTTCACTGCCGAATAATTCACCGCGTCCTGATGCTAATAAATCTTCATAAGTGTAGTTAGATTTAATATTTGGTGTACAACTGTTCATCTTTTTAATCCCTGTATTATTAAAAAGAAAGCTCTGTATTCTCTTGCTTTCCTAATTTTGTCTGTGAAAGCAGATAGTATAGTCTTTTATTTTAGCTAACAACTGTTAGCTGACTTGTCGGATCAGTGAGATTTCCACCAAGGGAAAGATTTTTATGCCACAATTTATGTTCTACATCGTGATTTGAACTTTGCTCAATGCCTTGATGAATAAGGTCAAACAAGGCAGGTTTGTCGGATTTTTCTCGACGATCTTCACATAAAATGCATTTTTCAGTAAAATTTCGACCGCTTCAAACACACTTTCAACCGCCCAGATCTGAATTTCCTGCTTTTAACGGCAGCCAACACGCTAGGTCTCAGGCTTAAATGTGACACACAGCTTGCAGGAATAATCACGCCCTCCTTCCCTGTAAGCTCACGAGCATCACACACTTCGAAAAAGCCCTCGATCTTTTGGTTTACACCACCCACGCTTAGCACGTTACCAAATTGGTCAATAGAGCCTGTCACCGCAACAGATTGCGGTAGTGCAACCTTCGCTAAGCTGCTGACTAACACGCAGAAAATTGCTAATGATGAGCTGTCACCATCCACTTCGCCGTAAGATTGCTCAAAGGCAAGTGATGCGGAGAACGGCAATTGGGTTGGTAACTCTAACAAATTCGCCAAGCAAGATTGGGCGATTAAAATCCCTTTCGAGTGAATGTTGCCGCCGAGTTCCACTTTACGTTCAATGTCGATAATTTCGCCATCACCATATTGCACGTTGCAACTAATGCGAAGCGGTTCGCCAAAAGCATAGGGCACGCCTTCAAATTCGATGACTGATAATCCGTTGATCTGCCCACTTTCTTCATCTTCCGTTTCGATGTAAACTTGGTTGTTCAAAATATCCTGCAACGCGTATTGATTGAGTGTGGACGCCTGTAATTCTAAGGCTTCAAAATAAGTATTCACTTCATCGAAAGCGATCGAATTTGATAAAAATTTTGCAAAGCCGAGCAACTGATTTTTGAGCTTGCTTGGTGAAATAGAAATCATCGTTTGGCTTTCGCTTTTCACGGATATAATGTTGTAAAAGCTGCTGGAGTGCGGGTTCGCTTAATTTTGCGTTGCGTAAATTCTTTGAGCGTAGGCTTGCACATAATCACCCCATTGGTTGAGGCTTTCTTCATCCACCTTGAGAAATGAATCTACTTCGGTATATTGGGCAAATTGGTACAAATCGCCATCATAGGCAGCGAGCATTGAAATATCTTCACGGCTACCAACCAACAGCAATTTAAATGGGCTTTTGAATCGCAGGCAGTGCTTCAGGCACGTGGTTTACTGCATTCTGTTCATAAAAAGCCGAACAACAAAGCTTGTTTTGAGTTTTTATCCCACTGTATTAAATCGTGTAATAGCAGTGTTTAAACGCAGCACCAAAATGCCATTTTGTGCTTGCTGAATTGCCCTTCGATGGCTTCTATGCGGTTCTCTTTTTCTAAAAAGAGTGTGTAGCCGAACAAATGCGAGGCTTTAAATTCGGTTCTCACAATCACAGGCTGTGAATTCTCTATAGATAATTGATGCTGAGTTCATCTAAAAACTCAGGCAATACTTCGCTTTTCACCATCAATAATGAGCCCATTTCTTGCGATTTAAAATAGGCTTAGGTTTGCTGTGCCTTCGGCTGAAAATCGAAGAAATTGACTTGTTCTCCCTGTTAATTGGAAGGTGTGAGATAAAGAAAGCGACTGCCACGATAAAGCGAGATAAATTCACAAAAATGCCTCTATAATAGAAATTTGGTTTATTATACAAAAATTCCGTTATACTCTGCCTAAAATTTGCGAATAAATCAAGAGAAACAATGAGATATCAAAAGCTAGAAGCCCAAGAAGCGAATTGGAAATGGAAATACCTGCTTAAAAAACATCGTGAAGGCGAAAATATTACCAAATATACCGAAAGCAGTATGATTGAGCTGAAAAATCCAACCACTGACCACGCTGCAAAAACCTCCCAATGAAATTGAAAAATGGGTAAAAACAGAAATGACTGCGGAACAACGCAAAAATGCGCCAGTCTATTCGTGCTCGCTGTAAACGTTTTTCAATGCCGAAAAAATCACAACCAAAAAGAAATCAATTGATTTAGAATACGCCAGCTGGTTGCAGCTTTGGCATGCGAATGCTCAAGGAGTAACGCTCACAAGCTGTATTGCAGCTCATTGATGAATTAGAAAATAAAGAGCTGTATTTAGAGCAAGTTGAGAAAAAATGAAGGCAAGTTTGAAAGGCTTTATTAAAAATTGAGAATAAATGGTGCCGACTACTGAATCGAACTGGTGACCTACTGATTACAAGTCAGTTGCTCTACCTACTGAGCTAAGTCGGCATAGAAATGTTTAAAAGAATGTTGCCAAAACAACGACGACAAATTATAAAGATTTTGAGCAAGCTTTGCAACCTTTTCGTATTTAGTTGTTACTAAATAAATAAAGTTTGTTAATTTTTATAAGAAAAATTAACAAATTCTTTACTAAAATCAACCGCTTTCTATATTAAACTATTCACTGTTGGGGGCAATTTCTTCTGTAGGGATAGTTTGCTGCTCTTCTGAAACCTCTGCTTTGGTATTCTCTGTTTTCGATTTTCCAAGTGAAAGAGCTTCAACACCGTTGGTTTTCTGGGTTTCTAGCAACTAAGCCACCAGAAGAACAATAAGTTTGTCCACGGTCACGCCACATTGGAATTTGGCGTCCGCTTTCACAAGTAATACTGCCGTAGCTATTAATGCCCACCCATTGAATATCTTTTCACTTTCGGCAAGCTAAATTTCAGCGGTAAGGCACGGCGGATGTACTTTTATAAACATACAACGCCCCACTTGAACCCGTTAAATGGGTATCAGCATTGTTATCTTTCCCTAGCCACACGGTCGCCACGTTTTCGCCATCAATCCCGACGAACCACGTATCACGTGCGTTGTTGGTTGTCCCCTGTTTTACCTGCCAAGCGTAAATCCGCAAATTCACTTTGCAGGCTACGTGCCGTACCCCGTTCAACCACCTGTTGCATCGCATAAAGCGTTTGCGTCGTTGCTTCTTCAGGTAGTACTTGCTTGCTTACTTCCCAATATTGCGTTGATAAAGCGGCTTGCCATCAAAGCCTGTAATAGACTCAATGGTCGTGAGCGGCACTTTCAAGCTCATTATTCGCCAACACTTGGTAGGATTTCGTCACATCATAAGGTGAAAATGGAGTAAGAACCGAGTAACATTGACGGGTAAACTGGAATATCCGCTTTATCCCAACCCATCTCTTTTTGTTTAGCGATTACTTTTTCGCAAGCCAAATTTCATCCCGATATTCACGGTTGAATATTCAGCGAGCGAACCAGTGCATCCATCAACATTACCGAGCCACTCAAAACGTTTGTCGTAGTTTTTTCGGTGACCACGGAGCTGATCCTTTCACTTGGATAGTGATCGGTTTGTTGTCAATCGGCGTATTCAAGCGGAAATTTTTCGGATCAGACAAGGCAATCGCATAAATGGATGGTTTCACCAAAAGAACCAATTTGACGTTTAGTTTGAATCGCACGGTTAAAGCCTCGCATACTGAGTCAAGCGGTCCCCCACAATTGCACGCACTTTACCTGTACTGATATTCCGACACCACAATCGCTGCTTGTAAGTCTTTGATTTTCTTATCAGAATTTTTCTAAATCTTCCAAACCGTTAATCACCGCTTGTTCGGCAGAACGTTGCTGTTTACGGTCAAGCGTGGTGAAAATTTTCGCCCCTGAAAGCAAGGCAGAACGGTTTTCACCAAACTCATTTTTTTAAGGTCTAAATTCAATGCCTGCATAAAGGCAGGTTGTTGACGGTAAATCGTACCCTTTTCTTTTTACACCCAACGGCTGTTTTTACCAAAAATTCATAATCGCTTTGGCTAATTGCGTGGTTTTCTTGGAGCAATTTGAGCACCACATTTCGGCGTTCAAGTGCTGCCTCTGGGTGTCGCCACGGATTGTAAAGTGATGGACCTTTCACCATTCCAACTAACAATGCCATTTGTGACGGGGTGATTTCTTGGATTGGGCGACCAAAATAGAATTGACTTGCCAACGCAAAACCATGCACTTGATAACTACCGTTCTGACCTAAATAAAATTCTCGTTTAGATACGTTTCAAGAATACGATTTTTATCGTAACGAGCATCTAAAATCAGCGACATCAGTGCTTCGTTAATCTTACGGCTCAGTGATTTTTCGCTGCTCAAAAAGAGGTTTTTAACCAACTGTTGCGTGAGCGTACTCGCTCCCTGCACAGTTCTACCTGCTTGATAGTTCGCGACCAACGCACGGGCAATCCCCATTGGGCTGATACCATCGTGCTGGTAAAAAGCGTTTATCTTCGGTTAAAAGTAGGGCTTGGATGAGGAAATAGGGATATTGTTGCAATTTCAACGCTTGGCGTTCTTCATCACTTTCTGAATGCAACATTGCAATCAATTTAGGATCCAGCCTAAACTCTTCCACTAAACGCTGAGCCCCCAAATCTTCAATATAAGTCAGTTTGTCGTTTTGAAAGCGTAAACGCAACACACGTTGTGCTTCAGGACTTTTCAGGAAAATGGAAAGGCACGGCGCAACACCACAATATTATTGCCTTCGAGTTTGAAAATCGCCAGGAGCAACGATTTTGCGATACTTGACGATAGCTATTATCTAACAAAGCGGTTTTGGTTTGCTCCAGCGTAAGATTTTTCCTCAATTTTGATGCTTTCAATGCGAGCATAAACTTCAGCTGGCAATTGCCAAACTTGCCCGTTCATTTTTAGTACGAATTTTACCGTCTAAATACACGGCATAAAAACCGCCATAAAAACTCGCTCCAACTACACCCTAATTTGATACTACTTATAAGCACCCTAGAACAGAAAGAGCGTTTGTGTTTTTGCTTTTTACGCGTGGACATAGTTCAAACTCAGAAAGGAAAAAAGCGGTGAGATTTTTGCAAAAGGTTTTACCAAAAACATCGTAAATTTTTACTCAATATCACCGCTTTTAGAGAGAAACCCATTACGGATTGCGTTTAAATTTGCTGAAATCAGGTTCGCGTTTTTCGTTGAACGCATTGCGACCTTCTTGACCTTCTTCTGTCATATAAAACAACATTGTCGCGTTGCCCGCCAACTCTTGAAGACCTGCTTGACCATCACAGTCTGCGTTTAATGCTGCCTTCAAGCAACGTAATGCGATTGGACTGTTTTGTAACATTTCGCGACACCAGCGCACAGTTTCTTTTTCTAAATCAGCATAAGGCACAACGGTGTTTACTAAGCCCATATCTAGTGCTTGTTCTGCATCGTACATACGGCATAAGAACCAGATTTCGCGAGCTTTTTCTGACCTACAATGCGAGCCATATAGCTTGCACCCCAACCACCATCGAATGAACCCACTTTCGGGCCTGTTTGACCGAATTTCGCGTTATCTGCAGCGATGGTTAAATCACACATCATATGTAACACGTGACCGCCACCTACGGCATAACCTGCTACCATTGCCACCACTGGTTTCGGACAAGTACGGATGTCGCGTTGAAATTGTAAAACGTTTAAGTGGTGCACGCCGCTGTCATCTTTATAGCCGCCGTAGTCGCCACGAATTTTTTGGTCGCCACCCGCACAAAATGCGTATTCGCCTTCACCTGTTAATACGATTACACCGATTTTTTCATCAAAACGAGCATCCGCAAATGCGTGAATCATCTCTTTTACTGTTTGTGGACGGAACGCATTACGCACTTCTGGGCGGTTAATAGTAATTTTCGCAATCCCATCTGTTGATTTGTGGTAACAAATGTCGGTGTAACCTTTCACTGTGATCCACCCATTCAATAGGTGCGTATAAAAAAATTCTTCGCTTGGATATAACATTGATTATGTTCCTTTTGAGTATTCAAATGAATGTTAAAAATTCAGTGCCATTATAGCGGTTTTTGTCGCCAGTAAAAATAAAAAAGCGGTTAAATTTGCAGAATAATTTACAAAAGTTCAGCATATTTAACTGCTTGATTTCGTAGGAACGGGATAACCCTCACCCTACTTAATGCTAGTTGCTATTTCTTATCCACTTTCACTACACCACTTAACTTGGTTAATCGTTGAATAACCACGTAAAGATGAGCATTATCAGTAACTGAAATCTGCAATTTCACTTGATAATTACCGTTTTCAATTGGGGTAACTTTGCACCGAACCAATGTTACTATTAAGAGATGCAATGGTATTGGTAAGGCTTGCCAACACCCCTGGTTGGTCTTTGATTTCAGCACCAATTCCACGTTAATCTCTGTAGGCTCTTCGGTCTCTAAAGCTTCATCCAAAGCATCAAGCTGTTTTAAGGCTTGTTTGATTTTAGAACGTGCTTTAGCACTCACTGCAAAAATTCAACCAGCTTGAGCTTGGGTAACGACCTGTTTCAGTTAAAAATTTCAATCGTTTGACCAGATTGTAACGGTTGTGAGATTGATATGGCTGACGATCCACAATCGCACCCACACAGTGATCGCCAATATCGGAATGCACCGCATAAGCAAAGTCGATAGCGGTCGATTTTGCAGGCAATTCTACAATTCTGCCTTTTTGGCGTGAATACGTAAATGTCGTTTGAGAACAGCTCCGATTTCACGTTTTCGATAAACTCTTCTGCATTGCCTGCACTTTGTTGCAATTCGATGATACTTTGTAGCCATTTTTGTGCTTTTTGTTGCACGCTGGTTGCGTGAATTTGCTCATCGTTATATTGCCAGAATGCTGCCACACCAAGTTCTGCCATTTGATCCATCTCTTCGGTGCGAATTTGCACTCAATCGGCAAGCCTTTATGACCAATCATAGAGGTATGGATCGATTGATAGCCGTTACTTTTCGGCACGGCAATGTAGTCTCTCACTTGATACGGACGCGGTTTATACAGAGCGTGCACCCGCCCCAATGCTCGGTAGCAATTGTCCACATCATCTACCACCACGCGGAACGCATAAATATCCAAAATTGAACGGAAACGTTGATCGCGTTGGCGAAGTTTGTGATAAAGGGTGTAAAGATGTTTTTCACGCCCGTAAATGCGAGCAGAAATTCCCGCTTCTTTCAGATGACTTTCCAGTTCGTGCGAAATGGTGGCAAGCAAGTCTTGACGAGTACCGCGTGCTATTTCAATCGCCATTTTCAGCACATTATAACGGTGCGGATACATCGCTTTGAAACAGAGATCTTCCAACTCATTTTTCAGATGTGTAATGCCTCAAACGGTGGGCAAGCTGCAAAATTTCGAGCGTCTTTGGCAATGCGCACGCGCTTATCAGGGCGGAGTGAACCCAGCGTACGCATATTGTGCGTGCGGTCGGCAAGTTTGATTAATACCACGCGAATGTCTTTAGTCATCGCCAAAATCATCTTGCGGAAGTTCTCCACTTGTGCTTCTTTGACGAGTGCGGAATTTTAATTTATCAAGTTTAGAAACCCCTTGCACAATTTCGGCAACGTTTTTGCCAAATTCAGCTGCAAGTTGTTCTTCGGTATAAGGCGTATCTTCAATTACATCATGTAAAAGCGCCGCCATTACGGCTTCGTGGTCGAGTTTCATTTCCGCAATAATGCCTGCAACGGCAACAGGGTGCGTAATGTAGGGTTCACCGCTTGAGCGAGTCTGCCCCTCATGAGCGTCTTCGCAACAACAAAAGTCACGTTTGACCAGCTCAATTTTATCGGCTGGCAAATACTGACGAATTATGCGATCTCAATGGTTCGAAAAGATACACGATACTCCCAACATTAAAAATGGATAATGGACAATAAATTGCAATTGATATAGTTAATTTAACCGCTTGCGTTTTAATTGTCCATTATCCATTTCTAGAATTTATAAATTTTTAATTAAGCATTTGCTTGAACGTCTGCTAAGAATGAAATTGCTTCTTTTTCTGCGATATCTTGTTGAACAGCTTTGTTGATTATCAAACTGATCCATAATTTCACCATTGATTAAGCCTTCTTCAATTTCTCTTAAAGCAATTACAGTTGGTTTTATCATTTTCTTCTGGCACTAATGCCTCCACGAGTGAAGCTGGATTTGTCTTGCACGACGTGCTGCAATTAAAAATTAAATCAAAACGGTTGCCGATAATTTCAGCAGCTTCTTGAACAGTTACGAGCCATTTGTTACTCCAACAATTTGCGATTCTAGGAATTTTTAGTATAAAGGGTTAGAATTATACAAAAATAGACTAGGTGACAATCTTAATAAACCCTAATAATACATTTCCGTAAAACACTAACAGGATTCTATCCTGCAACCACACAGAATCTGGATCTTTTGCCAGATTTTTATTCCAATATTTTACCTAAATAGTCCATTTGAACCATTAGCGGTTGATTTTAATGATCGAATGCCTAGCTAATTAGCGAAAAATAGAGTTTCAAAGTATGTCGTAAAAAGGAAATTATTTGGATAATACAGAAATGGTAAATTTCGGGCGAATGAATCAATTAAAATTAAAAGGACTGAGCCCGATACAATATCGACAACAGTCCTTTAAATAACAGTCTAATTTTTGAGGCAGATCATTTGCCCTTATTTTTTCAATTATAGAGCTTCAATCGCCTTATACTGCTCTTGGATTTTCTCTAATCCAGATTGGTATTCTGCTTGTTTTTCACGTTCTTTTGCAATCACTGCTTCTGGTGCTTTAGCCACAAAAGCTTCGTTGCTGAGTTTATTCTCGATGCGTTTAACCTCATTTTGATATTTTTCAATCTCTTTGGTTAAACGAGCAAGCTCTGCTTCTTTATTGATAAAGCCAGCCATTGGCACGAGTAATTCAGCATTGCTAACGAGGTTTCGCTACCGCAAGTGGTGCAGTTTCGTTTGCGGCTAACACCTGAACGTTGTCTAACTTCGCCATGGCTTTTAAAAGAGCGGTCTGTTTTTCGAGAATTTTTACATTTTCTGCACTTAAATTACGGAATAACAGATCTAAGCCTTTACTTGGTGCGATGTTGCTTTCTGCACGAATATTACGTACCGCAACGATCACTTCTTTTAACCACTCAATTTCAGCTTCTGCTTCTGGATCAAAAGCCGTTTTTCTTCCACTTGTGGGAAAGGTTGTAACATAATGCTATCAGCCGTAATGCCTACAAATCCTTTCACTTTTTGCCAAATTTCTTCGGTAATAAATGGAATAAGCTGATGTGCTAAACGTAGTAATTTTTCTAACACGTGAACCAAAGTTTGGCTTTGCCGCACGGATTTGTGCTGAGTTGCCGTTGGCAAATACTGGTTTAGTCAATTCTAAATACCAGTCACAGAATTGGTTCCAGGTAAATTCATAAATCGCATTGGCACAAAGGGGTCAAAAACGATATTGGCTTAATGAATTGCAGAAAGTTTCACTGTGCGATTGAATTCTGATTGAATCCAACGATCCGCTAATGAGAATTCGATCTCGCCTTCGCTTAAATCTAATTTGTCATTCGTTAATACGAAACGGCTTTGCATTCCACAATTTATTACAGAGTTACGGTAACCTTCTAAACGTTTCATATCCCAGTTGATATCACGACCATTTGAAGCCAATGCCGCTAATGTGAAACGCAATGCGTCTGTACCGTGAGCGGCAATGCCGTCCACAAATTCTTTGCGGGTTGCTTTGGCAATTTTCTCTGCTAATTGCGGCTGCATCATGTTACCAGTGCGTTTTTCAAGTAAATCTTCAAGGCTGATACCGTCAATCATATCGATTGGGTCAAGCACGTTACCTTTCGATTTCGACATTTTTTTGACCTTGCTCATCACGGATCAAAGCCTGTTACATACACCGTTTTGAATGGCACTTGTGGTTTGCCATTTTCATCTTTCACAAAGTGCATCGTAAACATAATCATACGTGCAACCCAGAAGAAGATGATATCGAAGCCCGTGATTAACACATCCGTTGGGTGGAACATTTTGAGCTCTTTAGTTTGCTCTGGCCAACCTAAGGTAGAGAACGTCCATAAACCTGATGAGAACCAGGTGTCTAGCACATCTTCATCTTGTTTGAGCTCAACCGCAGAATCTAAGTTATATTTTGACCGCACTTCTTCTTCGTTACGTGCAACATAAACATTGCCCTCTGCGTCATACCACGCTGGAATGCGGTGCCCCCACCAGAGTTGGCGAGAGATACACCAATCTTGAATATCACGCATCCAAGAGAAGTAAAGATTTTCATATTGTTTCGGCACGAATTGAATTTCGCCGTCTTCCACCGCTTTAATCGCTACATCAGCAAGCGGTTTCACGCTCACATACCATTGGTCGGTTAGCATCGGCTCAATCGGCACACCACCACGGTCGCCATAAGGCACTTTCAAATCATGGTTTAATTTCGTCTAATAAACCCAGCGCTTGCAAAATCCGCCACAATTTTCTTACGGGCAACGAAACGCTCTAAGCCACGGTAATCAGCAGGAATAGTTGTTTCATAGCCGGCAAGTGGTTTGCCGTCAGTACCGATAATTTCCGCTTCATCGCGAATATCTGCATTTAAGGTTAATACGTTGACCATCGGCAAGCTGTGACGTTTACCCACTTCATAGTCGTTGAAGTCATGCGCAGGGGTAATTTTTCACCACACCAGTACCAAATTCACGATCAACATATTCATCCGCAATAATCGGAATTTCACGGTTAGCCAATGGCAGAACCACTGTTTTACCGATCAAAGATTGATAACGCTCATCTTCCGGATGAACTGCAACCGCCGTATCGCCCAACATAGTTTCTGGACGCGTGGTCGCCACCACTAAATAATCTTTACCATCAGCCGTTTTTGCACCGTTTGCTAACGGATAGCGGAAATGCCAAAGGGAACCTTTACTCTCTTTGTTTTCCACTTCTAAATCAGAAATCGCGGTGTGAAGTTTTGATCCCAGTTTACCAAGCGTTTTTCCACGATAAATCACCCTTCTTCGTGCAAGCGAACGAACACTTCTTTTACTGCATTAGATAAACCATCGTCCATCGTGAAACGCTCACGTTCCCAGTCGATTGAGTTACCTAAACGGCGCATTTGTTGGCTGATTGTGCCACCTGAATAAGCTTTCCAATCCCAAATTTTTGTTGATGAACGCTTCACGACCATAATCATGGCGGGTTTTGCCTTCTTCTGCGGCGATTTTACGTTCCACCACCATTTGAGTTGCAATACCCGCATGGTCTGTCCCCGCTTGCCATAAGGTATTATGCCCTTCCATGCGGTTAAAAACGGATTAACGTATCCATTAAAGTTTGTTGGAAAGCATGCCCCATGTAGCGAACCCGTTACGTTCGGCGGCGGAATCGCAATGCAATAGCTCGGCACGTTTTTCATTTTCAGACGGTTTAAAATAACCGCTCTCTTCCCAATGTTGATAAAGGGCTTGTTCTACCGCAGACGGATTAAAACGGTCTGCCATTTCGAATTTTTGTGTCATTGTTTTTCTCTATAACTTTATTTAAAAATTTTATTCTTTACAAACTCCCACACACCTTAGGATTAGTAATAAAAATAATATAGTGGAGATGATGTAAAGCATTATGTCCTGAATAATCTCTGCCCGCCAAAACAAATAAAGACTCTACTGCAATCAGAAAAAGAACCGATAGATATAGCCCAGAAGACAACACTTACTAAAACCCATAATACTAAATTTTACGCTTCATAAATTACCTCTAATATAATTAAATATTTATTTGTGTCACATGTTGAGAAATCTCATTCTCAATACTATTTAATTTATCCAATATACTAACCTTATTAAGATAATGTGATTCATCATAAGTCATAACAAAAACAAGAATCTTTAATTTCACTATGATAACTGTTAAAGACTTGCTCTATTATAGAATTAGATATTGATTGCTTATTCCAAAAATCACATCACTTTCATGATTCCATATTTGATTTTGAGTTCTATCATCAAAAGCTCCTGCACTAACATTACTACTTCCTATAATAGCCAAATCAATATTACTATTGTTCTTAGCTAAGAAAAATTTTAGCATGAGATTCTATTTTTAAATTTATAAAAATTACAATTAAAATTGCTATTAGAATGCTTTATGATGATTCAACTTTTGACAAAAAAATCCTAAATTGTTTTATCCCAAGTAGAATTAGACGAAAATGGATTAGAAGAATACAATCCATAAATATTTATGTTCTTATTGCAATTACTAGTCAAATTGTTGAGCATATCTTTACTAGTGCTAAATTTCCCACTCATTTTATTATTCTTATATTGATATGGCTCTTGGAAAAATGCACTACATATTAAGTATTCTGAATAATTTTCTGATAAAGCGTTTAAAATTAATTCTCTAAATATATTAGGTTTTTGCTGTTTTTCTATTGCTACTTTATACATATAATCTAAAAATTAATCACATAAAACTGTTCTTCGCTTGGGTAAATCCCCTGAATAACTTCTTTCAACTCATCCAACCCCATATTTTCCCTGCTTCGCATGCTGCTCCGTCAGTTCATCAAGAGTAATCGGTGACACACTTAATACTTTAATGGTGCAGAAATATTGATAATCCTCAAATCTGACCAACACATAAGATATCGCCTGCTTTAAAATGGCTTTCGGATTTGTCTCGAATGGTGATGGTTTTACGCCCAGCAAGAATATCGGCTTCAAAGCGTTGGTAAAAAGTGATGTCATTTGGTTTGCATTTTTGATCCTTAAAGAGCGGTTGGGTTTTTAACGTCATAAAATGAATATTATGGCTAAAATGCTTTTTGCAAATTCTATCAGAAATTCCTCAAGAAATCTAAATGGTAACAGAAGCTATAACAAAAACAGGAGGGTTTCAAAATGCATTCAAGCGGTTAAACTCTAAAGAACTTTTGCAAAGAATCTTTAAAATTTAACCGCTTACTCGATCATAAATGATCTCAAAAATTATTTCAGACCTAACTTATGCTCTAAATAGTGAATATTCGTTCCACCCTTACGGAAATTTTCATCTTCCATAATTTTTCGTGAAGTGGAATATTGGTTTTGATACCTTCAATAATAGTTTCAGACAATGCTTGCTCCATACGACGGATGGCAATATCACGATTTTCAGCAAAAGTAATCAATTTACCAATCATTGAATCGTAGTGTGGCGGCACAGCATAACCTGAGTAAATATGTGAATCCCAACGTACACCTAAACCTGCCTGGCACGTGTAAACGTGTAATTTTACCTGGTGATGGTAAGAAGGTATTTGGATCCTCCGCGTTGATACGACATTCCATTGCATGACCTTTCACTTTGATGTCATCTTGTGTAATGGAAAGTGGCAAGCCTGCTGCAACGCGAAGTTGCTCTTTCACTCAAGTCTACACCAGTAATCATTTCCAGTAACAGGATGCTCTACCTGTAAACGAGTATTCATTCTGATGAAATAGAATTCGCCATTCTCAAAAAGGAATTCGAATGTGCCAGCACCACGATAGCCAATTTCACGGCACGCATTTGCACAACGCTCACCGATGAATTTACGCAATTCAGGGGTAATACCTGGAGCTGGGGCTTCTTCAACCACTTTTTGGTGGCGACGCTGCATTGAGCAATCACGTTCTGCTAAATAAACCGCATTGCCATGCGTGTCCGCCATTACTTGGATTTTCGATATGGCGTGGATTTTCAAGGTATTTTTCCATGTAAACCATATCGTTATTAAATGCCGCCTTCGCTTCTGCTTTAGTCATTGCGATCGATTCTTCCAAATCTTTTCTTGGTAAACCATGCGCATACCACGCCCGCCGCCACCAGATGCTTTAATAATGACTGGATAGCCAATACGTTTTTGCAATTTCTTTGTTTTTCTTCGGATCATTTCCGATTGGACCATCAGAACCTGCACGCAAGGCACACCCGCTTTTTTCATTGCATTGATTGCAGATACTTTTGTCGCCCATTAAACGAATTACATCCGCTGTTGGGCCAATAAAGATAAAACCAGAATTTTCAACCTGTTCTGCAAAATCTGCATTTTCAGATAAGCAGCTGTAACCTGTGGATCGCATCAGCATCCGTTACTTCTGCTGCCGCAATAATAGCAGGGATATTTAAATAACTTTTTACGGAAGGTGCAGGACCGATACAGACGGTTTCATCCGCTAATATTACGTGTTTAAGTTCGCGGTCTGCTGTTGAGTGAACTGCTACGGTTTTCAATACCTAATTCTTTACAGGCACGTAAAACGCGTAAAGCAATTTTGCCACGGTTGGCAATGACAACTTTTTTTAACATTGCTTATTCCTTGTAGAATGAGTTTTACTCACTATTGAAAACAATCAAGCGGTAAAATCTTCTCTAAATTTCACCGCTTCCTAGGCTTATGGTTTGAGAAGTCCTTCGATCAACTCAGGAACCGTTCCCCAACTGCCTATAACATTATTCGATGATGACTAATTTTTGATCGAATTCAACCGCTTCACCATCATTGACAAGGATTGCTTTTTACAACACCTGCTTTATCAGATTCAATACGGTTCATCATTTTCATTGCTTCAACAATACAAAGTGCATCACCCACTTTCACTTGTTGCCCTACTTCACATAAATGGTTTCGCATCTGGGCTTGGGCTGCGTGTAGAAAGTTCCTACCATTGGAGAAAAGTACTGCGTGACCTGAAACTTCAGAAGAAACAGATGATGCTACTTGAGCTGGAGCAGACTCTGTTGGTGGAGCTACAGGTGCAGAAACTGATGCTTGCTGAGGTGCTGCCACATATTGTACTGCTGCTGGTGCAACAGCTGGAGCCGCACGGCTAATACGTACTGTGCCTTCTTCTTCAGAAACCTCTAATTCGGTAATGCCTGATTCTTCTACTAATTCGATTAATTTTTGATTTTGCGAATATCCATAGTGAAATTCCATTGGGTTAAATAAATTGACCGATCATTCTGATTTTTACAGAGAAACCGAATCAACGGATAAAAAGATGTGCGTAGATTACCTGATTTTCGTGAATTTTGCGATTAAAATCTATGAAATTTAGAGAAAATGTCAGGAACTTAGACCACTTAGAGGAAATAAAAACAAAAAGGCGTACCTTTCGATACGCCTTTTCTTGTGAAGCTCTGACTAAAACCATCAATTATTTGATGATTTTAGCAACAACGCCCGCACCTACTGTACGACCACCTTCACGAATCGCAAAACGTAAACCTTCGTCCATCGCGATTGGGTGGATTAATGATACTGTCATTTTGATGTTATCGCCTGGCATTACCATTTCTACGCCTTCTGGTAACTCAATAGTACCAGTTACGTCAGTTGTACGGAAGTAGAATTGTGGACGTGCAGCCTTTTGAAGAATGGAGTGTGACGACCACCTTCTTCTTTTGATAAGACGTACACTTCGATTCGAAGTCTGTATGTGGTGTAATTGTACCTGGTTTCGCTAATACTTGACCACGTTCGATTTCTTCACGTTTTGTACCACGTAATAATGCACCAACGTTTTCACCCTGCACGACCTTCGTCTAATAATTTACGGAACATTTCCACGCCAGTTACGGTTGTTTTCGTAGTGTCTTTTGATACCCTACGATTTCAACTTCTTCACCCGCTTTGATGATACCACGCTCAACACGACCTGTTACTACTGTACCACGACCTGAGATTGAGAATACGTCTTCGATTGGTAATAAGAATGGTTTATCAATCGCACGCTCTGGCTCTGGGATGTATGTATCTAAGTGGTTTGCTAATTCAAGAATTTTTCTTCCCACTCTGCTACGCCGTTTAACGCTTGTAACGCTGAACCACGTACTACTGGCGTGTCATCACCTGGGAAGTCATATTGTGAAAGAAGTTCACGTACTTCCATTTCAACTAATTCTAATAATTCTTCATCGTCAACCATATCGCATTTGTTTAAGAATACGATGATGTATGGAACACCTACTTGGCGACCTAATAAGATGTGCTCACGAGTTTGTGGTATAGGACCGTCTGTTGCTGCTACTACTAAGATAGCACCGTCCATTTGTGCCGCACCAGTGATCATGTTTTTAACGTAGTCCGCGTGTCCTGGGCAGTCAACGTGTGCGTAGTGACGAGTTGCTGTATCGTACTCAACGTGTGAAGTGTTGATGGTGATACCACGTGCTTTTTCTTCTGGTGCGTTATCGATTTGGTCGAATGCACGAGCTGCACCACCGAAGTGTTTTCGCTAATACAGTTGTGATTGCAGCTGTTAAAGTTGTTTTTACCATGGTCAACGTGACCGATCTGTACCCACGTTTACATGGGGTTTTGTACGTTCAAATTTTTCTTTAGACACTTTGATAGTTTCCTAAAATATGAGCCATAACCTTATGCTATGGCTCGGGTTGAAATAACGATTTATCTAATTATTTAGATTTACGTGCTTCAATGATTGCATCAGCAACGTTTTTCGGAGCTTCAGCATATTTTAATGGTTCCATTGAGTATGATGCACGACCTTGAGTTTGTGAACGTAAGTCTGTTGCATAACCAAACATTTCTGATAATGGAACTTCAGCATTGATCTTAACAACGAATTCTGTTGCTTCTGACCATTTACCATTGCACGACGACGGCTTAAGTCACCAATTACATCACCAACGTAGTCTGGTGGAGTTTCCACTTCAACTTTCATGATTGGCTCAAGTAATACTGGGTTAGCTTTTTGCGAACGCTGCTTTAAATGCTAATGACGCTGCAAGTTTAAACGCTAACTCAGATGAGTCAACATCGTGGTATGAACCGAAGTGTAAACGTACACCGATATCTTCTACTGGGTAGCCTGCTAATGGGCCAGATTTAAGTTGTTCTTGGATACCTTTATCAACTGCTGGGATGTATTCGCCAGGAATTACACCACCTTTGATTTCATTCACGAATTCGTAACCAGGACCTTCTGGATCTAATGGGTATAAGTCAATTACAACGTGACCATATTGACCGCGACCACCAGATTGTTTTTGCGTGTTTACCTTCCACATCATTAACACGAGTACGGATAGTTTCACGGTAAGATACTTGTGGTTTACCAATGTTTGCTTCCACTTTAAACTCACGTTTCATACGGTCAACGATGATGTCTATGTAACTCACCCATACCAGAAATGATTGTTTCGCCAGATTCTTCATCAGTATGAACACGGAATGAAGGGTCTTCTTGTGCTAAACGACCTAATGCTAAGCCCATTTTCTCTTGGTCTGCTTTAGTTTTTGGTTCTACCGCAACAGAGATTACTGGCTCTGGGAATTCCATACGCTCAAGGATAATTGGTGCGTCTAATGCACATAATGTGTCACCTGTACCAACATCTTTTAAGCCGATTGCTGCAGCGATGTCACCCGCACGAACTTCTTTTGATCTCTTCACGTTTGTTAGCGTGCATCTGTACGATACGACCGAAAACGTTCACGTTTTTGTTTTACAGAGTTGTAAACTAGTATCACCAGAGTTAATTACACCTGAGTACACACGGAAGAAGGTTAAGTTACCTACGAATGGGTCAGTTGCAATTTTGAATGCTAATGATGCAAATGGTTCTTCATCGCTTGCGTGACGCTCACCTTCAGTTTCGTCTTCTGTTGATACCTTTGATTGCTGGGATATCAGTTGGTGCTGGTAAGTAATCGATTACCGCATCAAGCATTGCTTGAACACCTTTGTTTTTTTGAATGCAGAACCACAGCAAACTGGGATGACTTCACCTGCTAATACACGTTGACGTAATGCAGTTTTAATTTCTTCTTCAGTTAATTCTTCACCAGAGAAGAATTTGTCCATTAACTCTTCAGATGCTTCAGCTGCTGCTTCAACAAGGTTGTTACGCCATTCTTCACATGCTTCTAACATATCCGCTGGGATATCTTCATATGTGAATGTCATACCTTGGTCAGCTTCGTTCCAGTTGATTGCTTTCATTTTTGATTAAATCAACCACACCTTTGAAGTTTTCTTCTGAACCAATTGGAAGTTGAAGAGGAACTGAGTTACCACCCTAAACGCGTTTTGATTTGCTCAACAACACGTAGGAAGTTTGCACCTGTACGGTCCATTTTGTTTACGAATGCAATACGTGGTACAGAATATTTGTTAGCTTGACGCCATACTGTTTCTGATTGAGGTTGAACACCACCTACCGCACAGTAAACCATTACCGCACCATCAAGAACACGCATTGAACGTTCTACTTCGATAGTGAAGTCAACGTGTCCTGGAGTATCGATAACGTTGATACGGTGTTGTGGATATTGTTGTGACATACCAGACCAGAATGCTGTTGTTGCAGCAGAGGTGATGGTAATACCACGTTCTTGTTCTTGTTCCATCCAGTCCATGGTTGCAGCACCATCGTGAACTTCACCGATTTTGTGACTTACACCTGTATAGAATAGAATACGCTCAGAGGTAGTTGTTTTTACCTGCATCGATATGAGCACTGATACCGATATTACGGTAGCGCTCAATAGGAGTTTGACGAGCCATTTTTTTATTTATTACCTTGTTTGGGATTTAAATTAAAATTTTAATAATGAGGGCTTTCACCTAATAAACACAGAGATGAAGCCTAGCAATTTTGCTTTTAAAGCAACGATTACCAACGGAAGTGTGCAAACGCTTTGTTCGCTTCAGCCATACGGTGAACGTCTTCACGTTTTTCACTGCTGAGCCTTTTTATTGTCAGCTGCATCTGTTAGTTCATTTGCTAAACGTAATGCCATTGATTTGTCACCACGTTTACGAGCTGCTTCGATTACCCAACGCATTGCTAATGCATTACGACGAGATGGACGAACTTCAACTGGAACTTGGTAAGTTGAGCCACCCACACGGCGTGATTTAACTTCAACAGTTGGACGAACGTTTTTCAAGTGCAGCATCGAAAAGCTTCTAATGCTTCTTTACCTGTACGTTGAGATAAAGTTTCTAAAGCACCGTAAACGATAGCTTCAGCTGTAGATTTTTTTACCATCAACCATTAAAACGTTGATGAATTTTTGCAAGTAATTCAGAGCCGAACTTTGGATCTGGAAGAATTTTTGCGAGGTTCAATACGACGACGACGTGGCATTGTAAATACTCCGTTTATATATATTCAGGATATTCCAAAACTCATCTATTGTGATTGCTCACGATTGACTGGAGTTTATGGTATAAATTTAAAAATTTAGACGTTTGGCCTTACTTAACGGAGATCCATTAAGCTTTAGGACGTTTAACGCCGTATTTAGAACGACCTTGTTTACGGTCTTTAACGCCAGCACAGTCTAATGCACCGCGTACAGTATGGTAACGCACACCTGGTAAGTCTTTAACACGACCACCACGGATTAACACAACACTGTGTTCTTGAAGGTTGTGACCTTCACCACCGATGTATGAAGTTACTTCAAAACCGTTAGTTAAACGAATACGGCAAACTTTACGTAATGCAGAGTTTGGTTTTTTTAGGTGTAGTAGTGTATACACGAGTACACACGCCACGTTTCTGCGGGCAAGCCTCTAATGCAGGAACGTTGCTTTTTACAACCTTTTTCACACGCGGTTTGCGTACTAATTGGTTGATAGTTGCCATTTAAAAAGCTCCAGTTAAAATTATTAAAAATAAAATTAAAAAAATCCTTCCCTTATGGAAAGGACGGTAAATTGTAGTGTGATGCTGCTCTAAATGTCAAGGCATTGTGAGAAGTCTGCAAGCGGTCTATTTTTTTCTGATTGTTTTGCATTTTCTAACAACGCAATCACTTTCTTTAATGCTTCAATTTCGCTTTCTTTTTGCATTCAGTAGCTGTTTTAATTTCTCATTTTCAAGCGAGAGTTTTTCGTTTGTACCGAAATAGTTATTGTAGTTTGAATGATTATCGCCAATTGAACAAATCACAAAACGTTCGTCATCATCAAGTAGCTGGGCAACATTCAGATTAAAAACTTGAGCAATTTGTTTTAATTTTTTTCATGCTAACATTGGTTTGTCCACGTTCAATCTTCGCATAACCTGTCGTGGACATACCTAATTTTTCCGCTACTTCTTCCTGTGTCCATTGGTTCATTTCACGCATAATTTTGATCTTTTCTGATGATCCCACAATCTACCCTATTAGTCATATTTTCACCTCTAAGCTGTAGCAAATTGCTCTTTTGAGTGTCTGGATTAAATTTATACTAAATATAACATAGCAAACCTCTACAGACCAATTTTTCATAAGGAAATTAAGATGAAAAACTTTTTATTTGTTTTTACTTGCAACTTTGGGGGTGGCAGCTTGCTCATCTAAAGTTGGACAATATTCTGTCTTGAGTAATAGCAATGTTGATATTACTCATTCCAAAAATTTCTCAAGAGGAGATAAAGTAAATGGTGGAGATACAACCTTGATTTTCCTTATCTTTCCTCTTGGTAATCCTAATGTAAATACCGCCCTTACTCGTGCAATTGAACAAGACAAATGTGTTGTTGGTCTAACGGATGTTACCGTAACTTATAATAAAATTTGGTTATTCTACGCTGGATTAAACGATATTAGAGTAGAAGGTCGTCAGCTCATCGATACTGCTTTGCCTGGCTGTGGAAAATCGTCGTTTATAAACTTTAAGGAAGTTAAGATGAAAAATTATTCCTATTCTATTTTCTGTATTTTTACTTTCAGGTTGTTTTTGGAATCTCATTCATTAGAAGAACCAACACTTGTAGAGTACTAGAAATTATGAATTTACTAATAAAAATTTCTACAACTAGGAAAGCAAATTGTTGTAAATCTTAAAAAAATTACGGCATGATTCAGCATACCAAGAAGCTATTAATGATGCTATATCTCGCAATAGCTGTACTGTTGCACCAATTAACGTTAAAATCAAGCAACAATGGAAGAACTATTGAAGGTACCGAAGTTATCGATCCAACATTAGGCAACTGTGCTAAATAGTCGTTTATGATCGTAGAGTGGGGTTTATCCCCGCCCGAAATATATCACATATGAAAATGGGTGGGGATAAACCCCACCCCTACGTGAAAAATCACATTAAGAATTACCTCATTCTTCTACTGTTACAACTCATTCCCTCCAACACCTGCAAAACCCGATACGGCAAAATATTCTCCATGCCATTCCCTATTAAACAATGCTGACTTTTGCCATATGCACCAATCAATTTCGGATCGGTTGCACCATATAAAATCACGTTTGGCTTATCTAATGCAGCAGTAAGGTGGCTTAAGCCTGTATCAACCGACACTACCACTTTCGCATTGGCGATTTCATGTGCCAATTCTACCAGCGTTAATTTAGGCAAGACTACTACATCAGCCGAGACTTCGCCAACCGCTCAGCACGTGCTTTTCTTCCGCATTTCCTCAAGGCAGATGCACGCTCAAGCCTTGCATCGTCACTGAACGGATTAACTCTTCCCAATACGCTTCTTTCCAATGCTTGTCTGCTCGCGTGGTTGAGTGAATTGCCACCATATAAGCGGTCGAATTTTGTGGCTGTTTTACAAAATGAGGGGCAATGCCGTAATCGCCAATAGTTTGCGGTAATACATAACCCTAAGGCTTCAGCAAAGAGTTTGCGAATACGCTCCACGGCGTGCTGTTGATACGAAATAGAAAAGGTTTTGTCGTAAAACCAGCTGCCCAACCCTTCACGTGCGGAATGTTTATCATAGCCATATTTCGTGCCTTTAGCTTGCTTGGTTACAAGCACTGCACTTTTAATCAAGCCTTGGGCATCAATTACGCATCATATTCTTCTGTTCTGAAGCACTTTCACATAGGCTTGCCATTCTTGCCACGTTTGGCGATTCAGCAAATTTTTCCGCCAACGACGAATTGCCACAGGAATCACCCGATTAACTGCCGAATGCCAGTGGGGACTTCTGCAATGCCTCTTCTACCACCCAATCAAATTGAATGTTCGAATGGCATTTTGGGCATCAGTAAGGGCGGGCAAGGTGTGAATCACATCTCCCATGGAAGAGGTTTTCAACGATGAGAACTTTCATTATTGTTATTTTCAGTAGCGGTGGAATTTTGCAAAACATTTGCAAAAATTCCACCGCTTATAATTGTGTAAATTATCCTATTCTTCTAAAGCTATCCCTATCCTTTTGATACGCTCAAGCACCATTTCAGGCGTAATATCAATCAGGCTTTGGTGGTAGCCATCAGCTCCATCGCCTTTACGCACCTTTGATTAAATCGCCTTTAATTAGTCGAATTACGCTGGGCAAAAGGTGAAAGCGGTGGAGTGTATTTCTGGCCAGTTGGCCCATAAAGGGCGATTAGCGGTCTGAAAAAGTGCTGCTGCAATATGCATTAAACCGCTATCGTTAGAAATTACCATATCACAACCTGCAATCAAACTCGACGACTTCTGTTCAGATCCGTTTTACCTGCCAAATTCACACAATAAGGGCGGAGCTCTTTCAGGGTAAGCTTTTGAATGATCCGCTCACCCACTTTTTCATCTTTTTCGAGCCAAAAATACGAAACCACTTTTACCTTCGTTAATCAAAATTTCAGCTAATTTCGCATAATGATAATGCGGCCAACGCTTAGCCGGTCCGAATTCCGCACCAGGGCAAAACCAAACACAGAGCGACCACTTTCACTTTTAAGTAGATCCGCAAATTTTACTTTTGGTTTGGGGCGATCTCTTGCTCATCTAATTTCAAATAAGGCATAGGTGTCATAATGCCCGAAAACATTTCCACCTATTGGGAATTTATGATCTTGTCGTAAGCAAGGGCAACATAGCGTTCTACCATTTTTCCATATTGCTCTTTGTTGGTACGCAAATCATTAAGCAAACCATAGTGGAATTCCCTTTCCAGCCTCGTCTTACAGGAATCTTGGCAAAAATGGAATGAGTGCCGATTTAAAATGAATTCGGCAGTACAATTGCCAGATCATATTGATTTCTCAGCAATTTTCCTAAACGATAACGTTCCGCTAAACGGAAAGCACCATGTCCAATCGGCATAGAAATAGCTTTGTGCACCTCTGGCATTCTTGTCAACAATGGACGACACCAATCAGGTGCCATTACATCAATTTGGCAATCTGGATATTGCACCTGAGTTGTTGATAAAGCGGCGTGCGACATCATCATATCGCCCACCCACGAAGGACCAATCACTAAAATATTCATTTTTCTCTTAAATTTAACCGCTTGTTTAATGCTTAACGTTGCTTAATGCACTCTTTTGCAAGGGCTTTTTGTTATTATCATAGAGCTCCGCAATGCCAGAACGCATTTCCCACCATACCCAACGAATATTGCTATATTTCTGCCGTTTTTTGTGACTGTTGGAGAAAGTGTATGGGTAGCATCCATAAAGGTAACACTAATACTGTTCTTTTTGCCTTTCGTTTTCAATATACGAACTTCTTTATCATTCTTGCACAAATAAAGGCTCATATCTTGGTTTTTAACCACACTACGTTGAGCAACTTTTTTAACTTGCTCAGTATTGTCACTATTCGTTTTCTGAACTTGCTGCACCTGCTCAACAGGCGAAACAGCAACTTTTGTGCAAACCCGAAATTAGCAATAATATCGATACAAATAGGCTAATATTAAGCTTTTAAAGACATATTTTTCCTTTTTATAACAAAAGAGCAACGTATTGGCGTTGCTCTTTAACTTAATTATTTAAAGCGGTAAGTGCCATCAGCTTGACGAGTAAATTTACCGCCTGAACCGATAGTCATTTCTACCACACGGTTATTTTTATCTAAACGCACAGTTACCTTTTTCATTTACTTTTAGACTGCTCACTTTTGTTATTCACTTTGCTCATTGCATTCACATCAGAAATATTGAGCTGATTATCACGGAATACTTGCATTAATGAAACGCCTTTAGGGCACGCTTAATGTTTTGCTTGATGTAACCACATTTTTGGCTTTTTGCCGCTTCTGTTTTTGCTGCTAATGAAGGAGCTGGTGTGGCTTTCTACAACTGGCTTTACCCGTTTCAACATTTTTACTAAAACGATCTAACTGAGCATTTTGTGATTTCTTAGTATCAAACTCTGCTTTCGTTACCGCCTTAACCTTTGGGTTGAGCATTTACTTGTTTATTATTTTGCATGATGAGATGCTTTTAATTTCTCAACTTTTGGTTGAACAACTTGAGCTGTTGGTGTTTCAGGTTGATATACTACACTGCCTTGAGTCGCAGGTTTTCAGTGACAACCGTCATTGGTTGAGACTGACTTGCTTGCAAGGTTGATTGTGGTTGAGCAAGTTCATTTTGCCACAGGTTGAACAGGCTGCGGCTCTGCTATTTTCTCTACTGGAGAAACGACTTGTTGAGCTGGCTGCTGTGTTTGTTGTTCCAACTGAGCTTGTTGCTGATTTTGTTGTTGAGCTAAAGCTTCTTGCTGTGCTTGAGCTTGTGCTTTTGCCTCAGCCTCTTGACGTTGAGCTTCTGCCTCATCTACAGGGCGGAATTCAATAGGTAAGCTACCACCCTGCTGAGATTGTAATTCTTCAACAGTCTCTGGTGTGCTTGGTTTTAATAACCAGAATGCAACACCTAGTGCAACGGCTAATAAAAGCAACTATACCCAAACGTCGGTGTTTTGACGAACCTTCTTTTGTATTCTTCTCTGCTGTTGTTTCACTTCTCCCTGTTATAGGAATAACACGCTCTGCTGCATTAATTGTCACTTTTATAGTTTCTGGTAACACAGATTCTATATCTTCTACGGGTTCTGTGTATTTGTTACAACTTGATCTTTCATCTCTTTTACTTCTTCTACTATATTTTCAGTTTGGGACATCGCCTCCTCTTCTATAGGAGAAAAAGGCAAAATCCTGTAGGATGTGTTGCATCACCACCATCCATTTTAGGCAATTCAGATTTTACTAAGCCTGCAGGTCGAATTACTGGAGTAAAAAGTATGCCCTGGCGATTGTGTTATACGTAATGAAGGAATAACTGTTTTAGGATTTTTGTTTCTGAATCACCAAAAAGTGGGTTCTTTGCGTTCATTCTGACTCATATTAAATTCCACGGATTAAAAATAAGATTTTTATTTATTTTAAAGGATTTCTCTCTTATCAGCATCGATTTTTCCCCAAAAATTAATAAATCTTTTTGGCTCAGTCAAATTCATTTTTCTGTTCACAAATTTACAGCAAAAATCAATCTCTTTTTTTCTATTTTTCGAATATGCTCGAAAAATTCCATTTTTGCTTGTTGCGAGCTTTGCCCCTGCATCTGTATCTTTCACTTCGGTTCATTAACCATTTTTCACAAGAGGACTTTATGAAAAAAATCAACACATTTGCAATATCGCTTATCGTTGGCTTATTCTCAACCGCAGTATTTGCCAATGAAGTTACAACCCAACCAACAACGCTATCTACACAAACGCCCGTTGTAACTGCACCTGTAACCTCTACAGCACCTGTTAGTATTCAGCAAGTTACTGTAGATCCAAACTCTGTAAACATTAACACTGCGTCAGCCGCAGAAATTCAAGACAAACTCGTTGGGATTGGCGAGAAAAAGCCCAAGCTATTGTGGATTATCGTACCAAAAATGGTGCATTCCTAAGTATTGAGCAATTAAAAGAAGTATCTGGTATTGAGCGGCGACACTTGAGAAAAACCGCTCACGTATTGTTTTATAATCATTTCTCAGATTTGTTGAACCGAACAGAATTGGGTGGGTTGTGTCTATGAAGATTAAAGAAGGCTCAACTCACGTTCGGTTCAACAACCTCATATATTTGGTCTTAACCGCTTTTCTGTTATAATCGCCCATTTTCGAAAACAACAGAAAGGATAATGCTATGGCACTTAAAGCCTATCCAACTCCAACTTACTGGCAACGCATAAAGATTGCCTGTCACTATCTTTTTACCTCAACTTTCTATTACCCGTGCAGCAGGCTGGCTTTGCTGAACAAAAATGGGGATCCGTGACTCATCTCATCATCAAACTCTTTTCAAAACAATATAGCGTAAATTTAAACGAAGCAGAAAAACAGCATATTCAGATTATGCAACCTTTAATGAGTTTTTCATCCGCCCATTAAAAGTAGGTGTTCGTCCCATCGTAGAAGGCGAAAACACTATCGCTTTACCTGCGGATGGTTGTGTGAGTGAATATGGTAGCATCGTAGAAAATCAACTTATTCAAGCGAAGGGGCATTTCTTCACACTTAAAACCTTACTTGCTAACGATCTTGAAATGGCAGAAAAATTCAAAAATGGCGATTTTATTACAACTTATTTATCGCCCTAGCGATTACCATCGCGTGCATATGCCTGTGATGCCGTACTCAAAAATGATTTACGTTCCTGGAGAGCTGTTCTCGGTAAATCCATTTTTAGCCGAACATGTACCAAATTTATTTGCACGCAATGAACGAGTAATTTGTGAGTTTGAAACCGCATTTTGGATCGATAGTGCAAATTTTAGTAGGGGCAACCGTTACAGCGAGTATGAGTACTGTATGGGCTGGCGTCATCAACCCGCCTCGCCCAAATGAAGTGGTGGAATATCACTATGAAACCGAAGGTGAAAAAGCAATTCATCTGAAAAAAGGTGAAGAGATGGGGGCATTCCGTTTAGGTTCAACCGTCATCAATCTTTTCCCTAAAAATACGATAACCTTTGCGAAAGAAATCCAAACTGGCAATAAAACTAGAATGGGAGAATTATTAGAACTTTAAACTAATAAGTCAAATTCAAAGCCTCCACAGCTACACGATAAAGAAATTAGTAGCTATTTTTTAATGTGCGTAAAATATACATATTTTTCGACTATTTTCCCTTCCCCTAAAATTCAGGCTATAGTAGACAAAATAGTTGCTAAAAAGAGGGCTTATGATCTGCACCCCAAAAGTTGGACTAAACAACCAACTGACTAAGGTGCAGATTTTTTTATGACCAAATACAACTCGCTAGCAGAACATTGCGATATTGGATTAACCAATTTAATTATGTGGAATCAATGGGTTAGCTGTGCTGGGTAAAAGCGAAATGACTCACCTGAATTTAAACTTAACGTGATACAAGCGGTTAAAAATGGGCAATCTTCTGCAGAAACTGCCTATTTATACTTTGGCATTGCCAATTCAAGTGTGTGATCTAACTCCCAAAAGTTAGACTGTTATTTAAAGGACTGCTTTCGATATTATATCGAACTCAGTCCTTTAATTTTAATTGATTCGTTCTTCATTATAGTACCGGACATAATCATTGATAACCTTTTTCAAGTGCATCAATACCAGTAAACGATTTTCCGTGAAAACACTCCGTTTTTCATTCGCCCTAGCTTTCCATTGCCGCATTATCCAAACAATTCCCTTTTCGCGACATACTTTGAGAAACCTATTTTTCGCTAATAGGCGTTGATAGCTCGGCATTTGATAATGGATTCCTTGGTCTGAATATAATATTTCTCGGCAATTTTTTTCCACCGCTTGTAATAGCATTTCTTGCACTAACATGCCATTTGGGCGACAACCTAATCCATAAGCAATCAGTTCATTATTAAAGCAATCTAAAATTGGGGAAAAATAGCGCTTTTCGTCTTTCACGCTAAATTCGGTAATATCGGTCAGCCACTTCTCATTCGGTTTACTCGCACTAAAATCCCGTTGTAACAGGTTCGGTGCAATTTTGCCTTGTTCACCCTATCTGCCGGAGAGAATGGTTTAAACAACACTATGTTTAAATTCAGGAGAGTAAATGCTTTTTGCGGTGTAATACCGCTAATCCATGAGTGCCTGAATATTTTGTATTATGCAATCCAACATCTAACGGTTTTTGCGACTAAGTTGAAATGCTTTAATGTGAAAGCAAGATTTTCGTGATGTTCGAAATAGAAATTCACGACTTATTGTTTGAAAAGTTGATTGTATTTAGTCATAAAAAATCTGCACCTTAGTCAGTTGGTTGTTTAGTCCAACTTTTGGGGTGCAGATCAATCAATATAGGGCGTTATTATTAACAACTAAGTAATATCAAAATATTCCTCTGTATGTTCTAAATGCCTTAAAAAATCTTCTGCTTCCTGAGCAAAAGCATAAACAAAATTAAAAAGCATTATTTCGGTATATACATTAAAAACTTTAGGCTGATTCCATTCATTACGATGAACACATGGTAAAACACCTTCAAGAACAATAAAATTACTATCTTGATTAGGTAATCCTATAGCTTTTGTAAATACTGCTGGTGCTAATATATTAGCATCGGCACTCAGATGATTATTCCATAAATATAAGTGGGTATAATTAAAATCCTCATTAACTTTAAAATAAGCTTTTTAATCTTATATGAAATGAACTGGAAATATATCAAAGATAATTCCTGTTTCATTGTGCTTCACACTCACGGCTTCATTATCATGATGGCTTAGTTTAGCCTGAAATAGAGTATTCCAAATTCATCTTCATTCATGTAATACCGCTCACCATCTATATTTACTCCTGAATAAGTGATAATAGAGATAATTTCATCTGGAGAATAATGCAGTTTCATATATTTCTCCTATTTTTGATATAAGTGATAACAATAGATTTAGGATGGCTTCTTTGGAATTTCTGAATCGCTTCAAATTCACTATTTGCCGACACAATCGTGTTGGCAATACTCTTTCTGGAAGAATCAATATAAAATCGAATTTCAAATCTGTTCATTTTTCACTTCCTTTTAATGAAAAATTAAAATTTAATCGGGATGTTTCCTTAGATATGTCAATATCTAAGGACTTCAGTATACTGAAGTGAAAAATTTAGGTTATTTTTTTGTACTAAAAAGAAAAATGGGGGATTAAGAAGATATAGATAGAAAGCGGTAAGATTTTGAGAGTTGTTTACAACATGATAAACGACAAAAAGCAAAAACCCCGCAGCATTGCTACAACGGGGTTGAGTATTCAATCTGGCGATGCCCTACTCTCACATGGGGAATCCCCACACTACCATCGGCATTACGGCATTTTACTTCTGAGTTCGGAATGGATTCAGGTAGAACTACTGCACTATAGTCGCTAGAATATTCTGTTTTAATCACTTTCTTTTTAGTGATTTTATATTCTTTTGATTTCTCATTTTCTATTCTTTTTCTTTCTTTAAAAACTTGAAACAAGCTGTAAAAAAACACTTGAGCGTTGTATAGTTAAGCCTCTCGGCAATTAGTATGTGTTAGCTCAACGGCTCGCACCGCTTACACACCACACCCTATCTACGTCGTAGTCTCCAACAACCCTTACAGTCTTATAAACTGGGAGAACTCATCTCAAGGCAAGTTTCGTGCTTAGATGCTTTCAGCACTTATCTCTTCCGCATGTAGCTACCCGGCAATGCGTCTGGCGACACAACCCGGAACACCAGGGATGCGTCCACTCCGGTCCTCTCGTACTAGGAGCAGCCCT